>Ga0181375_1000001_pt1 | contig 613088 bp, 614 predicted proteins | sample LowvirmetaG_FD_130090 | JGI IMG/M metagenome (GOLD analysis project Ga0181375, IMG submission 130090) | Marine viral communities from the Subarctic Pacific Ocean - Lowphox_11 viral metaG | ecosystem: Environmental > Aquatic > Marine > Oceanic | place: Subarctic Pacific Ocean | collected... | reverse complement strand
GGGTCCAGCGTGACAGGCTGGCGGCATTCAATCGGCGGACGGTTGATCTCCATGACCATGGTCTATGGGGTGTTGGGGAGAGAGGACATCTCCCTGACGAGAGTTCAAACAGCGATATGTTTGTATGGTCGTGACTGGCTCAATGCCAATCTCGGCCATCGGCTTTGGGGGATACAACGGGGGAGCGCAGCAACCCCCTTGTCAAGATGCGTGGTACTACCACGCACATCTTGCCAAGACACCTAATGGACCAGTTATTGCAAAGCTGCTCCTGTCGAGGATGTCAGGTGACACCTTTGGCGTATGATTTTGGCCGGGTACATCTTGGGTCTTCGGGGCCGTTTGCAAGCAAGACGCCACCAAATAATATACGTAAAAATTTAGGAATAAGGTCCTAGTGCAAAGCTTGCTATTTTTTGTTAACATAAGCCATTGATGTTAAAAGATGAATTCAAAAAAGAAGCTGACTTTGTTCGGTTCGATGGTGTAGTTACCGATAAACCATGCCCAACAGCCCGATTTCGCATTGCTGAACAGTATGGCTATGCTGGCGGTCAGACTATCTTGGACAAAGACGGAAATTTACAAAAGCTCTACCATGTAAAAGCACAAGACCTGACAAAGCGTCGACGCAAACTCTTGCGACAAGGCATAGAGCCCACTGAGACAGATAAGGCAATATCGTGCATGAGGCGAAAAGACATTCGTGTCGAGCCATCCCCTCCGAAGTGATAACCCATGCTAAGCCCTCGCCTAGAATAGGCCTATATCATCCGTTTCGCCCGGACGGTCAAAAAAGCCAGCTATGGAAGGCGGCACTTGGCGCTTGTGGATACATCGGGAGTCAGCTTTAAGTCGGTTGAAGGTTTCTTCATCATCAGAGATATTCTGTATTCTTTCCATAAAAACCCTACCTGAATACATCTGCTTGCCCAAAGTATCAAAGAAACCGCCAAACAAGATGATGTATTGGTCATCCTGTATCTCGCAACTGGTAAATGTGGTGATGTGAATTGAGCTCTTCGAGCTATCTGACGCAAAAAGAGAGACGAAATTACTCTTTTTGAATGCATATCCCTTAAGCGTGACGTGTTTAGCTTCCCGTCCGTTCATTCTCTGGATAGCGTTATATTCTTCATATCGCAGAATACCGCGATCCATATCAGACCAAAGCCTTACTGCTCCGACAACAAAATGCTTCGGATGGGTTAGGACCGGGCGATAAATTCGGTAAATACCCGGTAAGCGACGCAACAGATTAGTGGTAGTCATCTCTGCTACATCAAAAAACTCCAACAAACAGAAGTATGCGGCATCTTCAATTTCTGAAACTTGATTACGCTTAGCGACTCGATGATCCCACGCCCCTTTCTCATCTAAGAATCGGTACATGGTGTTCATCTGATGCCCTGAGGGCTTCAAATTCTCTGGATCACTCATGAATTTACGAAGATAAGCCTCCTTCCAAGGGGCTTCTACAGACTTACCTTCGTCATTTTTCAATAGATCCATCACACCCTGAGCAATTTTTCCATAGGTCGCGCCAGAAGAGTCCTTATATAATTTAAGTTTTTGGAAAAGAAGCTTTCTATGCCCATCGTCTCCTGGACGGAGAGGTGCATATTGACGTCCCGGAATTCCATCTCTCTGCGTATCCATCACACACTCCTCACAAATATCACATACTTCCTATATTCCCTCACAAAGCTACAAGATAAAAGAACAGTGCGCAATTCTTTAGTCATGAAAGGACACGCCATGAGCAACAACACGACCGGACCTCAATCTTGGCAGGAAGCTGTGAATAAAGCCAACGAGTCCAAGCAACTCCCTGCTGGCGGCCACACCAACACCAATGGTTGGCACTGGCAGGCCAAAGAGACGTTCTACGGCAACGGCGGACGCTAAGCCACGCTGCAAAAAGCCTAATGCGGCGGGAATTCCCGCCGCACACAACCCCAATCCCACTCAAATATAGATCAAAAGGAAGACGAGATGACCAATACGAATGATCCGTTCAAGACCAACGGCCAGAACACCTACCAAGGTTCCGTGAACCAAGGTAAATCCGAAGCCGAAAAAGGCTATACTCCTTCCCCGCAACAACCCGGCGAATCCTATGTCTCTTACCAGACCCGGATGAACAGCTACAACTCGAACAAGTGAACGCTGGTCAAAGACGAAAATGGTAGGCAGGGGAACTTGCCTGCCATCTCTATTAGAACATTTTCAAGATGTTATTTGCTACTGCTCTCCATGTCGCCCTTGCCCAAATAACCGAAGTCGTGGGCGCTCCCTATACGCCCGCCCCTGAAATCAAGGATCAACTGGACGATGGTTTCTGGGCTGTCGCCTCCCGACCAAACGGCATTCCCTCCATCACCGTGAGCACAGGCTGCGAAGCGCAGCTTCGCGCCTTGTGGCAAGGCGCTCTTGATGACGGCCTATTTCGCGGCCCAGATGGTCGCGCCATTATCGATGATACCGACTGGCTCACCTCGATCTCCATGGCTTGGCTGATCATGCATGAACTGGAGCACAACACGCTCGGCCATTTTGAATTGAGTCTGACCCAAGCCCTGACCGAAGGGGCCGTGCCTGCACAATTCGATCTCGTGCAGCGGTCTTCATCTCGTAAGCCCGAGTGGTGGCACAATCTCCCCGAACAAGACCGCCCCAAGGTGCAGCCCTGCCTTGAACTGCAAGCCGATCATGAGGCCATCGAATATCTGCTGGATGCTTATTCCCCCGATCACTGGGATGAGTTGCGGGTCCGGGCGGCCTGTATTTCGGCGGTGATGGTGTTGATCGAACGGCAGGATTTGGTGAATGGCACACATCACACCACGCACCCTTTGGCTGCGACTCGGATATTTCAGCTTTTGGGGCATCTCTCTGAGATGTGGTCGATCCCGGCGCGAATGTTGGCCGCAGAGCGGGGTGAGGCTGTGCGCGCCGAAGACCTGCCCTCTGAGGAAGAAAAAGCGGCGTTTCGCACACAGGTGGTCATTCCTGCTTTTCTTGATGCTGTCACCTTGGCCCGTGTCGCCGATGTCCCGACCATTCGTAATGATCTGGGCGATCCGACGCTATTTTTTGAGGATATTGGCATCGCTATGCGTGGGGATGTGGCGCGTTTTCCTGATCTTCAAACCAATGGCGCACGGGAATGGGCGCGCTTGGTGAAAACCAACGCCAAAGTCCTACCGCTTTTGTCGATTACGTCGCCTTAACCTCGACCCGCACGGCATAGAGGTCGCATCTGTCCAGCCGCTCTGGGAGCTTGCCTTGGTTCATCAGATGATTGCGGTTGCGCGCGGTCAGGATCAGGAAGTGGTGCTGTCCAGTGTCTTCCTCTTCGCTCATGGGCTCGGGCTGACCATCTGCCGTTTGTGGCAGAAGCTGTGTTCCTTCTCTGATCCGGCAGGCTTGTTCTTCACCGTCTGCACCCAGCGGAAGAGGATGCCAGTTCCCTTTGTAGCCTTGGAACGCCACGGCAAAGCCCGGGTTGATCGCATCCAACTCTAAGCAGAAGCTCTCGCCCAGCGTCAACACCGCATCCGGTGGCAAGTGCTGACTTTTGCGTTTGACCAAACCCAGCTCATCTGTCATCGGCACGATGTGTAGGCGGTTTTGATGCGCGACCTCTGCAATATAGGCCTCGACATCGCGCACCACCCGATACGGGAAAAGGGTCTCGTTGGCTTTCTGCGCAAGCTCGTAATGGTGTTCGGCCAGATAGTTGTAGAGCTTTTGGCTTTTCTCCCGTGCAAGCTTGCCATTGCGCAGATTGGCCATATCTCCCCAATCATGATCAGCAGGTTGACCCAACGCCGTATTCAGCAACACCTCAAGCGCTGTGCCGGTTGCTAACGCGATTTCTTTAGTCACGAAGAACAGCTTCTTCCGCTCCGCGTTACTCGCCTTGGACCAATCGACCGCCTGCGTTTCATTCTCTGTTTCTGTCATCACATACCCCTCAAATAAATTACCCCAATTGAACCGCCCCTGACCCAAGCGGGCCGTGGCTTTGGCCAGTATCCTCCCCTTGTCTGCTTGGGAAAAGTCAAAATAACGCTTTGAAAAATAGGATTTATATCCTATAATGTTCTATCTTTGTTCTCATGTGGCGCGATGATTGACGCGCACAGAAACAAAGCCCTTCCCCCAACCCAAAGGAGACACGAACCGCCAAAGGAGCCCCGCCATGTCCGCATTATCACCCAACGTCAAACCCCGCCTTACCATCGACTGGGACGCCTATCTGCCGTTCTTCGAAGACAGCGATATTCCCGAAGAGCAAAAGCGCGCCTTGATCGAAGCGCTCTGGTCCATCGTCCTCAGCTTTGTCGATCTGGATTACGAGCTGGGCGGCACTTTGGCACAAGCCTGTGGACAAGAAGTGTCTTTGGCGAAACTGCCCGACCGCGATGTGGTATCCTCATTCCAACACGCCTCAAAAAGAAAGGAGCCATGATGTCAAATCCCCAAGCTATTATTTACTGTCGCGTCTCGTCCCGCGCCCAAGAAGCCGAGGGCCATGGCCTCCAATCGCAAGAAACCCGTTGTCGCGAGTTTGCGTCTTCTAAAGGCTATGAGGTCGCGGCGGTGTTCCCTGACACCTTCACAGGTGGCGGCGACTTTATGAAACGCCCCGGGATGGTGGCGCTGTTGTCCTTCTTAGATGCACAACCGGATCAGAAGTTCATCGTCATCTTCGACGACCTCAAACGCTTCGCCCGCGATACACGCTTCCACCTCGATCTGCGCGAAGCCTTTCGCAACCGAGGGGCGACCATCGAATGCCTGAACTTCAAGTTCGAAGACACGCCCGAGGGTGAGTTCATCGAAACCATCATGGCCGCGCAAGGCGCGTTGGAACGCAAACAGAATGGGCGGCAGGTCTCACAGAAAATGGCGGCCCGGATGCGCAATGGCTATTGGGTGCATAACGCTCCCATCGGCTATCGCTATAAGACCGTCAAAGGCCATGGCAAGCTGTTGATCCGGGATGAGCCTCTGGCCTCGATCATCGTTGAAGCTTTTGAAGGCTACGCCTCAGGGCGGTTCCAATCACAGGCCGAGGTAAAGCGGTTCTTTGAGAGCTTTCCCGATTTCCCGCGCGCCAAGAACGGCGACATCCGCCAACAACGCGTGACCGACATTCTGACCCATCCCGCCTATACCGGACATATCTGCTCAGAGACCTATGGCATCAACTGGCTAAAAGCCCAGCATGAACCGCTGATTACGCTTGCTCTGTTCAACAAGGTGCAGGAGCGCCGCCAAGGTGTCGCCAAAGCCCCCAAGCGCCCTGACATCGGCGAAACCTTCGTTATGCGCGGTATGGTCACTTGTGCCTGCTGTGGCGCATCTTTGCTCTCCTCCATCACACGCGGCAATGGCGGACACTATCCGTATTATCTCTGCCAGACCAAAGGCTGTGAAGCCTATGGCAAGTCGATCCCGCGCGACAAGCTGGAAGGGGATGTTAGCGATCTGATCAAGACGCTGCAACCGACCGACACGTTGATGATGTTGGCCACCACCATGTTCCACGATGCATGGAATGCGCGGCGTGATCAGGCGCAGGATATTCTGGGTGCTGCCAAACGGCGCATCGCCACGATTGATAAAGAGATTGCCACGCTGCTGGATCGCATCATGGCGGCCAGCAATCACATCGTGATTCAAAGCTATGAAAGTAAGATCGGCGAGCTGGAACAGCAAAAGGCTTTGATGGCTGAAACGCTGCATTCTCAGCCGCAAAAACCAGACAGCTTCGAAGACAAGCTAGAACCAGTGCTGACCTTCCTCGCAAACCCTTGGAAACTCTGGGAAACAGGACATATCCATGCCCGCAGACTGGTCGCGAAACTGGCCTTTGCAGACCGTGTTGCCTATGATCGAAAACTGGGTGCTAGAACCCCGGAAATAGCCTTACCGTTCAAGGCTTTGGGGGATGTTTATACCCTTCAAAAGAAGAGTGGTGCGGTCGAGAAGACTCGAACTTCCACGGGTGTTACCCCACAGCGACCTCAACGCTGCGCGTCTACCAATTCCGCCACGACCGCACAGTCTTGACTTGGTGAGGGGCTATGTAGCGAAGCGGTTCGGGGAAGTGAAGAGGAAAAATCGGACGACCCTCACTTTTTCTGATTTTTCTCAAACGGCGGGCTTTGGCGCACAAATCGCTTGAAAAACGCTGGTCTCAGGCGGCGCAACGACGCGTGGTCTTTGACCCGTGTCGGCGGGACAGGCCCACGACAACACGGGCGGCGGCGTTACAAAAAAGGCCGCCCAATGGGCGACCTTTCAAGACATAGAGCCTCCCGCGACTGGGCCCTTATTCTGTGATCGAAAACGCGGGCAAAGCGGTGCCAGAGGCCGGAACCACCGCAGTCGGGGCCGCAATCGCCGCACCACCGTTCAAAGACATCGACGCTTTGCGCAACAGACCCGCACGCTCCGCCTGCCCAGGTGCGAAGACGGCGGGCACGCCCGTTGCCAGCGCTGTGAGCGTATCCTCATACCATGCCTGCGCCAAATCGGGCCGCTGGGTAACCCCAACGCCTTGGCTCAGGTGATGGCCCAAAAGTTCGCCATATGCGCGTTCGCCCACAGCCACCAACATCAGAGACGAGGCCAAAGCCACATCCATATTGTCGGTGCGGTAGCCCACGGAGAGACAGATTTTCGCCGTTCCCGCCAGTTGTGCCGGAGACATGCCGGAGTTCAGCACGAAAGTCGACGTCTCTGCCAAGACCGCATCACGCGGCTTGATCGAGAGGGCCGCGACCTGCGCCGCCATCGGCGGGGCGAGACCTTCGCATTGCGCGGCGATTTGGTCCGGGGTAAAGCCCTGAACCTTGGAAATCATGTCCTCGCCCTGCGAAATCGCATAGGTGCGCGCCAAACAAAACTGTTCGTTCAAGGCCTGATTGGCATCCACCATGGAGGCTTCGGTGACGAATCCGCCATTGGAATTGGTCAACAGGCTGACTGTGTTGCAATGCGACGCCAGCGACACCTGCGTGCCCGCCCCAAGGAAGCTGGGCAGGGTCGGCTCCGGCGTGGCCGCCGCAAAACTGGGCAGGGTGGCCGCCGCGGGCGCTTGCGGCGCAGGCATGACCGGGTTCACCACAACGGTGGTGCCGGGGGTGGTGCCGGGCACGATGGCCATCGTCGCGCCCCCTGCCCCGCCCGAAGCCATTTCAGAGCGGTACATTTTCAACAAACCGCGCGTGCCCTCGGGATTGGAGGCCACAAGCTGCGTGGTTTGATAGCCGCCCGCCTGTGCGCGATTGTACGACGAAATCAAAAGCTCCTGCTCAAAAGGCGACAACTGGCCGGTGATCGGATAGCCAAGATAGACCTGATAGGCGGACACCGCATCGCGGGTCTTTTTACCAAGCTGGCCATCGACGGAGCCGGCATTAAAGCCGAAATAATTGAGCGACGCCTGAATTTCTTTGCCCTCTTGCGTCGACGGCAAGCTTGGGCGGGAATAGGTTCTGGGCGCGGTACTGGTTTTCTTTTTCGGTTGCTGACTGGCCGCGCCAAGCAGCCCGCCGATCACCGCACCGGCAATAAAATCGCCACCATCGGCCTGAACACGCGTCGTAGTGCCCAGCATCATCGCCGCCGCAAGTGCAGCAGATACAAAATGTTTGAAAGCTTTGTGTTTGGACATACTGGTCCCTCCCCGCAAAATGACTCACTAAACCTGAGAAAGGATAGCACAGGCTTTCGTGATCCAAAGAATTTATTCGCCGCAGCATTTCCCGCAGCGCCTTCATTTCCCGCAGTGCCTTCATTGCATATTCCGGGTTAGCAAATCGTAAGCAAAACACGAGTTTCCCCGCACCTCCTCTTTTCTGTCCCTGTCGCGCAAGATAAACCCAGACGCAGACACCCAGACACACCCCCAGACACACAGTCAGGCGCGAAGGATAGAGACATGGTGGAATGGCGCATTTCAGACGGGTTGACCGATTACATGTTCGCTGCCGCCGAAATGGAAGCGCGCGCCGATGCCATCGCGCGCGGTGAGGCGGAGGAGTTGATTTGGCTGTTGGAACATCCGCCCTTGTACACGGCAGGGAGTTCCGCCAAGCGCGAGGACTTGGTCGATCCGGACCGTTTCCCGGTCTATGACACAAGGCGCGGCGGACAATATACCTATCACGGCCCCGGCCAACGGGTGGCCTATGCGATGCTGGATCTCAACAAACGCGGCAAAGACGTGCGCAAATTCGTCGCCAATATGGAGGCTTGGGTGATCGCCGCGCTGGCCGAATTCAACGTCACGGGCGAAATCCGCGAGGGCCGTGTCGGCGTTTGGGTGGTGCGCGAGGACAAGCCGCTGACCATCACTGGCCAAAAACCCGAAGACAAGATCGCCGCCATCGGATTGCGCATTCGCAAATGGGTGTCCTTTCACGGGCTGTCGATCAATGTCGACCCGGATTTGAGCCATTTTGACGGCATCGTGCCCTGTGGCATCCGCGAACACGGCGTGACATCACTGGTCGATCTGGGCTTGCCGGTGACAATGGAGGACGTGGATGTCGCCCTTAAACGCGCCTTTTCTGAGGTTTTTGGCGCGTGAGGCCCTGACATAGGAAGATGCGACATTGGTCGAAGGTGCGACATTACTGGACTGGCACAGCGGCCCAGACGCGCTATTGTGACCACTGGACACATGAATCAGTCGGGAGACACAACCCTATGACCAAACTTTCTGGGACCAAACTTTTTGCCCTCACAGCCGCCGCCCTGATGGCAACCTCCACCGCCGCTTTCGCCGGTGATGCGCAAGCCGGCGCGAAAGAGTTCAACAAATGCAAATCCTGCCACATGATTGCAAGCGCCGATGAAACCATCGTCAAAGGTGGCAAAACCGGCCCGAACCTTTACGGTGTGGTGGGTCGTCCGGTCGCCTCCTTTGATGGCTTCAAATACGGTGACGGCATCTTGGCCGTGGGCGCAACCGGCATGGTTTGGGACGAAGCGTCTTTGATCGAATACGTCGCCGATCCGACCGCCTATATCGACACCCATGGTGGCTCTGGCCGTTCGAAAATGACCTTTAAACTGAAAGATGGCAGCAACGTGGTCGCTTATTTGGCCACCTTCTCGACGATGTCCGACGAGGGTGCATCCGATGAGGGGGCTGAGGCCACTGAGACCATGGACGATGACATGGATGAGACCAAAGGTCAGGAACACAACCAAGAGGGCGAGCACAATCAGGCTGGCGGCTCCAACTGATCGGGATTTCACCCCGCGACAAGATCAAACGCCGCTCCTTATCGGGGCGGCGTTTTTGCATGTAGGGATGCGCAACATATGCCCGGATCGCAACCACAAGCAATCCGCAAGCACGGCCAAACCAAGCCCCCAAGCCCACCCGCAACGCCAGATTATAGCCCATCCCCCTCACCTCACGCATTTTTCTGTCTTCAAAACGCGTTGACTGATTGCTCTCGGGTTCGTGACCCTCTAAAACATATGGTAATTCCGCCCCAAGACTCCCCTCTAAGGGAACCGGCGGATGTGACGCATACACGCATAGACCACGCACAAATCGGGAGGACCGCATGGCAGACGCAGCCATCCACGGCCACGAACATGGGGACAACCGGGGCTTTTTCACCCGCTGGTTCCTGTCTACAAACCACAAAGACATTGGGATTCTGTACCTCTTCACGGCTGCCGTGGTGGGGTTCATTTCCGTCTGTTTCACCGTTTACATGCGCCTTGAGCTCATGGATCCGGGGGTTCAGTTCATGTGCCTCAACGAATCCGGCGAAGCCGCCGCGCGACTGATTTCGGGCTTTGGCGCCGAAAACTGTGCGCCCAACGGCCACCTTTGGAACGTCATGATCACCTACCACGGTGTCTTGATGATGTTCTTCGTGGTGATTCCAGCGCTATTTGGCGGTTTCGGCAACTATTTCATGCCGCTGCAAATCGGTGCCCCGGACATGGCCTTCCCGCGCCTGAACAACCTGTCCTACTGGCTCTATGTCTGTGGTGTGGCTTTGGGGATCGCGTCGCTTTTTGCACCGGGTGGCAATGGTCAGCTTGGCTCTGGCGTCGGTTGGGTGCTTTACCCGCCGCTGTCCACCAATGAGGGCGGCTATTCCATGGACCTCGCGATTTTCGCGGTGCACGTCTCTGGGGCGTCCTCGATTCTGGGCGCGATCAACATGATCACCACCATGCTCAACATGCGCGCACCGGGCATGACCATGTTCAAAGTGCCGCTGTTCGCCTGGTCGATCTTTGTCACCTCCTGGCTGATCCTGTTGTCCCTGCCGGTTTTGGCCGGCGCGATCACCATGTTGCTTACAGACCGCAACTTTGGCACCTCCTTCTTCCAACCGGGCGGTGGCGGCGATCCGATCCTGTACCAGCACATCCTGTGGTTCTTCGGTCACCCCGAAGTCTACATCGTCGTTCTGCCGGGCTTTGGTTTGGTGTCGCACATCATCGCAACCTTTTCGAAGAAAGCCGTGTTTGGCTACCTTCCGATGGTTTGGGCGCTGATCGCGATTGGGGTTCTGGGCTTCGTCGTTTGGGCCCACCACATGTACACTGTGGGTCTGTCGCTGACACAGCAGTCCTACTTCATGATGGCCACCATGGTCATCGCGGTGCCGACAGGGGTGAAAATCTTTTCTTGGATCGCAACCATGTGGGGCGGCTCGATTGAGTTCAAAACACCGATGCTTTTTGCCTTCGGGTTCTTGATCCTCTTCACCATCGGCGGCGTGACCGGCATCGTTCTGTCGCAGGCGGGCATCGACCGCGCCTACCATGACACTTACTACGTCGTGGCGCACTTCCACTACACCATGTCGATGGGTGCAGCATTCACCATCTTTGCCGGGATTTACTTTTACATCGGCAAAATGTCCGGGCGTCAGTACCCGGAATGGGCGGGCAAGCTGCACTTCTGGATGTTCTTCATCGGCGTCAACCTGACCTTCTTCCCACAGCACTTCTTGGGTCGTCAGGGCATGCCGCGTCGTTACATCGACTACCCGGAAGCCTTCGCCTACTGGAACAAAATCTCGTCTTACGGCGCACTCTTGTCCTTCGCGTCCTTCCTGTTGTTCATCGGCATCGTGTTCTACACCCTGCTGGCCGGTCGCCGCGTGACCCAGAACAACTACTGGAACGAATACGCAGACACGCTTGAGTGGACCCTGCCCTGCCCGCCGCCGGAGCATACGTTTGAAACGCTCCCGAAGCAGGAAGACTGGGATCACCAGCATTCGCACTAAGCGGATCTGACGGATCACACGAACCAAAGGCCCCACTTCACCGGTGGGGCCTTTTCTTTGAGTATTTTTATCGCCGTAAAGACCGCCGAGCAGAGACGGGGGCCGCCTGCGCATCAGGGGGCTTTGCAGTCCTGTTGATGCCGCATAGACTTCCCAAAACACATGTAAGAAACGCATATGCCCTATCAATGGACCCCGGACCATCACAGCCTGCCGCAGCGGGCCACTTCGAATGACGCGCCTTTGGTGCGGCTTGACCTGTGGCCGCATCGCAGCCTCAAGGGCAAAGGTTTTTCCGCCACCATTTGGCTGATGTTCTTCGGTGGGCTGATCCCGGTTGTGCCCTTTATCGGTACAATCGCGTTTTGGATTTTGCTGATCTTCATGATGACGGCTCTGGCGGCCCTTTGGCTGGCACTGAGGCGGTCAGATCGCGATCATCTGCGCGAAGAGCTTTTGATCTGGCCGGATCGCATCCATCTGACTCATTGGCCCGCCAAGGGAGCCGCGATGGAGTGGCAGGCGAACCCCTATTGGGTGAAACTGTCGCTGCACCCGACGGAGGGGAAGGTCGAGCAATACCTGACGCTGAAAGGCGGCGGACCGGCACAGACCCGTGAAGTGGAGCTTGGCGCATTTTTGACGCCCGAAGAACGTGCGCAGCTACGCGATGATCTTGCGCTGGTTTTAGGGCGGCTCAAGGACGAACCACGCTACAACTCATAAGCCAAAATAAAAAGGCCGCCCAAAAGAGCGGCCTTTTCAAGGATAGAGCCTCAGGGTTTACCCCAATTTGGCTTTGATCTGTGCACCCACCGCGCCAAAATCCATCTGGCCGGTGTATTTCGTTTTCAGAGCCCCCATCACCTTGCCCATGTCGCGGATGCTCTCCGCACTGGTCTCAGAAATGGCCGCAGAGATGGCCTGAGCCACCTCACCCTCTGACAATTGACGCGGCAAAAACTCTTCGATCACCGTGATCTCAGAACGTTCTTTTTCCGCCAATTCAAGCCGCGCGCCTTCTTCAAACGCTTTGGCGCTCTCTTGGCGTTGCTTGACCATTTTGCCAAGAATACCAAGCACATCCGCGTCAGACACGCTTTCTTCTTTGCCCTCACCCCGAGCCGCAATTTCGCGATCCTTGATGGCCGCATTGATCAGACGCAAGGTGGACAAGCGTTCGCTGTCCTTGTCTTTCATCGCCGTTTTCAATGCCGCATTGAGCCGGTTTCGCATATCCATATGGGCCTCATCCCTCATGATGTCGCAAGTGGACAACATAGCGAAAGACGCATCCGTTCTCAACCGTTGATAATTTCCGTAACCCATTGAAAACGCTACGTTACATAAAGTGACCGAAAATCCATCACCCGACCTTGACGCCGCCTGCCCCTTTCCTTAGGTTCCGGTGAATTTTGCCCACATCAGGAGAGTCGTGCCATGGCATCCGCTCAGTCGTCCGAGAAACCAACCGCGTGTCTGGCTTTGGCCGATGGCACACTCTTCTACGGTAAGGGGTTCGGGGCGACCGGAACCACCACCGCAGAGCTGTGTTTCAACACCGCCATGACGGGCTATCAAGAGATCATGACCGACCCGTCTTACGCCGGTCAGATCGTCACCTTCACCTTCCCGCATGTCGGCAACACCGGCGTCAACGCCGAGGATGACGAAACCGCCGACCCGGTTGCCGCGGGCATGATCGTCAAATGGGACCCGACCGAGCCATCGAACTGGCGCGCTCAAGAGGAACTTGGTCCTTGGCTTGAAAAACGCGGTCGCATCGGCATGGGCGGGATCGACACCCGCCGCCTGACCCGCGCCATCCGCCAACAAGGCGCGCCGCATGTCGCCTTTGCGCACGATCCCGCGGGCAATTTCGACATCGAAGCGCTGGTCAAACAGGCCCGCGCCTTTTCTGGTCTGGTCGGGCTTGATCTGGCCAAAGACGTCACCTGCGCGCAGTCCTATCAATGGGACGAAATGCGGTGGGCGTGGCCGGATGGCTTTCCAAAACGGGAAGGTAAAGGCCATAAAGTCGTGGCGATTGATTTCGGCGCGAAACGCAACATCCTGCGGTGCTTGGCCTCGGCAGGCTGTGACGTCACCGTCCTGCCCGCTTCCGCCACTACGGAGGAGGTCTTGGCCCATGCGCCCGACGGCGTGTTCCTGTCCAATGGTCCCGGCGATCCAGCGGCCACGGGCACCTATGCCGTACCGATGATCAAAGGCGTTTTGGACGCCGATCTGCCGGTGTTTGGCATCTGTTTGGGCCACCAAATGTTGGCGCTCGCCTTGGGGGCCAAGACGATTAAAATGAACCACGGCCACCATGGTGCCAACCATCCGGTGAAGGATCTCGATACGGGCAAGGTTGAAATCACCTCAATGAACCACGGCTTTACGGTCGATGCGCAGAGCCTGCCCAAAGGCGTGAAAGAAACCCATGTGTCGCTGTTTGATGGGTCGAATTGTGGCATCGCGGTCGAGGACAAACCGATCTTTTCGGTGCAATATCACCCCGAAGCCAGCCCCGGCCCGATGGACAGCTACTATCTGTTTGAACGGTTTGCGGCGGCAATGGCAGCACGCGCGGACGCCTGATCCATCCATATTACGTGACACAAAGGCGGGGTTTTCCCGCCTTTGTGCGTTTGTTACCCACATTTAAAGCCTTGGTTAACGCCTTATTAACCTTGCCTGATCAAACTTGTCCACAGAGGTCTGGGGGTAAACCCGAGCCATTGGGACAGTTGCGTCAGGATGAATATTTAGATGTCCTTTGTCAGACATCCGCTTTTTTCAAACACAAAACTCCACACGGCGCCAGAGAATGCGACCGTGCCGGGGCCTGACGCGCCCCGCCATGGTCCCCATAAACCCACACGCAGGCCGATCGGACAAATCCTTGTCGATATGGGGGCGGTCGATCCCGGCGATCTGGTCCGCGCCGCCGCCATGCGCCAACGCGAAGATGCGCGCATCGGTGATATCCTCTTGGCCCACGGCATGGTCAATGAGGCCACCCTCTACCGGGCCTTGGCACATCAACATCACGCCGCCGTCGCCGATTTCGGCAAGACCGCACCAGACGTGCGCCTGATTGATATTCTTGGGGCGGATGAATGTCTGCGCCGCGGGCTTTTGCCATGGCGTCAGGTCGGCGGAACGGTGATCATCGCCTCATGCCGCCCCGAACAATTCGAAGACCTGCGCCCGCGTCTGAGCGCGCTGTTTGGTCCGGTGCGGATGGCCGTGGCCTCGGAAACCGCGATGCATGAGGCGCTGTTGCGTTCACGCCAACGCAAACTTGCGCTCTGCGCCGAAACCCGCGTGGCGGCGCATGAAAGCTGTCGCGAAATGGACATCCGTAAACTGACGCGGATGATGTCGTCTTTGGCGGTTTTGGGGCTCATTCTGGCGCTTTTGTCACCGATAAGCGCTGCGATCCTGTTGACCTCATGGGCGGTTTTGACCCTCGTCGTCTCCACCGGCCTCAAAATCGCTGCCGCTTTTGCTCAGGCCAGCACTGCGCGCACCCGGCAAAGCACGTTTAGCAGTCGCCGCACCAGAACCGCCCTGCCAACCGTGTCAATCATGTTGCCCCTGTTCAAAGAGCGCGAGGTCGCGACCCGGCTGATCAAACGGGTGTCGCGGCTGACCTATCCACGCGAGCTTTTGGATATTTGCCTTGTGGTCGAAGAGGATGACACCGTCACCCAAGAGGCCATTGCCAGCACGGATTTGCCGCGTTGGATGCGGCAGATCATCGTGCCGCGCGGCGGGGTGAAAACCAAACCACGGGCGATGAATTTTGCCCTCGATTTCTGTCGGGGTTCGATCATTGGCATCTATGACGCCGAGGACGCGCCCGAACCGGAACAGATTCATAAAGTCGTCGCCCATTTCGCTCAAACCGGACCAGAGGTCGCCTGTGTTCAGGGCATTCTGGACTTTTACAACGCCCGCACCAATTGGTTGTCGCGCTGTTTCACCGTCGAATATGCGACATGGTTTCGGGTGATTTTGCCGGGCTATGAGCGTATGGGGCTGGCCGTCCCATTGGGCGGCACCACGTTGTTTTTCCGCCGCGAGGCAATCGAGGAACTGGGCGGATGGGACGCGCATAACGTGACTGAGGATGCCGATTTGGGCATCCGCTTGGCGCGCCACGGCTACCGCACCGAATTGTTGCATACGGTGACAGAGGAAGAGGCCAATTGCCGCCTCTGGCCTTGGGTCAAACAGCGCTCCCGCTGGCTCAAAGGCTATGCGATGACCTATGCAATGCACATGCAAAATCCACGAAAACTCTGGCGTGACCTCGGTGCATGGCGGTTTTTCGGGGTTCAGGCGCTGTTTCTGGGCGCTTTGTCGCAATTTGTACTGGCACCGTTCCTGTGGTCGTTCTGGCTCTTCCCTTTGGGCCTGCCGCATCCATTGCGCGGGATTTTACCCCATGATGTCTTGGTCGTTTTGGGCGCAACTTTCCTCCTGTCCGAAGTGGTGACGGTGGCAGTGGGCATGGTGGCGACTTCGACCGCGAAACACAAATGGCTCTGGCCCTGGGTGCCGACGTTGCATTTCTACTATCCGCTGGCCACTTTGGCGGCGCTCAAGGGGCTGTGGGAGATGGTGACCAAGCCCTATTATTGGGACAAAACTGCCCATGGGGTGCATGATCTGGGCTTTCACGAAGACGAGGCGGAGACCGCCGCAGCCCTCACCCCGGTGTCCCCAATGCCCCCCGCCCCCTTGGTGCTTGGCCCGGCGCAACGCACTGCTGCAAGCGTGTCAGAAGGCCCCACCTCGCAAAACCCCGCCAGCCCATTGATCCTTTATCCTGCCGCAAAACCCATGCAAAATACCCATGAGATCGGCGCAGAGCGCGTCCGGGCCTTTGGAGAGACTCCCAAGGCCTTTGTGTTTGAGCGCCTTGAACAGGATGCGTCGGGGTCAGTGCCCCGACCGGGGCGGCGTCTGACCTTTGGGCTTGATTTTGAGGGCACCTCCAACACCCCCGCGCTGCGGCGCGCGTTGGAGGCGGCGGCGGTGGCGTTTGACCCCGAACGTCTACGCCCGGCACCGAAGCCAGACCCAAAGCCAGACTCCGAAACCGTGCGTCCAGATCACACCGAAACCGTCCTAGCCTTGCCCCATCAGATCAAAGACCCGACCCCGCGCATCCCGGTCAACTCAGCGGGCGCGCCCGAATGGGCGCATATGGCAGCCTTTGTTGAGGTGCCGGGGTTTCTTCCAACCACGCCCGCCGAAGAGCCACGTCGTATGAGCGGAACCTCTGGGGATCCGGAGGAGGCGTGAGGGTTAACGCACCTTATCGGCGTCGATTTTCAAGCGGGTCACAAAGGCCTTGGAAATATGCTCAGACAGCGCCTTATGCGCAGCGTCACCATCGCGGGCTTCAATCGCGGAAACGATCTGATCATGTTCCTTGATCGCCTCCTCGCCCCGGCCTTCGGCGGCCAAAGACGTGGTGGCGAGCAGGGCCATGGAGCGATGCACCAGATCAAGCTGTTGCACCAGATAACGGTTGTGCGAGGCAAGGTGGATTTGTTTGTGAAACCGGCGATTGGCCCGTGACATAGCGTCGGGTTTGCCGATCAGGCCACGATCCTCTTCGACCATATCACGCAGCACCCGCACCTCTTCTGAGGTGGCATGGCGCGCCGCAAGACGGGCCGCAAGGCCCTCAAGTTCGGTGCGCACCACATAAAGATCCGCCATCTGATTGTGATCCAATGAGGCCACAATCAGTGAGCGCCCATCCCGCGTCAGCATGGATTGGGTCTCCAACCGCTGCAACGCCTCACGAATCGGAGTGCGCGAGACGCCAAAGCGGTCGGCCAACTCACTTTCAACAAGCCGGTCCCCCGGTCGATACACTCCGGTGTCGATGGCATCGAGGATCAGCCCATAAGCGTCCTTTTGCCCAGCGCGCGGATCTTTCATCATGTGCCTCTCAGGTCAACAGGGGGAGACCATAGACAGCCCTGCCCCCCACGATCAAGCGCTAACATCGTCGCATGGCACCCATTTTAGCCCCGTAAGCCGATATCACGCCCGACCTTTGCGGATGTCCCGTCTTGCGCCCCGCGCAGACTGAGCCTAACAGGATGCCATGGTAGCTGATCAATTTTCTCACGTGAACACATGGGTCTTTGACCTCGATAATACGCTTTATCCGCCAGAGGCCGCGCTTTTTGCCCAGATCGAGGTCAAAATGACCGATTGGGTGGCGCGCGAATTGGGCGTCAGTTTGGAGGCGGCCAATGCCTTGCGCAGCGCGTATTGGCGTGATTATGGCACCACCCTGTCGGGAATGATGGCCCAACATGGCACCGACCCGCTGCCTTATCTCACCTATGTCCATGACATCGACTTTTCCGGCCTGCAGCGCGATGCCGAACTCAAAGCGGCCATCACCGCCCTGCCCGGTCGCAAAATCGTCTACACCAACGGCTCCGCCCCCTATGCCGAACGGGTGTTGGAGGCGCGCGGATTGACCGGGATTTTCAACGCCGTCTACGGCATAGAACACGCCAAATTTCATCCCAAACCTCTGGCCGAAGCCTTTGACACCGTGCTGACCCTCGATGGGGTCGCCCCCAACACGGCGGCGATGTTCGAAGACGACCCGCGCAACCTCAAAGTCCCGCACGATCTGGGGATGAAGACCGTCTATGTTGCCCCCACGCCGCTTGATCCGCCCGCACCCCATATTCACCACCACACCGACAATCTGTCGGCCTTTTTGCGTGCGCTCGTCGGCTGAATTCTCGCAAAGCGTCAAGAGATCCGTGTCAGGCATTGCCTGCGCCCATATGCCGCGCGGCATCCCGCCACCGTGACCTGATCTGCGCTGCGCCCTATCTGACAGCTTCATTCAAAACGCAGCTGAACACAGCGCCCCCCGGAGATCGCACATGTCTGATACCATCCTTGATCAATCCTCCTCCCATCACGAGGACGGCGTGGCCTCTCCACGCGGCGTCCTGTTGTTTTTGCTCTTCGTGCTCGTCGTGATCGCGGCAATTGTCTATGGTATGTTCGCCATCGGCCCATGGGTGCTTGGCGTGAGCGCGCTGGCGACGGTTCCGGTGATCTATGTTGTGTTGATCTTGCTCACCACAGGCAAATAAAGCGACGAAATGAATCACCCCCTGCACGACGCATGAGATTCCCCTGAGACAGCCTGTCCCTTGGACAATCCCCGCCTTTGCGCCTATCTCTTGGCTATGCCCACAGAGCGGGCGCAAAGGAGATGATCATGCCGCACCAATCCCCCTCGCTTCCACCGCGCGAAACCGTGGATGTTTTGGTCTCTGGCGGCGGCATCGCCGGGATGATCGCGGCGGCGGCCTTTGGCGCTTCCGGGTTCAAAACCCTGATGATCGACCCAACCCCGCCGATCACCAGCGGCACAGAGGACCGATCCGATCTGCGCTCCACCGCATTCTTGCGCCCCGCGCGCGATCTCTTTGCCCGCATTGGCATTTGGGACGCGCTCGCCCCCCATGCCACGCCGCTTGAGGCGCTGCGCATCGTCGACACGTTAGGGCAACCGTCCGACATCCGCGCCGAGCGCCAGTTCGAGGGCCGCGAAACCGGCGATGAGCCCTTTGGCTGGAATTTTCTCAACTGGGTGATCCGCCGCGAGCTCCTTAAAGCCCTGCCCAACATCCCCAATGTCGAGATGCGCTATGGCACCGGGTTTAAATCCATGCTCACCCGCACCAATGAGGCGATCGTCACCCTCACCGATGGCGCACAGCTGCGCGCCAAATTGGTCGTCGCTGCCGATGGGCGCAATTCCCCGGTGCGTGAGGCGGCGGGGATTGGCGTCAAAACCACGCGCTATGGCCAAAAGTCGCTGGCCTTCACCGCAACCCATGATCTGCCGCATCACAATGTCTCGACCGAAATTTACCGCGAGGGCGGCCCCTTCACCATGGTGCCCTTGGCGGACATCGACGGCAAACCCGCCTCTGCGATTGTCTGGATGAACAAAGGCCCCTATGCGACCGAGCTTTTGACCATGGAGCCTGAGGCATTCAACGCGGTGATGACCACCCGCTCGGCCGGGCTGTTTGGCCAACTGACCCTGGCCTCCGGCCGCGCGATCTTTCCGATCATCACCCAAGTGGCCGAACGTCTGTCGGGTGAACGCGTTGCGGTGATTGCCGAGGCCGCACATGTTCTGCCACCAATCGGCGCGCAGGGGCTGAACACGTCGCTCAATGATCTGGCCGAACTTTTGGCCCTCGCGGAGGCCCATCGCACGGATGTGGGTGGGCAGGTCATGTTGGACGCCTATGCCAAAACCCGGCACCGCGACATCACCGCGCGGGCCAAAGTGGTCGATGTGTTCAACCGCGTCACCCGCTCAGAAAGCGACATCTTGCAAGCGCTGCGCCTGTTGGGGCTGAAAGCCGTGCATGACGTCAAACCGCTGCGTCAGGGGATCATGAAGGCGGGGCTTGGGCCAATTTAACCCCGCGCCCCTTTACCGTGCTTTTACCGTGACCCAAATACTCAAACGGCGCGCCCATACCAAGGACGCGCCGTTTTTGATTTATACCAAAGACTTATTTTGCCAAAACCGCATCCAATGCCGCCTCAAGACGCGCGACGGACGCGTCCACATCGTACAGTTTATCCAGACCAAACAGCCCCAGCCGGAAGGATTTATACTCCGGCCCTTCGTCGCATTGCAGCGGCACGCCAGCGGCAATTTGCATCCCCAATGCCGCGAATGCCCGGCCCGATTGGATCTCCGCATCATCCGTGTAACAGACCACCACGCCCGGCGCCTCGACGCCCTCGGCCGCGACCGATTGAAAGCCGCGCGCTTTCAACAGGGCGCGCACCCGGCGGCCTTGCTCCCATTGCGCCTCGGAGAGTTTGGCGAACCCGTAATCTTTGGTCTCAAGCATCGCATCGCGAAAGGCGCGCAGCGCATCGGTCGGCATCGTCGCGTGATAGGCGTGACCACCCGCCAAATAGGCCTCCATGATGGCCAACCATTTGCCCAGATCAATCGCAAAAGACGAGGATTGGCGGGATTTCACCACGGAAGTGGCCCGCTCAGACAGCATCACCAACCCGGCGGAGGGTTGCGCTGACCAGCCCTTTTGCGGCGCGGAGATCAACACATCGACACCCGTTGCTTTCATATCGACCCAAGCACAGCCCGACGCGATGCAGTCGAGCACCATCAAGCCGCCTTCTTCGTGCACCGCGTCAGACAGCGCGCGGATATAGCCGTCCGGCAAGATCATGCCAGAGGCAGTTTCCACATGCGGCGCAAAGACCGCGGCGGGTTTGAGCGCGTGAATTTCGGCCACGGCCTCTTCCAATGGTGCCGGGGCGAAAGGTGCGGTGATTTCGTTGCCGGTGCGCCGGGCTTTGAGCACGGTCTGCGATTTGGGGATCGCGCCCGCCTCAAAAATCTGGCTCCAGCGGAAGGAAAAAAAGCCGTTGCGGATGACCAGGACGTCCTCACCGCCGGCGATTTGGCGCGCCACCGCCTCCATCGCATAGGTGCCGCCGCCGGGAACGACCACGGCGGTGTCGGCATGATAGACCTCGCACAGGGTGGCGTGGATGTCGGTCATCACCTTTTGAAAGGCTTTCGACATGTGGTTGAGCGAGCGATCGGTGAAGACCACGGAAAATTCCATCAACCCATCGGGGTCGATATCAGAGCGCAATGCGGGCATGAAGCCTCCTTAAAGTCATATCAATCATATCAAACGGTGCCAAAGCGACACATTTGTCGGTCCGTTCGGGGGGTGGGCGCACAAACGTCTGGACAAGTGCCCTAAGGTTAACAACACTTGCCCAAGCGTCACGCCACGGATCGGGCCAAAAAGAGCACCGGACGGGCGAAAACACAAGCGGTTCAAACCGCATCGGCGCATTGAGGCAGATCCGGGTCACGGCCCAAACCAGACAGGCAGAGCAGTCATGCCAACAGAGAATTTAATTGTGATGGGGTCTTCCCTCATCAACAATCCGATTGGCTATTCCCAAGACCCTTGGGGAAACGCCAATGACGGGGCCTATATCACCGGCGGCGACAGCGTTTTTGACGATGATGACGTGATCGTTTTCACCGTGCAAAAGGTCAACCATGACGGAACGTTTGACAACCAGACCCAGATCACGGGGATCGAGGTCTATGACAATGCCGCCGACTATGTGAATGGCGTCCCCAAATACACCTATGAGCTGGAAAAAGATGGCGGCTGGGGATGGGGACACAATACCGGTAACACCGGCGATATTTCCACGACCGTACACAACATGGGCGATGCCTATCTGCATTTCCCCGCCGATGGCTTTGTCAGCTCAGACCCCGGCGCGCCGGATCTGGATTACCTGTTCTTGGCCCCCGGCGTGGATTTATCCGAAGCCTACCCGGTCTGGCTCTCGCATGAAACCGGCATCGACTATAACGAGAATGGCAACATTTCGGGCAGCGAGGTCGGAGACGGGGTCTTTACCGTCGACAACAACCTCTTTGCCGAAAATGAAATCGCGGCGGCGATTTGTTTGACCCGCGGCACGTTGATTGACACGCCCGAGGGGCCAAAATTTATCGAAACCCTGAGCGAGGGTGATCTTGTGCATACGCTCGATGATGGGCCGCAACCGATCCGCTGGATCGGATCACGCCGCGTCGAGGCCACGGGCAAACTCGCCCCGATCCGCATCAAAGCCGGGGCTTTGGGCAATTTCCGCGACCTCACCGTCTCGCCCAACCACCGGATGATGATCCGTGGCCCAAAGGCCGAAATGCTGTTTGGCGAGCGCGATGTCTTGGTCGCGGCGAAACATTTGGTCAATGATGACACGATCCGCCGCGTGCCCGGCGGCACGGTGGACTATTTCCACATGCTGTTTGACGCCCATCAAATCATCTTTGCCGAGGGCTGCCCAACCGAAAGCCTCTACCCCGGCCAAGAGGCCTTGGGGGCGGTGGACCCTGAGGCACGGGCGGAAATTTTGATGCTGTTTCCCGACTTCGAACACGGGCCGCAGCAGACGGAGCTTTCGCGTTATGAATTAAAGGCCTGGGAGGCGCAGGCGCTTAGACACGCGAGCTGACACTTGCCCCTGACTGCGGCTGCGTTTAGAACGCAGGACAACAGGATACGCAGGGAGCCGCGACATGCTCGATCATCTCGAATTCACCACGCCAAAGCCGAAAGTCATTTCGGGGGCAAAAGACGACTGGGAACTGGTGATCGGGATGGAAATCCACGCTCAGGTCGCCTCCAAATCCAAATTGTTCTCAGGCGCTTCGACGAAATTCGGCAATGAGCCGAATTCGAACGTCTCTTTCGTGGACGCGGCCATGCCCGGCATGTTGCCCGTGATCAACGAATTCTGTGTCGAACAGGCGGTGCGTACGGGGTTGGGCCTGAAGGCCGAGATCAACCTGTTCTCCGCCTTTGACCGCAAAAACTATTTCTACCCGGATCTGCCGCAGGGCTACCAGATTTCTCAGCTGTATCACCCGATCGTCGGCGAAGGCGAAGTTTTGGTCGACATGGAACCCGGTGTGGCGCGTTTGGTGCGCATCGAGCGCATCCATTTGGAACAAGACGCCGGCAAATCCATCCACGACATGGACCCGAACATGTCCTTCGTCGACCTGAACCGCACCGGCGTGGCCTTGATGGAAATCGTGTCACGTCCCGACATTCGCGGGCCCGAAGAAGCCGCCGCCTATGTGCTCAAACTGCGCCAAATCCTGCGCTATTTGGGCACCTGCGATGGCAACATGCAAAACGGCAACCTGCGCGCCGATGTGAACGTCTCTGTCTGTCGTCCGGGCCAGTATGAAAAATACCAAGCCACTCAGGATTTTGGTCATCTCGGCACGCGGTGTGAGATCAAGAACATGAACTCGACCCGGTTCATTCAGATGGCGATTGATTACGAGGCGCGGCGTCAAATCGCGATTTTGGAAGATGGCGGCACGGTCGATCAAGAGACCCGTCTCTATGATGCCGACAAGAACGAAACCCGCTCGATGCGCTCCAAAGAAGAGGCGCATGACTACCGCTATTTCCCCTGCCCTGATCTTTTGCCTTTGGAAATCGAACAGGGCTGGGTCGATGACATTGCGAAAACCTTGCCGGAATTGCCGGACGAGAAAAAAGCCCGCTTTGTCAAAGAGTTCGGCCTTTCCGAATATGACGCAAACGTGTTGACCGCGGACACCGCCAATGCCAGTTATTTCGAAGGCGTGGCGGCGGGCACAGATGGCAAACTGGCCGCGAACTGGGTGATCAACGAGCTGTTTGGTCGTCTGAAAAAAGACGACAAAGACATCGAAACCTCACCCGTTTCCCCCGCGCAATTGGGCGGCATCGTCAAGCTGATCAAATCCGGCGACATCTCCGGCAAGATCGCCAAAGACCTGTTTGAGATCGTCTACACCGAGGGCGGCGACCCGGCCGAGATCGTCGAGGCGCGTGGCATGAAACAGGTCACAGACACCGGCGCGATTGAAAAAGCGGTCGATGACGTGATCGCCGCCAACCCCGGCCAGGTCGAAAAAGCCCAACAAAACCCGAAACTTGCCGGGTGGTTTGTGGGCCAAGTGATGAAAGCCACGGGTGGCAAGGCCAATCCCGGCGCGGTGGATGCGTTGGTAAAGGCCAAACTCGGGCTTTAAACGCCCCGCGATTGAGACATGAGAAAGGCGTCCCGCGAGGGCGCCTTTTGTCGTCAACCCGCCATTAACATTAGAGGGCTACACTGGGACACATGGAAGGAGCCCACCATGTCCCATTACGAGTACAAAGCCATCCCCGCCCCGCATGAAAGCGAAGCCACCTCCGCCTCGCAAACGCCTGAGGCGCGATTGGCCGACGCGGTGACCGTGCGGCTCAATGCCATGGCGAAAGAGGGCTGGACCTATCTGCGCTCCGACGCATTCACCCTGACCGGGGTGGCAGGTAAACAGGCGGTTTTGGTGTTTCGGCGCGAAAGCGATTTTGGCATGTTCAAACAGGACAAGCCCAGCTTTGGCACCTTCGGGCCAGAAGCCGCCGAGTGAGGCCCAAAACAGGCTGATCCCCGCTTGAACATGGGCTGAGTATGGGCGAAGCACACCCTTGGCGCGCCTTGACCTCCGGTGCCCATCCGCTAAACCTGTGCCAACAAAACGTGCCGCCCAATGCGGTCGCCACAGGAGACGCATATGCCCCTTTATGAGTACCTCACCGTGCCCGCCCCGCGCAAAGGCGAGAAAACCCGAGGCGCGAAAACCCCTGAGGCGCGGATCGCACTGGCGATGCAAAGCGTGCTCAATGACAAAGGGGCTGAGGGCTGGGAGTATATCCGCGCCGATCTTTTGCCGATGGAAGAGCGCTCCGGGCTGACCTCAAAGGCGATCACCTATCACACGGTTTTGGTGTTTCGCCGGGAACGCGGTGCCACTGTATTGGCGACGGAATCGACGACGGAACAGGCCGCCGTGCAGACGCGCAAATCCCCGGTCGCGGACCGCAACACGCCGCCGCCCTCTGTGCCCTTTCCGGCCCATGCCGAAAAAGGCGCGGGTGCCAATGCCCGACGCCTTTCGCCCGACGTGGCCGACGAGATCGCCGAAGACCGCGAATCATAATCCCGCGCTCACACATCCAGATCCAGCGCCAGCGCATGAATGCGCGGCACCAAATCGCCAAGCGCTTTGTGCACCATCCGGTGACGCGCCACCCGCGATTGTCCGGCGAAGACCTCTGAGCGGATCATCACATTAAAATGCGTCTCCCCCGCCCCGCCGGGGTTTCCGGCATGTCCGGCGTGTGAGGCGCTATCATCTTCGATCTTTAAGGTTTTTGGCGCAAAGGCCGCCTGTAACCTGACGCGCATTTCATCGGCAATTGTCATCTCTCTCTCCCAGTTTTCGGCCCCAAGGCCTTTCCCATTTTGCATTCTTCATCTAAAGTCCTGCGTCCGAGTCGAAAAGGTTGAGGCACATGGATAAAAACGATCCCTTCGGTTTTGATATGTCAGTCACGTCATCAAAAAAGAACAAACGTGGTGGCAGACGCGGCATGTCGGGGGCATTTGAGACCTCTAAACGGGTCTGCGAACATGACGGATGTCAGGAAGCGGGCCAATATCGCGCGCCCCGTTCGCCTGATCATCTGGACGAGTATAAATGGTTTTGTAAGGACCACGTGCGCGAATACAATTTGAAATGGAATTTTTTCACCAACGCCACACCGGAAGAAATGGACGAACAAATCAAAGCGTCCCAAACGGGCGAACGTCCGACCAAGCCGTTTGGCAAAAAATCGGTCGAACAGAGGGCGTGGGAACGTCTTGGCATTGATGACGCCCATGAGGTGCTGGGCGAAAACGCGACACAGAACCCCGGCAAATCTGACCCGGCGGCCTCGACGCGCAAACTGCCGCCGGTGGAGCGGCAGGCAATTGATATTTTGGAGGCCAAGGATCATTGGACCAAGGCCGAGATCAAGAAACAATATCGCGCTTTGATCAAAGTGCTGCACCCGGACGTGAACGGCGGCGATCGCTCGCAAGAAGAGCAATTGCAACAGGTCGTCTGGGCCTGGGATCAGCTCAAAGAGAGCCGTTGGTTTAAGTAAACTCTGGGTTCAGACCGGGTCAAAACAGCCTCAAAATAGAAAAAGCCGCCTCACATGGGGCGGCTTTTTTGATGCGTAAGGCGTGACGCTTTAATGCGCCACGCCCGCTTTTTTGCCCGTCACCAAACGGATCAAAGGGTTGATGATCCGGGCCACGATGGGGATCAGGATCAGGCCAAAGATCAGCCCAAGGATGCCATCGAAAAACGCGGTCACGAACCAAGCGATAAAACCGGACGCCCCCTCAAAGGCATGGGCGGCCAGTTCGGCGATGTGGTGGATGTCCTCATAGGGATGCGGTTGGCCCAGTTCGGACAGGCCATGGATCACGATGGAACCGCCGACCCAAATCATCGCGGCCGTGCCCACAATCATCAAAAGTGTCATCAGGATCGGCATGAATTTCACGATCCCACGCCCCAAAGCCCGCGTCATGGAAAGCCGCCCGACCCGCGCCAACCACAGGCCCACATCATCGGCTTTGACGATCAAAGCGACGCTGCCATAGACCACCACGGTGATGATCACCCCCGCAAGCGCCAAGGTGAAGGCGCGAAAGACGATGCCGGTGGTGGGATCAAGGGCGGCCAAAATGATGGTCATGATCTCGGCGGAGAGGATGAAATCGGTCTTGACCGCGCCCGCCACTTTGGTGGCTTCGAGATGGGCCGGATCGCCTTGCTCGGCAGGTTGGCCATCGGCATGCGGCGCGTGGGGTTTGAACAGGTGATAGACCTTTTCCGCCCCCTCAAAACACAAATACGACCCGCCGATCATCAACAAAGGCGTGACCATCCACGGCGCGAAGGCCGACAAAAGCAAGGCCAGAGGCAAAAGGATCAGCAATTTGTTTCGGATTGAACCGAGGGCGATTTTGCCCACGATGGGCAATTCACGCGCGGCGGCGAAGCCATGGACGTATTTCGGCGTCACGGCGGCATCATCAATCACCGCGCCCGCCGCCTTGGCGGAGGCTTTCGCCGCTTGGCCCGCCACGTCATCGACCGAGGCCGCCGCCACTTTGGCGATGCCCGCCACGTCGTCCAATAATGCCAAAAGGCCGCTCATGCTCGTGTCCCCGTTTCAATCTTACATTTGAGGCTATGTAGTCATGAATCCACGCACAGGCAAACCCCGTCTAAAAAAAGCGGGGCGCCCCAAAGGACGCCCCACCCGCATGATCCCCGAAGGGATGAAAATCTCTTGGGCTGGCTTACATGGCCGGCAAAAGCACCTTGTCGATCACATGGATGACGCCATTGGATTGGTCGACATCAGCGATGGTCACCGTGGCGGCGTTGCCCTGTTCGTCTTCGATCATCACCATACCGTCTTTGACCATGGCTTTAAGCGTACAGCCACCCACGGTCGGCACATCATGCACGCCACCGTCCTCTTCGATCATGCCCACAAGGGCTTCGGACATCACATCAGCGGCAACCACATGACAGGTCAGAATTTTGGTCAACTGGTCTTTGTTTTCAGGCTTCAAAAGCGTTTCGACCGTGCCCTCGGGCAGAGCGGCAAAGGCGTCATTGGTCGGGGCGAAAACGGTGAACGGACCTTCGCCCGCGAGCACATCCACGAGACCAGCGGCCTGAACAGCGGCGACCAGAGTGGTGTGATCGGCGGAGTTTACCGCGTTTTCCACGATGTTTTTCTCAGGGAACATCTCAGCCCCGCCCACCATCGGGTTTTTCATGCTGTGGTTGTCCGCATAGGCGGTGGTGGCGAGAAGAGCGGCCGTGGCAGCGGCAAAAATTGTGCGTTTCATCATAAGTCTCCCTTAAGAACACGCCCCGACCCAGTGTCGAGGTTATAAGGGGTACGGGGCGGATCACCGCATGGATCACCACGCGCCTTTCACGTTCAGTCACGCAGGCGTGAGGTGCTTTTTTGCGCCACGCGGCATTCTGTGCGCTGGCTCACGCCCCCGCGACGCCTCGCCCCTTGCACCTGACGCGCCGATAGGGCACGAAGTCACCTAAAGCGTTTTGCCAAAATCCTGCGATACCGGTTTGCGGCGGAACAGTTTAAGTGAACACCAAAGAAAACGGGCCAAACCATGGACGCGAACGCAAAACCGACCGAAACCATTTCTGTACGCGATGTCTTTGGCATTGATACTGACATGACCGTAAAAGGCTTTGCCGAGCGCATCGACCGGGTGCCGGACGAAGATCCGACCTATAAATTTGACCCGGACACGACGCTGGCCATTCTTGCGGGCTTTGCCCACAACCGCCGCGTGATGATTCAGGGCTACCACGGCACCGGCAAATCGACCCATATCGAACAAGTCGCCGCCCGCCTGAACTGGCCCTCTGTGCGTGTCAACCTTGACAGCCACATCTCGCGCATTGACCTGATCGGCAAAGACGCGATCAAACTGCGCGACGGCAAACAGGTGACCGAATTCCAAGAGGGCATCCTGCCCTGGGCCCTGCGCAACCCCTGCGCCATCGTGTTTGACGAATATGACGCGGGCCGTGCGGATGTGATGTTTGTGATCCAACGGGTGTTGGAAGCCGATGGTAAATTGACGTTGATGGACCAAAACGAGGTGATCACCCCGCACCCGTCCTTCCGCCTGTTTGCCACCGCCAACACGGTTGGCCTTGGCGACACCACCGGGCTGTATCACGGCACGCAACAGATCAACCAAGCGCAGATGGACCGCTGGTCTTTGGTGGCGACGTTGAACTATCTCAGCCATGACGCCGAGGCGAATATCGTTTTGGCCAAATGCCCGCATTACAACACCGAAAAAGGCCGCCGCGACATTTCGCAAATGGTGACCGTGGCCGATCTGACCCGGACCGCCTTTATGAATGGCGACCTCTCGACCGTGATGAGCCCCCGGACCGTGATCACCTGGGCGCAGAACGCCGAGATTTTCCGCAACATCGGCTATGCGTTCCGCCTGACCTTCCTCAACAAATGCGATGAGTTGGAACGTCAGACCGTGGCGGAATTCTATCAGCGCTGTTTTGACGAAGAGCTGCCGGAATCGGCGGCCTCTGTCGCAAGCTGATAGCGCGTCTTTTAAAACATGAGACTGAAACGGGCCCCTTTTGGGGTCCGTTTTCTTTTGTCTGTATGGGATGCCTTGTGTGAGTCTCTTGTCCTGTGTCGATATCTCGCCTACACAAGATTGTTACGTTATAACGTAACGATTCCAATTCGACCTTAACGACACAAAGAAAGAGAGTCCCACGAATGCACCGCATGAGTTCGAATACGATCACCGCACTGGCCACTGCCACTCTGTTGATCTTCGCCACACAAACGATGGCACATGATACCAAATCCCACGATGCAAGCCCGGAACACGCCCACACCCATGACGTGGATCAAGACATCTACAACGGCTACTTTGAGGACTCTCAAATCAAAGATCGCGCCCTGTCCGATTGGGCCGGGACATGGCAATCGGTCTACCCTTACTTGCAGGACGGAACGCTTGACCCTGTGATGCAACACAAGGCCGAACAGGGCGACAAAACCGCCGACGCCTATCGCAGCTATTATGACACAGGGTACAAAACCGATGTGGACCAGATCGACATAGACGGCAACACGGTGCGTTTTGTCCGTGATGGGAAAACCCTTTCGGCCCAGTATGAAAGCGATGGCTACGAAGTCCTCACCTATGCCAAGGGCAATCGCGGCGTGCGCTACATCTTTGAGAAAGCTGACGGGGATGCGGCAGCCCCAGCGTATATTCAGTTTAGCGATCACCGGATTTCTCCCGCGAGCGCCGATCACTACCACCTCTATTGGGGCAATGACCGTGCGGCCCTCCTCACAGAAGTGACCAACTGGCCGACATATTACCCGGCCTCAATGGATGGCGACGCGATCGTCCATGAAATGCTCGCGCACTGATGGCAGGCCCATGACATAAGGCCCTCTGGCCCACATCGCGCGCATCGCGGTGTGGGCGTTCAGAGATCGGCCTTGATACAAACCAGATCACCTCCTCAAACGTATATACGTCCGATAGACAAAAATGGCTTGTCACGACTCGCTTGTCGCGCTTACGTTATTGTAACGGTTTTACGACAAAGTGAGGCTATGACACAGAGAGTCCACAGAGTTATCCACAGGCAAGCCCGGACATCCCTTGCCGCCATGAGCGCCCTTTTGAGCGCGCTCAGCCTCTGTGCTGCGACCCCGCTTCAGGCCCTGCCCGCCACCTCCTCCCCCCTCGCCCGCGATTTCGCCTATTGTGCCGGACGGCTGTCCGCCGAGGCGCAGCACCGCGAAGACCAAAGCCTCAATGAGCTCAAACACGCCATGCAGGAACTTTTGGCCGCCGTGATTGCCCCCGAAGAGGCCGAGGCCTACGAAGAATTGCGCTTGGCCGGTCATGTGGCGCAAAGCGAACTTTTGGCGCTGTCGCGGTTTTCCTTTGACCAAGGTGAGGCAGACCGCGCCAGTCAACTTGCCCAAGACAGCATCCGTCACTGCCGCGCCATGCTTTTGGGCGCATGATCCAAGAATGAATCCGGGCATGAAAAAGGCCCGCAAAACGCGAGCCTTTCCCAAATCTATCAAAACCTTGGATTAACGCGCCGCTTTGGTCGCCTTGGTCCACCACGCCAAATCCCCCAGCATCGCGGTGACGGACGGCAGAATGTTGGCTTCGATCTCCGCCATTTCGGCATTGGCGCCCAGCGGCGAGACTTTGAAGAAATCCGAACCGGAAATGTAAACGGCAGCGCGCACCGGCACCATCGACAGGTTGATCGTCACGGCGCGCAAATGCTCGACCGCGCGGGCCGCACCGACCGAGCCATAGCCAAAGACGGCGGCGGGTTTGCGCACCCATTCCTTGCCCGCCTGATCCAACGCGTTTTTCAACGAGGCCGGGATTGAGGAGTTGTATTCCGGGGTGACGAAAATATAGCCGTCAAATTCAGCCATTTTTTCCTGCCACGCCACGGCTTTTGCATCCAAGGACGGCATCCACAGGTTGGAGGCCATTTCGTTGAACATCGGCAACGCATAGTCTTTCAGATCAACCAGTTCGAAATCGAGATCGGTGCTGATCTCTTTGGCTTTTTCCAAAAGCCAGTTTGCCGGTTTATCGGCAAACCGGGCATCGCGGGTGGAACCAATGATGATGGCGATTTTCGGGTTAGACTGCAAGGTGGTCATGGGGAACTCCTGATCTGCACGCGGGGGATGAGGGGGAGGAAAGGTCCGCGGCTTTGAGGCCTACATAAATTCGCACCCACAATAACTTCAATCCAAATCTATGTGCGCCATCGCGCAATTCCTGTGCAAACACATATGCGCCCTGTGTCGCATGTCTTTCTCTTGCCCGACCTGCGCGCGCATGATTTAACGAGCGCATGAACAAGCCCTCTGACAACCCTGCCGATCCGTTCAAAAAGGCGCTGGCCGAAGCCACGAAAGTGCTCGCCAACGATGCGGACCTGACGATCACCTATTCGATGGACCCCTCTGGTCTGTCGGGCGATACCGTGCGCCTGCCGCAAGTGTCGCGACGGATGACCAAAGACGAAGTGTTGATCGCGCGCGGCACCGCCGATGCGCTGGCTCTGCGTCACAAGTTTCACGACCAACCGACGTTCCAACGCTACGCGCCGCAGGGCCAGATGGCGTTTGAGATTTACGACGCTTTGGAAACCGCGCGCTGTGAGGCGGCGGGGGCGCGGCACATGCCCGGCACGGCCAAAAACATCAATGCCAAAATCGGCAATGAGGCGATGCGCCGTGGCTATGATGGCATCACCAAACGCGAGGATGCCCCCTTGGCACAGGCCATGGGCTATTACCTGCGCGAACTGTCCACCGGGCGTGAACTGCCAAAAGGTGCCAACACGGTTTTGGATCTGTGGCGTGATTTCATCGAGGGTCAAACCCAAGGCACATTCGAAGATATTGGCGATCTGTTGGAAGATCAGCGCGGCTTTGCCCGTCTGGCGCGGCGCGTGATCGAAGAGCTGGGATACGGCGACCAATTGGGTGATGACCCGGACGCGACTGACCCCGAAGACGATCAATCCGCCGAAACGGACGAGCAAGAAGAAGAGCCCGACTCCACCGGCGAAGAGCAGGACAGCTCGGACGAAGAAGAGGCCAGCCCCGAGAGCGCGCAGGACGAACAGCAGGACATGCAAGAGGCCTCGATGTCCTCGGATGACATGGCCGAAGATGAGTTTTCTGATGAGGTTGAGCTGCCGCAAGATGAGGCCGAGGTCGAACCACCGCAACCCGCGCCCTATTCCGACGCCGATCCGAATTACCAAGTGTTTTCAACCGCCAACGATGAAGAGATCGCCGCCGAAGATTTGGCCGAACCGGCCGAATTGGAACGCCTGCGCGCCTATTTGGACCAACAGTTGGAGCCGCTCAAAGGCGCTGTGTCGCGCTTGGCCAACAAACTGCAACGCCGCCTTCAGGCGCAACAAAACCGCTCATGGGAATTTGACCGCGAAGAGGGGATTTTGGACGCCGGTCGCTTGGCCCGTGTGATCGCCAACCCCACCACGCCTTTGTCGTTCAAGGTCGAAAAAGACACCGAATTCCGCGACACTGTTGTGACGCTCCTGCTCGACAACTCCGGCTCGATGCGCGGACGTCCGATCTCCATCGCGGCGATTTGCGCCGATGTTCTGGCCCGTACGCTGGAGCGCTGCAACGTCAAGGTCGAGGTGCTGGGCTTTACCACCCGCGCGTGGAAGGGCGGATTGGCGCGCGAAGCGTGGTTGGCCGCTGGGCGTCCGGCACAACCGGGCCGTTTGAACGATCTGCGCCACATCATCTACAAATCCGCCGACGCACCGATGCGGCGGACACGTGCCAATTTGGGTCTGATGATGAAAGAGGGCCTGTTGAAAGAAAACATCGACGGCGAGGCGTTGGAATGGGCGCATCGGCGGATGATGGGACGACCTGAAGCGCGTAAAATCCTCATGGTGATCTCGGATGGGGCACCGGTGGATGACAGCACGCTGTCGGTCAACCCGGCCAATTACCTTGAAAAACACCTGCGCGATGTGATCGGGATGATCGAAAAACGCAAACAGGTTGAACTTTTGGCCATCGGCATCGGCCATGACGTCACGCGCTATTATGATCGCGCCGTGACCATCACCGATGTTGAACAACTGGCCGGCGCGATGACCGAACAACTGGCCTCGCTGTTTGACAGCGACCCGCGCGCACGGGCGCGGGTGATGGGCATCCGCCGCGCGTCCTAAGACCTGCGGCGCGGCTCTGCGCGCACCAAATGATTATTTTAAATAGAAAAGGCACATGGCAATGTTCCAAAGCTTTGACGTGACCTCTCGCCCCGACCAAGCCGCCCCGCGCGTCACCGCCCTGCGGGCCGCAATGGTGGACGCCGGATTGGACGCCTTTATCGTGCCGCGTGGGGATGCCCATCAGGGCGAATATGTTGCTCCCTGTGATGAACGTTTGGCGTGGTTGACCGGGTTCACCGGGTCGGCGGGCTTTGCCGTGATCCTGCGCGACCGCGCGGTGATGTTCACCGATGGCCGCTACACGGTTCAGGTGCGCGCCCAATGTGATCCGGCGGTGTTTGATTTCGTCGCCTGGCCACAGACCAGCCTTGGCGCATGGTTGAAAGAGGCGGGTGCGGAGAAGATCGGTTTTGACCCCTGGCTGCACACGATCCGCGAGATCGACGGACTGCGCCGCTCACTCGCCGACACCTCGAAGGAAATTGTGGCGACGGTCAATCTGGTCGACAAAATCTGGTCCGACCGCCCCGAACGTGGGATGTCCCCCGTGAGTGTACACCCCTTTGAACTGGCTGGGAAAACCTCCGAAGACAAGTTTACTGAGATCGGTGCAGCCGTGAAAAAGGCCGGGGCTGAGGCCGTTGTTCTGACCCTCCCGGACAGCCTGTGTTGGCTTTTGAACATCCGCGGCACGGATATTGCGCATAATCCGGTGGTGCAGGCCTTTGGAATTTTGACCACCACAGGCGACACGACAGGCGACACGGGCGGCAAGCTGACCCTGTTTGACGCCGCCGAAAAATACGCCCATATCGGCCCCGATCCGCGCATCACGATCGAGCCGCGAGAGGCCTTTGCCGCCGCGCTTGAGACCCTGCAAGGCCCGGTTTTGGTCGATCCCGGCACAGCGCCCCATGCGGTCAAAACCATGATGTCAGAGGCGGAAATTGTCGAGGGCGATGACCCCTGTATCCTGCCGAAAGCCTGTAAGACGGAGGCGGAAATCAAGGGGATGCGCGAGGCGCATCTGCGCGATGGCGCGGCGATGGTTGAGTTTTTGTGCTGGCTCTCCGAGCAAATGCCCGAAGACCTGACCGAGATCGAAGTGGTCAAACAGCTTGAGGCCTGCCGCGCCGCCACCAACCAACTCAAAGAGATCTCTTTTGATACGATTTGTGGTGCCGGGCCGAATGGCGCGATTGTCCATTACCGTGTGACCGAAGACACCAACCGCGCGCTCAAACGCGGTGAATTGTTGCTTGTGGACAGTGGCGGCCAGTACCAAGACGGCACCACCGACATCACCCGCACCGTCGCGCTTGGCGATGTGGCGGGCGAAGAGCGGGTGAGTTTTACCGCGGTGCTTCAGGGCATGATCGCGATCTCTGCCGCGCGCTTTCCGCGCGATGTGTCGGGCGGGCATCTGGACGCTTTGGCGCGGGCGCCACTGTGGCGGATGGGGCGCGATTATGATCACGGCACCGGCCACGGCGTTGGCGCGTTCCTGTCGGTGCACGAAGGCCCGCAACGCATTTCGCGCAGCTCGAATTTGGCGCTGCGCGAGGGGATGATCCTCTCGAATGAGCCCGGTTATTATCGCGAAGGCGCTTACGGCATCCGTATCGAAAACCTGATTGTGGTGCGCACCGCCGCTGAAATGTCGGGCGCAGATGGTCGTGACATGTTGGATTTCGAAACTCTGACCTTTGTCCCGATTGATCGCTCGCTGATTTTGGTCGATGAATTGGCACCATGGGAGCGCGATTGGCTCAATGACTATCACGCGGAGGTCTGGGACAAGATCGCGCCGCGCGTGTCAGAGACGGCTCGCGACTGGCTGCGACACGCGGTTGCACCCGTCTGACATATACCTGTCGCAAGAAGCCTGATAAGGTCTGCGAAAATCAACAGAGGGATACGAGACATGCCAGATCATATCAAGATCCGCACAGCCCCGGGGACCTATGTGGTTCGCGCGGGCGGTGCCGTTTTGGGAGAAACATCGCGGGCTTTGGAACTGAGCGAAGGGGACTATCCGCCGGTGATTTATTTCCCGCGCGAAGACTTGGCGATGGCGTTTTTGGACAAGACCGACACCGTCTCCGTCTGCCCGTTCAAAGGCGAGGCCACCTATTATGCGATCCACACGAAATCCGTGGTGATTGCCGATGCGGCATGGTCCTATGAGGACCCGAAACCGCTTGTCACGGGCCTCAAAGACTATATCGCATTTTATCCGCAAAAGGCCGCCGTCGAGCAGCTTTAAAAGCCAACACTATTGTCGAAAACGCAGGTCGAAAACGCAGGCTCTCGGGCCTGCGTTTTCGTTCTAACTGTGCTCTTCCGCCGCCGTGTCCGCCAGTTTCTTGCTAAACACCCGAAGCGCATCGACCTGAAACAACGCACCGTGAAGTTCGGGACCGCTTTCCTCATGCAGCGTGACCACAGGAATAAACACCAGATTATGCGCCTCAAACAAAGGCATCGCCTTTTCCAGAGTCATATTGGGCGACAGATAAATCCCCTGATTGATCAATTCCTTACAGGCCTCTTCTGAGGCCGCGCGTGGCGCATCCGGGGCACGATAACATTGATGTACCCGCACCGTCGCCAAAAGATAGGCCTGCGGACCTGCCGCCAGATGCACATCACGCCGTTCCAACAATGTGAGAAAAAACGAGCGGTCCACCAACCGTGAGGCCAGTGCGGTGGACAGCGACACCGCGACCATCACCGCCAATCCGGTTTGCCAATCCCCGGTCAGTTCGAACACGATCAAAGTGGTCGAAATCGGCGCGCCCAAAACGGCCGCTGCCACCGCCCCCATCCCCGCCAAAGCATAGAGCGTGGCCGTGCCCGACACATTCGGGAACACCGCCGTGGCGATCAGGCCAAAGGCCAGCCCGGTCAAAGCCCCCACCATCAAAGCCGGCGAAAACACGCCCCCACCCATGCGTCCGGCCATGGTGATGGCGACGGCAATGACCTTGATCACGGCATAGATGATGGCCTGCCAAATCACCAATTGCCCGGTGAGCGCGTAAGACGTGGTCTCGTATCCAACGCCGATGATATGCGGAAAAAAGATCGCGATCCCGCCGAGCAAAAGCCCCGCCACCGCCGGGCGCAAAACCGGCGGCAGATGCATCCGCTCTTGCGCCCATGAGCCAAAATCATCGGCCATGAAAATCGCCCGCATCATCACCACGGCGACGAGACCGCAGATCAGCCCCAACAGCAAAAACGCCGGGAGTTCGACGTAAAAGGTCAGCGCCCCTTCGGCGGCCAAGGTGAATTCGGTGACACCGCCAAATTCCAACCGGTTGATCACCGTACCCGCCGCCGAGGCAATGACGATCGGCGCAAACGCATGGACCGCGAAATGGCGCAAGACGACTTCAAGCGCAAACAAGGCCCCGGCAATCGGCGCGTTGAAAGACGCCGACACGGCGGCGGCGACAGCACAGCCCAAAAGGTCACGCCCGGTGATGCCATCGGCGTGCAATCGGTTGGACACCCAACTGGAAATCACCCCCGCCAAATGGACCACCGGGCCCTCGCGCCCCGACGATCCACCGGTGGACAGCGTGATCAGTGAGGCGGCGGCCGAGGCCAGACCTGCGCGTTTTTCCACACGCCCCTCGTTTAACGCCGCACCTTCGATCACATCCGCCACCGAGCGCACCCGCCCGTCCGGCGTGAACCAGTTGAGGATCACCCCAACCACCAGCCCGCCACAGACCGGCAATGCCAAAACCCAATACCATGGCAGGCCTCCGGCAAAACTATGCAGGTGGCGCAGATCATCCGTGCCGTAGAAAAAACCTTGTAACAGGTTGATCCCTTTACGGAAAAGCAAAGCGGCAAAGCCGGAGGCCACACCGATGCACAGCGCGATGAACCAAAATTGGATTTGGCTGGGGCCGCGCCTGCGGATCAGGGCCACGGTCTCGGCAAGACCCTCCCGGATCTCACCAATGGCACGTTTTGGGTATGAAATTTTATCGTCAGACATGCCCGACGCTGTCCCCCTGCCCTCAATTATCGGCGTTTTTCGCGCCCAATCGCCTTTGATCGGCGGATTTTATCCTCTGTCAGGCGGGTCCTGCGCTTTCACTGCCCCGCCGCATCCTCTAAGGTCGATCAGCCGCAACAGACAGCGATTCCGATATGATCTCAGATACTCTCTTCACCGAGCTTTCCTCCGTTCTAGAGGGTCGCTTCACCCGTTCCAAGTCCGATTTGGATCAACACGGCCAGTCCGAGACGTGGTTTCCGCTGACCCCGCCCGAGGCCGTGGCCTATCCCGAAACCACCGAAGAGGTCGCGGCCCTGATGAAACTGTGCCACGCCCATGACATCCCTGTCACGGGCTTTGGCGCGGGCACCTCGCTTGAGGGTCAAACTTTGGCGATTCACGGCGGGATTGTGGTGGATTTTTCCCGGATGAATCGGGTGTTGCGGATCAATGACGCCGATATGGATGTGGTGGTGCAACCGGGCGTGACCCGCGAGGCGCTCAATGTCGAATTGCGCACCACCGGGTTGATGTTCCCGGTCGATCCGGGCGCGAATGCCTCGCTCGGCGGCATGGCGATGACCCGCGCGTCGGGCACCACGGCGGTGAAATACGGCACCATGCGCGACAATGTCATCGGGCTTGAGGTCGTCTTGGCCGATGGCACGATTGTGCGCACCGGATCGCGGGCGCGCAAATCGGCGGCGGGTTATGATTTGACCGCTTTGATGGTCGGGTCCGAGGGCACATTGGGCCTGATCACCGAACTGACGCTGCGACTGCATGGGCAACCCGAAGCGGTGTCGGCAGCGGTCTGTGCCTTTGACGAGATGGGGCCTGCGGTCGAGGCGGTGATTGCGACGATCCAGATCGGCCTGCCAATGGCGCGGATCGAATTTTTGGACGCGGATTCCGTGAATGCCGTGAACCTCTATTCCGGCTCAGATTTTCCGTTGAAGCCGCATTTGTTCGTCGAATTCAACGGCTCGGAACAGGCGGTGTCTGAGCAGGTCGATCTGTTTGGCGAGATCGTCCACGATTTCGGCGGCTCGGATTTCAACTGGGCCACCAAAGCGGAGGACCGCACCGCGCTTTGGACCATGCGTCACCACGCCTATTGGGCCTGTTTGGCGCTCAAAAAAGGCGCGAAAGCCGTGGTCACCGACATCTGTGTGCCAATCTCGAAACTGGCTCAGGCGGTGGAAGAAACAGCGCAAGACATCAAGGCCTCGCCCTTGGACGGTCCGATTTTGGGCCATGTCGGAGACGGCAATTTTCACGCCATTTTGCTGGTCGACCCCAATAATCAGGCCGAGATCAAAGAAGCCAAACGCTTGGCGCATCTGATGGCCGAACGGGCGCTGAGGTTGGGCGGCACGATCACCGGCGAACATGGCATCGGTATGGGCAAAAAGAGCCTGATGATCGAAGAACACGGCGAGGCTTGGGCGATGATGGGTGCGATCAAAGCGGCGCTGGACCCGAAGAATATCCTTAATCCGGGCAAGCTTGTGCCCTAAAATTTGAGTATTTATGTCACGGTAAAGACGGGCGCGCGGCTTTCGTCTCGTGCCTGTTGTCTTAGCCGATCAAAAGCGCGCGCGCGGCGTCACGCGCGGCTTCGGTGATCGTATCACCCGCCAACATCCGCGCCAATTCGTCAATCCTTGCCATCTCGTCCAAAGGCGTGACTTCGGAAAGCGTCATGCCGCCTTCGACCCGTTTGGCCACGCGCCAATGATGCCCGCCCAAGGCCGCCACTTGCGGGCTATGGGTGACGACCAAGACCTGCCCATCTGAGGCCAGGGCTTTGAGCCGCCGCCCGACCGCATCCGCCGTGGCCCCGCCGACACCACGGTCGATTTCATCAAAGATCATCGTGACGCCGGATTGATCGCGGGTGAGGCAAACTTTGAGCGCCAAAAGAAAGCGCGACAATTCCCCGCCAGAGGCGATTTTTCCGATCGGACCAGCAGGCGCGCCGGGATTGGTGGCGACCGTAAAGGCCACGGAGTCGCGCCCCTCCGCGCCCGGCTCGCCCAATGTGATTTGGGTCGAAAACACCGCACGTTCCATTTTGAGCGGGGCGAGTTCCTTGGCCATCATCACGTCCAACTCGGCGGCGGCTTTGGTGCGGGCCTGCGTCAGGATGTCAGCGGCGCTGTCATAGGTGGCTTCAGCCGTCTCAACCGCTTTGGTCAGCGCCACGAGATCGCCCTCACCACGATCAAGAGCGGCCAGTTTCAGCCGCAGCGCATCGGCAAAACCGCCGAGATCATCGGCCAAAACCGAATGTTTGCGCGCCAGTCCACGAATGGCGAACAGCCGCTCTTCGACATTTTCCAACTCATGCGGGTTGAACCGCAGCGCGTCGATACAGGATTCGACGCCAGACTGCGCATCGGCCAATTCATTAAGCGCCCGACCCAAGGATTCAATCGCGCCCTCAAGCCGCCCTTCGGCCTTTTCCGCCGCGCCCTCAAGCCAACGCAGAGCATCCGCCAACATCCCCTCACCACCATCATAGGACAGGGCTTGATGGGCCTTGGCGACATCTGCGGCGATCTTTTCAGACGATTGCATCAGGCGACGCTGGGCGTCGAGTTTGGCCTCTTCGCCGGGCTCGGGATTGAGCGCATCAAATTCGGCCACGGCATGACGCAGGAACTCTTCTTCGTCCTTGAGCGCGGCTTGCTCCCTGGTCGCTTTGACCAAGGCTTTGCGCGCCTCAGAGAGCGTTTTCCAAGCCTGGCGTGTGGCAGTCACCATGGGCTCAAGCCCGCCGAAACTGTCCAAAAGCGTGCGGTGGCCACGCGGATTCAACAGCCCGCGATCATCATGTTGGCCGTGCAATTCCACCAGCACGTCCGAGAGCCGGCGCAACACATCGCCCGACACCCGGCGGTCATTGACCCATGCGGTTTTGCGCCCGTCGGCGGCATTGACCCGGCGCAGGATCAGCTCGCCATCCTCGGCCTCGATGTCCAATTCTTTGAGCACATCCTCGGCGTCATGGCCGCGCGGCAAATCGAACACCGCCGTCACTTCGCCCTGCGCCGCCCCCGCGCGCACCAAATCGGCGCGCCCGCGCCAGCCCAGCACAAAGCCGAGACTGTCGAGCAGGATGGATTTGCCCGCACCGGTTTCGCCGGTCAACACATTGAGACCCGGCTGAAACTCAAGTTCCAGCCGGTCAATGATCAACATGTCCCGGATGTCGAGACTTCTTAACATGAGATGGGCGCTCCGTCCCTCAGAGCCATTCGCCGCGGATCATCTGACGATACACCGCGCCGAGCCAGTTGTTCTCAAAGACCTTTGGTTCAAGCCCCTGCCCGGTCAGCAGTTTGTAACTGTCCTGATACCACTCGGTCGATTGGTAATTGTGACCCAAAATCGCCGCCGCGGTTTGTGCCTCTTCGACAAAACCAAGCGACAGGTAGGATTCGACCAACCGGTGCAGCGCCTCTGGCGTGTGCCGGGTGGTTTGGAATTGCTCGACCACGACACGGAACCGGTTCACTGCCGCCGTGTAATGTTTGTGTTTCAGGTAATAGCGCCCGATCTCCATCTCTTTGCCCGCGAGGTGGTCAAAGGCGAGGTCGAATTTCAGAATCGCCGAGCGTGCATATTCGCTATCGGGATAGCGTTCGATCACCACCCGCAGCGCCTGAAGCGCCTGAAAGGTCAGGCCCTGATCGCGACCGATGTCGTCGATCTGGTCATAATAAGACAGCGCGAGGAGGTATTGCGCATAGGCGGCATCTTCGTCGGCGGGGTAAAAATCAAGGAAACGTTGGGCGGACACGCGGGCATTTTCATAGTCGCGATCACGATGATAAGAAAAGGCCTGCATGATCAAAGCGCGTTTGGCCCAATCGGAATAGGGATAAAGGCGCTCGACCTCGCCAAAATAGAAGGCGGCGTCGCCGAAATCCTTTTGGGTGATCTCATATTCTGCGCGTTTGTAGATCTCTTCCGCCGGGTAGCCTTCAAGATCGGTCGTGGGCGGATTATCCCCACAGGCCACAAGAAAAGCCATGGAAAGTCCAAGCGTTACACCCAATCCGCGTTTGATACGTGCCGTCATGAAAGGTCCTACCTACACCAGTCATCAGCCCCTAAAACCGGGCCGTGACCTCACTCCTAACACAGAAAAATCCGGTGCAAAACGTCTTTACGCCGGAAATAACGTCACGGTGTAGAGGCTTTTGTGTTTTTCCCTGATCGGGCGATTTTTAAAAGCTCTGAACTCTTCCCCACGGCGTGTGGTTTAGGCGCAAAACGCCAGATCAGAGCGCGACACCCCCGCCCCCGGAAGACGCGCCGCCGTGGGCGCATCAACGGTGACATAGGCCCAAGCACCGCGAGTCGCAAAGAGTTCGCGCAACAAGGCGTTGGTCATCGCGTGACCTGATTTTTCACCAATATAGCGCCCCAAAATGGGCGCACCCGCGAGGTACAAATCACCCAAAGCGTCCAACATTTTATGGCGCACAGGTTCATCCGCGCGGCGCAAACCGCCGGGGCTCAACACGTCCTGACCATCAACGACAACGGCGTTTTCAAAGGTGCCGCCAAGCGCCAGACCGTTTTGCTGCATATGATCCACATCCGCCTTACGGCAAAAGGTGCGGCAATTCGACAGTTCACGCACAAAGGCGCCATTGGCCATGACCAACCGCTTGTCCTGCACGCCGATGGCTTCGTCCACAAAATCAATGTGGAAATCAATTTCCAGGGTCTCTGCTGGCTCAAGACGCGCTTTGGCGGAGCCATTGGTGACCTCAACGGATTTGAGAATTTTCAGCGCGCGGGTCGGACCCTCCTGATTGACCAGACCCACAGCCAGCAAGCCATCCACAAAAGGAGCGGCAGAGCCATCAACGATCGGCACCTCAGGCCCATCAACAAAGACTGTGGCGTTGGAGATGCCACAGCCCGCAAGCGCAGCCATGATATGTTCGATGGTCGAAACCTCTGCGCCATCTTCGTTGCGGATCAGGGTGCAGAGCTGCGAGGGGACAACATGGTCCCACCGCGCCGGAATGATCGCGTCACGCGGATCAGAGACGTCGGCGTGAATATCAGAGCGCACAAAGGTGATGCCGGTATTGGCCGGTGCAGGCGCAACAACCATACACACAGGCGCACCGGAATGGAGACCCACCCCGTCGAACCGAACTTTGCTTGCTACCGTGGTCTGCACCAGAGGCCTCACATTCATTTTCCCACGCAGATGGCGTTTCTCGCGGGTTACAATCATGCCGATCTCGTACTGCGCTCTGCGGGAAGTCCCTTGCTTGGCTGCAGATATCGGCTCCTCACACCACCCCGGTGCTTGGTTTACAGTCTCCTAACCAACAATGGGCCATGGCCTCAACTCAATCTTTGTAACGGATTGAAACATGAGCGCCCCCTGAAAGGCAGATTTTCGCGCACATTCACGCCGCATCGCAGCAACCCACTGTTATAAAAACAAAAAGGCCGCCCAAAGGCGACCTCTTACTCTGATGATTTTCTAAAAATGTGACCTGAATTCTGCAGTTATCAGACGCGTGATCACAGATTTATGTCAGTTGGCCTGACGACGCAGGAAAGCCGGAATCTCGATCTTTTCCGCTTCGGGATTCGGATCCTGGTCTTCGTCATAGGCCTGATGGACCTGCGGGCGCACTTGCGGCTGCGCGCCAAACCGGGCTTGCGGCTGGGCCTGCGGTTGAACGGGACGGGCCTCACCCTCGGCACCATGGCCGGTCATGCGACCGATCAAGGAGTTGATGCCAAAGCGACCGGCCTTGCCCGCATTCGGATCAGCCTGCGGATGAGGATCAGCCCGCATATCAGCGCGCGGTTGTTTCGCCACTGCGGCCTGCAAACGTGCCAAAGCTTCGGGCGACGGCGTGCCCGCAGACGGAGCGCGCGGTGCGACAAACGCATCGGCTTCGGGTTCATACATCGCCGGTTGCGGCGCGGGTTGCGGACGCGGTTGATAGGCCGGAGCCGGAACATCGTCTTCCATGGCACGAAAATCGGCCTGACGCTGCTCATAACGGGCGGCATGTTGCGGCTCAGAGCGCGCATTCACTTGCGGGTCGAACACGTCGAGCGTCGGCTGGGCCGGCTCTTCGACGGGTGCTGGCTGTGCCGCGACAGGAGCCGCAGGGGCGTGTTCGATTTTTTCTTCGACCACGGCAGGAGCGGCCAATGGCTCGGACAAGCGACGACGTGCCACCGGCATTTCGCCATAAGACTGGTTGGCGTCAATGCCCGTGGCCACAACGGACACGCGCATCATGCCTTCGAGTGTGGAATCCATGGTCGAGCCGACGATGATATTGGCCTCCGGGTCCACCTCTTCGCGGATGCGGTTGGCGGCTTCGTCCAATTCGAACAGGGTCAAATCGTGGCCGCCGGTGATGTTGATCAACACGCCTTTTGCACCGCGCAGAGAAATCTCGTCCAACAACGGGTTGGCGATGGCTTTTTCAGCGGCTTCAATCGCGCGGTTTTCACCGGACGCTTCGCCCGTGCCCATCATCGCCTTGCCCATCTCATCCATCACCGCGCGCACGTCGGCGAAGTCAAGGTTGATCAAGCCCGGACGGACCATGAGGTCGGTCACGCCTTTGACGCCCTGATAGAGCACGTCATCGGCCATAGAGAAGGCTTCGGTAAAGGTGGTTTTTTCATTGGCCAGACGGAACAGGTTCTGGTTCGGAATGATGATCAACGTATCGACCATCTTTTGCAGCGCCTCAACGCCCTCTTCGGCCTGACGCATACGTTTTGCGCCTTCGAATTGGAACGGTTTGGTCACAACACCCACGGTCAACACGCCCAGCTCACGCGCCGCCTGAGCGATGATCGGAGCGGCACCTGTGCCCGTGCCACCGCCCATACCGGCGGTGATGAAACACATGTGAGCGCCTGCAAGGTGATCGACGATTTGTTCGATGCTTTCTTCGGCAGCGGCGGCCCCCACGGAGGGACGTGCGCCTGCGCCCAAGCCCTCGGTGACCTTCACACCCATCTGGATGCGGGCCGCGGCCTTGGCGTGTTGCAAAGCTTGTGCATCGGTGTTCGCAACGACGAAATCGACCCCTTCAAGCTCTTTTTCGATCATGTTGTTGACCGCGTTGCCACCGGCCCCGCCCACGCCAAACACTGTGATTTTCGGTTTTAACTCGTCCCGATCGGGCATCGTCAGATTCAAAGCCATGATCTACCGCCTGCTTTCCTATGCGAGCGCGCGTGCTTCTGCCCGTGCTGCCCGTATAACTGTCCCCGCCCCTGAATCGGGGCAAAATTTACCTGTTCACGTTGAATCTTAGGAGGTTTATGACGGTTCGTCATCCCAAAAACATGATTTCGCCACAAAATATAGGGTTAACCCCGCGAAACTCGGCGGGATTTTGCGCAAAACCCCAGATTTAGGGGGTATTGAAAAAACCATAGCTATGGAACGGACTGAATCCGCTCCAAACCCTCTCGAAAGAGGCGATCGTTGCGCGTATCGCGCTATCATGTCGGGGCACTGCTCGGTGCCATTTTTCAGTGCCACTTTTGCCGTGTCTTGCCTTATCCGCGCCGATTTAAAGGGTCGTTGACGTCAAAGGGTATCGTTTCTGCCTCTCGGCGGACGTTGACTCGCCCGCTCTGCTTTTCAATTAGCATAGCCCCGTAGGGCACTGCAATCCGTTTACCAATTGTCTTTGAACCACCGCATCGCCCGTTTGAGCGAGCGCGCCGGATAGCGTTCGGTCGGGATTTCGAAATCCCACCATTCGTCTTGCGGATTGGCGGCAAACAGGCACAGGCCAACGGCCGCGGCAAAGGCCGCTCCGGTCGCCGCCTGCGGCAAGCCTTGGACACGCAAAGGCCGCCCGATGCGCACCTGTTGACCCAGAATTTTCGGCGCCAACGTATCAAGCCCCGGAATTTGCGACGCGCCGCCCGTCAACACGATCTGTTGGCTGGGCAAATGTTCAAACCCGGCGGCGTCCAGACAATCACGCACGCCTTCCAATATCTCTTCGACACGCGGACGGATGATCCCGATCACTTCAGAGCGGCTCACGGTGCGCCGGTCGCGCTCCCAATCACCACTGTCACCCCCAACCTCGATCATCTCGCGGTCGTCCATCCCGGTGGCGACAACACCACCGTAAAAGGTCTTGATCCGCTCTGCAGTCGCCGCCGGGATTTGCAATCCCATCGCGATGTCAGAGGTGACATGATCACCGCCCATGCGCACGCTATCGGCATAAATCATGTGTTTTTTCATAAAGATCGACACATCGGTCGAGCCGCCGCCCATATCGACACAGGCCGCGCCCAGCTCTTGTTCGTCCTCAACCAGCGCCGAGATGCCCGACACATAGGCGCCAGAGGCCACACCCGCGACCTCAAGGTCACAGCGTTTGATGCAATACAAAAGGTTCTGGATCACCGCGCCATCGACGGTGAGCATATGCATATCGACGGCAAGGTTTTGCCCGGCTTGACCGCGCGGATCAGAAAGGCCCGACCGGTGATCCAGCGCAAAGTTGACCGGCTGGGCGTGCAGCACCTCGCGATGAGGGCCATAATCGGGCACCTCAGAGGCGGCCAAAACGCGCGCGACATCTTGTTCGGACACGATGTTTTGTTCGACTTCGACCTGACCGTCCAAGCCATAAGAACGCGGATGACCGCCGGAGAAACAGGCGATGACGTGATCAACGCGGGTCTGGGCCATTTTCTGCGCCGCCTGCACGGCGGTGCGGATGGCGCGTTCGGTTTCGGCCATGGCGTCAATCTCGCCAAAGCGCACCCCACGCGAGCGTGTGGTCGCAGCCCCAATCACCCGAAACGACGATTGCCCGGCCAAAGCGCCGACGCCCTCGCCGCCAACAAAGCCGTCGCCATCAAAGCGCAACACAAGACAGGCGATTTTAGAGGTGCCAACATCCAAAATGGCAACGACCCCGCGTTGCAACGCGGCTTTGCGCATGTTCCGCATGGCCCGCTGGGCTGCATAAAGATCAGTCATCTGAACGACACTCCAAGTTCCACGCCCTGAAGCCTGCGCATCTCGTCTTGCGCCGCCTCAGTCAATTGTAACGTCGGCCGATCTGGCCGGCGCATATCCACCGCTTTGACATCGCGGCTCAAAATATCTTTGGCCTGATCCAATGCCATCACCTGCGCCATGGCGCCCAGAGGTTTTTCTTCCGGCAACAGGATGACTTGATCGCGGTCCAGCACCACATTCCAGCGCCGCTCACCAACCCGCACCAACCCACGCAAACGCGGCATGATCGGGGCGGCGGCTTTTAGGATCGCCAGGGCTTCGGCCACGTCACGTTCGGCACCAACCCCTGCAATCAACGGCAGATCAGGCCGATCCACCCGGTGTTCCAATGCGGCAACCCGGTGACCATCGACATCGAGCATCTCAAGCCCGTGCGGCCCGCGCCAGACCACGGCGGGGGTGCGTTCGGTGATGTCAATCTGTAAAATCCCGCCCGCGCGCACCCGAAGCCCCGCCTCGGCCACGGCATCCAGACCTTCGATTTGCTCCAACATCCCCGGCAGGTCGAGATCAAAAGAGGACAGCGGGAAATCCAGCGAGGTGATTTCGCGAATGTCCTCGGACAGCTCCCCCGATGCGCCATCAATGGCCATGAGTTTGACCATGAATTCCGGGCGATTTTGGATGTCGCGTTTGACCTCGGCCACGGTATCATGAAACGCCATCCGGTTGTCAGCATCGACAAACCACAGCCCAACACAGCCCGCAATCGCCAAAACCGGGGCCATGCGGCGCATGAAAAACCGGAAAGACGGGGTCAGCCACAGCCGGTTGAACCGATAAGCGGCACGCGAGGGCGCGGGGTCGCGTGGACGGGCCGGAGCATGTGCGGATGTGTCGCCCAGACGGGCGCGCAAGGCCCGCGCCACGGCTTCGGACACACGCGCCGATCCGCCCATGGTTGGCGCTTTGGCAAACTCAACCGGGTCTATCGGTCGCATGAGGCGTCCTCCACCATCCAGGCCACAAACTGACCGAATGTCATACCGCATGTCTGCGCTTGCTCGGGCGACAGCGAGGTCGGCGTCATCCCCGGTTGGGTGTTGGTTTCCAACAAGATCAGCCCCGCAAGGCCCTTGCTTTCATCCCAGCGAAAATCGGTGCGCGACACGCCCCGGCAGCCCAAAGCATTATGCGCGCGCAGGGCGTAGTCTTTACAGGCTTCGGTGATCTCATCGGGGATTTCGGCGGGACAGACATGGCGCGACCCGCCCGTCGTATATTTGGCGTCGTAATCGTACCAGCCATCGGTGAGAATATCCGTGACGCACAGCGCACGATCACCCATCACCGAACAGGTCAATTCACGTCCGGGCGCGAATTGTTCGACCATCACCACCGGCGGCATGTCGGCGGCAAGACGCGGGGCATTTGTGCCCTCATGGACCAAATAGACGCCCACGGAGGAGCCTTCGTTATAGGGTTTCACCACATAGGGCGGGTCCATCACATGACTGGCCTCGACCTCTTCGCGGCGCGCCAAAACGGACGCCACAATGGGGAGGCCCGCACGGACATAAATCTCTTTGGTTTTTTCCTTGTCCATGGCCAGAGCCGAGGCCAGAACGCCGGAGTGGGTATAGGGAATGCGCATCCATTCCAGAAGGCCTTGGACACAGCCATCTTCGCCGTACCGGCCATGCAGCGCGTTGAACACGACATCGGGCTGACAGACGGTCAGTTGCGCGCAGAGGTCTTCGCCTGCGTCGATCTCGATAACGTCATATCCTTCACCCCGAAGTGCATTGGCGCATTCACGCCCGGAGACCAAAGACACCTCGCGCTCTGCCGAGGGTCCGCCTTTGAGTACCGCCACTTTCGGGGATTGCCTGCTCGACATGCCCACTTGTGCCTCAAATATCTGGAGCCTTATGGTGGCCCCTTTAGGTTTGAGATCTGTTTCGATCTCTTTTTATAAACGAGCCCGTTGTTTGGCCCTGTCTTTCAGGGGTATTTTTGACCCCTGTCTTGAAAGAGCCTGATTTTGCGGCTCTTTTCAACTCCCCGTTTGTGGGGAATGCTGTTTTACGCGTTTTGCTCTGTAGATGATTCGGATGCAAGCCCATCTTCGACAGGATCGCCTAAAAATTCACCAACGCGCTTGATTTCCCATTGTAACGCGAGACCGGCGTTTTGGAATACTTTTTTTCGCACCGTCTCTCCCAAAGTTTCAAGATCATGCGCGGTGGCCACACCGGTGTTGATCATGAAATTGGAATGTTTCTCGCTCATCTGCGCGCCGCCGATGGCAAAGCCGCGCAGACCGGCATCGTCAATCACGGTCCACGCCTTCAACTCATGGGTGTCATCCGCCTGTCCGGTTGAAGAAAACCCCGCCGGATTGCGAAAGGTTGAGCCTGCCGAGCGTTCTTTGACCGGCTGTGTCGCATCGCGTTTGGCCAATTGATCGGCCATGCGCGCCTCCAACATCTCTGGATCGGCGGCTTCGGCGTCAAACGTGGCCTCGACGATCACCCAGCCTTCGGGCAGCTCGGTTTGACGGTACTGAAATTGCAAATCATCGGCTGTGAGCGTGACCAACGCGCCCGCCCGCGTCACCGCCTTGGCCGAAATGAAATGATCCGCCACATAGGACCCGTAACAGCCTGCATTCATCCGCACCGCGCCGCCAATCGCGCCCGGAATGGTGCGCAGGAAGGTCAGGTCAAGTCCGGCCGCCGCGGCTTTACGTGCCACATGGGCGTCAAGGGCGGCGACACCGGCGGTGATGCGGGTGCCATCGATGGCGATGTGATTAAAGCCGCGCCCCATACGGATTACCACAGCGCGCAACCCACCATCGCGCACGATCAGGTTGGACCCCACGCCCATCGGAAACACCGCCACAGCGGGATCGAGAGCGGCCAAAAAGCTTTGTAAATCCGCCAAATCCGCCGGTTGAAACAGTGCATCCGCCGGCCCGCCGACGCGCAGCCATGTCAGATCGGCCAAAGCGCGCTGTTCGCTCAACGTGCCACGCACATCAGGATAGGTCATTCGGCTGGGCCTTTTGTCATCACGCGTTTGATGCTCCGTGTTATTCCCCGGCCCAGATAAATCACCGGCCAGCGCAGGATCGACACCCCCGCCGCAAAGACGATGAGCCCGATCCATGGGCCGTTTTCATAAGTGACATAGCCCAAAAGGGGAACCCCAAGCACGATCAACCCACAGGCTGCGGGCCAATGGGCGCGTTTGGACGGAAACATGGCGATCACATTCGCCAAAATAGCCCAAACACAGGCCAATATGAGGGAGGTCGTCATCGTCATAGCCAAGCCACTTTCTGTCAGCTTTTCCGGAACCATCGCAGGACGCATTTACCAAGAACGCCCAGCGGTTTTCGAAACAAAGACACGGCAGCAGCACATGCACACACAACAGGCCAAGGTCCGTAAACCCGACCTGTCCAAATCAACAGCACGGGAAGCACCAGCAGAAGTGCGAATCCCGGACCGATTTGGTGGCGCAAAGGTAACGGAGCAAGGGCCATGGTGGCAAGAGCCCAAAGGCACAGCGCCACGATCGGCGTCCATGGCACGACACCAAACAGCACCAGCACCATCACACGGCCCCGCCCAAAGCAAAGGCCATCAACGCCAAGAGCGCAAAGATCAACCCGACCCAAGGCACCCAAGGCGCGATACAAAACGGCGCTTTGGGCGCGTGGCGTTTGAGCAAAATCAGGCTGGCATTGACCAAGGTGAAGACCAGCAACAGGATGGTCGAGGTCACCCCCGCCAAGTTTGATACCGGCAAAGCCAAGGCCGCGCCGATGACAAAACCGCCGATCAGCACCGTGGCCAAAACCGGGGTGCCAAAACGCGGATGGGCATGGTGAAAGATGGACAAAACACCGCCGCTTTTGCCAAGACCAAACATCACCCGCGCGGCCATCACGATCTGCGCCAAAACACCGTTGAGTGCTGCGATCACCGCAATGGCCGACAACAGCGCAATCGGCCCGCCCCCGGCCTCAAACACCAGCGCAAGCGGGCGTTCAGAGGCGGCAAGGTCTTCGATCGGAACGGCGCGCACAGCGATCACGGTGACCCCCGCGTAGAGCAATGTGGTGATGATCAGCGAGGCGATGATGGCAATCGGCAAACTGCGCTCGGGGCGCTTGACCTCTTCGGCCATGTTGACGATGTCCTCAAAGCCGATAAAGGCAAAAAACGCCAGCGTCGCCGCCACGCCGATGCCCGGCACATAGGGCGCGGCGGGCATGGACCAGTCCGGCGACACCGGTGCGTGCCAGCCAGCCCAAACGACCAAAGCCAGCCCTGCCACCTCGACCAGAGTGAAAACCGCCACCATAGCGAGGCTTTCCAACACGCCAACCACGGCAATGACAACAAGGAACACCCCAAGGCCGATGATCGCCCAGATCTGCGGAACATCAAAAAAGCTGGTCAGATAGCCCGCCCCGCCGCGCAAGACCGCCGCGGCGGAGACCGCGCCCCCGGCCACAATCGCCAGCCCGACAATCCGCCCCAACCACCGCGCACCAAACCCTGCCTCGACATAGGCGGCCTCGCCTGCGGCCTCTGGGATACGGGTGGACAGTTCGGCATAAGACAGGGCCGAGGGGGCAGCGATAAGACCCGCCAATAAAAACGCCAAGGGCGCGTAAAGCCCGGCCTCGGCGGCCACCGCACCGACCAAAACATAGATGCCCGCCCCAACCATGACGCCCACGCCATAGGCCGTGAGCAATCCGGGACCAATGCGCCGTTTGAGAGTCTCAGCCATGGTGACCTCTTTCATGCGATGGGGGCATTGTCGCTGTCATAAAACGTACGGATAACGCGGCCCGCGCCACGGTGCCGTGACATGGTGCCGTGACGCGGATCAAGACGGCGATCTTTGGCCTTTAAGTTATGCCTTTTCGAGCCGCGCGGGCAAGCCATGCGCCCAGGCCGAAATCGTCCCGGCCCCAAGGCAGACGACCATATCGCCGGGCCGCGTCTGTTCGCGCACCAGCCGTTCAAGATCCTCCTCAGAGGTCACAGCGCGGGCATGACGGTGGCCGTGACGGATCAGGCCTGCAACCAAATCATCGCGCGAGGCACCGGGGATCGGCTCTTCGCCCGCCGCATAGACTTCGGCGATGCCAACCACATCGGCCTCGTTGAAACAGGTGCAAAAATCGTCAAACAGGCTGTGAAGGCGCGAATAGCGGTGCGGCTGATGCACGGCGATGACGCGGCCCTCAGAAGCCTGACGTGCGGCTTTGAGAACGGCGGCGATCTCGACCGGGTGATGGCCGTAATCGTCGATGATGGTCACGCCGTTGACTTCACCCACTTTGGTAAAGCGGCGATTGACCCCGGCAAAATGCGCCAGCGCCGCTTTGATCTCGGCGGCTTTCATGCCCAGATGCCGCGCCACGGCGACCGCAGACAGCGCGTTTGAGACGTTGTGATCGCCCGGCATTGGAAGAGTACAGCCCTCGATCACCATATCCTCAGCGGCCAGCACCACATCAAAATGCGCGACCCCTTTTTTATAGGTCAGATTGATCGCACGCACGTCGGCTTGGGCGTTGAACCCGTAGGTCACAACCCGGCGATCGGTGATTTTACCGACCAACGCCTGCACTTCCGGGTGATCGGTGCAACAGACGGCAAGGCCATAAAACGGAATGCCGGAGACGAAATCATAAAAGCCTTGGCGCAGGTTTTCGATCGTGCCCCAATGCTCCATATGCTCGGGGTCGATATTGGTGACAATGGCGATGGTCGCGGGCAGGCGATTGAATGTCCCGTCTGACTCGTCAGCCTCCACCACCATCCATTCACCAAGCCCGACGCGGGCGTTCGAGCCGTAAGCGTGAATAATGCCGCCGTTGATCACCGTCGGGTCCAAGCCCCCCGCATCCAGAAGCGTTGCAACCATGGTGGTGGTCGTGGTTTTGCCATGGGTGCCGGCGATGGCGACGTTGGATTTGAGGCGCATCAATTCCGCCAACATCTCGGCACGGCGCACCACCGGCAGGCCTTTGAGACGGGCGGCGTCCAATTCCGGGTTGCCCGGTTTGATCGCACTTGAAATCACCACCACTTCGGCATTGTCCAAATTCTCCGCCCGCTGGCCCTCGTAAATCACCGCACCGAGTTCCTTCAAACGGTCGGTGATTTTGCTGGCCTTCAGATCGGAGCCTTGCACCTGATAGCCATGGTTGAGCAAGACTTCGGCGATGCCCGACATGCCGATGCCGCCAATGCCGACAAAATGGATGGCGCCCATTTCAATGGGAAGTTTGGTGGCACTGGCGTTCATCTCGGTCCTCGTTTCGTCACTTGTCTTATTGTTATCGGATCAGGTCTTATTGCGGGTGGCTGGCGAGATGTTCGACCATATCGGCCAAATCATACGCCGCCTGTGGTTTGGCCACGGACAGCGCCGCCTGCGCCATCATCAAAGCGCCCTCAGGATGGCCCAGAACCATTTCGATCTGTTCGCTCAATGTCTCCGCCGTCAACTGGCTTTCGGGGATCATGATTGCGGCATCCGCCTCGACCAACCCGCGCGCATTGGCCGATTGGTGATCGCCTGCTGCGGCGGCATAGGGGATCAGGATCGAAGGCCGCCCGATGATGGAAATATCCGCCACGGTCGAGGCCCCGGCCCGCGAGATCACCAATTGCGCCTCGCTCATCCGTTTCGGAATGTCGTCAAAAAATGGCCGCACATCGGCTTGGATGCCTTGGGTTTGATAAAATTCCACAACCCGGTCGAAATCCTCAGGGCGGGCCTGTTGGCTGATCCGCAAATTGGCCAACATCGCTTCGGGCAGCGCCGCAATCGCGGCGGGCACCACATCCGAGAGGATGCGCGCGCCTTGAGAGCCGCCGATCACCAAAATCTCCATCGGATAATCGCCCGGCGCAATATAGGGGGCGGCGTATTTGTCCAACACGCTCGCACGCACCGGATTGCCAACATGTATGCCGTTGATCCCTTCGGGCAGGTTGGTCGGCCATGTGCCACAGGCGACGCGGTCGACCCGCTTGGCAAAGACCTCGTTGACCCGGCCCAATATGCCGTTTTGTTCGTGGATCATCCGCGGCAGTTTCATCAACGTCGCCGCCGCCACCGCCGGGATCGCCGGATAGCCGCCAAACCCGACCACAACGGCGGGTTTGTCGCGCAGGAATTTGGTCATGGCGGAGAACACCCCGCCGACAATGCGCACAGGCACCATCGCCTTGGCCAACAGGCCGCCGCGCGCAAAGGTGGCGGAGGGCACAGTGTCGATCTCGACGGCTTGCGGGAAGGCCCCGGTGTAACGCGCCCCGCGCGCGTCAGTCGACAATTTGACCCGCCAGCCGCGCGCCAACATCACCTCAGAGAGGGCTTGGGCCGGGAACATATGGCCGCCAGTGCCGCCAGCGGCGATGATGATGAGGGGGGCAGATTGGGTCATGGAAACTCTCTTTTCAGCGACCGCGCCGGAGCAGGAGGTCCCCGATCTCGCCTTGCGGCCGGGTGCGGGTAAAGGCCAAAAGCGCGCCAAGTGCAATGCCTGAGGCGATCACAGATGAGCCACCATAGGACACAAACGGCAGTGTCATGCCTTTGGCGGGCAAAAGCCGCACGGCCACGCCCATATTGATAAAGGCCTGAATGCCAAAGGCGCAGGCCAGCCCGGTGCCCGCCAGGCGAATGAACGGATCGCGTTCGCGCAACAGCCGCCAGAGCGAGCGCACGGTGATCGTGGCGTAAAGCGCGATGATGATCAGCACGAGGATCAGCCCGTATTCTTCGGCGGCCACAGCGATGATAAAATCGGTATGCGCATCGGGCAGCGACCATTTCACCGTCCCCTCACCGACGCCGACACCAAAAAACCCGCCCTCGCGGATGGCGTTGGTGGCATAGCCGATCTGGGTGGTGGGGTCGATGGAAGGGTTCAGAAACCCGTCGATGCGCCGGGCAAAGTGTTCGGAATTGTTATAGGCAAACATGCCGCCCAAAACCACCATCCCGGCGATGCCCGCAAGCAACATCATTGGAGCGCCCGCAACGAAATACATCACGCCCCAAGCAAAAAGGATCAGCGCGGCCTGACCGAAATCCGGCTGCAACGCCAATGCCACGACGATCACGGCGGCCAACATAAAGGAATAGAGCCGCCCCGGAGGGCCACCAATGTCCTGAGCGGCGGCCATCAGCCATGCGGCGGTGATGACAAAGGCGGGTTTGAGAAACTCGGAGGGCTGCACCGAGGCGAAACCAAAGGAAAACCACCGGGTCGCACCTTTGCCAAAATCCGTCCCAAAAATGGGCAACAACAGCAGCGCCACAAAAGCGGCGGCAAAGCCCACAACGGCGAAACGGCGCACGCGGGCCGGGTCCATCATGGTGATCAGGATCATCACGGCCAAGCCGATTGAGCCAAAGAACGCCTGACGCTGGACATAATAGAACGAGGCAAAATTGTTTCTCTGCGCCAAGGGCGGTGAGGCCGCGAGCCCCAACAAAAGCCCAATGCCGAACAAGATGAAAACGCATGACAGCGCCCATTTGTCGATTGTCCGCCACCAACGCGGAAAAACCGGCTCGCCAACCCGATCCGGGATGGAGCCATACACCATTTCTGTCATGGGACCGCCTACTGCCTCGTTTTTACTCATCTGCCCGATTTTTCGGGTCTATCTCACCAATCTAGCGTGTTTTGACGCCCCGCGCTACTACAGATTGCGCGCTTTGATGGTGCTGTGCGGTCCTTTGCTGACGCCACCCGCCTCTTGGGGACATATCCGGGAAACCGAATTGATCCCGGTCATTGATCCCGGTCATTGATCTGGTGGGCGAACCGCCCCATGGTGGCGCTAACAGATTTTGCAGCGAGAGAAGCGGAGACAAAATATGAAAATAGGCATCGTTGGCGCGGGTATGGTCGGATCGGCGGCAGGTTACGCCATTGCGTTGAAAGGCACCGCCAGCAAAATCGTCTTTGTCGATTACAATGCCGCCTTGGCCAAAGCGCAGGCCGAAGACATCGCCCATGCCGTGCCCTTTGCCTCCTCCACCGTGGTGACAGCGGGCGATTATGCGGACCTCAAAGGGGCCGGGGCGGTGATTTTGGCGGCGGGCGTTGGCCAAAAGCCGGGCGAAAGCCGGTTGCAACTTTTGGCCCGCAACGCCGAGGTGTTTCGGCAAATCATCGGCAAAGTCCTGGACGCTGCCCCTGACGCGGTGCTGTTGATTGCCACCAACCCGGTCGACATCATGACCCAGATCGCCACGGAGCTGTCCGGCCTGCCCCCCACCCGTGTGATCGGGTCGGGCACGATCCTGGACACGGCGCGGTTTCGGCATTTGATCGGCGAACATCTGGGCGTCTCGCCCCGTTCGGTCCATGCCTATGTTTTGGGGGAACATGGTGACAGTGAGGTTTTGTGTTGGTCCTCCGCCCGTGCCGGGGCCTTGTCGGTCAAAGAGTTTTCCGCCCAGATGCGCGTGCCTTTGACCGAAGGCATCAAGGCCAAAATCGACGATGGCGTGCGCAACGCCGCCTATACGATCATCAACGGCAAAGGCGCGACATGGTACGGGATTGGGGCCGGGCTTGAACGGCTGTTCCGCGCCGTTGCGCGTGATGAACAGACGGTTTTATCCGTGTCCATCGTGACGCCAAAGGTCGAAGGCGTGTCCAACGTCGCCCTCTCCATCCCCCGCATCGTCGGCGCGCAGGGCGTGGTCGCGGATCTGTTCCCGGAACTCAATGATGCCGAACACGAAGCGCTTGGGGCGTCGGCGCGACTGCTCAAAACCACATTGGATGCCTTGGAGTATTGAGGGGAATGCGCCGAAGGGTGATTTGGCGCCTTTTTACAAACAGCCAGCGCATCGGCCTGCACCAGTCACCGCAAAAGCAGGGCGACAGGTGCAGGGCGGTTCAACGCGCTTGTGCCAAGGCAACCGCATCGGGACCAGCCGGGAAGTGCAGACGCCCCGTCTCGTCAATGGCCGCCTGCCACACGGCCTCGGCCACGTCGCTTTCCTTAGTGGTCAGAGCGGGTTTGGCGTAGGCCGCGAAGATCGGCTTGGCAAAATCAGCATAGGCCTCAGGGATCAGGTCAGCGATGTCGAGTTCGGTGTTCTGGGCAAACCGCGTGCTGGGCGCATATCCGGGCTCAACCAGCTTGGCACGAAGACCAAAGGCGGCAAGCTCGTGCGACAGGGATCCGGTAAACCCCTCGATGGCCTGTTTGCTGGCGGTATAGGCCGCCGCCAGAGGCATTGCCGCCAGCGTTGTGCTGGAGGTGACGTTCACGATCACACCCGACCGGCGCGCGCGCATTTGTGGGATCACCGCTTGGACCATGGCCATAGCACCAAGCGTATTGGTCTCGAACACCTTGCGCACATGGGACATCGGCGTGGCCTCAAAGGCGCCGACAACCCCGATGCCCGCATTGTTGACCAAAACGTCGATCGGCCCGGCTGCGACAATGGCGGTGCGGATGCTGTCGGGATCGGTCACATCCAGTGCCAGTATGCGGATCCGCTCAGAGGTGGGAAGCACCCCGTCGCGTGGGGTGCGCATCGTCGCAATGACGCTCCAACCCCGAGCGTGAAAGTACCGCGCGGTTTCAAGCCCATAGCCAGATGAGCAGCCCGTGATGAGGACAGTCTTCATGTCAGTCTCCTATGTTTGATGTTGACGAGACCGATATAACCCGCAACATTTGGACGATCATTGGCCTTAAGTCCAAAAATAGTTTGCAATAGTCCACAATGCCCGATCCTCTCGAACAAATCATCCGACTGCTGCGCCCGCGGGCCGTCTTCTCGAAAGGGATCAGTGGCGCGGGGAATTGGGCCGTGCGCTATGCCGCCTTTGGCCATCCCGGCTTTTGCGCGATGACCCTTGGCAGTTGTCTGCTCGCAGTTGACGGAGAAACAACGGTTCTGTTGCAGGAGGGGGATTTCGTCCTGTTACCGGCGACACCGGCCTTCACCATGTCAAGCCTTGAAGTCGCGCCAGGGCGAAAGGTGGAGCCAGCCCGCATGTACACGCCCGGCGTAGAGCTGCGGCATGGGCAGCAAGACGGGCCATCTGACATGCGGCAATTCGGCGGCTATTTTACGTTTGAGTCGCCAGATTCTTCGTTGCTCGTGTCGCTTCTGCCGCGCGTGATCCATATTCGGGGCGTCCCGCGATTGACCCAATTGGTGCGACTGGTCGGCGACGAGGCAGAACGAGACGATGTCGGCCGCGACATGATCCTGGAGCGATTGGTCGAGATTCTGTTGATCGAAGCGCTCCGGTCGGTATCAGGCAGTACCGCACAACCGGGCCTGTTGCGCGGCTTGGCAGATGACCGGGTGGTGACCGCTCTGCGCCTGATGCATGGCAATGTCGAGCGGAGCTGGACTGCAACTGAGCTTGCCCGTGAAGTCGGCATGTCACGTTCGGCCTTTTTCGAACGGTTTTCCAGGACGGTTGGTGTCACCCCGATGGATTATCTCTTGAGCTGGCGCATGGCCGTTGCCAAGTCGCTGTTGCGGGCCGGTAAGCTTACACTTGACGAGGTGGCAGGCCGGATCGGCTATGGCTCCGCCAGTACTTTCAGCACCGCGTTCAGCCGCCATGTCGGCCAGCCGCCGGGCCGCTTCATGCGCAGCGCGTCTCTTTCGAACGACATAAGAACGGCCTTTGCGGTGTGACAGCCGACCGGCATCCAGTCCGTACAGCGGTCCTGCCCCATATCCACAAGACGGTCCCTTCACGGCCTGAAACCACACCAAAAGCCGAAGGCGGGGCGACCCCGCCTCCCGTCACATCAGCTTTTCAACCTCAGCGGCAAAGGCTTCGCCGCGTTTTTCAAAATTCGGGTATTGGTCAAATGAGGCCGCCGCAGGGGCCAGCAAAACCGTATCGCCCGGCTCCGCCTCAGCACGCGCTTTTGCCACGGCAACCTCCATGGTTTCGCAAATCTCATAGGGTGTATCGCCAATTTGCAGCGCGAAATCGCGGGCCGAAAAGCCGATGAGATAGGCCTTGGCCACCGCGCCCAAATGCGGTTGTAGCGCCGATATGCCGCCCTCTTTGCCCATCCCGCCTGCAATCCAGCGGATGCGGGGGAAGGCTTGCAACGCTTTGGCTGCGGCGTCGACATTGGTCGCCTTGCTGTCGTTCACATAGCGCACATTGTTCAACTTACGCACAAGCTGCGACCGGTGCGGCAGCCCCTTAAAGGACGCCAGCGCCGTTTCGATCACCTTTGGCGGCAGATTCAGCGCCCGCGCGGCGGCATAGGCACAACATGCGTTTTGATGGTTATGCGCGCCGGGCAGCCCCGACATTTCGCGCAGATCAATCGAGGCCGCTTGCCGCCCCTTGCGCCATTCAGACAAAAACCCCTTGCGCGCGAAAATATTCCACCCCGGCCCAGCCAGTTTCTGCCCCGAAGACACACGGATCAGGCGGCTGTCCTCGAACCCTTCGACCAATTGATTGGCCAAATATCGGCCCTCATTCTCATCGACGCCAATCACCGCGCGGTCCGGCCCGCCCTCGGCAAACAACCGACGTTTGGCGGCAAAATATCCGCCCATCCCGCCGTGACGGTCCAGATGATCGGGCGACAGATTGGTAAACACCGCCACATCGGGGGTGAGCGAGCGGGCAATATCGGTCTGGTAGCTCGACAGCTCCAGCACAATCACCTCACCCTCCTCCGGCGTCTCGATGTCCAAGACGCCACGCCCGATGTTCCCGGCCAATTGGGTACGATGACCCGCACTCTCGAAAATGTGGTGAATGAGCGCCGAAGTGGTGGATTTTCCGTTCGACCCGGTCACGGCAATGACGCGCGGCGGCGTGTCATTGTCCATCCAATCGCCCGCGCCAAGCGAGCGGAAAAACAGCCCAATGTCATTGTCGACCGGCACGCCCGCGTCCCAGGCCCGCGCGATGATCCTGTTCGGTTCGGGGTACAGATGCGGAATGCCGGGCGAAACAATCAGCGCGGACACGCCCTCGAACGCATCGGCTTTGGTCAGGTCATGGAGGGTCAGCCCTTCGGCCTCAGCCACCTCGCGCGCCTCCACCGAGTCGTCCCAACACAGCGCCAGGGCGTCGCCTGCCTCAAGTGCGCGCGCCGTGGCAAGACCAGAGCGCCCCAACCCCAAAACCGCCACCTTGCGGCCCTCATATCCATACACAGGAATCATGTTTTCACCGTCTCTCTCTTTGCGTTCGACTAAAGCGTCACGCCTTTAACCTGAGACAGGGGAAAGGCGTGACGCTGCCAGACATATCAATGTTGTGGGCGTTCCGCCATAAACCCCTGAGTCAGGTTTATGGCGGAACGCTTTATGTCGCGGGTCGACGTAAATGACCAGTGGCGCAAGAGGTCAAAGCCCCGCGCCACCATGAGAAAAGGGCAGAGTTGCCCCCGCCCTTCTTTTGTCCGCAAATATCCCAGGGTGAATGCGCTTTGCGCAGAGGGGCCGCGCCCCTCCCCCTCAAAGCCAGGCAATCAGCGCAGTTTCAGCGTCGCCAGACCGATCAACGCCAGCACCAGAGAGATGATCCAGAACCGGATCACGATGGTCGGTTCCGACCAGCCTTTTTTCTCGTAATGGTGGTGGATCGGGGCCATTAGGAACACGCGTTTTCCGGTGCGTTTGAAATAGAGCACCTGGATGATCACAGACAGTGCCTCGACCACAAAGAGGCCACCGACGATGGCCAAAACGATCTCGTGTTTCGTGGCCACAGCAATCGCCCCCAAAGCGCCGCCAAGGGCCAGTGAGCCGGTGTCGCCCATAAACACCGCAGCAGGAGGAGCGTTGAACCATAAAAAGCCCAAACCGCCACCGATCAAAGCCGCGGTGAACACAAGGATTTCCCCCGTGCCAGGCACGTAATGCAGGCCGAGGTAGTCGGTGAAATCGACCCGGCCGACGACATAGGCAATCGCGCCCAATGTTGCCGCCGCGATCATCACCGGCATGATGGCAAGGCCGTCGAGACCATCCGTCAGGTTGACCGCATTGGCCGCACCAACGATGACGATCATCGCGAAAGGGATGAAGGCAAAGGACATGTTGACCAAGACATCTTTGAACACCGGAAGGGCCAATTGATAGGCCAATTCATCCGGGTGCACCATCGAGGCCCAAATCGCGGCAATCGCTGCGATCAGGAACCCAAGGCCCAAACGGACCTTGCCTGAAACGCCTTTGGTGTTGGCTTTGGAGACTTTCGCATAGTCATCGGCAAACCCGATCAGGCCATAGCCATAGGTCACGAACAGCACGATCCAGACATAGGGATTGTCGAGCCGCGCCCACAAAAGCGTCGAAAGCAACAGCGCGGTCAGGATCAAAAGCCCGCCCATCGTCGGCGTACCCGCCTTGGCAAAATGAGTCTCCGGGCCATCATCGCGGATCGGCTGACCCTTACCCTGATGGCGACGCAGCATGTTGATCAAGGGGCGGCCAAAGAGCATCGCAAAGATCAAAGAGGTGAAAAACGCGCCGCCCGACCGCATGGTGATATAGCGAAAGAGGTTGAAAACATCGCCCCCGTCGGACAGTCCGGTTAACCAATACAGCATCTGTGTTTACCTCTTATGAGCCGTTGGGCAGGCCGTGCCCCAATTTACGAAGCGCGTCAACCAGAAGGCTGACTTTTGCGCCTTTCGAGCCTTTGATCAGGACGACATCACCCGGCCCAACCAAGCTATTGAGCGCCTCGCGGGCCTCAACAGCGGTCTCAAACCATGCGCCCCGTCGCGCCTCTGGCAGGGCCTCATAAAGTCCGCGCATCAGCGGTCCGACACAATGCACCACGTTGATCACCGCAAACCACGGCAAGGCGGCGAGGCCTTTGTGGATCGCCGTTTCTTGCGGGCCCAATTCCAACATATCGCCCAAAATCGCCACCCGCCGGCCACTCGCGGCAGGCGTGGCTTTTGCCAAAACCTCAAGTGCTGCGCCCATGGAGGTGGGGTTGGCGTTGAACGCATCGTCAATCAACTCAATCGGCGCGCCCAAAGGCACTGTCACCGTTTCGCGCGCGCCGCGTCCCGCAGGGGGCGCCCAAAGCGCCAAATCCCGCGCCGCCTGCGCCACATTGGCGCCAAGCGCAGAAATCACCGCCAAACAGCCCACCGCATTGGCGGCAAAATGACGACCGGCAGTGGAGAGGCGAAAGTCGATGCTTTGGGTGCCGATCTCGCCCCCGGCCAATGTCACATTGGCAAATTTAGCATGGGCTAACGTTGCCCCGTCCTCAAGATCCACCGAAATCAGACGCGCGGCACAGGCTTCGTCTTCGCCAAACCGGATCATGTCGCCGGACCAGGCCGCGGCCAAAATATCGGTGACAGCCAGATCACCATTGATCACCGCCACACCATTCGGCTCCAGCCCGTCAAAGATCGCGGCCTTCTCATGGGCAATACCTTCGATATTCTCGAAGGCCGCCAAATGCGCCGGGGCAACCGTGGTGATCATCGCCACATCGGGGCGGGCCATACGGGCCAGGGGGGCAATTTCGCCGGGGTGGTTCATGCCGATCTCAAGCACGGCAAATTCGGTGTCGCGCGGCATCCGCGCCAAGGTCAAAGGCACGCCCCAATGGTTGTTGTAACTGGCCTCGGCGGCGTGGGTTTTGCCCTGTTGACTGAGGATCGCGCGCAGCATTTCTTTGGTCGAGGTCTTGCCAACGGAGCCGGTGACGCCAATCACCTTGCCCGTGACGCGGGCGCGGGCGTCAACGCCCAGACGTTCGAGCGCGGGCAAGACATCGTTGACAATCAACAGCGGCGCAGCCTCTGTGACACCTTTGGGCAAACGCGACACCAAAGCCGCCGCAGCGCCTTTGGCCAAAGCCTGTGCGACAAAGTCATGACCATCGCGCACATCGGCCAAAGCGACGAACAAATCCCCCGGCTGGAGCGTCCGGGTGTCAATCGAAATGCCTGTGATCTCAAAACCTTGCGTGGCACGGCCACCCGTGGCCGCCACCGCCTCATCCGAGGTCCATAAAACCCCGTTCACAGCGCGCCATCCAATGCAGACACCGCCAGAGATGCCTGTTCAACATCATCAAACGGGAAAATATCGTCGCCAATCACCTGCCCGCTCTCATGGCCTTTGCCACAAATCAACAGGGCATCGCCGGGCTGCAACGCATCGACACCGCGCAGGATCGCCTCGGCGCGATCCGCCACTTCCATCGCATCAGGCGCCCCCGCCATGACCTCGGCGCGGATCGCGGCGGGGTCTTCGGAGCGGGGATTGTCGTCGGTGATGATCACCAGATCGGCATGCTCTTGTGCCGCGCGGCCCATCAACGGGCGTTTGGTTTTGTCACGGTCGCCGCCCGCGCCGACGATGGCAATGATCCGCCCCATGACATGCGGGCGCAGCGCCTTGATCGCGGTGGCAACTGCGTCGGGCGTATGGGCGTAATCGACAAACACCGCCGAGCCGTTGCCGCGCGTCGCCGCATGTTGCATCCGTCCACGCACACCTGTGAGTTCGGGCAGACACGAAAACACTTCCTCCGGGTCCGCACCCGAGGCCATGACCAAACCCGCCGCCGCCAAGACATTTTCGGCCTGAAACCCGCCGATCAGATCAAGTCGGATTTGATAGATATTGCCAACGAAATCGACGCGCAGGTCCTGCCCCGTCGGATCAAACCGTTGCCCCATAACGCGCAGATCGGCAGCGTCCGAGCGCCCAACCCGCATCACGTCAATGCCGCGCTCGGCACACAGGCCCTCGATCTCCATCCCGCGCGCATCGTCGATATTGACCACGGCCACACCGTCTTCGGGCAGAATCCGCGTAAACAACCCGGCTTTGGCGGCAAAATAGGCCTCGAACGTGGCGTGATAATCCAAATGGTCCTGGGTGAAATTGGTGAATGCCGCCGCCGTCAACCCGACCCCATCCAACCGGCGCTGTGCCAGACCGTGACTCGACGCCTCCATCGCGCCATGGGTGACGCCCGCGTTTGCGGCCTCCGACAACATCCGGTGCAAAGTGATCGGTTCGGGCGTGGTGTGTGGGCTTGGCGCTTGCCAATCGCCTTCAACGCCGGTGGTGCCGATGTTGATCGCACGCATCCCCAAAATCTGCCAAATCTGCCGGGTGAAGGTCGCCACCGAGGTTTTGCCATTGGTGCCGGTGACCGCCACCATGACCTCCGGTTGGCGGCCATAATAAAGCGCTGCGGCATAGGCCAGCGCCTGACGCGGGTCTTCGACCACAACCAAGGCCGGATCGTGATCCTTGATCGCCTCGTGCGCGATGCGTGCACCTTCGGGATCGGTCAAAATCGCCCGCGCGCCCATACGCAAAGCAATTTGCACAAACTCCGCCCCATGCGCCCGCGCGCCGGGCAAAGCGGCGAACAAATGCCCCTCCATGGTCTGCCGACTGTCAACAGAAAGGCCGGTGATCGTACACTCCCGCCCGCCCTGCGCGGTCAATCCAAGCTCGGATAGCGTTTTCATCATGGCAACACCCGCCCTTTTTGCGACTTTGGTTTCGATTTGATCCGCATTTTGATCCGCATAAAGACCCGAACGGGATCAAAGCAAAACGCTTTAACGTGATGCGGTCAGTGTTAGCGCAGCTTGGGCACCGGTTTCAATCTCGGGTCGCATTCCCATCAAGGGGGCTGTGCGACGGATCACCTCAGCGGCAACCGGCACAGCGGTCCAACCGGCAGTGCGGCGCGGTTTGGGGCCAGAGGTGTCGGACGCCTCATCCATGGTCACGATCAGCACATATTTCGGATTTTCCGCCGGAAAGATCGACGCAAAGGTGTTGATGTTGCGGTCGTCATAATAGCCGCCCGTGGGTTTGGGTTTGTTCGCCGTGCCGGTTTTGCCACCGACGTGATAGCCCGGCACCTCGGCAAAACTGGCCGTACCTGCCGGGTTTGACACCACTTGGCGCAACATGGAGCGCGCCGCGATTGACACCTCTTCGCGCACGACGCGCGGGCCTTTGGGGGTAAAACCCGTGCGTTTGATCAAGGTCGGCTCCACCCGCGTGCCGCCATTGAGCACGGAGGCATAGGCGGTGGCCAGATGCAGCGGCGAGGCCGACAGACCGTGACCAAAACCGATGGTCAGCGTCGAAAGTTCCGACCAATGCGGCGGCAAAAGCGGCTTGCCCGAGGGGGCCTCGGACAGTTCCACCGGGGTGGCTTCGAAAAAGCCCAGCGATTTGAGAAAGCTCTGTTGCCGCTCCACCCCGATTTGCTGTGCCACATGCGCGGTCGCCACGTTCGAGGATTTGACGATCATATCATTGAGGCTCAACGTCGGCCCGTAATTGTGGCCCTCGAATTCGCCAATGGTGTATTTGCCCCAGCGAAACGGCGGTTTGGCCGGGATCAAAGTCTCCGGGGTGGCAAGACCGATCTCCATCGCCTGCACCGCAGCAAAGATTTTAAAGGTCGAGCCAAGCTCATAAACGCCTTGCACCGCGCGGTTGAACCGCGGGTTTTCGCCGTCTTTTTGCCCGGCAAAGGTCGGGCGTGAATTGGGGTCAAAATCCGGCAGCGACACCATGGCGATGATCTCGCCGGTCTGCGCGTCCATCATCACGGCCGCAGCACCCTTGGCATCCAACATCCGCATCCCGCCATAGAGCACTTCGCGCACGGTCGATTGCACGGTCAGATCAATCGACAATTGCAGTGGTTTGTCGCCATTTGACGGGTCGCTCAGATAGCTGTCGCGCGCCTTTTCAATCCCGGACTGACCAACAATCTCGGCGCTCATCACGCCTTCGCGGCCAAATTTAGTGCCGCCCAAAATATGCGCCGCCAATTTGCCGTTGGGATAAAGCCGCTCTTCGCGCGGGCCAAACAACAGGCCCGGCTCACCGATGTCATGCACGGCTTGTTGTTGTTCAGGAGAGATTTTTTTCTTGATCCACAGGAACTTACGCTTGCCGGTGAAATCGCGGATCAACCGATCCTGATCGAGATCGGGGAAAATGCGCGCCAATTCTTGCGCGGCATGTACCGGGTCGACCATCTCTTGCGGTTGGGCGTAAAGCGAATTGGTCACCCGGTTGGTGGCCAGAATACGCCCGTTGCGGTCCACAATATCGGCGCGCTGTGCCAGAATCGGCGTGCCAGAGGCCTCGGCGCGCGGTTCTTCGGGCACTGTGGCCGAGACCTGCCCCATTTTAAGGCCGACGACGACAAAAGCCGAGACGAAACACAGGCCCAACACCAAAAGCCGCCCCTCGGCACGCAACCGCGAACTGTCGCGCATTTCTTCGTGGCGCAGACGCAGGTTTTCACGCTCAATCGCGTCGGGATTTTCGCCCTTGGAGCGGGCGGACAAAACGCGGGCCAGAGGGCGTAAAGGGGTCCGTATGCTCATGGCTCGATCGCCTCCAAAGAGCCCACCACATCGACGGGATTGCTCAGTTCAAACAACAGATCCTCCTCTACTGGAAAGCTGATCTGATCAACACGGCCGAATTGTTCGGGCAAAAACGGCAAAAGACCCAGCCGGTCAAAATTGATCTCTGCCAGATCGCGCAGACGTTCGGGACGGTTCAGATAGGCCCATTCCGCCTTGAGCACGGCCAATTCTTCGCGCTGATGACCGATCTCGCGTTGGATTTGGCTGACATCACGCAGCACCTGTTGCGTCGCATAGTTTTCTTGGTAGGCCCAAAAGGCCAACGCCATAACCATCAGAGCAGAAACGATAAAATAAAAGCTACGCATTTCTCACCGGACCTCACCTTGAACTGATTACGGATTTTGGCAGGCCAAGATCGGACCGATCCACACCGAGGGCCGGCGCATCCGTGCGCCGCGCAACCCGAAGCCGCGCCGAGCGGGCACGCGGGTTGTCTACCAACTCGTATTCATCGGGACCGATTGCCTTGGACAACTGATCAAATCCGGGCGTTTTCGCCTCTTGAACCGGGGCATAGCGCGACCCGCCCCCGCCCGTCGAGGCCCTCTGTTGCAAAAACCGTTTGACCACACGGTCTTCGAGCGAATGAAAACTGACAACCGCCAATTGCCCGCCCGGTTTGAGCGCGCGCTCGGCCGCCTCAAGCCCTTCGATCAACTCGCCGAACTCGTCGTTCACGGCAATGCGAATGGCCTGAAACGTGCGCGTCGCCGGGTGGCTTTGACCCGGTTTCTTGCGTGGCAAAAGCCGCTCGATCAGCCCCGCCAATTGCAACGTGGTTTCAAACGGTGCCTTTTCCGCGCGATCCTGAACGATAGCACGGGCGATTTTGCGCGACTGCTTTTCTTCGCCGTAATGAAACAGCACCGCCGCGATTTCGCCCTCATCCGCCGTGTTGACAAACTCCGCCGCCGTCATGCCGTCTTGCGACATGCGCATGTCCAACGGCCCGTCGCGCATGAACGAAAAGCCGCGTTCGGCAATGTCGAGTTGCATGGACGAGACGCCCAAATCCAACACCACGCCATCAAGCTCTGAAGCGTACTCATCAAGTTTGGAAAACGTGCCAAGCACCAGTTTGATCTTACCCGCATAGGCCGGTTCATTGATCCAGCTTTGCGCCATCTCATGCGCCAAAGGATCGCGGTCGACACCGTAAACCATCTCTGCGCCCTCAGCGATCAGACCCTTGGTATAGCCGCCTGCACCGAATGTTCCATCCAACCAACGCCCACGGATCGGCGCGCATTCGCGCAACAGCGGACGCAACAGAACGGGGATATGGGGCTTTTTGTCAGGCGCTTCGACGGGGGGGATATCTGTGGTCATTTTAGACCCCCATATCGTCCAAAAGGCTCAGAGGATCGAAATCATCCCCCTGCTCGTCCAGCCATTTTTCCGTCACAGCCGCATCGACTTCGGCGTGGGTTTCGGGCTTCCAAATCTCAAATGTCTCACCCAGACCGGCAAAATAGGCGGTGCCGTCAAGGTCAATCTTGTCACGCAACGGTTGCGGCAACACCAAACGGCCATCGGCATCCACTTCGGTCGGACGAGCGCGGTTCAGGATCATGCGCTCCATGATCTTGCGCTTTTCCGATCCGCGCGGGAGCGCGGCGATATCGGCGGCAAGGCGGCGATAGCCGTCATAGGTGTGCACGATGAGTTGCTTTTGTTTGTCATGGCCATAGACGATAACCATGCGCGGACGTCCGGATTGCGCGGCAAGGGGGTCGCCCTCTTCGAGTTCACGACGAAAATCGGCAGGGATCGACACGCGTCCCTTTCCGTCCACCTTAAAGGTGTGTTCGCCAATGAACATGCCGACCACGCGGCGCTCCTTTACCTGTCCCACCCCGATGTCGGGGCCTTTGAATGCGAAACGGCGGACCGAGCTGCTGCCACTGCTCGATCCGCCGCCCTCGTCCCGGTGTCCGGGCTGTCCGACTGCGCGCGCCATCTGGGGGGATGTCTGCTCGCATGCGCGTCGAATCTCTTTGTACGGATGAAAGCGGGGCCTGTATGAAACCTGACTTTGGGGTTTTGTTTGCGGTCTTGAATGCGCCGCTCATTCCCGTCTCATCTGATGCATTCTATTTGGCACGGTAATTCATGGTAATCACTGGATTTCTTACACACAGCCCCCAGATGTTGCCCACAGGGCTGGATTAAAACCAGATGTTGCATCCCGAGATCACAGGTATTTTACCGCATGTTGGTTAAGTATAGATCAACCCAACTACATATAGACAAAATGGAAGCCACCGTCACACAGATCAGAGGAGCGAAAAAATCCACATACCCCCAGAGAAATCACAAAACTCCACCGAGTTATCCACAGGGAAGTGATTCGCCGTGAGGATGAATTGGGATAAGACCCCCGTGAAATGTCATGAAATCCCAAAAGTACCATAAAATCCCACCGTTCCCATGAAATCCCAAAAGACGACTGCCCCGCCCAAACAAAAACGCGCGGAGCCCTCGCCCCGCGCGTTTCAAATCGCCGCCAATGTCGTGATCAGGCCATGCCACCCGCCACCAAGCGCTGCGCCAGTTGCATATAGGGTTCGGCCAGCGGGCTGTCGGTCGCGGCAATCGGCACACCTTCATCCCCGGCGATCCGCGCCTCAAGCGCCAAAGGCAGCTGCGCCAAGAACGGCACGCCGATCTTTTCGGCCTCTTCCGCCACGCCGCCATGACCAAAAATATGTGCCTCATGGCCGCAGTTCGGACAGATATACATCGACATATTCTCAATCAGGCCCAGCACCGGAATGTTCAATTTGTTGAACATCGAAATCCCGCGCCGCGCATCCATCAAGGCCACATCCTGTGGTGTCGACACCACAAGCGCGCCGGTCAGGTCGGTTTTTTGCCCCAGCGTGAGCTGCACGTCACCCGTGCCCGGCGGCATGTCGATCAGAAGCACATCCAACTCGCCCCAAGCCACCTGCCCCAGCATCTGTTGCATCGCGCCCATCAACATCGGGCCACGCCAAACCACAGCCTCACCATCCGGGATCATGAAACCGATCGACATCAAGGTGACACCATGGGCATGAAGCGGCTCGATGGTTTCGCCATCCGGGCTTGCGGGGCGCTTGTTCACCCCCATCATCCGCGGCTGCGACGGGCCATAAATATCCGCATCCAAAAGCCCGACCTTGCGACCCATTTTGGCCAAGGCAACAGCAAGGTTGGCGGCAACGGTGGATTTGCCCACACCGCCCTTGCCCGAGGCAATGGCAATGACGTTTTTAACGCCTGCGGGCTTGGTCTTGCCCTGCTGTGGCGTTGGGTGACGACCGATTTTGAGGCTGGGCGGCTCCTTGCCAGTCGCGGCTGGCGGCGGCGTGGACCCGGCCGGGCCATGGGCAGTCATCACGATGGAGACCTTGCCAACCCCCTCCAAGGCCTCAAGCCGCGCTTTGGCTTCGGCCTCAATCCCGGACCAGGCGCGCGCCGCTGTCGCATCGGGGGCTTCAATAACGAAACGCACCACGTCACCCTCAACATTCAGGGCACGTACGCGGTCCGAATCCACGGGATTCGTGCCATCAGGCAAAACAATGCCCCTCAAGACCGTCATGATACTGTCGTGTTCTACGGGCATATATCCTATCCCTCTTTTGCTCTCCCCCTCGAAATAGGCCCTTTGCTGACCCAATTCCACCACTCAATCTGCCGCTTTTCGCCCCGCCCCGCTGGTAGCGCAATCCTGACGTGTAAATAGGTCAGCATGGGTCATGCATTTTCTGCATGGCAGCATTGACGAGGCAAGGGATTGTGCATTCGCAGCAATTCCCCCAAATTGTACTCAAGCAACGAGCGACAGCGCCAAAGCCCAAACCGCTTTAAACCGGCCCCCGCAAGGGTGGTTCGCAAAGCGGAACCGGCCAAAGTCAGATCGCACTCACTCCGGGCAAATTGCCTGAACGCATACTAAGGTTAAAGTCACATGGCTTACGCAAACGACATTCGCAGTGCCGCACCGGCCTCCTCCGCTTCTTTCGGCGGTCTGTTCAAATCTTTGGCAGAACGGTTCGCCCGCTACAAAGTTTACCGCGAAACAGTGCTCGAGCTGTCCGGTCTGACCGACCGTGATCTGGCCGATCTGGGCATGTCCCGCGCATCGATCAACGCCGTTGCCTACGAGGCCGCTTACGGCAAATAAGTTTACGACATCACGGCCCTTCCTCCTCCCTGGGCCCTGATAAAAGCGGCGGCGTCTCTCCTCCTCCCTGACGTCGCCGCGCAGATACCGGAATTTGGGGTTCTTCCTCCTCCCTTGGACCCCAAAGACCAGAGCGGCGATGCTTCCTCCTCCCTGCATCGTCGCACCTATACCGGGCGAAAGCCCTCGATATGCGGTCTCTCTTCCTCCTCCCTGAGGGGCCGTTACTGAAGGCGGCGGTGTCTTCCTCCTCCCTGACACCGCCGCATTTCTTTCTGATACGGGTCCTTCTCCTCCCTCGTGGCCCGCATACCGAGACACCCGCGCCCTCCTCCTCCCTGGCGCGGGTGTTTTCATGTCTGGCCTTTGGATTTTGAAATGTCGGATAAGCGCCGTTTGTGCTTTTCTGACTCGGCAAAAGGCGAAAAGGCTTTAGACGTGGAGCGCGTCTGAGTGCATCACGCTCTCAAATGCGGGCAAACCGCCGCCTGACCATCCCGGCCCCTTCAACAGATCCAAGTGATAAGGTCGGCTGTGCTTGCGCCCCGGAGACAAGAACAGTTTTGGTTTCTGTCTGGTGTGACCCGAAATCTGCGCCAAAAGCGCGTGCCCCTCACGCACCGACAAAAACCGTCGGGCCGGGGTTTGTACGCCTGACATGCCCAAAACACTCATCAGAGTTTCAGACGCCCCACTTTCAGGCGCGCCTTTTTGCGTGACAGATGCTGTATCCATGACCTCGCAGGCCACTCGGCCAAGATAAAGGCTTTCACACACCACGTCCTGACAGGAAATCAACTCGTGCCGCGCAAACAACAGATGCACATAGGTGATACTGTCCTGCGGTCGTAGCCGCACATGGGTGCCGTCTACGAAGGAAACCGCAGGCAAAAGCGCCTGAGAAACACCGTGTTTTTGCATCACTTCGTCGCCCTGCACCAGCACCCGGTGATGTTGACTGACACAAAGCGGGCCAGAATTCCCAATCGCACCGGGTTCAAACACAACGGGCGCATGGCGTCCCCATCCGCGCACATCGCGGGCCGCGACCCAACGCACCGCTTGCGGGCCATGGTCATGGGTCAAAACCCAATCACCGGGGCGAATGTGCGCCGCAGGGATCGGCCCAGACGGGGTGTCGATCGGCATGGCGGCCTCGAAACACACGGCTTGATAGGTGGTGGCCGGATCTATATCGGTATTATAAAATTCAGGCGGTTGCCCGCCGACAAAATTGTTGAAATACCATGATTCGAGGTCGAATTCGGGGGTCCAGACCACTTGGACCAATTCGCCATTGCTGTCATAGCCCTCAAACACCACCGCATGGCCTTCATCGCCGCCCGTGTTGATATAATCGGAGCGCACAACCGTGGCATTTTCAATGGTATCCCCGCCCTGCCCCGAAAACGTCAGAGTGTAAGTGTCACCGGGAGAAAAGATGAACGGGCTGTCATCACCCGGTTGCGATTCGATGATCAAGCTGTTGGTCGAGGTGGGCGGGTAGTCAAATTTCGATAGCTCCGGCGATGAATTCACATTCGCCCCGGTTGACGCCGCAAATTGGCTGTCAATTGCATTGATGATTATCGTCATCGTCCTGCCACCCACTGTAGATGACAGGACGCTAGGTCAGCACGGTTAAAATCCAGCTAATTTTGACGTATTTCGCGGCCAATGCGGTTCAAAAAAGCGGTTCAAAACGGCACATCAGAGGCCTTTTCAGCGGGCAAGACAAAGCCCGCCACCAGCTTTTTCAAACCGGAATGATCGAATTCAATGGCAAGCTTGTCACCCTCGATCTCCATCACCTCGCCATAGCCAAATTTTTTGTGAAACACCCGATCACCGATGGCAAAGGCGACGACGGCTTTGGCGTCGATCACGGTGGGATGTTTACCGATGGATTGCGACACGCCGCGTTGTCCCGCTTTTGCCTGATGGGTGCGGTTTTGCATCCGCCGCCAGCCGGGGGACTCATAGGCATCGGCATTAGACACACGATCATGGAAGGAGGCACGCGGCAGGTCATCGTCCCGATGCCCACCCATAGAGCCAAAGCCGCCCGGCGTATTTGACAGCCCCGAAGGCGTCATGACGTCCACATGATCGACCGGCAATTCGTCGATAAACCGCGAGGCCAGTTGCGATTGCCATTGGCCATAAACGCGCCGGTTGGCGGCAAAGGTGATGGTGCACAATTCCTCGGCGCGGGTGATGCCGACATAGGCCAGACGGCGCTCTTCCTCCAAGCCCTTGAGACCGCTTTCATCCATCGACCGTTGCGACGGGAAAAGCCCCTCTTCCCACCCCGGCAGGAACACCACGGGGAACTCAAGCCCCTTAGCCCCATGCAGGGTCATGATGGTGACTTTCTCGCCATCCTTGCCACTGTCATTGTCCATGATCAACGCGACGTGTTCCAAGAACCCCGCAAGATTGTCGAATTGTTCCAAGGCCTTGACGAGTTCCTTGAGGTTCTCAAGCCGCCCCGGCGCCTCCGGCGTTTTGTCGTTTTGCCACATGGTGGTGTAGCCGGATTCATCCAAGATCATTTCGGCCAATTCAATGTGGCTGATCTCGGCGGGTTCATAACTCACGTCCTCCACCACCGCGTCCTCATCGGCCACGCCGGGGTAGCGAATTTGCTGCGCACAAAGCCCGGACCAGCGGTCGAGATCGGCCAAAAGCCCCGCCACACCGGACTTGGCTTTGCCCTTGAGCAACCCATCGGCGATCGCGATTCGCGCGCCCTCAACCAGGTTCACACCATTCGATCGCGCCGCGATTTGGATGTCTTGCAGCGCCTTATCGCCCACCCCGCGTTTGGGCGTGTTAATGATGCGCTCAAAGGCCAGATCGTCCTCGGGCGAAATCACCACGCGAAAATAGGCCATCGCATCGCGAATCTCCATCCGCTCATAGAAGCGTGGGCCGCCGATGACGCGATACGGCAGGCCGATGGACAAAAACCGATCCTCAAAGGCCCGCATTTGATGCGAGGCGCGCACGAGGATGGCCATGTCATCAAGGGAGAATTGCCGCAAACGCGTGCGCGAGCCGCCATGCATCGCCTCGATCTCTTCGCCAACCCAACGCGCCTCTTCTTCGCCGTCCCAATGGCCGATCAAGCGGACCTTTTCGCCCTCGGTCTCGGCGGTCCAAAGCTCTTTGCCAAGGCGGTCCCGATTGCCCGCGATCACAGATGAGGCGGCGGCCAGAATATGCGGGGTGGAGCGGTAGTTTTGTTCCAGACGCACGACTTTGGCGCCGGGAAAATCCTTTTCAAACCGTAAGATATTGCCCACTTCGGCGCCACGCCAGCCATAGATCGACTGATCGTCATCGCCGACGCAACAGATGTTTTTATGTCCGCCCGCCAAGAGCCGCAGCCACAGATATTGCGCCACGTTGGTATCTTGGTACTCGTCCACGAGGATGTATTTGAACCAGCGCTGATACTGCTCCAACAGGTCCGGGTGGGTTTGGAAAATCGTCACCATATGCAGAAGGAGATCGCCGAAATCCACCGCATTGAGGGTCTGAAGGCGCTCTTGGTATTGGGCGTATAATTTCGGACCGCGATCATCAAACGCCGCCGCTTCGGACCCTGGCAGGGTCTTTGGCGTCAGCGCGCGGTTTTTCCACCCGTCGATGATTCCGGCCAACTGCCGTGCGGGCCAGCGTTTTTCGTCCATGCCTGAGGCAATGATCAGTTGCTTCATCAAACGGACCTGATCATCCGTGTCCAAAATCGTAAAATTCGATTTCAGCCCAACCATCTCGGCATGACGGCGCAGAAGTTTGACGCAAACCGAGTGAAAGGTGCCAAGCCAAGGCATCCCCTCAATCGTGTGGCCCATCAGACCCGCGACCCGTTCTTTCATCTCGCGCGCCGCCTTGTTGGTAAAGGTCACGGCGAGGATTTCGTTCGGACGTGCCCGCCCGGTGTTCAAAAGATGCGCGATGCGGGCAGTGAGCGCCTTGGTCTTGCCGGTGCCCGCGCCCGCGAGCATCAGGACGGGACCGTCCAAGGCCTCAACAGCGGCCCGTTGGGCGGGGTTGAGACCGTCCAGATAGTCCATGGCGCGCGCGCCCATAGCCCCCTGCATCGCCAGTTGCGACAGGGATTGACCCGAAGACGGGTCCGCGGAGGGGCGGGTGACGGCCGCCTCGAAGGCGTCATCTTCATTGAAACTGCTCATGCACATGACGATACAGAAGAGCCGCGCCAAGGAAAAGCACGTTCTTTATATGTTCTCATCACAAGGGACATCTTTCCTGTGCGCCTCACCGTAGTATCCCAATAACACCCACGACGGCCCGCTCTGACCTAGGCTGATCGCACGAAATGGACAATCACGGGAGGAGAGACCATGGCCAAGATCCTAATGATCACAGGTGATTTCACCGAAGACTATGAAACAATGGTGCCGTTCCAGTGCCTTTTGGCCTGCGGACATACTGTGGATGCGGTGTGTCCCGGCAAGGCAGCGGGGGAGACGGTGAAAACCGCAATCCACGATTTCGAGGGCGATCAGACCTATACGGAAAAGCCCGGTCACAACTTTGCCCTGACCGCGACCTATGCGGAGATTGACGCGTCCGACTATGACGCCTTGGTCATTCCGGGCGGGCGCGCGCCGGAATATTTGCGCCTTGATGCCTCGGTGCTGGACATGATCCGGCATTTCTTTGAGGCGAACAAACCCGTGGCCTCGATCTGTCATGGTGCACAGCTTTTGGCCGCAGCCGGGGTGCTGAAAGATCGGACCTGTTCCGCCTATCCCGCCTGTTCCTTTGAGGTCACAGCCGCCGGGGGCACTTATGCCGACATCGCAGTAAGCGCCGCCGTCACCGACGGCAATCTGGTCACCGCGCCCGCTTGGCCCGCCCATCCTGACTGGCTCGCGCAGTTTATGAAATTGCTGTAAGATCGGGGGATCGGCGGGAGCCTGTGTGTCGCCGCCGATCAGCACGCGAGCATCACCAAACAGGAGGGAGGACCTGAAATGTGTGAACTTTTCATTGGCGCGGACCCAACGCTTTGGCAAAGCCGGACCCGGAGCCTGCGCATTGATGGGGTGGCGACCTCCATTCGGATCGAGACGCATTTTTGGGAAACCCTCGAAGAGATCGGCGCGCGCGATGGTCTCTCGCTGGCGCAGCTGATCACGAAACTGTGGCATGAGGCGATGGATGCCGATCACGATCTGGGCAATTTCACCTCGTTTTTGCGCGTGTGCTGCGCCCGCTACCATGCGTTGATCGCAATGGGCGAAATTTCGTCTGATCTTAGCCGACCGATTGCCGCAAGCCCAGCGCGGGCGATTTTGGCTCGCGAAGCCGCGCGGCGTGCAATGTCGGGCATCACGCCACCCCCGCTGACCCGGCCCGAGAAAATCAATTAAACTTTGGGTTTGACCACATCCTGCGTGGCCTCTTGTCCCCCGGACACAACCCGCACAAGGCCCGAGACATAGCGCGCAAACAGGCGCGAAAACGTGGCGATGTCTTCGCCCTCCCAGCCCTCAAACACCTCGGAGAGTATGCGCCATTTCGACAGGGTGAATTCGCCAAGGAACTGACGCGACTTCGGCGTGACCACCAAAACCGAGCGCCGCGCGTCCTCTTGCGCCGCGCGCCGTTCGACAAAGCCGCGCGACACCAGTTCGGACACAATCCGAGAAGCGCGGGACGGGTCCACCGCCATCACCTCGGCCACCATGCCGATCGTGGGTTGAACCGGTTCGGTGCGACCGATACCAGCGGACAATTGCGCGATGGACAACAGCCCCTGAAGCAGCGCCGGTTCCAATGTCTCGGTCACGCCCTCCAACACCTTGCCCTTGAATTCACCCTTCTCGGCCATGCGCCGCCATTGAAACAACGCCATATCCAATTGCAAAAGCGCCTCAGAGGCATCGGGACTAAACCCTTTGCCTTCAAGAAACTGCGGGATGCCCGCATGGATACGGGGATCAAAGAAGCGGGGTTTGGATGTATCTGTCATGGCATTCTCGGTCATGCGGCGTGGAATTGCACTTTTATGTGTGCATGTCAACTATGTGACAATCGCACTTATGTGATGTTGACACATAAATAAATCCGCACTACCCCTCTCCCCAAAGCCCGTCCCCCCCGCCCGAGTCGTCGGGGGTGTGACGGGTCAAAAGGAGTCCCCATGTCGCAATCGCACACACCGCCCCTCACAGACCCCCTCACAGAGCCCGCCCCCGACACGGCGGATGAGCACAGCTCTGTTCGCCTCGTCATTGCCTCCGTGGCGGTGCTGTTGTTGCTGGCGGCACTTGATCAAACCATCGTCTCAACCGCGCTTCCCACCATCGTTGCCGATCTTGGTGGCCTTGAACATCTCTCCTGGGTGGTCACCGCCTATATCCTCGCCTCCACCATCGTCGCGCCGCTTTATGGCAAACTTGGCGACCTTTATGGGCGGCGCAACATGGTCTTTGTCTCGGTGTCGCTCTTCCTCACCGGCTCGGTGCTCTGTGGCCTGTCCGGCTCCATGGGCTTTTTGATCGGTGCCCGCGCGATACAAGGCTTGGGCGGTGGCGGTCTTTTCGTGCTGGCCCTCTCGATCATTGGTGACGTGATCCCGCCGAAAGAACGCGGCAAAATCCAAGGCGTCTTTGCGGGCGTCTTTGGCATTTCCTCCGTCGCCGGTCCGCTGTTGGGCGGCTGGTTTGTCGATGCGCTCTCCTGGCACTGGATTTTCTTCATCAACCTGCCCTTCGGCCTTTTGGCGCTCGCAGGCTTTGTCTTTGGCTTCAAAGCCCACCCCGACCGCGTCAGTCATAAAATCGACTATGCGGGGGCTGCGGCTTTGACCTTGGCCCTGTCCTCCATCGTCTTGCTCACCGCTCTGGGCGGCAAGGAATTTGATCTGACCGGCCCGATTGGCCTGAGCTTGATGGCTCTGTTTGTCCTCTCCGTGCTCAGTTTTATCGCCATCGAACGGCGCGCCGACGAACCGATTTTGCCATTGCAACTGTTCGCGATGAACACCTTTGCCGTGACCTCAGCGATCTCATTCGTCTCCGGCGCGCTGATGTTTGGGGCGCTGACCTTTATCCCGGTGTTTTTGCAAATGGCACAAGGGGCAACCGCCACAAGCTCCGGTCTGCAACTGATCCCGATGACCTTTGGCATCCTTTTGGCCTCGACGATTTCCGGTCAGTATATGGGCCGCACCGGGCGCTACCGCATCCTGCCGCTGATCGGCCTGAGCCTCACCACCGCAGCACTTTTGATCCTGACCCGGCTCTCTCCCACCCTGCCCGCCCCGGTGTTGTGGGCGGCGCTGGTCGGGCTTGGCGCGGGCATGGGCTGCATCTTCCCGGTGGTCACCACCGCGGTGCAAAACGCCGTGCCGCGTCAACAGATCGGCACGGCCACCGCCGCCGGGTTGATGTTTCGCCAAGTCGGGGCCTCGATTGCTGTGGCCCTGTTTGGGGCGCTCTTTGCCACGCGGATGGCGCACCTGATGGGCGGGGCGCCTGTGGACGGGCTGGCCAATGTTGCCGAACTGGGACCGCAGATGCTCGCAGGTCTTTCCGGTGAGGCGCGGGGGCTGGTCGCCGATGCGGTTTCGATGGCGCTGCACCCCGTCTATTGGATCGCCGCCGGGGTCTCCGCAGGCGGCTTGCTCATCGCCTTTTTGCTAAAAGAAATCCCCCTGACCTCGCGCCAAAGCTAGGTTCGAACACGGGGTCGCAGACCGATCCAAACCCTAGCCCCAAAGGGGAATTTTTCATCTCTTTGGGGCAGCGATTCCCCTTTTTTGCCCTGCAAAATCTGATCAAATGACAGGTTTGCAAAATACGGCACCTTCGCAGGCCTTATTTGCTAATGAGCTGAATATATTTTGCTAAACTGCAAATTATCGTACCGACACATCCAGTTACGGCACCTTTGTGCAGCTTTTGAACACCTGTTTCCAATGCCTCGGCGACCATCCGTTGTTTTGGGGATTTACTGCACTGCAGAAATCCCTAACCTGATGAAAATTTCAGCGTCACAGGGGAGACTGCGAGATGGCGAACTTCAAAAAAGTCCTGATAGCCAACCGGGGCGAGATCGCGATCCGCGTCATGCGCGCCGCCAATGAAATGGGCAAACGCACGGTCGCCATCTACGCCGAAGAGGACAAGTTGTCGTTGCACCGGTTCAAGGCCGACGAGGCCTATAAAATCGGTGAAGGCATGGGGCCTGTTGCGGCCTATCTCTCGATCGAGGAAATCATCCGCGTCGCCAAATTATCAGGCGCGGATGCGATCCATCCCGGCTATGGCCTCTTGTCTGAAAACCCCGATTTCGTCGATGCCTGTACCGAAGCGGGCATCACCTTCATCGGCCCCAAAGCCAAAACCATGCGCCAATTGGGCGACAAGGCCAGCGCACGCAAAGTCGCGGTGCAGGCGGGCGTGCCGGTGATCCCGGCAACGGATGTGTTGGGCGATGATTGGGACGCGATCCGCAAAGAGGCAGCCGAGATCGGCTTTCCCTTGATGCTCAAGGCCTCCTGGGGCGGCGGCGGACGCGGGATGCGTCCGATCATGAACGCCGAGGAGTTGGAAGAAAAGGTCAAAGAGGGACGGCGCGAAGCGGTATCGGCCTTTGGCAATGGCGAAGGTTATCTTGAAAAGATGATCATCCGCGCGCGTCACGTCGAGGTGCAAATCCTGGGCGACAGCCAAGGCAACATTTACCACCTCTATGAGCGCGATTGTTCGGTCCAGCGCCGCAACCAAAAGGTCGTCGAACGCGCCCCCGCCCCCTATCTTTCTGAGACCCAGCGCGAAGAGATTTGTAACCTCGGCAAACGCATTTGCGAATTTGTGAATTACGAATGCGCTGGCACGGTCGAATTCCTGATGGATATGGACACGGGCAAATTCTATTTCATCGAGGTCAACCCGCGCGTGCAGGTCGAACATACGGTGACCGAAGAGGTCACCGGCATCGACATCGTGCGGGCACAGATCCTGATTGCCGAGGGCAAATCCTTGGTCGAGGCCACGGGTGTGGCGTCGCAATATGACGTGAAACTCGACGGTCACGCGCTGCAATGCCGGGTCACGACCGAAGACCCCACGAACAATTTCATCCCCGATTATGGCCGCATCACCACCTATCGCTCCGCCACCGGCATGGGCATCCGTTTGGATGGCGGCACGGCCTATTCGGGCGCGGTGATCACCCGCTATTACGACAGCTTGCTCACCAAAGTGACCGCATGGGCGCCGACCCCTGAGGCGGCGATTGCGCGGATGGACCGGGCGTTGCGTGAATTCCGCATCCGTGGCGTGTCCACCAACATCGCCTTTGTCGAAAACCTGTTGAAACACCCGATTTTCCTCGGCAATGAATATACCACCAAATTCATCGACGACACGCCCTCGCTGTTTGATTTCAAACCGCGCCGGGATCGTGCGACGAAAATCCTGACCTATCTTTCGGAGATCACGGTCAACGGCCACCCCGAAACCTTGGGCCGCCCCAAACCCGCAGCCGATGCGCGCCAGCCGGTGATCCCGGCGTTGCGGGTGGAAACGCCCGTGCCCGGCACGCGGCAGCTTTTGGACGAAAAAGGCCCGCAAGCGGTGGCCGATTGGATGCTCGCGCAACCGCAGCTTTTGATCACCGACACCACCATGCGCGATGGTCATCAATCGCTTTTGGCCACCCGGATGCGCTCGATCGACATGATCAACGCCGCCCCCGCCTATGCCGCCAACCTGCCGGGCCTGTTCTCCGTCGAATGTTGGGGCGGCGCGACTTTTGATGTGGCCTACCGGTTCTTGCAGGAATGCCCGTGGCAACGCCTGCGCGACATCCGTGAAAAGATGCCAAACCTGATGACGCAAATGCTTTTGCGCGCGTCAAACGGCGTTGGTTACACCAACTATCCCGACAATGTGGTGCAGAGTTTTGTGAAACAGGCCGCCGAGACCGGCGTCGATGTGTTCCGCGTGTTCGACAGTCTCAACTGGGTCGAAAACATGCGCGTGGCGATGGATGCGGTGATCGCATCGGGCAAGGTCTGCGAAGGCACGATCTGTTACACGGGTGATTTGTTCGATCCGGCGCGCGCCAAATATGACCTGAAATACTATGTCCAGATGGGCAAGGATTTGAAGGCCGCGGGCGCGCATGTCTTGGGTCTCAAAGACATGGCCGGTCTGTTGAAACCGGCGCAGGCGCGGATTTTGGTCAAGGCGCTGAAAGAAGAGGTCGGCCTGCCGATCCACTTCCACACCCATGACACCTCGGGCGCGGCCGCCGCGACGATTCTGGCCGCAGCCGACGCCGGCGTGGACGCAATCGACGCCGCGATGGACGCCTTCTCTGGTGGCACCTCGCAGGCCTGTTTGGGCTCCATCGTTGAGGCCACACGGTTCACCGAACGCGACACTGGACTTGATATTTCCGCCATCCGCGAGATGTCCAACTATTGGGAAGCGGTGCGCGGCCAATATGCGGCGTTTGAAAGCGGCCTCAAAGCCCCCGCCTCCGAGGTCTATCTACACGAAATGCCCGGTGGTCAGTTCACCAACCTCAAAGCCCAGGCGCGCTCGCTGGGTTTGGAGGAAAAATGGCATGAGGTCGCACAGGCCTACGCCGATGTGAACATGATGTTCGGCGACATCGTCAAGGTCACGCCCTCCTCGAAAGTGGTCGGCGACATGGCGCTGATGATGGTCTCCCAAGGCCTGACTCGTGCCCAGGTCGAAGACCCGAAACATGATGTGGCCTTCCCGGAGTCGGTGATCGACATGATGCGCGGCAATTTGGGCCAGCCGCCGAATGGCTTCCCCGACACGATCCTCAAAAAGGTTCTGGGTAAAGAGAAACCCAACCTTGAACGCCCCGGCAAACACCTGCCGCCAGTGGATTTGGAGGCGACACGCAAAGAACTGGCCGCCAAGTTTGAGGACAGCGTGATTGATGACGAAGACCTGAATGGCTATCTGATGTATCCGAAAGTCTTCACCGATTACATGGACCGCCACGACCACTTCGGCCCGGTGCGCACTCTGCCGACGAAAAACTTTTTCTACGGCATGGAGATGGGCGAAGAGATTTCGGTGTCGATTGATCCCGGCGTGACCTTGGAAATCCGCTGTCAGGCTCTGGGCGAGCCGGATGAAAAGGGCGAGGTCAAACTGTTCTTTGAACTGAACGGCCAGCCGCGCACCGTGCGCGTCAAAGACCGCTCCGCCGCCTCCACCACCACCGCACGGCCCAAGGCCGAGTTGGGCAACCCCAAACACATCGGCGCGCCGATGCCCGGCGTTGTGGCGACTGTGGCCGTGGCTGCGGGCCAAAAGGTCAAAAAGGGCGATGTATTGCTGACCATCGAGGCGATGAAAATGGAGACCTCGATCAACGCCGACCAAGATGGCGTGATCAAGGCGGTCAACGTCAGCCCGGCAAGCCAGATCGACGCCAAGGACCTCTTGGTCGAATTCGAATAAGTCTCTGAAAACCCATTTAAAAGCCCCGCTCCAGCGGGGCTTTTTTATGCGCGGTGCGGCTCTGCGTCAAAACCAATGAGGTCAAAGCGCCAAACAGCAAGGCCCAGACAGGTGCGCCAATGCTCATGAAACTGATGCCCGACACGGTGGTCATAAAGGTCACCAAAGCGGCGTCGCGATGCGCGGGCGCGGCCAGTGCCGCACTCAGGCTCGCGCTGATCGTGTTCAAAAGCGCAAGCCCGGCGATGGTGACGACAAGAGCTTTCGGTGCGATGACAAACAGGCTGATCACCGCTGCCCCCATCAGGCCGACCATGCAATAAAGCACGCCGGTGACCATGGCCGCTTTCCACCGGGTCGTCGGATTTTCATCGGCTTCAGCCCCGGCACAAATCGCCGCCGTGATCGCCGCCAAGTTAAAGGCATAGCCGCCAAACGGCGCGAGGATGAGCGTGGTCAGCCCGGTTACGGTGATGGCGGAGGACACCGGGAGCGCGTATCCCGCCGCCTTCATCGTGACGACGCCGGGCATGTTTTGCGAGGTCATGGTGACGATATAAAGCGGCACGCCGATGCCGATCAGCGCCGAGAGCGAGAAACTGGGCAAGGTAAAGACAGGTATGGCAAGGGAAAATTCAAACGCCGTGTCGGTGACAAACGCCCCGGTGAGCGCACAAAAGACGATGCCTGCCAAGAGCACCGAGGGAATGGCAAACCGCGCAAACCAGCGCCGCCCGGCCAGATAAACCGCACACATCAGCGCCACAAGCGGCAGGTTGTCCTCCATCGAGGCAAACACCCCAAGGCCAAAGCGAAACAGAATGCCCGCCAACATCGCGCTGCCGATGGCTTCGGGGATCAGATGCGCGAGTTTTTCAAACCACCCGGTGAGGCCCGTCAGGGTCAAAAGCGCGCCACAAAACAGAAAGGCGCCGATGGCCTCCTCGACGCGCACCCCTTGCAGGCTGAGCACCAAAAGGGCTGCGCCCGGAGTGGACCATGCGGTCAGGATCGGCATTCGGTAGCGCAGGGTGAGGATCAGGGTCGAGAGGCCCATGCCAAGCCCCAGCGCCAACATCCAACTGCTGGCCTGCGCATGGCTCAGACCCAAAACGTCGATGGCCTGAAAGATGATCGCGACGCTGCTGGTGTAGCCCAAAAGCACGGCGATGCTGCCGGAGACGAGATGGGAGAGTTTCAGTCCTGACATGGATTTAAGCCTTTTGACCGGGAGTTTTGGCGCGGGCTTGCGTTGGGGCCTGCGCCATCTTAATGTGGACGCTATAGCGCACGGACGTTATAGCGCACAAGCTCTTTGAGAGGACAGCCGATCAAAATGCCAAATTCCCCCTCTGCCCTGCCCATCCAACTCAACCTCAAATCCATCCGCACCGAGGCCGGCCTCAGCCTGTCGCAGGCGGCGGAGTTGACCGGGGTGAGCAAGGCGATGTTGGGACAGATCGAGCGTGGCGAATCCTCACCGACGCTGGCAACGCTGTGGAAATTGGCCAAGGGGTTTCACCTGCCGCTCACCGCCCTGATCGAGGACCGGGTGACGCCCACAACCGCCCGCACAGGACCGCGCCCCCGACCCGAGGTGCGGTTTGAGGACAGCATCAGCTTTCACCCGATTTTTGCCTTTGATCCGATTTTTGGCTCAGAGACATTTTTGATCCGGTTGGAGCCGGGTCAAACCCATGTCTCTCAGCCCCATGACATCGGTGTGGTCGAGGATATTTTTGTCACCAAAGGCGCGATCGAGCTTTTGCTGACAGGTGAATGGACCCGCTATGGCGAGGGCGACGCGGTGCGATTTGCCGCCGATCAACCGCACAGCTATCGCAACCCGACCAAACAGCCCGCGCAGTTTCACAACACGTTGCACTATGCGCGCACGCGTGCGCCCCTTTAGTGGCGATTAGTGGCGACTAGTGGCGATAGGCGCGTAAATAATGCCATTCGAAATAGCGTTTGGCCCAATGAAACAGCCGACAGCTTGGCAGGGTGATCGCGCGTTTTTCATTGCGAAACACAAGGATACCCTTGTTGACGGAATCGACGATGCAGACGAGTTCGGCCTTGAATGTATGGCTCGCCTCGCGCCCGGCCAACACATCACCGATATTGGCCACGGCTGCCACCGCCTGTAAATCCGCCTGATGCGCCTGTTTCGCCAACCACGACGGCCCCGGATAAGAGCCCGCGTCGCCCACCACATAGGTATCGGGCCACCCGACCACGCGGCATTTCTCATCGGCCTGAATAAAGCCGCCCTCCGAGCGCGGTAGATCGGTGTTATCCAGCCATGTCGGCCCGGTCAGCCCGGACATGAACAGCACCAGATCGGCGGGGATCTCTTCGCGTTCGGTCACCACCTTGTCGGCCTCAATGCGAATGGGTTTTGCGCCGATATGGATCGAAACATCGCGTTTGCGCATCTCGTTCAAAAGCCCCTCGACGGCGCGATCCCCCAAGCGCTGACCGGGGCGATCCGAGCCGTTGAAAAACACCAGTTTGAACCGGTCACGCCGCCCCTGCTGGCGCAGCATCGTGTCGATGCCAAAGAGGAATTCAAACATCGGCCCGCCGCGCACCGCTTGCGGCTCTTTCGGGTTGGTGCCAAAGCCCAGCGCGATGGTGCCGCCGGCCATATCGCGGATGCGGTCGTGGATGATCTGGCCGTTGATCGCCCCTTCGCAGGGGATGATCGCATGTTCGGCCAGACCGGGGAGCTTTTTGAGGTAGCGCCCGCCGGTGGCGATGATCAGGTGATCGTTGGTCAAAGTGCCCGTATCGGTTTCGACCGTGCGGCCATTGTCGGACACAGAGACCACGCGGCCCTCATGCCACTCAATGCGCTCGCGGGCAAAGAACCGCGACAGATCGACGTCGATGTCTTTGGCGGTGCGAATGCCGGAGGGCATCCAGATCAGGCTGGGCAAATAGGTCAGGTGGGTGTTGGGCGAGACAACGGTGATCTGCGCGTCCATCTTGGCCTTGCGAATCTCGCGCACGGCGGTGAGCGCGCCAAAGCCGCTGCCAAGGATCATGATATGGGTCATTTACGGTCTCCGGGGGCCATCCCCGCATGGCTCTTGGACGGGCCGAGGCGAACATGGGCGCATAGGTGTTCAGGTTCATCACTGACATGCGCGGGATTGGACCGTGCTGTCTTTAATCCAAATCAAAGATATATTTTAAAAATACCAAATACACTGCGGCAGAATGCCCCCGCATCTGACGCCCCGCCCTCTGTGCCCTTCCCCATGGGCCAAACCGCCGCAAATCGTAGCAAATCGAAAAAATCCGACCAAAGGCCCATTTTCCTCTTGCAGCTTCGGGCGGGATTTCATATCTCACGCCTCACCCAAGGAAGCGGGCGTAGCTCAGGGGTAGAGCATAACCTTGCCAAGGTTAGGGTCGAGAGTTCGAATCTCTTCGCCCGCTCCAACTCTCTCCATATGGAGAGGGGCAAATTTCCCTCCGATCCCAAATCGGAACCCCAAGGGAAACGTCAGATCCACGTTACGGGACACGCCGAGCGGGCGTAGCTCAGGGGTAGAGCATAACCTTGCCAAGGTTAGGGTCGAGAGTTCGAATCTCTTCGCCCGCTCCAATTCTTTCTCACAACGTCTCCTTGATGGGACAGGCGATACTGCGTCTGTCTGGGATCAACGAAGTCGCGGCGCGTGTCCGATGTTATGACATCGGTTCTGAAAGCTTGCTTTGTGCCTGTTGCTGACGGCGGCGACGAAATGGAGCGACCATCGGAACCGCTGGCGCGGCCGTCTGTGAGACGGAGGTTTCAGACAGGGCCGGACAACTGGCACTCACCTCACAAGACGCGCAAATCTGCGGGACGCTTTGGCGCAACAGGTCACATCTGTCCTGCGGCTTGCGCAGGATTTCTTCGGCGATGGTGACCAGATCACGAACCGGCGTCTCGACCCCAAGCACACAGCGCAAACTGGCCAGACGGGCGAAAAGGCCACTTTCGATTTCGATATCCTTATGTGTGCCCTCTTGGTGGCCCGCGATCAGGATCGAACACATGTTGGGTTGGTGAAATTCCGCCATCAAAGCAACGGCAAGACCGCTTTCATGTCCAACCACCAAATCGAAAATAAGCATATCAAAGGGTTCAGCGCGCAAATAGTCCATGGCCGTTTCGGAAGAACGCGCCCGCCGAACAGTATGGCCATTTTGACCAAACGCAACCTGCCAACGCGCCGTTGTTTCTATGTTACCATGCCAGACGAGCACACGCATGTGGGCCACCATTTGCTATGAACCCCTCCATGAAACGCGATTATGCTTAACAAAGTCCTAATAACGCCTCAACTTTTTGGAAACCTTTTGGGACCGAGCCACATAGGCAACACCTGTCCCAAAGGTGCCAAGTTCCATATCTGCGGCACATTTTCGGACAGCGCGCCCCTGAACCGCACCCAGGCGGCGAGAACGAAGATTTACATCCCGATTTCAAGCTCTTTGAGCGTCAGTCCGGGACAGGCGTGGCACAGGCCATCTTGGCAAAACGCCAAAGGCGGGCCTATAAGGGGCGCGAACAGAACATGAGGCCCCCCATGCGCCAAGCGACCATCACCCGCAACACGGCGGAAACCAAGATCACGGTTGAGATCAACCTCGACGGGACCGGAGTCTATGACAACCAGACCGGTGTGGGCTTTTTCGACCACATGCTCGATCAACTGTCGCGGCATGCGCTGATCGACATGACGATCCGCGCCGAGGGCGACACCCATATCGACGATCACCACACGGTCGAGGACACGGGCATCGCCATCGGTCAGGCCTTGGTCAAGGCGATGGGCGACAAAAAGGGCATTTGCCGCTATGGCCATTTTGCTCTGGCCATGGATGACACCCAGGTCGCCACCGCGCTGGACCTGTCGGCGCGGCCATTTTTGGTCTGGAACGTCGATTTCCCAACCGCCAAAATCGGCACGTTCGACACCGAGCTTGTGCGCGAATTCTTTCAGGCGCTGTCCACCCATGGCGGCATCACCTTGCACGTCGATCTGGCGCATGGGATCAATTCGCACCATATCGCCGAAGCCGCGTTTAAATCCGTCGCCCGCGCTTTGCGCATGGCGGTCGAGATAGACCCGAGGATGGCGAACAGCCTGCCCTCCACAAAAGGCGCGCTCTAACGCGCGCGCCCTCCCCGTCCCCCTTTCAGGACAGCAAAAGACATGCTCACAGCCCTCGTTGATTACAACAGCGGAAACCTCCACTCCGCCCATAAAGCCTTTGAGCGCATGGCGCGCGAACGCGGTGCGGGCACCATCGTTGTGACCTCGGAACCCGATGTGGTGGCCAAGGCCGACCGCATCGTGTTGCCCGGCGATGGCGCGTTTCCGGCCTGTAAAAATCACCTGTTCACCTATTCCGGCCTGTTTGAAGCGATTGAGGAGGCCGTGGTGCAAAAGGGCCGCCCCTTTATGGGAATTTGCATCGGGATGCAGATGATGGCGTCTTGGGGCCGTGAATATGAGGACACCACCGGCTTTGACTGGATTCCCGGCGAGGTGGTCAAAATCACCCCCTCCGATCCGTCTCTGAAAGTGCCGCATATGGGGTGGAACGATCTGGTGGTCGATCACCCTCACCCGGTACTTGACGGCGTGGACAGTGGCGATCACGCCTATTTCGTCCACTCCTACCACTTCAAAGTCACGAATCCGGCGCATCGCCTCGCCCATGTCGATTACGCAGGCGACATCACCGCCATTGTCGGGCGTGACAACATGATCGGCTGTCAGTTCCACCCGGAAAAAAGCCAACGGGCGGGGCTACGCATCGTGTCGAATTTTCTCGGCTGGATGCCGTAAAGGTGAGTATTTAGATCACGATAAAGACAAGGGCCGCGCCAGATTGAGCGCGGCCCTTGTGTTGGATCACTTCACCCGTGTCCAGGTCTGTTTCTTACAAATCGGCCCGACACAGCCCGCCACTTTGAGCGTGTCACCATTCAACGCCATTTTGGAGCTGAACACTTTGCCCGTTGAAGGCTGCCAGATTTTACCCTTGCCATAGCCTCCGCCGCCTTGGGCCATCATGTCCCAAACGATGGGTTTGCCGATGTTGTCCGACTTGATCGGGCCGTTGGCATCAAATGCCTTGGCGATGGTGCCACAAATCTGGGCCCCGCATGGCGCGATGTCGACATAGGCGTAATGCCCGTCATCGACCTGGGTTTTCCATGTTCCGACCACCGGATCGGCGGCAAAGGCCGGGGCGGCAAAAGCGACAGCAGCAAGTGCCGCGAGTGCGAATGTCTTCATTGATATATCCTCCCTATTCTGGTCCGCATCCTGCGAGCGGCACCTATGATCTGGCAAGTCTGACGTTGGGGCAAATCCTATTGCAGCACGCGCGCAAGAGGTTTTGCATTCATCCTACATTCATGGCAAAGGAGCGGCGACAGTTTTATGAAAGGCCGCGCCCGATGATCCTCTACCCCGCCATTGATTTGAAAGACGGCCATGCCGTGCGCCTTTATAAGGGCGAAATGGATCAAGCCACTGTGTTTAATGAAAACCCGGCCGCTCAGGCGCTGGAATTTGTAAACGCGGGCTGTGAATGGTTGCACTTGGTCGATCTGAATGGTGCTTTTGCCGGTGAGCCGGTGAACGCAGCACCCGTTGAGGAGATTCTCAAACAATGCAAAGTTCCCGCCCAGCTTGGCGGTGGCATCCGTGATATGGCCACGATCGAGCGGTGGTTGTCCAAGGGACTGGAGCGCGTGATCCTTGGCACCGTGGCGGTGGAGAACCCCGATCTGGTGCGTGAGGCTGCACGGGCCTTTCCGGGTCATGTAGCCGTCGGCATTGACGCGCGCAAAGGCATGGTTGCAACCAAAGGCTGGGCGACAGAAACCAACGTGACCGCCACCGATCTCGCCAAATCCTTTGAGGACGCAGGCGTGGCCGCGATCATCTACACCGACATCAACCGCGATGGCGCGATGAAAGGCCCGAATGTCGAAGAAACCGCCGCCCTCGCCCGCGCCGTCTCAATCCCGGTGATTGCCTCGGGCGGCGTGTCGTCCCTGGACGATCTGCGCAACCTCAAAAACTGCGGCGCGGCGCTCAACGGCGCGATCTCAGGCCGCGCTTTGTATGATGGCGCGATTGATCTGGCCGAGGCTTTGGCTGTGCTCAAGGGGTGATCCGCGACACTCTGCGCCCTTTCCTCAGCGCGCATCGTGGCGTTTGATGTTCCAAAACCCCAATGCACAGGTCGTCACGATGGTACAGGTTCACAAACGCCCCCTCCCCGCCCAATCACGCCTTTGGTCCCATGTCACCCAAGGCGATTTCATAGATGGCTACGCCGTCGAAAGTGCGCTGTCGCCGCGCGATGCGGCAAAGATCGGCCTCTCCATGCCCGGCTGGGCCGATGCGCTTTTGGCCCTGCGCAACAGGATCGTCACACCTTTTGGCCTCAAAACCAACACCTCTGAGGTTGGTGAGCAGGCCGTTTTCCCCGTCGAATATGAAGGCGCGGACGAGCTGATCATCGGGACCAACGACACGCATCTCAATTTCCGGATCTGCATCCGCCAAGAGGCGGGCCATATCCATATGGCGACATGGGTTCATCGCAACAACGCGCTGGGATACGCCTATCTTATGCTGGTGAAACCCTTTCATGTGCTGATCGTGCGCGATGCCATGCGCCGCATCGCGCAGGTGCGCTGACCAAGAAACCGCAGCATCACCAATCCAATGTTTGCATCACCGCGCGCGCATGGCTAAGAAACGACAAAGACACCTTCATCTTCTTTTGTCCCCAAATATCCACATTGAAACCTTTGGGGGTGAATGGCGAAGCCAGAGGGGGCGCGAACGCCCCTTTTTCTCGGACGAATAGGCGCATCATGCTCAAAACCCGTATCATCCCCTGTCTCGATGTGGCCGATGGCCGTGTGGTCAAAGGCGTCAATTTCGTCGACCTGATCGACGCGGGCGATCCCGTTGAAAGTGCGCGGGCCTATGATTTGGCCGGTGCCGATGAGCTGTGTTTCCTCGACATTCACGCCACCCATGAAAACCGCGGCACCATGTATGATCTGGCCACCCGCACCGCCGAGCAATGTTTCATGCCGCTGACCATCGGTGGCGGCGTGCGCACGCCTGATGATGTGCGTGATCTGCTTTTGGCCGGCGCAGACAAGGTGTCGTTCAACTCCGCCGCCGTGGCTGACCCGGACGTCATCGCGCGCTCTGCCGACCGCTTTGGCAGCCAATGCATCGTCTGTGCGATTGACGCCAAAACCACCGAGTGGGACGAAGACGGCACGCCAGTGAAATGGACGATTTTCACCCATGGCGGGCGCAAAGCCGCACTGGATGCGGATGGAAATCCGATTGATGCGGTGGAATTTGCCAAACTCATTGAGCACAAAGGTGCGGGCGAGATCTTACTCACCTCCATGGACCGCGACGGCACGCGCGCGGGGTTTAACCTGGCGATGACGCGCACCATTGCCGATGCGGTCAACATCCCGGTGATCGCCTCGGGCGGTGTTGGCACGCTCGATCACCTCGTCGAAGGCGTCACCGAAGGCCACGCCAGCGCCGTTCTCGCCGCCTCCATCTTTCACTTCGGGGATTACACGATTCAGGAGGCCAAAGAATATATGGCCGCCAAAGGCATCCCGATGCGGCTGAATTAAGGAACATTCCATGTCCATCCTGCACGATCTCGAACAGGTCATCCTGTCGCGCAAATCCGCCGATCCAGACAGCTCCTGGACCGCAAAACTTCTGTCCAAAGGCCCGGAGAAATGCGCCGAGAAATTTGGAGAAGAGGCGATTGAGGCCATTATTGCTGCGGTTAAAAACGACCGCGAGAACCTCACCTATGAGGCCGCCGATGTGCTCTATCACCTGCTGGTCATGCTGGCCGCGCGCGATGTGGCGCTGGACGATGTCTTGACTGAGTTGGCGCGGCGTCAGGGTCTTTCGGGAATTGCCGAGAAAGCCGCGCGCAAACCCTAAGACCTAGGATAGATTTTATGACCAAAACCTTTTTTGCCAAACCCACCGATTTCAAAATACGCAAAGGCTTGGCAGAGCTTCATCGCAAACGCGCCCCCCTGTACATTCGGACCCGTGCACTTTGGTACGCTGGCGCAATGGTTTTGCTCTTTGGGAGCGCCCTCGCCTATCCGTCAAAATTCGTGACCTTTGCCCCGATCTTGATCTTTGCAATTACAGCGCTGTATTTTGGGGCGGGCTTCGTCTGGCGCAGACAGATGTTTGCCGGCTTTCAATCTGCTCCCTATCGTCTGGCGGGCACACGCTTTACTCTCGCAGAGGATGGATATTCCGAAGAAAGCGCGTTGCACAGCATGACGTTTCGCTGGAACGCATTCATCGCGGCAGAACAAACAAACGAAGGCATTGCCTTGCTTTTGGCCGATATTGAGTGTCTTGCAATCCCCAAAACCGCCTTTAAGGACGCGGGCGAGATGGCGGAGACGCTCACTGCCATCAAAGCCTATATCGCCGCCAGCCGGGGGTAGAAGGCCCCCCCTCACATCCCCAGGCGCGGGATCTCAATCGCCGGGCAGCGGTCCATCACCACTTCGGCACCTTGGGCGCGGGCCAAGGCGGCGGCTTTGTCGTTGATGATGCCAAGCTGCATCCAGACGTATTTCAACCCTTTGAGCGCGTGCAGCGCCTCGTCCACCACCTGAGCCACCTCTTCAGAGCGGCGGAAAATATCGACCATATCGACCGGCTCATGGATGTCGGACAAAGAGGCCACACAGGTCTGACCAAACAACTCGCGCCCCGCCTGTCCGGGGTTCACCGGAATCACTTTATAACCCCGCGCCGCCAGAAATTTCCCGACCTGATGCGACGGGCGTTCAGGGCGCGGGCTTGCCCCCACAAGGGCGATCACTTTCGTGTCCTGCAGGATGCGGATGATGTCGGCGTCGGTCAGTTGGTCTATTGTGCTCATGCAGAAATCATAGCCCAGATTGGCAAAAGAAAAAAGCCCGGGCACGAGGCCCGGGCATAAGGTGTGGAACGAGGGACAGTTGAGAGCAACGCGCGTGTTCCGATGCGCGTCTCACACTCAAAGATAGGGTGTGCGTCTCAGATGTTAAGAGCTTGTAAGAAAAACGTGAACACAATGTGAACTCGTCGCCCCCAAACGCCGCTGTCAGCGCTTTGACGCAGCATACAGCGCCACAGCGGCGGCATTGGACACGTTGAGCGAACCAAAATCGCGCGCAAACGGGATTTTCACCAGTTGATCCACCGTCTCCTTGGTTTTTTGCCGCAAGCCCGGCCCCTCCGCCCCCATCACCAGCGCCACGGCCCGGCCCGCACAGCCCGTCAGCGCCTCATCCAATGTCACCTCTGCCTCGCCATCGAGGCCCAGACAGACAAAGCCCATTTCCTGCAATTTGACGATCGTATCGGACAGGTTGCGCACCCGCAGATAGGGTTGGCGTTCCAGCGCGCCGGAGGCGGTTTTCGCCAAGGCCCCGGTCTCTGGCGCGGCATGGCGTGCGGTGGCGATCACCGCTTCGGCACCAAACACCTCGGCAGACCGCAACACCGCGCCGACGTTATGCGGGTCGGTGACCTGATCGAGCAACACCACCGTCGGCGCGCCGCTTTGGCCCGCACCCGAGGCCAAACAAACCTCTTCGACCGAGCCCCAATTGAGCGGTTTGACCTCCAGTGCCGCGCCTTGGTGCACGGAGCCTGGATCAATCGGCACGTTGAATTTGCGCGGATCGGTCAGCTCGGGGTCCATGCCAGAGGCCTCAATATCCTCGGCCAATTTGTCATAGGCGTTTTTGGTCACCACGAGGCGCAATTTTTCACGCGCCGGATTGCGCAGCGCATCGCGCACCGCATGAAGCCCAAACAACCACACGGTCGCAGCCTCCGCTTTGCGCTTGGCTTGCTCTTTTTCGACGACCCACTGGGGCTTTTTCATGGCACTCTCTTTCCTCTGCAAAAGGCTTTCCCCTTCCTGCCGCGCGCAATCTCCAAGCACAAGCATCCTTTTGGCATTTTTCCTGTTGACGCCCCCCGATCCCGATTGTATCCAGCCCCCCACACGACGCGGTGCAATGCGCACCTTGATGCCTCAGGCATCCTTCGTGGGCGACGGGCTGCAAGGTGCGGCAGCGGACTGTAACTCCGCCGGGGAGACCCACGCCTGGTTCGATTCCAGGGTCGCCCACCATTTACCTCCCTTTATTCTTTACTGAAATCTATGCGGCATTGTCCCTTGCGACGTCCCTTGCGACGTGGCCACCCGCCGCTTCGATTGCCGCCGCTGGCCTGCGCGGCGGGCGCGTTGATATCGGCTAAAGCCACACATGCGCGCAAACCGGGCTCCCCCCCTAGCGTGACCTGCCCTCTGGCGCTGCAAAGGCGGCTGCGGGGCAGGTCCGAGGCGAATATCTGCCAGAGCCGTGGCGGGGCCCCGCCAGCTTTTTGCAAAACCCGAATAAAATTGGTTGATCGGCGGGGCAATTTGCGGCCCCCTGACAGGGACCCGCGGGAGGCGGGGTAATTTCTGGGAGGATTAGAATGTTTAACAAGATCAAGTTCGGCGCGTTGTTCGCCGGAGCACTTGCCGTTTCCACCGTCGCTTCGGCACCTGCCGCGAAGGCCAGCGAATTCATCAATATTCTGACCGGAGGCACCTCGGGCGTGTATTATCCGCTCGGCGTGGCGCTTTCGACTCTCTACGGGAAGGGGATTGAGGGCGCACGCACGCAGGTGCAATCGACGAAGGCCTCTGTCGAGAACCTCAACCTGCTGCAACAGGGCAAGGGTGAACTGGCCTTTGCACTTGGAGATTCCGTAAAATATGCGTGGGAAGGCAATGCGGATGCAGGTTTCAAAGCACCGCTGACCAAGCTGCGCGCCATTGCTGCGATCTATCCGAACTACGTGCAAATCGCCGCTCTGGGCGAAACAGGTGCCACGACAGTTGCGGATCTCAAGGGCAAAAGCCTGTCCGTTGGCGCCGCGAAATCGGGAACCGAGTTGAACGCGCGGGCGATTTTTGGCGCATCGGGAATGAGCTATGACAATCTGGGCAAGCTCGAATATCTGCCATTCTCGGAATCGGTCGAGCTGATGAAAAACCGCCAGTTGGATGCAACGCTGCAATCCTCCGGCCTTGGCAATGCGGCGTTGAAGGATCTCTCTTCCTCGCAAGCGATCACCTTTCTTTCGGTCCCGAAAGAGACCGCAGAAGCCCTTGGCGCGCCCTATATTGCGGGTGTCATCCCGGCCGGAACCTATGCCGGTCAAGAGGCTGACGTGCCGACGGTGGCTGTGGTCAACTTCCTTGTGACGCATGAGGATGTGTCTGAAGAAACCGCCTATCAGATGACCAAACTGATGTTCGAGCATCTCGATACGCTGAAAGCGGCGCATTCGGCGGCGGGCGGCATCACTTTGGAAGACGCGGTCAAAGGCTCGCCGATCCCGCTGCATCCGGGGGCAGAACGCTACTACAAAGAGCAAGGCCTCCTGTAAGCGCTCCACGTTCCCAATTGACGCTTTTGAGGCGGTCCGGCTGGGTCGGGCCGCCTTTGCAAAAGGATCATCCCCATGACAGAGACTTCCAACAGCCCCGATCAGACCGCTGATCTCGGGTTGCATGACCCCTTGACCGAAAACTTCCCCGCAACGCGGGAGGGCCGCGCGCTCTTTTGGCTCGCCGTGGCGTTTTCGGCCTTTCAGATCTCCATTGCCGCGCATTTGATTGATCTGCCGAGCCAAGTGACGCGGGTCATTCACGTCGGATTCCTGCTCGCGCTCGGGATGCCTTTGCTGGCTTTGGCCAAGCGCTACGGGCCTTTGGGCCGCGCGCTTGGCTATGCGATCGCCCTCGCCGGGGTTGCTATCGCGATCTACCAATGGGCTGAATATACCGAACTCTTGCTGCGTGCCGGTGATCCGCTGCCGATTGATATCGCCTTTGGAGCGGTGGCACTGGCCTCGATCTTTGCGGCCGCATGGATGCTGATGGGGCCTGCGCTTCCGATCATCTCCGGCCTGTTCCTGTCCTACGCGCTTTGGGGGGAATATCTGCCCGCGCCGCTCGATCATCGCGGTTATGATATGCGCCAAGTGATCGAACATCTCTCATACGGAACCGAAGGGATTTACGGTATCCCGACCTATGTGTCCTCGACCTATATCTTCCTGTTCATCCTGTTCGGCGCGTTCTTGGAAAAGGCAGGGATGATCAAGCTGTTCACCGATGTCTCGCTTGGGCTGGTGGGCGATAAGATGGGTGGGGCTGCGAAAGTCTCTGTGCTGTCCTCGGGGCTGATGGGCACGATTTCCGGCTCTGGTGTGGCCAATGTGGTGACCACGGGGCAATTCACCATCCCGCTGATGAAACGCTTTGGCTATCGACCTGCCTTCGCAGGTGGGGTGGAAGCGACCGCCTCGATGGGCGGGCAGATCATGCCGCCTGTCATGGGGGCGGTGGCCTTTGTGATGGCTGAAACCTTGGGTGTTGACTATGTCGAAGTGGTCAAAGCCGCGCTGATCCCCGCGATACTCTATTTTATGGGCGTGTTCTGGATGGTGCACCTAGAGGCAGGCAAGCGCGATCTGCGCGGCCTCTCCAAAGCAGAGATGCCCTCGGCGCTGCGTGCGCTCAAGGAGGGGTGGTTCCTGATCCTGCCGCTTGGCGTGCTCGTCTATCTGCTGTTTTCTGGCTATACGCCGCTCTTTGCAGGGACGGTTGGTCTGGCGTTGACGGGCGGGTTGATCCTTGGTGGGACAGTGGCTTTGGGCCTGCCTGCGGGGGTGATCCGCGTGGTCTTCTGGGTCGTGCTTGGTTTTGTTGCGGCGGCGTTCTTTAAATTCGGACTGGAGGTTGTGCTCCTCGCGCTGCTCATTCTGATCGCGATCAACGCGGCCTCCAAAGGCGGGCGCGAAACGCTGGCGCTCTGTCGTGACAGCTTGGCGGACGGCGCGAAAACCGCACTTCCGGTGGGGATTGCCTGCGCGCTTGTCGGCGTCATTATCGGCGTGATGACCCTGACCGGGGCGGCCAATACGTTCGGGCAATATATCGTCGGCGTCGGCCAGAGCAGCCTGTTCCTCTCGCTGGTGCTGACGATGATCACCTGTATTGTGCTGGGCATGGGTATCCCGACGATCCCGAATTACATCATCACCTCGTCCATCGCCGGGCCTGCGCTGTTGGAACTCGGTGTGCCGCTCCTCGTGAGCCATATGTTCGTGTTCTACTTCGGCATTTTGGCGGATCTGACACCACCCGTGGCGCTGGCCTGCTTTGCCGCCGCCCCGATTGCGAAGGAAAGCGGGCTGCGGATCAGTTTCGAGGCGGTCAAGGTCGCGGCGGCGGGCTTTGTGGTGCCGTTCATGGCGGTCTACACGCCTGCGTTAATGTTGCAGGGTGGCGGACCTATGGCAGAGGCCATCGGCTATTGGCCTGCGGTGGCCTATGTCGTCACCAAAGCGGTGATTGCGCTGGCGCTTTGGGGCGCGGCCGTGATCGGCTGGCTCGGGCGACCGCTCGCGGTTTGGGAGCGCGCGATCGCAATGGCAAGCGGCTTCTGCCTCGTTGCGGCCTTCGCGATCACGGATGAGATCGGCTTTGGCCTGGCCCTTGCCTTTGCCGTCCTCTTGTGGCGCAAACGGACATGAGCGCTTGCCTGATGGCGGGTGCACTCTCCCTCGCGCTGAGTGGCACGGGGGAGTTCCAGATGGAGTGGACACATTCCGTCGAGAAAGAAACATGGCGCGAAACTTGGGCGGTCGAAGGCGGCAAACTATGGCTGCGCCGCGCAGCGGTCAAAGGGTCCGGCGCGGGGATGGAACCGGGCCCGGACGGATGGTTCAAAGACGGCTACTGGATTTGGGAACCGAAACCATTGGGGGTAAAGGAACTCGTGCTTGCCTCCTCGGGGGAGACGGTTTCAGGCTGGACCATCTGCGGGGCAGACTGCATGACCCTTGGCGCGACTGCGGACGCGCCTATAGTGTTACGACCTTGTGAGGAGCCAGCGGGAGACGGCGGATGATCACGACACAGGTGCGGCGCGCGCGCAGCCCCGCTTTGGCGGGAATGGTGCTGCTGACCTGTGTCGCGATGCTGGCGGGCGGGCTTGCATGGCGGGCAGCGCTGCGCACGATTGACGCGCGCTTGGAACAAAGCCTGATCCTGACACTGCGCGCTTTGGAGACCGAGATCGACCGCTTCCGCTATCTGCCGCAGGTCGCAGGACAGGATGCGCGGATCGCCGCGACCATTCGCAGCCCGGCTGATCCGCTCGGCATCGCCGCCACCAACCGCTATCTGGAAAAAATCACCGCGCTTGCCGAAGCAAGCCATCTCTATCTGATGGATGATGTGGGGATCACGCTGGCCGCGTCGAACTGGGCGCTGACGGAGAGCTTTGTCGGCCATGATTACAGTTTCCGGCCCTATTTTCAGCAGGCCATCGCGCACGGGGATGGCGCGTTCTATGCGATTGGCGTCACCACGGGGACGCCGGGGTATTTCCTCGCCGCCAAGATCGTAGCGGGGGCCGATGTGGGCGTCGTTGTTGTAAAGATCGACCTCACCGCATTGGAACGCGCATGGATCGCGGCGGATTTGGCCACAGCGGTCGTTGACCCTGACGGGGTGGTGTTCCTCTCCGGCAAGCCCGATTGGCTCTACCGCCCGCTTGCGCCGCTCACACCGGATATTTTGGCCCGGATCGACGAGGATCGCGCCTATGTCGGGGTGGATCTGGCGGTGGCAAAGCCGCTGCAACGCGGATCACCGGATTGGATTTTCGACAGTCAAGCGGGGCGGCTGCGGGCGCGCTCGGCGGCCTTCAGCGGCGGCTGGCGGGTGGTCGCGGCAGAGCCCGTGACGCCGGCGCTCTACGCGGCGCTTGGCTGGGGCACCGGCATGGCGCTTTTATGTGGCTTCGGGATCGGGCTGGCCAAAATTCAGCGTCAAAGGCGGCAACTGGTGACGCTAAGGCTGCGGCAATCGGATATGTTGGAGCGAAAAGTGGCGGAGCGCACGGAACGTCTGGCGCTGGAAATCGAGGCACGGCGACAGATCGAGGCCGAACTGCGCGCGGCCCAGGAAACCCTGATCCATTCGGAGAAAATGGCCGCCCTCGGGCGGATGTCCGCGGCGATCGTGCACGAGATCAGCCAACCGCTGGCGGCGATGGAGGCCAGTTTGGCGGCAGCCGAGTTGTCATTGCAAACGGCCCCCGCAAAGACCGCGCCCCGTATCGAGACGGCGCGCAATCTGATCCGGCGGATGCAGCGCACGACCAAGCACCTCAAATCCTTTTCCCGCAAAGAGGAGGGACGTCTTGAAGTCATTGATGCGGTTTTGGTGGTGGAAAATGCGCTTGATCTGGTGCAGCCGCGCGCGCGGGCCGTCGGGGTGACGCCACGGCTGATCCGGCCCGCGGAGCCAATGCTGGTGCGTGCGGGCCGGGTGCGACTGGAACAGGTCTTGGTGAATCTGCTCCTGAATGCGATGGATGCCGTGGAAGGCGAGGCCGGAGGCAAGATCGAAGTGACGCTGGAGGAGAGGGCGGGTGAACTGCGAATTTCGGTCAGCGACACAGGGTCCGGCATCGCGCCCGAAGATCTCGCGCGGGTGACAGAACCATTCTTCTCGACCAAGACCAACAGCGAGGGGCTGGGCCTCGGTCTGGCGATCTCACAGGCGATCCTGGCCGAGTTCGGCGGGCGCTTCGAGATCTGCTCCACACCGGAAACGGGCACGGTGATGACGGCGATTTTACCAAGATATCAGGAGGATGTGGCATGACGGCAATGATCCATGTGGTCGAGGACGACGCCGATCATTGCGCGGCTCTCTGTGATTTGATCGAGGCAAGCGGCTACCATGCACAGGGGTTTTTGAACGGCTCAGAGGCACTGGCGACGCAGCGCGTGCCCGATCTGGTCGTTACCGATTTGCGGATGCCGGGTATGGACGGGTTCGAGGTGCTGCGTCAGTGGAAAGACCGCGCGGCGGATTTACCACTGATCGTGATCACAGGGCATGGCGATGTGCCGCATGCGGTGCGCGCGATGCGCCAGGGGGCCGAGGACTTTCTGGAAAAACCCTATGATGCCTCGCATCTGATGGCGGTGATCGCGCGGGCCCTCAAAGCGGGACAGATGCGGGCCGAATTGGCGCAGCTTCGCTCCCAGATCGCCGCGCGTGACAGCACGGAGATTCTGGGGCAATCCACCTCGATCACCGCGCTGAGGGATCGGATTGCGGCATTGGGGCCGCTCGATCTGGATCTGATCGTGACCGGGGAGACCGGCACGGGTAAGGAGTTGGTGGCCCGCGCGCTTCATGCCGCCAGCCCGCGCGCACAGGGGCCTTTCGTTGCGGTAAACTGCGCGGCGCTGCCGGAAAGCCTGTTCGAGATGGAGATGTTCGGCCATGTCGCGGGGGCCTTTCCGGGCGCGCACGATAAAATCGGCAAGCTGGAGGCCGCGGCAGGCGGCACGCTGGTTCTCGATGAAATCGAGGCGATGCCCGCAGCATTGCAGCCCAAGCTGTTGCGGGCCTTGCAAGAGCGGCAAGTGGAGCGACTTGGCGAGAATGTGCTGCGCCCGCTCGATCTGCGGATCATCGCGCTGTCCAAGAGCGACCTGAGCAAGCGAACGCTTGATGGCAGCTTTCGCGCCGATCTGTTTTACCGCTTGGCCGGTGCACAGATCACCCTCGACCCGCTGCGCGGCTTGGGCGACGACATCACGCTTTTGTTCAGCCATTTCGTGCAAGCGGCGGCTGCACGGTATGGGCGGGACACGCCCGCAATCTCCTACGGGTTTCGCCAGCACCTTGCAAAGCGCGGATGGCCGGGCAATGTGCGCGAGTTGAAGGCGGCGGCGGAGCGATTTGCCTTGGGGTTGGATCTGCCTGAGGCGGCACCCTCAGCGCAAGAGGCGGGCAGTTTGGCGGACCGTGTTGCGGCCTATGAGGCACGTGAAATCGCCGCGACTTTGGAACGGTGCCGCGGCAATACGGAACGCGCGGCGCAGGCCTTGGGCATCGCGCGACGCACCCTCAACGACAAGATCGCGCGCTATCAAATTCGCGTTTGAAGGGTCACGTGATTGCGCCCGAGTGGAAGAAACTGATCGACGCTCAGGCGTTCAAAGACGTGGTTGATGGCGAGGTGCGTAGCGGCCAGTTTAAAGGCACAGATATTTTCACATTCTCCCCCATATGCACTCACTGGTTTGCCGCCAATCAACGTTTGAAAATTTATTCGATTGAGCATCCGCTTAGCGCAGACAGAGTCCCACAAACTTTTACGAAAACTACGTTGCCCACTAACCGCACCGAGATTCTTACATCCGCGTGCTTCCCATTTTTCAAAACGGAATAAACGCGAACGCCGAGTGATTACGCAAAATATTGATTTTACTGATAAAAATGGTGCCCCCACACGGACTCGAACCGCGGACCTACTGATTACAAATCAGTTGCTCTACCAGCTGAGCTATAGGGGCACACGGCGCTCATTTAAGCGTTGGGTTTCGCGGGTGCAAGCGATTTGTGACGGAAAATTCACTGACATGTCCCGTCAGGTCAAATCGGCGGCATTTTCTGAGCGGGCCATGAGGATCACCGCCAGCAAGCTCACGGAAATCACCAAAAGCGCGGCTGGCGAGGCCTCTTCGAGATGTTCGAGCGAAGCCTTTTCAAACACCCGGGTGGCGAGCGTGTTGTAGTTGAACGGGCGCAGCAGCAGCGTGGCGGGGAGTTCCTTGACGCAATCGACAAAGACCAGCAAAAGGGCGGTGCCGACGGAGCTTCGGATCAGCGGCACATAGACCCGGCGCAACGTCCCGCCGAGGGTTTGGCCCAGCGAACGTGCCGCCATTGGCAGGGAGGGTGCGACCCGCCCCATCGCCGCGTCGGCGGCACCTTGGGCGATGGCGAAAAACCGCACCATATAGGCCAGCACGATGGCAAAGGCGGAGCCGGTGAGCAACAGGCCGACATCGCGCCCGGTCATCGCCTCGATCGCATCGGCGACGATATTGTCGAGGCCTGCAAGCGGGATCAGGATGCCGATGCCCAAAACCGCACCGGGGGCGGCATAACCCAGCGTGGTCAAAGGCAGGATCATCCGAGGCAATTTGCGCCCGGTCATGCGCACGCCGTAGACCATGAACAGCGCCGCAAGCACGGTCAAAACCGCCGCAGACCCGGCCACGACCAAGGTGTTTTTGAGCGCGATCAAAAGCCCCGGGGCCAGCCATTGATCCGGCTCGCCCAACGCGTGATAGCCCATGACGGACACAGGCAACACAAAACCGATCAAGAACGGCACAGCGCATAACAACGTCGCCAAAAGCCCCTGCCAACCGACCAGTTGAATCTGAGAAATTGGACGGGGATGGCGCGCACCGGAATGAAACCGCGCCCGCCCGCGCGAGTTTTTTTCAAGACCGACCAAAAGGAACACCACAACCAACACCACCGAAGCGATTTGCGCCGCACCGCCCGCGTTGCCGCCCTCAAGCCATGTGGAGAAAATGCCGGTGGTGAGGGTCTGGACCGAAAAATAATTCACCGTGCCATAGTCTGAGACCGTTTCCATCATCACAATCGCCGTGCCCGCCGCAATGGCAGGACGTGCCAAGGGCAAGCCGACGCGGAAAAACCGCGCAAATGCCCCCGCCCCCAGCGCGCGCGCGGTTTCATAGACCGATCCGGATTGTTCGCGAAAAGCGGCACGCGCCATAAGAAAGACATAAGGGGACAAAGCGGCGGCCAAAACGATGATCGCGGAGCCCAAAGAGCGGATCTCCGGCACCCAATAGTCACGCGCGCTCTGCCAACCAAAGATGTCACGCATCAAGGTTTGAACCGGCCCGGCATATTCAAAGAAATCGACCAAAGCATAGGCCCCGACATAGGCCGGGATCGCCAAGGGCAAAAGCAACAGCCATTCCAGTGCGCGCGAGCCGGGGAAGCGATACATGGTGACTAACCACGCCGCACCTGTGCCCACAGCCCCCGCCAAAGCGGCCACACCAAAGGCCAACCATGCCGTTGTTGCCAGATAGCGCGGCAAGGTCGTGGCCAACAGATGCGGCCAGATATTGTCACTGGGATGAAAGGCGATCCAGACCACGGCCATAAGCGGCATCAACACCACGGCAGCAATCACAAAGGCCCCCACCGACCAAGGCGAAACCTTGGACACACGGGTGAGCGCGCCATGTCGAGGCTCGGGCCGAGGCTCGGGCTGAGGCTCGGAACATGGGAGGCTTTGCGGCGGAAACTGAGTCATTTGGTTGGTCATTCCGGAGCCATAAGCGAAATCGGTTTCCCTGTCCAGAAAACTGCCTATATTGGGGCACGTCTCAAACACCGCCACAGAGCGGTGACAGAGGGGCACATGTTGCACCATAGCCAAACCGGGGGCCAAACCGGGCGGCTGTGGAAAGGCACTGGATCAGAGCAAAACAGGAAAGCAGCCAAACCCATGATCATCTCCATCCATATCGGGGCACATAGCACCAATGGGGCGCAACTCATGCGAGGGCTGTTGAAAAACAAAGCCGTTTTGGCCGATCATGGCGTTGCCGTGCCGAACCCGTCGCTCTACCGTGATGTGCTCCCCGACGTGATGCGCAAGGTCAAAAGTGCCCGCGCCACGCCCGAGACTCAGGAGATGTTGCTCGACCACATGCTCGAAAGCGATGATTGTGCGCGGCTGGTGTTAAGCTATGAGGATGTGATTTGCCTTCCCGCCTTTATCTTTGACAAGGGCAGATTGTACACAAAGGCCAGTTTCAAATTGCCTTGGCTGTGCAATGTCTTTGCCGATCATGAGGTCGAATTCTTTATCGGCCTGCGCAATCCGGCGACGTTTATCCCCGCCGCATTCAGCCAATGCGGCCCCAATCTGACTTATGAAAGCTTTATCGACACCGCCGATCTTGAGAGCCTGCGTTGGTCGGATGTGTTGACCCTGATCCGCAAATCCTGCCCGAATGCCGCGGTCACCTGTTTCGCCTATGAGGACACACCGCTGACCTGGGCACAGATCATGCGTGACATCGCCGGGATCGGGCCGATGGTGCCGATCTCAGGCGGGCTTGATATTTTGGCGACGATCATGAAACGCGAGGGCATGAAACGCCTGCGCACCTATCTCAACACCCATCGGCCGCAAAACGAAGTGCAACGTCGGCGGATTTTGACGGCTTTTCTCGACAAATACGTCGACGAAGACGCGCTTGAGGAAGAGATTGATCTGCCGGGTTGGGATGAGGCTTTGATCGAACGTCTGACGGAGCTTTACGAGGACGACCTTGATCTGATCGAGACGATGGAAGGCGTGCATTTCATCGCACCCTGACGCAACGCTGCCCAAACAAGGACCGTCAGCCAGCCGACAGGCGCATCGCAAACAACCCCTCCAGACCGCTGACCGGATGTGCCCGGACCCACCGCGCCACACGGCACCCGGCCTGGCCATAAAACACCGCCTCGCGCGCGCCGTCCGAGTTGCGCCATTCCGCCGCCGTCTGTGGCAAAGCGCCCGCCCCCGGATCACAGCTTACAGGGTTCAAATCAAACCGCGGATCGCGCGACACATAGGTGGCGATGCCCTCGTCCACCCAAGCCGGGAAATGCCGCAGAGCGCGCACTCCAATCTGGCGGTGCAGCGCCACATGGGCCCATTCATGGACAATGATTTCCGTGTCATGCCCGGTCGGACCCAGATAAAACAACTGCGCACCATAGGTCAGGGCACGGGCTTGGTGCCCGCCCATGACGGTGTTGCAGGTCTGGGTATAACACAGGAAAATACGCGGACGCTTATCGGTCGCCACCGGCCCAAACGCCGCACTCACCCGCCCTTCGGCCAGAGCCAAACGGCGCAGGAATTCCTGATCCGCCGCCGGGGTATTGGCCTCGCTGAACACATTTGGGCCAATGGTTTGAAAGCCAAAACATCCGGGGCAAAACGCGGCGAGGACCGGCGTATAGCCAAGCGCCAAAAGCCCGATCCCAAACCCCGCACTCAGCGCAATCAGGGACAGGACAAGGCGTTGACCCCAGCGCCGGGTCCTGCCCCAAGCCACGGGACGCGCCTTAGCTCATGCCCAGCGCTTCTTTATACATATCGAGAATGGCTTCTTCTTCGGCAATCTCATCCGAGGATTTCTTGCGCAGTGCGATGATTTTACGCATCACCTTGGTGTCGTAACCGCGCCCTTTGGCCTCGGCCATCACCTCTTTTTGTTGATCGGCAATGTCCTTTTTCTCCATTTCAAGACGCTCAAAGCGTTCGATGAACTGGCGCAGCTCCTCTGCCGTGACACGGTAAGAGCTGTCGGGGCCGGGGGTATATTCGTCGTCCATCATGTCGGGACCTTCCTGATACGCAAATGTCGAAATGAGCCTGATCCCTACCCGCCCGGCTGCCCCAAAGCAAGCCTTCGGATCGCACATGGCGGCGCTCTTTTGCCACCACAGACTTGCCTCATGTCGCCGAAGCCGCTAGGCGAAAGCCAAAGAGTTTTGGACGGATAAAGGAGAGCCCGATGGAGTGGCTGATTTGGACCGGTGCAGCCCTTGCGCTTTTGGGTGTGGCGCTGTTGATCTATTGCATCATTGCGGCTTTGAAGGCCAAAAAACTCGGCGGCACCGACGATGACATCCGTGCCCGTTTGCAAAAGGTCGTGGCGCTTAATCTTGTCGCCTTGATGATTTCCGCCATTGGCCTTGGTGCGGTGACGATTGGCATCATTTTAGGGTGAGCAAGCGCACAACGACGTGGCCCCGCGTGGGCCACCCGCGTTGATCCAAAACGAGTCGCCTCTTTCTCCAAACGCTCCCTCTCTTTGCCACAATTCACAGCGCTCCGTCATCAAAACGTTGCCAAAACGCACATCGTTTCGCCATGGGCAACAGTCCGCGTATCTCCCAGAGAATTTCTTTTGATCGCCGCCAAAACACCCTATTTGGATAACAGATCGTTAACCAAATTCACGCTTTCTGATGTCACAGATCCGGCCCCGCAAAAGGGGCGGATATGCGCGGCAGCAAAGGCGTGTTACGGTGACTGAAAAGATCGACACAAAGACCATGAACCGCGTGACGCCGGTGAAACACGACGCAAGGAGAGACCCGCACGATGGATGATCTGGAGACTGACCTGCAAAAGGCCGTGGCCGATTTAGAAGACATCTCCGATTTTTCGCGCGCTGAATGGTGCGAGGCAATTGAGGATCTGTCCGAAGAGCTCGGCTATTATCAGCCGCTCGGCTCCGATTTCTCGGCCGCTTTCTTGGATGAGAAACCCCGGCTTTTGGTCTGTTTTGATACCTATGAACGCGCCACCGAGCGCACCGATTTGGGCTATCCGCACGGGATGATGCTGGCCGCCCATCACGGCTGGTCCACGCTCACCTTGATCGCCCATGGTCCTGACCCCAAAAACGCCTGGTTCCGCGCCCCTGAAATCACCCGCTATTTCGACCGTCTTGTCGACGAAGGCTTTTTTGAAGATTTCGATCAGGTGGTGTTTTACGGCGCGGGCGCATGTGGCTATGCCGCAGCGGCCTATTGCGTGGTCGCCCCCGGCGCGACCGTGATCGCCATTGCGCCCCAAGCCACTCTGGATGGCCGTTTGGCCTCATGGGACCCGCGTTTCCCGGCCACTCGGCGCATGGATTTCACCTCCCGCTATGGCTTTGCCCCCGATATGGTCGATGGCGCGGATCGGGCTTTTGTCCTCTATGATCCAAAGATCGAAATGGACGCGATGCACGCCGCCTTGTTCCATCAACCCCATGTCACCCGCGTCCCCTGCCGCCTGTTTGGCGCCGACCCGGAATTTGAGATGATGGAAATGGGGGCTTTGGCGCCGATCCTTGTGGCCGCGATGCAGGGCACTCTCGATCAACGCCGCATGACACAGGCGTTGCGGATGCGGCGCGAGCATTTGGGCTATTTGCGCCGGCTTTTGGGCGAATTGGCCCCGGACAATCGCCCGATGCAAACCGCGCTTTTGTGCCGTCATGTGGTCAAAACCCGCCCCGGCGCACGCCGGTTCCGCCGTGCGTTGCAAACTGCGACATCCGCTTTGGAAGAGAAAGGCGTGACATTGCCGTGGGAAAAAGAGGCAGAGGGGCTGGACGCCTAAAGCCTTTTGCATTTTTCCTGAATCAGGACATGCAGCAAAGGCTCACGAGCCGTCGATAGTGTGGGCGTTTCACCTATGATCTGGCTCAGATCAAAGGCAAAACGCTTTAGCCCCCTCGCCTATCCCAACCCGCCTTCGTCTTCGACAAACCGCACCGCCTCGGCCACGCCCAAACCGTTGCGCAGCGAGGCCATGATATAAGGCCGCTCCCCACGCGCGCGTTTGGTGTCCGCCTCCAAAAGATCCGGATCGACGCCGACATAGGGCGCAAGATCGACCTTGTTCACGACCAATAAATCAGACCGTGTCACCCCCGGCCCGCGTTTGCGCGGAATGTCCTGACCTGCAGCGGTGTCGATCACATAGATCGTCAAATCCGCCAGTTCCGGCGAAAAGGTCGCGGCCAAATTGTCGCCGCCGCTTTCAATCAAAATCACATCGAGATCCGGGAAGGCCGCGTTCAAATCCGCCACAGCGGCCAAGTTGATCGAGGCATCTTCGCGAATTGCCGTATGCGGGCAACCGCCCGTCTCCACGCCGCGAATGCGCTCCATCGGCAGGATTTGTTGCCGCATCAAGGCCTCCGCATCCTCGCGGGTGTAGATGTCATTGGTGATCACCGCGACCGAGTAAGTCTCTGACAAAGCCTTGGCCAATGCCCCGGTCAATGTGGTTTTGCCCGCCCCCACAGGGCCGCCGATTCCAACGCGCAAAGGTCCGTTTGGGGATGCCATCATCTGTCTCCTGTTGATCTTAAGTGGTGATCCTGATGCGCTCTCAGGTTTTAAAAATACGCACGTCCATGTCTTCGTGTCGCGCCGCCATCAGGTCGGCGGCAAAAGCCCCGGTCGTCAACCCCGCCTCCGTCGCTGACAACGCCTCTTCGGCCACGGAGGCAATCACCTTGTGCATATTGGACAGCACCGTCTGCCCTGCCGCCTGCCCCAAAGGGACAAAGCGCACGGCAGCGGACACAAGGTTGGAGGTAAAGCTATGAAGGTAAAGAGAGATCACCGTTTTGACCGGCAGATCAAGCGCGCGCGCCGCCACCCCCACCGCCACCGGCAAAGCCCGTGCCGGGGCCGCGACACCGCCCATCTGGGCCACGGTTTTAGCAAAGGCCGCGCCTTGCTCATAGGTCTCGCTCCAACGCTCGCGCGTGCCCGCCAAAGCCTCCGCCAGTGCCGCCATCTCATCGGCATCCGCGCCTTGCACCACCATTGACAACAGCCAGGCATCAACCCGACCCCCGCCCTTTTGCAGCGTCAGCGTTAACCACGTCTCAAGGCTTGCACCATTGCTCACCGCCCCTTCCGTGATCGCCAATTCCAGCGCGTGGGAATAGGCGAAAGAACCCAAAGGGAACGCCGGCGAGAGCCATTGGGTCAGGGTGAGCAGGCTTTGGTCAGTCATGGGAGCCATGGGAGTCATGGGGATGATCGTGGGCGTGGGAATGGTGGTGATCATGGTCATGTGTGTGACTGTGATCAGGACTGTGGCCGCCGTGCACATGTCCGCCATGGTCATGACCCATCGTGCGGCCATGGCCATAGGCCCCGCCTTCCGGGCTAAACGGCGCAATAATGTCGTTCACCTCGGCCCCCAACTGTTCCAACATCGCCTTCAGCACCGGGTCGCGCTGAATGACCAACCGATCCGGCGCGATTTCGCAGGGCGTATGGCGGTTGCCGATATGCCACGCATAGCGTGTCACCGTGTCGCCCGTGATCGCCAAAAGCGCCTCCTCGGCGGCCACCACACCAATGACCCGCCCGTCCTCAAGACGGAGACCATCGCCGGCCTGCAACGAGGTGGTCTGAGGCAGATCGAGAAAAATCGCCTCCCCCGCCGCTGTCATCAGCTTTTTACGGCGCACCAACCGTTGATCATAGGTTAACGCAACGGTGTCGCTGACTGTGTTCATGGCCCCAGAGCCGCCACCGGGCAGCACGTCAAAGGCTTTCATCGCGCTCATTTCATACTCTCCTTCAAGAATTGGGACTTTCTTAACCGACTCGCCCCCAAATGGAGGCCAAGGAGACCCTGACCATGAGTTTTGACCCCATGCACCTTAACCCCATGACCTTTGCCGACATGACCTTTGCCGACATGATCGTTGTAACGCCATGACTTTGCCCCCGCATGATCATTCCGCCTTAGAGGCCGTGGATGAATTGGCCACGGTACGCGCGCATATCGAACGCCTGCGCAACCGCGAGGCGGAACTCTGTGACGAAATTCGTAGTTTTGCAACCCAATCCGGCGGTCTGCGTGTCTGTGGCGCGACCCGCGATGCGGTGATCGAACAACGCCGCCCGCGCCGCGTGGATCTTGGCAAATTGCCAAAAGAGGTGTTTCTCGATCCCGGTCTTCTCCTCGGCCAGACCGAAACCGTTGTGCTGATCTGGCCAAAATCGGGTCTCGCCGCTGTGCCCGCTGCCCTCCCCGCATCGGTCTCATACGCGGATCCCACCGACACCCCGGAGGCGCGCCCCTTTGATGGGCCTGTCGATGTGCCCCCTGAGCAGAGGGCCGACCCCATGGATCGTCCCGAGATCACAGATGATCTGCCGCAAGACCATGTTTCCGAGACCGAAGAGATGGACGTCGGGTTCGACGGTGTGGAGGAAATCGTGGACATGATCGTAGACATGGAGGGCGCGCCCGTGACGATGCCAACGCTCCTCCAGGAGTGCGCCACGGCGTCGGATGATCGCCACATTGAATTCAGCATTGCATCAGAGCCCGCGACGACAGCCATTGGCTCTGTGACACCGTCCCCCACCGAAATGCGCACCATCGGGGCTCCCATGGAGGAAGGGGACCCGATCGGTGACATGCTCGACCTCAGCGACAGATTTGAAGAGGTCGACAGCCCTGTGGACGTCAATGTTGCAGCACCTGATCTCACCCCTTTAGCGCCTGACGCGCATGCCCCCCGGCGGGAGGAGAGGATCACCGTCGCCAGCGAGGATCCATTTGGCCTCAAAGGCGCGCCCCCAACGCCGAGCGCCGCAACATACCTGGATGTAACTGCGGATGAAGCACCCGAATGTGAGACCCCGCGCGATCTGCGTCCCACGGCCCATGCGCATCTGCAACCTATGGCCGGTCTGCACGAAGAAGAGATCGCACAGGCCCTTGACGATGCCGATACCCCGCTTGATCCGGTGACCTTGTCCGAAGCGCTGAGCGAGGCCCAAAGGCTTGAAACCCAAATGGATTTACAGGTGGAGCTTGGCAAATTTGATCTGAGTGACGACCTGCCCGCGGCCTTTTCCACATCCCGCGCGATCTCGGGCGGTTGACCCGAGCGCAATACCCCGCCCAACCACGCCATGATGTATCCAGAAGGAGACACACGATGTTCATGACCCGATCCCCGGCCGACGAACTGGCCAGTATACGCGCCAAAATCGCCGAATTGCGCGCCCGCGAAACCGCTCTTGAGGCGCGGTTTATAGAGATGAACGACACCGGACGCTTTGTCGGATTTTCCTACGATGTCGTGGTGTCGTGCACCGCGTATCAAGTGTTCGACATTTCGAAACTGCCGGACAGCATCCTTAACGACGACCGCTTTTATGCAACCAAACACGTCACCTCGATCCGCACCGAACCGCGCGATGAGACCGACGCGTTCATGCTGGCGCAAACCGCGGGAGAAGAGTTTGACGTGATCGAACACCATTGAAATCTCCACCCGCAGATCAGCCAAGCAGGTCGTTCAAAACAGAAAATAGCGCTGCGCCATCGGCAACTCAGAGGCGGGTTCACAGGTCAAAAGCTCGCCATCGGCGCGCACCTCGTATGTTTCCGGGTTGACGTCGATCTTGGGCGTCGCCGTGTTCATCACCATCGACGATTTGCCAATCTTGCGGGTGTTCTCCACCGCTACGGTTTGTTTGTGGAGGCCCAAAGAGGCGCCGATGCCTTCGGCCTGAGCGGCGGCAGAGACGAACAACACGGCGGAGTGTTCCACCGCGCGACCCATGGCACCAAACATCGGTCGGGTATAGACGGGTTGCGGCGTCGGGATCGAGGCGTTCGGATCGCCCATTTGCGCCACGGCAATCGAGCCACCCAAAAGCACCATCTCCGGTTTCACGCCAAAGAACGCCGGTGACCAGATCACAAGATCGGCACGCTTGCCGACCTCGACCGACCCGATTTCGCGGCTCATCCCATGGGCAATCGCCGGGTTGATCGTATATTTCGCGATGTAGCGTTTCACCCGAACGTTGTCATTGTCGCCAGTCTCATCCGACAAGCGACCGCGTTGTTTTTTCATCTTATCCGCCGTTTGCCAGGTGCGGATCAAGACCTCGCCCACCCGGCCCATGGCCTGACTGTCGGAGGCGATGATGGAAAACGCGCCCATATCATGCAGGATGTCTTCGGCGGCAATGGTTTCTTTGCGGATGCGGGATTCGGCAAAAGCCACATCTTCGGGAATGGATTTGTCGAGGTGGTGACAGACCATGAGCATGTCGAGATGCTCTTCCAACGTGTTGATCGTATAGGGCCGTGTCGGGTTGGTGGAGGACGGGATCACATGCTCTTCGCCCACAACTTTGATGATGTCGGGGGCGTGCCCCCCGCCCGCGCCCTCGGTGTGAAAGGCGTGGATCGTGCGGCCTTTCATCGCCTTGACCGTGTTCTCGACAAAGCCGGATTCGTTGAGCGTATCGGTGTGGATCATCACCTGAACGTCCATGTCATCGGCCACTGAGAGACAGCAATCAATCGCGCCGGGCGTCGTGCCCCAATCCTCATGCAGCTTGAGCGCCGCCGCACCCGCCTTGACCATTTCAACCAAAGCCTGCGGTTGGCTCGCGTTGCCCTTGCCCGCCAACGCGATGTTCATCGGCACGCCATCGAGCGCCTGCAACATCCGACCGATATGCCATGGACCAGGGGTACAGGTGGTGGCCAAAGTGCCATGCGCCGGCCCGGTGCCGCCGCCCAACATGGTGGTCAGGCCAGAATGCAGAGCATCTTCAATCTGTTGCGGGCAAATAAAATGGATGTGGCTGTCAAAGCCCCCCGCCGTGATGATCCGCCCCTCGCCCGCGATCACCTCTGTGCCGGGACCGACGATGATGTCAACATTCGGCTGCGTGTCGGGGTTTCCGGCCTTGCCAATCCCGGCGATGCGCCCGCTTTTGAGGCCGATGTCGGCCTTGAAAATCCCGGTCACATCCAAAATCAACGCGTTGGTGATCACCGTGTCAACGGCACCTTGGGCGCGCGACAATTGCGATTGGCCCATGCCATCGCGGATCACTTTGCCGCCGCCAAACTTGACTTCTTCGCCATAAGGGCCCGTCAGGTCGCGTTCGACTTCGATGATCAAATCGGTATCGGCCAACCGGACCTTGTCCCCCGTGGTCGGGCCAAACATATCGGCATAGGTGGCTCGGGAAATTTTTGCAGGCATCTCGGTCCCTCTCAGTACGTCTGATAGGCAGAGCGCATCTCATCCGTGCGTTGCCGTGTTAAATTTGCCAAACAACTGTTCATGATCAGCGGCTGGATCGACCCGCCCTCATAGAGCACGGCCTCCGCGTCGCAGGCGGCGTCCCGATAGGGAATCCACGCCCGTTGTGCGCTGCGCAGGGCGTCGGCGGCGGTGTCACCATAGGTTTTGGCGCGATCCATGGCCCATGCGTAGGTCTCATTGAGCACGGCATCGGCGGCTTGATAGTCCTGATAGGAACAGATGTTCATATCGGTTTGGGTCATCGCATTGTCGCAATCCACCTGCGGCTCCTCCGCCACAGCAGGTCCGCAGAATGCAATCAAAATCAGAGCCTTACGGATCACAACGCACCCATCACTTTCTGATTGAACCCATAGACTTCGCGTTTGCCGGACAGCGGTACAAGGCTGACTTCGCGGGTTTGTCCCGGCTCAAACCGCACAGCCGTGCCCGCGGCAATGTCGAGCCGCTTGCCCCGCGCCGCCTCGCGATCAAAAGCCAGCGCATCGTTGGTTTCATAGAAGTGATAATGCGAGCCAACTTGCACCGGACGATCGCCGGTGTTGGAAACCTCAAGCACAGTCACCTCAGCGCCCGCGTTCAACTCGATGTCGCCCTCTGTGATGAAATACTCTCCAGGGATCATGGCACTCTCCTTAACGAATGGGGTGATGGACGGTGACCAACTTGGTGCCGTCCGGAAAGGTCGCCTCAACTTGCACCTCGGGGATCATCTCGGCGATGCCCTCCATACACATGGCTTTGGTCACAACATGCGCCGCCGATTGCATCAGCTCGGACACCATTTTACCGTCCCGCGCGCCTTCGACGACGAAATCGGTGATCAATGCGATGGCTTCGGGGTGGTTCAGCTTTACGCCACGCGCAAGGCGCCCACGCGCCACCATCGCGGCCAAAGAGATCAAAAGTTTGTCCTTTTCCCTCGGGGTCAAGTTCATGGTCGTCCCTCGTTCAATTCAAGTCACATTTGCCAGACGCGCGGCAGGTCCACGCCTCTGATCTGATTCAAAACCCGCGCCACATAGCGCCTCAGCGGATAGCCATCCGGCGCCATCGCCCGGATCACAAGTTTGCCGTTCCAGCCCGAGACACCCGCCGTGACGCCCTCTTGGACCGTCTGTTTGACCAGATCGGCCAAGGCTTCGGCACCCGGCGCGAACATCCCGATGGTCGCCACGGCGCGCGCCCCGCCGAGCGTCACCGCATGATTGCGCGCGGCCAAAAGGGCAGCGTCGATTTCCAGCGGTTCCAAGAATTCAAGCCGCCCGGCACGGCGGATTTCACGGCGGTCCGTCAAATGCAACGTTTGCAACGTCTCCCCCATCGCGGCACGCCCAAAGATCAGCGTCTCCACAAAGGTGAACCGTGCTTCCCCGGCGATCTCTGCACAAGTGCACCGATTGAGACGCGCATTTTCAAACAGGATGGTTTCCTGCGGCAGCCAATCAAGCCGCGCGCCCGCCCCGGCGATGAGCCGAACCGATACATCCGCATCCGCGCCATGGGCGACAGAAGCATAGGCGCGCTCGGCGGTTTGAGTGGTGCCCACAAGCGCCGCACCCGCCTCAACCTCAAGCGTATAATCCAGTCGATCTCCAGCGGTTAAGCCCCCGGATGTGTTGAGAAAAACCACCTCCGGCACCTTGGTGTGCACCCGTGGCAACATCGCTTTGGCGGAGCCAGATTGGTGCAAATCCTTCAACCCGTTCACGCCCATAACCACAAGCGCACGGCCCCGCACACGCTGCATGGTTGGCACCGCGGGTTGGGGCAGGGTTTGAAGTGAGGTATCGAGCATCCAAGTCTCCAAGTCGTCACCACGCTAGCCTTGGCCCGGCAGAGGCTTCAATCCCGGAGCCGCCCGATTGTACACAATCGTCGCGAAAACTGACCATCCGCTTAAAAAATAAGCACGATCTGCCATCTGGTGCTTTGCAACGGAACGCGGTAATTCAGGGACATGACCGATACACTCACACTCCGCCGCCCCGACGATTGGCATTTGCATCTGCGCGATGGTGCGATGCTCAACGCCATTTTGCCCGAAACCACACGTCATTTTGCCCGCGCAATCGTGATGCCGAACCTTGTGCCCCCCGTGGTCACCGGCGACGATGCGGCCGCCTATCGCGAGCGCATCCTCAAGGCGAACCCGCGCAAAGGTCAGTTTGAGCCGCTGATGACGCTCTATTTGACCGAACACACCGACCCGAATGATGTGGCCATGGCCCATGCCAGCGGCTTGGTGAAAGCGGTGAAATTATATCCGGCGGGGGCGACGACCAATTCGGCCTCGGGTGTCACGAATTTTGAAAACGTGCGCGCAGTTTTGGAAAAAATGTCCGAGATCGGCCTGCCATTGTGCATCCATGGCGAGGTGGTGACGCCGGACGTGGATATTTTTGATCGTGAGAAAGTGTTCATCGACACCGTGCTCGACCCGATCCGCCGCACCACCCCCGGCCTCAAAGTGGTGATGGAGCATATCACCACGAAGGACGGCGTGGAGTACGCCCGCTCCGTGGATGAGGGCCTGGGCGCGACGATCACCACGCATCACCTTGTGATCAACCGCAACCACATCCTCGTCGGCGGGATCAAACCGCATTATTATTGCCTGCCCGTGGCCAAACGCGAAACGCATCGTCTGGCTTTGGTGGAGGCGGCGACCTCTGGCGACAAACAGTTCTTTTTGGGCACCGATTCCGCACCGCATTTGGACGGGGCGAAAGAGACCGCTTGCGGCTGTGCGGGCTGTTTCACCGCCACGAACACCATGTCGATCCTCGCCGAAGTGTTTGAAAAAGAGGGAAAACTGAACGCTCTTGAAGCCTTCACCTCGATCAACGGGCCGACATTCTATGGCCTGCCGCTCAATGAGGCGACGATCACGCTGCGCCGGGGCAATCCGGTCCGCTACCCCGCCAAAATCGACACCGAAAACGGTTCCGTGACCGTATTTGACCCGCAAATGCCGCTCCATTGGAGCGTCGAGGCCTAAGACGAAAGAGACCGCCAGATGATCCCCTCCTCCTTTCCTGACGAGACCGAAATCGCCCGTTTGACGGCGCGAATGCTGTTGGAAATCAAGGCCGTGCATTTCAACGCGCGCGAGCCATTTACGCTGGCCTCGGGCCTGCCCAGCCCGACCTATATCGACTGTCGCAAACTGATTTCCTACCCGCGCATTCGCTCCACGCTGATGGATTTCCTCTCGGTCTCAGTCATGCGCGAGGCCGGATTTGAGGCCTTTGACAACATCGCAGGCGGCGAAACGGCGGGCATTCCATTCGCGGCGATGGTGGCCGAACGTCTGGCGCTGCCAATGACCTATGTGCGCAAAAAACCCAAAGGCTACGGGCGCAATGCCCGGATCGAAGGGCAGATGAGCGAAGGCGAGCGGGTGTTGTTGGTCGAAGATTTGACCACCGATGGTGGCTCGAAACTGTCCTTTGTCGATGCAATCCGCGAAACGGGCGCGACCTGCGGCTGGACGGCGGTGATTTTTTACTACGGAATTTTCCCGGAGACGGAAAAGACGCTGGGCGATCATGGCGTGAAACTCATCAGCCTGTGCACATGGTGGGACGTTTTGGCCGAAGCCAAACGCCAAGGTGCCTTTGATGCGGAGACTCTTTCGGAGGTGGAAAAATTCCTAAACGCCCCGCGCGAGTGGCAAGAGGCCAATAAAAAGGCATAAATCGGCAATAATCCGCGCCCGAAATTTATGCGCCGTCCTCAAGGGCGGCGTTTTTCTTTGCAAACAGCCGGGTTAGCCGACGTCGTTTCCCCACCGGACACTTATCCACAAGTTATACATTTTGAAACCCGGCGCGCAGGCAGCTATGAAATCCAAACCCGCGAGCATCACGCGACTCGCAGGATCATAAAGAGGGCCAGCCGGATGAATGACATCGCCACACTTCAGGATGCACGCAACGACAAATCGGGCGCGACCACATCTTCGGTGATCACCTCCTATGCCGGTGCCGTGCCGCATAACATCGAGGCCGAACAGCAACTCCTGGGCGCGCTTTTGACCAACAACGATGTGTTCGACAAAATTGCCTCAATCATCTCGCCCGACCATTTTTTCGACCCGGTGCACAAGGATATTTACGAGAAGGCTCAGGAGCGCATTCAAAAGAATATGCTCGCCTCTCCGGTGACCTTGAAAGCCTATATGGAGGACCATGAGGGCCTCAAAGAACTCGGCGGCCCAGCCTATTTGGCGCGTCTGGCGGCGAGTGCGATTTCGACCTATGCGGTGCGTGATTACGCCCAGTTGATCTATGATCTGTTCTTGCGCCGACAGTTGATTGAGCTTGGCAATGAGATTGCGGGCTCTGCCGCCTCGGGCGCGGATATTCGCGATCCGGGCGAACAAATCGTGGCCGCCGAACAGCGGCTTTACACGCTGGCCGAACAGGGCAAGGGCGAGACGGGCTTCACCTCCTTCCTCTCCGCCGTCACCCAAGCCGTGCTCAACGCCAACGCCGCCTATGAGCGCGGTGGCGGCATGGCGGGGATTCAGACCCACCTCAACGATCTCGACAAAAAGATGGGCGGCTTGCACAAATCCGACTTGATCATCTTGGCCGGACGTCCGTCGATGGGCAAAACCTCGCTCGCCACCAACATCGCCTTCAACATTGCCAAGGCCTATAAAAAGGGCACGCTGCCGGACGGGCGCACGGGCGCGGTCGAGGGCGGGGTTGTCGGGTTTTATTCGCTTGAGATGAGCGCCGAACAGTTGGCGGCGCGGATTTTGGCCGAGGCGTCTGAGATTTCGTCGCATAAAATCCGCCAAGGTGACATGACCGAGGATCAGTTCCGCCGCTTTGTCGAGGCCGCCAAAACGCTTGAGACCTGCCCGCTCTATATCGACGACACCCCGGCCATTCCGATTTCGCAATTGGCGGCGCGCGCCCGGCGGTTGCAGCGGACGCACGGGTTGGATCTGTTGATCATCGACTATCTGCAACTGGTGCGCGGCACGGCGCGCAGCCAAGGCAACCGGGTGCAGGAGATCGGCGAGATTTCCATGGGTCTCAAAGCCATCGCCAAGGAACTCAACATCCCGGTGATCGCGCTGTCGCAGCTCAGCCGGACGGTGGAGAGCCGCGACGACAAACGGCCACAGCTCTCGGATTTGCGTGAATCCGGCTCGATCGAGCAGGACGCCGACGTGGTGATGTTTGTCTATCGTGGCGAATATTACAAAGAACGCGAAAAGCCCGAAGAGCATGATATGGAGGCCACGACGCGCTGGGTCGAGGATATGGAACGGCTGCATGGCAAGGCCGAAGTCATCCTTGGCAAACAACGTCACGGTCCGATTGGCACGGTGGAACTGAGCTTTGAGGCGGAATTCACCCGCTTTGGCAACCTTGTTCAGCCTTGGCAACAAAGCGAACCCGACTACTAACCCCCGACATAAGGACATTGGACCGCCCGCGCGTTTTGAGCTTGCGTATAGTTTTACGCTTGCACAGAGGCGCGTGGAGGGTCAAAAAACGCCATGGCTACATCTGTTTTACATATTGATCTCACTGCTCTGACCGACAATTGGCGGGCGCTGGATCGTTTGACCGCACCTTCTGTGGAAACCGCCGCCGTGATCAAAGCGGACGCTTACGGGCTTGGCGTGGCCAAGGTCGGGCGGACGCTGGTCAAAGCCGGGGTGAAAAAGTTTTTCGTGGCCGCCGCCGAAGAGGGTGTGGCCCTGCGCGCGGCCATCGGTCCCTCGCCGTGGATCGGGGTGTTTGGCGGTCATATGGCCGGTGACACCGACATGATCGCGGATATGCATCTTGTGCCGATGCTCAATTCCCTCGATCAAATCACCCGCCATTTCGAAGCCCTCCCCGGCGCGCCTTTCGGCATTCAACTCGACACCGGGATGAACCGTCTGGGCCTTGAGGCACCCGAATGGGACGCGGTGAAAGATCTGGTGATCAAAGCCCGCCCCGATCTGATCATGTCGCATCTGGCCTGTGCCGATGAGCCAAAGCATCCGATGAATGCGCACCAACTGGCGACCTTCCGCGAGATGACCGATGGCCTGTCCGTGCCCCGCGCCTTGTCGGCCACGGGCGGCATTTTGCTTGGGCCGGACTATCATTTCGATCTGGTGCGTCCCGGCGTCGGCCTTTATGGTGGTTTGCCGTTTGAAGACAGCAAACCCGTGGTGCGCCTCGAATGTCCGGTGATCCAGACCCGCGATGTCGCGCCCAATGAAACCGTCGGCTATTCCAACACATGGACCGCCGAGGCCCCCACCCGCATCGCCACGATTTCCGCCGGCTACGCCGATGGTATTTCGCGCAAAATATCCAACACGGCGGTGCTGTTTGATGGCGACACCCCCTGCCCGCTGGTCGGCCGGGTGTCGATGGATTTGATCACCGTGGACATCACTCATTTGGACCATGTGCCCAAATCGCTTGATCTCTTGTGCGCCCACCAAACGGTCGATGATCTGGCCGATGTGGCCGGTACAATTGGCTATGAAATCCTGACCTCTTTGGGGGGGCGCTATCTGCGGCGGTATATCGGATGAGCACCACACGCGCGGCCAATCCAATCTTGCGTCTGCTGGCCCGTTTGGGGGCTGCGGTGCTGGGGACGTTTGCCGCCGTGGGCCGCTTGACGCTGTTCACGCTCTCGACCTTTCGCCACATCCTCACGCCGCCGTTCTACAGCCGCGAATTCTTTCACGCCTTGATGAATGTCGGCTACCTGTCCTTGCCCGTTGTCGGCCTGACCGCGCTGTTTACGGGGGGGGCTTTGGCGTTGCAAATCTATGCCGGTGGCGCGCGGTTTTCGGCCGAACAGGTGGTGCCGCAAATCGTCGCCCTGGGCGTGGTCCGCGAACTTGGCCCGGTGATGGTCGGGTTGATGATGGCGGCACGGGTCACCTCGTCGATTGCCGCCGAAATCGCCACGATGAAAGTCACCGAACAAATCGACGCGCTGGTCACCCTCTCGACCAACCCGATGAAATATCTCACCGCCCCGCGCGTTTTGGCCGGGCTGTTGACCGTGCCGTTTCTGGTCGCGGTGGGCGATACGGTTGGGGTGTTTGGCGGCTGGTTCGTGTCGATCAAATCGCTCGATTTCAACTCCGCCACCTATCTCAAAAACACCATAGATTTCCTTGAGATGCCCGACATCGTGTCCTCGCTGGTCAAAGGCGCGGCCTTTGGCGTCATCGCCACGTTGATGGGCTGTTATTTCGGGATGAATTCGGGCCGGGGCGCACAGGGCGTAGGTCAGGCGACCAAATCCTCTGTCGTTGCCGCCGCCGTATTGATCTTGGCTGCCAACTTCCTTTTGACACAGGCGTTTTTTGCCGCATGATCACGCTCACCGACGTTCATAAATCCTTTGGCGCAAAACAGATCCTGCGCGGTGTCAACCTGACGGTGGAGCGCGGCGAAAGCTGTGTCATCATCGGCGGATCGGGCACCGGGAAATCGGTCATGCTCAAATGCATTCTGGGCCTTGTGACCCCGGACCGAGGCACGATTACGGTCGATGGCGAAGAGGTCAGCGCCAGTGGCGACCGCGATGCGTTTTTGGCCCGGTTTGGCATGTTGTTCCAAGGCGCGGCCCTGTTTGACAGCCTTCCAGTCTGGCAAAACGTCGCCTTTCGCCTGTTGCGCGGCTCGTTGAAACGGCCCCGCCATGAGGCCCGCGAGATCGCGATTGAAAAACTGCGCCGGGTCGGGTTGTCGCCCGATGTGGCCGATCAATTTCCCGCCGAACTGTCGGGCGGGATGCAAAAACGTGTGGGCCTTGCCCGCGCCATCGCCGCCGATCCCGAGATCATTTTCTTTGACGAACCGACCACCGGATTGGACCCGATCATGGCCGGGGTGATCAATGAATTGATCCGCGAGATCGTGGTGGAAATGGGCGCGACCGCGCTGACCATCACCCATGACATGACCTCGGTGCGCGCGATCGCCGACAAGGTGGCGATGTTGCACGGCGGCAAAATCCGTTGGCACGGCCCCGTGGCGGAAATGGACACGGCAAACGACCCCTATCTCACCCAATTCATCACCGGCTCGGCGCATGGGCCGATTGAAACGGTTCGGTGAGGTTGCTCTTGTCTCGCCGCACCCAGCTTACCCTCCGCCGTCTCAATCTCTCCCTGTTGATCCTGTTCCCCATTGCTTGGGTTGCGCCGCTGATGCGGGCGGGGTTTTTGCCGCTGTTTGGCCTCTCCGAAATTTCGGTTCTCTCTGGCATTGCGGGTCTTTGGCAGACCGACGTCTTTCTTGCCCTCATCGTTGTGCTCTTCGCCATTCTCGCCCCCATCGCCAAGGTGCTCTCCCTCGAAGCGCTGATCTCGAACCGCCTCCCCGCGCGGGTCAAACTCTGGCTGTTTCACCTTGGCCGACTGGCCATGGCGGATGTGTTTTTGATCGCAATTTACATCACGGTCATCAAAGGCATCGGCGTTGGACGGATTGAGATCGGTTGGGGGCTTTACCTTTTTACCTTTTGTGTTTTGCTCAGTCTGGCTTTGAGTATTTTCACCACGGTAAAACCCGAAGACTTGCGCAGCGACCCCTTGAAAGACTAGAACGAAGCAAGAACGAACAGGGAGCGCCAGAATGGCCAAGGCACAAAAGAATTTCGTCTGTTCCAATTGTGGGGCGGTGACGACCAAATGGTCCGGGCGCTGTGACGGCTGTGGCGAATGGAACTCCATTTCCGAGGAAAAACCGTTGTCGGCCTCGGGTCCGGCGAAAAAGACGTTGGGTGGGCTGCGCGGCAAGGAAATCCCGCTCTCCGCCCTGTCCGACAAAGAAGCCCCGCCCAAACGTACCTCCTGCGGGCTGACCGAATTTGACCGGGTTTTGGGCGGCGGCTTGGTGCCGTCTTCGGCCATTTTGGTCGGCGGTGATCCGGGCATCGGCAAATCGACGCTTTTGCTGCAAGCGGCGGCGAAATTTGCCATGGCCGGGCTGAAGGTCATCTATATTTCCGGCGAAGAATCCGCCGCCCAAGTGCGGATGCGGGCACAACGGCTGGGCCTTGGCAATGCGCCGGTGCGGCTCGGGGCGGAAACCAACCTGCGCGATATTTTGACGACGCTTGAGGCGGAAATGCCCGATTTGGTGATCATTGACTCGATCCAAACCATGTGGGCCGACAATGTCGAAAGCGCGCCGGGATCGGTGTCGCAGGTGCGCGCGGCGGCGCATGAATTGGTGACTTTCGCCAAATCGCGCGGTGTCTCGGTGGTTTTGGTCGGCCATGTCACCAAGGATGGGCAACTCGCCGGGCCGCGCGTGGTCGAGCATATGGTCGACACGGTGCTCTATTTTGAAGGCGAGCGCGGGCATCATTTCCGGCTCTTGCGCGCGGTCAAAAACCGATTTGGCCCGGCGCATGAAATCGGCGTGTTTGAAATGACTGGCGATGGGTTGCGCGAAGTGACCAACCCCTCCGCGCTCTTTCTGTCCGAACGCGATCAACCTGTGCCCGGATCGGTGGTTTTTGCCGGGATCGAGGGCACGCGGCCGGTGTTGGTCGAATTCCAAGCCCTCGTCGCCCCCTCGCCCCATGCCCAGGCCCGGCGCACGGTTGTGGGCTGGGACGGATCGCGTTTGGCGATGATCCTGGCGGTGCTCGAAAGCCGATGTGGTATTCCCTTTGCCGGGCTGGACGTTTATCTGAACGTTGCAGGTGGGATGAAAGTGTCGGAACCTGCCGCCGATCTGGCGGTGGCGGCGGCGTTGATTTCGGCCCGCGAAGATCAGGCTTTGCCAAAAGATTGTGTGGTTTTCGGGGAACTTTCGCTCTCAGGGAGCTTGCGACCCGTCGGCCAGACCGAAAACAGGTTGAAAGAAGCCAAAAAACTTGGTTTTTCATCGGCCATCGCCCCCGCCCGTTCCAAGGCTGGGGAAAAAAGCGGCATGGACGTCCGGCAGATGAGCGATCTGGTGGGGTTTGTCGGAGAGGTTTTTGGCGCGGGCTAACGCGCACAGAGTTCAAAAGAGAGGCGCCATGGAAGGCTTTACAATCATCGACGGCATCGTCGCATTGGTCATCGTCGTATCGGCGATCCTGGCCTATTCACGCGGATTTGTGCGCGAAGGCATGGCGATTGCCGGATGGATCGTGGCCGCGATCCTGGGCCGTATGTTTGCCCCCAAGGCCGTGCCTTTGGTCAAAGAAGTGCCCTATCTTGGCGATTACATCTCTGGATCTTGCGAACTCTCGGTGATCACCGGGTTTTTTGCGGTTTTTGCCGTGGCTTTGATCGTCGTGTCGATCTTTTCGCCCCTGTTTTCCTCCGCCGTGCAACGGTCCGCCTTGGGCGGGGTGGATCAGGGGCTTGGCTTCCTGTTCGGCGTGATCCGAGGCATCATTTTGGTCGCCATCGCGTTGGTGATCGTTGACCGCGTCTCCACCGGCGATCCGATTGAGGTGTTGGAAAACTCGCGCACCGCCAAAGTCTTTGCCCGCTCGCAAGACAAGCTGGACGAGAGTCTGCCCGAGGATGCGCCAGATTGGATCACCTCGAGCTATCAATCCTTGGTTTCGACCTGTACTGAGTAAATCACCATCCCTTTGGGCGGCGCCGATCAAAAGCAGCCGCCCTTTTCATAAACCCCACCTTAAGAGCCACGAAACCCGCCCGTCTCACGACTGGAGCACAAGAAGTGATGAAATCTTTTGTGATCCTTTCGTGACACTGGGCCTCTTAGGTCTTAAAGGGTGGGACGAACCGCACAGCGTAGGATTCGGAGCTTGACCGAGATGCTCGAAATGCCCCCCGCTCACCCTTTTGACGATGACAAATTAAAAGAGGAATGCGGCGTTTTCGGCGCCGTTGGCGTTGCCGATGCCGCCTCTTTTATCGCCCTTGGTCTGCATGCGCTTCAGCATCGCGGCCAAGAAGCCGGCGGGATCGTCACCTATGATACCGAAGCCGGATTTCAATCGGCACGCCGCTTTGGCTATGTCCGCGACAATTTCACCAGCCAAAAAGTGATGGAAACCCTGCCCGGCCCGATCGGCATCGGCCATGTGCGCTATTCCACGGCAGGCTCCAAAGGCAACACGGCGATCCGCGACGTGCAGCCGTTCTTTGGCGAATTCGCCATGGGCGGAGCTGCGATTGCCCATAACGGCAATATCACCAATGCCATTGCCCTGCGTCGTGAATTGATTGAACGCGGTTCGATTTTCCAATCCAGTTCAGACTCGGAATGCATCATTCACCTGATGGCGCGCTCGCTGCAACGCAACATCCCTGAGCGGATGAAAGATGCGCTGCGCCGGGTGGAAGGCGCGTTTTCCGTCGTTGCCATGACCCGCACCAAACTGATCGGCGTGCGCGATCCGCGCGGTGTGCGTCCGCTCGTGTTGGGCAAGATTGGCGACAAAGGCTATATTCTCTCGTCCGAAACCTGCGCGCTCGACATCATCGGTGCGGAATTTGTGCGCGAAATTGAGCCCGGAGAAATGGTCGTGATCTCGGATGGCAAAGTCCAAAGTTCAAAACCGTTTGAACCAAAGCCTTCGCGCTTTTGCATCTTTGAGCATGTGTATTTTTCTCGCCCTGACAGTATCTTAGGGGGCCGTTCCGTTTATGAGACGCGCCGTCAGATCGGTGTGGAATTGGCGATTGAAGCCCCCGTGGAGGCCGATCTGGTCTGTCCGGTGCCGGATTCAGGCACCCCCGCCGCCATCGGCTATGCGTTCCAATCCGGCATCCCCTACGGCATGGGCATCATCCGCAATCAATATATGGGACGGACGTTTATTGAGCCCTCAGAGCAGATCCGTAACATGGGGGTGCGTCTGAAACTGAACGTCAACCGGGCGCTGATCCGTGACAAACGGATCATTCTGGTCGATGACTCGGTGGTGCGCGGCACAACCTCGCAAAAAATCAAAGACATGCTGTTGGACGCGGGCGCGGCCGAGGTCCATTTCCGCATTGCGTCGCCGCCGACCATGTGGCCCTGTTTCTACGGCGTCGACACGCCGGATCGCGACAAATTGCTGGCGGCTTACATGTCGGTCGAAGAAATGCGCGCGCATTTGGGCGTTGATAGCCTTCAGTTCATATCGCTCGATGGCTTGTATCGCGCTGCGGGCGTCCCCGAAGGCCGCGACGCCAAGGCCCCGCGCTATTGCGACGCCTGTTTCTCTGGCGAATACCCGGTGGTGCCTTCCGATATGATCGACAAAGGCTTTCAACTGAAGGCCGCCGAATAAGTGGCCTCCATCCTCGATCTCGATCCCCGCTGGCGCGCGCTCATGGACACGAACGGACCATTCGGCGGGGTGATCGACATCGGTTTTGATCATCCGTCCGAGTGGCCCCATGCGCCGCGTGGTGATCTGGCCTTTGTCAAAGAGGGCGCGGATCAATTGGCCTCCGAACTGTGTCGCTTGGGTGAGGCGCGGTATCTGCGCGCCACGCTCACCCTGCCCATTCGCGGCGCGGAGGACGCATTGGTGATCGCGCTGTGGGCGGAGGTGCCGCATCCGGTGTTTTACGCCTATCTTCAACATCTTGACGGTGGCCAGCTGCCCGAAGACACGCTGGCCGGTCTGGCCAATGATCTGTCGCCTCTGGCCGCCCAAGACAGCGCCCTGACGCTGAGCTTTGGCGACGGCTCTGAGCGGCCCAGCGTCACCCTGACGGGCATCGCGGATATGTCCTTTGACGATCTTCTGGCACTCTATGAGGCCAGTGGGACACTTGCGCGCGCCGAGTTGACCGCCCCTTGACCGCGCCGCGATTCCCCCGCACACATCGCTCCAAATGGGCCCCTATCCGGCCCCTGATGACTGGGAAGAACACATGACAGACCACAGAAAAGTCGCCCTCATCACCGGCGCATCGCGCGGCCTTGGCTTTTTCCTCGCCGAAGCGTTGGCTCCGACCTATCACATCGTCGCCGTGGCCAAGACCACAGGCGCGCTCGAAGAATTGGACGACCGGATCAAAGCCAAGGGCGGCGACGCCACATTGGCCCCGATGGATGTGACCAATCCGGACGCGATGGCGCATCTGTGTCGCGGCATTTTTGACCGCTGGGGGCATCTCGACCTGTGGGCGCACACGGCGATCTACGCACAGCTTCTGTCGCCTGCCGATCACATCGACCCCAAAGACTTTGACCGCACCATCGGCACCAATGTGACCGCCACGGGCAAGTTGATGCCGATGATTTCACCGCTCCTGAACATGGCCCCCACCCCCGCCGATGTGCTGTTTTTCGACGATCCGCATGCGGGCGAGAAATTCTTTGGCGCTTACGGGGCCTCGAAAGCCGCGCAGATCGCCATGGCCAAAAGTTGGCAAGCCGAGGTCGCGCATGTCGAAAAAGCGCCGCGCATTCATGTGCTGTCCCCGCGCCCGATGCCGACAGGCACCCGCGCGCGGTTTTTCCCCGGCGAAGACAAAACCACGCTGACCCATCCGCGCGACGAAGCGCCGCGTTTGCTCAAAGAAATCGGGGTGATCTGATCGCCGCTGATGACGGCCACGGATTACAAGGGCGCGAACAGGTCGACCTTGTAGCCATCCGGGTCCACCACCGTGGCATAACGTTGCCCCCAAAACGCATCCCAAGGCGCGTCCACCACGGTGAATCCGGCGCGCGCAATCTCACCCGCCACCCGGTCCACCTCTGCGGGTGTGGCACAGAGCATGGCAAAGGCGGAATGGTTCGCGGGGCGCGGCTTTTCCCCGATCAGTGTTTCCGACAATGTCGCCGCGTCGATCATCAACCGCACCGACCCCGGCGCGGTGTTGGGTTCGACGTGATCGGCATTGGTCTCGACCCCGTCGAAATCAAACCCCAATAGGCGATAAAACGCCACAGACCGCGCCATGTCAGTGGCGGTCACGGCGATGGCGTCGAGCACGGGGCGTGGCGCGGTTACAGACATACTCTCTCTCCAATTCACGATAAGCGTGTCGTGGCACCAATAGACCTCAGGTTTTTCCCGAAACGCCATAAATATCAGGGCTGCGGCGGGCCACTGACCTTGCCGCGATTCCGAGCCTGCTTTAAGGAGGAAAGGAAGACAAGTGCCAGTCAGACAAAAGGGCCCCTCCATGCGCATCCTGATCACCAACGATGACGGCATCAATGCGCCGGGCCTCAAAACGCTTGAGGCCATCGCCCATACGGTTGCCGGTCCCGAAGGTGAGGTCTGGGTCGTCGCCCCCGCGTTCGAACAATCCGGCGTTGCGCATTGCATTTCCTATTCTCACCCGACCATGATCACCGAGCTTGCCCCGCGCCGTTGGGCTGCCGAAGGCTCGCCCGCCGATTGCGTTTTGGCCGGGTTGCATGACATCTTGCCGGAGCGGCCGGATTTGGTGCTCTCTGGCGTCAACCGGGGCAATAACGCGGGCGAAAACGTGATGTATTCCGGCACGATCGGCGGCGCAATGGAAGCGGCATTACAGGGCGTGAAAGCCATCGCCCTGTCGCAATTTTTCGGACCACAAAACGCCACACTTGAGGATATGTTTGAAAGCGCTGCCATGCATGGCGCCGATGTCGTCAACACACTCTTGACCCAAGCACCCTGGGGCGAAGGCGCGGATTACACCTTGTTTTACAACGTGAATTTCCCACCTCTCCCGGCCTCTGAGACCAAAGGCATCGCCATTTGCCGCCAAGGCCGACGTAAAACGCCGGGCTTTGGCATCGAAGGCCAAGTCTCGCCCACCGGGCGACGGTTTTTGTGGGTGCGCGGGTCTGAGCAATCGGTCGACACCGGCCCCGGTACCGATGTGGCGGCCAATTTGGCCGGCCATATCTCGGTCACACCGATGCGCGCCGATCTGACCGCGCATGACATGATCAAAGGCCTCTCCGCCTTGGAAAAAGTCCTCTGATGACCATGAACCCCGAAGCGCAGATGCAGTTCCTCTACACCCTCCGATCCAAGGGGGTGACCGATGGGCGCACGCTTCAGGCCATGGAAAAAATCGACCGCGGCGGCTTTGTCAAAGGCCTGTTTGCCACCCGCGCTTATGAGGATATGCCGCTGCCCATCGCCTGTGGCCAAACGATCTCGCAACCCTCCGTGGTGGGGTTGATGACACAGGCGCTCAATGTGCAGCCGCGCGATAAGGTGTTGGAGGTTGGCACCGGCTCCGGCTATCAGGCCGCGATCCTCAGCCAACTGGCCCGCCGCGTCTATACCGTGGATCGCTACCTGCGCCTTGTGCGCGAGGCACAACTCGTGTTTGACAGCCTCGGCATCGTCAATATCACCGCCATGGCGATTGATGGCAGCTATGGCCTGCCCGATCAGGCACCGTTTGATCGCATCCTTGTGACCGCCGCCGCAGAGGACCCTCCCGGCCCGCTCTTGGCGCAGCTCAAAACAGGCGGTATCATGGTTTTACCAGTGGGGCAGTCGGACGCGGTCCAAAGCCTTATCAAAGTGACACGCACCGAGACCGGGTTTGACTACGAAGAACTCCGTTCCGTGCGCTTCGTGCCCCTCGTCGAGGGGATGGGTCAGGAGTAAACGAACCCTCCGTTCAAGAGGGGGTGACAGGGGCGGCCATGGGGCCAATCTCCAACACAGGGCAATGCCCAAGGACTTGAGGATAGAGCCATGACGATTTCATCTTTGGTACAAAGGCGTGGAAATGCGCAAAGCCGGGGGCGCGCCCTTTTGCTGGGGTCGGCGCTTTTGGCGCTGAGTGCGTGCGACAAACCGATCGACTTTGACATGCGCGGTCTGACCGATGCATTCTCGACGGCACCTGCCGCCAACGAGGCCAAAACCGCCGCCAAACCCGTGCCCAATGCGCAGGGTGTGATTTCTTATCCGAATTACCAAGTGGTTGTGGCCAAACGTGGCGACACCATCGGTTCTGTCGCGGCGCGCGTCGGCCTTCCCGTGACGGAATTGGCCCGCTACAACGGCATCCCGGTGGACGTGACCCTGCGCCCCGGCGAAGTGATCGCCCTGCCCCGCCGGATCGGTGACGGCCAGTCCACCGTGACCCCAACCGGCACCATTGCCACGGGCGAACGTATCGACATCGCGGCTCTGGCAGATGAGGCCATCACCGACGCTGAGACCAAAACAACCACCACGCCGATTGCACAGAGCAATCCGTCCGAACCGGTGGCTGGCATGGAACCGATCCGCCACCAAGTGCAGCGCGGCGAAACCGCCTATTCCATCGCCCGCAAATACGGTGTTTCCGTACGCGCCTTGGCCGATTGGAACGGGCTTGGATCGGACCTTGCTGTCACCGAGGGCCGCTATCTTTTGATCCCGGTGAAAACATCCGAGGGCGTCTCTGAGACCGCCATCACGACCGAGCCGGGCAAAGGGTCGGTCACACCCACACCGCCCTCTGCCGCCGCCCCCCTGCCCGATCCAGACTTGGCCAAACCGGCCCCTGCGGTCACCAAACCCGCCGCCGACCTTGGCGCGACACAGACGTCAAACTCAGAGATGGCCAAACCAGTCTCCGGCGCGATCATCCGCGATTACGACAAGACCAAATCGAAATTCATCCTGTTTTCCGCCCCCGCAGGCACACCGGTGAAAGCGGCCAAGGACGGGACGGTCAAATTGATCTCGACCAACGCCGATGGGGTGAAAATCATGGTGGTCGATCACGGCGACGGCCTGCAAACCGCCTATAGCTTTATCGACAGCATTTCGGTGAAAAAGGGCGCCAGCGTCAAGCGCGGACAGACCATTGCAAAAGTGACAGCCAACGAATTCAACGCGTTGCAGTTCATGGTCTTCAAAGGCACACAAACCGTGGACCCGACGCCCTATTTGAACTGACGGGTTTGAGTATTTTTTCACGGTAAAGACAAAAGGCCGCGCAGAGACATGCGCGGCCTTTTAGGTTTGGAAACCCTGTCTTAACCTTGATCTGATCTATCTCAATCACGGTACGGGCGGGAGCGCCGATGACCGTTCGCGGTAAAGACATCCCGGCCCGTGGGACCAAAACCCTTCCGAAGACGCCACTGCGCTATGGATCGGCGGCCGGGATGCAGCCCTGCGGGCCTTCCGCTTTACCATGACTTGGCTTTACCGTGATTTAAATACTCACTTATCCGAGCGCGATGCCTTTGCGCCCAGCCAAGTCCGTGAAATATTGCCACGCCACCCGGCCAGAGCGCGAGCCGCGGGTGGCTTGCCATTCCACCGCCTCGGCACGCAGTGTATCGGCGTCGATCTGAACCCCATAGGCGTCACAATAGCCCCGGATCATCGTCAGATACTCATCTTGCGAACAGGGATGGAAGCCCAGCCATAGACCGAAGCGATCCGAAAGCGAGACTTTTTCCTCTACCGCCTCCGAGGGATTGATCGCAGAAGAGCGTTCGTTTTCAATCATATCGCGCGGCATCAGGTGGCGGCGGTTTGAGGTGGCATAGAACAAAACATTATCTGGCCGACCTTCGATCCCGCCATCCAGCACGGCTTTGAGGGATTTGTAATGGTCGTCATCATGGCTGAAGGACAGATCATCACAGAATAGCAAAAACCGATGCTCGGAGCCGCGCAAAAGCGCCAAAAGCCGTGACACAGAGCCAAGGTCTTCGCGCTGCATTTCAACAATCTTTAGGTCCAAGCCCTCGGCCACCACAGCCGCATGAACGGATTTCACCAAGGACGATTTGCCCATCCCCCGCGCCCCCCACAACAGCGCATTGTTGGCCGACAAGCCACACGCGAATTGGCGGGTGTTCTCAAGCAACGTGTCACGCGAGCGATCCACACCGACAAGCAGCGACAGATCGACCCGCGACACGTTTTGAATCGGCACAAGCGCGTCCGGTTCGGTGTGCCAGACATAGGCATCTGCCCCGTCAAAATCAGGTGCGGCCAGAGGCGCGGGGGCCATACGTTCCAAGGCCTCCGCAATACGTTTGAGGGTCTTTTTGCTCATGGCAACCTCGCTTACTTATCGTCGTCAAAATCGCCGAACAGGTCTTCGTCTTCGTCCAACACGCCAGCGGCGCGCAGTTCTTCGGTGCGTTTCTTTTCAACGCGGGCGACGAGGAAGATGGAGATTTCGTAGAGGCCATAGACCACGACAAACAGGATCAACTGGGTCGTCACATCCGGCGGCGTGACCAGGGCAGCGACGGTCAGGATGCCCACAACCGCATATTTACGGGTTGAGCGCAGCCCGTGCGCCGTGGCCAATCCGGCCTTGCCCATCAGGGTCAACAGCACCGGAAGCTGAAAGCACAGCCCGAAGGCCACGATCATTTTCAACGTGATATCAAGGCTCTCGTTCACCTTGCCGTTGAACACGATGTTGATGCCCGTGTCCTGTGTCGCGGTTGCCACATCGCCGCCATTGGCGACAAGTGCGCCGACAAAAGAGGGCAGATCGGCAAAGCCCAAGAAGAAGGTCATCGCCAGCGGCACAACCACATATTGCGCAAAGGCCGCGCCCGCGAGGAACAACATCGGTGAGGCGATGAGAAACGGCAAAAACGCATTCTTTTCATTGCGGTACAGCCCCGGCGCGACAAAGCGCCAAAGCTGATAGCCGACGACAGGGAAGGACAGCATCAAGCCGCCGACCATCGAAATGCGGATCAGGGTAAAGAAATATTCCTGCGGTGCCGTGTATTGCATCACTGGGTTCGGGTTGCCCAAGGCGCGCATGGATTTTTCGATCGGGATCAGCAGAAAATCAAGGATCGGACTGGCCACGGTAAAACAGATCACCATGGCAACGACAAAGGCCAAAGCGGCCCGGATCAACCGGCTCCGCAGCTCGGCCAGATGTTCGACCAACGGTGCGGAGCTGTCTTCGATATCGCTGTCAGTTTGGCTCATGCCTCGCCCTCATCCGATGTGCTCATCTTGGCCGGTTTGGCCGCCGCCTTTTTAGGGGTGGCTTTCGGGGCCGTTGCCTTTTTTGCAGCGGCAGGTTTGGCCGCAGTCGACTTGGCTGTCGGCTTGGCCGCTGTTTTGGCCGCCGTCGTCTTAGGTGCAGGCTTCTTCGCGGCAGGCTTTTTTGCCACCGGTTTCTTTACTGCAGTCGCCTTCGCAGGTGCCGCAGCGGCCTCTGCCTCTGCCGCCTCAGCCGCTTTGCGTTCGGTCGCTTTCTTTGCCGCACTCTCTGAAATTTTCTTGGCCGCCTCAGCTCGCTCGGGGCTCAGTTCATCTTTCTGGAGCGCCGTCGTTTTCGGCGCGGCCTTGCCATCAGAAGACTTCAGAGGGTCCCATTTTTCAAAGGTCGATGCCGCATCGTTGAGCTTATCAAGTCCGAATTTCTTCGGGTTTGTCGCGCCTTTGAAGGCATCTGTGGCCTCTTTGATCCCACTCTCATCGGCAGCACTTTCCATGGCCCGCGAAAACTCCCGCGCCATGGATTTCGCCTTTGCTGTGAACCGTCCCAGCGTTCGGAACATCCCCGGCAGGTCCTTTGGGCCGACGACGATCAACGCCACGACCCCGATGACCAAAAGTTCTGACATGCCCATGTCAAAGAAGAGCGGAATGGACGGCATCACGATAGCACTCATGCGCACACGCCTTTTTCACAAAAACCCAAAAGAAGCGGATCGTCCCGACCCCAAACGAGGCCCAGATCCGGCGAAGGCGAGACAGGTCCCGCCCAAAGACAGGTCTTAGACCTTGTCTTTTTCTTCTTCGGGGGTGACGTCTTTGGCAACCTGTGCGGCCTCGTCTTCGATCTCTTTGGAGCCCTCAGAGACGCCTTTTTTGAACGACGTGATGCCTTTGCCGACTTCGCCCATGAGGCCGGAAATCTTGCCGCGGCCAAACAGGACCAAAACGACGACAGCGATGAGCAGGAGGCCGGGAAGGCCGATATTGTTGAGCATGTGGTTCTCCATCGGTGCGGGCGATGCGCCCGGTGATCAAATCTCGCGAGGATTAGGATTAGGCGGCTCTGAGACCAAGGAAAAGGCCAAAACGACGGATTCTCCCCCGATGCACAACATTGGCGCGATGGGCAGGGGTGGAAAAACGCTACTGACAGGTTTATGTCAGTTGAAACAGCCCATGGTGACGGTGTTGAAACTCGAATCGGAGACATCATGTCTGATATTCAAATCATTGAAACTGTTACCTTCCGCACCATTGCCGGGGTGAGCGATCGCGACCTCACTGCGGTGGCCAAGGGCCTGAACGCCTATCTGGATCGGTGCGAGGGCTTTCGCGCCCGCACGCTTTACAAGGACGCAAGCGGGCTTTGGCATGAGCACTATGTCTGGGCCAATGACGCCGCAGCCAAGGCCGCGGATGCCGGATTCATGGCCGCCCCTGAGGCACAGGCGTTCATGGCGCTGGTGGACCGCGACACGGTGAGCATGGGCCACGCCCCCATCACCCTTGCGCGCACCGTATCTCCTGAGACGGCATAACCATGACAGGCGGTCGCAAACAAACCGGTATCCGGCGCAGCGACCGCCTGTTTGATCTTATTCAAATCCTGCGGGATGGAAAGCTCCACAAAGGCCATGAACTGGCCGCAAAACTTGAGGTGTCGGAACGCACGATCTGGCGCGACATGGCCACGCTGCGCGCCTCTGGTGTGCCGGTCGAGGGCGAGCGCGGCGTCGGCTATATGGTCACCTCCCCGATCACCTTGCCGCCAATGAACCTGAGCATGGGGGAATTGGAGGCGCTGCATTTGGCGGTGGCGATTTTAAGCGAGGCGACCGACCCGGAACTGGCGCAAAACGCCCAAAGCCTTGCCGCCAAGATCGACGCCGTGCTGCCCGAAAACTCCGGCCCGCCCAGTGCCGGGTGGGGGTTTGCGGTGTTTCCCTTTGCCGATGCCGCCGCCGGATTTCGCCATATGCCCGGATTGCGCGAAGCGGTGCGGGAGAAAAAGCGGCTGCGGATCACCTATAAAGCGCTCGACGATCAGATCAGCACCCGCGTTGTCCGCCCGCTTCAGCTAGAATATTGGGGGCGCGTTTGGACCCTCTCGGCCTGGTGCGAGACGCGGCAGGACTTTCGGGTGTTTCGAGTGGATCGGATCGAGCGGGTGATCGACACCGGGGCGCAGTTTGTCGATGAGCCGGGGAAAACACTTGCGGAATTTGTCGCCCTGCAAAAGGCCAAATGTTAGCCAAATATCAGGAGGCGACCGGAAAGACGAAACACCGATCCCGGCGCATCATCAGCCACATCGGCGTGCCCGGTTTGGGCAAAAACACCGAGGGCACCGTGGCTTTCAACATCGAGCCGTCAAAATCCATCCGAAATTCCACAAGGCTCTCACGCCCCATGAACCGTGCGCGTTCGACAATGGCACGCGCGGGTGCGCCGTCTTGCGGCGTGGGATTGGGCCCGCGCCCGTCACGATCAAAGTCGATGCGCAGATGTTGTGGCCGAATGACAATCTCGACCTCCGTGCCATCCGGGCGCGGCGGACAGAGGAATTCGCCAAAGGCGGTGGTCACGGCCATATTGCGAACCGTGCCGCGGATCACATTGATATCGCTGAAAAACGCGGCGGCCTGACGGTCCACCGGAGCGTTGTAAATATTATAGGGCGCGCCCTGTTGAACGATCTTGCCATCTCGCATCAGGGCGATCTCATCGGCCATCCGCATCGCCTCATGCGGCTCGTGGGTGACCAGCAGAACAGCGGTGTTTTCGGCCTTGAGCACATCCAGAGTGCTGTCACGAATGTCATCTTTGAGGCGCTCATCAAGGCCGGAAAACGGCTCGTCCATCAACATGATCGACGGGCGCGGGGCCAAGGCGCGTGCGAGCGCGATCCGTTGCTGTTCGCCACCGGACAATTCATGCGGGTATTTGTCGATTGCGCGCAAAAGATCGACCTTTTCAAGCAACTCGCGCACCCGCGCTCTTTTGTTCGATTTGTCGCCTTTTAACCCAAAGGCCACGTTGTCTTCGACCGACAAATGCGGGAAAAGTGCAAAGTCTTGGAACATCAAACCAATCGAACGCCGCTCCGGCGGCACTCGAAACTGGGTGTCACAGACCAGGCTCCCATCGACATAAATCTCGCCCGTATCCTGCATATCGACGCCCGCGATGATCCGAAGCGTCGTCGATTTGCCACAGCCGGACGGCCCCAAAAGACAGGTCACCTGTCCCGGCATGACGGTGAGCGACACGTCAGACACCACCTCGCGCCCCTCAAAGGTGCGGGTGATGTTGCGGATTTCTAACCGGGGGGTGGTCACGGGATCAGTCACAGGATCGGTTGCGCATATATGGTTTGTCTGACGAAAACTCTAAGGCTCCCTATCAGTCCAAACCTGCCTTAGCAACAGGAGGACGCGGGGGCGTCCGCGGTGCTTGCGATCAAACTGTCAAATGGGCTGGTGCCGCCACAGCCCGTGAACAGGCCAAAATGGGTTGAAAAATCGCCGATAAAGTCGAAATGCGGCGCAAAGCGCGTGTCTTTGAGCATTTTGAACGTGTTGCCGCAGACCGGAAACACCCGCCCCGTGTCCATCACATGCCCCGCATCCAGAGCAAAGGCATGGGGCGCGCCGGGCACGGTGCCTTTGTACATCACAGCCTGACCATAGTCTTCGCACTCCGGTTCAAGATCAAGTTTGAACAGGCGATAGGTGGCGGACATGAACGAAATCGGCGCGACCTTCGCCGCCAGTTCCGCATTTTCCACCGTCAAAGCGCGATGGGTGACCCGGCGCGGATCGGCAAAGCCGGCCGCCCGCGCCATATGTTCGAAATCCTTCCAATACAGCGCGCCGGAGAGGCATTCACCATACAGCACTGGATCGGCCCGCAGCGCCTCAGGCACGCGGCGGTCGGCATAAACGTCGGAAAAATACATTTCGCCGCCCGGTTTCAACAACCGATAGGCCTCACGCAACACGGCAGGTTTGTCCATCGCGAGGTTCAAAACGCAATTGGAGACGATGATGTCAAAAGACCCCGCATCCAGCGGCAAATCATCGAGTTTTTCGATATAGCCCTCGTGAAACGCCACGTTTGAGGCGGCGTAGCCAAAGGCTTCGGCGTGACAGCCCTGATGGGCCCGCGCCACGGCCAATTGTTCTTCGGTCATATCGACACCGGCGACAAACCCGGCCTCGCCCACCATCTGCGCAAGAGCATAGACATCGCGCCCGGCACCGCAGCCAAGATCCAAAATCCGTGTGCCTTCAAGCACATCCGGGGCGATCAGACCGCAACCATAATAGCGCGTGAGCACATCATCATGAATGTTGGACAGCGCCTTTTTGAGCGCATCAGGCATGTCCCCAGCGGTACAGCAGGCGTTGGTTTTCAAATCCGAACTGCCCTGAAGCACCTTGCCGTAATAGTCCTGAACATCTGCGTGGCTCATGCTGGCCTCCCCCATTGTCGCGGTCTTAGATTTCGCGACTCATGGAACAAGCGCAAGTAAAAACACCGCACATGCCAAAACATGCCAAAGCCGTGATGCCCGCCGCCCGGAGTGCGGGCGGCGGAGCGGATCACATCGTGGTCGTCGTTGCCCCGCCATCCAAGAGGATGTTTTGCCCGACCATAAAGCCCGCGAATTGCGAACACATGAACGCACATGTGGCACCAAACTCCTCAGCCGTGCCGTAACGCCCGGCGGGAATGGCCGCTACTTTTGCGGCGCGAATCTCTGCTGCGGGTTTGCCCGAGGCCTCCGAGGCCGCCTTGTCCAAGGACACCGTGCGGTCGGTGGCATGAAGCCCCGGCAACAGGTTGTTCATGATCACACCCTTGGCCGCCACTTGCCGTGAGGTCCCGGCAACATACCCCGTCAGCCCGGTGCGCGCAGCGTTCGAGAGGCCTAAAACGGCAATCGGCGCCTTGACGGAGACGGAGGTGATATTCACCACCCGGCCCCAGCCCCGGTCCATCATCCCCGGCACCAGCGCTTTGATCAACGCAATCGGCGTCAACATATTGGCATCCAACGCCTTTATGAAATCTTCGCGGTCCCAATCGGTCCACATGCCCGGCGGCGGGCCTCCCGCATTGGTGACCAGAATATCGACCTCTCCCGCAGCTTTGAGCAAGGCGGCGCGGCCATCGTCCGAGGTCACATCGGCGGCGACGGTGGTGACCGAAACGCCGAAATCTTGGCGAATCCCGGCGGCGGCACGCTCCAACGCCTCGCTTCCGCGTGCGTTCATCACCAAATCCACCCCCGCCTCGGCCAAGGCACGGGCACAGCCCAGACCAAGCCCTTTGGAGGAGGCACAGACCAAAGCCCGCTTTCCACTGATCCCAAGATCCATCCTTATCTTCCCTTCGTGATCGTCGCGTTGATGTCGTCGCATATCGCCTTGTTTTAGGGCTACCCCCGCCGGATGTCACCTTTCATCACTCTCTTCGGACCACAGGCCTCGACGAGGCCGAGTCGAATATCCGTCATATGACCGATACATTGGCACTCACGTTTTCACCAAAATGGCACGATTTCCGCCCAATTCCCCCAACATTGAACCAGTCCTGACAAAATCCTGCCACTGTTACCAAATAGCTTGAATGCGTTATGATGAGTGTTGGTGTCACGAGTGTGCGGAGTAGAACAGTGTACAAACAAGGCGTTTCCAGACATAATACCTGCCTGATGGTGGTGGAACAGAACGGATTCGAGCTGCGTCTGCACAGTAGGCCCTGTGTGACCGTTTTCATCCGTGCAACTGTCGAAGAATGAGGTCGGGGGGAGTGATGAACACGCAGATGAGAGGCAAAACACAAAACCACATGGCCCCGACCGGCCCCGTGCAGACACTTCCGGTGTACCGCGCCGTCGATTTTTGTGTCAGAAATGGCATCAATCTTGGCGAACCCATTGGGCATGCTGATGAAATTGAACTGGCCGATGCCTATTGCCTGAAAAAAAACGCCAAGCGTGACCGCCTGTCCATTGTGGTGGATGAAACGGGTTTGAGCATTGCGGCAAACTCCCAATTGGGTCAGACCGGGGCCGAACTTCACCTCGATTGCGTGGCTACGTTTATGGCCGGTTCAGGCGCGACAGTTGAGGCGCTGATTCTGATTGAGACCGATGCGACGGGCCTGATCGAAGACACCTATCTGTTGCCTTTTGCCCCGATTGATCCCGACATCGAATATGTGTTGGTCAAAATCGACCGGGACAGCGCGCGGGCGCGTCTGGCAGAGGTCGCCTATGTCGCCTTTACCCGAGGCACACGGATCACATTGGCCAATGGGCTACAAAAACCAATCGAAGAGTTGTCCGTGGGCGACCGTGTTTTGACCCGCGACCATGGACCGCGTGAAATCCGTTGGATCGGCCAACAAACCGTCCGCGCCACCGGTGCCTTTGCCCCCATTGTGATCAAACAGGGCGCTTTGAACAACGAACATGATCTGATTGTCTCGCCAAACCACCGGATTTTCATCTATCAACGCCGTGACCATGCCCGCGCAGGACGTGCCGAAGTTCTTGTAAAGGCAAAACTTTTGGTCAATGGCGTCAATGTCGTTCAGACCGAGGGCGGGTTTGTCGATTACTTCCAATTGCTGTTTGACAGCCATGAAATCATCTACGCCGAAGGCATCGCCGCCGAGAGCATGTTTGTCGATGGTCAGGTGCGATCCGCCCTCCCCGCAGACATACAGGCCCGGATCAGAACCACCCACGCCGTCGCTGAGTCGCCACGCGCGTTTGAATTGCATGATGGCATGTTGGAGCCCTCTGTTGCGGCGGAACTGCTGCGCTCGGCCTCGGCGTAATTGAGTATTTAAGCTGCAATGAAACCGAAATGGCGCTCCCTTTTGGGGGCGTTTTTCGTTTGGCAAGGAGAGTTTGGCAAGGGGACCTGAAACAGGACCAATGCCGTGAAGGTGCCCCATCCCCCCCCAACGCCACAGACCACCGCCTCCTCCAATGGGAAGACGCACCTGATCGTTTTGGCCACGGCGGGCGGCAACAGGCTGCATATCCCCATTGCCGCCTCGCCCCTGCCCCGCTATATCCGCCCTCATGTTAAACGCCACACATACCGCCCTTGTTCTGCCTGACGAAATTGCGCGTCGGCGCACCTTTGCCATTATTTCTCACCCGGACGCCGGTAAAACGACGTTGACGGAGAAGTTCCTGTTGTACGGGGGCGCGATCCAGATGGCGGGTCAGGTGCGGGCCAAAGGCGAAGCGCGGCGGACGCGCTCTGACTTTATGCAAATGGAAAAGGACCGCGGGATTTCCGTGTCGGCCTCGGCCATGTCCTTTGATTTTGATGGCTATCGCTTCAATCTTGTCGACACGCCCGGTCACTCGGATTTCTCCGAAGACACTTACCGCACGCTGACGGCAGTGGATGCGGCTGTGATGGTGATCGACGGGGCGAAGGGTGTTGAAAGCCAAACACGCAAGCTGTTTGAAGTCTGCCGGATGCGCGACCTGCCGATCCTGACCTTTTGTAACAAGATGGACCGTGAGAGCCGGGATACTTTTGATATCATTGATGAAATTCAAGAGAACCTGGCAATTGACGTGACCCCGGCAAGCTGGCCCATTGGCGTGGGCCGCGAGTTTGTCGGCTGTTACGATGTGATCAATGATCGCCTTGAACTGATGGACCGGGCGGACCGCAACAAGGTCGCAGGCAGCATTAAGATCAAGGGCCTCGATGACCCGAAACTGGCCGAACATGTGCCTGCGCATCTGTTGGAGCAGCTCAAAGAAGAATTGGAAATGGCGCGCGCATTGTTGCCCGCGTTTGACCGTCAGGCGTTCTTGGACGGCACCATGACGCCGATCTGGTTCGGCTCCGCGATCAACTCCTTTGGCGTCCAGGAATTGATGGCCGGGATCGCCAAATTTGGCCCTGAGCCGCAGGTGCAAAAGGCCACACCGCGTCCGATCAGCCCGGATGAGACCAAGGTCATGGGCTATGTGTTCAAGGTGCAGGCCAATATGGACCCGAAACACCGCGACCGCGTGGCCTTTGTGCGCTTGGCCTCGGGGCATTTCAAACGCGGTATGAAACTCACCCATGTACGCACGAAAAAGCCGATGGCGATCTCCAACCCGGTGCTGTTTTTGGCCTCTGACCGCGAATTGGCCGAAGAAGCCTGGGCCGGCGACATCATGGGCATCCCGAACCACGGCCAATTGCGCATCGGCGACACCTTGACCGAGGGCGAGGACATCCGCGTCACCGGCATCCCAAGCTTTGCCCCCGAGCTGTTGCAAACGGTGCGCGCGGGCGACCCGATGAAGGCCAAGCATTTGGAAAAGGCTTTGATGCAATTCGCCGAAGAAGGGGCCGCGAAAGTGTTCAAACCCGCCATTGGGTCCGGCTTCATCGTCGGCGTGGTCGGCGCTTTGCAGTTCGAGGTTTTGGCCAGCCGGATTGAATTGGAATACGGGCTGCCGGTGCGGTTTGACGCGTCGCAATTCACCTCGGCACGCTGGGTCACGGGGCCCAAAGCCGAGATGGACAAGTTCATCAACACCAACAAACAGCATATCTCCTATGACCACGACGGCGACCCGGTGTTCTTGACCCGCCTACAATGGGACATTGACCGAATCGTGCGCGACTACCCGGCGCTGACCCTGTCGGCGACCAAGGAAATGATGGTTTGACGCCGTTTCTGAAATTGCACAAACCGAACCAAAAAGGCTGACCACAGCGATGCGGTCAGCCTTTACCATTTGAAATCGAACATTCTCGTCCAAAACCCGATTTATGCGATCGTCAGATCCATGCTGATCTCACAGTCCAAAACCTTGGACACGGGACAGCCGGTTTCAGCCGCCTTTGCCGCCTCTTCGATCAGCGCCTTGTCGCCCTCTGCGCGGATCGAAACCGTCAAATGAGCTTTCACAATCTTCGGCCCGCCCTCCATCGACAAGTGAATGGTGGATTTGGTTTCGATCTGATCGGCGGTGATGCCACGTTCGGCCAATTGACCGGACAGCGCCATCGAGAAACAGCCCGCATGGGCCGCACCGATCAACTCTTCGGGGTTGGTGCCCATGCCGTCTTCGAAACGGGTGTTGAAACCATAGCGCGCGTCTGAGAGCACGCCGCTTTGCGTCGAAACAAGCCCTTTGCCCTCTTTCAGATCACCACTCCATGTCGCGGATCCATGTTTTTTAATCATCGTGCGTCTCCTCTTTGGTTTCCTCTGACTCCACTGTGCCAGACGCACAAAGAGATTCACAGTTGCAATCAGTGCGCAAATCGCAGCATTCCTTGACCTTTTCGTGATTGAAGCGTATGAGGCGTTCCACAGACGTATCGGCAATATGGCCGAACGGGCCGCGCGGGATTTGCGGCCGAAAAAACAGCCGCAATATCGCGAAAGGCACGACTTGACCAAATTTTCCGACTTAAACCTTGCTCCCAAAGTTCTCAAAGCCATCGAGGACGCTGGCTACGAATCCCCGACCCCGATTCAGGCTGGCGCGATTCCCCCCGCCCTTGAGGGCCGGGATGTCTTGGGCATCGCCCAGACCGGGACCGGCAAAACCGCCTCTTTCGTTTTGCCGATGATCACCCTGCTCAGCCGTGGCCGGGCCCGCGCCCGGATGCCGCGCTCGCTCGTGCTCTGTCCGACCCGCGAATTGGCGGCACAGGTGGCGGAGAACTTTGACACCTACACCAAATACATGAAGCTGACCAAAGCTCTGTTGATCGGGGGCGTGTCGTTCAAAGAACAGGATATCCTGATCGACAAGGGCGTGGACGTTTTGATCGCCACACCGGGTCGGTTGCTCGATCATTTCGAACGCGGCAAATTGATCCTCTCTGACGTCAAAGTCATGGTGGTGGACGAGGCCGACCGGATGCTCGACATGGGGTTCATCCCCGACATCGAACGCATCTTTGGCCTCACGCCGTTCACCCGCCAAACGCTGTTTTTCTCGGCCACGATGGCACCGGAAATCGAGCGGATCACCAACACCTTCCTGTCGGCCCCGGCTCGCATCGAAGTGGCGCGCCAAGCCACCTCTGGCGAAAACATCGAACAACATGTGGTGATGTTCAAAGCCTCGCGTCGCGACCGCGCGGCCTCGGAAAAACGTCATCTTTTGCGTACGTTAATCGACCTAGAGGGCGAAAAGCTCGACAATGCAATCGTGTTTTGTAACCGCAAGACCGATGTCGATATCGTCTCGCAATCCCTGAAAAAATACGGCTATGACGCGGCACCGATCCATGGTGATCTGGAGCAAAGTCAACGCAACGCAACATTGGACGGGTTCCGCAACGGCAAATTGAAAATCCTCGTGGCCTCAGATGTGGCCGCGCGCGGTTTGGATGTGCCGTCCGTGACCCATGTGTTTAACTTTGACGTCCCAAGCCACGCCGAAGACTATGTCCACCGGATCGGGCGCACGGGTCGTGCAGGCCGCGATGGCAAAACGATCATGCTCTGCGAGCCGCGCGACGAAAAGAATTTCGCGGATGTGGAACGTCTGATTGGCAAAGGAATCCCGCGTTTGGACAATCCTTTGGGTACCGTTGCCGAGGCGGAGACCACGACCTCGGATCACGCCCCGGCAGAGACCAAATCCGAGGACAAACCGAAACGGACCCGCTCGCGCAGCAGCAGAAGCCGCAAATCCGACAAGCCGGAGACGGCGGTTGAGGCGACAGAAGCGAAGGCCTCTGAGAGCCAGGCGCAAGAGGCCCCCGAGGCCACTGTGGCGGCAAAGACTGTGGAGGCAAAACCGGAATCGCGCGGCAGAGAACGCGCACCGCGTGAACCCCGCGAGCAGCGCGAGTCTTCGCGCACATCACAGGCCGCCTCTGATAGCAAATCCTCCGAGAACCGGGATCGCAGCAGCAGTTCGCGCAGCCGCGGTCGGCGCGACGATGATAAAAAGGTTGTGGGTCTGGGCGATCACCTGCCCTCTTTCATTGCATTAAGCTTTGACGAACGCAGCGCCAGTTAAAGCCAAAGCATCCTTTGCAAAAATTCAAAAACCCGCGCCATGGCGCGGGTTTTATTTTGTGCATTTGCAGATTCGGCCAAAAACCCCCCCGCAGCCGAAACAGCTACGGGGGAAAATTCAATTGGACAGGCGGGAGATCACGATTTGGACCTCCGGCTTTTTGCCGGTCTCTTCATGGGTCGATTTGCGAATGATGCGGCGCATCTCTTCTTCGAGTTTGCCGTCGTCTGAAAGGGTCTTGGGCTTGGCGCGCATCAGGAATTGGTTCACATCCTCTTCCAACACATCCACCAACGGCGCACGCGACAGGCCGACCTCGGGCAGACCACGCACTTCGCACCAGCAATCGCCCAAAGGCTCGTTGTCCTCAATGATCACCGTGGCAACAATCAACCCGTTCATGGCCATGCGAATCCGGTCGCGCACAATGCCATCCATCGCGCCGATCTGGATCGACCCATCAAGATACGTCCGCCCGGTTTCGACATATTCAACCACGCGCGGCGCATTGCCCGACAGATCAAGACACACACCATTCGGCGCAACCACAGCCTGAAACCCGTTTGATTCCGCAAGTTTCGCATGTTCGCGCAGATGGCGGTGTTCGCCGTGCATCGGGATGACGACCTGCGGTTTAACAACCTCGTGCAGGGTCGCAAGATCGGGACGATTGGCGTGACCTGAGACGTGGAACAAGCCATCTTGGTCAGAGATCACATTAACGTCCATCTCAGAAAACGCGTTGACGATCCGACCTACAGAGACCTCATTGCCGGGGATGGTTTTCGAGGAGAAAATCATCGTGTCACCGGCGGCGAATTTCAGGCCGAGGTATTTGCCACGCGACAATTGTGCGGTCGCCGCACGATGTTCGCCCTGCGACCCGGTGGTCAGCAACATCAGGTTTTCGCGCGGAATATCGGTGGCATTTTCCGGCGACACCGTGGCGGGGAAATCGGAAATGATCCCGGTTTCAATCGCGGCGGTGATCATCCGGCGCATGGCCCGGCCCAAAAGCACCACGGAACGCCCCGCTTTCGCGCCCGCAACAGCCAAGGTTTTGACCCGAGCAATGTTGGAGGCAAATGTCGTGGCGGCGACCATGCCGTCAAGTCCGGCGATCAGCTCGGTGAGTGGGCCGATGACTTCGGATTCAGAGCGGCCAGGATTGGGCGAAAACACGTTGGTGGAATCGCACACCATGGCTTTGATGCCGTCTTTCGACACCTCTTCCCAAAGCGCGCGATCAAAGGCCTCGCCCACCACCGGGGTCTCGTCGAGTTTGAAATCGCCGGTATGGATGATCCGCCCCGCAGGCGTGTCGATGACCAAGGCCGAGCTTTCGGGGATCGAATGCGAGATCGGCAGGAAGCCGACGGTAAAGGCCCCAACGGTCGTTGTGTCCGGCCATTTCGAGACGGTTTTGATCATCAACTCATCATGACCGTGCTCTTCGAATTTCAGCCGCGCGAGGTGGGCGGTGAAAGCACGGGCATAGATCGGCGCGCCGAGACGGGGCCAAAGATGACCGACCGCGCCAACGTGATCCTCATGCGCATGGGTGATGAAAATCGCGTCGATCCGGTCCTTGCGCTCCACCAGCCACGCAATGTCGGCAAAGATGAGATCGACACCGGGGGTGCCATCCATCGAGGGGAACGTTACGCCGAGATCGACGACGATATAGCGTTCGCTGCCCGCCGGGCCATAGCCGTACACATAACAGTTCATGCCGATTTCGCCGGCGCCGCCTAACGGGAGGTAAAGAAGTCTATCGCTCATATGTTGCCCTGATCCTTATTATATTGGTGAATGACCACGAGGCCGCGAATGGTCAGGAATTCGTCAAATGCGTCAAAGAGTTTGTGGCCCTGATTGAACAAAGGCGCAAGGCCTCCGGTGGCGATGACTTGCATCGGGCGGTCATATTCGACCTTAATCCGGTTGCAGGTTTCGCGCACGAGGCCGACATAGCCCCAAAATACCCCCGATTGCATACAGGCCACCGTGTTGGTGCCGATCACTTTATCCGGCATGGTCACGTCCACATGCGGCAATGCTGCGGCTTTGAGGTGCAGGGATTCAAGCGAGGTGTTGACGCCGGGAGAAATCACGCCGCCGACATAAGCGCCATCTTCGGCCACGACATCAAATGTGGTGGCCGTGCCGAAATCAACCACGATCAGATCGCCACCAAATGTATCATACGCGGCAGCGGAGTTGACCAGACGGTCGGGACCGACCGTTGTCCCCTCGTCCACGCGCGGCGCATGGGGCAAAAGACATTCGGGTTTGCCGACCACGAGGGGACGACAATCGAAGTAACGATTGGCCAGAACCCGCAGGTTAAACACCACCCGCGGCACGGTGGAGGAAATGATCACCTCGGTGATGTCGGCCTCGATTTTTTGAAAATTCATCAAGGTCGCCAGCCAGACATAATATTGATCCGCCGTGCGTTGATGTTCGGTCGAGGTGCGCCATGTGGCGATGAAATCGGTCCCGTCCCAGATGGAAAAGACGGTGTTGGTGTTGCCGGTGTCGATACAGAGAAGCATTTAAAAATAAACCTCAGCGGCGGGGATGGTGAGTTTGCCATTGGATGTGGCGAGCACAAGATTGCCAAAGGCATCGACGGTTTCAAACGTGCCATGATGCTCTTCGCGCATGGTACGCGCCCGGATCGGTTGGCCCAAACGCGCGGCCCGCGCGAGCCAAGCGGTGCGGATCGGCGCAAAGCCATAGGTGACAAATTGCGCCTCCCAATGGGCGTAAGCGGGGGCAAGCAGGTCCAGAAAGTCTTCGGGCACAACCAGAGCGCCGGTTTCATCCGCCAAGGAGACCGGCGCCACCGCGCCCTTTTCAAGCTGTGCCGGAACAGGGGCCGCAACAAGATTGATGCCAATGCCGATGGCCAAATGCGCGGGCCCACGTTCCAAAAGGATGCCCGCAACCTTGCCGCCATTGAGCAAAACGTCATTGGGCCATTTCAGTGAAAACGGATCGGTCCGCCCGGTGGCGGCGACGAAAGCGTCATAAAGCGCAAGCGAGGCCACGAAGGAGCGCAACGCCACCAATTCTGGTCGCTCTGTTGGGAACATCAACAAGGTTGCGGCAAAATTGCCCTCGGGCATGGCCCAGGCCCGACCGCGCCGACCGTGGGCGGCGGTTTGCGACAGGGACAAAATCCATTGCGAAAATGTGGAAGAGGCCGCGACACGCGCGGCCTCCGACATGGTGCTGTCCACGGAGGGCAGGACGGTGCGCCCTACCCCTTCGGGCCATCTGTACAGATTATTTGACAAGGGCTTCGGCCGCGAGCGCAGCCATGCCATCGACGCCAAACATATTGACAATCCCGACCAGCATGATCAGCGCAGAGAGGGTCAACAGCGCAAAGGTCACCGGCGAAGACACTTTGTCCAAAGGATCGGTCTCAACGCCAAAATACATGTAATAGACGATGCGCAGGTAGTAGAAGGCACCGATCACCGACGCGATCACACCGAAGATGGCGAGGTAGATGAGACCCGCCCCCCAAGCGGCCTGAAGCACGGCCAGTTTACCGAAGAACCCGAGCATCGGCGGCACACCGGCGAGCGAGAACATCAGCACCAGCAAAGCCAGAGCCTTGGCCGGAGAATTGCGCCAATACAAGTTCAGCGAGGCGATGTCTGTGACCGGCTGGCCATCGCGTTCCATGGTCATGATAAAGGCGAAGGTGCCGATGTTCATGGTGACATAGATCGCCATGTAGATCAGCGCCGATTGCACGCCTTCGGCATTGCCCGCCGCCAGACCCATAAGCGCAAAGCCCATGTGGGAGATCGAGGAATAGGCCATCAGGCGTTTGATGTTGGTTTGACCGATCCCGGCAATCGCGCCCAAGAACATCGAGGCCACGGCGATGACCGCAAGCACCTGTTGCCAATCGCCGGTGATACCACCAAAGGCGTCATGCAACACGCGGGCGAAAAGACCCATCGCGGCCAATTTCGGCGCGGTGGCGAAGAAGGCGGTGGTCGGTGTCGGAGCACCCTCGTAGACGTCCGGGGTCCACATGTGGAACGGCACGGCGGAGACTTTGAACGCCAGACCGGTCATGATGAAGACGAGACCAAAGAGCACCCCGAGCGGCGCGTCAACCGAGACGACCGAGAGGATACCGGCGAAAGACGTGGTGCCGGCAAAGCCGTAGACCAAGGACGACCCGTAGAGCAAAAGCCCGGACGAGAGCGAGCCCAGCACGAAATATTTCAGGCCCGCTTCGGTCGATTTCACGCTGTCACGGCGGAAGGACGCGATGACATACAAGGACAGCGACATCAACTCCAAGCCCAGGTAGAGCGCCATCAAATCGCCTGCAGAGACCATCACCATCATGCCGATTGTCGAGAACAGCACAAGGATCGGATATTCGAATTTGGCGAAGCCGCGTTTGTCGAGGAAGTCATAAGACATCACCAAAACGGCGGCCCCGGCCAAGAGGATTCCAACCTTGCCAAAGCGCGAGAAGGCGTCGTCGATGAACATGCCGTGGAAGGCCGGGGTGGCCCCGCCCCCGCCCAAACCGATGAGCAAAGCAACGATGACAAAGACCGCAGCCGTCACCCAGGTGATCAGCCCCGCCAATTTGTCTTTGCCGGTGTAGACCGCGAAGAGGAGCGCGAGCATGCCGTAAATGGCAAGCAAGGTTTCTGGGAGGACGATGGAGAAATCGTTGGAGGTCATGGTCCTGATCCCTTAGTGGCTTGCCGCTTCGACGACCAGATCGGCCGACAGAGCTGCGTGATAATTGTCGATGAGGGCGGTGACCGACGGGCTGATGATATCCAGCACCAGCGCGGGGTAGACGCCCAGGAGAAGGGTCATGGCAATCAACGGCGCAAAGATCCATTTTTCACGCGCGCTCAGATCGGTGATCGCCTTGAGGCTTTCTTTGATCAGATCGCCCAAGACCACGCGGCGGTAGAGCCAAAGCGCGTAGGCGGCGGAGAAGATCACGCCCGAGGTCGCAACCAAAGCGATCCAGGTGTTGGCTTGGAACATGCCGACGAGGGTCAGAAATTCACCAATGAAGCCCGAGGTGCCCGGCAGGCCGACGTTGGCCATGGTGAAGAACATGAACACCAGCGCGTAGGCGGGCATCCGGTTCACCAGACCGCCAAAAGCGTCGATCTCACGGGTGTGCATCCGCTCATAGATCACGCCAACGCAAAGGAAGAGCGCACCAGAGACAAAGCCGTGCGAGATCATTTGAAAGATCGCACCATCGAGGCCTTGTTGGTTCAGCGAGAAGATACCGGCAGTGACATAGCCCATATGCGCGACCGAGGAATAGGCGATGAGCTTTTTCATGTCCTCTTGCACCAAGGCCACCAGCGAGGCGTAGACAATCGCGATCACCGAGAGGACCATGACGAAATCGGCCAAGTTGGCGGAGGCCACCGGGAACATCGGGATCGAGAAACGCAGGAAGCCGTAGCCGCCCATTTTCAACAGGATCGCCGCCAGAACCACGGAGCCCGCCGTCGGGGCCTGAACGTGGGCGTCGGGCAACCAGGTGTGCACCGGCCACATCGGCATTTTCACCGCGAAAGAGGCGAAGAAGGCCAGGAACGCGAGGGTTTGGAAACCGCCAACGATGTTGAAGCCCAGCACCTTGATCGTCTCGGAAGAGAAATCATGGGCCAGCAATTGCACGATGTCGGTGGTGCCTGCGTCAATATACATGGCGACCATCGCCACCAACATGAGCACCGAGCCCAAGAAGGTGTAGAGGAAGAATTTGAACGCAGCGTAGATGCGGTTTTTGCCGCCCCAAATGCCGATGATCAGGAACATCGGGATCAGGCCGCCCTCAAAGAAGAGGTAGAACAACATCAGGTCGAGCGCACAGAACACGCCAAGCATAAGCGTTTCCAACAACAGAAACGCGATCATGTATTCCTTGACCCGAAGCTTCACATCCCAAGCGGACCAGATCGCCAAAGGCATCAAAGCGGTGGTGAGCATGACGAACAGGACCGAAATCCCGTCGACGCCCATTTTGTACTTCATCCCCATGATCCACTCAGCTTCTTCGACCATCTGAAAGCCGGTGTCAGACGCATCGAAGCCAAAGAGAATAAAGAGCGAGATCACAAAGGTGATGACGGTGGCAAACAGCGCAAGCCGTTTGGCGTTCAGTTGCGCCACCGCATCATCGCCCCGCAAAAACAGCGCGAGAACAAGAGCCGCCACAGTGGGCAGGAAGGTGACAAAGGAAAGGACGTTATCCATTAGTGTGTCCCCCCGTTGATCGACATCCAGGTAATCAAGATCACAATCCCCAAGACCATGCTAAATGCATAGGTAAAGATAAAGCCCGACTGCGCCCGGCCAGCAAGGCGGGTGAAGAAGGGCACGATGCCCATGGCGACGCCGTTGATCGCACCGTCAATGGTGTCCTCGTCGCCGCGTTTCCAAAAGAACCGACCCAGCGCCAAAAACGGGCGCACGATGAGCGCATCATAGATCTCGTCAAAGTACCATTTGTTCAGCAAGAACCGGTAGGCGACGGGTTGGCTGTCGGCCAGACGTTTCGGCAGGCTCGGGCTTTTGATGTAGAAAATCCAAGCGGTGATGAAGCCGATGAGCATCGCGATGAAGGGCGAGACCTTGACCCAGGTCGGCGCGTGGTGCGCGTCATCAAGCACGGTGTTCTCAGGCCCAACAAAGATCGCACCCTGCGGAGCGGCGCCTGTCGCGGCCACCGCTTCGCCATGTGCCGCGGGAGCGGCAGCTTCACCATGGGCCGGAGCCGCTTCGCCCTCGGCCACCACCTCTTCGTGTTGCATGGGAAGACCGAAGAATTCGGTGAATGTCTCATGATCGCCAAAGAAGCTGTTGTACCAGATCATCCCACCAAACACCGCACCCAGCGCCAAGACGCCAAGCGGCACCAGCATGACAAGCGGGCTTTCATGGGCATGATCATGGGCGTGATGATCGCCACGGGCTTTGCCGTAGAAGGTCATGAAAATCAGACGCCACGAGTAGAAGGACGTGAACAGCGCCGCGATGACCAGCATCCAGAAGGCATAGCCCACACCGGAGGCATAGGCGCTTTCGATGATGGCGTCTTTCGACAGAAAACCCGCGAAGCCAAAATGCGTCAACGGAATGCCGACCCCGGTGATCGCCAGCGTACCGATGATCATCATCCAGAAGGTGAACGGGATTTTCTTACGCAGCGCGCCATAATTGCGCATGTCTTGTTCGTGGTGCATCGCGTGGATCACGGACCCGGCCGACAAGAACAACATGGCTTTAAAGAACGCATGCGTCAAAAGGTGGAACATCGCCGGACCATAAGCGCCGACACCTGCGGCCACGAACATGTAACCGAGTTGCGAACAGGTCGAATAGGCGATGACGCGTTTGATGTCGTTTTGCACAAGGCCGACGGTGGCGGCAAAAAATGCCGTGGTGGCCCCAATGTAGATCACGAACATCTGCGCTTGCGGCGCGTATTCAAAGATCGGCGACATGCGGCAGACCAGGAACACACCGGCGGTGACCATGGTCGCGGCGTGGATGAGAGCGGACACAGGCGTCGGGCCTTCCATCGCGTCCGGCAACCATGTGTGCAAGAACAACTGCGCCGATTTCCCCATCGCGCCGACGAACAACAAGAATGCGATCAGATTGGCCGCGTTCCAGTCGGTCCAGAGGAAATGCAACTGCGTTTGGGCCAACATCGGGCCCGCGGCAAAGACATCGTCCAAACGAATGCTGTCGGTGAGGAAGAACAATGCAAAGATGCCGAGAGAAAAGCCAAAGTCACCCACACGGTTGACGATAAAGGCTTTCATCGAGGCGGCCCCGGCAGAGGGCTTTTTGAAATAAAAGCCGATCAGCAGGTAAGAGGCCAGCCCCACGCCTTCCCAGCCAAAGAACATTTGGGCGAGGTTGTCGGCGGTGACCAGCATCAACATGGCGAAGGTGAAGAGCGAGAGATAGGCAAAAAAGCGCGCGCGGTACGGTTCGCTGTCTTTGAAATTCTCGTCATGGGCCATGTAGCCGAAGGAGTAGAGGTGCACGAGGGCGGAGACCGTGTTGACCACAATCAACATGATCGCGGTGAGGCGGTCGACCCGGATGCCCCAATCAACAGACAACGCCCCGCTTTCGATCCAACGCAGGATCGTGATGTGATGCGTTTGCCCGTCATGGCCGAGGAACACGACCCAAGACAGCAAAGCCGCCAAGAACAAAAGACCCGTGGTCAGATATTGCGCGCTCTTTTCGCCAATCACACGCCAGCCAAAGCCCGCGATGATCGCGCCCACAAGAGGCGCAAAAAGGATGATCGTTTCCATGGACTTTACCCTTTCATCACGTTGACGTCTTCGACGTCGATCGTGCCGCGGTTGCGGAAGAAGCTCACAAGAATGGCCAAACCGATAGCCGCTTCAGCGGCGGCCACGGTGAGCACCAGCATCGTGAAAATCTGCCCCGTCAAATCCCCGAGATACGAGGAGAAAGCGACAAGGTTGATATTGACCGACAGCAGGATCATCTCGATGGACATCAAAATGATGATGACGTTCTTTCGGTTCAAAAAGAGCCCGAAAATGCCGATGACAAACAGCGCCGCTGCGACTGTCAGGTAATGTTCAAGTCCGACCATGCCGTCCCTCAGTTCTTTCTCTCACGCCGCGTGTCGCGGCTTTTGGTTCAGGGCGCGCTGCGCTCAGGCGCGCCCTTCGTAATTTCGTCAGGCAGGCTTAAAGCCCCTGCCCCGGTTTGACGTCCTTGAGCTCCATGGCTTTGCCCGGATCGCGGTACATCTGTTGCAACACGTTTTGGCGTTTGACGTCCGAACGGTGGCGCAGCGTCAATACGATGGCACCGATCATCGAGACCAAAAGCACCAGACCCGCAAGTTGGAACAACATCAGATATTGGTCATACATCAACAGGCCCAAAGCGGCGGTGTTGTGGATCTCGGCCGCGTCCGGCGTCACCGACTGGCGCAGCGCCTGTGCGCCCTCGGCCGTGGTCCAGTCACCAAAGGCAAGGCCCATCTGCAACAGCAACACCACACCGATCAGCAAAGCAAACGGCAGGTATTTCGCCATCCCGGCTTTCAACTCGGCAAAGTCCACGTCCAACATCATCACCACGAAGAGGAACAGAACCATGACGGCCCCGACATAGACGATGATCAACAACATCGCGACGAATTCCGCGCCCAACAGCACGAAAAGCCCGGAGGCCGAAAGGAAGGTCAGGATCAGCCAAAGCACCGAATGCACCGGGTTTTTGGAAACCACGGTGAACAGCCCGGCCACCAACATCACGATGGCGAAGGTGTAAAAAGCGAAATCTACGACAGTCATTCACTGCCCTCCTGCGTCTCGGAGAAGACGGCCTGCGCCAACTCCAGTGCCTTTGACATTGCGGGCACACCGCCCAACATCGACATTTGATAGATCACTTCCGCGATCTCCTTTTGTGTAGCCCCCGCTTGTATCGCGTGGCGCACGGTCATTTTAAACGGAACCTCGGCCTGAGCTCCCAAAACCGTTTGCCCGGCAAGCACGACGAGCAGGCGGGTTTTGGCATCCAAGCCGTCCTTGTTGAACGCATTTCCCCAAAACATTTCCAACTGTTCCTTCGACATGGTCGGGAACAGTTTGTCGAACGCCGGCATCTGGAAATTTTCCAAAGCCGGATTGAAAGAGGCGGCCATCTTTTGGCTTTGCTCAATCATCTCTGCGAAAAGTTTGGTGAAATCATTCATGGGGATCCCTTACCGATACGGTGCATCCAATTCGAGGTTACGGGCAATTTCCGCTTCCCACACCTCGCCGTTTTCAAGCAGTTTTTCCTTGTCGTAAAACAGCTCTTCGCGGGTCTCCGTGGCGAATTCGAAATTTGGACCTTCGACGATGGCATCCACCGGACAGGCCTCTTGGCAGAAGCCGCAATAGATGCATTTCGTCATGTCGATGTCATAGCGCGTGGTGCGGCGCGAGCCGTCCTCGCGCGGTTCGGCATCAATGGTGATCGCCTGCGCCGGGCAAATCGCTTCGCACAGTTTACAGGCAATGCAACGCTCCTCGCCGTTCGGATAGCGACGCAACGCATGTTCCCCCCGGAAGCGAGGCGACAGCGGCCCCTTTTCATGCGGGTAGTTGATCGTCGCTTTCGGCGCAAAGAAATACCGCAACCCGATTTTGAAACCGGCAATGATGTCGGTCATCAGGAAGTATTTCACAGCGCGGCTGTAATCGAAGGGAGTGTCGGTTTGAGCCATGATCAGCCTCCAATCGCCCAGCGGGCATAGAACCCACCGAAGACTTCGAATTTTGCAAGGAATGCCACCAGAACGACCCAGAACAGCGACAGCGGCAGGAAGACTTTCCAACCAATGCGCATCAATTGATCGTAGCGGTAGCGCGGCACGATGGCTTTGACCATCGAGAAGATAAAGAAGAAGAACAACATCTTGCCGACGAGCCAGAGGATACCGTCCGGCAGGAATTCAACCGGGGAGTTCCAGCCGCCGAAGAACAGGATCGACACGAGCGCGCACATCAGCACCACGGCCATCAATTCGCCCATCATGAACAACAAAAACGGCGTGGAGGAATATTCGACCTGATAACCAGCGACGAGTTCCGATTCCGCTTCGGGCAAATCGAACGGCGGGCGGTTGGTTTCGGCCAGGGCGGAGACGAAGAACAACACCACCATCGGGAAGTGCGGCAACCAGTACCAAGAGAAAATCCCGGCCCCGTCCTGCGCGGCGACGATGTCACCAAAGTTCATCGAGCCGGTGGAGATGACCACACCGATGATGATCAAGCCGATGGAGACCTCATAGGAAATCATCTGCGCCGCAGAGCGCAGCGCGCCCAAGAACGGGTATTTCGAGTTCGACGCCCAACCGCCCATGATCACGCCGTAAACCTCAAGCGAGGAAATGGCGAAGATATAAAGGATCGCGACGTTCAAATCGGCAATCACCCAACCCTCGTTCCAAGGGATCGCAACCCAGGCGATACAGGCGGTGACAAAGGTGATCATCGGCGCGAGGTAAAAGACAAATTTGTCCGCCCCCGCAGGCACAACCACCTCTTTCACGATGTATTTGATAAAGTCCGCAAAGGACTGCAACAAACCAAAGATGCCCACGATATTGGGGCCTTTACGCATCTGGACCGCAGCCCAGATTTTACGGTCGCCATACATCAAGAAGGCGAGTGCGACGAACAAAGGCACCAAGACCAACAGACATTGTCCGAGGACCAGGAGCGCAATGCCCAGATTTGTTGTCGTGAAAAATTCGACCATGTCTTAGCCTCTCACACCATCGGTATTCTATTTTCCCGGCAGTTTGCCACCACGACCTCAGCGTCGAGTTTGCTTACACCATCGGGGAGCGCTGGCGAGATGGTGTAAACAGCATCCGCGCGCCAAATTCCAGCCTCTTGTGCGACATTCGTGCGCACATGTCGTGCAAATCCGAAACCACGGATCAGCGTATATTGCGCGGCGGCGCATTCTGCATAAGCCACCACATTTTTTTCGCCCTCATGGCCCCGAAAGGACACAAGAAAATTGACCAGATCGCCGTCCAAAAGACGGGTCTCAACACCAAGATACTCACGGGCCTGCGCCGCACGCCCCACCTGTGCGTTCGGGGTCGCAGGAGCCGCCATCGCACAGCCCGCAAGCGGGATGAGCGCAGCCAGCGCCAGCGCCTGAACGGCGGTGGGATATGCGGTGGGTGCGGTCATTATTCCGCAGCCATTGCTGTGTCTTTGCGGGCTTTCGCCTGCGCCGACAGTTCGGTCATCAATACGGATGCCCGTGCGATCGGGTTGGTCAGGTAGAAATCCTTGACCGCATTGCGGAAGGTCGCGGTGCCAAGTTTTTTGGCGGCCAGCGCCGACCATGCGTTCTCAGCCACCTCGTCGATCCGCGCCAGATGCGGCACCTCAGCGATCAAAGCGGTGCGCAACTGCGCCAGTGAGTCGTAGCCCAATTTGGCCCCGACTTCCGCAGACAACGCCCGGATGATCGCCCAGTTTTCTTTTGCCTCGCCCGGAGGGAAAGCGGCGCGCAGCGCAAGCTGCGGACGGCCTTCGGTGTTCACGAACAACCCGTTTTCTTCGGTATAGGCCGCACCCGGCAGGATCACGTCAGCGCGGTGCGCGCCACGGTCGCCGTGGCTGCCTTGGTAGATGACAAACGCGCCCTCGCCCACTTCGACCTCATCCGCGCCGAGGTTGTAGATCGCTTCGGCCCCGTCGAGCGCCGCCGCAAGGCCGCCCTCGGTGGTGGCATTCACGTCCATCGCACCGACGCGCGAGGCGGCGGTGTGCAGGATCATCAGCTTGGATTTGGTGGCTTCCGCCAGTTTCATCGCGGCGGCCAAAACGGCCTCGCCATCGGCCTCATTGATCGCGCCTTGACCAACGATGACCAGCGAGGGTTGTTCCAACACCGCGCCATAGTCTTTGTTCAAAAGGCTATCCAAAGCCGCACGGTCGGTGCCGACATGGGCATATTTATAGGTCAGGTCAACGGCTTCTCCGACCAGACCGATATTGGCGCCATTGGCCCAAGCACGGCGGATACGGGCGTTCAACACCGGCGCTTCGTCGCGCGGGTTGGTGCCGATGAGTTGGATGAATTTCGCATCATCAATGTCGGCGATCGTCGCGGTGCCGGCATAGGCGGCGCGGTTGCCCGCAGGGAGTTTCGCGCCATCAATGCGGCATTCAATCGAGCCCCCCAGAGTTTCAACCATCTGTTTGAGCGCGAAAACCGCCTCAACCGGGGCCAAATCACCCACCAGAGCGGTGACTTTTTTGCCCATGAGACCAACGGCGGCGGCTAAGAGCGCCTCAGCCCAGGTGGCTTTGCGCAGCTTGCCGTTTTCGCGGATGTACGGCGTGTCCAAACGCTGACGACGCAGACCGTCCCACACAAACCGGGTCTTGTCGGAAATCCATTCTTCGTTCACGCCATCATGGTTGCGCGGCAAGATGCGCATCACTTCGCGCCCCTTGGTGTCAATGCGGATGTTTGACCCAAGCGCGTCCATCACGTCGATGGATTCGGTCTTGGTCAATTCCCACGGACGGGCGGTGAAAGCGTAGGGTTTCGAGGTCAGCGCACCGACCGGGCAAAGATCAATGATGTTGCCCTGAAGGTTCGAAACCAGCGTTTCGTTCAGATAAGAGGTGATTTCGGCATCTTCGCCGCGCCCGGTCTGGCCCATCTGGGTGATGCCCGCGACCTCGGTCGTAAAGCGCACACAGCGGGTGCAGGAAATGCAGCGCGTCATCGTGGTGGCCACCAGCGGTCCAAGATCAAGATCCTCGGTCGCGCGTTTCGGTTCGCGGTAGCGCGAGAAATCCACACCATAGGCCATGGCCTGGTCCTGCAAATCGCATTCGCCACCCTGGTCGCAAATCGGACAATCAAGCGGGTGGTTGATCAGCAGGAATTCCATCACCCCTTCGCGGGCCTTTTTGACCATCGGCGAATTGGTTTTCACCACCGGCGGCGCGCCCTCCGGCCCCGGACGCAAATCTTTGACCTGCATCGCGCAGCTTGCGGCGGGTTTCGGCGGGCCGCCGACAACTTCGACCAGACACATGCGGCAGTTGCCCGCAATAGAGAGCCGTTCGTGGTAGCAAAACCGCGGCACTTCGACACCAGCCTGTTCGCAGGCCTGAAGCAGTGTCAGGCGCGGATCGACCTCGATCTCGGTCCCGTCAATGATGATTTTGCGCGTATCTGCCATGTTCTAATCACCTGTTTTTCATGAGTTTGCCAAGCGCTGTCTTGCCCGCAATCTCAGCTGTTCCAAAGGCACAGAGCACCTTTGTATTGTTAGGATCGACACCGCGCGCCGACAGCATGTCGTCCGCCGCTTGTGCCAGTTGCGCAAGATAGGATTCGTCGCGCAGCAAAATGATTTGAGCCGAGCCATACCCGGTCTCGTCGATATAGGCGACCATCTCAGCCGTCTGTTTTTTAAGCTGCGCCTTGCGCGGCGCAATCGTGTCACACTCTGAAATCAACCGGGTTGAAATCAGTGACTGAACCATGATCTCTTTGACCTTGGCATCCTCGGTGATCAGCTTTTGCGCCTGCGCCACTGCGGGCGCGGCCAAAAGCGTCATCGCGACCAAAGCAGCGTGATATGTCAAACGCGCACTCATGATTTGTCCTTCAAAAATGACCCAATGATCGAGCCGCGTGCAATCTCCGATGCGCCAAAGGCACAAAGCCCCTCCGATGTGGTCGGGTCAAAGCCAGAGGCGCGAATATAGGCGGTTCCAAGGTTACGAATGCGCGCCTCTTCGGCGTCGCTATCGACATAGGCACGGATTTCATCGTCCGAATAGCCCAGGGCAGAGGCTCTGTTTTTCAGCCCCCACAGAAAGGACAGGCCTTTCATTTTCTTCACGTCAAGGGTCGGGCATTCATCCGCGACCTCAATCGCGAGCCCTGCCCAAAGCATGTTTTGGTCAATCTCTTTGACCTCGCGCAGAGGCGGCAGATCGGCGGCGGCCACAGGTCCAGCGATCATGGGCCCCGCGATCAAGGCAAAGGCAAAAGCGATATGTTTGAAAGATGTCATCGGGTCACTCCGCGGCTATGGGCCGACAGCTTTTCGTTTTGAAAAGCGTGGCCTGCGTCAGATACGACCAGCCAAAGGCATGGTCGCTGTCCCCATGTGTGTCTTTGTAGGCAAGGCGTTCGAGCGCCTCGTCCAATGTGGGCTTATGCCCTTTCTCGACAAACCACATCACAAAATGCGGCTTAGTCATGATCTCAAACCACTCTTGGCGGCGGTCATAAAATTGTTTGTGGACCGTATTAAAGACGAAGTTTTCCAAAGATTGGACATCTTCCCACACGGTCAGGTTGGAGACGAATTGCGCGTCTCCGCCGATGGCGGTTTCGGTGTTGCCAGTGCCCGGTTCGCCCGAGCCCTCCATCATCCACACGAAACCCGGCATGCGTTTGCCAAGCCCGTTGATCCGGTCCAGCGCGCCCATGAACTCCGCCACGCGCGGATCATCGGTGGGCGCGATGAGGCGTCCAACGTTGAGTTCTGCGATATGATGAGTGCTGTTCATGGTTGCCCTTCGGTCCCGTATTACTCTGCCGCCATGGCGCCCATGCGCCCGGTTTTCTTGGCTTTAATCCGGTCTTCGATCTCTTCGCGGTAGTGGCGGATCAGACCTTGGATCGGCCAGGCGGCGGCATCCCCCAGCGCACAAATGGTGTGGCCTTCGACCTGTTTGGTCACATCAAGCAACATGTCGATCTCTTCGATCTCCGCATCACCCGTCACCAAACGATCCATGACGCGCATCATCCAGCCGGTGCCTTCGCGGCAGGGCGTACATTGGCCACAGCTCTCGTGTTTGAAAAACGACGCCAAGCGCCACACGGCTTTGATCACATCGACAGAGTTGTCCATGATGATCATACAGCCGGTGCCGAAAGAGGATTTATTCTCCCGCATCCAGTCGAAATCCATGATCGCGCCGTCAAGCGCATCTTTTGGCAAGATCGGGCAGGACGCCCCACCCGGAATGATGGCTTTGAGATTGTCCCAACCGCCGCGAATGCCACCACCGTGACGTTCGATCAACTCGCGCACCGGCATGGACATCGAGTCCTCGAATACGCAAGGGGTGTTGACGTGGCCGGTGAGGGCAAACAATTTGGTGCCGACATTGTTCGGGCGACCGAAAGAGGAAAACCACTCCGCGCCGCGCCGCAGAATGGTCGGGACAACGGCAATTGATTCCACGTTGTTCACTGTGGTCGGGCACCCATAAAGACCCGCACCCGCCGGGAAGGGCGGTTTCATCCGCGGCATACCCTTTTTGCCCTCAAGGCTTTCGAGCAACGCGGTTTCTTCACCACAGATATAGGCCCCTGCCCCGTGGTGCAGGTAGACGTCGAAATCATAGCCGGATTTGCACGCGTTGCGACCGATCAAACCGGCATCATAGGCTTCATCAATCGCCGCCTGAAGCGCCTCACGTTCGCGGATATATTCGCCGCGAATGTAGATATACGCGGCACAAGCGCCCATGGCGAAACCGGCGATCAGCGCACCTTCGACCAGCGTGTGCGGGTCGTGACGCATGATTTCGCGGTCCTTACAGGTCGCGGGCTCGGATTCATCGGCGTTGATGACCAAATAGGCCGGACGCCCGTCGGACTCTTTCGGCATAAACGACCATTTGAGGCCCGTCGGGAAACCCGCACCGCCACGACCCCGCAGGCCGGAGGCCTTCATCTGGTCGATGATCCAATCCCGGCCATTGGCCATGATGCCAGCCGTGCCATCCCAGTGGCCACGCTTTTGCGCGCCCGCAAGGCTACGGTCATTCATACCGTAGAGGTTGGTAAAGATCCGATCCTGATCCTTGAGCATAGCTCTCGTCCCTTCAGTCCTGCTGACGCCGGTCGCGCCAGATCTGATAAATCACCACAAACGCCCAGACAAATGCCGCGAGCGCTGCCAGATCGAGGAGAAAAACGAAACGCGTTTGCATCGCGAATTTCCCACCCAACCATTGCGCCCCGAGCCACACCAGCATCGTCACGGCGATCACCACGGAGACCATCCGTGCCTTCTTCGCCAATGCTTGGTCTTTATCGGGGGCCATATTTCTTCCTTAGTAGACGTCGCCCTTTTGGACGCGTTTCGAAAACTCTGTCTCGCCGCCTGCGGCAAGAATTTTGGCCTGTTCGGCCCATTTGCTCAGCTGTGCCGCCGAAGTGCCTTTGAGCGCCGCCCCCAGCTCTTCGATCTCGGCGGCACTCAAGGCCGCAACCTGGGCGAAGGTCACGATGCCACGTTCATGCAGTTGAACCTCGATCTTCGGCCCCACGCCTTTGATCGCTTTCAGGTCATCCGCACCATCGCCAGCGACAGCCACCTCGGCCACGGTCTCTGCGACTGGCTCAACGACCGTTTCGGCCACAGTTTCAACGACTGGCTCATCCGCAACAGGCTTTGCCCGTTCCGTGGCGGCCGCCGCGGCAGAACGGACCTCGCGCGTATCCGCCGCGTGATGCTCCACCGCAATCTCCGGTGCCACAGACATCGGTTCATCGCCCACTGAGGTCGCCGCCATCAGGCCAGCCGTGGTCACATCCGCCTCAGGATGACCGTTGTCCACGGAACGCATTGTCTGCGTGTCCTCAGTCTCCGTGTCCTCATACCAACCGATCCACAACAGGATCGCCACCAAAAGCGCCACAAGAACGCCAACGATCAAAGAGGCCGCCGTGGAATAGCCCGCAATCCACAACAGCGCCATAAAGGCCAAAACGCCTATGATGGCTGAAATCAGCCCAATCTTAAGGGTTTTCCCCGAAGTCGTCTCAGTCATCGCATCGCTCCTTTAATCCCTGTTGGTTCAATACCATACGGGCCTTTTGGCCTCTTAGGTCAGTCGTATTTGGCGCGTTTGGAAAACTCGGTGCTGCCACCTGCCGCCAAAATCTTGGCTTGGTCGACCCAACCGTCGCGCGCAATGCGGCCTTTGAATTTCAGGTTTTCATCGACCCATTCAATTTCCTCAGCGGTCCATTTGGCAATTTGGTCGAAATGCCAGAATCCCATGGCATTCAACGTTTCTTCCAATTTCGGGCCAACCCCTTTGAGCATCTTGAGATCATCGGCCCCAGCTTTGCGCGGGGCTTTCATGGTGCGGGGTTTCTTTTGCGCGGGCGCGTCTGCCGCAGCGGCGTCAACCTTGGGCGCAACGTCTTTCGGCGCAGCTTTCGGGGCCGCCTTTTTCGCCTCGGCCAGCTGTTGCACGGCGGATTTCGCCGGGGCTGCGGGTTTCGGCGGGGTCGGTTTTGATCCGCCTTTGGAAATCCACGGCGTCAACAGCGGCACTTCTGTGCCGTCAATGCGTTTGATCGTGTCGCCAATGTCCACTGCGCGCTGCACGGAGCCGTTGTACTGTGTGCCCGTGCCTTTGTACTCGGCCAAAGTCACCAATTCACCCGCAGGCTCAGACGAAAAACGACCGGTTTGCGAGCCGGGAAGTGGCACGTTGCCAGCGGCCATGTCGTCCAAGAGTTTGGAGAAATTCTCCGCCGTCAGGTCTTCATAATAGTCTTTGCCGATCTGGGCCATTGGCGCGTTGGCGCAAGCGCCCAGACATTCGACCTCTTCCCACGAAAACTTGCCATCGGCAGAGACCGTGTGCGGTTTGGGGGAGATTTTTTCTTTGCACACAGAGATGATGTCGCCAGAGCCACAAATCATACAGGTGGTGGTGCCACAGACCTGAATATGCGCCACCGAACCCACGGGCGCGAGTTGGAACATGAAATAGAAGGTCGCGACTTCGAGCACGCGAATATAGGGCATGCCCAACATATCCGCGACCGTTTCCAGCGCCGGTTTGGTCAACCAACCGGTCTGTTCCTGCGCCCGCCACAACAGCGGGATGACCGCAGAGGCCTGACGCCCTTCGGGATATTTCGCGATTTGGCCCTCGGCCCAGGCAAGGTTTGCCGGGGTGAATGCGAAAGAGGCCGGTTGTTCATGATAAAGACGGCGCAGCATTAGCGGTCGACCTCCCCAAACACGATGTCCATGGTGGCGATGAGGGCGGAGACGTCAGCCAATTGGTGACCTTTCGCCATATGATCCATCGCCTGCAAATGTAGATAGCCGGGCGCGCGCAGTTTGGCGCGGTAGGGTTTGTTGGTGCCGTCCGAGACCATATAGACCCCGAATTCGCCTTTGGGCGCTTCAACGGCGGCATACACTTCGCCCTCGGGCAATTTGAAACCCTCGGTGTAGAGTTTGAAGTGGTGGATGAGTGCCTCCATCGAGGTTTTCATCTCAGCCCGCTTTGGTGGGGTCAATTTGCCGCGTGCCAAAACATCGCCTTGGTTTTCCGGCAATTGCAGCAGGGCCACCGCCTGTTTGATGATCTTGGTCGACTCGTACATTTCCTGCATCCGGCACAGGTAACGATCATAGCAATCGCCATTGGTGCCGACCGGAATTTGGAAATCGAATTCGTCATAGCATTCATAAGGCTGTGCCCGGCGCAAATCCCACGCCATGCCAGAGCCGCGCACCATCACACCGGAAAAGCCCCAATCCAGCGCCTCTTGTTCGCAGATCACACCAATATCCACGGTCCGCTGTTTGAAAATCCGGTTTTCCGTCAGCAGGTAATGGATGTCGTCCAAAATTTTCGGGAAGTGATCAGCCCAGGCGTCAATATCCACCAAAAGCTCCGGCGGCAGGTCCTGATGCACGCCGCCGGGGCGGAAATAGGCGGAGTGCAGACGCGCACCACAGGCGCGCTCGTAAAAGATCATCAGCTTTTCGCGCTCTTCAAAGCCCCAAAGCGGCGGCGTCAAGGCGCCCACATCCATCGCGCCGGTGGTGGTGTTCAACAGGTGGTTGAGCACGCGGCCAATCTCGGAATAAAGCACCCGGATGAGCGAAGCGCGTCGCGGGATTTCGACACCTGCGAGACGCTCGATCGCCAAGCACCATGCATGTTCCTGATTCATCGGCGCCACATAGTCGAGGCGGTCGAGATACGGCAGGTTTTGCAAATAGGTGCGGCTTTCCATCAGCTTTTCGGTGCCGCGGTGCAACAACCCAATATGCGGGTCGGCGCGTTCCACAATCTCACCATCAAGCTCAAGCACCATCCGCAACACGCCGTGCGCAGCCGGGTGTTGGGGGCCAAAGTTGATGTTGAAATTGCGGATCTTTTGTTCGCCCGGTTGGGCGTCCCGCGAACCATCATCATAGGTATTTTGCCGGATGTCGCCGTCCATCATTCAGATCCTCGCCATATTCGCCTGCCACCGGGAAGGCAGCTGGCCAAATGTCTTTTCCACATAGGCGTATTGCGGGGCCAGAAATTCCGCCGCTTCACGCCGCTGCTTGTCACTCAGTTGCAGTTTCACGCCCTGATGGGCACGCAGTTCTTTTTTCACGGGTTTCTCCGCAATCCCCAAAAAGGCGCAGAGTGTCTTAAGCCCCTCGCCCGTCAAAAGGTCTTCGGTAAAGCCCACCAAAAGCTTGTCTTCGGGGACCGCGCGTTTGAGCTTTTCCGCAATCGCCACGTAATCGCCACGTGACGTAATTTGGGTTTCCAGCCCTTGTTTCACGACGCGGTTCATGATCCGGTGCGCCTTATCTGAGATTTGTTCACCGGGCTGTAGCTGGTGTATCGCCTGCATACGCACATGCGACCACAACCGCCCCACCGGGTCACGCATCAAAAAGACAAAGCGAACATCGGGCGCCATTTGCGCCATCCGTCGCAGCCGCTCCTCGGACAAAAGCGCATAGGCAGGCGTGATGTCACAAGCAACTTTGCGCTCGTCGAGTCCCTCCAGAAGGTAAGCGAGATAATCTTCCACCCCCTCTTCACCACGCTCCAACATGCTCATCACGGCAGCCACATCGGCAATCTGGCGTTGAATATTCAGGCTTTTCCACACATCCAGATCAGCTTCGGCCGCGGCCAATTGCCGTTCGAGATCGGCCCGCCGTCGAGCTAAGGTTTTCAACTGATACTGATAAGTATCAAAGTCCACCGTGTCGAAATAGTGAATCTCTTTAATGGACCGCGCATAGACGTCCGGGTGATCGAGCAAATAGCGGTAAAGCGAGCTGGTGCCCGCTTTCGTCGCTCCCGCACATATCATAATCGCCGGATCGCCGCTCACGTCATGCTCCCTTCTCATCACCGGGAAGGATGTATTTGGCCCCTTCCCACGGAGAAAGGTTGTCAAACTGGCGGTATTCCTGAACCAGGGACACCGGCTCATAGACCACGCGCTTGAGTTCATCGTCATAGCGCACTTCGGTGTAGCCGGTGGTTGGGAAATCCTTGCGCAACGGGTAGCCACGGAAACCGTAGTCGGTCAGGATGCGACGCAGATCCGGGTGGCCGGAGAAAATGATCCCAAACATGTCGAACACTTCGCGCTCGAACCAACCTGCCGAAGGGTGAACGGAGATGATCGAGGGGATCGTCTCATCTTCGCGCACGGCCGTTTTGATCCGGATGCGATGGTTTTGGTACATCGACAGGAAGTGATAAACCACGTCAAACCGCGCCTCGCGGCTCGGGTGATCCACCGCTGTGATGTCCACCAGCGAGGAGAATTTGCAGGTGCCGTCGAGTTGCAAAAACTCCACGAAATCCACAATCCCCGCCGGTGTCACTGTGACTGTCAATTCGCCAAAGGTGATCTCGGTCGAGAGCACATCCTCCGGGCGTTTCAATTCAATATGGGCGCCGAGTTCTTGAAGGGCTTCGCTCATCATCAATCTCCTTAGCGCGCAATCGTGCCAGTGCGGCGCATTTTGCGTTGCAACTGAAGGATGCCATACATCAACGCCTCAGCGGTCGGCGGGCAGCCCGGGACATAAATGTCGACGGGCACAATGCGATCACAACCACGTACAACCGAATAGCTATAATGATAATAGCCACCGCCATTGGCGCAGGAGCCCATGGAGATCACATAGCGCGGCTCTGGCATCTGGTCATACACCTTGCGCAGCGCCGGGGCCATTTTATTGGTCAGGGTGCCCGCAACGATCATCAAATCGGACTGACGCGGAGAGGCGCGCGGCGCTGTGCCGTAACGCTCAAGGTCATAGCGCGGCATCGAGGTGTGCATCATCTCAACGGCGCAACAGGCCAAACCAAAGGTCATCCAGTGTAGCGAACCGGTGCGCGCCCAGTTGATGAGATCCTCGGTCGAGGTCAACAGAAAGCCTTTGTCCTGAAGCTCTTTGTTCAGCACTTGGGTGGAATTCTCTTTGTCCACGCCCGCGGTATTTGCAGAGGTCATCACGCCCATTCCAGCGCCCCTTTCTTCCATTCGTAGGCAAAGCCCACGGTCAGAACGCCCAAGAACACCATCATCGACCAAAAGCCGGTCATGCTCAGATCCTTAAAGGCCACGGCCCAGGGAAAGAGAAAGGCGATTTCGAGGTCAAAAATGATGAACAGGATCGACACAAGGTAGAACCTGACGTCGAACTTCATCCGCGCGTCGTCAAAGGCGTTAAAGCCACATTCATAGGCCGACACCTTTTCCGGGTCCGGGTTGCGTACGGCAATGATGAGGGCGGCGAAAATAAACACAAGACCCAGCGCAATGGCGAGGCCAAGGAAGATGACGATGGGGAGGTAGTCCCGAAGCAAAACGTCCACGTGCGGCTCCTTGATAGGCGCGCTTGCAGGTCTCTGAAAGTGGAGCGACCTCGGGCGCGCGGCAATGCTAGCTTGTCGTGGTTTAGCCCTCTGTGGCAGAGGGGTCAACCGAACCGAGGTGGAGAAAGCCCTTTGTTTCGAGGCCGCTGACAAGTTTTTTTGATCGAAATGCGACTTGGAGCGGATTGTGCCGTGAAATTCAGCTTTGACGCGATTCGAAGCGCTTTACCTTATCGTTTCACTCGGACATAAAGGCCGCATCCCCTCCAGAAAGATAGAGAGTGTCCCACCTCTATATGATGTGACCGCCTAAGTGCGCTCTGCGACCGCCGCCACCTCATCGCGAATGATCCGCGCCAGTGTCGCGCAATCCGCAAGCGAAAAGGTCAAAGGCAGGCGCATATCCACAATCGCCCGCAACACCCGGTCACTGTCGGGCAAGGGCTGCGGGTTGGCGTAGCGCCATGAATCATAGCGCGAGGTAAAGGCCACCGGCTCCGCCGCGCCAAACCATTTCAAATCCACACCGCGCCTGCCGCATCCTGCCACCACCGCTTCGATTTTGGCATCGGGCCAATCGAGCAAAAGGAATTGGATCGACGAGCCGACAAAGCTTTCTTGTTGCGGCCGCACAATACGCGTCAGTCCCGGCACATCCGCCAGCCCGTCCTCAACCACCCGGTAGCGCGCGCTCCACTTGTCCACCTGAGAGGTCAGGTTTTGCAACTGCACCCGCAATATCGCCGCCCGCAAATGGTCCATCCGACCCGAGACATTCGGCGTGTCATATTTGACCTTTTCGAACATTTCCGGCGGTGGAGCGGCGGTATGTTTGGGGTATAACATGTACGAACCGGACAACATGATGGCGCGCGCCGCGATTTCATCCTCATCGGTGACGAGCAACCCGCCCTCCCCCGAATTGATGTGTTTATAGGTCTGGGTCGAATAGCAGCCGATGATCCCGTGCCGCCCCGAAGGCACCCCGTCCCAAGCCGCACCCATGGTATGCGCGCAATCTTCAATCACCGCCACGCCCGCGCCGTTACAGATATACATCAGCGCATCCATATCCGCGATATGCCCACGCATATGCGACAGCATCAAAACCTTAGCCCCGCTCTCCGAAATTTTCACCTGAAGATCATCGAGATCAATCACCAGCCCCTCGGTGACGCCGACAAACACCGGACGCGCCCCGACAGAGGCAATCGCGCCGGGCACGGGGGCCAAGGTAAACGCATTGGTCAAAACCGGCTCCCCCGGCTGCACCTCAAGCGCGCGCAGGGCACAGCCCAAAGCATAACCGCCGGAGGCCACGGCGAGTGCGTATCTTGCCCCGGTGAAGGCGGCAAACTCCGCCTCCAAAAGCGCCACCTCGCCCGTCTCCCCCGGCAAAGTGTTGTAACGATGCAGCCGTCCCGAACGCATCACGGCCACCGCGGCCTCAATCGCCGCCTCCGGGATCGGCTCTTGTTGAGTGAAATTTCCGGTAAAGACCTCAGATGTCATCCGATCAACTCCTGTGTCACGCGGGCCAGATCATCATAGTGATGCAACAGCGCCTCAGGCGCCAACTCGCGCACGCCCTCCCCATCCGGGCCAAAGGTAACCAACGCGCAGGGCACACCTGCGGCCCGCGCCGTTTTGCGATCCGTGTCGGTGTCCCCCACCAAAAAGCTCTGCGCCAAGACCCCGCCCGCCTCTGTCACAGCGGCAAGATACGGTTTGGGATCGGGTTTCGAGACCCCCACGGTTTTGGCGCCAATCATCGAGGCAAACAAATCGCGCACCCCCAAACGTGTGAGCAAACGATCAGCCAAATCTTCGGGCTTGTTGGTACAGATGCCCACCGCATAGCCCTTTGATTTCAAACCCTCAATCGCGGCAACCGCGCCGGGGTAAAGCATGGTGTGCACATCAATCGCCTCGCCGTAAGCCGCCAGCAAAAGCGGATATTGCGCCATCACATCGGCCTCGGAAAATCCCGGCTGAACCCGCGAGAACCCAAGCGTGAGCATCGCGCGGCCACCGTGAAAGGCGGTGGACGCATCCGCCACAGGGTCCAACACATCGCCATGACCAAGCCCGCGAAAACAGGCATTGGCCGAAGCGATCAGATCGGCGGAGGTGTCCGCCAACGTGCCGTCGAGATCGAAAATCACCGTGCGCATGGTCTCTCCCTGTGTCTCTTCTTCGCTGTCGCAACTCCGACCTGTTCACCCCGCTTTGGCAAACTGTCGCGCATTGCTGTAATGTGGCGTCAAAATAAGTGAAGCGGTTTCACCGCAACTGGCCTTGCGGCCCTCTCTCCCATGGGTAAAACGACAGACAGATAAAGAAAAGAGCAGATCGGGACCCAAATCACATGGCCACAGCCCTCATTCTTTTGGCCGCAGGCCAAGGCACGCGGATGAACTCCGACCTCCCCAAGGTCTTGCACCCCATCGGCAACGCGCCGATGTTTGCCCATGCGCTGGCCTCTGGTGCCGCATTGGACCCCGCGCGCACGGTGGTCGTGGTGGGGCACGGCGGTGATCAGGTCGCCCGCGAAGCGCATAAGATTGACGAGGACATCCTCATCGCCCGCCAAGACGAACAACTGGGCACCGCCCATGCGGTCTTGCAGGCAAAGGAGGCTTTGGATGGGTTCGAGGGCGACGTCTTCATCCTCTATGGCGACACGCCTTTTGTGTCTGAAGACACGATCTTGCGCATGGCCGAAGCCCGCCGAACCCATGACGTTGTGGTGCTGGGCTTTGAGGCCGCTGATCCGGGCCGCTACGGACGCTTGGTGATGGTCGGTGACAAGCTGACCCGCATTGTTGAATATAAAGACGCCACAGAATCCGAGCGCGCGATCACCCTGTGCAACTCCGGGCTGCTCGCCGCAGACGCTAACGTGTTGTTTGACCTGTTGGACCAGGTCGGCAATGACAATGCGGCGGGGGAATATTACCTGCCCGACATTATTGAAATCGCTTGGAAATCCGGGCGGTCAGCCACCGCCGTCTCTTGCGCCGAAGCGGAAACTCTGGGCATCAACACCCGTGCGGAACTGGCCCGCGCCGATGGCATTTTCCAAGCCATCAAGCGCGCAGAGGCCCTGGAGAATGGCGTCACCCTGATGGCCCCTGAGACGGTGTTTTTCTCGCTCGACACCTATCTGGGTCGGGACGCCGTGATTGAACCGAATGTGATCTTTGGCCCCGGCGTGACGGTCGAAAGCACTGCGCGCATCCGGGCGTTCAGCCACCTTGAAGGCTGTCATGTGTCGATGGGGGCCACCGTCGGCCCCTATGCCCGGCTGCGCCCCGGCGCGGAACTGGCGAACAACGCCCATATCGGCAATTTCGTTGAAATTAAAAACGCCCAGATTGGCGAAGGCACCAAGGTCAATCACCTCAGCTACATTGGTGATGCCGACATCGGCGATGGCACCAACATCGGCGCTGGCACGATCACCTGTAACTATGACGGCGTGTTCAAACACCGCACCACGGTGGGCCGCGACGCCTTCATCGGCTCCAATACCATGCTGGTCGCCCCGGTCACCGTGGGCCATGAGGCAATGACGGCAAGCGGATCTGTGATCACCTCTGACGTGCCGAACGGCGCCTTGGCAATTGGGCGCGCCAAGCAAGTGAACAAACCGATGTTGGCGGTGCGGATGTTCGAAAAGTTAAAGTCTCTCAAAGCTAGAAAGCAAAAAGGGCAGTAAAATGTGCGGTATTGTCGGTATCTTGGGAAATCACGAAGCCGCCCCGATCCTTGTCGAGGCGCTCAAACGGCTGGAATATCGCGGCTATGACAGCGCCGGGATTGCCACCGTTCACAACGGTCATCTTGATCGGCGGCGGGCGGTGGGCAAGCTGGTGAACCTGTCGGATTTGCTGGTGCATGAACCATTGGCGGGCAAGGCCGGGATCGGCCATACGCGGTGGGCCACCCATGGCGCCCCCTCGGTGACCAATGCCCATCCGCACAAAGCCGGGCCTGTGGCGGTGGTGCACAACGGGATCATCGAAAATTTCCGTGAGTTGCGTGCAGAACTCGCCGCCAAGGGCTATGATTTCGTCACCCAGACCGACACGGAAACCGTTGCCCTTTTGGCGCAAAGCCATGTTGAGGCGGGCCTGTCGCCCGTAGAGGCCGCCATGGCGACGATTGACGCGCTTGAGGGCGCATTTGCGCTGTGTTTCCTGTTTGACGGCGAAGAGGATCTTTTGGTTGCCGCGCGCAAGGGCTCGCCTTTGGCCATCGGTCACGGCAAAGGTGAAAACTTCGTCGGCTCTGACGCGATTGCTTTGGCCCAGATGACCGATCAAATCACCTATCTGGACGAAGGTGACCGCGCGGTGATCACCCGCGAGAGCGTGTCGATTTTTGACGCCACCGGCGCACAGGTCCAACGCGAGCGCCGCACCATCGCCATGGACGCCGCACGGATTGAGAAAGCCGGGCACAAACATTTCATGGCGAAAGAAATCGCCGAACAACCGACCGTGATTGCCGAAGCGTTGGCCTATTACCTGTCCAATGATGATGCCGAGATCACCCTCCCCGATCCGGGGCTTGATTTTGCCCAATATGACCGCATTGTGATGGTCGCCTGCGGCACCGCGTTTTACGCCTGTTACACCGCGAAATATTGGTTTGAACAGGTGGCGCGCCTGCCGGTTGAGATCGACGTGGCCTCTGAATTTCGCTATCGCGAACCGCCCGTCTCCGCCAACACCTTGGCCATTTTCGTCAGCCAATCGGGGGAGACCGCCGACACTTTGGCGGCGCTGCACTATATGAAAGGCAAGGCCAAAACCATCCTGTCGGTGGTCAACGTGGCGGAAAGTTCGATTGCGCGCGAAAGCGATATGGCCCTGCCGATTTTGGCCGGAGTCGAGGTCGGCGTGGCCTCAACCAAAGCGTTTTCGTGTCAGTTGACGGTCCTCGCACTTTTGGCGCTTGAGGCGGCTCGCGCACGCGGTGAAATGAGTGCCGAAGTGCTGGCCGCACGGCTGTCTGAGTTGCGCACATTGCCGGGGCTTTTGACCCGCGCTTTGGATCTTGATGAAACGCTAAACGCCGTATCAAACGAACTGTCCGAGGCGAAGGATGTGTTGTTTCTGGGACGCGGGATGATGTTTCCTCTGGCTCTGGAGGGCGCATTAAAACTCAAAGAAATCAGCTACATTCACGCTGAAGGTTACGCGTCAGGCGAATTGAAACACGGCCCCATCGCACTCATCGACAGCCACACTCCGGTGATCGTCTTCGCCCCGCATGACGCCTTGTTCGACAAGACCGTGTCGAACATGCAAGAGGTCATGGCACGCGGCGGCAAAGTGTTGTTGGTGTCGGACAAAAAGGGACTTGAGGTGGCGCGCGAGGGCGTGTGGCAAACGGTGCAAATGCCCGAAGTGCCAGACCTTTTTGCCCCGATCCTCTATGCCATCCCGGCGCAATTGATCGCCTATCACACGGCGGTGGCCAAGGGCACGGATGTGGATCAACCGCGCAATTTGGCGAAATCTGTGACCGTGGAGTAACCGCAAAATGTCGGATCAGTTCCCCACCATCAGTGACGAGCACCGCGCCTTTATCGAAGCGCAACACATGTATTTCGTCGGCACAGCGGCACCTGAGGGTCGGGTCAATGTCTCGCCCAAGGGCATGGACAGCCTGCGCGTTATGGAACCAAACCGGATCGTTTGGATGAATTACACAGGGTCTGGCAATGAGACCGCGGGGCATCTGCCGCGCGCGAACCGAATGACGCTCATGTGGTGTTCGTTTGACAAAAAGCCGCTGATCCTGCGTGCCTATGGCACCGCCCGCTCCGTGCATATGACCGACCCCGATTGGGACGAAATGGCCGCACTCTTTACGGTGGAACCACACACGCGGCAGTTCTATGACATGACGGTCGATTTGGTGCAAAGCTCCTGTGGCTTTGCCGTGCCCTATATGACATTTGACAAAGACCGTCCGGTGCTTAGCCAATGGGGACAGACGCGGGGCGAAGACTATATTCATGACTATTGGCGTCGCAAAAACACGCAAACGATTGACGGGTTTGACACCGACATCCTGCGCCTCAATTTGGGAGAAGATCAATGACGCCACAGGACGCGATCAGCGCGCTGAACGCCGCCGCGGACCCCACCCGCGCCGCCGATTTGGCCACGCGATTTGGGGAGGGGGAGTACCTTGGCGTGGCCCCCGCCGCCCTCGAAGAAATGGCGCGCGATTGGCGTCAGGCGGTGGCCTTTCCCGAGCGGCTAGACCTCGCGCGCGCGCTTTGGGCCACGGGCGTATTTGATGCGCAACTGATGGCGGCCAAGCTTTTGACACAGGCTCGGATCAAAGACGATGCCGAGATTTGGGCGCAGATTTGCGATTGGGTGGATCAAGCTGCGACATGGCCGATCATAGACGCGCTGTCCGCCGCCGGCGGTCGTCGCATCGCGGTGGATCTGTCCAAAATGGACAAGGTGCACGCCTTGGTCCAATCCGAACGTGGTCTGGATCGCCGCGCCGCTTTGATGTTGTCCATGCCCTTGGCGAAACTGGCCCACCCGACGGATGCGGAAAAACTGGCCATTGATGACGTGCTGTTTTGGCTGACCTATGCGCTGCAAGATGCCGACAAAGACGTGTCGCGCACCGCCGAAACATGGCTGAAAAGCCTTGGCAAACACGATGTCAAACGGGCGAAGATGGTGCGGCGTGTGGTTCAAAGCCGCGCGAGCGACAGCTAATGCCCTTGGCAGAACCCGGCACGCGCCCTAAATAGTCTGACATGTCCAACGCCCTCGCCCCACGCCTCATCGACCCATTTGCCCGCGCGATCACCTATCTGCGGGTGTCGGTGACGGATCGGTGCGATTTCCGCTGTGTCTATTGCATGTCGGAAAACATGACGTTTCTGCCGAAAAAAGAATTGCTCACGCTCGAAGAGTTGGACCGGATGTGTTCGACCTTCATCGGCTTGGGGGTTGAAAAACTTCGGATCACCGGCGGCGAACCTTTGGTGCGGCGCGGGATCATGACGTTTTTCGACGCGATGTCGCGGCATTTGGACAGCGGCGCGTTGAAAGAGCTGACCGTGACCACCAATGGCTCACAGCTCGACCGTTTTGCCAGCGATCTTTATGCGGCGGGGGTGCGGCGCATAAATGTCTCGCTCGACACACTCGATGCGGCGAAATTTGAACGTGTGACGCGCTGGGGCAAGCTCGACAAAGTGCTGTCGGGCATCGACGCCGCGCGCAAGGCGGGGCTACGGGTCAAGATCAACACCGTGGCGCTCAAGGGCTTTAACGAAGACGAGTTGTTCGCCCTCACCGACTGGTGCGCCCGTGAATACATGGACCTGACCTTTATCGAGGTCATGCCGATGGGCGATTTGGGCAATGAGGATCGGGTGGGCCAATATTGGGCCTTGGACGATCTGCGCGCACAGCTTGCAACAAAGTTTACCCTCACCGATCTGGCGGAACGCACGGGCGGGCCGGCGCGCTATATTCGGCTTGAGGAAACTGGCCAAAAGATCGGGTTGATCACGCCTTTGACCCATAATTTCTGCGAAAGCTGCAACCGGGTGCGAATGACCTGCACCGGCGAATTGTACATGTGTCTGGGCCAAGAGGACAACGCCTCTCTGCGTGACATTCTGCGCGCCTCGCCTGAAGATGACGCGCCTTTGATCAAAGCCATCGAGGCCGCAATCCTGCGCAAACCCAAAGGCCATGACTTTGATTATTCACGCCAAAAGGCGGATGGTCAGGTCTCGCGCCACATGTCGCACACGGGTGGGTGAGACGCGCCCGGACAACAGTCCAGTGGACCGTTGTCAGCGTCGAACGCCCGAGCAAACCTGCGCGGGCTGGCAGCCAAAATATTTCCAGACAAAAGAAAGCGCCGCAGTCTCCCGCAGCGCTCATGTTTAATTTGTATCTTTACCGTGACTTAAATACTCACATCACGCCGCAGGCAGACGGCTTTCCACCATTTCCGCATACCATGAACAGCCCGCAGGCAGAACCTCGTCGTTGAACATGTATTTCGGGTGATGCACCGAGGCTCCGGGGCCGTTGCCGACAATGATATAGGCGCCGGGACGTTCCTCAAGCATATAGGCAAAATCTTCGCCCCCCATGACCAGCGGGTATTCCCCGCAACCGCCCGACACTTTGGTGGCGGCTTCAATGGCATATTCGGTTTCTTGATCATGGTTGATCATCACCGGGTAACCACGGTGGTAGTCGACCTCGATCTCAGCCCCGTAAGTGGCACCAACGCCCGCACAGATCGCTTTGATCCGCTCTTCGGCCTGATCGCGAATGCCTGCGTCGAGCGTGCGCACGGTGCCTTTCAACAGCACACTGGCGGGCAGCACGTTATGCGCCTTTGAGGAGGATTCGATGGTGCAGACGGAAACCACGATTTGTTCGGTCGGATCGACATTGCGCGAGGCGATGGTTTGCAGCGCCAGCACAAGATGCGCGGCAGTCACCGTACTGTCGACGGTTTCATGCGGCTTGGCGGCATGCCCCCCCTTGCCACGCACCACGAGGTCGAACTCGTCGGCTGCCGCAAAAAACGGGCCCGGACGGATCGCGAATGTGCCGGTCTCCAAGTTCGGCCAATTGTGCATGCCATACACTTCGTCAATGCCGAAACGGTCCATCAACCCCTCTTCGCACATCACCCGGCCACCGCCGCCACCCTCTTCGGCAGGCTGAAAAATCACCACGGCCGTGCCATCGAAATTCCGGGTTTCACACAGATATTTGGCCGCGCCCAAAAGCATCGAGGTGTGGCCATCATGACCACAGGCATGCATGACGCCTGGATTTTTGGAGGCATAATCCGCCCCGGTTTCCTCCAAGATCGGCAACGCGTCCATATCGGCGCGCAACCCTATGGTGCGGCCTTTGGTATCGGTTTTGCCTTTGATCACCCCCACAACGCCGGTTTTGGCCATGCCTTCGACCACCTCGTCACACCCGAACTCACGCAACAAATCCGCCACCTTTTTCGACGTGCGCGGCAAGTCAAATTGCAACTCAGGGTTTTCGTGGATGTCCCGTCGCCATGCGGTGATTTCGGGAAGCATTTCTGCGAGGCGGTTTTTGATCGGCATTTTGGACTCCGAGGGTCATGTGAAAAGGCCGCCCGATGGGGCATCTGGCCTGAGGTCGCGTTTAAGGGACGGCGGCGACGCGCCAGAGGCAAGTGCCGATTTCGCACAGCCCCCCTGTTCGCGATTGAATAAAGCGAAAGTGATCGTGCTTTGTGCGAAGGTCAAGGGAATGTGCCACAAAATTTATCGCGTGGTAAAAAAAGTTACAAAAAACGTCACGTTGGGTCTTGCGGCCTCGGTCCGAGGTGATACCGTTTGACCAATTCAAGCACCGGACAGCCGGAGCAAACATAACAAAAGTCAACAACACCAACAACTTGGGGGTCTGCGCATGGCCGATGGGGCCGCACCCGTTCTGAATGTCCGGGACCTGACGACTGTTTTTAAAACACGGTCCGGGGCCGTTCATGCCGTGAATTCCGTTTCCTTCTCGCTTAAGCCCGGTGAATTATTAGGCATTGTTGGCGAGTCTGGTTCGGGCAAATCCGTGACGATGATGTCGCTCATTGGGCTGATCCCCGCTCCGCCTGCGATCGTGTCGGGCGAGGCGGTTGAGTTTGGCGGCCTAGATTTGCTGACCGCAAGCGACGATGAGCTGCGGCGCATTCGCGGCGCACGCATCGGCTTTGTCTTCCAGGATCCGATGACCTCGCTGAACCCGGTGTTCACCATCGGCCATCAGATCATGGAGCCACTCAGAAAACACATGGGGATGACCAAACCGGAGGCGCGCGCGCGGGCGCAGGCGCTTTTGGAATTGGTCGGCATTCCTGATGCCGAGCGGCGGCTGAAAGACTATCCGCACCAGTTTTCCGGCGGCATGCGCCAACGTGTGATGATCGCCATCGCGCTGGCCTGTGATCCCGAAGTGTTGATCGCCGATGAACCGACCACCGCGCTTGATGTGACCATTCAGGCGCAGATTTTGGAATTGATGCATGAGCTGCGGGCCAAATTGGGCATGGCGGTGATTTGGATCACCCATGATCTGGGCGTGATTGCCGGCATCGCGGACCGGGTTTTGGTGATGTATGGCGGGCAGATTGTTGAACACGCCGATGTACGCGACCTGTTCAAACAGCCGCGCCACCCCTACACCCGTGCTTTGTTGCAAACCGTGCCGCGGGTGCGGGGCGAACGCGCCGAGCGCTTGGAAGTGATCGAAGGCCAGCCGCCGATCCTGCATGCCGCCCCCTCAAGCTGTTCTTTCGCGGCGCGCTGTCCCTTTTCCTTTGAGCGTTGCCTGCGTGAAAACCCGGCCCGCTTTGAGGTCGGCCCCGGTCACGACGCCGCCTGTTTTTATGATTTCGATGCCGGAGGCCCGCGCGATGTTGGATGATCCGAAAGTGTCGAAAATCTTGGTCGAAGTGCGCGATCTCAAGATGCATTTCCCAATCCACGCCGGTGTTTTGAAAAAACGCGTCGGCGAGGTGAAGGCGGTCGATGGCATCAGCTTTGACATTTACGAGGGCGAAACGCTTGGCCTTGTAGGCGAATCCGGTTGTGGCAAATCCACGGTCGGCCGGGCGATTTTGCGGCTTTATGACATCACCGAAGGCTCGGTCAAAATCGACGGCATCGAGATCGGTCATACGCCGCAGCCCGATCTGCGCACCATGCGTCCGACGATGCAAATGGTGTTCCAAGACCCGCAAGCCTCGCTCAATCCGCGCATGTCGGTGTCCGCCATCATTGGCGAGCCATTGGACGAGCACACCAAGATGAGCAAAACTGAGAAGCGCGCCAAGGTGATGGATCTGATGGATCAGGTCGGCCTGAACCGCGATTTTGCCAATCGCTATCCGCATGAATTCTCCGGCGGTCAAAGGCAACGGATCGGCATCGCCCGCGCCTTGGCCCTGAATCCGAAATTCATCGTCTGTGACGAACCCATTGCCGCACTTGATGTGTCGATCCAAGCGCAGGTGGTAAACCTTTTGGAGGATTTGCAGGCCGAACATGGCCTGACCTACCTGTTTATTTCGCATGACCTCTCCATGGTGCGCCATATCGCGGACCGGGTGGCGGTGATGTATCTGGGCCGGGTGGTCGAATTGGCCAGCCGCGAGCAATTATATGCGGCCCCCAAACACCCCTACACCCAAGCGCTTTTGTCCGCCGTGCCCGAACCCGATCCGTGGATCGAGGATAAAATCGAGCGGGTGATTTTGCAGGGCGATGTGCCCTCCCCCGCCAACCCGCCGAAGGGCTGTAATTTTTGTACGCGCTGTCCGCAGGTCATGGAGATTTGCAAAACGGACGAGCCACCGACATTTGAGATCGCACCCGGCCATGTGACCGCCTGCCATCTTTATTCCGCAACAAACACAGAGAGCGCCAGTTAAGGCGCCGGTCCACCGAGGACAAAAAGAGCATCCAACAAGGAGAGGTTAATTATGAACTTCAAAACAGTCTTAATGGGCGCAGTGGCGGGTATCGCCATGGCTCCCGCCGCCTTCGCAGAACGCGGTGCGGACGGCCACGTCAATATCATCTATTGGCAAGCCCCTTCCACAATGAACCCCTATCTATCGGGCGGCACCAAGGAGCTTGAAGTCGCGTCACTCGTCCTCGAACCGCTGGCGCGTTATGACGAAACCGGCGCGATGGTGCCGTTCTTGGCCGAAAGCGTGCCGACCGTTGAAAACGGTGGCGTCTCCGCAGACCTCAAAACGATCACATGGAAGCTCAAAGAGGGCCTAAAATGGTCCGATGGCTCCGATCTGACCTCCGCAGATGTGAAATTCTCTTGGGAATATTGCACCTCGGAAGGTGGCGGTTGTGCGCAGTCCGAGAAATACAATGATGTTGAAAGCGTCGAGACCCCGGACGATCTGACCGTTGTGGTGCATTTTGCGGTTGCCAAACCCTTCCCCTATGGGCCTTTCGTTGGCGCACAGGCCCCGATCATTCAAAAAGCGCAGTTTGCCGATTGTACCGGTCCGGCGATGGCCTCTTGTACCGATCAAAACTTTGCCCCCGTCGGCACCGGCCCGTTTGTGGTGGATGAGTTCAAGACCAACGATGTTGTGTCGATGTCCGCCAACCCGAATTACCGCGATCCGATGAAACCGGCCTTTGCGACCGCGACCGTCAAAGGCGGTGGCGATGCCGCAGCCGCTGGTCGTGCGGTTTTGGAAACCGGAGAATTTGACTACGCATGGAACCTTCAGCTCGCGCCTGACGTGTTGGCCGATATGGAATCCAAAGGCAAAGGCCATTTGGAGGTCTCCTTCGGCACGCTGGTGGAACGTATCATGGTCAACTACACCGACCCCGATCCGGCCCTTGGGGAGGAGCGCGCCACCGCAGCGCATCCGCACCCGATCCTCTCCGACAAAGCCGTGCGTCAGGCGCTGTCCATGGCGATTGACCGCGAATTGTTGGTCGAAATCGGCTATGGCGCGGCGGGTAAAGTGACCTGTAACGTGCTGCCCGCACCGGCAATCTACGCCTCCACCGCCAATGACGGCTGCATGACGCAGGACATCGAAGGCGCGAAAGCGCTCTTGGAAGCTGACGGCTGGGTTGACTCCGATGGCGACGGCGTCCGCGAAAAAGACGGCAAGAAACTGGCACTGTTGTTCCAGTCCTCGACCAACGCCGTGCGCCAGGATTTCCAGGCGATCATCAAACAGTGGTGGGAAGAAATCGGTGTCCAAACCGAGCTGCGCAATATCGACAGCTCCGTGTTCTTTGGCGGCGATGCGGGGTCGCCCGATACGTTCCAAAAGTTCTTTGCGGACGTCGAAATGTACGCCAACAACTTTGATGGCACTGACCCGGAAGCCTACATGGCGAACTGGGAATGCAAACAGGCACCGCGTCCGGAAACCCAATGGCAGGGCAACAACATGCCGCGCTACTGCACCCCTGAGTTCGACGCGCTGGTGGCCGAAATGGCCAAAACCGGCGAGCTTGAGAAACGTGCGGAACTTGCCAAAGCGATGAACGACATGTTGATGCAAGACTATGCGATTATCCCGCTGGTCTATCGCGGTCGTGTTTCTGCGGCCTCCAACACTTTGGGCGGCGTGATCATGAACTCGTGGGATTCCGAGCTTTGGAATGCCGCCGATTGGTATCGCGAAAAGTAATGCTCTGATCTTTGGGTGTCCCGTCACATCATGGCGGGGCACCTTTTTATTTCATCCAAGACAAAGACCTGAACCGAGGCGCCGCCCATGCTCAATTACACGATCCGTCGATTGCTGATCTCCATCCCGACGCTTCTGTTCATCTCTTTGGTGATCTTCCTTTTGCTCGACTTGGCACCGGGGGATCCGATGTCTTCGATCCCGCTCACCGTGCCGCCCGAGGTCAAAGAAAAAATGCGCGAGGCCTTGGGCCTTGGCGAACCCGTTCACATTCGGTTTTTGAACTGGCTCTACCAATTCTTCGTCGTTGAGCCGCAAGTCGCGTGGGATCACCTGTTCGGCACCGATTTTGCCGAGGGAAAACAGCGGATCATCTCATTCCAATCGCGCTCGCCGGTGATGACCGTGGTGGCCGAACGCATGCCGCAAACGCTTTGGGTTGTCGGCCTGTCCTATGTCATCGGCATCCTGATCGCCCTGCCGATCGGCATTATTTCCGCCTACAAACAATATTCGTGGTTCGACCAGATCGGCACGTTCATTTCGATGATCGGGTTTTCGATCCCCACCTTCTTTTCCGGCGTGTTGTTGATCGTGGTCTTCTCGGTGATCTTGCAATGGTTCCCGTCGATCTATGACACCACCCACACCGTCACCGATTGGAGCAGTTTCTGGTATCAGGTCAAACAGATGATCATGCCGGTTTCGGTCTTGGCGCTGTATAACGCCGCGCAAATCTCGCGTTTCATGCGCGCGTCTATGTTGGACAACCTCAATCAGGATTACGTTCGCACCGCCCGTGCCAAAGGCATGTCGGAAAAAGTCGTCGTGCTCTCGCATGTGCTGCGCAATTCGATGATCCCCGTGGTCACCGTCATTGCGCTGGGTGTGCCGACAATTTTTGGCGGTGCTATCATCACCGAACAAGTGTTTCAGGTGAACGGTCTGGGACAGATGTTGATCACCGCCATCTACGCCTCTGACGCGCCGATGGTGCAAACGCTGACCTTCATCTTCGCCGTGCTCATCGTTCTTTTCAATCTTATCGCGGATATTCTGTACGGCATCCTCGATCCCCGCATCCGCTACGACTGAGGCCCATCATATGACTGACGCAACCGCACAGACCCAGGCCGCCCGCCCGCCCCGCAATCAATGGTGGGACGTGTGGGACCAGTTCAAAACCCACAAAGGCGCGATGGCCGGGCTGATCTTTTTCATTTTTATCATCGCCGCCGTTTACCTTGGCCCCTATCTGTGGAAAATTGATCCGACCTACATCGACATCCGCGCCCGTAACAAAGGCCCCTCTTTGGCGCATCCGTTTGGTGCCGATCAATTGGGCCGCGACATCTTGGCCCGGATGCTCAAAGGTGGGCAGACCTCGATCTCCGTTGGTCTGACCGCGATGGGGCTGTCCTTGGTTTTGGGCACCTTCGTCGGCGTTCTGGCCGGCTATTGGAAACGGCTCGACGGCCTATTGATGCGCTTCACCGATCTGTTTTTGGCCCTGCCGCTGTTGCCGCTTTTGCTGGTGATCATCATGCTGTTTCGCGATCCGTTGCGGGCGATGTTCGGGCTTGAGACCGGGATTTTCGTCCTGATCGTGTTCGTGATTGGTATCACCTCGTGGATGCAGACCGCGCGGATCGTGCGCGGCGATGTTTTGGCGCTCAAAGAGCGCGAATATGTGCTGGCCGCCCGCTCCATCGGCACGCCAAGCCGCCGCGTCGTGTTGCGCCATATCCTGCCCAATATCATGTCGCCGATCATGGTCTCCGCCACGTTGGGCATCGCCAATGCGATCATCACCGAATCCGCGCTGTCTTTCCTCGGCCTCGGCTTTCCGCCCGATTTCCCAACATGGGGTCGTCTGTTGTTTGATGCCAAGGACATGATCCAGCAATATCCCGAGCGGGTGATTTGGCCGGGTCTGGCGATCTCGCTGACCGTTCTGGCGGTGAATTACATCGGTGACGGGCTGCGCGACGCTTTGGACCCACGCATTCGCGGTCGCTAAGCCGACCCAATAATAAAAACGAAAAACGCGCAGGTCTCGTCTGCGCGTTTTTTTGTGCCACATCACTGCAGGACCGCGAAATGACAGGCCGGGGAATTTGGCCCGATCTGGAACAACGTTCCTGACAATATGCCCATTTGGAACGGCCTCAAGATTGCAAAGCCGCACAATCGGCCTTTATCAAGACAAATATTCCACGCACAGCAGACCTCGGAGACGGACCCATGTATGAGACCCTCGGGCTAGACATTCTGCCACGCCAAGCGGCGATCCTTTTGGGCTTGGCCCTTGGCCTTGCCTTCGGCGTCTTGGCCGAAGTGTCAAAATTCTGCTTCCGCCGCGCGGTGGCCGGACCCAAAGGCGAACGTCGCGCCGCCGCCGGGGTTTGGCTTGCGGGTCTTGCGACCGCCATCATCGGCACCCAACTCGCCGTCACTCAAGGCCTTATCAGTTTCGAAGATCATCGCTTTCTCGCCACCGATCTGCCGTGGCTGGCGATCCTTTTGGGCGGACTGATGTTTGGCGCGGGCATGGTCCTGACTCGCGGCTGTGTGTCCCGGCTCACCGTCTTGACGGGCACCGGCAACCTGCGCGCGGCCCTTGTCTTGGTGGTCTTCGCCGTGGTCGCCCACGCCACGCTCAAAGGCATCTTGTCGCCGCTACGCACCACGCTTGGCGCGCTCACCCTCCCCCTCCAATCCGCCGCGCTGCCCGGTTCTACGCTGATCTGGACGGCCGTATTGGCCGGAGGCACAGCCTTGGCCGCCTGGCGGTTCTCGGCGCGTGGTCGCGACCTTGCACTGGGGGCCTTGATCGGACTCTTGGTGCCCTTGGCCTGGATCGGCACCGGCTATGTGTTGTTCGACGAATTCGACCCGATCGCAATGGAAAGCCTGTCCTTTACCTCGCCCTCCGCGGAGACCCTGTTTTGGACCGTCGCCGCCTCCTCGATCCCCGCTGGGTTCGGCACGGGCCTGATCGGCGGCGTGATCTTGGGGGCGCTGATTTCATCACTCTCCGCCCGCCGGTTCCAGTGGCAGAGCTTTGAGACCCCGCGCCAAACCGGACGCTACATGGCAGGCGCGGCTTTGATGGGCGTCGGTGGCGTTTTGGCCGGCGGCTGCACCGTGGGCGCGGGGCTTTCGGGGGTGCCGTCCCTGTCTTTGGCTGCGATTTTAGCGCTGATCTCGATTGCGGTGGGCGGCGCATTGACCGCCCGCGTCATCCAAGGTGATGCTTCTTTATCCGCCGCAAGCCAAGCCACACAGCAAGAACAACCAGCGGCGTGACCATCGCCAAGGCCAAGCCTTTGGAGAGGCCCAGCGGTTCCAAAAACGGGTAGACCAGATAGCCGACGAGGCTGACCGCGTAATAGCTGATTGCCACCACGGACAGGCCCTCCACCGTCTCTTGCAACCGCAATTGCAAATCGGCGCGTTTGTCCATGGATTCAAGCAGCGCTTGGTTTTGGGCCTGACGCCCGACATCGACCTTGGTGCGCAACAGATTGGCCGCGCGCGCCGCCCGTTCGGCGAGGCTTTCCAATTGCCGTTCGGCGGCCTTGACCGTGCGCATCGCCGGATCATAGCGCCGCATCATGAACTCCGAAAACAACTGCCGCCCCAGGAACCGCGTCTCGCGCAGCACCTCGACCCGCTGTGTGACGATGGCCTCATAGGCCCCGGTCGCGCCAAAGCGAAAGTTGCTGCGGGTCACCAGATTTTCGATCCGGGTCGAAAGCCCCAGAATATCATCCAACACCTCCTCAACCGAGGTGCCATTGCGCTCGGTCAGCGCCGTCATCAGTTCCGACAGTTCCTTTTCGATATCGGCCAGTTCACCGACAACTTTGCGCGCCTGAACGAGACCCAGCATCGACATGGCTTTGTAGGTTTCGATCTCACAAAGCCGCTGAACCACCCGCCCGATCCGGCGTTGGCCACAGTCCTCTTGCGGGAACAGCGCAAAGCGCATGTGCCCCGCCTCATCAATGCGGAAATCGCCCGCAACCACCATGGCCCCGTCCAACACCCGCGCCACGGCAAGGCTCTCGCGCTCGAACCACTGGTCAATCCGCTCAGACACGGCGGCGTCATCCGCCACCGCTTCCACCCGGATCAAGGCCGAGGTGATCCTTTGGCCCGGAGCCTGCGTCAACCAATCCTCGGGGAACAACTCAAACGTGCCCTTGTCATAGGCGCGCTCAGAAACACCGTCGGCAAAGATCGTGTAGGTGACGAATTCGGTGTGGCTTTCCCATTTCAGCCGGTATTTGCCCATAGGCCCGGTGTAATGCGTCGCCCCCGGCGCCGGATGCGCCGCACCATAGCGATCCAGCAGCGCCAAGAGATGCGCGCGGTCCAAATCCCGGTCGCGCCGTGCCGCATCCCCCGCCGCACGGATCGCAAAATAGGCCGCGCGCGCCTGTCCGGGCATTTCGGGAAAGGGCCGTGCGTGTAATTCATTGGCCAATTCATAACGGCGAGGGTGATCAGTCAGGGGAGCCATAGGACGCCTTTATAGATACGGAACAGGTGCGATTTTTGCGCAGCATAGCGGCAAAACCCAATCTGGAAAGAGATAAATTGTCGCAATATCAATAACTTGCCAGAATACTTCCGTATACAAGACCATGGTCGCAAATCAGGCGCGCCCCATCTCCGCCCCTGAACGAATGTCAGCGCGATTCATGCGGGGCCGCAAAAGGCTTTGAAATCTTTGGGTTATCGCCTCTGACGTAGAGGCTTTGCGCACTGCCTGCCGTCTTTATCGCGACGAAAATACTCAAAGAAAAAGGGCGGCCTTATGAGGGCCGCCCTTACGTGAGTATTTGTCCTGCGATGAAGCTTAGTCGAGCTTCGGCAACAGCGCGTTCATGCTGTCTTTGGCGTCGCCGTAGAACATGCGGGTGTTTTCTTTGTAGAACAGCGGGTTTTCGATGCCCGAATAGCCGGTGCCCTGACCGCGTTTTGACACGAACACCTGCTTGGCTTTCCACACTTCCAGAACCGGCATCCCGGCGATCGGGGAGTTCGGATCTTCTTGGGCGGCCGGGTTCACGATGTCGTTGGAGCCGATGACGATGACCACATCCGTGTCCGGGAAGTCTTCGTTGATCTCGTCCATTTCCATCACGATGTCATAGGGCACTTTGGCTTCGGCCAAGAGCACGTTCATGTGGCCCGGCAAACGCCCCGCAACCGGGTGAATGGCGAAGCGCACGTTTTTGCCCTTGGAGCGCAGCTTGTTGGTCAACTCAGACACAGCCGCCTGTGCCTGAGCCACGGCCATGCCGTAGCCCGGAACGATGATCACGCTATCGGCCTCATTGAGGGCAGTGGCCACACCGTCGGCATCAATGGCGATCTGTTCGCCTTCGACTTCCATCGCCGGCCCCGTGGTGCCGCCAAAGCCGCCCAGAATGACCGAGACAAAGGAGCGGTTCATCGCCTTACACATGATGTAAGACAGGATTGCACCCGAGGAGCCAACCAACGCACCGACCACGATCAACAGATCGTTGCCAAGCGAGAAGCCAATCGCAGCAGCAGCCCAGCCCGAGTAGGAGTTGAGCATGGAGACCACCACCGGCATATCGGCGCCGCCGATGCCCATGATCAGGTGGTAACCGATGAACAGCGCCATCAGCGTCATGATCGCCAGCGGCAAAAAGCCACCGGTGTTGAAGTACCAGATCAGCGACAGCACAGAGATCGCCGCTGCCGCCGCGTTCAACATGTGACCGCCCGGAAGTTTGGTGGCTTTCGAGTTCAGTTTGCCCGCGAGTTTGCCAAAGGCGACGATAGACCCGGTAAAGGTCACCGCCCCGATGAAGATGCCGAGGAACAATTCGACCTTGAGAATGTTCAGCTCGACCTGGGTTTTATGGGCCAAAAGGGCGGCAAACCCGTCGAGACCATCACGCGCGGCCGCGTCCAGACCGGCCACATTGGAAGCCTCGAAATGGGCGTTAAAGCCCACGAAGACCGCAGCCAGACCAACGAGCGAGTGCATCGCGGCCACAAGTTGCGGCATTTCGGTCATTTCGACCTTGGTGGCGACCATCCAGCCGATGATCCCGCCGCCCGCAATCAGCACGAGCGACAAAAGCCACAGGCCAGAGCCCGGCCCGATCAGGGTGGCGAACACGGCCAAGGCCATGCCGACAATCCCATACCACACCGCGCGTTTTGCGCTTTCCTGGCCCGACAATCCGCCCAAAGAGAGGATGAAGAGCACCGCTGCGACCACATAGGCCGCTGTCGTAAATCCGTATTCCATGATCCCTACCCCTTAAGATTTCTGGAACATGGCAAGCATGCGCCGTGTGACCATAAAGCCGCCAAAGATGTTGATCCCGGCCATGAATACCGACAGAGCACCGAGCACAATCACAAGCCAAGAACCCGACCCGATTTGCATCAGAGCGCCCAGAATGATGATCGACGAAATGGCGTTGGTGACAGCCATGAGAGGCGTGTGCAGCGAGTGCGACACGTTCCAAATGACCTGGAAGCCAATGAAGACGGAGAGAACAAAGACGATAAAGTGCTGCATGAAGGAGGCAGGTGCAACAAGACCAACCCCCAGCAAAAGCACCGCACCGATGGCCATCAAAGTGACCTGTTGTTTGGTCTGGGCTTTGAAAGCTGCGGTTTCTGCGGCGCGTTTTTCCTCTGCCGTCAACACTTTGGCCGCTTCTTTCGGCTTGGCGGCGATGGCTTTAATTTTCGGCGGCGGCGGCGGGAATGTGATCTCGCCCGCATAGGTCACCGTCGCACCACGGATCACGTCATCTTCCATGTTATGCACGATCTGGCCGTCTTTTTCCGGCGTCAGATCGGTCATCATGTGACGGATGTTGGTGGAGTAAAGCGTCGAGGCCTGAGCCGCCATGCGGGACGGGAAATCGGTGTACCCGATGATGGTCACGCCATTCTCGGTGACGATTTTCTCGTCCATTTTGGTCAGCTTGCAGTTGCCGCCCTTTTCCGCCGCGAGATCGACGATCACGGACCCCGGCTTCATCGCCGCGACCATGTCTTCGGTCCAAAGTTCGGGCGCTTCGCGGTTCGGAATCAACGCGGTGGTGATCACGATGTCCACTTCGGGTGCCAATTCGCGGAATTTCGCAAGCTGCGCTTCGCGGAACTCGGGCGAGGACACCGAGGCATAGCCGCCCGTGGCCGCGCCGTCTTGTTGTTCTTCCTCGAAATCGAGGTAGACAAACTGCGCGCCCATGGATTCGACCTGTTCGGCCACTTCGGGACGCACGTCAAACGCATAGGTGATCGCACCGAGCGAGGTAGACGTCCCGATGGCGGCAAGACCGGCCACACCCGCACCGACAACCAACACTTTTGCGGGCGGCACTTTACCGGCCGCCGTGATTTGTCCGGTGAAGAAACGGCCGAAATTGTTGGAGGCCTCGATGACCGCGCGGTAGCCCGCGATATTGGCCATGGAGGAGAGCGCATCCATTTTTTGGGCGCGCGAAATCCGGGGCACCATTTCCATGGCGATCACATTGGCGCCTTTGGACTTGGCCATCTCCATCCCGGCCTCATTGGCACCCGGATTGAAGAAAGAAATCAAAGTCTGACCCGATTTGAGCCGCTTCATCTCCGTCTCGGACGGCTGGCGGACCTTGGCGACGATGTCGCAGTCCTTCCAAAGCGCGGCGGCGGTCTTGATGACCTCAACGCCCGCCTCCGCATAGTCTTTATCGGAGAATCCGGCGAGCACACCGGCCCCGGTTTCAACCGCACAGTCATATCCAAGCTTTTGCAACTGCTTGGCGCTCTCAGGAGTCAACGCGACGCGCGCCTCCCCCTCAAAGACTTCCTTTGGAACCCCAAATTTCACGAGATTTTCCTTTTCCCCAGTCCTATTCGCATTCTTGGTGCATCCTTACCCAATCCTGCCGATGTTTCGCAACATTATTGCGCTAACATTTTCGACCCGTGATGGCAGACTACAACCAACGTCGCGTTTTTTTGGCCCAAGCGGAGAAATCCTGTGGGAATCCCGCCCGGAGCTTTTGTTCCTCCTCAATGATAAATCGCTTTTGTATCACGGCCATAAAGGCCGGAACCAACACGATCCCCATCGAACTGCCGCAAAGTAAAGCAAAGCCTGCGAGTGTAAAGACGTCGCCCAGATAAATTGGATTGCGCGACAGGGCGTAGACGCCATTGGTGACGATGGCCGAGGGCTGTTTGTGGGGGATGACTGTGGTTTTGTGTCGCCACATCGTGAACGCAGCCACACCCATAAGCCCCACGCCCAGCGCGATCAAAATCCACCCGACCAGAGCCACCAGCGGCGGCACGGTAAAACCGAGCCCAACACCGGCCAAGGCGTAAGCGGCACACATAAAGGCCAAAAGCCAAACCGGGGGATAATCGAGATATTTCATAGCGGCCACTCTAGCCGAGACACCGCCCACGCGCTACAAGTTCGGACATGAAAATACGCGCCCTCACATTGCGTCCGATCACAGTACGTCCGATCACCGTCAAAGACGCCGACGCCTGTTACGCCCTGTTTCACCGCACGGTGCGCGGCGGCACGGGCGCGTTTTATACGGCAGCACAGCGCGCCGCTTGGGCACCGGACCGCGACCATGCCCCCGAAACCTGGCCCGCGCGGCTGACCGCAGGCTATGCAATCTGCGCCACGCGATGGGGACGGCTCAAAGGCTTTTTCACCATGGGACATGATGGCCATATCGATTTTGCCTATGTCGCCTTGGAGGAGATGGGCAAAGGCACCGCAGCCAAGCTCTATGACGCCTGCGAGGCGGAGGCGCGTCGTCTTGGCCTGCCCTGTATGGACACAGAGGCCTCGCATCTGGCCCGGCGTTTCTTTGAAAAACGCGGCTGGCGGGTGACGGCCCGGCAAACGGTGATCCGCGACGGTGTCGGGATTGAAAATTTTCGGATGGAAAAGGCGCTTTGAAAGGGATTTGACCGCTTAAACGGCCTTCGACAGCGGCCTAGAGACACCTGTGCGCGCCGCAGCATAAGCATGAACCGCCTCACCAAAGGCGGCAAACAACGGCCGCGACACCGGGTCCTGACAGGCGTTCCATTCCGGGTGCCATTGCACCGAAAGTGTGAACCCCGGCGCATCTTTGACATAAATCGCCTCAGGCGTGCCATCGGGGGCGTAGCCGTCAATCACGATGCGCGTGCCGGGGGTTTTGATCCCCTGCCCATGCAGCGTATTGGTCATCACCTCGTCGGTGCCAAATAAGCGATGAAACACCCCGCCCTCGCTCAGACGCACCGGGTGGCGCAGGGCGAATTTTTCCTCAATCGTGCCATCTGGCGGCATCCGGTGGTTCATTCGCCCCGGCAGATCGCGAATTTCAGGATAAAGCGTGCCCCCCATGGCGACATTGACCTCCTGAAAGCCGCGACAAATGCCAAGAAACGGCAGCCCCACCTCAACACAGGCGCGAATAAGCGGCAATGTCACCGCATCGCGACAGCGATCAAACGCCCCATGGGCTTCGGTCTCAGGTTCGCCATATTCCTCTGGGTGCACATTGGGCCGACCGCCGGTGAACAAAAAACCGTCACAAACGCCCATCAGCTCCTCGGGGGAGACGAAATTGGGATGCGCCGGTATCAAAAGCGGCATACAGCCCGCAACATCGGAGACGGCCTCGGCGTTCATCTTGCCGCCGGTAAAGGCCGGGTATTGCCCGTTCAGCAGGTCCGAATTTCCGATCACGCCAACGATGGGTCTGCTCATGATATGCCTCTCCTTTTGGCCAAGGATACCTGCTTTGCGAGCAGAGAAAAGGGGCATGGGTGCGCAAGGCCTCTGCATCCCTGCGCACATACACCTTTGCGCTGTTCACATACTCACCAAATCGCGCCCGCTGCCCCTTTATTGATCACATCCGGCATCACGACTGAGTTTTGAGCGCCCATATCGAACCACGCAAAGGCCCACCATTGGCCTCGCCCGGACCAAAACATTTGTGAGGTCAGGGAAGGTGCGAAGATGACGCGCTTGTCTTCACCTGGCCTTTGAGAGTTGCGCATCGTGGACCTGAATCGTGTCATGACGCGTAACCATACGCGGTTTTTCGATTCAGCATGGCGACGATACCGCACCTGTGGCAAGGCCTCTCGGCAAAAGGGAGTGCCTGACATGAGCGGGCATCTCATCAGAAACACGTCAGTCGACAAACACTTAGCCAAAATCCTAAGTTTTTCTTGCGTCACGCCGAAAAATCCGAATACTTAGCCACATGACTAAGCATTCAAACGATCTCGACACGCTGTTCTCAGCCCTCAGTGACCCAACCCGCCGCGCAATCCTGACCCGGTTGGCGCGCGGGCCGGCAACCCTGTCGGAGCTGCACACTCCCCATGACATGGCCCTGCCCTCCCTCATGGCTCATGTGAAGAAACTTGAAACCGCCGGGCTGATTTCCACTGAAAAACAAGGCCGCATCCGAACCTGTCGCCTCACCCCCGGTGCCTTTACCCCGGTGCAAAGCTGGCTTGAGGAGCAGCGCAGCCTTTGGACCAGCCGCCTCGACCGCTTTGATGCCTATGTCACCCAACTCGCCCAACCCAATCAGGAGCAAACAGATGACCCTCGATCCAAAGACTGACCTCAGCTTTACCCGCACTCTGGCCGTGCCCCGCGCCTTGGTCTGGGACTGTTGGACGCAGCCCGAACACATCCCGCATTTCTTTATCCCCGCCCCACATAAAGTCACCGCCTGTGACATTGATCTGCGTGTGGGCGGGCGGTTCAACACCGTTTTTGACGTAGACGGCGCGGTGATGGACAACACCGGCGTCTACCTTGAACTGATCCCCGGTGAAAAGCTTGTCTTTACAGATGGCTACTCCGAAGGCTGGAAACCCGCGCCGGACCCGTTCATGACCGCAATCCTGACCTTTGCGGATGCGCCAGATGGCGGCACTATCTATACAGCCACCGCCCGACACCGCTCGCAAGAGGCGGCGCAAACCCATAAAGACATGGGCTTTTTTGACGGTTGGGGCACAGTGGCGGATCAACTCGCCACCTATGCCAAGGGCTTGCTCTGATGGACCGCTCAGCCGAAAACCGCACCATGACCCTCTCCCGCGACATCGCCGCGCCCGTCGCGGTGATCTGGAGCGCATGGACCGACCCCGAGGCGCTCCCCAAATGGTGGGGGCCCGATGGTTTCAGTTGCCGCACCACACGCATCGACCTGCGCGACGGTGGCGAATGGGTGTTCGACATGATCGGCCCGGATGGGACCGTCTTTCCAAATCATCACCGCTACACCCGCGTGATCCCCATGGAGCGGATTGAGTACGAGCTTCTCTGGGGCGAGAACGGCCCCAAGCATGCTGAGGCATCGGCGACTTTCGAATCCACCGGCCACGGATCGCGGATCACATTGCGGATGATCTTTTCGAGCGATGCCGAATACCAAGAGGCCAAGGGCTTTGGCGCGGTCGAACTTGGCATGCAAACTTTGGGCAAACTCGCGGCCTTTGTCGGTGCGGCATAACCTTATCACAGGCTGTCCCTCTTGCCAGGCACGCGCGCCATCGCACGCGTGATCACAAGAAGATCACATTGAGACCTGAGGGTGTTGAAGCCCCCTGTCCCCCGCTCTAACGTGCCCAAGACGCGCTATCCGCGAAAGGACAGAGAATGAAAGACGCCGCCCCCCAAACGATTCACCTGAAAGATTACCAAGAACCGCACCATTGGGTGCGCGATGTGCATCTGACCTTTCGACTGGCCCCTCGGGCCACGCGGGTTCTGTCCAAAATCACCTTTGTGCCGAATGTGCAAAATCCCGGCGATCTGATTTTGGATGGCGAGGGCCTGAGACTCATCGCAGTGGCCGTGAATGAGGCCATCGTGCCCTATGAGGTCACGGACACCCATCTGGTGATCAAATCCGGCGATCTTCCAGCCGCCCCCTTTACCTTTGAAGCCGAGGTGGAGATCAGCCCCAAAACCAACACGGCGCTGGAAGGCCTCTATATGTCCCCGCTGAACGCGGAAGCCCCCGAAGAGGGCGGGCGCGAAAGTCAGCCCGGACAAAACGCCATGTATTGCACCCAATGCGAGGCCGAAGGTTTTCGCAAGATCACCTATTACCCGGACCGTCCCGATGTGATGGCCCCCTTCTCCGTACGCGTTGAATCCGACATGCCGGTGATGTTGTCCAATGGCAATCCGGGGGCCTCTGGACCGGGCTTTGCCGAGTGGCATGACCCCTGGCCGAAACCCTCCTATTTGTTCGCTTTGGTGGCCGGAAATCTGATCAATCATCCCGGCGCATTCACCACAAAATCCGGCAAGCAGGTCGAACTGAACATCTGGGTGCGGCCCGGCGACGAGGGCAAATGCGCCTTTGGCATGCAGGCGCTCAAAGACAGTATGGCATGGGACGAGCGGGTCTATGGTCGTGAATACGACTTAGACATATTCAACATTGTGGCTGTCGATGACTTCAACATGGGGGCAATGGAAAACAAGGGGCTGAACGTGTTCAACTCGTCCTGTGTTTTGGCCTCGAAAGAGACCTCGACGGACGCGAATTTTGAGCGGATCGAAGGCATCATTGCTCATGAGTATTTTCACAACTGGACCGGCAATCGCATCACCTGTCGCGATTGGTTTCAGCTTTGCCTCAAAGAGGGCCTGACCGTCTACCGCGATCAGATGTTCTCCGGCGACATGCGCAGCCATGCCGTTAAAAGGATTGAAGAAGTTCTCACCCTGCGCGCCCGTCAGTTCCGCGAAGACAACGGCCCTCTGGCCCATCCGGTGCGGCCCGAAAGTTTTGTCGAGATCAACAACTTCTACACCGCAACCGTCTATGAAAAAGGTGCGGAAATCATCGGGATGCTCAAACGGCTTGTGGGCGATGAGGCCTATAAAAAATCCTGTGATCTCTACTTTGAACGCCATGATGGACAGGCCGTCACCATCGAAGATTGGCTCGCGGCCTTTGCCGATACGACGGGGCGCGATCTTGCACAATTCAAACAATGGTATTCTCAGGCGGGCACACCGCGCCTGAGCGTTGAAGAGGACTGGCAGGACGGCACATTCACCCTGACCTTCACCCAATCGACCCCTGCCACACCGGGCCAGACGACGAAAACGCCGATGGTCCTGCCCATCGCCGTCGGTCTGATTGGACCGAACGGTGACGAGGTTGTCCCGACCACCATTTTAGAGATGACAGAGGCGACCCAAAGCTTTGTCTTTGAGGGTTTGGGCGCGCGTCCAACCGCCTCGATCCTACGCGATTTCTCCGCACCCGTGGTGCTTGAACGTGAGATGAGCGCCAAGACCCGCGCCTTCCTGTTGGCCCATGACACCGACCCGTTTCAGAAATGGGAAATGGGGCGAATGCTGGCAAAAGACACGTTGATCGCGATGATCATGGACGGCACACCGCCCGCCAACGCCTATCTCGACGCGATCAAAACCGTGCTCACCGATGACAGCCTTGATCCCGCCTTCCGCGCGCTGACGCTTGGGCTGCCGTCACAGGACGATTTGGCACAAACGCTCTATGATGCCGGCGTCACGCCGGACCCGGATAAAATCTATGCCGCCCGCGAAGAGGTACGGCGCATTTTGGCGGCGCATCTGCGCGAAGTGCTGCCCGCGCTCTATGTGGAAAACGATGCCGGGGCCTTTGCTCCCGACGCAGAAGGCTCGGGCAAGCGCAGCCTGCGCCTGTCTGCCCTCTCACTTTTGACGCTGAGTGATGGTGGAGCCACGGCGCGCGCGCTTTACAAACGCGCGGACAATATGACCGAACAGGCCGGGGCATTGCAGGCCTTGTTGTCGGCGGGACTTGGCGAAGATGAATTGGCGGATTTTGCCAAACAGTGGCAAGACGACCGTTTGGTCATGGACAAGTGGTTCATGATGCAAGTCGCCTCCGCCGCCCCCGATCAGGCCGCGGACACTGCCAGATCCCTCACCCAACATCCTGATTTCACCATGAAAAACCCGAACCGATTCCGGTCGGTGTTTGGCGCATTGGCGGGCAATCACGCGGGCTTCCACGCCTCTGATGGAAAAGCCTACGCGCTTTTGGCCGATCACCTCATTGCGCTGGATGCGCTTAATCCGCAAACCACGGCGCGGATGTCCGGGGCATTTGAAACCTGGAAACGCTATGACGCGGATCGCCAAGGCATGATGCGCGACCAGTTGGAGCGGATTTTGGCCACCCCGACCCTGTCGCGGGACACGACCGAAATGGTGACGCGCATTCTGTCCGCCTGACGCTCGGATGATGCAAACCACAACAAGCAACCGGGTGCGACATCGTGCCCGGTTAGCGCCATCATAACAAAAAATTGAACCGGTTCCGGGGCTTGCATCGCCGGGCGGGACAGATTGTCATATTCACTTTGCACAATACCATGACATGATTGGCCAATCGTGCGGACACATTCGTCATTCATTACGTCACCTGACAGGGAACATCATCTATGCGTAAACTCATTATCTCGACCGTCATCGCCGCCACTGCCGCGACCGGAGCGTTTGCCCAATCCCCCTCTGACGTGGCCAAAGCACGCCGCGCGTATTTCACCCTTGTGGGCTTTGAAATGTCCACATTGGGCGCCATGGCTCAGGGCAAAATCGACTACGATGCCGATGTCGCAAGCCAAGCGGCAAAGGATCTGGCGGCTCTCACCGGCTACACCATGTCCGACCTTTTCGCCCCCGGCACCTCGAACGACGACCTGCCGGGTGAAACCCGCGCAGAGGCTAAAATCTGGGCCGATATGCCCGGCGTTCAGGACAAAGGCATGGCCTTTTACCAAGCTGTGGCCGATTTGAACGCTGTCGCCGGCACCGGCCTTGAGGCACTTCAACCCGCGGTCGGCAAACTCGGCGGCACCTGCAAAGCCTGCCACGACGACTACCGCGCCAAAGATTTTTAAGCGTTAAGACTGGGCGAACCGATGCCGGAGCAATTGAACAAAACCTATGTTTGGGACCCCGTTGTCCGCATCCTCCATTGGGCTTTGGTGATCGCTTTCGCCACCTCATGGGGTTTGGGCAAATTTGGCCCAAACATCATGACGTTGCATTTCTATTCGGGCTACACCGTGGCCGGGATCGTGGTGTTGCGGCTGCTGTGGGGGCTGTTCGGCACCAAAACGGCGCGGTTCGCCACATTTGTCAAAGGTCCGGGCAAGGTCATGGCCTATGCCCGGACGCTCCCTTTGAACACCCCGTCACGCTCCTATGGTCACAACCCGGTCGGCGCGATTTTTGTCGTCGGGGTTTTGGTCGTTTTGGCGATGCAGGTGATGTCTGGGCTCTTGGCCGACCCGGAAGATTACATCAATGTCGGCCCGCTGGCGCAGTATGTCTCAAGCGATGTGGCGCGCAAGGCGCTGTCGCTGCATGAACCGCTCTCAACCCTGCTTTTGCTGATGGTTCTGGGACATATCGCCGCGATTTTTTGGTATAAAAAGCGCAAGGGCGAGAATTTGGTCAAGCCGATGATCACCGGCTATGTCGACCTGCCCTCCGATAAAATCCCGCATTGATCAGGCGCTAAATCGGGCCGGGGCGGCGTTCCTCGGACAACAGCACATTGGCCTCGACGTTGCCCACACCGGGCAGCGTCATGATCCGCCGCCTGAGCACGCGTTCAAAATCCGGCAGATCTTGCGCCACCACGCGCAGCCGATAATCGAACAGGCCCAAAACGTGCTGCACGGTCTGCACCTCCGGGATCGCCCGCACGGCGCGTTCGAAATCCTCCAAGGACACCCGGCCCTTGGTCGCCAATTTGATGCCCAAAAACACCGTGACGCCAAATCCCAAACCCTCAAGATCCAAATCCACCCGGCGCGGGCCGAAAATACCCAGCTCTTTCAGCCGCTTGATCCGCCGCCACGTCGCCGGTTGGCTGAGCCCCATCTCGCGCCCCAAAGCGCCCGCCGATTGCGTTGCATCCTCGCATAAAGCGCGGATCAGCCGGCGGTCGATGTCGTCCAATTCCATCGCGTTCTGGCTCATAGCGGCACCGATTGCGCATCTTTGATGGTCGCCACCTGCATCAAGGCCTCAATGTCGGTCATATGCGGCAGGGAGAGGATGTGTTCGCGATAAATCCGTTGATAATCAGACATATCGCGCGCAATCACCAAAAGCCGCGCATCGACCCGACCCAGGAATGTACCGATGGAAATCACCTCAGGGACAGCACGCGCGGCGATGATGAATTCGTCAAAGGCGCGCGGTTCGGTTTTGTCCAAGGTGACGCGCAACGACACCTCGACCTCATAGCCCAAAGCGCGCCAATCTACCTGTTCGCGGATCGCTTTGACCACACCAGCCTCGCGCATCCGCTCCAATCGGCGGGCGAATGTGACCGGGGTCACCCCGGCGCGTTCGGCCAATTCCGAGGCGGGTGCTTCGGGATCGGCCTGTATTTGACGCAGGATGCGCCGGTCTGTGTCGTCGACTTGCATGATTCTTTCATTAATTCATCATTATAAGAATGATCTTATCTCACAATCCAGAAATGAGGTCAAATTTTGTACGCGACAGAGGTTAGATTTGAACGATAGTGCCCGCAGACTCGAAAGAGGCTTGCACACAGACAAAGAATAAGGAGCGCCCATATGCGCGTTTATTACGATCGCGATTGCGATGTGAACATCATCAAAGACAAAAAAGTCGCCATCCTGGGCTACGGCTCGCAAGGTCACGCCCACGCGCTCAACCTGCGCGATTCCGGTGCGAAAAACCTTGTCGTCGCTTTGCGCGAAGGCTCTGCCTCGGCCAAGAAAGCCGAAGCGGAAGGCCTCAAAGTCATGGGCATTTCTGAGGCCGCCGCTTGGTGTGACGTGATCATGTTCACCATGCCCGACGAATTGCAGGCCGAAACCTACAAAAAATACGTCCACGACAACATCCGCGAAGGCGCCGCCATTGCCTTTGCTCACGGTTTGAACGTGCATTTTGGCCTCATCGAGCCGAAAGCGGGCGTTGACGTGATCATGATGGCGCCCAAAGGTCCGGGTCACACCGTGCGTGGCGAATACACCAAAGGCGGCGGCGTGCCCTGCCTCGTGGCCGTCGACACCGACGCCACGGGCAAAGCGCTTGAAATCGGCCTGTCCTATTGCTCCGCCATCGGTGGCGGTCGTTCGGGCATCATCGAAACCAACTTCCGCGAAGAATGTGAAACCGACCTGTTCGGTGAACAGGCTGTGCTCTGTGGCGGTCTTGTTGAGCTGATCCGTTGCGGTTTTGAAACGCTGGTCGAAGCTGGCTACGCGCCGGAAATGGCGTACTTTGAGTGTCTGCACGAAGTGAAACTGATCGTTGACCTGATCTACGAAGGCGGCATCGCCAACATGGATTACTCGATCTCCAACACCGCAGAATACGGCCAATACGTCACCGGCCCGCGCATCCTGCCCTACGAACAGACCAAAGCCGCGATGAAAGCCGTTTTGACCGACATTCAACAGGGCAAATTCGTCCGCGATTTCATGTTGGAAAACGCTGTGGGCCAGCCGACGATCAAAGCATCGCGTCGCGCCAATGACGAGCACATGATCGAAGAAACCGGTGCGAAACTGCGCGGCATGATGCCGTGGATCACCGCCGGAAAAATGGTCGACAAATCGCGCAACTAAGCGCCACTCTCTCCAAGACGAAGGGCCCCGGCGGATGCGTCGGGGCCTTTTTCATGAGAGGATCATCATGCCAAAGTTCACACCAGACACCGCGCTCAAAGACAGCGGCACCTCCTCCGCCTGCGGGGCCTATGAGGCCCTTTTGTTCAGTGACAGCGGAGGCTTGACCCAGTTTGGCGCCTTTCTCGAAATCCTGCCGCCGGGATCGGCGTCGTCGATCAAACATTGGCATCAAAACGAGGACGAAATGGTCTTTGTGGTCACAGGCGAGGTGCAAGTGACCGAAGGGGCCGAGACATACGTTTTGCGCGCTGGAGAGGCCGCGACCTTTAAGGCCGGGGTCGCCAAAGGCCATTACCTGACCAATGTCAGCGATCAAGAGGCGCGCTATCTGGTGATCGGCACCCGCTCCATGGGCGACACGGTGACCTATCCTGACCGTGACCGCATCCTGACCTTTACCCGCGACCCCGGTGCCACCGAGGTGAAAACACGCCACTACACCACATTGGATGGCCAGCCCGCCCAGTCCCCCTACGAGGATTAACCATGTCGCCTCTCCCCAATATCACCCGCGCCTCATGGATCATGGTTGGCGTTTTAGGCTTTGTCTGGGGCTCGACCTTCATGGTGATCGAGATCGCCCTGACCGGGATCACACCGTTTTGGTTGGCAACCTTCCGGCTGACCATTGCAGCGATGGTGATGGCGGTGGTTTGGGGCAACGACGGGTTTAAAATGGGCACCGACCCGGACAACAGGCCGCGTCCCATGGCGTTGATCTGGGCCGGGGCGATTTCCTCGGGCGTGCCGTTTTTATTGCTCAACTGGGGGCAGCAATATGTGACCTCGGGCTTTGCCGGAACCTCGATGGCCGCCGTGCCTTTGGTGGTCTTGCCGATGGCGCATTTCATGGTGGCGGGCGAGCGCCTGTCGCTGCGCGCGATCATTGGCGTGACACTTGGGTTTTGCGGCGTGGCGCTTTTGATCGGCAAATCTGCGTTGGACAGCACCGGTGCGGATTTGGAATTTTGGGGTCGAATGGCCTGTCTCACCGTGGCGTTTTGCTATGCGCTCAATTCCATCACCATCCGCCGCATCCCGCCAATCAACTCGACCGCCTTAACCACGATCATGATGGCGACCGGCGCGGTGATCACCCTGCCGTTTTCGATCCTGACCGAAGGTGCGCCGGGTCTGCCACCGCTCAAGGCCTTTGTTGCGTTGATTTTCCTTGGCGTGGTCTCGACTGCGGCGATGAACCAGTTGCGCGTTTTGGTGATCCGCTCGGCCGGGCCAACCTTTATGACTTTGGTCAATTATCAGGTGCCCGTGTGGTCCGTCGTCTTGGGCGCGCAGGTTTTGGGTGAACCTTTGCCGCCCACACTTTTGATCGCGCTGGGGCTGATCCTTGGCGGGGTGGCGATTTCACAATGGGCCTCAGTGAAACGCATCTTTGTGCGTGGATGACAGAGCGGCCCTGCGCAAATGTTATATTGTAACAATTCTGCGCCCCCCCACATTCCTCCCATGATACACACAGTGGACAAAAGACAGGGGCTGCCAGATGAGATGCAGTTTCTGCTTCGGGACTATCCGCGCGATGTCTGGCCGGATCACCCGAATTTCGCCAGCTCCATCCAAAATTGGATGGGCGCTCACACCATGTTTCGCGCGCTGTCTTCCTATGTTTTGGAGGACACCGAGGCCTTTATCGACAAAGTGATGGACGATCAGATCTATGCTCAAAAGCTTGCCAAATACGGCGATCTTTTGTTGCGCAATCTGCATGGGCATCACAACTGGGAAGACCGCAAATTCTTTCCCGAATTGGGGGCCGCTGAGGGGCGTCTGATGGCAGGGCTTGAGATGTTGGAGGCCGATCACGAGGCACTGGACGCCACATTGGATCGGTTCCAACGCAGCGCCAATCGCGTGGTGCAACTGGCACATTTGTCGCCTGTCGATATGCGCACTGAGGTGGGCGATGTTGAGAGCAGCGCCCGAGACATCAGCGCGCTTTTGGCGCGGCATCTAAGCGACGAAGAAGACCTCGTGGTGCCCATCATCCTGCACCACAAACTGCGCGGATGAGCCAAATGTGACGTCCAAATGCGTCGAAAGAGCGCCTTGCGGGGCGCTCTTTTTCATGTGCAGATGGACCAAAGGAGTTTCCCATGACCAAGACACCGCATGACGATCATATCCCCGCCGATCTGACCCCCAAGAATGAGGGCGAGATCCAAGCCGAACGGGCGCGGATGTTTACTTTTGGGTTTTGGAAAAGCCTTTTGGACGGGCGTGAGGGCCTTGGCGACACGTTCTGGGCGGGCAATTATTTGGCAGGCCTGTTGTTTTTGCCCATCATGGTTGTTTTTTTAGCGCTTGCCTCATTCGTTCCGCTCTTGTCGCCACTGTTGAGCGCGTCGTTCGTCGTCTTTGGCGTCTACCTTTTGGGCGTCGCGCGCGCCGTGGCAATTGCTCAACCCAAAGGGAATTCGGGGATCGGCCTGCGTATCTTCGGTGTGATCTGGACTTTGATGAACGCTGGCATGTGCCTCGTCTATTCGCCTTTTGTGGCCGGTCAGTAACCGAACAGCTTGCACAAATACGATATATTATCAAAAAGGCGGCCCATTGAGCCGCCTTTTCTTATCTTTATCCAACATATCGGCTTACCGGGTTGCGGCCTCCACCGCGGCCACCACCTGATCCACAGCCCCGGTCAGCACCGTCTCGCTGACGCTTTCGGCCATCACCCGGATCAACGGTTCTGTGCCGGATTTACGGATCAACAACCGGCCATTGCCCAAAAGCTTGGCCTCCGCATCCGCGATCGCCGCCTTCACGCCGCCGTTCTCCAACGGTAGCTGGCCTGCGGCATAGCGCACGTTTTTCAAAAGCTGCGGCACCGGCTCGAACACCTGTGACATTTCAGAGGCTTTTTTGCCGGTCTCAACCATGGCAGCCAGAAATTGCAGGCCCGCCAACAACCCATCGCCCGTGGTGGCATAATCGGTCATCACGATATGGCCGGATTGTTCGCCGCCAAGGTTGAACCCGCCCTGACGCATCCGTTCGACCACATAGCGGTCGCCCACCGCAGTGCGTTCCAAGCGCAGGCCCTCCGCCTCCAGAAACCGTTCCAACCCAAGGTTCGACATCACCGTTGCGACCAAAGCACCGCCCGCCAAACGGCCCTGATCGGCCCAGGATTTGGCCATCAACCCCATAAGCTGGTCGCCATCAGCCACCTGCCCGGTCTCGTCCAAAATCATCACCCGGTCGGCATCGCCATCCAAGCAAATGCCAACATCCGCGCCATGTGCCACCACCGCTTCGGCGGCAGTTTGAACATAGGTCGAACCACAGTGATCGTTGATGTTGCGGCCATTGGGATGGGTGCCCACGGGGATCACTTCGGCACCCAATTCCCAAAGCACTTCAGGGGCGGTGCGATAGGCCGCGCCATTGGCGCAATCAATCACCACCTTGAGACCCGAAAGGGTCATTCCACGCGGCAGGGTGGATTTGACTCGTTCGTTATAGCGAAACCGACCATCGTCGATCCGTTTGGCGCGGCCGATATTGTCGGCCTGCGCCGGCTCAATATCGGTTTCCATCAGGCGTTCAATTTCAGTCTCGGCCTCGTCCGACAATTTGAACCCATCGGGGCCAAAAAATTTGATGCCATTGTCCTCAGCCGGATTGTGCGAGGCGGAAATCATCACGCCGACATCAGCGCGCATCGAGGTGGTCAACATGCCCACAGCCGGGGTTGGCACCGGACCAAGCAGAAACACGTTCATGCCCGTCGAGGTAAACCCTGCCGTCATCGCGGTTTCAAACATGTAGCCCGACAGGCGCGTGTCCTTGCCAATCACCACGCGATGTTCGCGCGAACCATCGCGGCGGAAATAACGCCCCGCGGCGGCCCCAAGTTTCAGCGCCATCTCCGCCGTCATCGGTGCGGAGTTGGCCCGCCCACGCACACCATCCGTGCCAAAAAGTTTACGCGTCATGCTGACCTCCCTCGCCACTCACTGCCTGCCACAGGGCAAGCGCTTGTTTTGTCTCTTTGATATCGTGGACCCGCAGAATCTGAACTCCCTGCGCCACCGCGGCCAAGGCCACTGCGATGGAGCCCGGCGCGCGATCTCGCGGCGCTGGCGCCTGACCGATCCGACCAATAAAGCCTTTGCGCGAAACGCCCAAAAGCACGCCGCATCCAAGCGCATGAAACAGCGAAATTCGGTGTAAAAGTGCAAGATTATGCGCCTGAGACTTGCCAAATCCGATGCCCGGATCGACCAGAATGCGCGTGCGGGCAATGCCCGCCGCCTCCGCCACGGCAATCCGCGCCGCAAGAAAATCATAGACATCCAACAACACGTTTTCATACTCGGGATGCTCTTGCATCACCTCTGGATCGCCTTGGGCATGCATCAAACACACAGGCGCGCCCGATTGCGCTGTCACCGCCGCCAACTCCGGGTCATGGCAAAACGCATAGACATCGTTGACCAAATCCGCCCCCGCCGCGAGGGCCGCCGCCGCCACAGGGGCTTTACGCGTGTCGATCGAGATCGGCACAGTGGAGCCCGCGCGAATGGCGGCAATCACCGGCGCAGTGCGGGTGATTTCGACCTCGGGGGCAATATAATCCGCACCGGGCCGGGTGCTTTCGCCACCGATATCAAGAATATCCGCGCCCTCAGAGACCATCATCTGCGCCCGTGCCAGAGCGGCTTCGGGAGTGTCAAACAACCCGCCATCGGAGAAACTATCGGGCGTGACATTGAGAATGCCCATCAGGTTTGGCCGAGTGAGATCCAGCCCGGCTAAAGGCGCACGGGGGACGGTCAGGCGGATTTTGACCTCCTCGGGCAGATCAGCGGCGGGAATGATCTGCGGCGGGGCTGTGCGCGACAACACCTCGACCTGCGAAAACCAGACCCAGCCGCCCGCCAGCGACAAAGCGCCTGAGGGGCGCGAAGGATCAATAGAACAGATGGGGCGATAATAGAGCGAGGACATAGCGAGGCTCACTGACCCGCAGGAAGCTGACAGGGGCCAGCCAGATCAAGCGCATGCGCGCCGTCAATCGGGGGTTCCCCCAAGGTCAAAAGCGCTACTGCCGACATCTCTTGCGCCAACCACACGACCAGATCGGCAACATCGCCCTTTGGCCCGTGCACCGCATCAAGCACCATTTTGGACGGGGCCCAAACCGAGATATGCCCCTGCCGCGCCGCCCAATCAAGTTCGGTGCGCGAGGCGCGCACCACACAACGCGGATCACGGCCCGCAAGCGTCCATGCGTTTTGTTCTATCGCCAAAAGGTCAATCCGCCGTTGCGCAGGCTTTGCCTCCGACTGCGGCCGTTCGCTCAACGGCAGGCCAACAGTGACAATCACCGGACGCGGGTCGGCATCCATCGCGTCGATCCAGGCTGTGAGATTTGGATGGGCCAACGCCTCGGGCGAAAGATGTACAATCACCGGATGCGGCACGGGTGTCACACTCTGCGCGCTTATCGGGTGATCCGTGGCGGGGTCAGAACTGCGCACGATCTCAACGCCCAAAGCGCCCGGCCCCCGGTCCAGCTTTTCGATGCGGACAAAGACCCGGAACGCCCGCGGCTCGGACAGGATGCGCAGGGCAATGCGTTCGGCCAGAGTTTCCAACAGGTTGAGACGCTCGGCGGCCAATTCGATCTGAATGGCTTCGGTCAGGCGATCATAGGACAAGATGCGATCCACATCGTCATCGACCGGGCCGCTCAAGGGCGTCAATTCGACCACGACGTTGAAGACCACCCGTTGCCGCACCCCGCGCTCGACCTGAAAGGCACCGATTTCGACCTCGACCACATGGTCGCGCAGGGAAATACGGTCATGTGGAGCCTCTGCGGCGGTGGCGCTGGCGCGCACTTCGGGATGCTCAAAGGCCTGTCGGATCTCGGACACGTTTGGGTCTTTCGTGGTTATTTTCGCCTTGCTACAATTATTTTCCCGGCGCGTCCAAGGCCAATGTCCCTTTCGCCCCCCACCCCGCTGCCGAACGGCAAAACCCCGCCGTTTTACGGGCGGGGTTTGAAACAAATCCGTGATCTGCGCTGTTAGACTTTGGGTTTGCGATAGAAATAGTGAACCCCGATCTGCGCTGTGCGGGCGAATTTGCGCGCCCAGCTCGGCGTCACGGCACGGGTGTGATAAAATGTGGCCCCTTCGGTGAGCGGGCGCGGCGCACCATCCAACATCAGGCGGGCGACCTTGCTGACCCGATCCCATGCGGCCGGCTCGGAAATCACTTCGGCGCGGCCATCGCAGGTATAGGTGAATTGGCACTGGTATTTTTTGCCGGTGCCCTGATGGATGACACCACAAACGGTGTTCGGGAAGGCCGGGGAGGACACGCGATTGAGGATCACTTCGGCCACGGCAAACTGACCTTTGACGCTTTCGCCACGGGCCTCGAAATACAGCGCCTCAGACAGGCACTGCCATTGCTCGCCGCCCGTCGCTTCGGGCTGTTGCAACAAGAACGCGTCGGAATACTCGACGCTCACGGGGGGCGTCGGCTTTGGCTTCGGCTTGAAGCTGGCCAACAACCGTTCGATCGCATCCGCATCGACATTTTTCAAACCGTTGCGCTCTTGGTCCAAAAGCGCCCTCAGCGGCAGGCCAAGCGCGAGGCTTGGGTCGTTTGACGAGCTGAGTTTGACGTCAGCCTGGCCTGCACCGGGAAGGGCGCAAAAGCCAAGTGTAGCCACAAGCGCAAGCGCCGTCAGCTTGTTTAAGGATCTCATTTATCCCTCCATTGCGCCCAACCTTTGGGCCTCACGGGGTGTCATTCGAACGGCGGGATAGGGTAATTTTCCTCAAAGGTCCAGTCTAGCGCGTTCCAAGGGGTTTCTGGACAGTCAAGACACAGTTGCAAAAACCCATAAAATTCTCAAAAAACGGCCAGTAAGAGCCTTTATTTTCAGCAGGTTGAAAGGGGAGTGTGATCACTTTGCCTCTTCGGCGACAAGTTGCGCAGCGGCAAGGCGCGCGACCGGCACTCGGAACGGTGAACAGGACACATAGTCCAACCCAATGGCCCGACAAAAGGCGATAGATTCGGGGTTGCCGCCATGTTCGCCACAGACCGCCACGGTGAGGTCCGGACGGCTGCCCCGCCCGCGCTCCGTACCAATCCGCAACAACTCCCCCACCCCTTCGATATCGAGCGTATGGAACGGATCTTCGGGGAACACGCCCTGTTGCACATAGGCGTTCATAAACCGACCCGCATCATCGCGCGACAGGCCATAGGCCATCTGTGTCAAATCATTGGTGCCAAAGGACAGGAAATCGGCGTGTTGGGCGATATCATGGGCGCGCAACGCGGCGCGCGGCGTTTCAACCATCACCCCAAGCCGATAGGTAAAGGCCGCACCAGTTTCGTTTTTCACGGCCGCCGCCACCCCGTCGATCTGGGTTTTGACAATCTCCACCTCGCGGCGCGCCGACACCAGCGGGATCATGATCTCGGGCACCACAGGCGCGCCATGTTTGGACGCCTCAACCGTGGCCTCAAAAATCGCCCGCGCCTGCATTTCGTAAATCTCGGGGAAGGTGATGCCCAAACGCACACCACGCATCCCCAACATCGGATTGAATTCGGACAGCCATTCGATCCGGCGCGTCACATCGGAGAGCGGCAAATCGAGCGCTTCGGCCAGTTCCTTGGCCCCTTCGCGATCGGAGGGCAGAAATTCATGCAGCGGCGGATCAAACAGCCGGATGCACACTGGCAAGCCTTCCATGATCCGAAACAACTCAATGAAATCAGATCGTTGCATTGGTAGAAGCCGGGCGATGGCTTCGGACCGATCTTCATGCGCGGAGGCGAAAATCATTTCGCGCATCACCGTCAAACGGTCCGCCTCAAAGAACATATGTTCGGTGCGGCACAGCCCGATGCCCTCGGCTTTGAAGTCGCGGGCCATGGCGGCATCTGCCGGCGTGTCGGCATTGGCGCGCACACCCAAATCGCGGATCGCGTCGGCCCATTCCATCAATTGCAAATACCAATGGTCCTTCACCGGCGGCAACATTTGTGCCTCCCCGACCAGGGCCTCGCCTGCCGAGCCATCGAGCGTTAAAATATCCCCCTCGGCCAGCTTGCGCCCGTCCTCCAGGGTCAACGTGCGTTCGCGCGAGTTGATGCGGATCGACGCGCCAACCACACAGGGCACCCCCATGCCGCGCGCGATCACCGCCGCGTGCGAGGTCACGCCGCCACGTTCAGTCAAAATCCCGACCGAGGAATGCATGCCCCGGATGTCTTCCGGCGTGGTTTCTCGCCGCACAAGAATACAGGGTTCGCCGCGCGCCTCATAGGTTTGCGCCACCGTGGAGTTGAACACGATTCGACCAACCGCGCCGCCTGGCGAGGCCGCGATGCCTTTGGCGATCACATCACGCGGGGCGTTTGGATCGACCTGAGGGTGGAGCAATTCGGTCAGCGAGCGCGGCGGCACCCGCAAAATAGCATCTTCGCGTGAAATAATGCCGTCTTCGGCCAATTGTACGGCAATGCGCAGCGCGGCCCGCGAACTGCGTGGCACCCGCACCGCATCCAGCACGCTCAATTTCCCACCCGAAATGGTGAATTCCACCTGCATCTCTTCGCGCAGCCGTTGACGGCAGAGTTTGCTCATCTCAACCAATTCGGCAAAGAGTTTTGGCTGTTCTTCTTCAAGCGACGGGCCACGCACGTCCTGCGTCAGATACATCGCATTGCTCTGCGCCGAAAGCGCCTCGCGCCCCTGCGCCTGACGTTTGTAGCGGCCTTTGATCAACGGCGCGCCGGTGGTGGCATCGACAAGCTGCATCACCCCCGCCCCGGATTCGCCCGGCCCAATGCCCAAGGACATCGCCTGAACGATCAAGCCAAGTCCGGCATCCGCAGGCGCGCCTTTGGCCTGACGCAACAGCCGCGCGGTCGTGCCCTCCCACGCGCGCGCCATCGAGCGCAGCACCTGTCCCACTTGAAACGCCGGGTCTTGCGGGAACGGATCGCCGGTTTCGTCCTCATGGGCGCTCAAAGCCGATTTCAAAGCGTCGGACACCGACATCGACGTGTCAAATTCGAACACTTCCGGGTCCAAACGTTCGACATGCACGGCATAAGATTGCACAAATCGAAGATAAAGCGCATCCGCCGCCTCTGGACCGTGGGTTTTGGTCAGCTCGGCGTGGCGGGCATCATTCATCCCGATGTTGAGAATGGCACCGGGACCGCCCCAATCGGGGTCCTCAGACGAGGGCCGTACAGAAAGCAGCGGCGCATCGCCAAACACCCGCAACAACGCATGTTTGTCGAACGTCTGCCCCTCGGCCAGCCGATGCACCGCATCAAAGCTCAGTGCAATGGTTTCGGGCACGGGGAGGTCAAGCCGGATCAAACGCTGAAGACATTTCGCCCGCCCGCCATGGGTGGTCACGGCAATCGGTGCGACACGGCGGATGCGGGTAAACCCGAGGTTTTCATTGTCTTGCTGCACTGCGGCACTCCCTTTGTGGCGCAGGGTACGCTTGGGAGGGGCGTGAGCGCAACTGAAAGGTTTGCGCTCACATCAAAAGCCACGGGGTCAAAACCGGGACTTAGCCCTCTAGCTTGGTCAGATCGGCGACCTTAAGACAGATGTCGCGGATACGACCCAAAAGGTTCAAGCGATTGCGACGCAGGATGTCATTGTCGGCATTGACCTGAACCGCCTCAAAAAACCCATCGACCGCCGGACGCATCGCGGCCATGGCGGACATGGCGGCGGCGAAATCCTCAATCTCCATGGCGGGTTTGATCGCGGCCTCGGCTGTGTCAAGTGCGGCGAACAGCGCCTTTTCCGCATCGCTTTCGGCGAATTTGAGGTCCGGGCCAAAGGAATATTCAACGCCATCTTTCTCCTCGGCTTGCGTGAGGATGTTGTTGGCGCGTTTGAAGCCTTGGATCAGGTTTTTGCCGTCTTCGGTGGCAAGCGTTTCCGAGAGCGCGCGGGCGCGTTTGACCAGACGGGTGATGTCGTCATTGCCGGGCCTGGCCAAGCAAGCGTCGATCACGTCATGACGAATGCCTTCGTCTTTCAGGAAGACTTTCAGACGGTCGTGGAAGAAGGCGAGGAGGTCGGATGCGAGATCGTGTGCCTCAGAGCGCCAAAAGCTTTCTTTCTCGCTTTCCCCTCCCCCGAAGCCCGAACCAGACATTATAGAACAGAATTCGATGAAGTAATCCGTCTGGCCACCAAAGCCATACCCACCGCCGCGTCCATCCTCACCAGAGACCACTCGATACGGACGAAAAGCGTGCTGAAAGATGCTATCTATAAGTGAAAAACTGATACCATTCACCAACACCAACCGAATAACCCCCAACGCTGCGCGGCGCAGCGCGAACGGGTCTTTCGACCCGGTGGGTTTCTCGTCAATCGCCCAGAAGCCTGTCAGCGTGTCGAGTTTGTCGGCCAGAGCCACGGCGACGGAGACCGGGTCGGTCGGCACGTCGTCTGAGGGGCCAAGCGGCGAGTAGTGGTCGCGGCAGGCGTCGGCGATGGCGTCAGACAGCCCGGCTTTCTTGGCGTAGTAGCGCCCCATGATGCCTTGCAGCTCGGGGAACTCATAGACCATCTCAGAGGACAGATCGGCCTTGGCGACCTTTGCCGCCAACTCGGCCTCATCCGCATCGGCCCCGACGATGGGCGCGATCTCGCGGGCCAAAGCGGCGATGCGGGCAATGCGCTCAGACTGAGAGCCGAGTTTGTTGTGAAAGGTGACATTGGCCAAGGGCGCAGCCATGGCCTCAAGCCCTTCTCGCTCAACGGTGCGCACGTCATTTTCCCAAAAGAATTTCGCGTCTGAGAGACGCGCGGAGAGCACCTTTTGGTTGCCCGCCAAAATCGTCGCGCCATTGTCCGCCGTTTCGCGGTTGGCCACAGTGACGAATTTTTCGATCCGGCCGGTTTTAGGATTGCGCACGGAGAAGAATTTTTGGTGTTCCTTCATCGAAGTCTGAAGCACCTCAGGCGGCAAGCCAAGGAAAGCGTCATCAATGTTGCCCATCAACACGACCGGCCATTCGACCAGCCCCGCGACCTCGGCCAAAAGACCTTTGTCATCCACAACGTCAAGACCCTGCGCAAAGGCTTGGGTGGTGGCGTCATGCCAAATGTGATCGGCACGCTCATTCGGGTCCAAAACCACGAAATTCTGTTTGAGTTTCGTCACATAGTCGTCAAATCCGGAGACCTTGAACGCGCCTTTGGACATGAAGCGATGGCCCCAAACACTGTTACCCGCGGTGATCCCATCGATCTCCAACGGCACCACTTCGGCGCCTTCCTCAGAAGACAAGAGACAGACAATGGAATGCAGCGGGCGCACCCATCTCAGGTTGCCATTGCCCCAACGCATCGCTTTGGGCCACGGGAAATTGCGGATCGCGGCCTCAAGCACCTCGGCCACAATCTCCGCTGCCGGACGGCCCGGCTTGGTGATCTTGGCGACATAGACCTGGCCCTTTTTCTCGTCGCGGATGTCCAAATCATCCTTGGTCACACCCGCACCGCGCAGGAAGCCTTCAAGCGCCTTTTCGGGCGCATCGACACGCGGGCCTTTGCGCTCTTCAACCGTGGTCGGAGAGGCGGCCAACAGCCCCTCAATGGACAAGGCCAAACGGCGCGGCGTGGCGAACGCGCCCGCAGAGGCATAGGTCAACCCCGCCTCGACCAAACCGTTGGTGACAAGGGATTTCAAATCCTCAGAGGCGCGTTTTTGCATCCGCGCCGGGATTTCCTCAGAGAAGAGTTCGATCAGCAAATCGGGCATGGATCAGTTTCCTTCTGGCGCGGCGGGACAATCCGCAGGCGCGGGATCGCCGTCAAACACGGCCGCGCCACAATGGTTGATTTGGTTCCAGGCATAGCCGCGCCCATCCGGGTAGATGGCGACCACGCGGTCGATGCCGTAGGGGGCGTTTTCTTCGCCCAAAAACGCCACGGCAGCCCCGGATTCGATGTCGGCACCAATGCGTGCGGCGTCAAAACAGTCAAACCATTTCTGCGCCACCAAAGGGGCCGCGTCCGTATAGGGTTTGAAGGTCTTGGTCATCATCGGCAATGAGAGCGGCGTGGTGAAACAGGCGCGGAATTTGATCGGCGACGTGTCGGCGTCGATGCCGTTGAAATCCTCGGCCAAAATGTCCTCAGCCCCGCCGTCAAACGTGGTCAGGCGCACGGTGGCGGCGGGAGCATTTGCGTCGATCGGTTTATAATAGGCGTAGATTTGCGAGTAATAGAGACCCGCGCCAAAGACGATTGCTGTCAACACGATGCCACCTGCGACGAATTTGCCGTTCATTGCGCTGCTGCCTCGGCGGTGTAACCACCTGCCGTGGTTTGCACAAAGGCATCGGCACAGGCTTTGGCCAATGTGCGCACGCGCCCGATATAGGCCTGACGTTCCGTGACCGAGATCACGCCGCGCGCGTCCAAAAGGTTGAACAGATGCGAGGCCTTGATGCATTGATCATAGGCCGGGTGGACCATGATGATGCGCTTGCCGGTTTTCGGGTCCAGCGCGTCATGGGCGAGCAAAGCGTGGCATTCGGCCTCCGCCTCTTCGAAATGTTTGAGCAACATCGCGGTGTTGGCGGCGTCAAAGTTGTGGCGCGAATATTCTTCTTCGGTCTGTTTAAAGATGTCACCGTAAGTGAGCGGGATCGGCGATTGTGGATCGTTGAACGGCATGTCCATGACGTGATCAATGCCCAAAACATACATCGCCAGACGCTCAAGCCCGTAGGTCAACTCGCCCGAGACAGGACGGCAATCATGGCCGCCAACCTGTTGGAAATAGGTGAACTGCGACACTTCCATGCCGTCACACCAGACTTCCCAGCCCAGTCCCCACGCGCCAAGGGTGGGAGATTCCCAATCATCCTCGACAAAGCGAATGTCATGCAGATCGGTGTCGATGCCGATGGCTTTCAAAGAGCCAAGATAGAGGTCCTGAAGATCGGGGGGCGACGGTTTGATCAGCACTTGGTACTGATAATAATGCTGCAACCGGTTCGGGTTTTCGCCATAGCGGCCATCGGTCGGACGACGCGACGGCTGAACATAGGCGGCGGCCCAAGGCGTTGTGCCGAGCGAGCGCAGGGTCGTGGCCGGGTGAAAAGTCCCCGCCCCCACTTCCATGTCATAAGGTTGCAAAATGGCACAGCCCTTTGCGGCCCAATAGGCCTGAAGCCGTAGGATGATCTCCTGAAAGGAGCGCGGTTTTTCGGTCATCTCAGACATGGAGTACTCTCAGCCTTCGGAGCTTGGGAAACGCGGCTTCTCACTAGCCAAGAGCCGACGGGGCGTCAATCGAAAGGGGCACCCACACGCGCATCTCGGCTGCATTCTGGCACATTCAGGCGGATTTGCCTGCCACACCTGACTTTTTTCCGTCACATCTCACCGGGTTGTTTGTTGACCTTCCCGTAAAACATGGTTTCTTTGCGAAAAGTTACAAGAATTGGGCCAAGCCCAGTCATCAGCAAGTAAGGGTTTCTATGCATAGGTTTTTCGCCGCAGTCCCATTTGGACTTGCCGCCACGTTGTCTTTCACTGCGGCCAACGCCCAACAATGGATTCAGGTCGAAGCACAGCCGACCCTGACCCAAGCCACCGATGCGGCACAAGGCTATGCCGCAAAACTGCCAAATGTCGTCGGGTTTAACCTTCCGGGTCGCTGGCACGCCATCGCATTGGGCCCCTACGCGACCGAGGCAGAGGCCGAAGACGCCCGCCGCGCCCTGCGCGCCCAAGGCATCATTCCCGGCGACAGCTATCTGACCGAGGGCGACCGCTTTCAACAACCGTTTTGGCCCGTTGGCGTCAATGTCGCCACATTGACCCCCGTCACCCCGATGGCGCCTGCGGACACGGTCGGGAGCGCGCTGGCAGAGGAACACATCATCGACACCGCGATGACCCCGGTGGAGATCGACGAAACCCCGGCCCAAGCCCGGCAATCCGAACGCGATCTGGACCGTCCGGCACGCGAGGCGTTGCAACGCGCGTTGAAATTTGCGGGTGTGTATGATTCCGGCATCGACGGCGCTTTTGGTCCCGGCACGCGGCGCGCCATGTCCGACTGGCAGGCCGCCAATGGCTATGACGTCACCGGCGTGTTGACCACCCGCCAACGCGGTGCCGTTTTGGCCGCCTACAACAACGTCATCGACAGCCTGTCCTTGGCCCCCGTCACCGACGATGTGGCGGGCATTGCCATCACCCTGCCCACCGGCATGGTGGGGTTTGACGCTTACACGCCACCTTTTGCCAAATACTCTGCCAAAAATGGCTCCGATGTGCAGGTCATGTTGATCTCGCAAACCGGCGATGAGGCGACGTTGGGCGGGCTGTATGAGATCATGCAGACGCTTGAGATCGTCCCCATGGACGGCCCGCGCAACCGCGACAGCAAATCCTTCACCCTGACCGGGATGAATTCCAACATCGTCTCACACACCGAGGCACGCTTGGTGAATGGCACCGTCAAAGGCTGGACCCTGATTTGGCCAGCAGGGGACGAACAACGCCGCGAGATGGCGCTTGCGGCGATGCAAGCCTCTTTCACCCCGATCGACGGCGTGCTGCCCGATGCCTATGGCGACGGTGCCACGCAGGACATCGACCTGATGGCAGGGCTTGAAATTCGCCGCCCTGAGGCCGCCGGAAGCGGATTTTACGTCAATGCCTCCGGCGCGGTTTTGACCTCTGCCGCTCTGGTGGCGCAGTGCGCGAAAATCACCTTGGACGACAGCTATGAGGCCACGGTCACCGCGACCCAAGGCGGCATGGCGCTTTTGACCCCCACCGAGCCTCTCGCCCCCTTCTCTGTCGCCCAATTCGACAGCCACCTGCCCCGGCTTCAGTCCGAAGTGTCTGTGTCGGGCTTTGCCTATGAGGGCCGCCTCGGCGCGCCGACGCTGAACTATGGCCTTTTGGCCGAGCACAAAGGCCTGAATGGCGAAGAGGACCTGTTGCGTTTGGCCATGTCCACGCTGCCGGGCGAAGCGGGCGGGCCACTTTTGAACGGTCAAGGCGCGGTCATCGGCATGTTGGTTGACAAAGACGCCCTCTCCGAGGCGCAGGCCCGCACCCTGCCCAATGATGTTGCCTTTGCCTATGACATGGAAAAACTCGCGACCTTCCTCTCAAACAATGGCATCGCCGTGTCGGCCTCGGACGCGGCGCGCGATATGTCGGATAGCGAATTGGTCACGGTGGGCCGCGATTTGACGGTCTTGGTGAGTTGCTGGAACTAAGGCGCCACGCCATAAACCCGTAAGTCAGGTTTGTGGCGGAACGCTTTAAGTCAGCCCCCTCAAAAATGCAAAGCCCCGCACATTTTGCGGGGCTTTTTATGGGATGCGTGACTGATGCCCCTTTTAGGCTCCGGGCACGATGGTGCGCATCAAACGGATCGCAGATTGATCCGCCTTGCCTTTGGTCAACCACGCCAAAGCGAAAATCCAGACGCCCAAGGCCTCGCCCCAGAAAATCAGATTGTGCCGAGAGACAAAATCCGCCGCCGCGTCACCGCCCAAACGCGCCGCCAAAAAGGCGGAGGTGATCAACACCAGCGTCGCCAAAATGCCATAGCCACAGGCGCGATAGATGCGGCGACGGGCCAGGTCGGTGGTTTTGGGGAACTGCACCAAACAGAACACCACAAGACAAAGAAAGAACACCACGGCGGACATATTGTGCACCCATGCCGAGGGTCCGGTGTGGACCCAAATCTGCGTCACGGTGCGCTCAGGCAAGACACAGATCTCAGTCTTCACAGGACAATCTTCGAGCGATGGGAACACCGAAACCATCAAGGCCGAGAGGCCCGAAATCCGGGCAAGCACCTGATCGGAGAACCGTTCATCTGAGCGCCGCGCGTAGCCTTTGTAGGACATCAAGAACACGCCAATGGCCCAAAGCGCGCCGACAAAAACCTCGCGCAAAGGCGAGAAAAAGTAATTGGACAGGCTGTCACGCAAACCGCCCTCCACCCCCAACCCACCAACGATCAAACTCAATGGCAGCAGCAGCGCAACAGCCCCAAGCGCTTGGCGCACACGGTGGTAACTCAACACGTGCGGGTCAGTGTCGGGCGTATTCGGTGTCTCAGACATGCGTGGTCTCCCAAACGTTGTATGTGGGGGGATTATGACCGCCAAAACCGGATGGTGAACAGTGCAAATACCGACATGACCTCAAGCCGCCCGACCAACATGGCAAGGGCCAAAACCCATTTTGCCGGATCATTCAGCGAGGCGAAGTTACCCGAAGGCCCGATGATGTCCCCAAGCCCCGGCCCGACACAGGCAAGTGCGGTGGCCGCGCCCGACACGGCCGTCACAAGGTCCAATCCGGTCGCCGCCAAAAGCACCGATGTGATGCCCAAAGTGACGATGAAAAACGAAAAAAACGCCATGACCGAGGAGAGCACATCCTCTGACACAGGCCGGCCTTGGTAGCGCGGGGTGAAGACGCCGTTTGGGCTGTGAATCTTGCGAATTTGCGCCCGCATCGAAGCGAACAAAAGCTGATAGCGAAAGATTTTGACCGAACAGGCCGTCGAGCCCGCGCAGCCACCGATCAAGCCGATGAAAAAGAACGCGACGGCGGGAAAGGCGCCCCAAAGCTGGTAGTCGACCGAGGCATATCCGGTGCCGGAAATGATCGAGGTGACATTGAACAGGCCTTCGCGAAAGGAGTGTTCAAAATGGTCTTCGTTGACGATCAGCCGGTAGACCGCGAAACACAGGGTCAGACCAAAAATCACCGCCAAATAGGCATGGATTTGGGTGTCGCGCCAAAACGGCTTGGCGCTGCCCGCGATCAATTGCACATAGCGCACGAACGGCAGGCTGGCGAGGATCATGAAAAACGACGAGACATATTCCGCCGGGCCCTGAAAAGCCCCGAAAGAGGCGTCGCGGGTCGAAAACCCGCCGGTGGAGAGTGTGGTCAGCGCGTGGTTGATCGCGTCAAACCCGCTCATCCCAACCACCAGATAGGCGATGAAACAGGCGACGGTGAGCCAGACGTAAATCACCGAAATCCGCGACGCAATTTCGGCGGCGCGGGGCAAGACTTTGCCATCCGTATCAAAGGCTTCGGAGCGAAACACCTGCATCCCGCCGACTTTCAATTCGGGCAGGAACACCATGGCGACCACAATGATCCCGATGCCGCCGAACCATTGCAACATCGACCGCCAGAGCAACAGCCCCTCGGGGAGATCGTCCAGACCGGAGAACACCGTGGAGCCGGTGGTGGTCATCCCCGACATCGCCTCGAAAAACGCGTCCGTAAACCCGGCCTCGGTCGCGCCGAGCATAAAGGGGATGCCACCAAAGATTGGCAAGATGAGCCAGATCAGCGTGGTCAAAAGGAACATTTGCTGGATGGACAGGCCTTCGGATTTGCCATTGGCACAGGCCAAAGCCATGGACACGCCCGCCACGGTGGTGACCACGCCCGCCTCCAAAAACACGCCCCATTCGGCATTGCCATAGGCCAGATCGACCAACAATGGGATCACCATCGTCAGCCCCAAAAGGGCCACGAGCGTTCCAACTACATATCCTACAGGCCGCAGATCCGTCATAGCGGCAAGGCTTGGCTGTGCAAGACGCGCATGTCAAGCACGGCCCATGCTGCAATCAACCGACGTGGAAAAGTGTGGCAAAGAGTTTCGGATCAAGGCTTTGCGCCGCGAAAGTGTCGCCCTCGGTCAGAACCGACACCGCGTCATGGGAATGCAGGCTTTCTTGATGCGAGGCAATGATGCGAAAATCACCGATCCGGTGGTCATTTTCGAGATTTTGCGCAAACAACCGCGCCGCATCTTCGACGAAAATCGGATTGGCGGCGTTGAGTTCGGCAAAGGCCTGTTCGTCTTCGCGTTTGACCATGACCTGCGTCTCAGTCGGCACAGCCGCACGGCACAGATCAATCAGGTCTTCAAACCAAAGCGTGTCCGGCTGATCGCGCACCTCGACCGAAATCCGCGCCACGGAGCGCTGTGAATGCGGTGTGGCCAATTGTTGCCGCGTGCGGCGCGCATGTTCGGAAAGTTCAAGAGAACAGGGGCAGGTGGAGCTGTATACATAGTCCAAATGCATGATTTCTGTCATTTTCCCTTTGGTCTCCACCAGTTCCAAAGCGATGTCGTAATACTGATACCCGCTCAGGCCAGAGCGCAGCGAGGCGCGTTTGACTGGGAAGGAAAACCGCATCTGAATGCGGGCATCGAAACTGTCGAGATCAGCTTTGTAATCGCGCAGCGCAGCCTGGATCACGTCAAAGGAAAAGGTGCGCTCGGAATGTTTGTAGAAAGAACGCATGATCCGGGACATGTTGATGCCCTTTTTCTCTGCCTCCAAACTGACCGTGCCGGTGACCGAAGTCTCAAGCGTCAGATCGCCCCCCGCATCATGGCTGTCGCGGGTGTGAAACCGGATCGGCAGACGGAAATTCGAAATTCCGACATGTTGGATTTGCCGTTTCGCGCCCTTGATCAGGCTTTCGGGTCCGTTTTGCAGGTCGGGCAGCGTGTCGCGATAGGCCTCCGAGGCCTCGAAATCCTCAGGATAGGCGCGCCGCAGCGCCGGGTAATTGGCGAAATCATCCGCCTCCGGCAAAAGCCGCGAAATCGCGGGGTCAAGCTCGGCCACTTCGGTCGGCGTGGCGCGAGCGGCCCAATCACGCAAAACGGCCAAAGCCGCCTCGGCTTTGGCCCGCTCTGATGAGGTCTCAAGATCGCTTGGGTACATGTTCATGGGCACTCCCCCAAAAGGCTGTTTCGGTTGATATAGGGCGTCTTGCGCCCGTTACCAACAGATACGTGGGAGAAACGCCGTCAGATCACAACGCATCCAAAGCGGTACGCAGATCGGCGATCAAATCGTCAGGATCTTCAAGCCCAAGCGACACCCGCACCATGCCCGGCGTGATGCCCAACGTGTCTTTCTGCTCTTGCGGCAGACGTTGGTGCGTGGTGGTCGCCGGGTGGGTGACGATGGATTTGGCATCCGCGAAATTGTTGGAGATGGTAAAAATCTCCAAGGCATTCAGGAACTTAAAGCAAGCTTCCTTGCCGCCTTTGACGTCAATCGTCAACACGGTGCCGCCCGCCTCCGCCTGCGATTTGGCCAGATCATATTGCGGGTGGGCTTTATGGGTCGGATAGCGCACAGCATTGAGCGCCGGATGCCCATCGAGCGCATCGGCCACGGCCAAAGCCGTCGCCGCCTGTTGCCGCACCCGCAGGTCGAGCGTTTCCATCGACTTGAGTTGCACCCAGGCATGGAACGGGCTCATCGCGCCGCCGGTGTGTTTGAGATAGGCCTCAATCGGCCCCCGGATCAGATCGCGCGAGCCGCAAATCATCCCGCCCAAACACCGGCCCTGCCCGTCCACATGTTTCGTGGTGGAATAGACCGACAAATCCGCGCCCGCCTCAGCCGCATAGGAAAAGATCGGTGTGCACATGGCGTTGTCGACCACGACTTTGGCACCGACCGCATGGGCCAGATTGCACACGGCTTTGAGGTCGATGACCTCCAAAGTCGGATTGGAAATACTTTCAAGGAACACCAGCGCCGTGTCGGGGCGAATGGCCGCGCGCCACGCGTCCAGATCGGTGCCATCGACCAAGGTGATCTCAACACCAAAGCGCCCCAGAACCTCTTCGAGAATATAGAGACAGGAGCCAAAGAGCGCACGCGAAGACACCACATGGTCCCCGGCTTTGAGCAAAGCCATGAGCGCGCCATTGACGGCGGCCATGCCAGAGGCACAGGCAAACGCGTCCTCATAGCCTTCCAAAGAGGCCATGCGATCCTCGAACATGCGGGTGGTGGGGTTGCCGTAGCGGGCGTAGATAAACTCATCCTCGCCCAGCGACACAAAGCGCTCTTCCGCCGCCTCAGCCGTGTCATAAACAAAGCCCTGGGTCAGGAAAAGGGCTTCGGACACTTCACCATATTGGCTGCGCCGAATGCCCTCATGCACGAGTTTCGTGCGGGTTTTCCACCCCGTAGTGTTCTTGGTCTTGCTCTTCGCGTTGCTCATTTCACGGTTCCCTTCCGCCAACAAAAAAGCCCCCTCTCGATCAAGAGCGGGGGCGCGGCGGGTCATCCAACCCAGCGTCTCGTCCTGACCTCTTTAGCGGAATATTTTCGACGTGCCCTTTGCAAGAGCACCCCTGTGGCCCGCAATCCGGAGAACAAATCGCCACATCTGGTGGGGTACAAACCCTGCGACACTCTGTCAACTGCGCGCGGCACCGTTAACAAAGATTCACCCCGATGTCGCAGCATCGTGACAAACCCCACGCAGACTATGTGCAGTTATCGGCGCATATCGAACCCAGGGGAGCGGCGTCCATGCCCCTCATGCAACTCAATGTCGACGGCCCTTTCCCTGCGTCCCGGACCAAGGACGCTTTAGAGCGCGCCTTGGCGGCAACCCCCGCGCAGGCACCGGTGGTGATTTGCATCCACGGCTATAAATTTTCGCCCCATGTGCCCCAACATGACCCGCATGATCATATCCTTGCGCTCGATCCCGGCACGGACAGCCCAAAGGCGCTCAGTTGGCCACGCGGTCTTGGATTTGGCAGCGGGGAGGCGGACGAAGGCCTGTGCATCGCCATGGGCTGGGAGGCGCGCGGCACGATTTGGCAGGCCTACGCGCAGGCCCGTCTTGCGGGTGAGGCCTTGGCGCGGCTGATTTGGACCATCAAGCGTCCGGTGCATGTGATCGGCCACTCGCTCGGCGCGCGGGTGGCCTTGTCGGCACTGCCGCATCTGTCTGAGGGTGCCGTGGGGCGGATGATTCTTTTGGCCGCCGCCGAGTTTCGCAGCACAGCACTTTTTGCCATGGACAGCGCCGCCGGGCGCAGCGCCGAGGTGATCAATGTGACCTCACGCGAAAATGATCTGTTCGATCTGATGGCCGAACTGGCCCTGACCCCCGATCATGGCGCATCGCGCACACTGGGGTCCGGGCTTGGCCAAGACCTGCGCGGCTGGTGCGATCTTCAGATTGACGATGCGGGAACGCGGGCCTGTTTGGCGCAATTGGGCTATACCATCCCCGAAGCGGACAAACGCGTGTGCCATTGGTCGCCCTATCTGCGCGACGGGGTTTTTGATCTGTACCGCACCGCACTGCGCCATCCCGAACAGCTTCCCATCGGATTGTTGAAACATCTGATGTCTGACGCCCCTGCCCCGCGCTATTCGCGTCTTTTCCGGGGCCATCGCACAGCTTCGCTCTTGTCCTTTTCGCGTAAAGCGTCATCCTGAGGCCATCCTTCCCACCCTCTTTCCTTTGATGACCGCACGGAACCGTTTTCATGATCGACACTCCCATTACGCTCTTCTATTGGCCGACGCCGAACGGCTGGAAAATCTCTATCGCGCTTGAGGAAATGGACCTGCCTTATGAGGTCAAATTCATCAACATTGGCGCGGGCGAGCAATTTGATCCCGCGTTTTTGAAACACGCTCCCAACAATCGGATGCCCGCGATTTATGACCCCGAAGGGCCAAGCGGTCGCCCGATTTCGATTTTTGAATCCGGGGCGATTTTGCAATATCTGGCGCGCAAATGCGGTCACTTTTATGGTGGTGGCGAACGCGACCAAGTCGCCGTGGATCAGTGGCTGATGTGGCAGATGGGCGGGCTTGGCCCAATGGCAGGACAGGCGCATCATTTCCTCAAATACGCGCCCAAAATGGAACCGCCGCACGATTTGCCCTATGCCAAAGACCGCTACCGCAACGAGGTCGCCCGGCTCTATGGCGTTTTGGATCGGCGTTTGGCCGAAGAAGAATTCGTCGCAGGCGATTTTTATTCCATCGCGGATATGGCGATTTGGCCTTGGGCGTCCCTGTGGGAAGGCCAAGAGCAAACCTTGGACGACAAACCCCATCTCGCCCGCTGGCTCGCCCGGATCGCGGCGCGCCCTGCGGTGCAACGCGGTCGTGCCCTTGGGGCCGAGCGGCGCACGGACACGGCCAATGACAAGGCCGCGCAAAAGATCCTCTTTGGCAGCTCAAAAGGCACATAACGTGACAGTCACCCGGCGGCACATTCTGTTGAGCGGCGGCGCTTTTGTTCTCACCGGCTGCGCGCAACCGCTGATCAACAGCCCGCCGGGTCTCACGCCTGAGCGCACTCAGGACATTTTTGTCCTCACCAACCGCACGGTCTCGCCCGATGCGCATGAGGCCTTTGAAGGTCGGCGCTCCGACGCGGTCTTTTATCGCAACTACACGATTTCCGTTCCGCCTGAGCGCAAACCGGGCCATTTCTCGTTTCCAAGGCGCAACATTGATCCCAAACGCGAATTTTTTGTCGCGCAGAGCAAAGCCTATGACGGTGCTGCCCCGTTTCGCGCCGATTTAAACGCCCAAATCGCGCGCCGTCCCAAGGGCGATCGCGGCGTCATTTTGTTCGTGCATGGCTACAACGTTTCCTATGCCAGTGCGGTGTTTCGCGCCGCACAGATCGCCACCGATTTCAAGATGACCGAACCCATGGTGGCGTTTTCATGGCCCTCTGCGGGCCGGGTGTCGCAATATGCCTATGACCGGGATTCGGTGCTTTATGCCCGCCGCGCTTTGGCCGATGCGATCAAAGAGCTGGCCAAAGCGGACGCGCAAAGCATCACCATTCTGGCCCATTCGATGGGGGGCCTGTTGACGATGGAGGCGCTCAAACGGCTGGCTTTGGAGGGGGATCGACACACATTGGACGCGCTCAACGGCGTGGTGTTGATTGATGCCGATATCGACGTCGATGTGTTTCGCCGTCAGGTCGAAGATGTGTCCCCCTATGGCGTGGAACTGGCCGTTGTGGCCTCGCGTCGCGATTCCGCGCTTAAGATTTCGTCGATTCTGACGGGTGGTCATCCGCGTGTGGGGGCCACAGATGACATCGGCGCACTGCGTGACATGGGCGTTTTGGTGCTTGATGTCACCAACGCGCCGGGGGCCGGGATGCTTGGGCATTTTGCCATGCTGGAATCACCCGAACTCTTGGCAATCATTGCCTCGGGCCAGTTGCTCAACGACATCGTTGCGGGCGCGCCCGGTCAGGATGTTTTGATCGACGGGCTGACGCTGACCGGCAACGCCGCCCTCGCGATTGCCTATCTGCCTTACACTGCGACCGGGAATTGAGCCTTAGGCCTTTGGCGTTTTGTCCTTGGGGGTGTCGTCTTCGGTCGAATGCCGGCTCATCAAGCCGCCTTGGGCCATGAAAAACGCGATCATTGCGATGGGCAGGCCAAAGGTTTTGAATTTGACCCAAGTGTCGGTCTCCATCGTCCGCCAAATCGCTTCATTGGCCACGGCGAGCGCGAAGAAAAACAACATCATCCGAAAGGTGAGTTTTTTCCAACCCTCCGCATCCAACGGCATGACCTCGCCCAGCACCAGCGACAGATAAGATTGGCCGCGCAGCAAGCCCACGCCCAACGCCCCGCCAAACAGCAGGTAGATCATCGTCGGTTTCATTTTGAAAAATCGTTCGTCATTGAGCCAGATCGTCAACCCGCCAAAGACCACGACCAACACGAGCGTCATGATCTGCATGACGGAGAGCTTTCCGGTCAGCCGCCACAACACGAAAGTCGATGCGGCCAAAAGCGGGATGAACACGGCGGTCATCACGATAAACCCGGAATATTCCGTCCCCGCGATGGTAAACACCTTGTCTTTCAAGATTACATAGCCGGCGAAAAACGCCAAGATCGGCCCCATTTCGAGCACGGTCTTGACCACAGGATTGAGCTTTTTTTCGGCGATCGTCTCTGGTGCGTCTTCTGGCATGTTCTGTCCTTTATCCACCCATCTCAACTATGATCGCACCGACCGCAATCAAGGTCATCAACGCCAAACGACGCGGTCCGACCTTTTCGCCCAAAACGATCCAGCCAATCAAGGCCGCAAACACGGTCGAGGTTTCGCGCAACACGGCGGCTTCGCCGACATTGTCCAATCGTGTGGCCAACATGATGCAACCAAACGAAAAATACGCCACGATGCCGCCGGTGAACCCACGCAGCGCCAAGGGGCCGAGCGCGGGCTTTTCGACCATTTGACGATAGCGCAACGCGGCAACAACCGGCATCACAAGACCGTCAAGGAAAAAGAACCACGCCAAAAACGTGAACGGATCGGCGGTGGCGCGGATGCCGTAGGCGTCATAGGTGGTGTAAAGCGCCACGAAAGACCCGGTCAAAACCGCCAACATCAGGGCGGGCACCATGGTCTCGCGGCCCAAAGTGATGGTGCGCAGGTTGTAAACGGCAAGGCCGAAAATCCCGGCGATCAACACCATCACCCCCGACCATTGGATCAGGGTGAAATGTTCGCCAAAGACCAAGCCCGCGCCGATGACCGCGAAAAACGGCCCGGTGCCGCGCACCACCGGATAGACCACGGTATAAGCGCCTTTGGTGTAGGTGTAACCTTGGGCGACTTTATAGCCCATGTGGATGACAAACATGCCCGCAAAAATGATCCACATATGCGGTTCGGGCCATGGCACCACGAAAAGCGCAAAAGGCGCCGCAATGATACAATAGAAAAAATCCATCGCGCCCCGAGACATCCACGGGTCATGCCGCCCCTTTTGCAACGCGCCAAACAAGGCGTGCAAAAACGCCGCCACCAAAGCCAAAGTAAGGGCTGCTTGGTGACCGGCCTCTGTGCCTTCAAGGGATAGGATCCAACTGCTCATAGCGCCCTGCTACAGAAGCCCATTGAAAAGGGCCAGAGGATTAAGCGCACAGGGGCCATGAGACAGGGGCCTGAGAGGGCAAACACCCATGCGCGCATCAGTCTGAAATCAGGCGGCAAGCGGACCGCGACGCTCGCGCAGGCCTTCGATGTCCGAATAGGGATTGGGCACAAGCGCGCCATCCGTGGCCTCGATAAACGGGTAAGCCGGATCAAGATGGGCGGCACGAATGAGCGTTTCCTCCAAGGTTTGGATGATGAAATCCGTGCGAAACGCCGGCAAGACACCCATACCCCAAATCCGCGCCGGGCGGTCTTCGCGTTCGGGATCGACCACCAACATCGCAGTGCCGACCAAACGCTCGCCCTCAACCACCACCATTTCGGCGTAGAGTTGACGGTCATCGGGCCAGTCCTCTTCGGTCTCCTCCGGGCACACCGGGTGATCGAAAAACAGCTCCTGCATGGATTCGCGACGCTCAACAACGTCACCGCCCGAAACCCAGTTGCCCGGGCCGATTGCGTGCAGAATTTCTAACATCAAACCTCCAGACCCATCAGGGCCTTGGCAAAATCTTCGGGGTCAAACGGCGCAAGGTCGTCGATTTGTTCACCCACCCCAATCGCATGGATTGGCAGGCCGAACTTATCGGCGAGGCTCACAAGCACACCACCGCGCGCCGTGCCGTCGAGTTTCGTCATCACAAGGCCGGAGACATCCGCGAGTTTTTGGAAAATCTCAACCTGTGAAATCGCGTTTTGCCCGGTTGTCGCGTCCAACACAAGCAATGTGTTGTGCGGCGCGGTGGCGTCCTTTTTGCGGATCACCCGGACGATTTTGGACAGCTCTTCCATCAAATCGGCGCGGTTTTGCAACCGTCCGGCGGTGTCGATCATCAACAGATCGGCACCCAATTCTTCGGCTTTGGTCATGGCGTCAAAGGCCAAGGAGGCGGGATCAGAGCCCTCGGGCGCGGTCAAAACCGGCACGCCCGCGCGTGTGCCCCAGACTTGCAACTGTTCGACAGCGGCCGCGCGGAACGTGTCACCCGCGGCGATCACCACGGTTTTCCCGGCGGCTTTGAATTGGCTGGCCAATTTGCCGATGGTCGTGGTTTTGCCCGATCCGTTGACGCCCACCACCAAAACCACCTGCGGGGTCTTGGGATAGAGCGGCATCGGCTTGGCCACGGATTCCATGATTCGCGCAATTTCACTGGCCATCAGGCGCTTGATTTCATCGACGGAAAGCTTTTTGCCATACCGCCCCTCGGCCATCGCGGCGGTGACGCGCATCGAGGTCTCAACCCCCATATCGGCGGTGATCAACAGCTCTTCCAGCTGCTCCAACATCGCATCATCAAGGGTGCGACGCAGCACCGGCTGGGTCTCTTTTCGGCCCAAAAGACGCCCAACCAACCCCGGCTTATTCCCGGTTGCACTCGGCTCGGGAGCCTCGGTCACAACGGTCTCAACCGGGATTTCCAACGGTATCACCGCACTCGGGATCTCAATCGGCGTCTCGTCGGGCGTCTCAATCGGCGTTTGCGGCGCAAATGTTTCAGGGATCGGCGCGGGCTGCTCCAGTGGCGGCTCAATCGGCACGCCCTCCGGCACCACCGGATCGGTCAAAATCGCCTCATCCGCACTGCTTTCCACACCACCATCTTCGACAATCGCCTCAAGGCCCTCGTCGAGTTTCGACGAGGTTTTCATCAGGCGAGATTTCAGTTTCGAAAATAGCGACATAGGGCCTCCGTTCCTTGCTCACTTAATCGGTCTTGGCCTTTTAGAAAAGCCCTAGCCATGCGGTTTGACCCCAACAAAGGCGAAAAGAATCGTCATTTGCCCAAGGATATACAGGGCCCAAAGCGCATAGCCCGCCCAGTGCGCCCGTTTGGTGTCCGGCGACATGCGAAACATCTGAAGCGCAAGGATCAGATCGGAGGCCATAAACAGCAGCGCGCCGATACTGGCCAAGCGGAACAGATCAGGCAGGCTCAACGCCGCCGCCACCATGGCGCAAATCAAACCCACATAGACCCGCACAGGCCAACGCATGTGCCCCGTGAAGGGCGCCAGCCAATGCTCGCTTGAAAGAGCAAAGCCAATCAAGACGATCACAGGAAGGATGCGCCACGTCTCGACCAAGCCGATGAAAAGACCAAGATAACACAGATGCGCGAGGGCAAAACTCACCAACCCGGCCATAAACGCCCGCTCAAAGGAACGCGACAACGCCCAATCGCCCAAGGCCGAAAGCGCCAAGCCCGCCACCAAAAGCCCCGGCGCGCCCTGCACCGCCGCACTCCCTGCGAACACCGCGACGGGCATGGTTTTGAGCACGCTATGCCAAAGCGTTTTGTCGCGATGCGTGAAGGGCAAATAGGCCAGCGCCGCAAGAATCGCCACAAGAACCACCACAGCCGTCCCGCCACCAAGGTCTATGCCAAACTGCACCGTTCCGGTCCTCCCCACCCTCTTTGACGGGCACGCCCTAATGCTTTTGCACCCATGCCTCACACCGCCTATAGTCTGCACATTCCTGAAGGTGCGTCCATGAGTTCCAATCCCGCCAAAACCGCTCACATCATTCGCTTTTTTGCTCTGTCAACCCTCGCCCCCGTCGCGCTTTTGTCGCTGGGCGCGCTGTTTGGCGGGCTGTGGGCCGTAGCGGGGTTTCTTTATATGACCGTACTGGCCTATGGCTTTGATCAACTGGTCAGCCTTGCCCGCGATCCTGCCGATCCAGAAGCCGAATTTCCCGACGCCAATGCCCTGTCCACCGTTCTGGCCATTTCGCATTTTGCAATGATGGCCTTGGCGGTCTGGGCGCTCTCTGTCGGACCTTTTGCTCTTTGGGAACGGGTGTTCATGTTTTTCGGCTTTGGCCTGTTCTTTGGTCAGGTGTCCAATTCCAACGCCCATGAGCTGATCCATCGCTCGGATCGAACGCTGCGGCGGCTGGGCACTTGGGTCTATATCACGCTGTTGTTCGGCCATCACGCCACCGCCCATGTTCGCGTCCATCATCGCTATGCCGCCTCGCCGAACGACCCCAATTCCGCCCCCCTTGGCATGAGCTTTTACCGGTTTTTACCACGCGCGTGGATCGGGTCTTTCAAGGCTGGATTGCGCGAAGAAACCGCATTGCGCGCGCGCTCTGACAGCACCGATCTACACCCCTATGCGCTCTATGTCGGCGGGGCAGTGATCTGTCTGTTCATCGCCTTTCAAATCGGCGGAATGTTGGGGGTTTTCAAATACATATTGCTCGCGGGCTACGCCTCTTCGCAATTGATGCTCTCGGATTATGTTCAACATTACGGGTTGCGCCGAACAGAGGTTTCAGAGGGAAAATATGAACCCGTCGGCCCCGCGCATTCGTGGAACAGCCCGCAATGGTTCACCTCGTTTTTGATGCTCAATGCGCCGCGCCATTCCGATCATCACGCCCATCCGATGAAACCCTATATCGCGCTTGAATTGTCAGATGACATGCCGCGGCTGCCACGCTCATTACCGGCCATGGCGACACTCGCGCTGATCCCGCCGCTTTGGTTCAAAGTGATGGACAAACGGGTGGCGCGGCTGATCTCCGACGCAGACACCGCTCCCACCCCGCGTTGACCGGCTCACCTGATGTTTCGCCAGTTAACCAGATGTTAAGAATGTGAATGGAGCTAAACGCAATGCTGTGGCATGGTTTCCAAATGATGAAAAAGCTGTCCCTCCCGGCCTGTTTGGCCCCCGTGATCTTGGCCGTCGCCGCCTCGGCTTTCGCCGCACCGGCGGGCTCTGACCCGCTGACCGGCGCGGAATTCGAAGCCTATGCCACCGGCAAGACCCTGACCTTTGCCGAGGACGGCCAACCGTACGGCGCCGAAGAATACCTGCCCGGCAACCGCGTCCGCTGGGCCTTTGACCAAGACACCTGCAAAGAGGGCATCTGGTACGAATCCGGGCAAAACATCTGTTTCGTCTACGAAGACGGCTCCGCCCCGCAATGCTGGCAGTTCTTTGTCGAGAGCGACAAGTTAAAGGCAGTGTTCCAAGGCGAAAGTGGCACCGAACTCTACGAGGCCTGGGCCAGCGACGGGCCGCTGTCCTGCATGGGTCCGCAAGTCGGCGTCTGATCCGTTAAAACCTCGGCCCCGTTAAAACAAAGACCCCTGATCCGGCCCGCCACCTTTTGGCTTTTTCGCCTTAGCAGGTGCCGGGGCCACAGCCACGCCACCGCCAATCCGCGCCCGGCCATCGGCAAATTGCACCTCATGCATCTTTGCCGCGTCCTTGGCCGAGGTCACGACCCCGTTTGAGGCATCCCAAACCACGGCATAGCCGCGCTCCAGCGTCTTTTGATAAGACAGCGCCTCAAGCATCCCGGCCCGGCGATCCAACGCCCCGCGCCAGCGCTCGGTCTGGGCCTTTGAGGCGCGTTCAAACCGGGCCGCGAGTTGATCCAACTGACCCCGCGCCTGAACTGTGTGGCGCGACAGGCGCAGAGGGTCCAAACCTTTGGCGACACTGGAAAAATCACGCCGCTTTTGCCCAATAGCCCGTGCCAGAGCCGGGCTGAGACGGCCGCCAAGGATCACCGTTTTCTCCTGCCCGCGTTTCAACATCCCACGCAACAATGTGGGCCGCAAGACGGCGGAACGTTCGGACAGTTTCAGCCGCCGATTGCCCACCGAGGTGATCAACGCCTGATTAAGCCGCGCCTCGGCCTGATCGACGCGCTGACGCGGCCCATCCAAAAGCCGCCCGCGTTGCGGCAAAACCCGAGAGAGATCGCTCAACCGTTGCCGCCGACGCGCCACGCCAAGGCTCAGCGCCCGCTCCATCCGCGCCCGCGTCTCTTGCAACGTGACCCAAAGCTCGCGCCGTACCGGCACGGCGATTTCGGCGGCCGCCGTGGGCGTTGGCGCGCGCATGTCAGACGCGAAATCTATCAGCGTCGTATCGGTTTCGTGCCCCACGGCGGAGATCAACGGAATGCGGGAGGCCGCCGCGGCGCGCACCACGATCTCTTCGTTAAATCCCCACAGGTCCTCGACCGAACCGCCGCCCCGCGCGACGATGATCAAATCCGGGCGCGGGATCGGCCCATCTTTGGACAGCGCGTTAAAACCTTCGATCGCACGGCTCACTTCGGCGGCGCAATTTTGGCCCTGAACCGCCACCGGCCAGATCAACACATGACGCGGAAAACGGTCGCGCAAACGATGCAAAATATCGCGGATCACCGCACCGGAAGGCGAGGTCACCACACCGATCACCTTTGGCAAATAGGGGATAGGTTGCTTGCGCGCCGGATCAAACAGACCCTCTGCGGCCAGCGCCGCTTTGCGCTTTTCCAGCATTGCCATCAAGGCGCCCGCGCCCGCCGGTTCGACATGATCGACGATGATCTGATAGCGCGATCCACCCGGAAATGTGGTCATCCGCCCCGTGGCGATGATCTCCATCCCCTCCTCGGGCTGGACCTGCATCTTCGAGACCTGCCCCTTCCAACTCACCGCATTGATCACGGATTTGTCGTCCTTGAGGTCGAAATACAAATGTCCCGAACGTGGCCGTGACACCCGCCCAACCTCCGCGCGCACCCGGACAAAGCCAAATTCGCCCTCGATGATCTTTTTCACCGCACCCGACAGTTCGGAGACGGTGAATTCGGGCGCATTTGACGTCCCTTGCGGGCCGTCCTCTTCGAAAAGCTCGGACATATGGGTGCTCACGCTTGTGTCGTCTGTTCACTCACCCTAAAACGCCGGAAACCGGATGAAAAGCGGGGACGCGAGAATGAACATTCTGATCTTGGGCAGTGGCGGGCGCGAACATGCTTTGGCATGGGCTGTGATGCAAAACCCGAAATGCGGCAAATTGATCGTCGCCCCCGGCAATGCGGGGATCGAAATGATCGCCGAATGCGCCTCATTTGACATCAACGATGGCGCGGCGGTGGTCGGGTTTGTCGAAGAGAATGCGATTGATTTTGTCATCATCGGTCCAGAAGCCCCCTTGGCCGCAGGGGTCGCGGATGATTTGCGCGCCGCTGGCGTGTTGACCTTTGGCCCCTCGAAAGCGGCGGCACAATTGGAGGCGTCCAAAGCCTTCACCAAAGAGATTTGCGACGCCTCCGGCGCACCAACCGCTGGCTACGCCCGCTTTACCGAGGCCACACCTGCCAAAGAGTACATCCGCGCCCAAGGTGCACCAATCGTGGTGAAAGCCGACGGCTTGGCCGCAGGCAAAGGCGTGATCGTGGCAATGGACGAACAGGCCGCCTTGGACGCCATTGACGACATGTTCGGCGGCGAATTTGGCGCGGCAGGGGCCGAAGTGGTGATCGAGGAGTTCATGGAGGGCGAAGAGGCCTCTTGGTTCATCCTCTGTGATGGCGAAAACGTCCTGCCCATCGGCACGGCTCAAGATCACAAACGCGTCGGTGATGGCGACACCGGGCCGAACACTGGCGGCATGGGTGCCTATTCCCCAGCCCCCGTGATGAGCGACAGCGTCATCCAAAAAGCCATGGACGAGATCGTCAAACCAACCGTTTTAGAAATGGCCAAACGCGGGATGCCCTATCAGGGCGTGCTTTACGCGGGCTTCATGATCAAAGACGGCCAACCACGCCTTGTTGAGTACAACTGCCGCTTTGGCGACCCGGAATGTCAGGTGTTGATGATGCGGCTCGGTGCGCAGGCGCTTGATCTGTTGCTGGCGGCCGCTGAGGGCCGATTGGATCAGGCCCAAGTCAATTGGGCCGATGATCACGCAATCACCGTGGTGATGGCCGCGAATGGCTATCCTGGCGCTTACGCAAAAGGCTCTGTGATCAAAGGCTTGGACGCTTTGCCTGAGGACAGCAAAAACATGGTGTTCCATGCGGGCACCGCCCTCAAAGACGGGGCGATTGTGTCCGTGGGGGGCCGTGTGTTGAACGTGACGGCGCGCGGCGAGAGCCTAAAAGAAGCCCGTGATCGTGCCTATGCGATGATCGAGGGGATCAAGTGGCCGGGTGGCTTCAACCGCACTGATATTGGCTGGCGGGCACTGTAAGACATGCGCAGAGACATCCACACCTATGTGTCTCTGCTCTACGTCACGCTTCTTCTGTACGCGGCGTCTGTGCCCTTCTTCTGGCCAACGAATGGGATTGGCTTTGTTGCGGGACCGCGCAGCGCTCCCTTTGTCTGTTCCGAGCTGATGAGCAGCGGCGGGGATGACAATGCGATGATCATCGGGTTCGCTGGCATGTCCATTCCGGCCATTCTCCGCGTGATTCTTCTGCTCAAGCTGATGGGGCGCGTTGAATTTGGCCTCTTTCTTGTCAGCATGGCACTGAGCCTTGGGGTCGTATCGCTCGCATCTCTCGACTGTGCCGAGATTGTTCACACGATGATATGGCAGAAGGATTTTGTCCTCGTCAGTGCCTATGGCGCGGCCCTTGCAGCCCTGGCACTTGGGATCATTTTACGCAAGACTGGCCTGCGGGCAATACTTTGAAATTTTGCCGCGCCTCTTAGCAAAACATTAACCTTACCCTGCGATAAACCAAGGTGCGAAATGCACCACTGGCTCGAATGGCCCTCCGGTTTGGAACTTTGGTGTAAAAGCCCAAACACTGGCTGTCGCGACAGAACAGAGGCGTGCTCGAACGGCACGCCTTTTGCTGTGTCTTATGCGGTCGCCAACCCCATGTTGCCTCACATTGGGGGCCAGCCCCCAAAACCCCCGAGATATTTTGAGACAAAAGAAGCCACCGGTTTACCGCTCATTAAGGTTAATGCGCGAGGATGATCCCACGGTACAGGCGGGGACGCCGATGACCGTGACGGAAGAAGGCCCTTCGCTCTCCTCAAGCGGAGGGTCATTTCTTTTGTCTTAAAATATCCCGGGGTGAGGCAGGGCAGCGTGCTGCCCGGACGAGGGGCAGAGCCCCTTTTCGCCCCTTAACCCATCCGTTCGGAGGCATAGCTGCCGGGAGAGGCCGGAAACACCACCGTTTTATTGCCGTTGATGAACACGCGGTGGTGGATATGCGCATGGATCGCGCGCGAAAGCACCTGGGCTTCGACGTCACGGCCCAAAGAGACGTAATCCTCCGAGGATTGCGCATGGGTGATCCGCACCGTGTCCTGTTCGATGATCGGACCTTCGTCCAGATCGGCGGTGACATAATGCGCCGTCGCTCCGATCAGTTTCACCCCACGCTCAAACGCCTGTTTATAGGGGTTCGCACCTTTGAAAGACGGCAGGAAGGAGTGGTGGATATTGATGATCCGACCGGACATGTGTTGGCACATCATATCCGACAGAATCTGCATATAGCGCGCCAAAACAATCAGTTCGGCGCCGGTGTCCTCGATCACCTGCATGATCGCGGCTTCGGCCTCGGGTTTGTTCTCTTTCGTCACTTTGATGCAGTGGAAAGGAATATCGTGATTCACCACAAGCTTCTGATAATCCATGTGATTTGACACCACGGCAACGATGTCGATCGGCAAGGCTCCGATCCGCCAGCGGTACAAAAGATCGTTGAGACAATGACCAAAGCGCGAGACCATGATCACGACTTTCATCTTCGTCGCCTCGTCCTGCACTGCCCATTGCATGCCAAAGGCCTCGGCCACGGGCACAAATCCCTGCGCCAGTTCAGGTTGGGTCAGGCCGGTTTCTGAGACAAAACTCACCCGCATGAAAAACTGATCGGTGCCCGGATCATCGAATTGCGCGGAATCGGTGATGTTACAGCCAAGCTCCGCCAGTTTGCCAGAAATCGCGGCCACGATTCCACGCTTGGAGGGGCAGGTCACGGTCAGCACATGGGAGGTCATGTCAAAGTCCTCGATCTTTCTTTAAAGGGTCGAAGCGTTTTGGCACAGCCGACAGCGAATGCCAGAGCCAAAACGCACGGCAGGGGCAAATTTGCGGGGTTTTCAGGCGGTTAAGTTTCCGAAAGGCGTCACGCTGTGCCTCAGACGCGCATCACAGGCGCATCATGGTCGCATCACGGACAGATCAGGAAGGGCGCAAAGCTGTCGGCCCCGATATAGGGCGCAACGGGTTTGGTGGCCAACTGACCATTCTCAAATCTGGTTTCCATGACCTGCGACCAGTCCGCATTGGCGGTGACGATCACCGGCACTTGCCCGGAACAGTCGCGCGTGCCGCCTTCGATTTCGGCAGAGCCAAGGTGATGGTTGGTCAGGCCGGCAAGGCGTGCGGTGGCATCCAACATCCCCGACCCCGCCAAATCGACGGGAAGGATCACCAGCTCTTTTGCCAAATGCGGGCGGTCGATATAGGCGATGTCATCGGTGCCATCGCCGTCAAAATCGGCAATGCCCACGACCGCGAGCCAACGGTGGCGCGCACCGATGGGGGCATTGGATTTGGCCGGGATCAGCGCGCCGGAGGCATTGAGCGACCAGACCTGCACCCAAGCGCCGGTGGCAAAGCCGCTGACGACGGTGACAATTTCAGGGGACCCATCGCCATCGAAATCATGCAGGCGCGGTGCGGTATCCTCGAAAATGCTTTTCTTGAAAGACACGCTGCGCTCGGTGCCGTCACTCAACGTCACACGCATCCGCGCATATTCACCGCCCGCCACGGCACCATGGCCGTAGACATCCGTCGGCTCACTGTAGCGCGCGGCGGTGATGTCATTCGTGATCTCGGTGGCGGCAAGCGGGCTGGCCGCCAGCACAAAAGCCGCGGCCAGACGCAGCATCAGATTTGCTTTTCGGGCAGGTTGACGACGAGACCGTCAATCGCATCGGTCACTTTGATCTGACAGGTCAGGCGCGACCGCACCGGATCGGGTTGATAGGCAAAATCCAACATATCCTCTTCCATGTCGTCTTTCGCGGGGATTTTTTCAACCCATTCAGGCGCGACATAGACGTGACAGGTGGAACAGGCACAAGCCCCGCCGCAATCAGCGTCGATGCCCGGCACGCCATTGTCGCGCGCGCCTTCCATCACGGTGCGCCCCACCGGCACGTCCACAACATGTTCGGTGCCGCCAAATTCGACATAGGTGATCTTGACCATAGGCTTGTCCTTCTCTCGCATTTCTTCGTGTCGCCACAGGCTTAGCCTGTCAGTTTCCCGGTGAAAAGGGCCATTGCGTCGCGCCCTGTGGTCCGGTTGGTGCCAAGACAACCCGCGCGCCTATATTTCAGGCACGGGACCGCGCCTGCGTGCCGTCTCGCCCCCTGTCAGGTCCTCCCAAAGACGATGCCATTCAAACCCTTTGGAAAATCTGAATTTCACGGTAGACTTGTCCCAAACAGCCTCACAAAGGGGCAAAGCAGACAGGCAAGTCGATGAAACAGCTCCCTTTTCCCGCCCGATTGCCGCTTTTCATTCTGACGGGACTTTTGGCCGCCTGCCAGATAAGCGCCCCGGAAGATGGCATCATGCGCGCCTCAGAGACGCCCGGCGCGCCACCGGGAGCCGACCCAAACACCTGTTACGGGCGGCACGTCACCCCCGCGATCATCGAAACCGTCACAGAGCAGGTTTTGGTGCAACCGCCACAAATCGAGGCCAATGGCACCGTTTCCTACCCCGCCGTCTACCGCACAGAAACCCGGCAAGAGATTGTGCGCGAGCGCAAGGAATTGTGGTTTGAGACCCTGTGCCAAGAGGAGCTGACGCCCGAGTTCATCGCGTCACTGCAACGTGCGCTGTCGGTGCGGGGCTATCACGCGGGGGCTGCGAATGGGCGGATGGATTTCGCGACAAAACGCGCCATCCGCGCCTATCAATCGGACCAAGGGGTCGACAGCGACATCCTGTCTCTGGCGGCGGCGCGCCAACTTGGGCTCAAGGAAGTGCCGCGCGAGGGCTGATCTTCTGATGTTCCAAGGTAGAAAAAGGCGGCCCACCATATTTGGGGGCCGCCTTTTTGTTTTTATGAATGGACGCACTCAGACTCAGTTGTCATCGGCCTCAGTTGTCATCGACACCAAGGGCCACAAAGCGCGGATCACCAGCGCGGCGCACCAACAGCAACACGGTCTTGCGGCCACCTTCGCGCGCCTCGCTCACACGGGCTTCGAGATCGGCCACAGACATCAGTTTTTGCTGACCCGCTTCGGTGATCACATCGCCCGCCCGAAGGCCTTTGGCAAAGGCCTCAGAAGCCTCATCCACCTCAACCACAACCAAACCATCGGTGCCGGAGGTCACGCCAAGTTCTTCGCGCAGCGTGTCATCCAGCGGCTGCAAGGTCAGGCCCATCATCTGGGTGGTGTCGGGCACTTGCGGCGCCGCGCCATCGTCGGTCGGGAAAGCGACGTTTTCCGCCTCTTCGCGGCGACCCAGAGTGACCATCAGCGTTTTGGTTTTGCCATCGCGGAACACGGTGACACGCACCGCTTTGCCGACTTCGGTCTCGCCCACCGTGCGCACAAGGCTGCGGGTGTCGGTGACCTCTTTGCTGTCAAAGGTCATGATCACGTCGCCGGATTCAAGTCCGGCTTCTTTCGACGGACCCTCGGGCACATCGGTGACAAGCGCGCCTTTGACGGCCTCAAGCCCCATGGCCTCGGCCACATCGGGTGTCACGTCCTGGATGCGCACACCCAACCAACCGCGACGGGTTTCGCCGAATTCTTTCAACTGATCGACGACTTTGGAAACCACGTTGGAGGCCATCGAAAAGCCGATGCCGATGGACCCACCGTTCGGGGACAGGATCGCGGTGTTCACGCCAATGACCTGACCGTCCATGTTGAACAGCGGGCCACCGGAGTTGCCGCGGTTGATGGCGGCGTCGGTTTGAATGTAATCGTCATAGGCGCCCTGGAGCGCGCGGCCACGTTGTGACACGATACCCGCAGAGACCGAGAACCCTTGGCCAAGCGGGTTGCCCATGGCCATCACCCAATCGCCAATGCGCGACAGGTCGCTATCGCCAAAGGGCACATATTTCAAAGGTTTATCGCTTTCGACCTTCAGAACGGCGATGTCCGTTTTCGGATCAGTGCCGATCAATTTGGCCGGAAGGGTGAAGCCCTCAAAGAATTCGATCGAAATCTCGTCAGCGCCTTCAATCACATGGTTGTTGGTGACGATATAGCCGTCCTCGGAGATCACAAAGCCCGACCCCAAAGCCTGGGAGCGGCGCGGGGACTGTCCGCCTTGGCCGTTGCGATCCATGAAATCGCGAAAGAAATCCTCAAACGGCGATCCTTCGGGCACAACCGGCTGATCGTTGGCGACCGCCTCAACCATGGTTGTGGTGGTGATGTTCACCACGGCGGGGCTGACCTTTTCGGCGAGATCGGCGAAACTTTCAGGCGCGCCACGCGCCTCGGCAGACACAGTTTGGAACAGAAGTGCAAAGACCCCAATCAGGGCAAAGACCATCATGCGAAGATCAGCGCGGGAGGGAACCATCCCTCTGCTTTGATCGGTGGAAATGGCGCGAGCCTGTATCATCGGTAAAATATCCTCCGTCTGATGCCCCCGAATGCTTGTGCCGGAAATGGCATGGCCGGGCGCGACACGTGTCTTTGGGGTATAGATAGGTGCGGTGTGGCACAACTCAAGGTCGGTCGCGTTCAGTCAACAGCATGTGAGCGGGCTGTGACAAGGGTAAAGCGCACCAAAATGAACAGCTTATAAAGTTGGGCCAAAAAATAAGGGGCCGGTGTTCCCACCCGCCCCTTTTGATTTTCACAGAGGGGTCAGACGTCCCTCGGAAACAGATGCCTCTCAGCGACCTGAATTGGATTTCAGGTAGTCAAAGAATTCGCTGTCCGGCGAAATCACCATGGTCGTGTTCTCGCCACTGAGGCCCTTCCGGTAGGCATCCAACGAGCGATAGAACTCAAAGAAATCCGGGTCGGCACCATAGGCATCCGCATAGATGCGGTTTTTCTCGGCATCGGCTTCACCACGGGTGATCTCGGCCTGACGGCTGGCGTCAGATTTAAGTTCGACCACGGTCCGATCTGCCTGTGCCCGCACACGCTGTGCGGCCTCTGCACCACGCGCCCGCTCGTCGGCGGCCTCGCGTTCACGTTCTGCCCGCATCCGGGCAAAGGTGGCCTCAAGGTTCTGTTCCGGCAAAAAGGTCTGTTTCAACCGAACGTCCATGATGTCGATGCCCAACGAGGCGGCCTCGATCCGGGACTTGTCCCGAATGCGCAGCGCCAACGACGCCCGCTCCGCCGAAATGATCGTGTTCGAGGTGATCGTGTCAGCGCCCAAAACCTCACGCAGCTGTGCGTTCAGGATGCCTTTGAGACGATCTTCGGCCAAGCGGATCCCGCCGGTGGACACCGCCTGACGGAACTTCACCACATCCGCGATGCGGTAGCGCGCAAAGGAGTCGACCAAAAGACGACGGTCATCCGAGGGCGTGACCTCGATTTCCGGTGTTTCGAGCGACAGGATGCGGTCATCGTAGTAAACGACGTCCTGAATGAACGGGATTTTAAAGGAAAGCCCAGGTTCCTCTTTGACGGCCTTGATCTGGCCGAATTGCAGAACCAGCGCTTTTTGACGTTCGTCCACGACAAAAAACGAAGAGAACGCCAGCACAGCCGCCACGAAAAGAACGGCGATGAAAATAGGAAGTTTCTTCATCAGTTCGACCCTCCGGTGGTGGTTGATTTCCGAAGCTCATTGAGCGGAAGATAGGGCACGACGCCCTGACCACTGGCGGCATTATCATCGAGAATGATCTTGTCGAGACCGCCGTAAACCTCTTCCATCGCCTCAAGATACAGACGTTTGCGCGTCACCTCGGGGGCGTTTTGATATTCGGCCAAAACAGCGGAGAACCGGCTCGCCTCACCTTTTGCGGCGTTGACAACCTGAGCACGGTAGCCTTCGGCTTCTTCAAGGATCTGTGCCGCGGACCCGCGGGCACCGGCAAGGGCCGTGTTGGCATAGGCGTCGGCCTGACGCTGCAACCGGTCCCGTTCCTGTTCGGCGGCCTGCACGTCACGGAACGCGTTGATCACGTCCGTGGGTGGGTCGGCCTTGTCGAGGTTGACGCGGATCACGGTGATGCCGCTGTCGTAGCTGTCGAGTGTCGATTGGATCAGTTCAAACGCTCTGTCGGCGATCACACCACGGTCCCGGTTGAGGATCGGGGCCAGTGTCGAAGCCGCGATGATCTCGCGCATGGAGGCCTCGGACACCGCCTGTACAGTCTGAACCGGATCGGAAAGGTTGAAAAGGAATTTCGCCGGATCGTTGATATTCCAGACCACCTGAAAGTCAATGTCGACGATGTTCGCGTCGGTCGTGAGCATCATGCCCGACCCACCACTGCCGGCGAGGCCGACCGTTTCGGTCCGCTCGCCCGTCACCACGACTTTCTCGTAGCTCACCACCGGCCATGGCGCAAAGTTCAGACCCGGATTGCCGATCTTGGAAAATTTGCCAAGGAACAATTCGACCGACTGTTCTTCCGGTTTCACTGTGTAGAAAGAGGAAAACGCCCAAAGGCCAACAGCGCCCAAAACCACAAGAGCGATAACGCCCTTGGATATGCCGGGGCCGTCGCCATCAGAACCGCCGGAGCGGCCACCGCCGCCCCCCTTGCCGCCCATCAACACCTTCAGATATTCGTTGCCCTTGTTGAGCATATCTTCGATTTCGGGGATCTGGGGCTGATCACCGGGACGGCGTCCGCCATTCCGATTGTCGCCGCCACGATTGTCGCCGCCGGGACCGGTCGGGCGGTTTCCACCACCTCCGGTGCCCCAAGGGCCGCCATTGTTACTGGCCATAAAGGTCTCTTCCTCTCTCGTATGGGTCTGACCCGGCAGGACGGTCCTGTCGGGCCAAGGCTCTTGTCTAACCTGTTCGCTCTCGCCCCGAGTTTCAAGGGTGCGAGATGGTCGCAGGGGTGGTTTCGGCCCCTTTCGGGGTGTTTTACTCAGTTATGAACGCGAGTCGGCGTTTTCATCAGAACGATTTCTTCGGACATGGTCGGGTGCACCGCCACTGTCGCGTCGAAATCCTCTTTGGTGGCGCCCATTTTCACGGCCACCCCCGCGATCTGGATCAGTTCCCCGGCATGGGGCGCGATGATGTGACAGCCCAGCACCTTGCGCGAGTTGGCACAGACGATGAGTTTGAACATCACCCGTTCGTTTTTCTCGATAAAGGCGTTTTGCATCGGGCGGAACGCGGCGCAATAGACCTCAATCGGACCCTCTTCGCGCGCCTGTTCTTCGGTCAGACCGACCGCGCCATATTCCGGCTGGGTGAAAATTGCCGACGGCACATTTGAGTGATCCGGTTTCATCGGATTGCCCTTGAACACCGTCTCGTGAAACGCCACGGCCTCGCGGATCGCCACGGGGGTCAGTTGGATGCGGTCGGTGACATCGCCCACGGCATAGATCGAAGGGATGTTGGTTTGGCTATAGGCGTCCACTTTGACCTCGCCATGACGGCCCAGTTCAACGCCCGCCGCTTCAAGCCCCAGACCTTTGGTGTTGGGCGTGCGCCCGGTGGCATAAAGCACCACATCAAACAGGGTTTCGCGCCCATCCGTGGCCTTGACCCAAATACCTTCGTCGCGCTTTTCAAGCCGCTCGACATCGGTGCCGACATGCAGGTTGATGCCCTGCCCGGTGATCAGCTCGGCAATATGGCCGCGCGCCTCATCATCAAAGCCGCGCAGGATTTGCGCACCGCGATAATATTGCGTCACCTCGGAGCCAAGCCCATTGAAGATACAGGCGAATTCACAGGCGATATAGCCGCCACCAACGATGAGGATTTTTTTCGGCAATGCCGGAATGTCGAAAATCTCGTTCGAGGTGATCGCATGTTCGATCCCCGGCACGGTATCGGGCACAAACGGCGTCCCCCCCACAGCCACAAGGATATGCTTCGTGGTTTTTTCCGTGCCATCGGCCAGCACGACCGTATGCGGGTCTTTCACCGTGGCGCGTTGGTGCAGGATCTCGACCCCTGCCGTGTCGGCGTTGCGGGTATAAATGGCCTCAAGCCGGGACAATTCGGCATGCAGCCGCTTTTGAAACGACGGCCAATTGAAATCACCCAAGGTGATGTCCCAGCCGTATGTCCCAGCCTCTTCGGCATACCCCGAGTACTGCGAGGCAAAGACCATCAGCTTTTTCGGCACACAGCCGCGGATGACACAGGTGCCGCCCATGCGGAACTCTTCGGCCATCGCGACCTTTTTCCCATCCGCCGCCGTCAGCCGCGCCGCGCGCACACCGCCCGAGCCACCGCCAATCACGAAGAGATCATAATCGAAGTCCATGCTACCGCCTTTTAGAAGAAGTCTAAGTTGGGGGTAGATGTAGGGGGTTTGACGCCAAAGGAAAACCCCGCGGTTTATGCGCGTGGCCCTGTGCGGTTTTGACAGATGTGATCACTACAGATCGGCAAAAATGTTTTCGCTCTCGGCGAATTCGATCTGATCTTCGCTTTCCTCACCCGACAGGATGTCCCGCGTCGTCACCCGGCCATCGCCATGGCCGATGATGACCTTATCGCAAATGTCGATGAACAGGCCGTTTTCGACCACGCCGGGGATTTGGTTTAACACCAAAGTCAATTGCCGCGCGTTGCCAATGCGTTGCAGGTGAAGATCGACGATGTGATTGCCCTCGTCCGTCACATAGGCGGCATCGCCGTTCATCCGCAGGGTCGAATGCTGACCCAGCACATCCATCGACACCAACGTCTCTTCGATCAGTGCCTTGGTGGTCTGCCAGCCAAAGGGGATGACCTCGACGGGCAAAGGAAACGCGCCGAGCATTTCGACCTGTTTCGAGACATCCGAGATCACGATCATCTGATCTGACGCGGTCGCCACGATCTTTTCTTGCAACAATGCCCCGCCGCCGCCCTTGATCAGGTTCAGATCGCCATCAAATTCATCGGTGCCGTCAATCGTCAGATCAAGCCATTTCGCCTCATCCAAAGAGATCACTTTGATCCCCTGTTGCCGCGCCAGTTCGGCGGTGCGGCTTGAGGTCGGAACGCCGACGATATTCAGCCCCTCATCCCGCACCAATTCACCCAAACACCGCACCATCCACGCCGCCGTGGAGCCTGTGCCCAGACCCAGTTTCATCCCATCCTCGACAAATTCCACCGCCTTTTTGGCGGCGACAAATTTGGCGGTGTCAATCGGCGACAGGGTGTCGGACATGCTGTGTTTCCCCCAATGGCTGAGCGCGCGTTTGTGACTGAAAGTGTCACCGGCGGTTATAGGCGGCACACCGCCGTTTGAATAGGATAAATGCGTGGTCCCCCCCTCTGCGCCCGTCTGCGGCGTCAAGACGACTGGACAGCGCGCCGCATGGGCGTAAATGCTTGGGTAAGGGGGACGTGGTAGAACAAGGCATGGTTGAGCGGATGTCAAAATATGTCCATCTTACCCTCGGCGGGTTTTGCGTGGCTTTGGGCCTGATCGGTGCGGTGTTGCCGGTCCTGCCGACGACCGGTTTCCTGATACTGGCTGCGTTCTTTTTCACCAAAGGTTCGCCACGCCTGCGGATGTGGTTGCTGGATCACGCCCATTTTGGCCCCCTCATTCGCGACTGGGAAGAAACCGGGGCCATCCCGCGTCGGATCAAAATTCTCTCCATCTCGATGATGGCCGCGAGTTTTGTGATCTGTCTGATCCTTGGCCTGCCCGCCTATGTGCTCATCGCGCAAGCGGTTTTGATGAGTGCGGGGGCGGCCTATATCCTAACACGACCAGACAGGTGAGCCGGACCGTATAGGTGCATTTTCATCTCGAAACGGACTTGCGCGCCCGCGCCCTCTGGCTGACAAAGGCCCATGATCCAAAATCGCCCCCCAGATCACCCCGTGTTCGGACTCCTTTTGATGGTCGGCTTTTGCGCCATTGCGCCCCTGATCGACGTCAGCGCCAAATTGGCCTCCGTTGCCCATCCGGCGGCGCAAATCACCGTTGGGCGCTTTGTGGTTCAGGCGCTGATCCTGGTGCCTTTGTCGGGGATCATGGGCCTGTCGTGGCAGATCGGCCGCCGTGACTGGGGCCTGATCGCTTTGCGCGCGCTCTTCACCTTGGGCGCGACCTTTGCCTTTGTCGGCGCAGTGTCGGTCATGCCCTTGGCCGACGCCTTGGCGGTGACCTATGTCGAACCTTTCGTGATCTTGCTTTTGGGCTGGATGATCTTTCATGAACAGATCGGCCCACGCCGGATCATGGCCGCCGTGGTCGGATTTGCCGGCGCTTTGATCGTGGTGCAGCCGGGGCTTGTGACCTTTGGCGTGGTGGCACTTTTGCCCTTTGCCGCGGGTGTCCTGTTTGCCTGTTACATGCTGGTCACCCGTGCGCTCCGCCACCACACGCCCGTCCTGTTGCAAGCCGCCACCGCCGTGGTCTCTGTGCTCATGGCGCTGCCGATTTTGGTCTATTTCGACGGCAAAGGCGGGATGTTTGACCCGGTGATGCCCGAGGGGATCATGTGGGTCTGGCTCATTTCTGTGGGCTTGGCCGCCACCCTGTCACACCAACTTCTGACCTTGGCGCTGCGCCTTGCGCCCTCCGCCACACTCGCGCCGCTGTCCTATCTGGAACTGGCGTTTTCGACCCTCGCGGGGCTTGTGGTCTTTGGCGATTTCCCCAATCTCACCGTCTGGATCGGCATCGCGGTGATCGTCGCCTCGGGGCTGTATCTGATCCACCGCGAACGGATGCACGCGCAAAAACCCCCGGTGGTCGCGGGGCCCACCGCCTCTTAACCACAGAGGCCTTTGACCAGCGCGGCAAGGTCCGCACGCGGCAGGATCAGCAACATCCCAGGCCCGTCAAAGGCCAAATCAACCTGTGCCTCAGAGGCTTCATTCGAGGTGCCAACCCGACCAGAAGGCGCAAAATTCAGCCCCTCAATCGGCCAGCGCAACCCCTCTGAGCGCCCCGTCACCGGACCCATCGGGAACAGCGACACGCGCGTGCCGGGCGCAAGGGAGAGGGAAATAGAGCTGGGCACATGGGCGATCACATCATACTCGCCCACGATGATGCAGCGCTGTTTTGGGTGACGTGTCAAAGCCGTGTAGACCGCCAATTCGTGATCCACCCGCGCGCCGGTGAAGCCGACGCCAAAAATCAGCGGCGCGTCAATCCGGCTCAGGCATTTTTCGAAATCCGTGCTGTCTTGTTCAGGAATGTGATGCAGCCGCTCAGGGGGAATCACCCCCCGCGCGTCCTGCGACACACTGTCAAAATCGCCAATCACCGCCTCCGGCATCAGACCTTCGGCCAGGGCGCGATCTGCCGCACCATCGGCTGCGACCAAAATTGGTGCTGATTTTAAAATGTCGACAAGAGTTTCGCGGTCAACCTGTCCACCGCCCAGTAAAGTCACACTTTTTTCGGTTTTCAGGACAGGATTCTTCATGCTTCAGGCTCCAGCGTTAACCATTTTGCCACATTTCGAACAAGAAATGATCACGGCGATTTCCTTGTTCTGTTCCTATTTGCGAACCAATTCATGGTAAACAGGTAGGTGCTGAGCAAGAGCAGAAAGCGAGTATTGGCATGGTGAGTGAGAGTAAAATTCTAACCGTATCCTACGGGACGTTCTCCTGTACGTTGGAGGGATTCGACGATCCGTTCAACACGATGCGGTCCATTGCAGAGTATTTCCGCGATCTCGCGGCGGATGACCGGTATTTCGGGGCCGAACCTCCGACTCCTGATCCCCAAATGTTACATTCCATCGCGGAAAAGGAAATTCAGCGCCGGGTCGAAGCCCGCATGCAAGACAACAGTCTGGTGTTGCGCCAAATCGAGGATGACAGCGATGTCGATGCCGGTGAGGCTGATCGAGATGCCGCCGCCTCCCGCGCCCGTGCCGCGTCACAAGAGGCCAAAGCCCAACGCAAAAAGGCAAAGCCCCAAAAGGCCCAAGCCAAATCTGCGTCCAACGCCACTGTCCCTCCGGCACAAGAGACCGCTGCTCCGGTTTCCTCGCCTGCCCCTCTTGCACAAAACAAACCGGCTCTGCGCAAACCTGCTCCCGCAGCCAAAGCCGCTGCCCCCGCAGTTGCCAATTCCATTGCAGATAAACTCGAACGCATCCGTGCCGCTGTCGCCCAACGTGGCGAGGCCGAATTTGTTGAAGATCAACAGGCCTCGGTGAATTTCGGCGGCTTCCAAACCACGCCGGATCAAACTGAGGTGTTTGACGAGATCGAGGCAGAACAAGAGACCCCGGCGATTGCGCTGGCGGATGAACCTGTCGACTTGACCGAGATCGAGGACGATTTTGCCGATGAGATGAGCGACGACACCGTTGCTGAAGCTGAAGCTGAAGCTGAAGCTGACGAAAGTCTCACCGAAGAGATCGAAACGGAACAAGAGCCTGTCGAAAACGACGCAGCAAGCACCGAGGCTGATGACGAGGCCAAACTCGACACGATCCTCTCCAGCCTGCAGCAAGACGATGCGCCCGCAGCGCAAGAGGCGGTGGCCGTGGCAGATACCACAGACCGCGCCACCACAGACATCGACGTCAACCTCGCCGCAGACATCGCCGAGGCCAGCGGAACATCCGCAGAGGCCGAAACAGACCGCGCCGCAGAAGATGCACCTGAAGACGCACCACAAGATCCGCTGCGTCGCGTTCGTGCCCGCGTCGTCAAAATGCGCCGCTCTGACTATGAAGCTCAGCCGCAAGAGGGTGAGGGTGAGGGTGAGGGTGAGGCCGAAGCTGTGGCTGAGACGGTCGCCGAGACTGCCAACAGCGATGCCGATTTAACTTCGGCGCTGCGCCGCGAACTTGGCTCCTCTTCGCTCGATGATGAGGCCGAAAACGAGTTGATGCGCGAACTGGCCGAAGTCGCCGCAAGTGGCGCTCTGTCACCGGAAGTGGCGGCCGACATTTTGGACGATGACAGCGAAACCGGCGCGATTGCCGCCGAATATGACGACGACAGCGCCGAAGGCGACGACGACAGCCAATTGTTGACGGATGAAGACGACGGCGAGGACGAGGGTGACAGCGACACACGCAATGTGTTTGCCACCTCCGATGCGTCGATGTCACGCCTGATGGACGAAACCGACCGCGAAATGGCCAAGGGGGAAAACGCCCGCCGCCGCAACGCAATCCAACATCTGAAAGCCGCTGTGGGTGCGATTCGCGCCGAGAAAACCGACAAAGATGCCACCGCTGAGGACGACGACGATGCGGATGTCTACAAACAAGACCTGGCGCGTGTTGTGCGCCCGCGTCGCCCCGCGGTCAGCGGCCAGACCCGCCGCCAATTGCCCCCTTTGATGTTGGTGTCGGAACAACGCATCGACGCCCCTGTCGAGGTCGCCGGTGGTGCCAATATCACTCCGGTTCGGCCGCGCCGCATCTCGACCTCGGCCCTTGCGGTGCAACAAGAACAGGTTTTTGACACCGCCGAGGAACCCGATCAAACCGCTGCTGAGACGGTGACGGAATTCGCCGAATTCGCCGAACGTCTTGGGGCCGAAACCCTGCCGGAACTGTTGGAAGCGGCTGCGGCCTATACCCATTTTGTCCAAGGCCGCGACACTGCCACCCGCCCACAGATCATGCGACTGGCGACCCAAGCGATGCCCACCGACGTGCCGGTCGAAGAACGATTGCGATCGTTTGGTCAGCTTTTGCGCCAAGGCAAGATCAAAAAGATGACGCGCGGCCAGTTTGCCGTTGCGGCCAGCACGCGGTTCAAGCCGCGCTGAATGTCGTTAAAAGACCTACGAAAAAGGCCGCCCTTCGGGGCGGCCTTTTTAAGTCATCTGACTATCTTGGGGTCAATCTTCGTGATCTTGCGGCGGCGCATCAGGATCGGCCTGACCGATGCCTTTGAACACCGCCTTAAGCGGCAGCGCCCAAAGCACGCCCAGCCCAATATAGACCGCCAGTTCGACCCAAATCGACGGGCGCTCCAGCCAGTTCATCACCGTCACCGCCACCACGATATAGCCGGGCAGCCCCAGCACGAGGATCAAAAGCGCCAGACGGCGACGGGATTTATAGCTCAGAGCCATGCCGCGCCTTAATCCGCAAACGGATCGGTGACGAGGATCGTGTCTTCGCGCTCGGGAGAGGTCGACAACATCGACACCGGGCATTCGATCAGCTCTTCGATGTGGCGGACATATTTGATCGCATTGGCCGGAAGATCGTTCCAAGACCGCGCGCCTTCGGTCGATTCGGACCAGCCGGGCATTTCCTCATAGATCGGCGTGCAGCGCGCCTGTTGATCCGCAGCGGTCGGCAGGTAATCGAGGCGCTCCCCGTCCAAATCATAGCCGACACAGATTTTCAGCGTCTCAAACCCGTCCAAAACGTCGAGCTTGGTCAGGGCAATCCCGGTCACGCCGGAGGTTGCACAGGTCTGACGCACGAGCGCGGCGTCAAACCAGCCACAGCGGCGTTTGCGGCCTGTGACGGTGCCAAATTCATGGCCGCGTTCGCCCAACCGCTGACCATCGTCGTCAAGCAATTCGGTCGGGAACGGACCTTCGCCCACGCGGGTGGTATAGGCTTTGACGATGCCCAACACATAGTTGATCGCCCCCGGCCCCATGCCCACGCCTGTGGCGGCCTGACCGGCGATCACGTTCGACGAGGTCACAAACGGATAGGTGCCGAAATCAATGTCCAAAAGCGCACCCTGGGCGCCTTCAAACAGAATGCGCTTGCCGGCTTTGCGCTGCTCGTTGAGCACTTTCCAAACCGGTTTCGCATAAGGCAGAATTTCACCCGCGATGGCTTTGAGATCGTTGATCAAACGGTCGCGATCAACCGGCTCGATGCCAAGACCTTTGCGCAGCGGATCGTGGTGTTGAAGCGCGCGGTCGACGCGGGCAATCAATGTGGCCTCATCGGCCAAATCCGCCACGCGCACCGAACGACGACCGACTTTGTCCTCATAGGCCGGACCAATGCCGCGGCCCGTGGTGCCAATCTTTGTCCCTTTGGAGGCCGCTTCTTCGCGCGCCCGGTCCAATTCACCGTGGATCGGCAGGATCAGCGGCGTGTTTTCCGCGATCATCAAGGTCTCTGGCGAAATGACCACGCCTTGCTCGCGGATTTTGGCAATTTCCGCCACAAGATGCCACGGGTCCAGCACAACCCCATTGCCGATTACCGACAATTTGCCGCCACGCACCACACCCGAAGGCAATGCGTTCAGCTTATAGACCTTGCCGTCGATGACGAGCGTGTGGCCGGCATTGTGACCACCTTGGAAGCGCGCAATGATGTCTGCGCGTTCAGAAAGCCAGTCTACAATCTTGCCTTTTCCCTCGTCACCCCATTGGGCGCCGACAACGACGACGTTAGCCATAATGAATCCTTTGGATTGGATGAAGCCCGGGGCTGTATAGCCAGCCAGACCGCGTGATGAAACCACAATTTAAGGGCTGCGGCTTTATATTGCGCAAATTTCGCCAAGATCCGCCCAACCATAGGCGATCTCGTCCAGACCGTCGCCCTCACGCGTGTCGATCCGTTCGGCGGATATAAATCCGCCAAGCGCCTGATAAAACCCCCGCGCCCCCGCGTTCTCCGACAAGACCCAAAGGGCTGCGGCAGCGTGGCCCATCCCGTTGAGCGCGCGGGCCCCCTCGCCCATCAAAGCCCGGCCAATCCCCTGTCTTTGGGCGCTGTCCGCGACATAAATCGCGGAAAACTCGCCGGGGAATGCTGCCATAAGGTCGTCGTCTCGCTGATCGCCACAGGACAAAAAGCCCACGATCGCGTCCGATTGTTCGGCCACAAACACCGCGCCACGCCCGGATTCCGCATAAGCCGTGAGGATTTTACTCCAACCGTTTTCACGATCCGCCACCGACATGCGTTCAATCAACGCGGCGGGCAGGATGTCGCGATAAGCGCTTTGCCACACCGCCACTTGCACCTCGGCGATGGCATGGGCGTCAGAAAGCGTTGCGGGGCGCAGGGCAAAAGGCAGCGGCTGGGTCTGTGTCATGGCCGCTTTTTTAGCCCGCGTAAGAGGACAAGCACCAGCCCCAAAAGCAGCACCCCAAAAATCGCAAACGGCGCGACTGCCGAACCGGCTTCGGGGCTGAACAGCACCGACCAGAGCAGTTTCGCCCCAGCCCCCACAGCCACCACGACAAAGCCAAGCCACAGGGACCGCCGCCAAAAGGCCAAGGCCACCAGCCCAAAATAGACCGCGACCGCGAGAGCGCCCAACAGATTGGCCGTGGTCCAACCAGATTGCAAAAGCGCGCGTTCCATCGCCAGAAAGGCCAGAACATCCTCCCGCGGCGCGGCGGGGACAGGAAACCAGAACATCGACGACACAATCGCCAGAACCGACAAAATCACGCCCGGCAGCCAGCGCCGCCACGCGAAATAACAATAGGGCAGCACCAAAACCGGGCGCGCGATCCAAGACAGGGTGTTTTGATGACGGGCAAAGGCCCAGTCGAAAAAGGGTGGCGTGGTGAAAAACATCCAAAGCACGGCGGCAAGCGCCAATGTGAACACAATCGACAAGATGATAGTCCCGCGGGACATGGCGAACCTATGGTTTGGGCATGGCAGACGCGAGTCAAAGAGGGCACATCCCGCTTGATTATGTCAAGAAAGCGCAGCGGCACCGAAGCCGCACACGCATTTGACATGGTTTGTGGGGTTGCGTCAGTCCACCGAAGCTTTTAAGTAGCCCCATCGAACGACCCAAAGGCCTGATCCATGGAAAATGTCATCCTCGTCATCCACCTGATCCTTGCGCTTTGCCTGATTGGCATTGTGCTTTTGCAGCGCTCTGAGGGTGGCGGCCTTGGCATGGGGGGCGGCGGTGACGTCATGACCGGCCGCGCGGCGGCCACGGCCCTTGGCAAACTGACCTGGATCTTTGCGATCGGCTTTCTCTGCACCTCCCTGACGCTCACTGTTTTGGCGCGTCGGGATGCGGCCACCTCCTCTGTGATGGATGGTGTCACGATTGAGGATACGGCTCCGGCTGAGACCACCACACCGGCCTTGCCGTCGGGTGACAGCTTGTTGCCGCCCTCCGCGGATGCACCGATCGAAGCACCACGCGCCGACTGATCCACCTAAACCTCAGGTTTTAACAATCCCTTGGGCGTTGAGCGGATTTCCCCCTCAACATGTTGCGGTTTGGTTGCGCGGGACGACCGAATCTGATATCGCTTAAATCCCGTGAACCGTGGTGTTTTTGGCCCCTCTTTTGGACCAAATTCAAACGCCGCGTCCGCATGAATTTTGGACTATCACGGGAGACACTCCAGCCCATGGCACGTTACGTTTTTATCACCGGCGGTGTTGTATCCTCGCTTGGCAAAGGCCTTGCCTCGGCCGCCCTCGGCGCGCTTTTGCAAGCCCGCGGTTATTCGGTCCGCCTGCGCAAACTTGATCCTTACCTCAACGTCGATCCGGGCACGATGAGCCCGTTTGAACACGGCGAAGTGTTTGTGACCGACGATGGCGCGGAAACCGATCTCGACCTTGGCCACTACGAACGCTTCACGGGTGTGGCTGCCCGCAGCACAGATTCGATTTCCTCTGGCCGCGTGTACACCAATGTTTTGGAAAAAGAGCGCCGTGGCGATTACCTTGGAAAAACCATTCAGGTGATCCCGCATGTCACCAATGAAATCAAAGACTTCCTTGAAATTGGCGATGATGAGGTCGATTTCATGCTCTGCGAGATCGGGGGCACCGTGGGCGACATCGAAGGCCTGCCCTTTTTTGAAGCCATCCGCCAATTCGCCCAAGACCGCCCGCGCGGCCAGTGTATTTTCATGCACCTGACGCTGCTCCCATACATCACTGCCTCTGGCGAGTTGAAAACCAAACCGACCCAGCACTCCGTGAAAGAACTGCGCACCATCGGCCTTCAGCCGAATGTGTTGGTCTGCCGCTCCGAGCATCCGATCCCGGAAAAAGAGCGCGAAAAAATCGCCCTGTTCTGTAACGTGCGCAAAGAGGACGTGATCGCGGCCCCGGATTTGAAATCCATCTACGAAGCGCCGCTGGCCTATCACCGCGAAGGTCTTGACCAAGCCGTGTTGGACGCCTTTGGCATCGCGCCCGCACCGAAACCCGACCTCACTGTGTGGCATGATGTGGCCGACCGGGTGTTCAACCCGGAAGGCGAAGTCAAAATCGCCATCGTTGGCAAATATGTCCAACTCGAAGACGCCTATAAATCCATCGCCGAGGCACTGACCCATGGCGGTATGGCCAACCGGGTCCGCGTCAAGGTCGAATGGGTCGATGCCGAGATTTTCGAACGCGAAGACCCCGCCCCCTACCTCGAAGGCTTTCACGCCATTCTGGTCCCCGGCGGCTTTGGCGAGCGCGGCACAGAGGGCAAAATCAAAGCGGCGGAATTCGCCCGCACCCGCAAAATCCCCTACTTGGGCATCTGTCTTGGCATGCAATTGGCCGTCATTGAGGCCGCGCGCAATCTGGCCGGGATTGACACCGCCGGGTCTGAAGAATTCGATCACGAGGCAGGTAAAAAACGGTTTGAGCCAGTGGTCTACCACCTCAAAGAATGGGTGCAGGGCAACCACACCGTGCGCCGCAAAGCCGGTGACGACAAGGGCGGCACCATGCGCCTTGGCGCCTATAGCGCGACCTTGACCGAAGGCTCAAAAGTGGCCGAAATCTATGGCGGGACCGAGATCGAAGAACGCCACCGTCACCGCTATGAAGTCGACACGAAATACCGCGAGAAATTGCAAGACTGCGGCCTGATCTTTTCCGGCATGTCCCCCGACGGACGTTTGCCTGAGATCGTCGAGCTCAAAGATCACCCGTGGTACATCGGCGTTCAGTTCCACCCGGAATTGAAATCCAAACCCTTCGCCCCTGCGCCTTTGTTCCGCGATTTTGTGCGCGCAGCCAAAGAGATTTCGCGGCTGGTGTAAGAGCCGATGTAAGACATCGAAAGATTAACAAAAGGCGCTCTTTAGGGCGCCTTTTTCGTCTTTACCTTAGTCTTGAGATGCGGGGAATGAGGCCAAGGCCTGCGCCAGATCCACGCCCTGTTCGCCCGACGCCATCAGCCCCTCATAGCTGCCCTGACGGTCGGCGGTCGATTTATGCTGGTTGACCTTCCATTTGCCCTCCAACCGATCCACCGTGAACCGCAACCCGATGATGCCGCGTTTGAGCGCCGCGAGATAGGGCACGGGCGCGTCCGACATTGCCCAAGGCTCCGCCCGTCCCGCCTCATGGCGATGGGTCAAATCGCGCAGATGGGCGTGAAGTTCCTCCGCGCCATTGAAACTTTCAAACATCCCATGGGCATGGACCACGATATAGGCCCAGGTCGGCACAACTTTACCATCCACTTGTTTTGACGGGTAAAATGAGGGCGACACATAGGCCTGCGGTCCCTGAAACATCACCACAGAACCCGCGCCCGCCAGTTTCCAATGCGGATTGGGCCGCGCCACATGGCTTTCCAATATGACCCGGCCGCCCTCTTCGCGCACGATCCACGGCAAGTGGCTGATCTCGATCCCTTCTGCCGTCGGCGTGATCAGCGCGCCAAAGGAAATCTCGGTCATCACATGCGCCAGCGTTGCGGGGTCGTTGATGGCGGAATTGTTCGGTGTGTACATGCGGCTGCGTCCTCTTTGCCCCCGCCTAACATGCGCACCCTTGGCTCGGAACAGAAATCTGGGTCATGGGCATAAATCCGACGATTGGGCCTTAGCCGCGCAAATCTTTTGGGCTTTCCATCACGATGTAAGAGGTGATCGAGGCCACCTCCGGCACGGTGCCCAAGACTTCGGTGTGAAAGCGTTTGTAGGCGGTCAAATCCGCCGTTTCGACCCGGAGCAAATATTCAAACACCCCGGCGATGTTGTGACATTCCTTGACCTCGGGGGCGTAGCGCATCGCCGCCTCAAAGCCCTTTTGCGCCGCCTTGTTGTGCACCGACAGGCCGACCGCGATATAGGCGGTGAAGCCCTGCCCGACCTGTGAGCGGTCGATGATCGCACGATAACCACGAATGACGCCGCGCTGCTCCAACGCGCTCACCCGCCGCGATGTCGCCGAGGGCGACAGGACAACACGCTCTGAGAGTTGCAGGTTGGTGAGGCGGCCATCGCGTTCAAGTTCGCGCAATATGTTTTCGTCTATCCCATCCATACCCGTGATTCCGTGCAAAATATTCGCAAACAACGTCATCTTTGCACGGATATTGCATCGCAAAAAGACTAATCTGCCCTGCATGGATATGACCCTTTTCATCGCCCTTCTGGCCTTTGCCTTTGTCTCCTCGGTGACGCCGGGGCCGAATAACCTGATGCTCCTGGCCTCCGGGGCCAATTTCGGCCTGCGCCGGACCCTGCCGCATATGTTCGGGGTCTCGCTCGGGCATAGTTTCATGGTGTTCATCGTCGGGCTTGGACTGGCGCAGATGTTTCAGGCCTACCCGCCACTGCGTCAGATCATGTTGGTCGCCTCCATCGCCTACATGAGTTGGCTGGCGTGGAAAATCGCCCATGCCAGAGCGCCCGAAGGGGGCAAAGTGGACGGGACACCTTTGACCTTTTTACAAGCGGCGGCGTTTCAATGGGTGAATCCCAAGGGCTGGATCATGGCGATCGGGGCACAGACCAACTATGCGCAGGACACCACATGGGTGGCCGCCCTCATGGTCGGCCTCGGTTTCTTGATCGTCAACTTTCCGGCGATCACGCTTTGGGCATGGCTCGGTCAGGAAATGCGCCGCTTTTTGACCAACAGGCGCCGTTTGACGGCGTTCAATTGGACAATGGCCGCGCTTTTGCTCGCTTCATTGATCCCAATCCTTTTCCATTAAGAAACCGTCATGTATGCGTGGTTAAAGGCACTCCAGAATTGCGGCTCCAATCGCAACACAGTGCACAGACAGACGGAGTAGATCATGAGTTTTGACAAAGACGCCCAAGACTGGCTTGAGGCCGAACTGGCCGACACCCTCGACGAAGAGTGGGAAATTGAGCTCGAAGATTCGATTCTGTCGCGCGAAATCAAAAAGATTTACCAAAAAGAGCACCCTGACATGCTCGAACGCGCGGTCTATTTCCGCGAGTTGCTGCGGCTTCAGGCCGAGTTGATCAAGCTGCATGATTGGGTCGAACAGACCGGGCAAAAGGTGGTCGTTTTGTTCGAAGGCCGCGATTCGGCAGGCAAAGGCGGCGTGATCAAACGGATCACCCAGCGCCTTAACCCGCGCGTCGTGCGCGTCGTTGCCCTGCCCGCGCCGTCCAATCGCGAAAAAAGCCAATGGTATTTCCAACGCTATGTGCCGCACCTGCCGGCGGCGGGCGAAATGGTGTTGTTTGACCGCTCCTGGTACAACCGTTCCGGTGTGGAGCGGGTGATGGGCTTTGCCGACGAGGATCAGGTCGAACAATTTTTCCAGGACGTTCCCGATTTTGAACGGATGCTGGTGCGCTCTGGCATCAAGGTGATCAAATATTGGTTCTCGATCACCGATGAAGAACAGCAAATGCGATTCCTGATGCGCATCCATGACCCGATGAAACAGTGGAAATTGTCACCGATGGATTTGCAATCGCGCATCCGTTGGGAAGATTACACCAAAGCGAAAGAAGACACATTCGCCCGCACCAATATCCCCGAAGCGCCGTGGTATATTGTTGAAGGCAATGACAAAAAACGCGCGCGGTTGAATTGCATCGACCATTTGCTGTCGCAGTTCGACTATTACGAAATGCCGCATGAAGAGGTGCATTTGCCGGAGCGGGTTTATAACAAGACCTATGAACGCGCGGTTTTGCCGCCTGAGCTTTACGTGCCGAGCAAATACTAAGGCCGCTTCAGGCGGGGCGGTGTTAACGTTCTCGCGAGCCAAGGCCGGACCCGACGGTCCGGCCTTTCCCTTTTGTAAAAGGCATCCTATATCCGTTCCATGTTTGGTGATTTTCTCAAAACTCTGCTGCAACCCGCCCCGCCGCGTCTTCAAGTGACAGACGCGCGGCGTGCTTTGGCGGCGCTCTTGGTCCGTGTGGCCCGCGCTGACGGGCATTATGCGCCAGAGGAGGCCCAGCGGATCGAGAAAGTCCTGATCGAACGCTATGCCCTGTCGCCCTTTGAGGCGGCGAAACTGCGCGGCGAGGCCGAGGTGCTTGAAGACGAGGCCCCCGACACCGTGCGCTTTACCCGTGCCATCAAAGAGGCCGTGCCCTATGAGGACCGTGAAAGCGTGATCGAAGGGCTTTGGTCGGTGGTTTTGGCCGATGGCGTGCGCGACAGCGACGAAGATACGCTTTTGCGTTTGGTTGCGAATCTTTTGGGCGTGAACGACCGCGACAGCGCTTTGGCGCGCAAAAGGGTCGAGGCACGACTGGGCTAAGCCCGGCAATAAGGCCCCAAGCAAGCCCAAGCCCTAGGCGCGGGCCATACATATGATCAAAAAACAGGCGAAACGCTACGGCACCCTGATGATCATTATTGCATATGCTTAAGATTTCGCCCTAACTCTTGTTGATGTTGACCAAAGACTCAAAAACCGCACCTGCCGCTCCGCCTCTTGAGGCAACTCCCGTGATCGAAATCCGGGATTTGCACAAATCCTATGGCGAGTTGGAAGTTCTCAAGGGCGTTTCCATGACTGCACCACGCGGTCATGTGCTTTCGCTCATCGGCTCGTCGGGTTCAGGCAAATCCACGTTACTGCGCTGTGCCAACCTGCTGGAAGACAGCCAAAGCGGCGAGATCCTGTTTGAGGGTGAGCCGATCACATGGAAAGGCGAAGGCCTGCACCGGCGTCCGGCGGATCGCAAACAGGTGCTGCGCATCCGCACCAACCTGTCGATGGTGTTTCAACAATTCAATCTGTGGGCCCATATGACGATTTTGGAAAACGTCATGGAGGCCCCCGTCACGGTCATGGGCCGCGACAAAAAAGAGGTCGAAGCCAGCGCGCGCGCCTATCTCGACAAGGTCGGCATTGGCGACAAATGTGACGTCTATCCGGCGCAAATGTCCGGCGGCCAACAACAACGCGCCGCAATCGCGCGCGCCTTGTGCATGGAACCGAAAGCCCTTTTGTTTGACGAGCCGACCTCCGCCCTTGATCCCGAACTGGAACAAGAGGTGGTCAAGGTGATCAGGGCACTGGCCGAAGAAGGCCGGACCATGATGATCGTCACCCATGACATGCGCATGGCGGCGGATATTTCCGATCATGTGGTGTTTTTGCACAAAGGGTTGATCGAAGAAGAGGGCCACCCGAGCCAGCTTTTCAATCAGCCAAAATCCGAACGCCTGCAACAGTTTCTCAGCGCGACTGTGCCGGCCTAAACAAGCGCTACCAATGGGAGAATTTTCATGAAAACACTCGTCCTAACCGCTGCCGCATGTGCCCTGATGGCCAGCGCCGCCTCTGCTGAAACCATCCGTCTGGGCACCGAGGGCGCCTACCCTCCGTATAACTACATCGACGACAGCGGCGAAGTCGCAGGCTTTGAGCGGATGTTGGGCGACGAGTTGTGCAAACGTGCCGAGCTTGAGTGCGAATGGGTCACCAACGATTGGGACAGCATCATCCCGAACCTTCTGTCCGGCAACTATGATGCGATCATCGCGGGCATGTCGATCACGCCCGAGCGCGCCGAGAAAGTCGATTTCTCCGTCAACTACACCCCGCCGTCCTACTCGTCTTATGCGGCCATGTCCGAAGATGCCGACCTGACCGGCGGCATCGTGGCGGCACAGTCCAGCACCATCCAGTCCCAATATGTCGTCGACACTGGTGCCACGCTTTTGGAATTCCCCTCCTTTGAGGATTCCCTGGCCGCCATGTTGTCCGGCGAAGCCGACGCTGTGTTTGCCGACAAGGACACCCTCGTGCCCGTCGTCGAAGAAGACCCCACGGTGGTGTGGGCTGGCGAAGACATCGCGCTTTCTGTCGGCATCGGCATGGCGTTCCGTAAATCCGACCCGGAATTGCGCGCAAAATTTGATGCCGGGATTGAAGCGATGAAAGCCGATGGTACGCTCAACACCATGATCAAAGCCTATCTGGGCGAGGACAGCCCGGGCTTTTAAGCCCGTTTTGGCGGGGCTGCCTGGTGTGGCCCCGCCGCTTTTGTCCGCCCTCGCCCAACGCGTTTTCCCTGACCCACAGGTGATCCATCTTTTCCTATTGCGCCACTCCTGACACGCTCGAAGGCCTGACTTGGCTGAGCTGTTACATGACGACCGGAAAGCATCTCGCTTTTTACGCCTCCTTTGGGACGGTTTTGATGCTGTTGGCGGTGACCGCGCCGCTGGCCTTGGCGTTTGGATTTTTCTCCGCCACCGGCAGCCGCGCGCAATTTGCGCCGCTGCGCTGGGTGTCGCAGACCTATATGGCACTGGTTCGGGGCATCCCCGACATCGCCTTTTTCCTGTTTTTCGTGATCGCATTGGATCAGGGTATCGAGTGGCTGCGCCATCAGGCGAAGTGCCCCGACTGGTCCGAACAGATCCGCCAAGGCAATGACTTCATTGTCTGTGCTGCGGCGAAAATGCCGCTCAACAATGCCCCCGAAAGCGTCCACCAGATCTACGGCTTTGCCTTGGCCGTGTTGACCTTTGCCATCGTGTTTGGTGCCTTTGCCGGCAATGTGTTGGCCGGGGCGATGAACACCGTCCCCCATGGGCAAATCGAAACCGCCGAGGCCTATGGCATGAGCCACCGCCAAGCGTTTTGGCGCATCATCGTGCCGCAAATGTGGATTTACGCCCTGCCCGGCCTCTCGAACCTGTGGATGGTGTTGATCAAGGCCACGCCACTGTTGTTCCTGTTGGGGGTCGAAGATGTCGTCTATTGGGCGCGTGAATTGGGCGGCACCAAAAACATACGGTTCACTGAATACCCCCACGGAGATTGGCGGATGTGGTATTTCTTGGCCCTTTTGGTGTTCTACCTTCTCTTCACCAAAGTCTCTGAAATCGTCCTGTCCCGCGTCACCCGCAAACTCAGCCAAGGACAGGCGACAGCCGGTGGCGAGGCCCTGCGCAAAGCGGGGGCTACACCATGAGTTGCCTGCAAACGGTTGCCGATTACGGTCTGCGCTCCATCGGCATTGGCGAACGGCTTTTGCCGCGCGCCGACATCACATTGTGCGAACAGATCACCCTGATCGGGTCGGGCATGTTGTGGAACATCTACTTTGGCCTTCTCGCCATCCTGTTTGGCTTTTTCTCGGCCACGGCGATGGCTTTGGCCAAAAACAGCGCGTACAAACCGCTGCGCAAAGCCGCAGAATGGTTCATCTTTTTGTTTCGCGGCTCGCCGCTGTTCATCCAATTCTTCTTTGGCTATTTCCTGTTTCTCTCCTTGAAGCAAAGCTTTCCGCTCTTTGACGCGTTCACCAGCGCATGGATTGGTGCTGCCATCGTCTTGTGGCTCAACACCACCGCCTATTCCGCCGAAATTTTCTATGGCGCGCTGCAATCCATCCCGAAAGGCGACATTGAGGCCGCCGATGCCTATGGCCTGTCCGGCTGGAAACGCTTTCGCCGGATCACCTGGCCGACGCTGCTGCGTCTGGCTTGGCCTGCCTACACCAATGAGGCAATCTTTATCTTTCACTCCACCACCTTGGTGTTTTTCTCCGGCTTCCCGGCGCTGCAACAAAAGGGCGATGCGCTGTATTACGCCTCTTATTTTGCCGACAAGACGTTCAACCCCTTCATCCCCTATCCGATTTTGGCGGGCTATTTCGTCTGTGTGACGCTCTGCATCATCCTGACGTTTGGTGCGATCAATCGCTATTTGAACCGCCATTTGCCAAGCTCCAAACGCCCCCGTCTGCGCCTTCGTCCACAGGTGATCCGATGATCCAAAACGCGGGTTGGCTGGGCGAACATCCAGAGGTCAAAACCATCCGCGTCGCTGCCGCCGATCTCAACGGCCAAGCCCGCGGCAAACGCATGTCGGCGCGGTTTGCAGGCAAGGTCGAACAGGAAGGCACGCGGTTTCCGCTTTCGGTCTTGAACCTCGACATTTGGGGCGAGGATATCGAAGACAGCCCTTTGGTGTTTGAGACTGGTGACCAAGACGGGGTGCTTTTGCCGACCGAGCGCGGCTTTACCCCGATGCCGTGGCTGGAAGGCCCCACAGCCCTTTTGCCGATGTGGATGTTCATGGAGGATGGCCGCCCCTTTGATGGCGATCCGCGTCAGGCCCTGGCCCGTGTGGTCGATCGCTACAAGGCGCGCGGGCTGACCCCGGTTGTGGCCACAGAATTGGAATTCTACATTGTCGATGACAGCTCGCGCCAACTGCGCGTGCCCCGTTCGCCGCGCTCTGGCAAACGGCGGCCCGGCGCGGAGACATTGGCCCTGCGCGCGCTCGATGCCTTTGATGCGTTTTTCACCGACCTCTATGAAGCCTGCGAAGCGATGGACATCCCGGCCGACACCGCGATTTCCGAGGCGGGTCTGGGCCAGTTTGAAATCAACCTTGTCTATAGCGCCGACGCGTTGAAAGCCGCCGATGATGCCTGGCTGTTCAAACTCTTGGTCAAAGGCCTGGCGCGCAAACATGGCTTTGCCGCCTCTTTCATGGCCAAACCCTACGAGGATTATGCCGGCAACGGCATGCACACCCATTTCTCCCTGCTCAATGAGGCCGGTGAAAATGTGTTTGACGATGGCTCAAGTGCTGGCACCGATCTGATGCGCCATGCGATTGCCGGATGCCTTCATGCAATGGCGGACTCGGCCCTGATCTTTGCGCCGCATGGCAACAGCTTTGATCGCCTTGTCGCCGGATCGCATGCGCCCACCCGGATGTGTTGGGGCTATGACAACCGCACGGCGGCGGTGCGCGTACCGGGGGGTGCGTCCAAAGCGCGGCGGATCGAACACCGGGTTTCAGGCGGCGATGTGAACCCGCATTTGATGATCGCGGCCATTCTGGGCGCCGCCCTCATTGGCATGGACGACACACTGAAAGCGCCCCCGCCCATCACGGGGAACGCCTATGCGCAAAACCTGCCGGAAATGCCCGGCGATTGGGGCACGGCGATTGATACATTTGCCGCCTCTGCCCTGATGCGGCGCATTTTTCCAGAGCAATTGGTGCGCAACCTGACCCTGACCAAGCGCCAGGAGTTCCGCGACTGGGCCGAATTGACGCCCGAGGAACAGGTCGAATTGTACCTCGATACGGTGTGACTGCGGTGTGACTCCGGTGTGAAGGTCCTCAGACTCAGGGCTTGCAAAAATATTTGATCAAATTATTGCAACAGACCCCGTGGCCCCCTTGCGGCGTTTTGACCAACGCGCTACCGTCAGGCATTCACAACAGTCGGTGACTTATGAAACTCGGCATTCTGCAATGCGGACACGCGCCTGACCCGGTGGCGCAAAAACACGGGGATTTTGATCACATGTTTACGCAACTCCTTGCGCCTTATGGCTATAGCTATGAGGTCTGGAACGTTGTTGACATGGACTTCCCTGACGGGCCGGAGGCCGCCGATGCGTGGCTTTTGACCGGCTCCAAACATGGTGCCTATGAAGACCACCCGTTTATCCCGCCGCTTGAGGCGCTGATCCGGGACATTCATGTCTCCGGTCGGCGGATGTTGGGCATCTGTTTTGGCCATCAAATCATCGCCAAGGCCCTGGGCGGCACGGTGGAGAAATTCAAAGGCGGCTGGTCGATTGGCCGCACCGCATATGACATTCCGGCCCTGGGCCATATCCACCTCAACGCCTGGCACCAAGATCAGGTCACCACGCTGCCCAAAGGCGCCGAAGTGGTGGGCCAGAATGATTTCTGCGCCAATGCCGCGCTGGTCTATGGCGACAGCATCCTGACGATTCAGCCCCACCCGGAATTGTCGCCAGCCATCATTGCTGACTATTTGGCCGCACGCGCGCATGATCCAGCCTATCCGCAGGATCGGATCGCAGCGGCCCTTGATGAGAACACAAAACCCACCGATGACGCGCGCTTTGCCGAACTCATGGCGGGATTTCTTGAACATGGGCGGGAGGCCCTGACCTGATGGATTTCTTTAATCAACTGCCACAGGCCGCCCTTGATTTCATGGACGGGCGCAAACTGGATGAGGTCGAATGTATCGTCGCCGATCTCTCCGGCATTGCCCGCGGCAAGGCCATGCCCGCCGCAAAATTCGCCACGCAAAAGCATTTCTACCTGCCCAACTCGATCTTTTTGCAATCCATCAATGGCGATTGGGTCGATGACGCGGATGCGCCGTTTACCGAACCTGACATGGTCTTGGTGCCCGATTTCACCACCGCCTCCGCCGCCCCATGGACGGCCGATTGCACACTGCAAGTCATCCATGATGTGTTCGACCAAAAGGGCGATTTGATGCCCGTGGCCCCGCGCAACGTGTTGAAACGCGTGGTGGATTTGTATCATCAACAGGGCTGGGACCCGATTGTCGCGCCGGAGATGGAGTTCTTCCTCGTCGCGCGCAACACCGACCCGAACCAACCGATTGAGCCGCCGATTGGCCGCACCGGACGCCGTGCCGCGCAACGTCAGGCCTATTCCATGTCCGCCGTGGACGAATACGGCCCGATCATTGACGATATTTACGACTTTGCCGAGGCTCAGGGCCTTGAGATCGACGGTATCCTGCAAGAGGGCGGTGCCGGTCAGATTGAAATGAACCTGCGCCATGGCGATCCGGTCAAATTGGCCGATGAAATGTTTTATTTCAAACGGTTGATCCGCGAAGCCGCCCTGCGTCACGATTGTTTTGCCACCTTTATGGCCAAACCGATTCAGGACGAACCGGGGTCTGCGATGCACATTCACCATTCGGTCGTGGACCTGAAAACCGGCGACAATATCTTCTCGGATGCCAATGGCGCCGAGACCGAAGCCTTTCATCATTTCATTGCCGGTCTGCAAAATCACCTTGCTTCGACGATTGCGATTCATGCGCCCTATGTGAACAGCTACCGCCGCTATGTCCGCGATTTCGCCGCTCCGATCAACCTCGAATGGGGCCGCGACAACCGCACCACCGGGCTGCGCGTGCCGATCTCTGGCCCTGAGGCGCGGCGGATTGAAAACCGTCTGCCGGGCATGGATGTAAACCCCTATCTGTCGATTGCGGCTTCACTGGCCTGTGGCTATCTCGGCCTGATGGAGCGGCGTGAACCGCGCGCGGAATATGTCGGTGACGCTTATGCCTCCGCCGAGGGTATTCCGGGGACTTTGGCCTCCGCACTTGACCTGTTGCAGCGCGCCGATCAAATGCAAGAGGTGCTGGGCCGCGATTTCTGCCGCACCTATATTCAGGTGAAGCGCACCGAAAACGATGCGTTTTTACAGGTGATTTCGCCATGGGAGCGCGAGCATCTTTTGCTCAACGTCTAAAGCGGGTTTCGATCATATTCGACACGCAAAGGGGGCAGGTTTGCCCCCTTTTTGCTGCGCGTCCACCCCGGAAAATGTGAATTTTTTGCGAAAACCCGCCGGTGCGACAGCACAAGAGTAGATTTCTCATCGCACACCACTTACAGTTATTCTGAAAGAAGAATTCAAGAATGGTGAAAGACATGTCCGACGGAGCTTCTCACGCCCCCAACGTCTACGATGCCGAACCGATCCCCACCCTGGCCCGCGAGGAGGTCGAACGCCTGCTTTTGTCAGGCGATTTGTTCCGCTACACAGCCGCCAAAGACGCGCCGGTGACGTTGCTCGAACAGGAATTCGCCGCCATGCTCGGCGCGAAATATGCGCTCGCCGTTGCCTCCTGCTCCGCCGCTCTGTTCCTCTCGCTCAAGGCGCTTGACCTGCCGCGCGATGCGCGCGTTTTGATCCCGGCCTTCACCTTTGCCGCCGTGCCCTCCGCCATCGTTCATGCCAATTGCACACCGGTTTTGGTCGAATGCGGCGACAATTACCGCATTGATCTGGACGATTTTCACGCTAAAATCGAAGGTGCCGACGCGGTGATGATCTCGCATATGCGTGGCCACACCTCCGATATGGACGCGATCAAAACCGCCTGTGACGCCAAAGGCATCCCGTTGATCGAAGACGCCGCCCACAGCCTTGGCACCGTTTGGGACGGGCAAAACATTGGCACAATCGGCAAAATCGGCTGTTTCTCGTTCCAGTCTTACAAGCTGTTGAACGGCGGCGAAGGCGGGATCATGATCACCGATGACGCCGAGGTCTATGCCCGCGCCGTGATCATGTCCGGTGCCTATGAGCACAACTGGGCCAAGCATAATCCGCAACGCGACAATGCCCTCGTAGAGGCCTTTGACCGTTGGCAAAACAAGCTGCCGCTGTACAACACCCGCCTGTCCAACATGTCCGCCACTCTGGTGCGTCCGCAGATCAAAGAAGTGCCGCGCCGTGTGGCCGATGGCCGTCGCAACCATGATTATGTCGCAGCATTGCTTGAGGCTTCGCCCTATCTGACCGTGCCCGCCAAGCTCGACAAAGAGGTCCGCGCGCCCGACAGTCTTCAGTTCAACTTGGTGGATTTCTCCTCTGAGGAGGCACTGTCCTTTCAAGAGGCCGCCAAAGCGCGCGGTGTCTCGGTTCAGGTCTTTGGCCTCTCCACCGACAACGCCCGCGCCTTTTGGAACTGGCAATTCCTGGGCGACACGCCCGAGTTGCCGAAAACCCGCGAGATGCTGTCCAAGGCCTGCGACACCCGCCTTCCGGCGCGGTTGCAACAGCCCGATCTCGACTTTATCGCCGACGCTTTGCTTGGTGCCGCCGAGGCGGTCAAAGGCGTGCGCGCCGCCGCCGAATAATCACGTTCAGTTTAAAAATCAAAAAACGCCGCCCGCATCTGGGCGGCGTTTGCGTTAGAGCAGTTTGACGTAGCCCTCAAGCCATGGGTTGGCTGCGACCAAAGGCGTGACCACCTGATCCTGCAACAGGGGACGCAAACGCGTGGCGATTTCGCTGGCCATCTCGGACACACCATCCCGGCGCACGGTCAGGGAAATCCGGCGCGACAGCGGCGTGGTCGGCAACGGGATCACCTCAATCGCTCTGGCATATCGCCCGGCATTGAGCACACCCAGCGAGGACAGGATCGTCCACCCGGTGCCCCCCGCCACCATCGCCAACATGGCGCGGTAACTGTCCAATTCAAACCGCTGGGTCAGCCGCATCCCCTGTTCTGACAGGTGATTGGCCACCATCCGCCCCATCGCATGACGGCGGGTGTATTGGATTAGCGGCAGGGTGTGGATCGCCTCGCGATCACCTTTTGGCACCACCGCAACAAACGGATCTTGCAACATCGGATGGCTTTCGCGCCAGTCCTCAGCCACGCCCAATTCGGCGGCGACAATGACATCCAACGCCCGGTGTTCCAACCGATCGAGCAGCCGATGCGACGGGCCGGTTTCCAATTCAAACCGGGTGTTGGTCAACGTGTCGGCCATCTGCGCGATCAACAAAGGTGTGACACTCGATTCAAAATCTTCGACCATGCCGAGGCGCAATTGGCCCAATTGGCTGAGGTCCAGACCGGCAATTTCAGAGCGCGCGCGGGCCGCTTCCAACAGGATCGTTTGCGCCCGTTTGCGCAACACCCGGCCCGCAGGCGTCAGGCTCATCGGCCGCTCGCGCCGGTTCATCAATTCGGTGCCCAGCGCGGTTTCGAGGTTTGAGATTTGTTGCGATATGGCCGAGGGCGAGGCCCCCAAACGCTTGGCCGCCGCAGAGACTGACCCCTCCTCGGACACGGCCAAAAACACCTCAACCCCCCAAAGCGTCAACCGCCCAACCTTGTCACTCATCGCGCTGCGTCACCCTTTTGGTGTTTGATCTCGTGTTGATCACAAGCCTAGGGGGTGCGGTGCGGACTGTCACCCGCCTAATCGAACGAGACCCTACATTCATGCCGCACCCGCAAAACAAAACCCCGCCGATTGGGCGGGGCTTGTCTCGATCAGCGGATCAAATGGGTCGCATTTATTGCAGTTTGGACAGTTTGTCCTGAAGCTCAGCGAGTTGTTTTTTGATCTCACCCAAATCTTCTTTGCCCTCGGCCGCAGCTTCGGTTTTGGGCGCAGTCCAATTGGACCCAAGCCCACTGCCCAACCCCCCTGTCATTGCTTTCAGGAAGGCCTCTTGTTGGGCTTGCAACGCCTCAAACCCCGGCAAACTTGTGCCAAAATTTTGCATCACCTGCTCTTGGCCATGGCGGAGCATTTCAAAACTCTGTGCCAAAAATTGCGGTACAACGGATTGAATATCCGTGGTGTAGCTGCGCACAAGATCCGTCAAGACATTGAGCGGCAACACGCTTTCACCACGGCTTTCATGTTCCGCGATGATTTGCAAAAGATACTGACGGGTCAAATCATCCCCGGATTTCAGATCAACGATCTGCACATCCCGCCCCTCGCGGATAAATCCCGCGATGTCCTCCAGCGTGACATAATCAGACGTCTCAGTGTTATAGAGGCGACGCGACGCATAACGTTTGATCAACAACGTCGCGGTTTTATCGTATGTTTTTTTTTCGGCGGCCATTCTGGGCTCCCCTCCCTTATTGGCATTGCAGCGAGCCTAAGCGACGGATTTTCCAAAAGCAAAAGAAATCCCCACCAAACCGATACCGCTATCATGTCGATGGGGTGAAAATGGGCGGGGTGTGCGACATTGAGGGACTTCTGCGGTGCGGCGCCTAACGCGACGCGCACCAAGAAAAACGGGCCCCGATAAGGGGGCCCGTTTCTGATGCGGCGGGGTCAGGGAGGCGACCCCCACGCGCGCATGCTGTCGCTAAACCCAAGAGCTTAGGCGGCCGGAGTGGCCACTTTTTTCGCAGCTTTGGTCATTTCATCTGTCGCTTTTTTCGCGGCAGCGGTCATGTCTTCGCCTGCGTCTTTGCCGGCTGCGAGCATCAGTTCAACGGTTTCCATCTGAACTTTTTTCGCAACTTCCGCGAAAGCGGCCATGTTTTCAGCAGCCAATTCAGCCTGAGCGGAAGCGAAATCGGTGACCGCTTTGGTGTAATCGGTCGGCTCTTCTTTCACAGAGGCCACGACGGAAGCTTTTGCGAGAACTTCTTTGGTCCATTTGGAGGAAATCTCGGTGGATTTCTCAGCCGCTTCGAGAGCCACTTTGGCCATTTTCTCACCAAGCGATGCTTGGGTTTTGAACGCGTCCTGCATTGCGGACATGTCCATCGGGAAATTGCCCATCATGTCTTTCATCATTTTGGTGAAGTCATCAGTTTTAGCCATGTCACAGTCCTTTGCGGTTACTAAGTAAGCGGTCCGTTCCGGTGTGCCGCTCTGAATTCGTTACAGACCGGCGTTCGATGTCGCTCTGCACTTGCAAACAGAATATGCATGCTGCGGCGCAGAAAATCAAGTGTTTTATGCTGCACCGCAGAAAGTCACCCAAAACAACGTAGATTCAGGGTGTTGCCTGTGACGCAACGTAATCGCCCGGAGCCGGACCCAATGTCGCACGCCCCGAATCACCCGGATGACGTGCTGGGACCATCTTACCCGCCTTAGATGACAACCAGTTTTCCCAGCGTGGCCACCAGGAGCCTTGGTGAAAATCAGCCCCCGCTTTCCACTCCTGCGGCGACAATGTCAGGTCACTATTGGTGTAATGACCGTATTTCTTTTTCGATGGCGGGTTGACGATCCCGGCAATATGCCCGGATTCAGACAGGATGAAGGTTTTGTTCTTTGACCCCATCTGACGCACCCCATTATAGGAACTGGTCCAGGCCGCGATGTGATCGGTCTCACAGCCAATGGCGCAAAGCGGCACGTCCACGTCGCTGAGATGCACCTTGGTTCCGGCAATCGGGAAACCCGTGGTCGACAGCTCATCGCGCTGACACAGACCACGCAGATATTCGACCGCCATCCGCCCCGGTAGGTTGGTGGCATCGCCATTCCAGTACAAAAGATCAAAGGCAGGCGGTGCCTCCCCCATCATATAGGAGCGGATCGCGGGCTGATAAATCAGGTCGTTGGCGCGCAGGTAGGAGAAGGTCCGGTTCATGTAAAGCGACTTCATCAAACCGGTGCGCTCCGCCTCCGCCTCGATCCCATCGACGAAATCATCGTCCAAAAACACCCCAACCTCACCCTGATCGGCAAAATCGGTGAGGGTGGTAAAGAAGGTGGCGGATTTGATCGACCTGTCGCCGCGTTGCTTCATCAACCCCAAAGTGATCGCCAAAGTCGTGCCCGCAATACAGTAGCCGATCACGTTGATCTTAGCCTCTTTGGTGATCTCTTTGACCTGAGCAATGGCGGTCAAAAATCCCTCTTCGACATAGGTGTCCATGCCAACATCGGCATAGCTTTCATCCGGGTTGACCCAAGAGACGACAAAGACGGTATAGCCCTGCTCCACCACCCATTTGATCAGAGAATTCTGTTCGCGCAGATCAAGAATGTAGAACTTGTTGATCCAAGGCGGAAAAATCAAAAGCGGGGTCTTATGAACCTCATTGGTCAAAGGCGCATATTGGATCAGCTCAAACATCCGGTTGCGAAACACCACCTCGCCCTTTGAGGTGCCGATGTTTTTACCAACTTTAAAGGCGGCCTTGTCGGCCAGGTTCACAATCGCCTCACCTTGGTGCTCCTCAAGGTCGCGCACAAGGTTTTCCAAACCGCGCACCAAGCTTTCGCCATCGGTGTCGATCGCCTGCTGCAATGCATCCGGGTTGGTCGCCAGAAAATTGGTCGGCGACATCATATCAATGATCTGGCGGGTGAAATAATCGACGCGGCGGCGTTCGCGGTCTTCCATCACCTCAAGATCGCTCACGGCGGTCTCAATCGCCTCGGCGTTCCTCATGTATTGTTGTTTGATAAAATTGAAATACGGGTTGTTGTCCCAAACCGGGTTGACGAACCGGCGATCCTTTGGGGTCTCGTCCGGCGGCGGACTCAGATCCCCCTTCGCCAGCCGATGTTGGGCATCGACATAATGCTTTAGCGTTTTGCCCCAATGCCCGACCTGATGTTCGATAATCCGCGCCGGGTTGTTCATCATTTCGGCCATATAGGCCGCCGCGGCTTTCATAAACAACTCTTGGTTCGGCCCCTGCAACGACTGCGGCACGGGTTTCTTTTGGGCCAGCGCTGTGATCAACCGTTGTGACAGAGCTTCTATCTTTGCGATATTCGCGTTCAATACCTCAAATTCTTGCGGTTTGTCTTGCGTTTTGACATCTCCATCCCCTGTCATCTCGCCTCTTCCCTCCATTTTGCACTTGCAGCATGACAAAATGCTGTAAGACTATATAAACTACGATAGCGATAGAGAGGACTGGTGGGAAGGCGCTGATGTGCCCTTATCTCACAAGCCTCAACCGAGACACCAAGGAGTGACGCATGCGATTTATGGCGACCTATGATTTCATGGAGACGATGCGCAACACCAACCAATGGCTTGGGGCCTCGGCCTTGGCACTTGGCTCCTACCCGGCCATGTCGATGGTGCCCAACCCGGCGATCCAATGGCTCGCGGCCTGGGGTCAGGTGACCGAACGCTCCTTCTCACGCATGGCGGTCAAACCCGACTGGGGCATTCAATCCGTGGTCGGCGAAGATGGCCGCGATCATATCGTCGACATCAAAGTCGAAATGTCCAAAGCCTTTGGCGACCTGGTCCATTTCAAGGTTCAGGGCCGCAAAGAAATGGCCCGCAAAGTCTTGCTCGTGGCCCCCATGTCCGGCCATTACGCCACTTTGCTGCGCTCGACCGTCGCGTCCCTTTTGCCCGATTGCGAACTCTACATCACCGATTGGCACAACGCCCGCGACATCCCGGTCTCCGAAGGCAAATTCGACGTTGAGGACTACACCCTCTACCTCGTTGATTTCATGAAACATCTGGGCCCGCAAATCCACGTCATCGCGGTCTGCCAACCGGCACCGCTGACCTTGGCCGCAACCGCCTATCTGGCCGAAGAAGACCCCAAGGCGCAACCGCGCAGCCTGACCTTGATCGGCGGACCGATTGACCCGGATGCAACCCCCACCGAAGTCACCGACTTTGGCAATCGCATCACCATGGGCCAGCTTGAACAAAGCATGATCCAGCGCGTCGGCTACAAATACAAAGGCGTGGGCCGCAAGGTTTATCCCGGCCTGTTACAGCTCAGTTCTTTCATCGCGATGAATTCCGAGAGCCACACCAAAGCCTTCAAAGACCAAATCAACCGCGTCGCCAAAGGCGAAGCCTCGGATCACGACAAGCACAATAAATTCTACGACGAATACCTCGCCGTGATGGACATGACCGCCGAATTCTACCTCTCGACCGTCGAGCGGATTTTCAAAGGTCTGGAAATCGCCAAAAACGAATTCGTCGTCGCGGGCAAACGCGTCGATATCGGAAAAATCACCGATGTGGCGGTCAAAACCGTTGAAGGCGAGAACGACGACATTTCCGCTCCGGGCCAATGTGTTGCGGCGCTGCGGCTTTGCACTGGCCTGCCGGACAGCAAAAAAGCCTGGCATTTGGAACCGGGCGCGGGTCACTACGGGATTTTCGCGGGCAAAAGCTGGCGCAACAACATTCGGCCCTTGGTGCTTGATTTCATCGACGCCAACTCGGGTCCGCGTGTGGTTGCCGGCAAAGACACCACACGCCCAAACACTGCCGCCAAAGCTAAGACCAAAGCGGCGGGGTAATCTGACCTGATAATACTCAAAACCGGCGGCCTTTGTCCGCGTGGTGCCGCTTTTGAGTATTGGCGCAGCAATGAAGACGAAGACGAAGACGAAGACGCTTAGCGCAACACCAAAGGTGCCTCGGTCTCAAGCCATGTTCTGAGCGCGCGCGACACGGTTTTGGGCGCTTCCAACATCGGCAGATGTCCGGCCTTTTCAATCAACACCAATTGCGCGCGCGGCATCAACTGGGCGATGAAATCTTGGCGACGCGCCGGGCAAATCGTATCTGCCACACCGCCAATCACCAGCGCCGGAATCCGTGCGCGACGGAGCACGTTTTGCAAATCCGGGCGGCGTTGCAGGATGCGCGATTGGGTTAAATAGGTCTCAGCCCCGGCCTCCATCGCCATATCAAGCCAATAGTCGCGAATGGCATGACGATGCGGCGAATCGAACAGCGCCGTGCTGGGCAATTCCTCCAAAAGCGCCTCGCCAAAGCGGCCGGTTTTGGCCTTGATCATCCGAGGCTCGCGCGCCGCGGCGGCATTGGGCGGTTCGGCCTGCGCGGAGGCGGAGATCAACGCCAGTCGCGTCACCCGTCCGGGCGCACGGCGCAACATCTCTGTTGCCACCGACGCGCCCAGATCATGCCCCGCCAGCGCGAATTTCGGCGGCGCGACGGCCAGAACATAATCCGCCATCTCCGCCAAGCTCACCCCTTTGAGCGGCGCGACCATCACGGCGTGATCGCGGCTCAAATCATTGATTTGATCGGCAAACACCCGGCCATCCGCAAGAAATCCAGGGAGAAACACTAAGCTTTCCGTCATCGGTTTGGTCATCCTGCCGGGGTCATGCCCCAAATTTGTTTCGGCCGGGGATCAAATGCGCGCCAGCACATCAGTGATCGCCGCCTCAATGGTTTTCAGGCAATCCGGGGTTGAAAACGGGTGATCCGCCCCTTTGACAATCGTCAGCCGCAAATCATCGCCCTGCGCATGATCAAACAGGCGCAGCGCCGTTTCGGTGGAGACTGCCGTGTCTTCTGTGCCTTGCAAAAACCGCACCGGGAAGGGCAGGTCAAGCGGCGCGCGCAGCACCAGATGATCCCGCCCCTCGCTGATCAGGCGTTTGGTGATCGGATAGGGATCGCCATATTCAGAGGGCACATGCACCACACCCTTGTCCATCAGTTCGGCACGCTGATCGGCGTCAAACCCGGCCCAAAACCCGTCCTCGGTAAAATCGGGTGCGGCGGCGATGGTCACGAGACCCGCCACCCGTTCGGGCATCCGTTTGCACATCAAAAGCGAAATCCAACCGCCCATGGAGGAGCCGACAAGCAACTGCGGACCGGTTGTCAGCGCCGAAATCACCGCCTGCGCATCTTCGGCCCAATCGCCGATGGCACCGTCTTCAAAGCGGCCCGAACTTGCGCCATGGCCGGAGTAATCAAACCGCAAAAACGGTCGCCCCTCTGCGCGCGCCCAAGCGTCCAAAGCCGTGGCTTTGCTGCCTTCCATATCGGATTTGAAACCGCCCAGGAACACCACGCCGGTGCCCTCGCCTGCAATCTGATGATAGGCGATGCGGCGACCGCTTGGGGTGTCTAAAAACTCTGGCATGGCACTGTCCTCCGTCATTGCCTCAGGCCTATCGCGGCTGGGAAAACTTTGCAATCCGCTGGCCCAATGCGCCCCTGCTCACAAAGGGAAGTGGCAGGGGTTCGCTCAGTCACAGGCTCCGCCCCTGACAGCGCCAAACCCACAAGACATTGCCGGGCTGTTGCGCCTTGCTCACGCGTCCCTCCCCTGCCCGCGCCCCAACAGACGTTCAAACATTGCATTTATGGCCGTCATGGCGGCCCTTTCGCATTGACTCGGTCACACTAAAAATTCACATAGGGCGAACACCATAACCCGCAACCGGGCGCTCCGTGGGCGCCAAACTGACGAGGAGTGCCAGACATGGCCCAGATTTCTCTCACCTTCCCCGATGGCACTGCACGCGACTTCGCAAAGGGCGTCACCCCTGCTGAGGTCGCGGAAAGCATTGCGATCTCTCTCGCCAAAAAAGCGATCTCCGCGACCGTGAATGGCACGCATTGGGACCTGCAATGGCCGATCGAGGCCGATGCCACGATTGCCATCAACACCATGTCCGATGAGGCCCCGGCGCTGGAACTGATCCGTCACGATCTGGCCCATATCATGGCGCGCGCGGTGCAGGAGCTTTGGCCCGATGTCAAAGTCACCATCGGCCCGGTGATCGAAAACGGCTGGTATTACGACTTTGACCGCAAAGAACCATTTACCCCCGAAGATTTGGGCGCGATTGAGGCGAAGATGAAAGACATCATCAACGCCCGTGACCCGGTGCGCATCGAAGTTTGGTCGCGCGCGGATGCCATCGCCTATTACAAAGAGCGCGGCGAAGAGTACAAAGTCGAATTGGTCGGCATGATCCCCGATGACGGTCAACCGATCCGCATGTATTGGCATGGCGATTGGCAAGATCTCTGTCGTGGGCCGCATTTGCAAAACACCGGCCAAGTGCCGAACAATGGCTTTAAATTGATGTCCGTCGCCGGGGCCTATTGGCGCGGCGACAGCAACCGCCCGATGTTACAGCGGATTTACGGCGTTGGGTTCAAAGACCCGAAGGCGCTCAAGGCCCATCTGACCATGTTGGAAGAGGCCGCCAAACGCGACCACCGCAAGCTGGGCCGCGAAATGGACCTGTTCCATATGCAAGAAGAGGCCCCCGGTCAGATTTTCTGGCATCCGAACGGCTGGAAAATCTACACCACGTTGCAAGATTACATGCGCCGTCAGCAAGAAGAAGATGGCTATGTCGAGGTCAACACGCCGCAGGTGGTGAACCGCAAGCTCTGGGAGGCGTCGGGCCACTGGGACAACTACCAAGACAATATGTTCATCGTCGAAGTGGACGAGGATCACGCCCGCGAAAAGACGCTGAATGCGCTCAAGCCGATGAATTGCCCCTGCCACGTTCAGGTGTTCAACCAAGGTTTGAAATCCTACCGCGACCTGCCTCTGCGCATGGCCGAATTTGGCTCGTGCAACCGCTATGAACCCTCGGGCGCATTGCATGGCATCATGCGGGTGCGCGGCTTTACCCAAGATGACGCGCATATTTTCTGCACTGATGAGCAGGTCGAGGAAGAGACCAAGAAATTCGTCACCTTCCTGGCCAAAATCTATGCTGATCTGGGCTTTGATCAGTGGAAGGTCAAACTGTCGACCCGTCCCGAAAAGCGCGTCGGCACCGAGGAAAGCTGGGACAAGGCCGAGGCGGATTTGGCCAACGGGATTCGGGCTGCGGGGTACGATTTTGAAATCCAAGAGGGCGAAGGCGCTTTTTACGGGCCGAAACTGGAGTTCGTTTTGACCGATGCCATTGGCCGCGATTGGCAATGTGGCACCTTACAGATCGACCCGAACCTGCCCGAACGTCTGGATGCCAATTACATCGGTCAGGATGGGGCCAAACACCGTCCGGTCATGTTGCACCGGGCTGTCTTGGGCTCCTTTGAGCGCTTTATCGGCATCTTGATCGAATCTCATGCGGGCAAATTGCCGTTCTGGCTCGCGCCGCGTCAGGTTGTGGTCACCACGATCGTCTCTGAGGCCGATGACTATGCCAAAGAGGTCGTCGCCGCCCTCAAAGCCGCCGGTGTGCGCGCCGAGGCCGACATCCGCAACGAGAAGATCAACTACAAGGTCCGCGAACACAGCCTTGGCAAAGTGCCGGTGATTCTGGCCGTTGGAGCGCGTGAAATTGACGAAAAGACCGTCTCTGTGCGTCGTTTGGGTGAAAAACAGACGTCTGTGATGAGTCTGGACGACATCGTGGCTGAGCTAAAGCTGGCCGCCTGCCCGCCCGACTTGAAACAAGTCGCGACACACTGAAACAATAAGGCCCCGCGCAAGTGGGGCCTTTTTTGGGTGCTCACCTTCCCCAACGTCAGCGTGAGCAATGTTTCACCCCCCTATATGCCTTTATCCCCCTGATTTTACTCAGCTCAGGCCATCCCTACGCCGCAAATCCGCGCGAATTGGCCCTGTTCTATTTCTTTTCAACACACGTTTCCGTTTGTTTCATTGCCTGACAGGCGCGTCATGACACAGCCCCGTGACTGGCCTGTGAGCCGCCCTATCGGCCATATCTTGCTCACCGCCACTGACGGCGGAAACGCATGATCTTTAGGGAGACACACCCAATGACCACTCAAACAAACACACTCGCCCTCATCGGCGCCCTTGCCACCGCATTGTCCGCAACTGCCACCATGGCCACTGCCGAAGGGGCACAGGAAAAATGTTTCGGCGTTTCTCTTGCCGGTGAAAACGGTTGTCAGGCTGGTCCGGGCACGACCTGCGCCGGCACTTCGAAAGTCGATTACCAAGGCAACGCCTGGACCCTCGTTCCCGAAGGCACCTGCCTGACACTGGACCTGCCCGCGATGATGGACGGCGCGGCGCGTATGGGGTCGCTTGAGGCTCTGGACCGCGACCTGCCGATGGACAGCTAAACAGCGTTGGGTCCGACGCATCTGTGCCGGACCCTCTTTTCAAACACAACCTTTGGGGGGAGATGAGATGTTGGACCACCGTAACAGCTGGCGCGACACCCGGCGTGACACCCTGCCCAAGGGCGCGGGCGTCGGCTACAAACCACAACATTTTTCAAACCTTGTGGCCGACAAATCCCCGGTTGAATGGCTTGAAATCCATGCGGAAAACTACATGGGCGCGGGGGGACGGCCCTTGGCACAACTGCGTGCCCTCTCCGATCTGTTCCCGATCTCCGTGCATGGTGTTGGCCTCTCAATCGGCGGCGAAGGCCGGCTCGACCCCGACCATCTGGCCCGGCTCAAACACCTGCTCGACTGGCTCCAACCGGCGCGATTTTCCGAACATCTGGCCTGGTCCACCCATGGCGGCGCGTTTTTCAACGATCTGCTGCCCCTGCCCTACACCGAGGCCACATTGACCCGTGTCTGCGCCCATATTAACGAGCTGCAAGATCGGATCGGGCGGCAGATCTTGCTCGAAAACCCTTCCGCTTATTTGGCCTTTTCTGAGAGCACCTACGCGGAGGTCGATTTCCTGCGTGAGATCGCCAAACGCACTGGTTGCGGGCTGTTGCTGGACGTGAACAATGTCTTCGTCTCCGCCACCAATCTGGCCTTTGACCCCATCTCCTATATTGACGCTTTCGCCCATGAGGCCGTGGGGGAAATCCACCTTGGCGGCCATGATGAGGACGCGGATGAGACGGGCGCGCCCTTGTTGATCGACAGCCACGGGCGCGAAGTGGCCGACCCGGTTTGGGCGCTTTATGCCCATAGTTTGTCCGTCGGCGGCACCAAACCGACCCTGATCGAATGGGACACCGATGTGCCCGAATGGAAGGTTTTGGCCGCTGAGGCCGGCCGTGCCGCCGCCCTGTTGCAAAGGGTGGCCGAATGAGCCAATCCGCCTTCATCGCCGCCGTGCTTGACCCAGACGCCCCCGTTCCGATGGGCCTCACCGATGCGTCAGGCCGCCCCGTAGCTGCACGCTTTAATGTCTATCGCAACAACGTCGCGGTGAGTTTGAAAGAGGCGCTTTCGTCGGGTTTTCCCGCGATCAAATCTTTGCTCGGCGCGGCATTTTTTGATGCCATGACAGGGGTTTACCTGCGCGCACATCCTCCAAAATCGCCGCGACTGGCGCTCTACGGCGAGACGTTCCCCGACTTTCTGGCCGGGTTTGAGCCCGTGCGCCACCTGCCCTATTTGCCCGATGTCGCGCGGCTCGAATACGCCCTGCGCCAAAGCTATCATGCCGCCGATGCCACGGCACTCACCGCCGAGGCCTTGCAACACCCAGAGGCGTTCACACGCCCACTGCGTTTGGCCCCTTCGGTCTTTTGGATCGAAAGCGCCTCTCCGGTGACCCAAATTCACGCCGCCGCTCTTGGCGGGTCAAACCCCGCAGGCGGGGCCGAAGATGCCCTGATCACCCGCGCCGGTTTTGACCCCGTGGCCACGGGCTTTCCTCCCGGCACCAGTGCCGTTTTGACGGCTTTGAACGCGGGGACGCCTCTGGACGAGGCGCTCAATTTCGCCCCCGAAGCGCTCGACCTCTCGGCCTTTCTCTGCGCCCTGCTGACCGGCGGAGCACTCACCTTACCGCAGGACACAGCCCATGTTTGACCTTAAAAACACGTTCGATCGCATCAACAGCCTCGCCCTCTCTGCCCTCCCCCTGCTCGCGCGCCTCACCTTTGCCGGGGTGTTGGCCCGCTATTTCTGGGCCTCGGCGGCGACCAAACTATCCGGCCCGTTCACCCCAACCTTCAATGCCTACGCCCAAGTCTTCCCACGCAAGATGGAAGCGGCAGGCTATGACATCTCGGGCTTTGGCCTGTTTGAATGGGCCGTGGTGATGGCGGGCAGCTACGCCGAAATCCTTCTGCCCGTGCTGCTGATTGTCGGCTTGTTCACCCGCCTGGCCGCATTTGGCATGATCGGCTTTGTCCTCGTGCAATCGCTCACCGATGTCATCGGCCATGGTGTCGATCCCGCCACCGTGGGGGCGTGGTTTGACCGGGCATCCGACGCGCTGATCCTGGACCAACGCAGCTTTTGGATGCTCGGATTTGCCGTGCTCATCGGCTTGGGCGGTGGCTGGGCCTCACTCGATCGGCTGATCTGGAACCGGGTTCAGGCCAAAACAGCGGCCTGAACATCCTTGCCCCAGCCAAGGTACAAAACACCGTCCTTTTCGATCACCGGGCGCTTCATCAGCGTCGGGTGATCGGCCAATAGAGCCAAAGGCGCACGCATCCGCTCCGCCTCTGACAAGCCCCGCCATGTGGTCGAGCGCGTGTTCAAAATCGCATCGCCAAAGGCGGCATGGAACCGCTCCAAGTCCTGCGCGGACAATGGTTCGGCACGAATGTCGCGCAACTCCGCCGAGAGCGCTTTGACCGCCTTGCGACAGGTGTCACATGTCTTAATCCCGTAAATAACCGTCATTTTACCCTCTTTTCGTTTCACCAAACGCCCAATCCACAGCCCCAGCCGCTCAAAAAACCGCCTGTGCGCGGTGTTATAAACTTGTTGCTTGCCTTATTTTCAACTTGAGGCAAACTTATCTCGTGACTGCTGACTTTCTAGAACGACCGCTCCTTCTTACGGGGCAGCTGGAAGACTTGGAAGACCAGGCTGCACCGGCCCGTCGCACGTTGTGGCGGATGACATGATAGGAGTGATGACAATGCCCACCGGCACTGTAAAATGGTTCAACACCACCAAAGGTTTCGGCTTTATTGCCCCCGATGATGGCGGCAAGGACGTTTTTGTTCATATTTCTGCCGTCGAGCGCGCGGGCATGACCGGCCTCGCCGACAATATGAAAATCCGCTATGAGCTGCGCGATGGTCGTGATGGTCGCGCCTCTGCGTCCGAACTCGAAGCGATCTGAACGATTTTTTGGTTGATCTTTGACGGTCCCGGGGCCACTCCGGGGCCGTTTTCTATGCTCATTTTGGAGGCCCCCGTGCCCACGATCCTGACCTTTGGCGACAGCAACACCCATGGCACTCAACCGATGCACACGCGCCCATCCGAGCTGCCGCGTCTCTTGCGCCGCTGGCCTGTGGTCATGGCGGAACGGCTGGGATGGGATCTGATTGAAGAGGGCTTGCCGGGGCGCACCTTTGCCTTTCCCGACCCCGAAATGGGGCCGCATATGGATGGGCGTTTGGGCCTTTTCATTGCGCTCGAAAGCCACGGGCCGATTGATGCGCTGACCATCATGTTGGGCACCAATGACCTCAAGGCGCAGTTTGACGCCACGCCGGAAGACATCGCCGAGGCCGCCGCCTTTCACCTTGATGTTGCGCTCTCCGACGAGATGCAGGCGCGTCATGGCGGGTTTGAACCCTTTCTCATCCTGCCCCCCGCCCCGCGCGCTTTGGGCGTTTTGACCGCGCATTACCGAGGGGCGGAGGCCAAAGCCATGGCCAGCCGTGAGGCATTACATTCCGTGGCCGAAGCCCGCGATGTGGCGGTGTTTGATGCCAATTCCGTGGTGTCGGTCTCTCAGGTCGATGGCGTCCATCTTGAGGCGCAATCGCATGAGACGCTGGGCGCGGCTGTGGCCGATTTCATCCTCTCGGAACGTGTTGAGGATGATGCCGAATGACAAAAGCCCGTCCCATACACAGGGCGGCCTCTTGAATTCAACAACGATTTCTGTGACTTAGCTGCCCGCTCCCATCGAAATCCGCTCTGGCACGTAACTCGGAGATTTCGGATCGGTGGTGTTCGCCGCCATCGCGGGGACATAGCGCCGCTGGATCACGGGAGCGTCGCCATAGCCCGTCGCATTCGGCACACCGCAACACACCACGCCGTTATACCGGATCGGCTGTGTGCCCGCCGGACAAAAGTTTTCGACGTTTTTCTCATAGGCGAAATGTTTGACAACGGGGTCATAGGGCTGGGTGTCAGCGGCAAACATCGGGCTCGCCCCAAAGGTCAACACAGCGGCAGTCAACACGGCTTTCATCATTCTACACACTCCGGAACACGGGCCCAATTTGGGCGTAAATCTCTATGGTTAAAGGATAACGCAGCTTGCGCGACTGCGGCAAGGATTTGATGGTTTGGGGAGAGATTGTTTCCAGATGTACAACAGTGGCGTCATTTTTTAACCATTGACCAAGCTCACCGCAGCCATTCCACCACCTCACACTTCGGCCCCTCCGCGCGCAGCACCATTCGCGAGACTTCGCGCCAATCACTTGGGTCGAATGTCGGGAACCATGTGTCCGCGCCCTCGACCTCTGTGTCGACCTCGGTGATCACCAAACGGTCGGCCAGCGGCAACATGGCCGAGTAGATGCCAAATCCACCCATGCCGTAGATGCGGGCGCGATGTTCGGAGCGGGCAAACCGGATCGCCGCCTCAACGCTGGAAAAAACATGTTCGTGATCGACAGCCTGTGAGGACACCACGATATTCAAACGATTTTTCAATGGCTTAAATGGAAGGCTGTCCCAGGTGTTGCGCCCCATGATGACCGCGCCCCCCATGGTTTCACGCATGAAAAACCGCAAATCCTCCGGGGCCTCCCATGGGATGGTGTTGTCCCTGCCAATGGCGCCATAGCGGTCGCGAGCAGCGATAAGCGTGATCATGACGAGGCTCCTTAGACCGCGACCGGGGCTTTGATGGCGGGATCGGGATCGTAGTCCAGCACCTCGAAATCATCAAACGTGAAATCGAACAGGCTTTTGACCTCCGGGTTGATCCGGATGCGCGGCAACGGTTTGGGGCTGCGCGACAGTTGCAATGCGACCTGTTCCATATGGTTGGAATAGATATGCGCGTCGCCGATGGAATGGATAAAATCGCCCGGCTCATAGCCGGTCACCTGCGCCAGCATTTGCAGCAAAAGCGCGTAGGAAGCGATGTTGAACGGCACACCAAGGAACATATCGGCGGAGCGTTGGTACAGTTGCAGGTGCAATTTGCCGCCCAGGATTTTGACCTGCCACAGGGTGTGACAGGGCGGCAGCGCCATATTGTCGACCTCGGCGGGATTCCAGGCGGAAACGATGAGGCGGCGCGAATCGGGGGTGTTCTTGATTGCCTCAACGAGATTGGTGATCTGATCAAATGTGCCGCGCTCCCCGCCCGGCCAGTTGCGCCATTGCGCGCCGTAGACCGGGCCAAGATCGCCATTTTCATCGGCCCATTCATCCCAAATCGTCACCTTATTGTCGCGCAGATATTTGATATTGGTGTCGCCGGAAAGGAACCACAAAAGCTCATGGATGATGGCACGAAGGTAGAGTTTTTTGGTGGTCACCAAGGGAAACCCATCGCTGAGCGGGTAGCGGGCCTGAAGCCCGAAATAGGATCGGGTGCCCGTGCCAGTGCGATCGGTGGTGTCAACGCCATGGGCAAGGATGGTTTTCAACTGGTCATGGTATTGTTGCACGGCATTATCCCCAAGATGTAGTAGGCGCGAGTTTGGCCTCAGTATTACTGACGCAGAGGGGCAAGCCAAGGCGGAACCTGTGCCAAGGGGATGGAAAAGCGCCCACAAAGGGCTAGAGTTGCTCCAAACAAACAAGGAGGATGCAAAATGCGCTATTTGCACACGATGGTTCGAGTGAAGGATTTGGAAAAAACCATGGCGTTTTTCACGCTATTGGGACTGCGACAGATTCGTCGCATGGACAGCGAAGCGGGGCGATTTTCGTTGATTTTCATGGCCCCCGAGGGACAGGAAGAGTGCCCGGTGGAACTGACCTACAATTGGGACGGCGACGAGGGCCTGCCCTCAGACAGCCGCCATTTTGGCCATTTGGCCTATGAGGTCGAAGATATTTATGCGCTTTGTCAGACACTTATGGACAATGGCGTGGTGATCAACCGGCCGCCGCGCGACGGGCACATGGCCTTTGTGCGCTCACCGGACAATATTTCGATTGAGCTTTTGCAAAAAGGCGAAGCACTGGCGCCGGCAGAGCCGTGGGCGTCGATGGAAAGTGTTGGGCATTGGTAAAAACCGCCCTTCTCAGCGCGATTTTCGCCGCGTTTATGACGACTGAACCCACGCAAGCCGAGGCCTGTCGACAGGCTTTGGCGCTGGGGCTGGATGTCTCCGGCTCGGTCGATGCCCGTGAGTGGCAATTGCAGATCGAAGGTCTGGCGCGCGCCTTGGCCGCCCCGGAGGTGACGCGGGCGTTTTTGGCCGTCGAGGGCGCGCCGGTTTGGATCACGGTCTATGAATGGGCGGGCGACGCCTCGCCGCGCGATTTGGTGCCTTGGATTGCGGTGCGCAGCCAAGAGGATTTGCATCAGGTGCAAACCAAATTGCGCAGCCTCACACGGGTGCCGCATGGGCCGGGCACGGCCATGGGCGAAGCCATTCGGTTTGGCGGGGCGCTGCTGAGTGAACGTCCCGGCTGTTGGCGCTATACGTTGGATATTTCCGCCGATGGCCGCTCCAACATGGGGCCGCGGCCTGAGCGGGTGCGGTTTGAACCGAACCTCAGCAATGTGACCATCAACGGGTTGATTGTCTCCACCGGCTCGGACACCGCCGGCGCCGACGCGATCACCCGCGAACTTGATGGCTTGGAACGTTATTTCAAAGGGGCGGTGATCAAAGGCTATGGCGCTTTTGTCGAACGCGCCGGGTCGTATCAGGATTATGAACGCTCTATGACGCGCAAACTTTTGAAAGAATTACAAACACTTGCGATTGGGAGGCTGGACATTCTGCCCAGTCAGACCGTGCAAAATTAATTGTGCAAAATGAACGGGCAGCACAACACGCGCAGATCACGCGACGCCCGATCAATAGATATAGCGAATCTGATCGGCCCAATAGCGTTCGACACGGCGCAAAGACGTATTGATGTCCTCGATTCCCACAGAGGAAATCACCCCTTTGCCCTGCAACCCCTCGGCATGACGCGAAAACAACTCCGCCACAGTCACGCGCACATGGTCGCCCTTGGCGGTCAGTTTCACCCGCACCGAGCGGCGGTCAATTTCGCAGCGCTGATGGTGCATATAGCCCATATCCACCAGTTTTTTGAGGTTATAGGACACGTTTGAGCCCTGATAATACCCGCGCGTTTTCAATTCCCCGGCGGTCACTTCGTTTTCACCGACGTTGAACAGCAAAAGCGCCTGAACCGCGTTGATTTCCAAAATACCAACCCGCTCGAATTCATCCTTGATCACATCGAGAAGCAGGCGATGCAGCCGCTCCACCAGTGACAATGCCTCAAGGTACTGAGACATAAAGGGGGTTTCGATTGGTTTTACGAATGCTGAATGCATGCTCATCTGTGACTCCGCCAAAGGCTATTTGAAGGACAGATTGACCGGAATTTCCCAAAATTCAGTTAAACATCACATATTTTTCCAATCTCGACAAATTGGCGGAAAAATAGCGTAGACAGGGCGTGGGTTTAGGACAGGATTTGGTAACCTTTTAGCCCATAAGGCCCCAAGATGGATGATCCGCATCCGCAATCACCCGCTCCAACATGGATTTGAGATGGTCCGGCACGGGTTTCAGCCCGGTCGCATAGGACAACAAATCCTGATCATGCTCATCCATCAGCGTTTCAAACTCATCCAAAGCCGCCGTATCCATCTGGGCCAAATGCGCATCCGCATAGCCGCCGATCAAAAGATCCATTTCCTTGATCCCGCGCCGCCACGCCCGGATTTTGAGCCGCTTGCGACGGATTTCAATGCTCTCACCCACCGGCTTTGCTGCGTTTTTAGGGCTGAACTGAGGCATGGCGATCTCCAACTCTGTGACGTTTTTTGCACCCATATCAAGATTATCGCGCCCATACCAAGATTATCGTCAAGCGGCGCTTGGCGAGCGGTCCTTTTTGGCGCTATCACTACGCCAAACCCTTAGCCAATGGACGCTTTCCTATGCCTTTCCTCTCCGAGACTCTGTCGCGTGTCAAACCGTCTCCCACCATCGCCGTGACCAACAAGGCGCGTGAATTGAAAGCCGCGGGCAAGGACGTGATCGGCCTTGGCGCAGGCGAGCCGGATTTTGACACGCCTGCGCACATCAAAGCGGCGGGCATCCGCGCCATCGAAGAGGGCAAAACCAAATACACCGCCGTGGATGGCATCCCGGAACTCAAAGAGGCGATTTGCGCCAAGTTCAAACGCGACAACGGGCTGGACTATACCCCCGCGCAGGTCTCTGTGTCGGGCGGCGGCAAACAGGTGCTCTATAACGCCTTGGTGGCGACCCTGAACCCCGGTGACGAAGTGATCATCCCCGCGCCTTACTGGGTGTCCTACCCGGATATGGTGCTTTTGGCCGGCGGCGTGCCCGTGGCGATCGAAGGCAAGTTGGATCATGATTTCAAAATCACCGCAGCCCAGCTTGAGTCCGCAATCACGCCCAAAACCAAGTGGCTGATCTTCAACTCACCGTCCAATCCCACCGGCGCGGGCTATTCCAAAGCCGAACTCAAAGAGCTGACCGATGTGTTGATGCGCCACCCGCATGTCTGGGTGATGTCGGATGATATGTACGAACATCTGGCCTTTGACGGCTTTGAATTTTGCACCCCGGCAGAGATCGAACCCGGCCTTTACGCGCGCACTTTGACGGTCAATGGCGTGTCCAAAGCCTATTGCATGACCGGCTGGCGGATCGGCTATGCGGCGGGGCCGGTGGAATTGATCAATGCGATGCGCAAGGTGCAATCGCAATCGACCTCGAACCCCTGTTCGATCTCGCAATATGCCGCCGTCGAGGCCCTGAACGGCCCGCATGATTTCATCGCAGTCCACAACGAAGCCTTTGTGCGCCGCCGCAATATGGTGGTCAAGATGCTCAACGAAGCCTCCGGCATCACCTGCCCGACCCCGGAAGGCGCGTTCTACGTCTACCCGGACATCGCCGGATGCCTGAACAAAACCTCCGCAGGCGGGGCCAAAATCACCAATGACGAAGACTTCGCCACAGCGTTGTTGGAAGAAACCGGCGTGGCCGTGGTGTTTGGCGCGGCCTTTGGCCTGTCGCCCAACTTCCGCGTCTCTTACGCCACCTCGGACGCCGCCCTCAAAGAGGCCTGCACCCGCATTCAGACCTTTTGCGCGGGGCTTTCATGAGCGTCGCTCTTCCCGAATATTATTTCCGTATCCGCGAAAACGGCGCCTTTGTCTTTCGCGTGGATACGGAAAACCGTCAGCGCCGGATCGAGATGGATCAAATTGCGGCGATCAACATCAAGAATGGCGAAATCAAACCACAAGGCGGGCGGGAGCTGTCTCCCGAGGACATGCAGGTCATCGAAGAGTGGATGGCCGAGCGGCTTGAGCTTTTGGCAAAGCGCGACATTGACGACATTCACCGGGCGATTGATTATCTGAACCTGACCGCCCATTGGGCGCAAACGCGGGCAACGGACGATCAGTTGGAAAATGTCACGGATGCGCTTTTGCTGGCGATGCATGATCTTCGCACGGTCTTGGTGCGCAAAAAGTCGGATCGGCTGTTGCAAGACCGCGGCGAGGGCTAAGCGCTTTAGGCATGATTAGGCATGACGCGAAATCCGCGATTTTTGCACCCAGAAGCGGTAGCTCATCAACAGGCAGGCCGAGGTCAGACCAAAGACAAAGCCCATCCAAACGCCCTCTGCGCCCCAGCCGATGACAAAGCCGAACAGGTAGGACACGGGCAATCCAATGCCCCAATAGCTGAGACTGGCCAACCACATTGGCACGGCTGTGTCATGCACCCCGCGCAGCAAGGAAAGCGCCACAACCTGCCCCCCATCCGAGAACTGCACCATCGCAGCTAAGACGATCAGAACGCCACCAATGGCCAAAACATCCGCGCGCGCCGGTTCATCGGGGGCGATGAACAAGCCGATGAGAAAATCCGGGAACAATAAGAACAAAGACGACGAAATCGCGGCCATAATCAGTGACATCACCACAACCACCCGCGCGCCTTTACGCAGATCCGCCTCATCGCCGCGCCCCATTGCGTTGCCGGCGCGGATGGTGCCAGCCTGCGACAGGCCGATTTGGGTCATAAAGGCGATGGCCGTGAGTTGCAGCACGATCCCATGCGCTGCCAAAGTCGCCGTACCAATCCAGCCCATCATCAAGGCGGCGGCATTGAACAACCCGACCTCCGCCAGCGAGGTCAGTCCGATGGGCACACCCATGCGAAACACAGTGCGAAACATCGGCCAATCGGGTTTGAACGGATTGCGGAACAGGTCATTTTCGGGCGTTGCCATTTTGGCATACACCGCCAGCGCCACCATCATCAACGTCGAGACGATGAGCGAGGCAATGGCCGATCCCAACACGCCGAGTTCCGGCATCCCAAACCCGCCAAAGATCAGCATATAATTGAGCAGCGCGTTCAGACCGACCGCGCAGATCACCGCGATCAACACCACGCGGGTGCGCTCCAGCGCCGAGAAATAGGAACGGAACACCGCGACCACCAAGGCCGGGATCATTTCAAACCCCGCGACCGCCAGATAGGGTTTGGCCATGGCGGCGATATGCGGCTGTTGCCCGAGTGCGACCAGAACCTCGTCGGAAAACCCAAACACCGGATAGATCACCACGGCGGCGATGATGGACAGCCAAATCGCCATCCGCGTGGCCCGGCGCACCATGGTCACATCCCCGCGCCCCGCCGCGGTCGCGACCAAAGGCATCACGGCAAAGGCGAACCCTGCCAAGAGGATAAACAGCACGAACCAAAAGCCCGAGGCCAAGACCAACGCGGCCAGTTCGTCCAAACCGTACCAACCCATCATGATCACATCGGTCATATGCACGGCAAATTGCGCAAGCTGACTGCCCGCCAATGGCAGACCCAGCACCAAAATCCGGCGCGCGTGCTCCATATATGTCCGTTCAATAATCATGCCGGGGCTATAAGCGGGATTTTTCAAACCGCCTAGTCAAAAATCCTGCGGACCCCCATCAGCAAATGCGAAGGGTCAGGATTTCAAGACCTGCCGCCAACCGTGCTTGGGCGCAAATCCCAACAGCCGCTTGGCCTTCTCGTTGGAATAAAAGCTCTCATCATCGCCCATCTCGCGCAGAAACCGCACATTCGGATAAAACCGTTCGGCAATCTCACGCGTGCGCAGGTTCACCGAATGATCGTCATTGGCGGCGTTGAATATTTCAAACCCCAACCCGTCTTTCGCCAACATCAGATCGACCATCTGCCCCAAATCGCGCGCGTCGATATAGGCAAAGATGTTGCGCTCCCGCATGGCCGGGTGTTCGAAATAGGTCGGGAAATTGCGCTCATACTCATCCGGTTCGATCACATTGTTGATGCGAATGCCGTAGATGTCGATGCCGGAGCGGCGCTGAAACGAACGCGCCGTCACCTCATTGGCAACCTTGGACATGGCATAGCTGTCCTCGGGCACGACCGGGTGATCCTCATCCACCGGAAGATATTCGGGGACCCGCGTCCCATCGGCAAAACAGACGCCGTATGTGGTCTCGGATGAGGCAAAAATCACCTTTTTGATGCCAAGCTTCACCGCCGCCTCAAGCACATTATAAGTGCTCATCACATTGACGCGGTAGGTTTCATTGTCAGGTTTCAAAAGGATGCGCGGCACGGCGGCAAAATGCACCACCGCATCAAATTTTGGCACCCCTGTTCCGGGCTCCAATTCATCGAAATTTGCATAGGATGTCAGAGCGTTAAACACCTGACCGCTGTCGGTCACATCGACCGTCAAATTGTCCACCCCCGGCGCATCCAAGGGCACCAGATCGGCGTTCAAAACCCGATGACCGCGCGCCACCAGATAGGGCACAACATGCCGCCCGGCCTTGCCTGAGCCACCTGTAAACAAAATTCGCATCACTGGTCCTCCCTTTTGACGTCTATATGACGTCTATTTGCGCCGCGCCGGGCGCAGCCGGGTCACGTCATAGCCGTTCCACGCTAAAATCTCATGCACCGCGCGCTGCCGATCCGGCGGCAGGTTCATTTCGCGCGACAACACATGTGCCGCCCCCGAAGGTGTCCCCATGACCGCGACATGATATTCCGCATCAACCCAAAACACCCAAATCTCGTCGCCCTCAAAGGCAAACCGCCCCGGCCCGATCCGCTTGGCCAGCCCCTGACGCGGCGCACCATCGGCACAGGGGCCTTCGGTCACCATCAGATCGCCGGATGTTTGCCGGGTAAACGTCACCGCACCGATAACGCAGGATTTGCCGTCGGGCACAAACGCCTCAACCTCATACCAGCGACCGGAAAATTTCAGCGTATCCAACGCGGCCAAAGAGGCCATGGCCACCTCGGGATTGCGTGTGCCGGTGGGTTTGGAGGCCGAACCGGGAGTCACACATCCTGCAAGCAGGGTCAGCGCAACCGCACCAAATAAGAGGTTTTGCACATTAAAATTGCATAAATCGCGCAATTCGCGTTTTTGGATCACTCCACGCATAATGTCACCCGCCGCCCTGAAGCATCCAACAACTCGTTACAGCCAAACAGCGGCTCTATCGGGCTACAGCTTTGCGAACGTGCCAGACAATTCCCACTGCTGCACTCCGAGGATTTGGAACAGGACTTCCCCGCATCCTTCGGCGTCATGAAACAGGCCAAAGCCCCGGACGCCCCGCCCGGTTTAAACGACCCACCCCGCGCCTCACAGGCCACCCTTTGCGATGTGGCACCCGGATCATAACCCGCAAGCCCATAGCCCCCGCCCGCCTCCGGTGTGTCCGCTTGACAGGCTGCAAGGGCGAATGTGGCAAGCGCAATCCAAAGGGCAGCCCGCATGATATGATCTCCTGATATGCCTCACTTAGTAAGGCATGGGATGGGCTTTATACGCCGCTGCGATGTCTTTGAGCAGCTCTTTTGACAGAGTCACATCCCGTGCGTCCAAAGATTTTTCCAACTGTTCCACAGAGGTCGCGCCGATGATCGGCATCGTGTCAAATGGACGGGTCAGTGTCCAGGCCACAGCCATCGTCGCCGGGTCGATCCCGTGTTTTTTCGCGATCTCGACATAGGCGTCAACTGCAGGCCAGGCGCGCGGGCTGACCCGGCCGCCCAGATCGCCATTCAAATCAAGACGCGAGCCCTGCGGCACCACTAAGCCGCCCTTGTACTTATCGGTCAAAAGCCCGGCGGCCAGCGGCGAATAGGCCAAAAGCGTGACCTCTTCATGCACTGCCAATTCGCCCAGATCGAGGTCATAATGGCGGCACATCAGCGAATATTCGTTCTGGATCGACTGCATCCGCGGCGCGCCCATCTCCTCGGCCAAACGCAACCACTGCGCCATGCCCCATGCACTCTCGTTCGAGGTGCCAAATTCGCGCACTTTGCCAGCCTTCTGCAGCTCCGCCATCTTTGCAAGAACCGCCCGCATATTGTCCAGAACCTGATCTTTCGGCGGCTGCGTGGACGGATCAAATGTCCAGTTCTGGCGGAAATGATAGGAGCCGCGATTGGGCCAATGGAATTGGTAGAGATCGACGTAATCGGTTTTGAGCCGCTTGAGCGAGGCATCAAGGCGCGCTTCAAGGTTTTCGGCGGTGATGCCCTCTTTATTGACACTGCCGGTGCCGGCAATTTTAGTCGCGATGATCCAATCCTCGCGCCCACCGCGCGCCGCAAGATATTCGCCGATGATCACTTCGGTGTCGCCTGCCGTCTCAACCCGCACCGGGTTGACCGGGTACATTTCTGCCGTGTCGATGAAATTGACACCGACCTCTTTGGCGCGGTCAATCTGGGCGTGACCCTCGTCCATCGTATTCTGCGTGCCCCAAGTCATTGTCCCGAGACAAATTTCAGACACCATCAGATCGCTTTTACCAATTTTGCGCAGTTTCATCGCATCATGTCCCTTATCTCTGTCCGGCCTGTACTCACGCAGGCCGCCAATCCCGTTTGCGCGCAACCTAACGTACTCGCGCCTGAGGGCAATCAATCATCGCGCCCTTGGCCTGAGAGATTTCGCCAAGGCGCTTTGCATCCCTTTGATCACGTCGGTTTTGCGACATATCCATGCGCAATGGCGCGAAAACCCGCGAACAGGCGCTGCCCTCTGGCCCTTTCGCCGCAGCCGCGCTAGAGAGGCTAAAGACTTTGCAACGGACAGACCGGACGACGCACATGGCACGCACGCTCATCACCTCAGCCTTGCCCTATATCAATGGGATCAAGCACCTCGGCAACCTTGTTGGCTCGCAATTGCCCGCCGACCTTTACGCCCGCTATCGGCGCGCGCGGGGAGACGAGGTTTTGTTCCTCTGCGCCACCGACGAACACGGCACCCCGGCCGAGATTGCCGCCCAAAAAGCGGGCAAACCCGTGGCCGAGTATTGCGCCGAATTGCATGATATTCAGGCCGAGATCGCCGCGGGGTTCCGTCTGTCCTTTGACCATTTTGGCCGTTCGTCGAGCGAGCAAAACAAAATCCTGACCCAACATCTGGCCACCAAACTGGCCGAAAGCGGGTTGATCGAGGTGATCGAAGAAACCCAGGTCTATTCCGTCACCGACGGGCGGTTTTTGCCGGATCGCTACATTGAAGGCACCTGCCCCAACTGTGGCTACGACTCTGCACGGGGCGATCAATGCGACAATTGCACCAAACAGTTGGACCCGACCGATCTGATCAACCCGCATTCAACCATTTCGGGCGCGACCGATCTTGAGACTCGTGCGACCAAGCACCTCTATCTCAAACAATCGAACATGCGCGGCGCATTGAGCGAGTGGATTGAGAGCAAAACCGATTGGCCCGTGCTCACCACCTCGATTGCCAAGAAATGGCTCAATGATGGCGACGGGCTGCAAGACCGCGGCATCACCCGCGATCTGAGCTGGGGGGTGCCGGTGCAATATGACGGCGCGCCTTGGACCGGGATGGACGGCAAAGTGTTCTACGTCTGGTTTGACGCGCCGATCGAATACATCGCCTGCGGTGCGGAATGGGCGGCGAGACAGGGGTTTGACGATGCGGCGTGGGAGCGCTGGTGGCGCACCGACAAGGGCGCGGACGATGTGCGATATGTACAATTCATGGGCAAGGACAACGTGCCGTTTCACACCCTGTCTTTCCCCGTCACCATGCTCGGTTCGAATGAGCCGTGGAAGATGGTCGATTACATTAAATCGTTCAACTATCTGAACTATGACGGCGGGCAATTCTCCACCTCGCGCGGGCGCGGTGTGTTCATGGATCAGGCGCTGTCCATCCTGCCGCCGGATTACTGGCGCTGGTGGCTGTTGTCCCATGCCCCCGAAAGCTCTGATTCCGAATTCACTTGGGAAAATTTCCAATCCAGTGTGAACAAAGACTTGGCCGATGTGCTGGGCAATTTCGTGTCGCGCATCACCAAATTCTGTCGTTCCAAATTTGGCGAAGAGGTGCCTGCGGGCGGAGACTACGGCGACCAAGAGCGCGCGCTGATTGCCGATTTGACCGAAAAAGTCGCAGACTATCAATCCCATATGGACGCCATTGATGTGCGTAAAGGCGCGAATGCGCTGCGCGCCATCTGGGTGGCGGGCAACGAATATCTGCAATCCGCAGCCCCTTGGTCCACCTTCAAAGAAGACCCGGAATTGGCCGCGATGCAGGTGCGCATGGGGCTTAACCTGATCGGGCTTTACGCGCGCCTCTCCTCGCCTTTCATCCCGGACACATCGGGAAAATTGCACACGGCTCTGGCGCTCGACACGCTCGATTGGCCCGAAGATGTCGCGGCCTCTCTGTCCTCCCTGACACCCGGCCATACATTCGTTGTCCCCGACAATTTGTTTGCCAAAATCTCCGACGAAGACCGCGAAGACTGGCAAGAAAAATTCGCCGGAGTTCGCAGCTGAGCCAAACGGCCCAAATGTTCGATTTGTATAAGAAAGCGCAGCCCGCCATGCTGCGCTTTCTACGTTTTATATCCCTGTCACCGCCTCTCGCCCGCCTTGCGGGCACATAGGCTTTGCGGGCATAGTGGCCATATTCGAAAAAGGGCACGCGGCGATGGACATCACAGATTTGGGCGCTGATTTGGGCAATGAATTAGAGGTCGCGATTTTTTCCTACAATCGCCCCGCTTATCTGAAAAACTGTGTCGTGTCGGTGCAACGCCACATTCCAAAAGCGCGGCTGCGCATTTTCGATGACAATTCCGATGACCCCAACCTGATCGCCTACCTCGCAACCCTGCCCGACGGCATGGTCATACAGCCCGACCAACACAGCGGCACCACCCGTCATGGCGGGTTGTATCCGAATATGCAGCGCGCCTTTGATACGGCCACGTCGCGCTATCTTTTGATGCTGCAAGATGACACCCAAGTGGTGCGCGCTATGGATCACAGCGATTTTGGCGCGATCGATGCGGTGTTTGCGGGCGATCCCAACTGCGCCTTTTTGGCTGTGACCTTTTTACGTGGCGCGCGGGCGAAACGCTATCACCGGCTGCTCGCGCCTGATCCCGAGCGTGGTGTCTACGACACGCCCAGCCGTCCAGATCAGCCAGATTATGCCAATCGGATTGCGTATTTCGACATTTCACTTTGGCATGTCGAACGTCTACGCACAGCCCAATGGAAGATCCAGAACTCAGAGCATGACAATGTCCTGCAAGCCCGCAAGATGTTTTCCACCATGCCGCAACTGGCCGCGCCCTTTGTGTTTCATCTCCCAGAAGTCCCAATCTATCGCCACCGCACCCAAACCCTCGCGGCCCGTCTGGCGCGCCGTATTGTTGGCACCGATCCGAAACGGTTCATCCCGATGACAACGACTGAGGTGACGGCGCTGAAAACCCGCGATCTCTCGCATTGGCCCATGGCGGAGGATTTCTTAACCTGTGAGAACCCAAAAGTGCGCCGCCCCTTTGTCTATAAAGACGTGAAGCGGCTCTGGTGGTTGGCGTTGCTCAGCAAGCTCGAATTCAAACTGCGCGGACGTTAAAGCCACACCCCATAGGTGTCGCGGAAATACTGAACACAGGCGCGGTTGGCCTCCATACGACCGGCCCCATTTTCGACGTGTTTCGCCAGAGGGCTGGAATGATGTGATGGCTTGTACGACACGGGGCGCATGGCCCCATCCGTGCTGTGAATGTGAATCCCGCGCCGCAAAAGACAACCCGAAAGCCAAACATCATCCACTGTCCAAAGAATTGGCGGGATATTGAAGTCTTCGTCCTTGAACCAGTCAGGGCGTACCATCACCCCCGCAAAACCTTCGGCAATATCAATATAGCCCGCCGTTGAATACCGAGAGCGGGCGGGACGGTGCAGGCCCAAAGTGGCGCGGCGTTTCCAGCGATACATGCGGTTTTCGGCCCGCGATGTCGATATGGCTTCGGGACCGGGTAGCGGCACCTCACGATCCAAGCCAATTTGTTCAAGCGTCAGCCCGGATTCCGCCAACGCCATCCCCGGAAATTTCGATTTACTGTCGGCAAAACGTGCAAGCCAGTTGAGATCATACAGTCGATCATCATCGCAATATACAATATCGACATCCTGTCCACGCCATTTACGCGCGGCTGGAAGCACTTTTGTCGCGGGCCCAAGATCATCCTCAACCCAATTCACCTCGACCCAATCAGGCAACTCCGGCAACTGCGGCACATCGCCGGGAAAACGGCGATAATTGCGCGCCACCCAAAGCTCGACCTTATCTGGTCGCGTTCTCTGTTTGGCGAGATGGGCGTAAAATTTTGGCAGATACTTAAAACGGGGCGGGATAGAACTCGAGGTGAGGATCAACATTCTGTCTTCTTAACCTTGTGGTGATGCTCTCCCCCAAGAGCGAAATAAAACGTGGTGCCCGCGGCCGGACTCGAACCGGCACGGCCATTCGGCCGGGAGATTTTAAGTCTCATGTGTCTACCATTCCACCACGCGGGCACGCGAGGCTGTGATGGCAGACCATACTGTTGGCACGGGCGGTGTAAAGAGGGAAGCGGTGCTTGAGAGCAACGAAAGCATGTGCGAAAAGTCTTTCACACAGGTTTTGGCAAAACGCTGTGCAACATTACGATGTTGGCTTTTAACACGTCATCCCTACCGCAAATGAATTGCAAAAGGCTTTCATTCTCGCTCAAAGTGGCGACATGTTTCCAATTCGCGACCACAACCCCTCCCGCCGCCCCGCGCTTGTCACCTATGCGTTGATCGCGCTCAACGCGGCGGTGTTCATGGCCATACTGCCCTCTTATGGCGATGATCGGGCTTTGCTGGTCCTCTATTCCAATTGGGCGATGGTGCCCGCGCGGATTTCCATGGGGGATGGGTATTATACGATGCTCACCTCCATGTTCATGCACGGCGGCATCCTGCACATCGCCGGTAACATGCTGTTTTTGTGGATCTTTGGCGACAATCTTGAGGATGAGATGGGGCATCTGCGCTATCTTGGATTTTACCTGTTCTGCGGTCTGGCCGCCGGACTGGCACAATATATGGCCGCCCCGGATGCGCGTGTGCCGATGGTTGGGGCCTCTGGCGCGATTGCCGGGGTTTTGGGCGGCTATATGCTTTTGTTCCCAAAGGCGCGTGTCGATGTCTTTCTCTTTTTCATCATCTTTTTCAAAGTCGTGCCCCTGCCTGCATGGTTGATGCTTGGGCTGTGGTTTGCCTTTCAAATTATCGGCGAAATCGGCGCAAGTGGTGACGGGGGCGTGGCCTATTTGGCCCATATCGGCGGGTTTATCGCCGGCGTCCTTGCCACCTACCCGCTTTGGCTGCGGCGCGGCGGGCGGGCATTTTGGGATCGCACAGACGGCGCGCCGCCCCATGCCAAAGCCCGCTATCGGCTCCAAACCACATCCGTTCCCAAGGTCAGGAGGCGCAAATGACCCAAGATTTCAGTACCCCCGTGACCGTGACCTGCCATTGCGGCGGGGTCGAACTCAACGTTCAGCTTTTGGACGGGTTAAACACCGCACGACGGTGTGATTGTTCGCTCTGTCGGCGACGCGGGGCGATTATGGTGACGGCGGCCTTGGGGGGAATCGAGGTCGTAAGAGGCGAGAGTCTCAGCCTCTACCAATTTGGAACAATGACGGCGAAACATTATTTTTGCAGCATATGTGGCATCTACACCCATCATCAACGCCGCTCGAACCCGCAGCAATACGGGGTCAACGCCGGGGCAATTGTGGGGGTGAACCCGTCCGATCTCTCAGACGTGCCGTGGATGGATGGCGTGCATCACCCTGCGGATCGGTAATTTACAACGCAAGGAATACCCGTGGATCAGCCCGTCACAATGGATCAGTTCGTCACAATTGAAATGGCCGACAACGTCGTGTCGATATTCGCCGCTGACACATCCATACCCTTGTAAATAAGTGCAATAATCGGGATCGCCAACCCGATGATCGCCGATACCAAAACAACCCAATCAACGGTCACCGCACCGTTTTCGTCGGCCACATAGTGCCGGATAGACTTAAGAATTCGACGTGTCACGGTTATATCCCTCCAATGATCCGTTCGATTTCCCATGAAAAAACGACGAAAATTGGGCGGATACCGGGCAATTCACAGCCTATCCGACGAAAAACAGACCTTACCCAAGGCATTGTTCACGCCACGACGGGTAAAAGCCTAATTAAATGTAAATTGTACAGAAAGGCCGCAAACACGCGCGACCGGACTCTGGCTCAGGCGGCCCGGATCACGTCGGCAAAGCGGTTGAACAGCGCCTCATTGGCGCAAATCACTTCACCATCCTCAAGCGCATTGCCTTCGGGGTGCAGCGGCTCGACGATGCCACCGGCCTCTTTCACCAACAAAAGCCCCGCCGCCATGTCCCAGGAATTCAAACGGCGCTCCCAGAACCCGTCATAGCGCCCCGCCGCCACATAGGCGAGATCAAGCGCGGCCGCGCCCCACCGGCGCACACCGGCACAGGCCGGCAACACCCGTGCCAGATCACGCAGGGTTTCGGGCAAATCGGCACGGCCACCAAAGGGCAGACCTGTGGCAAAAATCGCCTCAATCATTTTGGAGCGGCCAGACACGCGCAACCGCATGTCATTCATCCACGCGCCATTGCCCTTTTCGGCCCAGAACAATTCGCCCTTGGCCGGGTCAAACACCACAGCGGATACAATCTCACCCTTATGCTCAAGCGCAATCGACACCGCCCAATGCGGCAGGCCGTGCAGAAAATTCGTGGTGCCGTCAAGCGGATCGACAATCCAACGCCGGGTCGGGTCCTTGCCCTCAACGGGTTTGCTTTCTTCGCCCACCCAACCATAGGTCGGACGTGCCTCCATCAACATTTCGCGGATGATCGCCTCGGCGCTGATATCCGCCTTGGACACAAAATCACCCGCACCTTTGGACGAGACCTGAAGGTTTTCGACCTCGCGGAAGTCTTTCACAAGAGAGCGCCCCGCGCTACGTGCGGCTTTGATCATAACGTTGAGATTGGCACTGCCTTGCATGGTCCGGGCTCCGGGTCAGAGATGTCGAGAGATGTTCAAACCGGGCGTATACGCCGCGAAACCCGCGCTGCCAAGGGTTTGTGGGCAAAGAATTGGTCTCCTTTCAGCTTTTACATGGTAACATACCCGCATTTTCTCCCATTCCGCATAAATGAGGTTTTGAATGTCCTACTTCCAGATCGCGATCATTCCCGTACCAACAGCACAGAAAGAGGCCTATCTGCGCGTTTCCACCGGCATGGCACCTTTTTTCAAAGAATTCGGCGCATTGCAGGTGTTTGAGGGATGGGGCGCATTTGTCCCGCCGGGCGAGGTCACATCCCTGCCCATGGCGGTTCAACTTGGCCCGGATGAGACAGTCGTGACATCCTTTATCGAATGGCCCGACATGGCATCGGCTGATGCCTGTATGACGGCGATGGAAACAGATGAACGGATCGCCGCCTTGGGTGACATGCCCTTTGACGGCAAACGCATGATTTTCGGCACGTTTGAGACCCTGCTCAAAGCCTGATCATCCCCGTTGCAATTTCACCGCTTCGGTTTTGGCAATGCGCAGGACATGGGCCATATAGGGTTTGGTCGCGTCATCGGCGCGCACGGCGGCGTACATCCGCCGCGTCACGCCCGTGGCGGTCAGCGGGCGCACGGCATAGTCCGGGTGACTGCGTATGTCACGCATCACCCAATCGGGCAGCACCGAAATCCCCCGCCCCGCCGCGACCAGCATCAGGATCACATCGGTCAATTCGACCTGACGCACCGTGGCGGGTTCAATGCCTGCGGGCGTCAGCAACTCTTTGAACACATCCAACCGCGCCCGGTCCATCGGATAGGTGATCAGGGTTTGATCACGAAAATCCTCGGCATCGACATAGGGCTTGGCCGCGAGCGGATGTTTCCCCGCCATCACGCACATCGGCGCATAATCAAACAGCGGCACAAAGGTCACGCCCGCGATCGTGTCCGGGTCGGAGGAAATCACCAGATCGACCTCTTCGCGCTCCAAAGCGGGCAATGCACCAAAGGCCAGACGTTGGCGAATATCGACGTCAATCTCCGGCCAGGCCTTGCGGAACTGATTGAGCACCGGAAACAGCCAATCGAAACAGGCGTGGCATTCCATCGCGATATGCAGCCGCCCGGATGTGCCATCCTCAATACCGCGAAATTCGGCCTCAAGCGCCTCAACGCGGGGCAAGACCTCTTCGGCCAGCGCCAAAAGCCGCATCCCCGCCGCCGACAGTTTCAACGGCTTTGAACGGCGCACAAACAGCTCAACCCCAGCCTGATCCTCAAGCCCTTTGACCTGATGCGACAGGGCCGATTGGGTGATGTGAAGCCGGTCGGCGGCGCGCGCCAAACCGCCTTCTTCATAAATCGCTTTGATCGTACGCAGATGGCGAAATTCGAGATGCATTGTGAATGACACTCATGTTGATCTTGAGAATTATGAATTTGTCTCACATCAACGGCTGTGAGACAAGGGCCTCCGATTGATAAGGACACAACGATGACCCAAGCGCCCAACATCTCTTTTGAATTCTTCCCGCCGAAGAACATCGAAGCCTGTTTCAGCCTGTTTGAAACGGTGCAGGCGCTTGAAAACATGAAGCCGGGCTTTGTCTCCGTGACCTATGGCGCGGGCGGCACCACGCGCGAATTGACCCATGACGCCGTGGCTTTATTGAACCGCAAATACGGCTGGAACGTCGCCGCGCATTTGACCTGTGTGAATGCAACACGCGAAGAAACGCTTGAAATTGCAAACAGTTACAAATCCGTGGGGGTCAATGAAATTGTCGCTCTGCGAGGCGATCCGCCGAAAGGGGCCGGGCAATTCACCCCCGCTCCGGGTGGCTTTGCCAACTCTGTTGAGCTGATCGAAGCCTTGGCTGCGACCGGCAATTTCAAAATTCGCGTCGGTGCCTATCCCGACCCGCATCCCGATGCCGCCGATGACAGCGCCGACATCATCTGGCTCAAGGAAAAATTCAAAGCCGGGGCAGATTCGGCCATCACCCAGTTCTTTTTCGACGCCGATACGTTTTTCCGCTTTCGTGACCGTTGTGCCAAGGAGGGTATCACCGGCAAAATCATCCCCGGCATCCTGCCAATCACAAGCTGGACCGGGGTGCAAAAATTCGCCGCCGCCTGTGGCACGCCCCTGCCCGCGCAATACGCCAATGCGTTTGAAACGGCGGAAGATCAGCAAGCGGTCTCAATCGAGCTATGCACCAAACTGTGCGAAACGCTGATCCAAGGCGGCGTCGAGGATTTGCATTTCTACACGCTCAATCGCCCGACCCTGACCAAGGCCGTTTGCGCCAATTTGGGCGTGAACGCTTAAGCGCGAATGGAAGGATGCAGGACCTCTGACGGGTCCTGTTTCACCATGCGTGTGCGCCTGAGCCAAAAGAATTTGCCCCACCCCCGGTTCATGCCAACCGACGGCCCATGCGGGTCCGCCAGATAACGCATCCGCCACCCTTTCGGCAACTCCAACCCCGCCGCCTCGGCCTTGTCCAACATCCAAACCAGCGTGGAGTTCGACAATCTGCGCTCCGGGTTGTTACCGGAAAGCTGCCCGCCGATGTCACCATGCGTGCCGCGAAACCACATCTGTCGCAACTCCTGCCCCTTGGCCTCCGGATTGGTTTCAAACAACACAGGCGCATAGGCGCGGCGGCGTTCGTGATAGGCTAGGGCGTGATAGACATGTTTGACGCAGCCCGCAGGCTTCAGAGTGTGAAATTCGTGAAACACCGAGGAATAGCGCCAAACAAGCGGCATATGCAGACCCACCGCCGCCACCGTATCCCAGACCCCAAGAAAGGCGATCTCGATCGGCTCGTGGCAATGCGCCTTGGTAAACTCCTGCGCCGCGCGCGTGTGCGGCGCGGTTTGATAATGGCGATAAGCGGTGCGAATGTTGCGCTCTGTGGCCTGATCCGCACGCAGCAATCCAAGCATATCAATCAACCCGGACAGCGAGCGCACCGCATAGGCCCCACGCGAATAGCCAAACAGGAAAATCCGATCTCCGGGGCGATAGCGCGACGCCAAAGCACCGTAAACCCGCCGGATCTGTTGGTTGATGCCGCGCCCTTCGATCACGCTCATCGTGTCGCGCCAATTGCGCCATTGGATGCCCGCCTCATAGCGCACCAACATATTCGCGCCCTGCGCCGCCTCCGAACACAATCGATAGGTCAGCCCGGCATTGGTCTCAAATCCCGGCTCCAAAGAGGAGAGCGTCCCATCCATAATAATCACATGGGTGATTGGGCCACGGCCATGCACCCCGCCCGAAGTTCGCACCTTTTGGCGAAACTTGAACAATAGGCCTATGTTGCCAAAAATCCCTTTGCGCTCTGACACTTGGTCCTCACAAAATCACCCCGCCCCTAATAGATAGCGGCGGGGCGCGGTGTGTAAAGGACCGTTTGAAAGGGATGCCCCCGGTTCAGCGGTGGGTTTGGACGGTTTCCAAAGTGATCTGACCAAAGCCATTGAATTTGGTCGCAGTCGCCACCGAATAGGCCCCCATGCCGTAAAACATCACATGGTCCTCTTCTTCCATATCCGAAGGAAAGGCCAAGTCAGACGGCAATTTGTCCAGGCTGTCACAGGTCGGACCAAACACCGTGCGCAACACAGGCGCGCCAATACGTGGGGTGGCAAAAGGGCAAAACACGCCGATGCGGTCAATCACGCCAACCAAATGCAACTCGGACAGCGCACCGTAGACGCCATCGTTGAGAAACACATGCGCGTCATCGCGGATCGCTTTCACGCGGGTCGCCAAGCTGTAGCTTTCGGCCACAAGCCCCCGGCCCGGTTCGCACACAAGTTTGGGTGCGTCGGGGCCAAAGGCCTCTTTGGTCACGCGCGCGATGAGATCAAAGGTGGCACCCAACTGTGGCGTCACCTCATTCAAGCGATGCGACGGGAAGCCGCCGCCAACGTTCAAACGGGCGATTTTCACCCCTGCGGCATTGGCAATATCAGCCGCCGCGCGGATGTAGCTGTCCCAGGCGCGCGGGTCGGTGCATTGTGTGCCCGGATGGAAGGTCAGCGAGGGGGTAAAGCCAAGCTGCTCCGCCAAGGTGAGCAAGTCGACCGCAGTCTCAACGCTGGCGCCAAATTTCGCACCGAAATTATAGGCCGCCCCTTCGACCGGCAAGGTGAAGCGCACCGAAATTTCAACGCCATTGGCGGGCACAAGCTCGCCGAGTTTGACCAGTTCGGAATGGCTGTCGACCGAATAGGACGCCACGCCCATCGCCACCGCATGACGGATTTCAGAGCGCGAGCGCACCGGGTTGTTGTAATGCAAATGCGCCCCCGGCGCGATGCGCGCGATGGTATCCATTTCGACGGGCGACGCCACATCAAAGCCTTTGACGCCTGCGGCGACCAAATTGGCCAACACGGTTTCATCCGGGTTGGATTTGACCGCATAGGTTACAAGCCCCGGAAATCCTTTGATAAACCGGCGCGCGGTGGCTTGCAGGATGGCGGGAGAGAAAAACAACACCGGATGGTCCGGGCTGTGATGACGCAGATATTCGGTGGGCGTGGCCCAGATGGTTTTTGAGAGCCCCATTGGTCTGTCCTTTACCAATAGAGCGCAGCCACTCTCTTGCCCGGGATCTCCGGTTGGGATCGCACTTACGCGGTTTCCATATGAGTTCAGGCGCAGAATCCGGGTGCGCTTGGTCTGCCCATCTCTGTTTTTGGTCCTGAACCTCAGTGGCGCTGTATGCATGTTGATTTGTTCGATAGAAAGGATAAAAACGTGCATAACCCCGGTCAAATTAACGATATGATCGGTCAAATTGATACGGCGCAGTCACATGAAACGCCCCGCATGGCGCGAAGGGCGCACGTCATCGCAAAGGAGGTCGGTTTGGACGATCTGGATCAAAAGATACTGATGGCGCTGGCCGCCGATTCCTCGACCTCGGTGTCGCGATTGGCCCGGCGGTTCAAAGTCGCCCGCTCCACCGTGCAAGCGCGGTTGGAGCGCATGGAAACCAACGGCACGATCGCGGGCTACACGATCAAACTGGGGGATGTGGCGCTCTCACGGCGGATCAAAGCCACCGTGCTGATTCAGGTCGAGCCGCGCACATCTGCCGGCATCGTGATCAAACTCAAGGCCATTCCAGAGGTGGAAATGGTCGCAACCTCTACCGGGCGTATTGATTTGATTGCCCAAATCGCCTGTGACAGCACCGAAGACATTGACGCAACTCTGGACCAAATCAACGCGATCACCGGCGTGCAGGACATTGAGAGCCTGATCCATCTCTCGACCAAATTCGACCGATCCATCTGAGTTCGGGCGCCTTGCATTATTGGGCTGGAGGGGGCCCCACAAGGGCCGCACCACGCCGATGCGCACCATCTTCGCGCCCACCGTGCGCGACCTCTTCAATCATCTTGATTGAGGCAACCACAGATCGCGCGGGGTCCAAAAGTTGATTGACCGTGCCCGCAATATAGACCCCTGCCTCCGGTGCATAAAGGCAGATGGTGCCGCCCAGCCCCATATGGCCCAAACTGCGCGGTGCCGATTTGAAAAACCGCGATGGCGGTGCATTCAACCGATGCGGCAGTGACATCCACCACGGCACTTTGATTTGCATCAGGCCGACCCCGTATTCCGTGGGAAAATACATCGGTCGCCAATGATAGAGCCGCGGCAAAATACGTTTGTCGAATAAATAGCCTTCGAAAAAACCACGGATGAAAATCAACGCCTCACGCGAGGTGGTGACAATGCCACCATCCGCCTGAAACGAGGCCATCGTGCGCGGCACCCGCACTTCGCGGTCCTTCGACATAAAGTTGATCGGACGCGTATCAGACGGATCGCAATACAGATAGGTGGAGGTCAGGCCCAAACGGTCAATCACCCGACGCCGCAACACCTCGCCAAAATTTTCGCCCTCAATGGTCTCAATAACCCGCCCAAGCATGTGAAAATTCGTGTCGGTATACAGCGCCTTGCGGCTTTGTCCGGGCACAGTGACCGCACCATGCGACCGGCTCCGCTGCACCACCTCATCGAAACTCCATGCCGTATCCACCCCAGCACCAATGGCATGTTTGAGCGTACGCGCCTGATATTTATAGAGGAAGAAATCGCCAAACCCCGAGGTGTGCGACATCAAATGACGGATGGTCACCCGATCCGTATAATCCACCCCCTCTCTGACCAACAATTCCTCATATTGCTTATCGCGGCCCAGATAGGTCAAAAACGGATCATCAAGCCCCATCTTGCCCTCTTCGATCAACTGGAGGAGAATGGCCGTGGTATAAAGTTTGCTTGTCCCGGTCGCGAAATAGGGCGTGCGACTGTCCAACGCGCCTGAGCCCACATGGTACTCCCGCCCGGTGGTCCGATCATAGAGAGACATCGCAACACCATTGTGCCACGACGTCCGCGTCAGCCGATCTACAATGTTTTGAAGACGCTTCGGGGCTCGCCCCATGGTCCTTCTCCTTTCGGGTTCCGCCCTACTGAATGCACAAGAAGCCTTAACAGCAGGTCAATAAGCACGGTTTCGGATAAAGATGATCGGGGTTTCTCCCTTTTCCTCGCGGCCCCCGCGCGGTAAACAACGCCAAAGCGAAGTCAGGGACTGCGCGAAAAGGGACTGGGCGAAGAAAACATGGCAATGGAAAAGACATTTGACGCGCGTGACGCAGAGGCGCGGATTTACGAGGCCTGGGACAAGGCCGGGGCATTCAAAGCCGGGGCCAATAAGTCCCGTGACGAGACCTTCACCATCATGATCCCGCCGCCCAACGTGACGGGCGCGTTGCATGTGGGCCATGCCTTTAACAACACCATTCAGGACATTTTGATCCGCTGGCACCGGATGCGTGGCTTTGACACGCTGTGGCAGCCCGGCCAAGACCATGCGGGCATTGCGACCCAGTTGATGGTGGAAAAGGAACTGGCGAAATCCGGCAAAAAGCGCACGGATTTCACCCGCCCCGAGTTTTTGGAAAAGGTTTGGGAATGGAAGGGCCAATATGGCGCGACCATCATCAACCAACTCAAACGCCTGGGCTCGACCTGTGACTGGTCGCGCAACGCCTTCACCATGTCCGGCGCGCCCGGCGCCCCCGCAGGTGAAGAGGGCAATTTCCACGACGCCGTGATCAAAGTCTTTGTCGACATGTACAACAAGGGCCTGATCTATCGCGGCAAACGCTTGGTCAACTGGGACCCGCATTTTGAAACCGCGATTTCCGATCTCGAAGTCGAGAATGTCGAAGTCGCGGGCCATATGTGGCATTTCAAATACCCGCTGGCAGGCGGCGAAACCTACACCTATGTCGAGAAAGACGAGGACGGCACCGTCACCTTCACCGAGGAACGCGATTACATTTCCATCGCCACCACCCGGCCTGAGACCATGTTGGGCGATGGCGCGGTTGCGGTGCACCCGGATGACGCGCGGTACGCCCCCATCGTGGGCAAGCTTTGCGAAATTCCGGTGGGCCCCAAAGAACACCGCCGCCTGATCCCGATCATCACCGACGACTACCCGGACATGAATTTCGGCTCCGGGGCGGTGAAAATCACCGGCGCGCATGATTTCAACGACTACCAAGTCGCCAAACGCGGCGGCTTGCCGATGTACCGCCTGATGGACACCCGTGGCGCGATGCGCGACGATGGCCTGTCCTATGCGGACAGCGCGCTTTTGGCGGCTGAGATTTTGGCCGGCAAACCGTTCACCGAGGCCGAAGTGGATGCGGTCAACCTTGTGCCCGATCACCTGCGCGGATTGGACCGGTTCGAGGCGCGCAAAGCCGTGGTCGACGAGATCAACGCCGAAGGCCTCGCCGTGATGACCCGTGTCACGCGCAAAGTCAAAGACGACGAAGGCGTCGAGACCGAGATCACCGAGACCGTGCCTTACGTCGAAGACAAACCGATCATGCAGCCCTTTGGCGACCGCTCCAAGGTCGTCATCGAGCCGATGCTGACCGATCAATGGTATGTGGACGCCGAAAAAATCGTTGGCCCCGCGCTGGACGCGGTGCGCAAGGGGCGGACCAAAATCATGCCCGAATCCGGTGAGAAAGTGTATTTTCACTGGCTTGAAAACATCGAACCGTGGTGCATCTCGCGTCAGCTTTGGTGGGGGCATCAGATCCCGGTCTGGTACGGGCTGGACCTCTCCGCACCGAATTTCAAGGACGACGAGGGCGACGGAGCCCTGGATGAGGTGGAACTGTTCCGCCTGTTGACCCAAGGCGGCATGTTGCACCTTGGCGATGTCCACCATTGTGCTGCCGAATTTGACGGTGTGATCGCGGCGTTTGAGGGCGAGTTGGCGGATGTGCCGACCCCCATCAACCATGCGCGTATCGTCGAAGTCGACAGCCGCCAAGCCGCGATTGAACGCTTCGCCGAAAGCCTTGCCGCCTATAATGTCAGCCAAGACCCGACCAAATTGGTCTACCCGGTTTGGCGTGACCCGGATGTGCTCGACACATGGTTCTCGTCCGGCCTTTGGCCGATTGGGACGCTGGGCTGGCCCGAGTGGGATGAGAGCACGTCGAAATATTTCCCGACCGATGTTTTGGTCACCGGCCAAGACATCCTGTTCTTCTGGGTCGCTCGGATGATGATGATGCAACTCGCCGTGGTCGACGAGGTTCCGTTCCACACCATCTATCTGCACCAACTCGTCCGCGACGAGAAGGGCAAGAAGATGTCGAAAACCACCGGCAACGTCATCGACCCGCTTGAAATCATTGATGAATACGGCGCGGATGCGTTGCGGTTCACCAATGCCTCGATGGCCTCTATCGGCGGCGTGTTGAAACTCTCTGTGGACCGGATCAAAGGCTACCGTAACTTTGGCACCAAAATCTGGAACGCCGCACGCTTTGCCGAGATGAATGAGGTGTTTGAAAATTACGACCCTGCCGTGATCCCAACGCCCTCTGCGACCGTGAACAAATGGATCATCGGCGAGACCGCGAAAGTGCTGGCCGAGGTTGACACCGCCTTTGCCGAGTATCGGTTCAACGACGGGGCCAACGCGCTTTATGGCTTTGTCTGGGGCAAATTCTGCGACTGGTATGTCGAGCTCTCAAAACCGCTGTTTTACGATGGCGATGCCGCCACCTTGGCCGAAACCCGTCAAACCATGGGCTGGGTGCTGGATCAGGCGCTGACGATGCTGCACCCGATCATGCCGTTCATCACCGAAGAACTTTGGGGCACGGTCAAACCGGGTCGCAGATTGTTGGCGATCTCCGATTGGCCGGAATTGTCGCTCGATCTGGTCGACGCGGACGCCGACCGCGAAATGAACTGGGTGATTGATCTGATTGAATCGATCCGCTCCTCGCGCGCCGAAGTGCATGTGCCTGCGGGGCTGAAAATCCCGATGGTTCAGGTCGATTTGGACGAGGCGGGCAACACCGCCTGGGCCAACAACGAAGCGCTGATCATGAAACTCGCGCGCCTCGACAGCCTGACCCCCGGCCCGATGCCGAAAGGCGCGATCACCATCACGGTTGGCGGCGGTACATTTGCCCTGCCACTCGAAGGGGTGATCGACATTGCCGAGGAAAAAGCGCGGCTTGAAAAGGTTCTGGGGAAATTGTCCAAGGAGCTTGGCGGTCTGCGCGGACGGTTGAAAAACCCGAATTTCGTGGCCTCCGCCCCCGAAGAGGTCGTGGCCGAGGCACAAGAAAACCTGGCCGCGCGCGAAGAGGAAGAGGGCAAGATCAAAGCCGCCCTCGCCCGCCTGTCCGAGATCGGATAAACCTCTGATACAGTTTAATAAAGGCCCGCTCTTTGGCGGGCCTTTTGTTTTGAGTATTTCGGCTGCAATGAAGGGTTAGTCGTACCGACTTTAATCGTACTGAGCCGCGCGCTTTTGCATCTGCGCCATGACACTTTCCATTTGATCCTTGGTGCCAATCAAGGCGCGCTGTGCGCGGCTCTCTTCCATCAGGACATGCGCCCGCTCATTTGGGCTTTCGGCAATATCAATCAACCGCTTGGCCGCCTGAACCGCGGAGGGGCTTTTGCCCGCAATCACCGTAGCAATGTCAAGCGCGCGGGCGTGGGCCTCCTCGGCGATTTCGGTCACAAGTCCGTAAGCCAAGGCGCGATCTGCCGGGACCACCTCATGGGTGTAGGTCAAAAGCCGCACCACATCCGAGCGCAACAGGCGCGGGAACAGCACCATCCCGCCCATATCGGGCACAAGCCCCCATTTCATCTCCATGATCGACAGCTGCGCATCAAAGGCGGCAATGCGAATATCTGCGGCAATGGCCAATTGCAGACCCGCGCCAAAACACGGGCCGTGGATGGCGGCAATCACCGGGATCGGCAGATCATAAAGCGCCAGAGAAAAGGCTTGAAACGCATTGCCATCGCCATGGGTGCGCCGCATCACCAGATCGTCCAAATCCTCCGACATGAAGCGTTGGAAATTCGAGGTATCAAGCCCGGCACAAAACGCCTTGCCCGCCCCCGAAAGCAGTACCACACGCGCCTCAGAGGCTGCGATTTCGGCCACGGCACACAAAAGATCGGTGACCAAAGCCTCGGACACTGCGTTCATTTTATCCGGGCGATTGAGCGTCAGATGGGCAATGTGATCTTTGATCTCAAGCGTCACAGTCTTGGGGGTTGCGGACATGTTGGCTCCTCCTGTTGCCACAACGCTATCAAGGAGATGGCATCAGGTCAGGTCTGACGTTGCGACGCTTGCGCAAGGCATCAAGTTGAGGCAGGAAAAGCGCCATGACAGATATGACAGATCCACGCCAAACAGCGCGCGCCCAAACCCTGCCCGCCACCGTGCCCTTTGTGGCCCCGGAACGGATGGAGGAACTGCGCGGAGCGCCGTTTGATGCCCGGTTGGGCGCAAATGAATTGTCCTTTGGCCCCTCGCCGAAAGCACTGGACGCCATGGCGCAAAACCTGAGCGGCGTGTGGAAATACGGCGAGCCGGAGAACCGCGATCTGCGTCTGGCGATTGCCGCGCGTCACGGCATTGTGCCAGAAAGCGTCACCGTTGGCGAAGGCATCGACGGGCTTCTGGGCAATCTCGTGCGGCTTTATGTCGGACCCGGCGAGACGGTTGTGACCTCGGCGGGCTCATATCCGACGTTCAATTACCATGTCGCGGGCTTTGGCGGCGCGTTACATACTGTGCCCTATAAGAATGATCATGAGGACCCGGAGGCGTTGATTTCCAAGGCGCGCGAGGTGGGGGCGAAGCTCATATACTTGTCCAATCCAAACAATCCGATGGGATCGGTGCATGCGGCGCAAACCGTGCAGGATATGATCAAGGCCGTGCCCGAGGGATGTTTGATGATCCTGGACGAAGCCTATAGCGAATTTGCCCCCGAAAGCACCCGACCCGCGATTGATGTCACTGATAAGCGCGTCATTCGATTCCGTACCTTTTCAAAGGCCTATGGCATGGCAGGCGCGCGAATTGGCTATGGCATTGCGCATCCGGTTGTGGCCACCGCCTTTGACAAAATCCGCAACCATTTTGGCGTCAATCGCATGGCGCAGGCTGGGGCTTTGGCGGCGTTTGAGGATCGGGAGTACCTGTCTGAAACCCTTGAAAAGGTCGCGCAGGGTCGCGCTAAAATTGCACAAATCGCGCAAGACAACGGTTTGACGCCCCTGCCCTCCGCCACCAATTTTGTCGCCGTCGATTGCGGCCAAGACGGGGCCTTTGCCCGCGCGGTTTTGACCGCTTTGGCGGCGCGCGGCGTGTTTGTGCGGATGCCGGGGATCGCCCCGCTGGACCGCTGCATCCGCATCTCAACGGGCCGTCCAGAGGAGCTTGAGGTGCTGGCCGCACGCCTGCCGTTGGCTTTGGCGGACGCGCGCGCGGCTGTGGCCTAAGCGGGTTATACCCGCGAAGCCAAAAGTTTAGCCGCCGCCACCGACCCGCCGTCGTGATGCGGGATGTTGAGCGCGACAAAGGCGGTTTCGATCGCACCGATGATGCCAAGCACCATATGGGCGTTGATGTGGCCCATGTGGCCAATGCGGAAATAGCCATCAGATTCGGCCGAGCCAATGTCGCCAAAGCCCAAGGAAATCCCAAGCGTGATACCGAGATGTTCGGTCAGCCAAGTGCGCAATTGCGTGGCCGCGGGGGCTGCGAGGCCCAAGGTCGTGACCGCATGGGAGCGCGCGCTCGATTCCGCGATGTTGAAATGCAACGGTGCCCCCCAATGATCCACCGCCGCCCAATAGGCGCGCGCCAAGATTTCATGGCGGGCATAGACGTTGTCCAAGCCCTCTTCCAAAATCATATCAACGGCTTGGCGCAGACCATAGAGATGATGGGTCGGCGGTGTGCCGTCGAAATATTCATAGAGATGCACCGGATTGGCGCGCGTTTCCCAAGCCCAATACGGCGTGCGCAGATCGACATTGCGCCCCGCCTCAAGCGCCTTATCTGAGAACCAGACAAAGCCCAGACCCGGAGGGGTCATCAGCCCCTTTTGCGAGGCGGCGATCATCACATCGACGCCCCAGGCGTCCATCTCAAACCGCTCACAGCCCAGCGAGGCAATCGCATCAACGGCATAAATCGCCGGGTGACCGGCGGCATCAATCGCTTGGCGTGCCAGAGCAATATCATTGCGCACCGAGGTGGCGGTGTCGACATGGGTGACCAAAACCGCTTTGATCTCATGCGCCGTGTCGGCACGCAGGGCGGATTCCAAACGGGCGGGATCAATCGGGGCTTGTTTGCCAAACTCGATCACCTCAACCTTGGCCCCCAAACGGGCCGCAACATCGGCCCAGCCATGACCAAAATTGCCCGTCGCACAGACCAAAACCTTGTCCCCGCGCGAGATCATATTGGTGAGCGAGGCTTCCCAAAGCCCATGGCCGTTGGAGATATAAAACGCCATGTTGTGTGCTGTGCCCGCGATCTTGTTGAGATCGGGCACGAGACTATGGGTCAGATCGACCAACTCGCCAGTATAAATATTCGGCGCCGGGCGATGCATGGCCTGAAGCACCGGATCGGGGATCACAGAAGGGCCGGGAATGGCAAGGTAATGGCGACCGTTGGCAAGTGTCATGGGCTGTCCTCAAACTCATATCAGGCCCAAGCGGTATCGCCCCAAAGCGGTCCCGTCAATTGTCGCTCATGTCACAGAGGGGTGCGCAGGATTTGAGGAACCCCACCCTTGATGACCCATGCGCCCGCCTTGCTTGCCCCGGCGGGCAAAGGACGATAAAGAGGCGCGATGATTTTTCAATCGGAGCCCTGATGTTCAAGACGCTAAAAAGAGGGTTCAAAAGGCTCGAGCGCGGTGAGGTCGGCCAGTTTGGCAATGACGTGTCCACACCACGCACCCGCAGGCTTGCGATGTGGCATTTCCACCTGTTTGACCATGCGTTTCTGCGCGGGATCTGGACCAACCTGTACGAGATCGCGCCCGGTGTGTGGCGATCCAATCAGCCCTCGCCTGCGCGGATCAAACGCTATGCCCAGATGGGGATCAAAACCATCCTGAGCCTGCGCGGCGACAAGGACCTGTCGTTCATGTTGCTGGAAAAACAAGCCTGTGCCGAACATGGGATCACATTGATCACCACCAACAAGGCCGCCGCGCGCGGAGCCCTGTCGGGCAAAGACTACGTCGCATTGATCGACCTTTTGGCCTCGATCCCGAAACCGTTCTTGATCCATTGCAAATCCGGCGCAGACCGGGCGGGGCTGGCCTCGGCGCTCTATCTGTTGCACTGTGAAGGCGCCTCAATCAAAGAGGCCAAAAAGATGTTGAGCCTGCGGTTCATGCATCTCAAAAGCACGAAAACCGGCATTTTGGATCACATCCTTGATCTCTATGAGGCCGATCTCAAAGCCCATGGCCCGATCCCGATCCGGAACTGGTTTGAGACCCGTTATGACATTGAAAAGGCTCGCACCTTCAAAACCATGCGGTCCTTCCCCTAAGAAAGCGCCCCGATGAGCACGCCCGCCCCCATCATCCCGGACACCAGTTCACGCATCTTGATCGTGTGGCTTTGGCGCGATTATTTGCGCCGTTATGTGGTCTTGGTGGCGGTGGCTTTGGTGTTTATGGCCCTCGAAGGCGCGATGTTGGGGGCGCTGTCCTATCTGATCAAACCGATGTTCGACCGGGTCTTGGTGGCGCAAAACGGCGATGCCATTATTTGGGTGGCGCTTGCCGTTTTTGGCGTCTTCACCGCCCGTGCGATCGCGTCCTTCAGTCACCGGGTCATCATGGCCGTGGTCGGCCAAAAAGTGTCCGCGACCCTACAGGCCCGGCTTGTCGCGCATATGCTGACCCTCGATGGTCGCTTTTTCCAGGACCACCCTCCCGGCACCCTGATCGAACGCACCCGCGGCGACAGCGCCGCCGTCTCAGGCGTCTGGGGCACAGTGCTTGCGGCCTTGGGCCGGGATCTCATTTCGCTCTTGTCGCTGCTGACCGTGGCGGTTTTGGTCGATTGGCGCTGGACGTTGATCGCTGTGGCGGGGGCACCCCTGTTGGCCGTTCCGGTGACGGTTTTGCAAAACCTCGTGCGCCGCACCACACGCAGCGCGCGTCAGGCCTCGGCCCGCGTGTCAACCCGGTTGGACGAGATTTTCCACGGCGCGACCACGATCAAACTCTCGGGCACGGAAACCCGCGAAGCAGATCGCTTTCACGGCGAAATCAATCACTTCGTCGCCTCGCAAATCAAATCCGAAGCGGGACAAGCGGGCATTCCGGCGCTGATGGACATCGTCGCGGGCTTAGGCTTTTTCGGCGTGTTGCTTTACGGTGGCCATCAAATCATTGACGGCACCAAAACGGTCGGCGAATTCATGTCGTTTTTCACCGCCATGGCCTTGGTATTTGAACCGTTGCGGCGTTTGGGCAATGTCTCCGGCGTCTGGCAGGCGGCGCGGGCGTCGTTGGAGCGCATTCATGCGATCTTTGCCGAGCGGCCCGAAATCACCTCGCCAGCAACGCCCAAAGCCCTGCCCATCGCCGCCAAAGACGCCGACATCCGGTTTGAAAACGTGCGTTTCGCCTATGCTGACGCCCCCGTGTTAAACGGCACGACCTTCACCGCAGAGGCCGGGAAAACCACCGCTTTGGTCGGTGCCTCCGGGGCCGGTAAATCCACCGTGTTCAACCTGATGACACGGCTCGCGGACCCACAGGCCGGCACCATTTCCATCGGCGGGGTCGCCACAACGGATCTGTCCCTGCCCGATCTGCGCGGCCTCTATTCGGTGGTCTCGCAAGACGCGCTGTTGTTTGACGAAAGCCTGCGCGACAATGTCTTGATGGGGGCGAAAGCGGATGAGACCAAACTCAACGCCGCCCTCAAAGCCGCCCATGTTGATGATTTCATCCCCAAACTCGACCATGGCCTCGACACCCAGGTCGGCCCGCGCGGATCGGGGCTTTCGGGTGGACAACGGCAACGGGTGGCGATTGCCCGCGCCGTTCTACGCGACCGTCCGGTGTTGTTGCTCGATGAGGCGACCTCTGCCCTTGATGCGCAATCGGAAAAGGTGGTTCAAACCGCGCTTGAGACCCTGTCCAAGGACCGCACCACTTTGGTCATCGCCCACCGCCTCTCGACCATTCGCAACGCACATAAGATTGTGGTGATGGACAAGGGCCAGGTTGTGGACGAAGGCACCCATGACGAACTCTTGGCGCGTGGCGGGCTTTATGCCGATCTCTATCGCCTGCAATATGCCGATGGCCGCACCGTCAGCGACGGTAGGACTGGGCGAGCTTTGAAGGGGTCGCGCCCAGCCGGTAGCGCAGAAGACGGACAAGGTTCCGGCCTCCTTGCCGTAACCAGCCGTGTGTTTGGTAACGTGCTGGGTCTGTTTGGACGCGCAAAGGACTAAGCGCGATCCGGCCCTTGAGTTTGCGCGCCATGGCCACATCTTCCATCAGTGGAATGTCGTCAAAGCCACCAATCTCATCATACATGTCGCGCGAGATCAAAAGCGCCTGATCGCCATAAGGCAGATCAAACCATCTGGTCCGCAGATTGGCCCAGCCTGCGGTCAATTTCGCCCCCATCCCCTTGGCCTCGCGAAACCCCAGAGAATACACCATAGCCTTGTCATAGCCATGCGCCAGATGGACCACCGTCGCCTCGGCCCAACCTTCGGGCAACCATGTGTCGGCATGCAGGAACAACAACCAATCGCCCTGAGCCGCCTGTGCCCCGCGTTTGAGTTGCCCACCGCGTGACGGTGCGCCGATGATCAACTCGGCGCCAACAAAATCGGCCATTTTCTCAACCCCATCGGTCGAGCCACCATCAGTCAGGATCAACTCCCGGACCAAGCCCGCATCCAAACCCTCCATCAAAGAGAGCATGGTGTCGCGCAGCTTTGGTGTGGCATTCAGGGTCGGGATAATGACAGAGATCGGCGCGCGCATGTGTTTCCCGCTTTTCGTGGCTCTTTTCCTTCCTATATGAAGAGAAGAAAAAGGGGAATGAGCATGACAGACACATCCGCACGCAGCGTCATTGAGATCACCGGCGAGGACCGCATCCATTTTCTGCAAGGGCTTGTGTCCAACGATCTGCGCCATCTGGACCATGGGCCAGTCTATGCCGCGCTTTTGTCACCACAGGGCAAATTCATCGTCGATTTCTTTTTGATCCCCGAAGGCGAGACCGTGCTTTTGGATGTGGTGCAATCCGAGGCCGAGGCGCTTTTGAAACGCCTGACCATGTACAAACTGCGCTCCAAAGTGACTTTGACATTGACCGGGCGCAAGGTGTCTCGGGGCCTCGGGGACACGCCCGAGGGCGCTGTCACCGACCCGCGCACCCCTGACATGGGATGGCGCGCCTATGATGGCCGGCCCTCGCAAAAGGTCGATTGGGACGCGGTGCGGGTGACACATTGCGTGCCCGAGACCGGGATCGAACTGACCCCCAACACCTTTATTTTAGAAGCCGGATTTGAGCGCCTGAACGGTGTCGATTTCAAAAAGGGCTGTTATGTCGGCCAGGAGATCACCGCCCGGATGAAACACAAAACCGACCTGCGCAAAGGCCTTGCGCGGGTGACGATCACCGGCTCTGCCCCCGTTGGCACCGAAATCACCACTGTGGATGGAAAACCTGCGGGCGTTTTGTTCACCCAATCCGGTGGCCACGCCATCGCCTATCTGCGCTTTGATCGTGCAACCGGTCCTTTGCGCGCCGGGGATGCGGAAATTTCCGCTTAAGCGACAGCAAAGTCTTAACTTTTCAAATCTACCCTGCTCAGGCATGATCATCATATATGATGTCAGGGAGGACAAACGTGCGGGCCATTTTTTTCAAACGGTGGGGTAGCCGATGACCACGCCCTGTATCATTTGCGTTGCGATCACCGGCTCTTTGCCGACCAAGGCCGACAATCCGGCGGTGCCAATCACCGTGGCGGAGCAAATCGAATCCACCCATGAGGCCTATGAGGCCGGGGCCAGCATCGCCCATTGCCATGTCCGCGATGACGAGGGCAAACCCACCTCGGACCCGGACCGGTTCGCGCGGCTCAAAGAGGGCATTCAAACCCATTGTCCCGGCATGATTGTGCAACTGTCGACCGGCGGTCGATCCGGGGCGGGCAAAACCCGTGGCGGCATGTTGTCCCTGCGCCCGCCGATGGCCTCCCTCTCCGTTGGCTCGAACAATTTCCCGACTCGCGTCTATGAAAATCCGCCCGACCTTGTCGATTGGCTGGCCTCTGAAATGATCACCTACGGTGTCAAACCTGAAATTGAAGCCTTTGATCTTTCACACATCTATCAGGCCAAACTGATGGCAGATCGCGGCCAGATCAAAGGCACGCCCTATGTGCAATTCGTCATGGGCGTCAAAAACGCCATGCCCGCCGACAAGCGCGTGTTTGATTTCTACGTCGAGACGGTGAAACACCTGTTTGGCGAAAACACCCCGTGGTGTGCCGCCGGTGTCGGGCGGCATCAACTTGAGCTCAACGAATGGGCCGCCGCCGCCGGGGGCCACCTGCGCACCGGGCTTGAGGACAACATCCGTCTTGATCGCGACACATTGGCCCCGTCCAATGCCGCCTTGGTCGAACTGGCTGTCCTTGCCGCCCAGCGTCACAAACGCCCCATCGCGACGCCTGCGCAAGCGCGGGCGATCCTTGGATTGCGAAAGGGCTAATCGTTTACACCGTCAGCGTGTTAAAACACCGCGACGCTCAGATGATGATCGTCGCACATTCCAAGGCGCACCCTGCCACGCACAACATATCGCCATTGCAGCCGCGCGCACATTCCTTGAGGCAGTTGGCCGCATGTTCGGGTGTGCGCAATTTCGGGTCCAAAATCGTCAATTCAGGCACACCCCCCGGCCCCATCGTAACCCGCGCGACCTCTTCGTCATCATCGGCAAACAGAATGGTGATCTCCGTTGGGCTGTCGATGCGCGCGCGCAACCCCTGCCCCGTGTCCGGGTTGATGGCGGTCAGAGTGTAGATAAGACGGCTTTTCGCGAGACTGGCTTCTGTCATAACATCCTCCTGTGGCAACTGAGCAAAGTGTCCCCCCGTTGCCTCATGGCTGCATTGATCTGAGCCTGTGCAAAGAATCGCACATAAAAAAGCGGCCCGCCGGGAGCCGCCTTTTGTCTGTCTGCCTTTGCTGGATCGCTTAGGCGCGTTCAGAATATTCCATCGTCTCGGTGTTGACCACAATGTCCTCGTCTTGGCCCACGAACGGCGGCACCATCACACGCACACCATTGTCCAGGATCGCAGGCTTAAACGAATTCGCAGCGGTCTGTCCTTTGACCACCGGCTCGGTTTCCACAATCTTGCAGATCACCTTTTGCGGCAGCGTCGCGTTCAGCGCCTCAGAGTCATGGAATTCCACCACGATGGTCATGCCATCTTGCAAAAACGGACGGCGATCGCCCAGAATATCGGCGGGCATTTCAACCTGATCGTAGGTTTCCATGTCCATGATCGTCAACATGCCGTCGCTCTCATAGAGAAACTGCATGTCCTTTTGCTCCAAACGCACGCGCTCGACCTTATCGGCGGAGCGGAACCGTTCGTTGAGCTTGCGCCCGTCCCGCAGGTTCTTCATCTCGACCTGAGCAAAGGCGCCGCCCTTGCCGGGTTTGACGTGATCGACTTTTACAGCGGCCCACAGGCCCCCATCATGTTCCAGCACGTTGCCGGGGCGGATTTCGTTACCGTTGATTTTGGGCATATGTCTAACCGTGGCCGTTGGTTGAAGAATGAGTTTCGCACCCTATATCCGTCCAAGGGCAGGCTGACAAGGCAGTCCTCTGGCGGCACCTGCGCAAGATTCGATCCGTTTGCGAAAATGTTAGCGCCTGAACTTATGCACAAAACGCATAGGCGCCATGCAAATGCGTCGTATCCGAATCGACACAAACCTGTCATAAGGGCCCGCACGCCAGAAAGACAAGAGCAATAAAACAAGGAAAAACCATGGCTGAGTTCGTTGATGGCACCGCATTCAACTATGAGCAAGGACAACGCGCCCGCAAACTTTTTGCGGCTGTTGTGTTGGCTGCACTCGATGATGCGATCGCCGATGATAAGAAATACGGCAACGGCCCGGAACAAATCGCCCGTTGGGCACGCTCCCGTGATGGGCGCGAAGTTTTGTCCTGTGCCGGGATCGACCCGTGTGAACGCGTGGTCTCCGGCCTGATGGAATTTGTGTCGAAAGGCATTCGTACCTCTGTCGCGCTGTCGCGCGAAGAAAGCGAACGCCGCAACGCACAGGCGGAAGCTGCCTAAGCGCTCCGATCCCGCTGATATTTCTGAAGAAGACGCGCCATGCTGCTCGCTGGCGCGTCTTTTCTTTTGCCGTCATGCCGTCATACTGCCCGCACCCATGGTCAAACCTGATGGAGTTCGCGCATGTCTCACAAGAAAATCGACATCCCCTCAATCGCTGCCAAAACCGGTACGCTTTATCCCCCGCCCCACCACACCAACACCCGTGCCCGTGTCAAACGCGCGCTTGGTGACACGGCCGGGCTGACGCAATTTGGCGTCAACATGACGACCCTGCCCCCCGGCACATGGTCCGCCCTGCCCCATTGGCATGAAAAAGAAGACGAGTTCATCTATATCATCTCTGGCCATCCAACCCTGGTCTATGGCGACACCGAAGAACAACTCTCCCCCGGCGATTGCGCCGGTTTCAAGGCGGGTGAAGGGATCGGCCATTGCCTGCAAAACCGCAGCGATAGTGACGTGATCGTGTTAGAGGTCGGGTCACGCATCGCCGGCGAACGTGCCTTTTATCCGGGGCTGGACCTGATGGCGGACACCGCCTCAGACACGTTCTACCACCACCTCGACGGCACCCCCTACCCCGATCTCAAACGCCGCGGCCCCGATGACGACTGAGGCTTTGCGCATTTGGCTTTCGTCTTCAACGCAGTTCAAATACTCCTCTTAAAATCAAAAGAAGAGGGACAGCGGCGTGACCAAAGCGATCATGATCCAAGGCGCGGGCTCAAATGTGGGCAAATCCATGTTGGTCGCGGGCATCGCGCGCGCCATGACCCGCAGAGGGCTTAAAGTCGCGCCGTTCAAGCCGCAAAACATGTCCAACAACGCCGCCGTCACCGAAGATGGCGGTGAAATTGGCCGGGCGCAGGCGCTTCAGGCCCGCGCTTGTGGCCTACGACCGCACTCCGACATGAACCCCGTTTTGCTCAAACCCGAAACCGACGTCGGCGCGCAGATCGTGGTACAGGGGCAACGGATCGACACCCTCAAAACCCGCGATTACGGCTCAATGAAAGCCACTTTGATGCCCGCGGTTATGGAGAGTTTTCACCGCCTTGCCAAAGGCGTCGATCTTGTCGTGATCGAAGGCGCGGGCAGCCCGGCGGAGATCAACCTGCGCGCCGGAGACATTGCCAATATGGGCTTTGCCGAGACGGCGAATGTGCCCGTGGTGCTGATCGGCGATATTGATCGCGGTGGCGTCATTGCACAACTCGTCGGCACTTATACGGTCCTGCCCAAGGCCGACCGTGACCGGATCAAAGCCTTTGCCATCAACAAGTTTCGCGGCGACGTCAGCCTGTTTGCGGGCGGAACACGCGCCATTATCGAGGCCACAGGCTGGGCCGATCTGGGCACCCTGCCATGGTTTGATCAGGCCCATCGCCTGCCCGCAGAGGACGTGATGGACATCACCTCACGCGGCACTGGCGAGATCAAAATCGCCGTGCCAAAACTGTCGCGCATCGCCAATTTCGATGATCTCGACCCGCTGGCCGCTGAGCCGAATGTGACCGTTCAGATTGTCGAACCCGGCCACGCTCTGCCGGGAGACGCCGATCTCGTTTTGATCCCCGGATCAAAATCGACCATCGGCGATCTGGCATTTTTCCGCAGCCAAGGCTGGGACATCGACCTATTGGCCCATGTCCGTCGTGGCGGCCATGTGATGGGAATTTGCGGCGGGTATCAGATGCTTGGCCAATGGATCGACGACCCGGACGGGATCGAAGGTCACGCCGGGCGGCATCCCGGACTTGGGCTTTTACAGGTGGAGACGCTGATGTCCGCCGACAAACGGCTGGCCGAAGTCACCGCAACCGAGCGTGCCACCGGCGCGCGTGTCACCGCCTATGAAATTCACATCGGTCGCACGGAGGGGGCCGATTGCGCGCGGGCATGGCTGTCTCTGGACGCCCCAGACGGCGCGCGGTCCGAGGGCGCGATGTCGGCGGATGGGAGGATCATGGGCTGTTATTTGCACGGGCTGTTTGCCAGCGACAGGTTTCGCAACGGCTATCTGGCGCGGTTTGGCCTGAGCGATGGAATGTCCGATTTTGACGGTGGGGTCGAAGCAACCCTTGAGGCGCTCGCAGATCACATCGAGGCCCATTTGGACCTCGATACGCTCTACGCCCTCAGTTCGGAGATCTGACTATTCGAATTCGCGCAGGGTCAGCGCGCGCTGCACTTCTCGGCGCACCAGACGGCGGACGTTGCGCGTGATGCGCTCGCCCATTGCGCCTTGCAATTCCTCGCGGATCACCTGCGCCACCAATTCGCGCAGAGCCTCCTCGTCCATCATGTCTTCGTCGGCATAGCCGGCCAAAGCCAACTCTTCCTCAAGTCTCGGATCGGGATCGGCCGCCACCTCTTCAGCCGCAGCCATGTCTTCGACCTCTGCCTCTTGCGCTGGTGGAAAATCATCAATCGCGGGGTCCGTGGACGCGGCGGGGGTTTCCTCGATCACTTCGGCGTCGTCAATGTGATCACGGCCTTGGTCAGACGGGCTCATCGCGGGGTCATCCTCCTGCGGGACACGGAAATGAAGCACACGGGCTCCGGGTTCGGCAAAGGCACGCGGCATAGACCGCGGAATTTCCGCCTCAAGATCCTCAGATCCATCCGGCTCCCACTCATAGGACTGCGCCCCCACGGCCGTTTCAAGTTCGGCAATCCGCTGTTCCAAACTCAGCCGCGACACATGGGCCGCAGCTTCAACATCTGGGGTGTCGTCGAACCCGGCGGCCCAATCGACCTCCTGCGGTGTGCCTTCGACGTCGGCGGCACCAACCTCTTGCGCCACCAAGCTCTCAAGTTCGTCGTTCGGCGCTTGCGCTTCGGTCAAATCTTCCTCGGGGGGCCTTTGTGCATCCTCAGGCAGCGAAACCACCTGATCCATCGAAAGAATCAACGGCTGGATGTCTGCCTTCGTCCCGGCCACGTCCTCGATCTCAGGGGCAACCTCATCGGCAGAAGCACCCACGTCCTGCGGCTCAGCAGGGTCTTGGGGCACGCGGAAATCAGGGGTCAGGATCAAAGCGGCCGGAGCCTGAGAGCGAACAGGCGGCTCATCCCGCGACGCAGGTTGAGCGCCACCAGAGGGACCACCATGATGACTATGGGTCTCAGCCACCAAACGCCGGATCGACGCAAGCACGTCCTCCGCATCCATATTCGTCATCGGATCAGACATCCCGACTCCCTCACTCACTACAGTTTATGGTAGCCAGCTTCGGCGTTACACACAAGGGATCGCAGAAAGCAGAAAACCCCCGCCGAACGGTGATCTGGGCAAGATGCCGCAAAACCGTCAGACGGGGGCTGTCAAAAAACTGCGTTTATTTGCGCATCAAACCTTCGAGGACACGATCTAATTTGTCGCCTTGCGGGCTGACATAACGGGTCGGTGCGTTTTTCACCGCATTGTAATAGGCGGCGGGATCATAGACCGGGACGTTGAGTTTCAACTGATCCACAGTGAGCATGCCAAGCGATTGCAGCACCGCATAGGATTGCGATTCGCGGGCAATGCGCGCCTGAATGGCCGACACCTGCGCGTCGAGCAAGTCTTGTTCCGCGCTCAGCACATCCAAAGTGGTCGAAGCGCCCAAATCGGCCTCTTCTTTGACGCCATCATAGGCCACGCGTTGAGCACGAACATAGGCGTTGGAGGCTTCTTCAGAGGCGGCATAAACCGACAACATCGCCCAGTTGGTGCGCACGCCTTGTTCGACTTCGCGCGCGGTTTGTAACAGCTCGGCACGAGAGGCATCGCGGTTGGCGATGCTTTCACGGATCGCCGAAGACACGGCCCCGCCGGAATAGATAGGACCGGACACACCAAGGCTCAAAGTGGTCTCGCCGTTATTAATGGTCAAGTCATCTTTGTAGGATTGCGAGACCTGCCCCTCGACCGTCGGAAACAAATTGCGTTCCGCGATTTCCACCGCAAGATCCTTGGCCGCCGCTTGGTGTTGCAACGCAATGATCCCTGGGTGGGTTTGCTTGGCAACCGTCACAGCCGCCTCAAGCGTTTTCGCCGGAAGCGGGATGCTGGGCGGATTTGACAGGTTGCTCGGATAATGGCCGATCGCGACCTTGTAGGTCTCGCGCGCGGCGGACAGGCTGCCCTGAGAGGCGGCAAGGCTTGCACGGGCAGAGGCCAGTTGCGCCTCATATTGCGACACTTGTGTACGGGTGATTTCACCCACCTCAAACCGATCTTGCGAGGCTTTGAGGTTTTGCTGGTTCAACCGCACCGCACTTTGGCGCAGGTTCACCAAGGCCTGAGCTTCGCGCGCACCCTGATAGGCGGAAACCGCATTGGCCAAGACCTGTTGTTCCACATTCACAAGGCCCGCACGCGTCGCCAAAACCACCTCTTTTTGCAAATCGACAGACAGTTTGTTACGACCAAACGTGTAGATTTCCATCGACGCGATAAAGCTGAGTGTCTCGGACCAATCTTTTAGGACTTTGCCATCGGAGCCAAACGACTTTGAACCCGAATAGTTGTAAGCGATGGTCGGACGCAGATTGGACAGCGCACCGGCCACCCCCTCGTCTGCGGCACGCAGGGTGGCGCGATTTTGCTCCAGAAGACCGGAGTTTTTATAGGCAGACGCCAAAGCATCGCCAAGCGTTTCAGCGGCCGCCGCAAAAGGCACCGCCATCAAACTCAGCACAGCCGCGCCAGAAAAAAGTACCTTTTTAAATCCTGTGGTCTTGCTCATTGGCCTCAGCCCCTTTGTTATCTTACGAACGCCGGGGCCGACCCGGCCTATCGAACGTTCTGCGTCAAAGCGCGAACTCTGCGTGTTTTTCAAATCCGGACAGTACAGGTGCCGTGGCGTTGAACACCATGCGCCATGTGACCTCACCCTCTAATTTGTATCCGATACGGACGATACCAAGAGCTCCGTCGAGAAAAATCGCGCAGATACGCCCTTTTTCCTTCAACTGGGCCAAAATGCCACTCGGCAATTCTTCAACACCGCCTTGCAAGATTATCACATCATAGGGTCCGTGCTGCGGCGCACCCGCGCTGATCGGGCCGGTTTCGACGATCACATTGTCCGATCCATTGTCGGACAGCGCGCTGGCCGCCTCTTTGGCCATGTCTTCGTATTCTTCCACGGCCACGACCGCCTGTGCCATCCGCGCCATCACGGCCGAGGAATAGCCCAAGCCACAACCCAGATCGAGCACCAGCTCATCGTTTTGAATGTTAAGCGCATCAAGCATCTTGGCCAAAACCCGCGGATCCAACACAACGCGCCCGCCCCCGAGATCCACATGCTCACCAACATAGGCGCCATCACGTTTGGACGCAGGCACGAAATTTTCGCGCGGCGTGGTGAGCATCGCTTCGATGATCGGGAATTTGGTCACATCAGACGGACGCACCTGTGTGTCGACCATCGTTGTACGGAGTTGGGCAAAGTCTGGCATGGCTGAACTCTTTCGTTCATTGTCTTTGACCGTGTTTTGCCACAAGCCGCCCGCCTGAGCAACACGTCAATGCAAATACAAACGGATGCAGCCGCACGCACCCCTGTGCAAAATCCTGTCAAATGGCGTCTTGCACAGAAATTATCCTTGCTGTAGACAGCGCCTCACCATTTCGGCGAGTTGGCGGAGTGGTTACGCAGCGGATTGCAAATCCGTGTACACCAGTTCGATTCTGGTACTCGCCTCCATATCCTTTCAAGCACTTGCGTCATTCCGCTTCTCCTTCACTGCCATTTTTGAAACAACTGTTGAAACATTCACGTTTCGGTCTTGCTTCGTTCCATTTGATTTCTTGCCTCTTGAGCGCGCTTCGCCAGCTCCCTTTGCCGGATCGGCCCGTCGTATTTTTTCAAAATTTCAACGCCTGAGTGACCGGCGACGGCCTTGACCATCTCGTCATCACATCCGGCCAAATAAAGTTCGATCGTCGCGTTTTTCCTGAGCCCCTGCGTTTTGTAGTAGCTCGCCTTCTCGTGCTTCATCTTCTTTTTGATGGTGCGCATTTCCTCCGCAACGATCCGGTAGCTCACCGGTCGCCCCTTCCCGTCGGTCACAACAGTGCCGTCTGTTCGCGTGATGCCTTCGAGATGGGCCTTCAGCCTATCGGTAAGTGGGATCCACAGCGGCTTGTCGGTTTTGCCCTGTGTGAAATCGAAACCTTCATCGGAGAAGTGCTCCCACTTCATCTTCACGACATCGCCAATGCGCTGGCCTGTACCAACGCAAAGCTCATAGACCAGCCGCGCCCGCTTTGAAGCCAGCGCTTCGAACTCGGCGCGAACGTCATCTGACCATGGTTCCCAGCCATCGCTCTGCTGCTTGAACAGCGGAATGCCCTTCGCCGGATTGCCGTGGTCTTTCTTGATGAAGCCAATCAATCGTGCGTGGTTCATCAAGACGACCATGACCTGAACGAGATAGTTGGCTTGCCGCCAATGATCCGCATTTGCTCGGTGCAATTCGTAAATGTGATGGGTTTCAATCCTCGCCGGGTCTTTCTCGGCCCATATTTCACGGATGTGGCTGATGTGCCGCCGATAGTCGGATCTCGTCCGGGGCTTGCCGCACTGCTACCGAACGACAGCATCCTTCCCTGAGGAAAAGTTTCTTTGCCTTGATAGCACAGTATCGCCCGGCATTGGCCCGAACGGCCATTTCCATGCCCGCGCGATAGTCGAAAACAAAGACACGTGCCTCACAGCGTCGGGCTTGGGTCATCAGGAAAGCGGACAACACCGACTTGCCAGAGCCGGGACGTCCAAGAATCAAGGTGTGCCCGCCTGTCGGCTCTTTGTCCGGCTGACCCGCCTCATGGTAGTTGAACAGGAAGCCTGAGCGTTCAGGCGTTGGAAATAGGGTGATCGGCTTGCCCCAAGGCACTCTATCGCCAGGTTTGCCCAGTTGACCACGATGCAACGCTGCTAAGTCGGCAAAGTTCGTGTTGGTGATGGCGGCCTTGCGGCTGCGCATCTGTCCGTTGCCCGGATGCTGCGCGAAATAATGGGTCCACGCTGCAAAGCTCTCGTTGACCAGATTAACACCTTCACTGGCCGTGATATTGCGCAGTTCGGCAGCGATTGCCTCCAACTTTTCCTCGGTCTCGGCATAAATCGTGACCGTCATGTGATGATCGCCAAAGCTGACCCGTTTGGATTCCAGATTGTCCAGCGCGTCGACCGGTTCTTCGGCGAGAGAAATCGGACCATCCTCGCTGGCCTTCATCAGACGCTGTTGCCGCTTGATCCGGCTGGCCATGATGTTGTTGTTGATCGGCGTGAAGGAATGGGTGACGACCATGTCGACGGGCAGGTTCAGCTCATCGAACATGACATAGGGCAGCATGCTGGCCATCGGGCGCTCTTTGCGCGCCCAGTCCGGCAGCACGGCACACCCAGAAAGTGCCTGGGATGGCGAACACCAACTGAAGCATTTAGAGAAGAGCTGATGAAACTGAGATAGCGGAAACTGTCGCAACGGCCCTTGAGATTCCACAAAAATAACGGGGAAGAAAATGGGAGAGGTGTTTTGCCGCATCGGGTTTAGATGTCCCTATAGGTTCATGAACTCCAATCCATCAAACCGATCCATCCGCCTACCGGCCCGATCATCGTAAAGGTCGAGATGATCCAGCAACAGGAACTCCCGCCCAAACAGGTCTTCGCGCCGCATGTAATGCGGTCGCTGCCGCTCAATCCGCCACGGATCAGTTTGCGTGTTGTCTCGCAGGCGGGGGCGACCTTTATAGCTGCGCCTGAGGATGCCGATTAATCTCACAATGAAGATTGTCTATTATAAAACGCAGATTGCGCCCATAGTGCCAACGTAATCCTTTGATTAGGCCGTGATCCAAGCAACACATCTGCATATGTACATGCTGAGGCATCCCACATTATAGTTGCAAACGTTTAACCCCCGTCACATACGCCTTTTCATGAGGAACCGTTTTTTGAATATGCGAGCTTTGCACGGTTTTTGGGCCGTCTGTCTCTCTATTCTTCTGACCGTCCAGATCAGCATCGCATTTCAACCGGACGCCCGTGCGGATGTGATCCTGTCGGACTCCGAGGTTTTGCTGCAATTGTGCGGCACTCCCGGCAATACAAAAACGCTGATCTTTGACACCAACACCGGAGCGGTTCGCGACGTTCCGAACCGCGATGGCACGCAAAGCGCACACTGTCCGTATTGCGTTGTTGGTGCGGCCTTTTTTGTGGCAGACATCACAGCGCCTTGCCACACAAGCCAAGCGCGCAGCACAACCCTGCCCTTTTTAGCCGCCCCCTCTGTCATCGCAACACGCCGCGACTTTAGCCGCAGCACCCGCGCGCCCCCTCTGTTTGTCTGATCTCCGAAACGGCCCGAAAGGGCCTTTCCGAACCACGTGGCCGATCTTTTCGGATCTCACGGACCAAGACAAAACAACTTCATTTCCCAGAGGGATACATAGATATGACCGCCAAAACCACGGCGCGCCTCGGCGCGACCGCTCTTTTGATGAGCACGATCTCCACAGTGGCCTTTGCCCAAAATACCGATCTCACCCTTGATCCGATCACCGTCAAGGACGCGCAAGCCATTGTCCAAGACGGGCAAAGCACGGCCTTTGACCCCGCTCTTTTGCCTGTGCCCGCAGGCCTTGATGGTGGCGCGCTTTTGTCCGCCATCCCCGGCGTCTCGGCCAGCCGGATGGGCGGGCATGGCCTCGACATCATCATTCGCGGCATGCAAAAGAACCAGCTCAACATCATCGACGCGGGCAGCTTTACCTATGGCGGCTGTCCGAACCGGATGGACCCGCCGACCTCGATCGCGGCCTTTTATCGCGCGGATAAGGTGATCGTCGAACGCGGCTATGCCAGCGTGACAAACGGTCCGGGCGGCTCTGGCGGCACGGTGCGCCTCGAACGTGCTGCGCCTGAGTTTGAAACGGGTCGCCTCTTTAGCGGTTCATTGATCGCCGGGGCCAATTCAAACGGCACTGGCGCGTCGATTGCCGGAACGGTGGCCGCCGACCTGGGCGGCGGCTTTTACGCCGAGCTTTCCGGCGAGCGGAAACAGTCCGACGATTACCAGGACGGGGATGGGCGCGACGTGCGCAGCGGCTTCACCCAGAAAAGCGCGGGCCTGACCTTTGGCTATGACAAAGACGGGGTCGATCTTGCGCTCGATATCGAAAAGGACCGCGCCGAGGATGTTAAATTCGCGGGCGCGCAAATGGACAGCCCGCTGTCGGAGACGATGACCTATCGTTTGCGTGGCGGTCTCGACGTGGACATGGGCGCTCTGACACGGGTGGAAGGCGTGCTGTTCAGCTCCAATGTCGATCACACGATGGACAACTACACGCTGCGCACCCCGGCGGCGATGAAGATGCTCGCGCCGACCACTTCCGACACCTTTGGCGGCAAGATCGAAGGCCAGTTTGAGTTTGGTCAGACCAAGGCCAAACTCGGCGTCGATTTCCAGTCAAACAATCGCCGTGCACTTGGCTATTCGAGCATGGCCAGCATGCCAATCAACCTCGACAAACCGTCTTCGCTTAGCTGGCCTGATGTCACCATCGCCCAGCTTGGGATTTACGGCGAAACCGAAACCGCGCTCTCAGAGGTCTCAACGCTCAAACTCGGTCTGCGCTATGACCATGTGCGCGCCAGTGCGGGCGAGGCGGATGTTGTTGTCGGCGGCACCACGGCCAATGACTACTACACGATGGTCTATGGCACCGATTTCGCAGAGGCCCGGACCGAAGACAATATCGGCGGGCTGATCCGGTTCGAACATGATCTGTCCTCCGAGACCAAACTCTTTGCCGGGCTGTCGCGTTCGGTGCGCACCGCCGATACCAACGAACGTGCCTTTGCCCGTGGCATGATGGGCGTGCCCTCTTATGTCGGCAATCCCGACATCAACCCGGAAAAACACACCCAATTCGACATCGGCATCGCGATGCAGACCGAAACCTATGGTTTCACCGCCACCGCCTTTTATGACCGGGTGTCTGATTACATCCTTCAGGATCACATCAGTTGGCCCGGCGCGATGATGGGCGTGACCACCTATCGCAACATCAATGCAGAATTGGCAGGCGTTGAGCTTTCGGGGCAATGGGCCTTGGGTCAGGTGCTTTTGGCCGGTGACATGAGCTACACCTATGGCGGCAACCGCTCCGATGGTGGGGCTCTTGGGCAAATTCCGCCACTGCAAGGCACAATCAGTGCGACCTATGACGCCGACATCTGGCAGATCGGCGCACGCGTCAATTGGGCGAGCAAACAGGACCGGATTTATTCCGTCCTCGATGCCGGTGAAACGGCGGGATATGCGACGCTTGATGTCTTCGGAACCTATGCGCTCAACGACGATGTGGCGCTTTTGGCCGGGATCGACAATTTGTTCGATAAACCCTATGCGACACACCTAAACCGCTCAAACACCTTTGACACATCGGTCGAAAAGGTCAATGAACCGGGTCGCAACGTCTATGTTGCCGTGCAGATGCAATTCTGACCTTCACGTTTCGGGCGTGCCGCCTGTGTGGCGCGCCCTCTTTGTTGAAAGGACATCACCATGGATGCTGAAAAACTGGGGTTTCTGATCGCGGGCGGCCCTGCCATTTGGGCGATCTCTGCGCTGTCCGTGCTGACCGTGGCTTTGATCCTGTGGAAATGTTGGGATTTTGTCCGATCTGGTCTGTGGGCCGGGGGACAGGTCACCGAACAGGCCGTGCAGCTTTGGCAAGCGGGCGAGACCGACCAGGCCCGCGCCGCCCTGGCCCATCGTCACAGCGTGCGCGCCCGTCTGGCCTATCGCGCGATGCAAGTCCAGGCGGCCGAGCATTTGCCCGACGCATTGGCGCGCGAAGAGGTCGAACGCACCGCGCGCGGGTTGTTGAAACGGGCGGCCACGGGGCTGCGCGGACTGGAACTTGCGGCCACCATCGGCCCGCTCTTGGGTCTTGTGGGCACGGTCATGGGCATGATCGCCGCCTTTCAGGCGTTGCAAACGGCAGGCACGCGTGCCGATCCGGCGCAGCTTGCGGGCGGGATTTGGGAGGCTCTTCTGACCACCGCCGCGGGTATGGCCGTGGCGATCCCGGCGCAAATCGCGCTGACATGGTTCGACACCGCGATTGACGGCGTGCGCCATGATTTGGAAGACATCGCAACCCGCATCTTTGTGCCGCTCTGCGGGGAGGCAACCGCCCCCAATGAGACGGCACCAAATGAGCCCGCGTCATGAGCAGCTTTGCCTTTGCCCATCCGCGCCGCGCGCGTCGTCCCGATCTGACCCCGATGATTGATGTCGTGTTCTTGCTCTTGGTGTTTTTCATGTTGGTGTCGCGTTTTGGCATCCAAGACGTCTTGCCCTTGACCCCTGCTGGGGGGGCTGCAACCGCGTCTTGGGAGGGTCCGCCGCGTGTGGTCGAACTTTATGCCAATGGCGACATCCGGCTCAACGGCGAGGAGGTCTTTGCCGAACATCTGTCAGATTGGCTGCACCCCTTGATGCCCGCCCCGGACTCGGCGGTGATCATCCGCACCCATGACGCCGATCTGCAACGCCTTGTGGACACCGTTGATCACCTGTCAAACGCTGGCATCACCCGTCTGATCGTGATGGAGTAAGCCGTGAACCTGTCCGGCCCACCAAGAAAACGCGTCACGACCGGGCTTTTGCCCATGATCAATGTCGTTTTTCTGTTGCTGATTTTCTTCCTGATTGCGGGCGAAATGCAATCGCCGGAGCCGTTTGACATCACCCCGCCCGAGATCACCCCACCCGAGATCACCGAAGCGCAGGAGGCCGAGGGGGTGTTTGCGCTGTTCCTCGACCCGGAGGGCCAGTTGGCCTATCGCGATCAAATCACCTCTTTCGAGGCCCGCCAAACCCTCCTGAGCGCGATTGACACCGAACGGCGCGCCGGGTGTGACAGCGGTATGTGCGACACCGTGGTGCTGATCCATGCCGACAAAAGCGCCCCGGCGCATTTCGTGGCGCAATTGTTACCGCAACTGGGCGCGCTTGGGTTTGAACAGGTCAATCTGGTCACGTCGGGCCTTGGGACATCCAAAGGTGAGCGGCCATGACACGCGCGGTTGAGGCTTTGCTTTGTGTTGGCCTATCGCTTGGGGCGCATGTTGCCCTGATGGGGATAGCGCCGCGCATGGGTGGGGCCGAGGCACAGGGCGATGCGGGCGCGCAGCTTGTGAGCATGGTCGCATCAACCGCAGCACTTGAGACCCTTGTGGAGCAATGGGATGCCTTTGCGCCACCAGAGAGCCTGACCGAGATCGCGCCACCCGCAGTTCCACCAGAGGCTTTGGATGTGCCTCAAAGTGCCAATGCCTCGCCCATGCCGCTTGATGCGCCGCCGATGGCGATGACACACCTCAGCCGACCTGCGCCGCAAAACCTCGACGTCGTGCCCCCCGAAACACCGAAACCGCCTGCACCCCCTGCCCCTGCCCCGGCTGCGCCAAAATCCACACCCGCGAAACCTGCACCATCTCAGCCAGTGACGCGGCAAAATGCGACCCAATCCGAGGCTCAAAAAGCGGCAGGAACAGGTGGGCAAACCGCGCGGGGCACCAAAGGCGCATCGCAGGAGGCCACCTTGGACGCCGGTCAGATCAAACACGATCTCAGCGCCTGGGGCGGCGGTATCCGCGCCGCGATTGAGCGCAAAAAACGCTACCCTTCTGCTGCGCACGGGGCCAAGGGCAAGGTCGTCTTGCAGATTTCCGTGGCCCGCTCCGGTGCGTTGAGAAGCGTGTCCGTTGCGCGATCCTCGGGCAATGCCGTGCTGGATCAGGCCGCGCTCTCTGCCGTTCAAAGCATTGGCCAATTCAAACCCGCGCCGAACTCACTCACGCAGAATTCCTATTCTTTCAGCCTGCAAATCAACTTTGCGCCGCGCTGAAGCCTGACTTTCAACACGGGGTTTCAGCGACGCCAATCTTATTCTTGACAAAAACAGTCGCCTTAAATACTTAAACGCAACAGACGCAAGCTCCCCTTTGGCAGCCAGCATTTCCAGGCACCTTGAGGGGATACTTATGATCACGCACACGAGCCTGCGGGCTCTTGTGACGGCTTTGGCTGTCACACCCGCATTCGCCCTGCCGAGCTTTGCACAAGACGGCACAGGCACACCCACCGATTCAACCACCGATTCAACCTTTGGCGCGTTCATTGGCACGGTCATGCTGGGCGAAAGCCTGCGCGGCATTCAAACCGACACCGCCACCTCGGAGACCGAAATCTCGCAAGAGGAATTGGACGCAAGACAGGCCTCGACCTTGGCCGAATTGCTTGGCACCATTCCCGGCGTGACCCTGTCCAACGCCGCCAGCCCGCAAGGCTCATCCATCAACATCCGTGGCCTTGGCGCCGATGCGGGCACCTACGGCTCCAACACCAAAGTGTCCGTCGTGATCGACGGCGTGGCCAAGGGCCAAGAGGAACTCTACCGTCAAGGCAGCCTTTTGACGATGGAACCGGAACTGTTCAAATCGGTGCGCGTCGTGCGTGGACCGGGCGAAAGTTTTCGGTTTTCCTCAGGAGCCATCGGCGGCACAGTCGAAGCCACAACCAAGGATGCCGCAGATTTTCTCGACGATGGCGATACATTCGCGCTGCGCCAGAAACTCGCCTATGAAAGCAATGGCGACGGAGCGCTGAGCAGCACCATTCTGGCCTGGGCACCGGATGATAAACTCGATGTGTTGGCCTTTTACGGCTACCGCAAGAACGGCGATTACACCGACGGCACCGGCACAGAGCAGGCCGATACGGGGTTTGAATTGCCCTCCGCGATGCTAAAGCTCAAGTATCATGCGACGGATGAGTTGAGTTTCACCGCCTCGATTTCCAAATCGCAAAACCGCCTCAAAGACGTCAGCTATGATTACATCGGCTCTCTGTTTCCCGTGCGTGTCGATGCCGACATCGAAGACACAACAGCCCTTCTGGCGCTCGGCTACAATCCGTTCTCGACGGATCTCGTGAACCTGACGGCGAAATTGACCTATTCGGATGAGTTGATTTCAAACGTATCGGACACAACGTCTTCGGACATTTACAACGCTGACAACCGCACCAAAGGCTTGGCCTTTACCGTTGAAAACACAGCGCTTTTTACAACCGGCGCGGTCGATCATTCGGTTCTGACCGGGATCGAGATCGGCAAACGAACCCGCAGCTCGATCAGTGACACCGGCACCAACGCCGGCTCCACCCCCGGCGGCACAGACGAATATGTGGCGCTTTATGCCACGGATGAGATGACCTTTGGCGCGCTGACCTTAACCCCGCAATTGCGTTACGAACATCAGACCCTGACCTCTCGCGACAACGAAGCCCCCTATCGCGGCGTCCCCGGCCCGGCAGATGGCACCAGCTTCAAAAAAGACGCTTTGGTCGGCGCGTTTTCTGCCCGTTATGCCGTCACCGACCGTTTCGCGGTCTTTGGCACGCTCGCCTATAACGAAAACCTGCCGATTTTGGACGATCTGCGCTCAGACCTGATCACCACCTCGGAAAAGGCCACAACTGTCGAAGTCGGTGCCTCCTATGATGCCTCCGATGTCTTCGGTGCGGGCGATCGGCTGCGGGCGAAACTGACCGGGTTCAAAACCCATGTCTGGGACAACACCACCTACACAACGGCCAGCTTTGCCTATGGCGATGTGATTGACCTCAAAGGGCTGGAATTCGAGGCCTCCTATGCCACCGCCGCCTATTACGTCGATTTCAACGCCTCGATGACCCGCGGCGAATGGGGCAACGGCGAGGATTTCAACAACGCCCCGGCGGACACCGCACAATTGACGCTGGGCAAACGTGTGTTTGACAACCAACTCAATCTCTCCACTGAAATCCTCCACGGATGGAGCAACTCCCGCACCACAGGCACAGATGGGGCCACGGCCCCAAGCGATGGCTACACGACCGTGGGTCTGAGTGCCGCCTATATCCCCAACAATGGCTGGGCCGAGGGTGTCGAATTCCGCGCCTCCGTCGATAACCTCTTTGATGAGGACTACCGCCCCTATCTGAGCAGCCGCACAGCACCGGGGCGCAATGTCACGCTGTCCCTGACCAAAACCTTCTGATCCCTCGCGCGTGCACAGTCTGACGACCTGCGCGCGCGGCACACGCACATTTAGGATTTCCCCATGACCGAACACCTGACCGCCCCCCTGACCGCCTCAGCCATTCGCAGCGCCAAAACCGACGCCACCAAAATCCGGGACCGCGATCTGGCCGAAAAACTTGGCATTTCCGAGGCCCAATTGGTGGCCGCCTTCGCGGGCACCCATGGCGCGCATCGCGTCACCCGCATCGCACATCACCCCGACGAGGTCCTGCCCCGCGTCAAAGAGCTTGGCGAAGTGATGGCGCTGACCCGGAATGCGTCCTGTGTTCACGAACGGGTCGGCACATTTCTCGATTACCGCGCCGGACCACATGCCTCAATGGTGCTGGGCCCGGACATCGACACGCGCATCTTTCCCAAACATTGGGCGTTTGGGTATGCCATCGAAGTGCCCACCGAAAGCGGCACGCGCAAATCGCTTCAGTTTTTCGATCACGCGGGCGATGCGTTGCAAAAAATCTATCTGCGCGAGAGCTCGAACCATGCGGCGTGGGCCCCGCTCGTCTCCGATCTTGCACTTGAAGATCAAAGCGACACGCTCACCGTCAGCCCCCGCGCGCCCGCCCAAGGCGCAAAGATGGACATGGACAAGCGGGACGTTTTGCTCAGCGAATGGGCCAAGATGAGCGACACGCATCAGTTCAACCGGATCACCGCCAAACTCGGCATGAACCGCCTTGGCGCCTATCGCGCGGCTCTTGGTGAGCCGTGGGTACGCCCGGTTGCGCCGGACAGTGTCGAACCCTTCATGACCGCGGTGTCCAAGGCGGCTCAAAAGGTGATCCTGTTCGTGGGCAATCCCGGCAATATTCAGATCCATTGGGGCAAGCTTGAGACCATCAAAGTGATGGGGCCCTGGCTCAATGTGCTGGACCCGATGTTCAACCTGCATCTGCGCGCCGATCATGTGGCCGAAGCCTATGTGGTCGAAAAGCCGACCAAGCGCGGCCCGGCGATTTCTCTCGAAGCCTTTGATGTTCAAGGCGATTTGATCTTCCAATGTTTCGGTCAGCGCGATGGAGACACCGATGATCTTGCCACATGGCACGGCATTCTGGCCGATCTTCCGACCCGTGAGGAGGCCTTGGCATGAGGTCTGCGCTTTTTGCCCTCGCGCTCGCGCTCCCCACAGGGGTCTACGCGCAAAGCCACCCCGACGCGCGCGCCATCGTCGCCATCGGCGGACCGGTAACGGAAACCATTTTCGCCCTTGGCGAAGGCGCGCGGGTCATCGCCCGCGACACCACTTCGCTCTATCCCGAGGCCGTGACTGCATTGCCGGATGTCGGCTACATGCGCCAATTGTCGGCGGAGGGGGTTCTCTCCGTTGGCCCCGACCTGATCGTCACCCGCGACACGGCGGGGCCGCCCGAAACGCTTGACCAATTGCGCGCGGCCTCGATCCCGGTGGTGAGCATCCATGACAGTTTCACCAAAGAAGCGGTCCTGGACAATGTGACCGCCATCGGTGCCGCGATTGGCGCAGAGGATGCGGCGGCAGCGCTGCACGCCAAAATTGCCGCGCAATTCGCCCACCTTGAGGCCTCACTTGCCAAACAAACAGACAAGCCACGCGTCCTGTTTATCCTCTCGAACCAAGCCGGACGGCTCAACGTCGCGGGCGCGCAGACCGGCGCAAACGGGATCATCGAGATGGCGGGCGGAGAAAACGTCATGGCCGCTGCGTTCAACGGCTACAAGATCATGGGCGACGAAGCCCTGATCGAAGCCGCTCCCGATGTCATTGTGATGATGACGGGCGAGGCGGATCACGAAGGCCGCGCCGACGAAATCTTTGCCCTGCCCGCCTTGGCCCAAAGCCCCGCCGCCGCTCATGGCCGGTTTGTCAGGGTTGACCCAGCCGCATTGGGGTTCGGCCCGCGCACCGCAGTTTTCGCGCAAGACCTGCATGAGGCGCTGGTGGGCACAGCCTCCGCCGAAAGGCTGGAGTGATCCATGGCATTCGTGACCTCGCGCCTCGCCCCACGCCGTCCCGCAGCGCTTGCCGGAGACCGCCAGATGCGGGCTTTGGCTCTGCGCATGGCGTTGGTCCTTGCTTTGATCGTGGTGATGTTGCTCAGCCTCGGATGGGGCGCGGCCTCGGGCATTGACGTGCCGGGGGCCTTGGCCGCGAAAGCCGGGATCGGCACGGCCAGCCTGCGCGACATGGCCATCGTTTGGGACATCCGAATGCCCCGCATGGTCACCGGCGCGCTTGTCGGCGCGGCCTTGGCAGTGTCTGGCACCGTCATGCAGGGGCTGTTTCGCAACCCTTTGGCCGATCCCGGTCTTGTCGGTGTCAGCGCAGGTGCGGGATTTGGCGCGGTGGCCGCCATCGTTTTGGGCGGGTTCCTTCCCGTCGCGATCCAAGCCGTCACGGGGGCCGCTCTCATCCCCTTGGCGGCGTTTTTGGGCGGTTGGGCCTCGACGCTTATCCTTTATAAAATCGCCACACGGGGCGGGCACACCTCCGTGGCGACGATGCTTTTGGCGGGCATTGCCCTAGGCGCGCTCACCGGCGCGGTCACCGGATTCATCGTCTACCGCGCCAGTGATGATCAATTGCGTGATCTCACATTTTGGGGCATGGGCTCGGTCGCAGGGGCCACTTGGGCCAAACTTCTGGCCGCCGGTCCGATCATTGTGCTGACCTTGATCAGCGCGCCGTTTCTGGCCCGCGCGCTGGATGCTTTGGCCTTGGGCGAACCCGTGGCCAACCATCTTGGCGTCGATGTCCAACGGATGAAACGCCTCGCCATTCTCAGCGTCGCGGCCTCGGTCGGGGCCTGTGTCGCGATCACCGGCGGCATTGGTTTTGTCGGTATCGTCGTGCCGCATCTGCTGCGTTTGGTGCAAGGTCCGGTGCACCGTCTGCTCCTGCCCAATGCCGCCATTCTGGGCGCGATTGTGGTCCTTTTGGCCGACATGATCAGCCGCACGGCGGTCGCCCCCGCCGAGCTTCCCATCGGCATCGTCACCGCCGTGTTGGGGGGACCGTTCTTTTTGTGGATCTTGCTCAAAAACCGCGCGATTTTGGAGATGTAACCATGCTTGAGGCTCACAGTATCACAGTCACATACGGCAGGCGCCGGGTTTTGGACAGGGTGGATTTCACGGCCAAAGCCGGGGAGATGACCGCCATCGTCGGACCGAACGGATCGGGGAAAACCACCCTGCTCAAAGCCATCACCGGAGAAATCGTCGCAGGCGGCGTGACCCGTCTGGATGGGCAAAACATTGCAAAGATGTCGCCGTCTGAATTGGCCACGCGTCGCGCCGTATTGCCACAATCGGGCCATGTCGCCTTTCCCTTTACGGTTCTGGAACTGGTGCGGCTGGGCCTGACACGGGGCTTTGCGACCTCTGCGACCGCGGGACAAGACACCCTGCCGCACCAAGCCCTCGCGCGGGTTGGGTTGAGCGGATTTGAAGGCCGCTCGGTTCAGGAGCTGTCCGGCGGCGAGCGGCAACGGGTGCAATTGGCGCGGGTGTTGTTGCAAATCTGGGAACCGGTTTTGAACAATACGCCGCGGTGGCTGTTTCTCGATGAACCCGTCTCGGCGCTTGATATTGGGCATCAGTTGGTGGTCATGCAAATCGCCCATGATTTCGCGCAAATGGGCGGTGGGGTTGTCGCCGTCATGCATGATCTGAACCTCACCGCCATGTTCGCGGATCGGGTCACGCTGTTGGATCAGGGCCGGGTCCAAGGCGTTGGCACCCCCAAAGAGGTGTTCACCGATGCGCATCTTTCGGCCTGTTACGGTTGCACCCTGCGCACCAACACGCCGCCGCCCTTTGGCGGGCCGTGGATTTTGCCGCAAGCCGCCTCGCATCACCCCAATCACATCCGCACCTCCGCCCGTGCGCCCCACTCTTGATCCGATGGAGATGACATGATCTTCCCGCCAAACCGTTTGATCCAAATGACCTGCGCCTTTTGCCTGATTGCGGGCACCGCCGTCGCTTTTGACGCGCCTGTCGTCGAATTGAACACCGCCACAGCCGCACAGGATGCCTGTCGGTTGACCTTTACCGTGACCGCCCCCACAGGTCTGAGCGCCCTTGAAACCCAGACGGTTTTGTTCGACCAAAAGGGCAGCGTGCGCGCCTTTACCCTGTTTGATTTTGGCACGGTGCCCGAGGGTGGGTTGCGGGTGCGGCAATTCGATGTGCCGCAAACCCGCTGTGACGATGTCGGCATGATCCTGTTCAACAGCGTCGAGACCTGCACCACGCCTGCGGGCGACGACTGTGTGGATGTCATTTCCTTCACCTCGCGCCTTGAGACGATAGAGGTGCAGCAATGATTGCCCAAGCTCTGCTCCGCCTGTCCGAGCTCATTGATTTGGGCGGGCCAGTTGTGGCTATTTTGATGGGGTTTTCCGTGTTGGCACTGGCCTGTGTCCTGTGGAAAGCGCTGGTGTTTTACGCCAACGGAATCGGCGCGCAGGTGTCACGCGGATTTGGCCGCGACATCGTGGTGCAAAGCCAAATGGCGAAACGATCAGGGCGGGCCGAGGCCGATATTCGCGCCCGTGCAACCGCGCGAATGGAGCGGGATTTCGAACGGGTCGGGCGTGGTCTGCGCCTGTTGGATGTCATCTCGCAAGTGGCCCCCCTGCTTGGGCTTTTTGGCACCGTTTTGGGCATGATCACCGCCTTTCAAACGCTGCAATCGGCGGGCGGCACAGCCGATCCTGCGGTGCTTGCCGGCGGGATTTGGGTCGCCTTGGTGACCACGGCGGCGGGGCTGATCGTCGCGATGCCGACCTCAATGGCGCTGTCGTGGTTTGATGGCTGTCTGGAACGCCATGAGCGCGCGCTGCGCGATGCGCTTGAGGAGGTTCTGGTGCCAAACCTGTTCGACGCGCCCGCCACACCGGATCGCCCGTTGGAGCCGGTCCATGCCGGGTAATCCGCGCGCCTCACGGGGGCGGCTGTCGCTCACCTCGCTGATCGACGTGATCTTTCTCTTGCTGTTGTTCTTCATGCTGTCCTCGACATTTTCAAAATTTGGCGAGGTGGAATTGACGGTCTCCGGTGGCGCGGCGTCCCCCGATTTTGACGACACCCCGGTGGTCTTTGCCCGGCTTGATGCTGACGGTGTCTTGATCAATGGCCACAGATCGGCACTGGCCGATATAGCCGCCGCCGTGGACCCGTTTCGCCGCGACGGCCACGCCCGCCTGTTGTTGTCAGTGTCACAAAACGCCGATGCGCAGGGGTTTGTCGAAGTGGTCCAAGTGTTGAGCGCCTTGCCCAACACAAGATTTGCCGTTCTGGAGTAAACCATGCGTCGCCCATCCACCCGCCGCACCTCCCGCACAGAGCCGACATTGCCACTGATCAATGTCGTGTTTTTGATGCTGATCTTTTTCCTTGTGGCCGCGCAGGTCGCCCGCCCCCTGCCCTCAGAGGTCACATTGGTGCGCACCGATGATCCCGATGTGGTGCCCCCGCCCGATGCCTTGGTGCTGATGCAAGACGGCACATTGATGTGGCGCGGAGATGTGACAACAGTCGAGGCCTTTGTGACGACAACCACCGCCGACACATCCGCGCCCTCTGACGCCTTGCGCATATTGCCCGACGCCCGCGTGCCCGCGCAGACGTTGGTGGCATTGGCGCGCGAGATCGCCATCGCGGGGGGCGGCACGCATGTTCGGGTGATGACAGAAAGGGCCTTGCCATGAGAAACGCTTGGTTCCTGGGTGCGCTTTGTGTCTCAGCCGGGGCGCATGTCTTTGCCGCCGGATGGATGCCCGCCACGCCCGCGCCCGTCTTGGACGGGGGTGTGGTGGCGGGAGAGGTGGCGCTCGGATTGGGGTTCGAGGACTTGGTTGCAGGCTCCGTACACCCGGTGGTCCCGATGGCAACGCCGCCTGTTTCCACGGCTCAAACGCCTGAGGTCCTGCGCCCGGATATGCGCACCCCGACCGAGGCTCCCGTCCCGCCCAAGGCGCTTGTGCCCGACAGCCCGCGGGTGACGGCACAAGCCCCACAGGAGCGCATTGTGGCACACACACCGCCGCCAAAACCCGCGCCACCAGAGGTCAAGAAAACCCCAAAACCGGCACCAGCCCCCCCGTCGAAATCCGGCAATGCCGAAACAAACGCCAAAAAAGGCGCGTTGGCGGCGACGCCGGGTGGCACAAACGCGCAGGGATCGCAAAAAACCGCCAAACCCACGGCAGCGAACGCCGGAGACGGGGCCGTTCGGTCCTATCAAAGCCAGATTTTGCGCAAGATCGCGCGGGTGCCAAAACGCTCTGCGGGCGCACGGGGCAAGGCGATGGTCGGACTGACCATCACCGCCTCGGGCGCGATTTCAAACGTGGCAATTGTGCAAAGTTCGGGCCATGCCGGGATCGACAAAGTTGCCCTTGTACAGGTGCAACGCGCCGGCCCGTTTGCCCCGACACCGACGGGAAAGCCGATCAAACTTGTCGTTCGTTTTGAGAGCAAAGGCTGACGCGCAGCCTTTTGATATGTCACGCGAGACAGGCCGCTACCAGTCGTAGATCTCGATCTTGCTCGCCACGATCTTATAGCCAATCTCGGCGATCTCCGTCGATTGCAACCGCGCTTTCAGGCGGCCATAGACCCAGATCGCATCCCACAGCTTGTTTGATGGCCAAGGCGTTTGTGTGGTCACATAGACCAACTGATTTGGCGGTGGCGGCGGCACATGGATACAGGCCCCGGTATAGGGCACCAGAATAAATGCGCTCACGCCCTCGGCTTCGATCTCCATCGGAATGATGTAGCCGGGCAATTTGACCGACGCGCCATCCAGTGCCGTGTTCAACTTGGTCGCGTTCTCATCAAAGATCGGGTTCCACGTGTCGTTTTCCTCATCAAGAGTGCCTTCGCCGATGATCTCCGAATAGGGCACGCCGGGCGGGATCAGCTCCTCCCAGGTGAGTTCCTGAAACGGCATGGCGAGAGCCACGCGCGGCAGGGCAGTGGTTGCGAGGGCCAGACAGCCGAACTGTCTGCGTGAGAGGTGAATCTGTTGTTTCATATCCGCACCATCATGCCATCGGCGAGCGACAAACGATAGGCCCTCAGCGCCGGAAAAAGGCTGGTGAGCGCCGCCGCGCCGATCACGAAACCAAGCGCCATGACGTCGCGCAGCGAAGGCGGCTCAATCGGCAACCAAATCCCAAAGGCGACGTCCACCCAAGGCTGTCCAACCACGAGACCGAGGTACAAAAAACTGAGGCCAAGCAAGGCCCCCGCCGCCGCCATCAGCATCGCCTCAAGCACCAGAAGGCCCAAAATGGTGCTGGGCCGCGCGCCCATCGCGCGCCAGATCGCCATCTCCCGCCTGCGCTCATTGAGGCTTGAGAAAATCATCGCCATCATGCCGATCAGCGCCGTCACCACCACCATCGCGGACACGCCGATCAACGCGGTTTCGGCCACTCCGACGATCTGCCAAAGCTCCTGAAGCGCCACCCCCGGCAGAATGGCCAACACGGGCTCCTCGGGATAGTCGTTGATCCAGCGTTGCAGGCCAAAAACCTGCAACCGCGAATTCACCCCGACCAGTGCCGCCGTGATCGCGGTGGGCGTCAGGTCCATGTCGCGAATGACGTCGCGCGGCGTGATCTGGCCGGACTTTGCACCAGTTTGCCAATCGACATGAATGGCCTCAATCGCCTCAAGGCTGACGATCACCGTCCGGTCCACGGGCGTCCCGGTCTTGGCGATGATGCCCGCAACCCGAAACGGCTGATCGTCATGGGCGGTGAAGGAGGCAAGCCCATGCGACACCACGATCGGATCGCCCACGGCGTAGCCCAAACTGGCGGCCACATCGGCACCGATGACCGCATCATAGAGGTCCTCAAGCCCGTGCCCCACGGGGATCTCTAACGCCCGCCCGCCGCGATATTTGTAATGTTCAAAAAACCCCGATGTCGTTCCCATGACGCGAAACTGGCGATGGCTGTCACCCAGTGAGATCGGCACGATCCAATCCACCTCGGGGCGGGATTTGATGTCTTGATAGCTTTCCCATGTCACGTTGTTGGTGGCGTTGCCGATGCGAAAAACCGAATAGAGCAAAAGCTGCACCGACCCGGAACGCGCCCCGACAATCAGGTCCGTACCCGAAATCGTGTCGGCAAAACTGGCGCGCGCGCCGGTGCGGATTTTTTCCACCCCCAGGAAAAGCGCGACCGAAAGCGCGATGGCCAAAATCGTCATGCCAACGGTGAGGGCGCGCGCACATAATGACCCGATGGCCAGACGCAAGATCATGCTGCGCTCCTTTGCGTACTCACGATGTCCGCAAGGCGGATCACGCGGTCGAACCTTGGGGCGAGCCTTTCGTCATGGCTGACCATCAACAGCGCCGACTGCGCTTCCTCTGTGCGATCAAACAACAGGCGCAGAAAATGATCCTGAGTTGCGGCATCGAGCGCCGAAGTGGGTTCGTCCGCGACGATCAAAGGCGGCGCACCGATCAGGGCGCGCGCCACCGCGACGCGTTGTTGCTGACCCACACTCAGCCGCCCCGACGGCATGCTCAAAACCTCCTCCGGCAGGCCAAGTTCGGCGCAAAGCCGCGCGGCCTCATGGATTGCCCCCCCGGCGCGGGCCCGCCGATGCGGTGCAAAGCGCAGCGGCAAAAGGATATTGTCGATGACCTTCGCATAGGGCAGCAAATTGAACTGTTGAAAGATCACGCCGATCTGTTCGGCCCGGAACCGGTCGCGCCCGCCCGCGCTCATCGCCCCAAGATCGGTGCCGCCGACCAAGACCCGGCCTCGCGTGGCGGGAACGATGCCGCAGACCAGAGACAAAAGCGTGGATTTCCCCGATCCGCTGGCCCCAAGCAGCAGCACCCGTTCACCGGGCGCGATCTGAAAAAACGGACAGGACAGAGAAAACCCGCCCCGGCCCGGCCAGGCAAAGGCAACATCATCAAGAGCAAGGGCGGGTGGGATCATGGTCACTCTAACGTCAGTTCAGCAACCGAGCGGTTGATCTCAACCGCGCCTGCCCCGGTTGCGGTAACATAATGCGCTTCGATCTTCTGCGCGTTTTCAAAGCGCTCAAAGAAGGGGAAGCCAATGGTACCGAGGTCTTCGGGCTGAACACAGGCAAAGATGTAGCGCGCGTGAAATTCGCTATGTGCGGCCGCCTCTGCATGATCGTGATCCTCGCCCTCGTCATGCATATGTTCATCCATATGTTCGTCGGTCGCCTCGTCGTGATCGTCGTCGTGACCTTCGTCGTGATCGTCATCGTGATCGTCATCGTGATCGTCATCGTGCCCTCCCGCGTGAAGATGGGCCAGAACTTCGGTCAACCGGCACCCCGCAGCCTTTGGCAGCGCAATAACGTTTTCAGGCAGCAACATCGTGCGGATCGCCGCCTCGACTTTGTCCTTATCCGCATCTGTGCTGGCGGCGTATTCGAAACCGACAATATCCATGCCGGGCGACATAAGGTTTATCTCGATGATCTCCCCCTCGATGGCAAGCTCAAGCGTGCTGACGCCATGGACATGGGCGTCCATCTCGCGGGTCTCTTGCGCCAAAAGCGGCGCGGCGGTGAGGGAGGCCAGAAGGGCAAAGCGGATCGGTTTCATAAGAAATCCTTTCGGTGTCATATAAGTCAAAGTTTGAGGGTCACTGCAACACAGACGCGATGTGGCGTTTGGGCAGAGTTGGGTTTGCGCACCAAAACGCGCAACGCTGACGGGCGCTGTCTGACGCTGTCTGGCGCTGAAGCGTGTCATGTGGTGCTGTCCTGATCTGTGACGCGGGCGGTGGCCTTGGGGGGCGCAAAGGGAAAGGCGCTGTCGCGGGCGAGGGTCTTTTGTTCGGCGAGATCAAGGCGCGCCAATATCTGTGCAAACCCTTCGCCGCGCGCCTGCGCCCGCCGCAGGATTTTGCGACAGGATGCGGGCGACCAAGGCAATGCGGCCTCTGACAACCACGCGCGCACGGGGGCGGGCAAAGTGTCATAGGCGCGCATCGGGTCTTCGCTGCGCCGTTTGGGTTTGAGGCCCGTGCTGCCCCGGTTCGTCGCCCTCATCGCGCCGCCTCCGGGGCCTCTGGCCAATGGCGAAGACAGCTCATGCCACCGCCTCGCGTCGCCAAACGGGAAAGGGATCGGGCAAATCGGGCAATGCATCGGGACCAGCGGCCAGATGTTCGGGCACAAGGCAGGCGTCCAGACGCGCCTTGAGCGCGGGCCAGTCGATCCCCGAGCCGATAAAGACGATCTCTTGCCTGCGGTCGCCCCAGGGCTCGGCCCAATGCGCGGCCATATAGTCGCGCGCCCCCTCATGGTCCGGCCAGCGGTCCTTTGGCACTGCGGCCCACCATGTGCCCAGCGGCTTGACCGAAGACAGAGCCCCCGCAAGCGAAAATTCCGCCACCCAATCGGGCTGTGTCGCGATCCAGAAATGCCCCTTGGCGCGGATGACACCACTCATTTCACCATTCAACACGGCCATGATTTTCTCCGGTTCAAACGGACGGCGGGCGCGGTAGACATGGCTGGTGACGCCGTATTCTTCGGTCTCGGGCACATGATCGGCAAAGCCGTAAAGCTCCTTGGCCCACATCGGATGCTCATGCGCTTTGTCAAAATCGAACAGCCCGGTGTCGAGGATCGCCTCCGTGGGCACCACGCTGTGACTGGTCTCGATGATCCGCGCATCGGCGTTCAGGCTACGGATGATCTTGCGCGCCGCGATCACCTGATGCGGTTCGGCGTCACCAACCTTGTTGAGGATCACCACATCGGCAAATTCGATCTGTTCGACCAAAAGATTGACCAGTGTGCGCTCGTCTTCGTCGCCCAATGTCTCGCCCCGGTCGCGTAGGAAATCATGGCTGGAATAATCCCGCAACAGGTTCACCGCATCGACCACCGTCACCATCGTGTCGAGGCGCGACACATCCGACAGGCTTTGTCCCGCCTCATCGCGAAAATCAAACGTCGCGGCCACGGGCAAAGGTTCGGAAATCCCGGTCGACTCAATCAATAGATAATCAAACCGACCATCCTCGGCCAACCGCCGCACCTCTTGCAAAAGATCGTCACGCAGGGTGCAGCAGATACAGCCGTTCGACATCTCGACCAATGTTTCATCCGTATGGCTGAGGTTCGCCCCACCCTCGCGCACCAGATCGGCGTCGATGTTGATCTCTGACATGTCGTTGACGATCACCGCCACACGCCGCCCCTCGCGGTTGTTCAGCACGCGGTTCAAAAGCGTGGTCTTCCCCGCGCCCAGAAAGCCGGACAAAACAGTGACAGGAAGGCGGGTATCGCTCATGAGGTGACCTCCAAGGGTGTGACAAAACCGGGAAACAGCAGCGAGGCATGGCAGCCCGTGCCCGCCTGCGCGCCATCCGCAAGGGCGAAGTTGATATTGGGCATCGGACGGGCAAGATCGCCTGCGGCAAACACGCCCGGCACGCTGGTCTGGGCCATCGCACCCACCTTGACGAACGGCCCCATCGGCCCGTCGGCCAAGGCGCAACCGAGCTGTTCTGCCGGGCTGGCCGCCAAGCTTGTCCGCGGGCCGACAAACAGCGCCGCAAAGCGCGCGGTCGCGCCGCCGCTCAGGCTGAGGTCGATGCCCGTGTCATCGGCGGTTGCGGTCTCCAGCGCTCTGGTCTCGATCTGAACCCCTGCCGTGGCCAGTGCGTCGAGGTCAAGCCCCGCCATGCCACCGGTGATCAGGGTGACCTGCGCGCTCCAATCGGCCCGCAACATCAAGGCCTGATGTGCGCTCATCGGATGTGTGGCGAGAACGGCCAGCGCTGCGCCCTTGACCTCGTAGCCGTGGCAATAGGGACAGTGCAGCACGGTCTGCCCCCATGCCTGTGCGAGACCGGGGATGTCCGGTAAAATATCGCGCACGCCATGGGCCAGAATGATGCGTTTTGCGGCACTTTTTTCGCCATCCGCAAGCGTCACCGAAAACGCGCCATCTCCGCCATGGATTGCCGTCACCGTGCCACTGCGCTGCGTGACGCTCGGATAGGCCCTCAGGTCGGCTCGGAACCGTTCAAGGATTGCACTGGGCGAGAGACCGTCCCACCCCGCCACACCATGCGCGGCGGAGGAGCTTTGGTTGCGGGGTGCCCCGGCGTCGATCACTGTGACGGATCGGCTGGCGCGCCCAAGTTGAAGTGCTGCGGTCAGTCCCGCGAAGCTGCCGCCAATGATAACTGCATCTTGCATTTGATACCTTTCGTCATGCGCGCCGCTGCTTTGACAGGGCGCGGTGCTTTTGGGGTGGTGGGAGGTATGAATATGTAATCACATCACATTAGATTGCCCTACAAAGACAGATCAGCGCGGCATGTGGGCGAGATAATGGGCGAGACGGTGGGCGAGACTGTGGGTCCGGGCATCGTTGATTCCATGTTACTTTATAACGCACATCCTGATTATACAAAATGTAATAACATTACAATAGACGCTCAAACGATAGATACTCAAACGAACATGGCTTTTTACCCCATCGAGCCCATTGTACCGTATGCTGCGCCAGACACGGATGTCTGCTATGCGCAGCAAGCGGGCTTTGCAATGTTGGACCGAACGATTACAGATTATACACTTTTCACGGGGGACCAATGCCAGAGTTTTGTAGCTTCCTTGTGTTCAGACCCAGTGAAATTGATTTGATCCATTCAATTTGCGCCACTGCGAACTGGTCCACACAGGACATTCCTGACCCATCTATGCGATATGCCTTCTCCGAAACTGGTATGAGCGAATTAGCCCAAGCCAGTGCGTTAAAGGACATAGGTATCCGGCGCAAAGGAGAACAAGTCGGGCGTTTGCTTCTGCTTGAAACAGAGCAAACCGAGGCTGACAATATTATTCAATTGGTTTGCGCAGCGAATGTCATTCTTGAGGGGTTTCCGGTCATTAAGAGTCCACCTGCTTTCGGGTTCAAACTCTCTGACAACGAAGCAGATCGGGAGATAACGTTTAAGAACGTTTTTCGGAGCGATGGCTTCTTTCAATGGTTTACCTACCGTCAGACGCTACCAGTCGCGGTCGCAATCGCTGCTGAAGCTTGGCGGGACAAGAAGCTAGTCTACGCCATTCACAAATTAGCAATGAGCTACGACACCGAGTGCGTAACGCCGTGGTCAATGCATCCTCGTTACGGGCAAGTGTTTGAAAAACACACCGAGAGTTTTGCCTCGCACGTGGGAACGTCTGTAGCGATAAACCTTGCATATTCGGCCATCGAAGAACTTGATCTGGGTGTGAAAGCGAGCCCTGATAAGCCGCGATCAATTGGAAAAGGAACCTTCGAATGGAGCCCGGAAGTATTGGAGCCATTCAAGGCGCGTCTGCGAAAAGCTGGGATTGATCCAGAAAAAACAATTGATTGGGTGTCCCGTGGCGACCAGTCCGAAGTGTCAGTATATGAAATGCTCAACCAGCCTACAGAATATTCGGATGGGGTTGAAGTTCGAGATCGTAAGGTTTCATTACCGGATGCAATCAATTTTTGCGAGTTCTTGCGCAATACAATGACTGCACACGCATTCTCCTCAAAGTCCCAGCGTCTCGGACCTTATGAGGTCTACAACGTTCAGCAAGTCGCAAGATTTCTGATTTTGTCCAAGTGCAACCTTTGGAACACTTGGACCGAGGAACTTAGAAAACGTTACAACTAAGCTCTCAGGTCGAAGCCGGAAGCTGCGAGACGCGACGGTGGCCAAGTCCGCTTAGGGCTGGCTGCCGTCATTGGCCTATGCGAAGCGAAAGCCCGCTCAGTCCCGCATTGCCGACACACCTACATGGCGCAGCGAAAGACTGCTTTCGACGCCGGTTCCGAGGGCAGAGACAAAGCCTCTGACGCAAAAGGCAGAACTTTGTGATGCTTCTCAGATGTGCGTCCGCGACAAGCCCTATGAGGCATGTTGGCGATCCACCAGCCAGTCCTGAGCGCCTTGAAGCGTGGCGCGATAGACGGCGGCCCCGATCGCTTCGCCCACCGCCGTGTGCAGGCCAGCATAATCGTCGGTCCCGACAGGTGCGGCGACCGCGATACAATCGGTGCCCGTGCCAGTGGCCAAACCGGTGGCCAAGCCAGTGGCCAAACCGGTGGCCGTGCCGCCAATGCTCTCAAGCGGCAAGGCGGCGTCAAGAATGGCGGCGGTGCGGGCCTCGGCGATGATCGTGAGCGCCTCGATCAACCCGGCCTGCGACAAACCATGGCTCAGCCGCACCGCGATGTTGATCGTGCCCCAGGCATCGTGAGGCCGCACCACCCGCATCCCCACACGTTCGGCATTGGACAGGCCAACCGTGGCCACACAGGTGGCGCACATGCCGTCCACCTCGGCCTCGGCTTTTTGAAAACGGCGCACATCGCGCGAGGTCAAAAAAGCCACAGCGTCTTGCGCGCCAAGCCCGGCCAATTCACCGCAAAGCCATGCGCGCGCATCCAGAGTTTCGCTCAGATCGGCGTTGCGCACCTCGCGCCACAGGATGCGCCGCGCGGTGACAAACCCCGGACGGTTCAGCGCCCAGCTGAGCACCTGCATGTCCTGCCCGAGATCGAAAGACAGCCAAGGCCGGTTCAGGGCGACAGTCATTCCAGCACCTCCAGCGGCTGAAAAACGGCACCTTGCGGCGTGGTTTCAAACCAAGCCGAGATGCCGAATGTGTCGCGCAAAAGCGCAGGCGTCAGCACCGAGGTCGGCGCGCCATCAGCAACGATGCGGCCATGATCCAACACGATCAGCCGCGTGCAATGACGCACCCCAAGACCCAGATCATGCAGGGACACGATCACCGCCTGACCTTCGGCGGCAAGCGATGCAAACGTGCGCATGGTCGAGATTTGATGCGCCGGGTCCAGCCCGGCAATCGGCTCGTCCGCCATCAAAAGCGGCGCGTCTTGCGCCAGAGCGCGCGCCATCAAAACGCGGGCCTGTTCGCCGCCCGACAATGCGGTGGCGATGCGGTGGCGGAACTCTTGCAACCCCATCCGCTCAAGCGCCCGATCCACCGCCGCGCGGTCCTCGGCACTGGCGCGTTGTCCCGGTGCCAGATGCGGCGTGCGGCCCAGCGCCACCAGCGTTTCAACCGACACCGGCCAAGCAATCTCGCGCGTTTGCGGCATCCACGCGGCGGCGCGCCCCCGCGCCCGCGGCGACAGTTGCGCCAAAGACGAGCGGCCCTGATGCGGCACAAGGCCCAAAATGGCGCGCATAAGCGTGGTCTTGCCCGCGCCATTCGGCCCGATCAATCCAACGACCTCGCCCTTGTCCACAGTCAGGGAGACGTCTTGCAACACCGACCTGCCGCCGAGCGAAACGGCGAGTCCTTCGACGGAAAGCAACGTCATAGCCCCCTCCGCGTGCGATAGATCAGATGCAGAAACAGCGGCGCGCCGACCAGTGCCGTCACCACGCCAAGTTTCAAATCGCGCATGGGCAAAATCACCCGCACAACAATATCCGCCGCCAGGAGCATCACCGCGCCACCAAGGGCTGAGGCCCAAAGAAGTCGCCCCGGACGTGCGCCAACCCAGCCACGCAACATATGCGGCACCACAAGACCGATAAACCCAATCGCGCCCGCCACGGCGGTGGAGGCCCCGACAACACAGGCCGTGCCAAGCACCAACAACAGGCGCAGTTGGGCAAGGTTGATCCCCATCGCCTGCGCCGCATCTTCGCCCAATGTGAGCGCATCAAGCCCCCGGCGCATCAGCGCCAACATCCCCAGCCCCACGACGATCAGCGGCAGTACCAACCAGACATGGGTCATCGAACGATCGGCCAGCGACCCCATCATCCAGAACACGATGTCATTGGCCGCGAAAGGATTGGGCGACAGGTTCAAAACCAAGGAGGTCAAAGCCCCCGCGAGGGCCGAAATCGCAATGCCCGCAAGGATCAGCGTCAGCGATCCGCCGCGCGGCCCCGCCAGCATCAGCACCAAGACCACGCCAATCAACGCGCCCACCAATGCCGAAACCGGCAGCGCCAAGGTGGTGGTGGCCGCGATGCCGGTTTGGATCGCGATCACCGCCCCCAAAGCCGCCGATCCTGACACGCCGATCAGCCCCGGATCGGCCAGAGGGTTGCGCAGATAGCCCTGCATCGCCGCCCCCGACATGCCAAGCGCCGCCCCGATCAGCACCGCCAAAAGCGCGCGCGGCAGGCGGATTTCGCGCATCACCAGCGTCATGGGGCCGTCACCGCCAAAGATCAGCGCGCGCAGACTGTCCAGCGGCGCAATGCCTGCCGGGCCGATCATCAAGGCCACGCCAAACAGCGTCCCCATCAGGATCAAAAGGATCACATAGAGGCGCATCAATCCTCTCCGTTTGTCAGCGTATGGCGCAGGCTTACCATCTGCGCGACCGCGCGCAAAACATAAGGCGTGCCACAGACCCAATCGCTATCGGACACGCTGCCTTCTGCGCGACGGTCTTGGGTGGCGCGCAGGGCCGGATGGCTCAGGATATCTTCGGCGCGCGAGCCGCCCGGATAGGGTCGGCTGGTGATCACCGCTTCGGGGGCTTTCATCACCAACACCTCAAGCGGCATGTTGGCGCCCCAGGCATAAGCGGCCTCATTGGCCAGATTGGTGAACCCTGCCGTGGCCAAAATTTGCCCCGACAGGCTTTGTGCCCCTGAGGTGTAGCCATTGGCCTCATAGAGCACGGCGGTGGGGCTGCGCCCGCCTTCCTGCTGAAAGGCTTTCAAATCCGCCTCATAGGTCGCGATGATCTGTGCGGCCTTGTCCTGTTGCCCCAAAATATCGCCCATTCGCGTGATCTGCGCGGGCACGTCGTCCAGTGCAGTGACAGGCGCGAAAATCTCGACCCGGACCCCCAGACGTTGCAGCAAGGCGACTGTGGCGCGGGAAGTATACGCCCCCGCGACCACCAGATCGGGCTGCATCAGGTAAATCTCTTCGGCCTGCCCACGATTGGCGGGATAGGATGCGGCCTCGTCCGCCATCGCGGAAGAGCGCGGATCGGAGGCCAAGAACGACACCGATCTCAATTGCCCCGGAGCCGCCAGCATCATTGCAAGCTGATCGGTGCACAGGTTCATTGAGACAACGCGCGCGGGCATCTCTGCACGCGCCATGACGGGGGCAAGGACGGGGGCACTGCACACCAGCACCCCCGACAGAACGAGACCAAGGGCGGACCTAGAACTGCGCATTGAGCCCGACATAAACGGCGCGGCCCCGCGTGGCATAGCCCCAGACCTCGGTGGCATCCGCATCAAAGAGATTTTCGACCCGCCCGGTGAGTTGCACACGGTCTGTCAGATCATAGTGCGCCGCCAGATTGACGGTGGTGGAGCTGGGCAGTTTGACCGTTTGATAGCTCCCCCAGTATTGCGTGTCGTAATTGCCCGCAACATGGCGCAGATCGACGGACACCGAACCACGCCCGCCAAAGGCGTCCAGCGTGCCGCCAAGTGTCAACTCGTGGCGCGGACGGCGGATTTCGACGGTTTTGTCGGGGTTTTTGGCCTCAAGATAGGTGTAGCCAAGGCGCAGAGACAGCGCATCGGTGGCGTCAAGTACGCCTGCGATCTCGACGCCGCGTCGATGACTGACGCCAGCCTGATTGATGCTGGTGTAGGTTCCCGGCCCGGTGTTGAGATCCGTGATCTCATCCTTCAACCGCTCTTTAAAAAAGGTCACATCCACTGTCCCCCGGTCGTCAAAGATCGGCAGCTCGACACCGAGATCATAGCTGAGATTGCGCTCCGGTTGCAGGTCCGGGTTCCCGGTATAGCCAAAGGCATCGGCATAGAGTTCGAAATAGGTGGGGTTCACCACGCCCTCGCCCGCAGAGCCATGCAGCCGCACACCGTTGTCCATGAGATAGGACAGGCCGAGATTCCACGTTGTCGCATCCTTGAACACATCGTTGTCGTCAAACCGCGCCCCGGCCTGAACATCAAGCCCCGAGGCAAAGCTGCCGCGATATTCGAGTGCCACGGATGTCGCCGCGCGGCCATAGGCCGGGTTGTCGCTGCTGTCATCCTCGCGATGTTCGAGCAGCAGGTTCAGAAGCTGATCCGCCTGATCCACCGCGCCGTCGATGCCATAGCTGAGCCGGTATTTTACCGCATCTGTGGTGGTTTTGGTGGTGGCTCCGCCATTGTTTTTCAACCTGTTTTGGGTTGTTTCAACGGCCAGACGGTGGGTCAATCGCCCCTCCATCATGCTATATTCACCAAAGACGCCAGCCGTCAGCTCATCACGATTGGCATACTGCGTTGGATCATCCATCATATAGCTGTCCGCATCGCTCGCCAGCCAGTTTGCACTGTCATACTCGTAACGTTCTTCAGAACGGCGCAGAGTGAACCCCAGTTTCAATTCATCCGTCGCCTGATAATCGCCCGACAGGATCGCGGTGGAGCGCGTCAGCCCGTCCTTTTCCCCACCATCGCCCGATTGGTCAAAGCCCGGATCATCCATGTGCGACAGTGCCAAAGACACACCGCTCTGCGCATCCCGCCGTGCCACAAAGGTGCTCGCGGTGGTGCCGGAGCCAACCTCAAGACTGCCATTCAGTGTCGTGCCCTCCGTGCCTTTGCGGGTGATGATGTTGATCACGCCGGCGGAGGCGTTTGAGCCGTAATAGACCGATTGCGGCCCGCGCAGCACCTCTATGCGCTCGATATTGGCGGTTTCCAGACCGCTGAAAATATATTCCCCATCGCCCCCGGCGGCGGCGATGCCGTCGATCAGGACCAGCGTGTGGTTGCCCTCGCCGCCGCGGATGCGGATTTGGGTCGAACTGGGACCAGAGCCGTTGACCGACACTCCGGGCAAAGCGCGCAGGGCATCCTGCACCGTGGTGATGCCGCGCTCTTTGATGTCTTCTGCGGTCACGACACTGACGGCGCGGCCATATTTTTCGGCGGCAATCGGGGACAGCCCGCCGGTGACGATGATCTCGTCCAAAACGAATGTCTCCTGCGCAACACCCGGCGCGGAAATCACACAAAGGCCGGCGGATGCGACCAGAAAAGTAAAGCGATTCATGTATAACCCTCGAAAACGACCCTTTGAGGTCGCGGATTTGAACAAATGCCAGTCGAGGGAAAGTGACCCCCCGCAGACGGTGAAATCACCACATGCGGAACGTCCGCAGCCCGGCACGCCCCACGCGTCCGAACAGGGTGAGCACCTTGGCAGGTCTCCTGACTCACGGGTCATCGCTTGGCCGAACCTTCCCGTCGCCCAATGTGCGACAGTGGCATTTTCCGGCTTCGCTCTCCGCCTACAGTTGCGGGGGCAGTTGTGGACTTGGCACCTGTTACGAGGACCGAACCACATTCCCTTTTAACCGGACGGCGAACCGCCCGGACCAAAGCGGGTTCGTCCTAATGGGAATCATCGGCGCTGTGAAGTCTAAAAACAACGCCCCCCCGTCCCGGCCAGAGATCTCTGCCCTGCCTGTGGACGCGTGCGCATCCTTCGCCAATCGGAAAATCGCCCTTGGTTCAGCGCGCTGTGGCCAGTGGGTTGAAACAAGCAAAGGCGCGCCCGGTCTCATCGGTGGTCAGCGCCGGTTTCTCGGCGCGACACCGATCCGTTGCAAAGCCGCAGCGCTCATTGAACGCACAGCCCAAAGGCGGCGACAACGGATCGGGCAATTCGGTGGCCGCGGTCTCGGGCGCCACAATGGGACGACCGACCTCGGGGGCGCTTGCGGCCAGAAGCGCGGTGTAGGGGTGGCGTGCATTGGCAAAAATCTCGCGCGCGGACCCCACTTCGACAATCGCTCCGAAATACAACACCGCGATGCGGTCGCTGACCGCTTCGACCACCGCCAAATCATGGCTGATGAACAGATAGGTCAGGCCGAACGCCTCCTTGAGGTCCGCCAACAGGTTCAAAACCTGCGCCTGCACCGATACGTCAAGCGCCGAGACCGGTTCGTCCAGGATCAAGATCCGCGCTTGGGCCGCCAAGGCACGGGCAATGCCGATCCGTTGCGCCTGACCGCCGGAAAACTCATGCGGATAGCGATCAAGAAACTCCTCACGCAGGTTCACGGCGGCGAAAATCTCGCGGATGCGGGCGGCACGGGTGGCTTTGTCCATGTGATGCAACCGCCGCAGGGGCACGTCCATGATCTGCCGGATGGTCTTGCGCGGATTGAGGCTGCTGATCGGGTCTTGGAACACATATTGGATGCGCTTGCCAAAGCGTGCGGGATCGGCATTGTCCAAAACCGCCCCTTCGATTTCAATCTGGCCGGTGGTGGGCGGCAAAAGACCCACAAGCATTTTTGCCAGTGTGGATTTGCCACAGCCAGACTCGCCCACGATCCCCAAGGTCTCCCCGGTTGTCACGGTCAAATTCAGCGGCTGCACCGCATGCACCATCGCTTTGGGCGGGCCAAACAGGCGTTTGCCAACCGCAAAGGACTTTGACAGATCGGTCAGTTTCAGGGCCTCACTCATACGATGCGCTCCTGTTTGGTTTCGGGGAAAAGACAGCGGGTCTTGCGGCCCGCCCCCGTTGGCATGAGCGCAATCGCATCCGCGCGGCAGGTGGGATCGGCCTTGTCACAGCGCTCGGCAAAGGCACAGCCCACGGGCAATCTGTCCACAACAGGCGGCAAGCCCGGAATCGCGGCCAGTTTGCGCTGTCCGCCGCCCAAGGTCGGCACACAATCGATCAGGCGGCTGGTGTAGGGATGGTGCGGGTTGCGCAGAACCGCCTCGGTCGGACCTTCCTCAACGATCTGGCCTGCGTACATCACCGCCACACGGTCACACAATTGGCCGACGACACCGAAATCATGGGTGATGAAAATGATCGCCAGACCACGCGCGCGCCGCAGGTCGCTGAGCACCGACAGGATTTGCGCCTGCACGGTGACATCAAGCGCAGTGGTTGGTTCATCCGCGATGATCACGTCGGGGTCATTGGCCAGCGCCATGGCAATCCCAACCCTTTGGCGCATTCCGCCAGACATTTCATAGGGATAACTGTCGATCCGGCTCTCCGCATTGGGGATACGCACCGATTTGAGCAGATCAATCGCGCGGGTGCGAGCCGCCTCTTTCGACAGCGGATCATGGGTCTGGATCGCTTCGATCAACTGATCGCCAACCTTGTAAAGCGGATGCAATGTCGCCAAAGGGTCCTGAAAAATATAGGCCACGCGACGCCCACGCAGAGCGCGCAACACCTCATAAGGCGCACCGATAAGGTCCGTGCCGTCGAAATGCACCGCACCGCCAGTGATCACACCCGGAGGCGAGGCGACAAGCCCCATCACGCTCAGGGCGGTCACCGATTTGCCCGACCCGCTTTCGCCGATAATGCCAAGGCATTCGCCCTGCTCAACATGCAGATCGACGCCACCCACAGCTTTATACACGCGATCACGCACCCGAAACTCCGTGCGCAACCCGACGATATCCAAAAGACTGTCGGTCCGGGCCGTGGGCACAGGGCCGTGACGATCCACAGTGGTGGCAGGCATCGGGCGGCTCAGCGCGCCGGATTTCAACCGCGGATCAAGCGCATCGCGCACGCCGTCGCCCAACAGATTGATCCCCATCACAATGACCAAAATCATCGCGCCGGGCACAATCGAGGTGTGTGGATGGGTGATCAGCGCCGAACGGGCCTCGCCCAGCATAGACCCCAAATCCGCTTGCGGCGGCTGAGAGCCGAGACCAAGGAACGACAGCCCCGCCGTCTCCAAAATCATCCAACCCACGGTCGTCGACATGGCGATCACGATGACCGGCAAGACATTGGGCAACACTTCGCTGAGGATGATGTCGCGGTTGCGCATCCCCGACAGCCGCGCCGCATCGACAAATTCCTTATGCGCAATGCCAACGGTGATGCCGCGAATGTTACGGGCAAAAAACGGCACATTGACCGCGGCCACCGCGATCAGCGCATTCATCAGGCCCGGCCCAAGAGCGGCCACAATCGCCAGCGCCAGAAGAATATAAGGAAACCCCATCAACATATCGACACCGCGCATGATCACATTATCGGTGCGCCCGCCGTAATAGCCCGCGATGATGCCAATGGCCGAGCCGATGGTCGCGGCAATCATCGCGGCGGCCAATCCCATGGCAAGACTCAGGCGAGTGCCCCAAAGCAACCGGCTGAGAAGATCGCGGCCCAAATGGTCGGTGCCCAAAACCGCCCCGGCGCTGAACGGCGGCTGAAACCGATTGGGCGTGTCGATCACATTCGGGTTGGCCAGTGGCAAAAGCGGCGTGATCAGGGCCAAAAGCGCGACACAGCCGATCACGATCAGCCCGACAAGCGCCAATCGGTTGCGCGCCAGCAATGTCAAAAAGCCCCTCATGTTTTGATCCTCGGGTCGAGCATGGCCTGCGCGACATCCACCATGATGTTGAACATCACATAACAGGCCGCGATGAACACCACCCCGCCCTGCACCAATAAAATATCTCGCTTCAGGATGGCATCGACCAACATCCGGCCCACGCCGGGCCATTGGAACACCATCTCGATATAGACCGCGCCAGACAACACAAACCCGGCCTGAATGCCCAAGACCGGAATGATCGACACCATCGCCGCGCGCAACGCATGACGCCAGATCACGCGCCCTTCGCGCACGCCTTTGGCCCGCGCCGTGCGGATGAAATCCTGTCGCAAAACTTCCAGCATGGCAGAGCGCGCCAGCCGCGCAATCACCCCGGTCGCCACCACCGCCAACGCAAGGGCAGGCATGAACAGGTGATCGAGCAACACCCACAAGGTGCGATCGCCATAAATGGGCCACATGCCAGAGACCGGAAACCACCGCAATTGCACCGCAAAGATCAGGATCATCATCATGCCGAGGAAAAACGACGGGATCGAAATGCCCACGAGCACGACAAAGGTGATCGCCTTGTCGGCCCATCCATATTGACGCGCGGCGGACACCACGCCCGCCGCCACGCCCAAGAGCGAACACAACACAAAGGACGTGCCCGCAAGGATCAGCGTGGCCCCGAAACGGTCAAGCACCTCGTCCAAAACCGGACGGTTGAGCGCAAAGCTGCGGCCGAAATCGCCTTGCACCATATGGCCGAGCCAAATGAAATAACGCGGCACCAATCCCTGATCCAAACCAAGATCGCGGTTCAGTTTTTCGACGTTTTCAGGCGTGGCATAAGAGCCAAGGATCGCCGTCGCCGGATCGCCGGGGATCATCGCCATGATCAAAAACACGATCACGCTGATGCCCAAAAGCACCGGGATCGCCGAGACGAGCCGTTTGAGAATATATCCGGTCATGTGATCGCCCCCTCACTGTGGCGCGACCCCGCAAGAGATCGCGCCGCCTGCCGTCAATTTTTGGTCACATCATCCAAAAGCAGGAAGAACGAAGGTTGCAACGAAAAGCCCTCAACGCGATCAGAGGTGACTGCGTTTTGTTTCCAGTTGGCCACGAACACCCAAGGCGCGTCGTCTTGCACGATCACCTGCATCTCTTGATAGAGCCGCGCGCGTTCGTCCTGATCGGTCTCGACACGGGCCGCATCAAGCAAGGCGTCCACTTCGGGGTTGGAATAATAGCCGGAGTTGAAACCGCCCTTGTCGGGCCAGGCTTCGGTGCGCAACGCGAGGAAGGGCAGCGTGTCCGGATCATTGGTCATCCATGCCATTTCCGCCATATCCGCCTTGCCTTCAAGGCCGGGGTTCACATTGCCCAGGAAGGTGTTCCACTCGTAGGTTTCGATTTTCACGTCGAGCCCCACGGCCTCCAGATCGGCCTGGATCGCGGTGCCCATGGCGACAGGGTCCAACATGCCAGAGCCGCCTTCGGTGACATAGAATGTCAGCTCCGCCCCTTCGGCCCCCGCCTCTTTGAGCAAGGCCTGCGCTCGCGCGGGGTCATAGGGATAGGGATCGAGATCGGCATTATACGCCCAGGCAAACGCGGGCGGCGTTGGGCCCGCAGCGACCTCTGCCGTGCCTTCAAGCACGTCATTGACGATCGCTTCTTTGTTGATCGCATAGTTCGCCGCCTGACGCACGCGCTTGTCGGCAAAGGGGCCTTCTTTGGCATTGAGGATCAGGAACCAGACATGCGGCCCCGCCTGTTCATAGACGGTATAGGCGTCGCTTTGAAACTCGCTCAGTGCCACGGGCGGCACTTCGACCATAAGATCAATCCCGCCTGCGAGCATCTCGGCCGAACGGGTGTTGGCATCGGTGATCGGGCGGAACACCACGGTTTCAAGCTTGGGTGCGCCGTCCCAGTATTCGGGGTTGGCCTGCACGACGACGGCCTCGTTGCTGCGCCATTCGCCAAAGGAAAACGCCCCCGTGCCCGACGGATGACGGCCAAAATCGACACCATATTCCATGACCGCAGCGGGCGAGACAATCAGGCCGGTCGGATAGGCGAGGTTGGACAAAAACGGCGCGTAGGGGGCGTTGAGCGTAAAGGCCACCGTCAGGGGATCAATCACATCAACGCTCTCGACCGCCGAAAAGAAGAACGCAAGCGGGAACGGGCCGGTGTTGTGATAGGGGTGATCCTCCTTCAACATCCGCTCAAAATTGAACTTTACGGCCTCTGCGTCGAAGGCGCTACCATCATGGAACATCACGCCCTCACGCAGGGTGAAGGTGTAGACCGTGCCATCCTCGGAAATCGTCCAGTCGGTGGCCAAAGCGGGTTCAACCTCAAGTGTGCCGTCTTTGTAGCGCACCAAGCCGTCATACATGTTCATCAGGATGCGGAAATCATTGACCGCCGTCACCGCCGCCGGATCAAGCGCCTGCGGCTCCGCGATTTGACCGACGATCAGCACATTCTCAGGCGTTTGCGCCTGTGCGCCGCCCAGCGACAGCATCAGCGCCGCGGCCGCGGTCGCCGCGAACAAGGCGCGACGTGAAGGGGCTCGGAAAGTCATGGGATATCCTCTCTGTTGCATTCTATTTATAATGATTAATTGCATTTGGACAAATTCTCATGATAAATTCAAGGCAAATGTGTTAGAGGTCGCACCATGACATTTTCCATTCTCACATATGACGAAAAAACAGGCGTTTACGCAGGGGCCGCCGCGACGGGCAGCCTGTGCGTTGGGGGCTGGGTGTTGCGGGGCGACATCGAATCGGGGCTTTGCGCCTCTCAAGGCACCGCGCCCAGTACGTTCTGGCGCGACGATGCCATGCGCCAATTATACGCCGGAGCGGCCGCCACCGATGTGGTCGCATCGCTGACAGCGGCGGACACAGGCCGCGATCATCGTCAACTCTCTGTGCTGGACCGCTTCGGCGGCACGGCGGGATTCACCGGGGCTGAAAGCGTTGCCTTTGCCGATGTCATCGCCACCCCAAACCTGATTGTGGCCGGGAACATGATCCAATCACGCGCTGTCTTAGAGGCGATGGCCGAAAGTTTCCGAAACAGCACCGGCACCCCCGCCACCCGGCTTTTGTCCGCCCTGCGCACAGCCGAAGCCGCAGGCAGCGACGTACGCGGATTGCAATCCGCCGCCCTCTTGATCCTCAACCCGTTGGCCCCGCCAATCGACCTTCGGATTGATCAAAGCGACACGCCGCTGGACGATCTCGCAGCCCTAGCCAACAAGGTCAGCCAGCCGCCCTATGCGCATTGGTTGGGGGAAGTCCCGGTCAAAACCGACCGCACGCGTGCGCCGGTCGGCCCTGTCGCGCCCGCGCCGATCACGTAGAAAACAGGCCTGAAGCATTTCGCGAAACCCTGAGACACAGATTTTTACGAAAGGTGATTTTTGCTAAAAGTTTCAGTGGGTTGGTGTTTCGGCCATAAACTCGCGGGTGATCCGCATTTCCTGGGCGTTCATCATCGTTTCAGCACCCTTCATATGCGACAGCATGATCGCGCGCGCGCCCGGACCGTCGCCGCGCTCCAAGGCATCGACAAGCTCAATTTGGTGACGCCGCCCCCGCTCCCATAACTCTTTGTTGGGCGCGGCATATAACCGTCGATAAACCGTCAAATCCGCCAAAATCCGCGCCATGAAAGCGATGACAAAGCCCAACAAGTCATTGTCCGAAGCCTCCGCAAGCCGCGCATGAAAGGCCAGCGAAGAGATGTGCTGTTGCTTTTCCTCTTCGGGCGAACGCGCGGGTTCAGGGTACTGATGCGCCATCTCGCGCAATTCCGCCAAAGTGCTGTCATCCAAATGGCCCGCAAGATTGGCCACCATTTCCGGCTCCAACAATTTGCGGATTTGGTAGATGTCAGACAGGGACAGATCCTTGAAGTAAAAGTAATTGCCGAGCAAAGACATGGCGCGATCCTTGCTCACCTCGCCCACCGAACTGCCGCCGCCGGGACCGGTCTTGGTGACGATCAACCCCTGCGCTTCAAGGATGCGCATCGCTTCGCGCACCGTGCCTTTTGACACTTTGAATTGCGCGATCATTTCGGCCTCGTTGGGTAACTTGTCGCCTTTGCGCAAATCGCGTTCGACCACCCAGCGCTTGATCTGATCAGCGACCTGAACAGGACGCGACCGCTTAAGCGCGCGCGGTGCATCGGTGACTTTCGGGCTGATCGGAGGGGCTGTATTTTTCATCATGATAATTTTCTAACCGAGGCGGCAGGGCTTGGGTAGAGCCTAATTCATCATAATAAATCTAAGCGCGCTCATGCGGGGGCCGCTGGCCCAACACCGACAGGGGCCTCGTTCAATTGCGCCTCTCACTCAACCGCGCCCGTGACGTCGCGCCTTTGCGTCCCAATAGGTCTTGAGCAGATATTTCGTCGTCGGCGCGTTCATTTTTTTGCGGGCATTAGACAGGTGCATGTCGACGGTGACGGGTTTGATCCCAAGCTCCATTGCAATCGCCTTGATCCGCAATCCCGCGCTGAGAAGATCAAGACATTGGGTCTCGCGCGGGCTCAGAACAACGGTCGGGCCATCTGTGGCAAGCCGACCACTCAGCCCAAACAGCACAGGCTTGATCTGAGCGAGATGCGCCCTCTTGATCGCCTCGACCTCATGCATCGACTGGCTGGAGCCAAGGTTCCAGCCTTCGGGTCTGCGCGTCGTGGGATAGCGTGTCGCCACAGAAAACCCGGCTTTGAACCCCACATCGCCCGCCGCCGCGATCAGGTCTTTTTGCCGCCCGGTCAGATACGCGTATTGATCCATATGGGCTTTGCCGGTGTCAACAGGAACGGGCGAGGACAGGCAATACTGTAAGAAGGGATCGTCCTGCGCGTAGCCATTGTCCACATAAAAGCTCTGAAACCCGTCCGGCATCGTTGTGCGCACACTGGGCCCGTCTGCCACGCCGTTCTGGGCAATGTAGATGACGCGATCAAATCCCAGATGATCGAGATAGCGCCGAATGGCGCCCCAACAGGTCTCGGGACACGCACCTGTGGCAAGCAGATGGTAGATATCTTCGACATGCATCGCGAGACCTATGGAAAACCATACATTGAAATAAAGCGGCGGAGCGGGTCTGTTTCAAGGACATTTTGGTGTCACAAGTCACGAATCGTTCAAAGGACTTTAAAATGCGCACAGCGTTTAAGGGGCTGATGGCCTCCCTCCTCTTGTCGCTCCCGATGATCGCGTCGGCTCAGGAAACGGCCCAGGACAGAGCCTCGGTGCTGATCCTGGACGCCTCCGGTTCGATGTGGTCGCAATTGGACGATGGCACCTCCCGGATCGAAGTCGCACGCGATGTGTTGAGCGATTTCTTGGCGGCGCGTGATCCGGCACAGCCTTTGGGCGTCATCGCCTATGGTCACAACCGCAAAGGCGATTGTACGGACATCGAAGTGCTGGCCCCGGTCGGGCGACAAGACCCTGCGGGCTTGGGCGCACGGCTGCGGACGCTGAACCCGCGTGGCAAGACCCCCTTGGCCGACGCCCTGCAACTGGCGGCGACGCAAATCCCGGCGACCAGCGAAGAGGCGGATATCGTTCTGGTCACGGACGGGTTGGAAACCTGTGGTGGCAATGTCTGCGCGGTCGCGGCCGGTTTGGCCGCGATGGGCATCCCTGTGCGCGCGCATGTGGTGGGATTTGGCCTGACCGAGACCGAAATGGCCCAGATCGCCTGCGTCGCCGACACCACGGGCGGGCTTATGCTGTCGACCCAATCCGGCGCCGAACTGGCCGACGCGTTGATCCGCACCACGGCTCCCGTTGTCGTCGATGACCTGCCTGCAGATCAGGCGACGCTCAATCTCACCATCCGCGCCGACAGTGCCGGACGCCCGGACCGGGTGCAATTCAGTGCCGAAAACCTGGCAACCGGGGCCATGAGCGCCCTTGGCACCTTGGATTTCACCCAAGCAGCGGCTCTGCCCGTGGACCTGATCGCCAGTGACTACCGGATCATCGCCGATGCGGGCGAGATGGGCCATGGCGAGATCGCCGTGCCCGTCGCCGCCGGGGACAACCGCACCGTTTATGTGCCGTTTCAGGGCCTGCTGCCCACACTCGACATGCCCGCTCCGACAGGCACGTTTCGGGCGGGGGTCAATGCGCTGTTGCCCTACCGTGTGCGTCAGGAAGGCTTGGCCACCGGCGGTGGTGATTTCATCCTCTCGCTGTTGCCCCTCGATGCCACCACCACAACGGATCGGCGCTATGATTATGCGAGCCAAGACAGCACCCTTGGCGGCCATGTCGGGGCGTTTCGTGCGCCGCAGGAACCGGGCGATTATCTTTTGACCTTCAGTCGCAACGCCGACCTGCCGATAGACGCGGTGATGAAAACATTTGTCGTGACCTTTGTGGAGCGCCCGGACGTCACATTGACCGCCCCGCCCGCCGTGGAACCGGGGGCCGACATTCCGGTGACCATCGCCGGCGGCATGGGCAGTGACGATTGGCTTGAAATTCGGCTGAACGACCAACGCCTGTCTTGGGACAACACGGTCACCCTGGCCGAGTTTTTCGACAATCGCTATGGCCCTGCCAAGCCGCTTTTGGCACCAACACAGCCGGGTGAATATGAGCTGGTCTATATTTTTGGCGGCCTTGATGACGCTCATCAGGTTGCCGCCCGCCTGCCCTTGACGGTTGGCACTGTGCCCGATTTCGACGAGCAAGCCCGCGCGACAGATATAGGTGCTGACTCAGACACCGCCGCACCGACGCCCCAAATGACCGAAGCCGCGCGCTGTGATGACGACACCGGCTGCGGCATGGGCGAGGATGCGCCACACCCCGGATCGGGTGTGGTGCAGGTGGTGATTGCCGCCGACGGGGCGCAGGGTCAGCCCATTGACTGGACGCTCATTCCCATCGGTCGCGCGGGCGAGACCCCCGTCGCCTCGGGGGCCGCCATTGCCGGACCGTGGACCACGGCGCTGGATGAAGGCATTTGGGGGGTCAACGGCTTGGCCGATGGGGCGACATATTTTGGCCAAATCACCGTCAGCGCCAGCGGGCCGGTCTCTTTCGCGATCCCGCGTGACATGCCCATCGAGGTCGAACCGCCCCTCTCAGAGGACATCGGATTTACCTGTGACGATGCGGTTCAGTGCAGTTTCGAGGACCCCGAGGCACAGATCATCGGCGTCCTTCCCGCGGGCTGGGTCACCGATGTTCCGACCCGCGAAGCCTATGTGACAGGCGGGGATCGGGGGCTTGTCCGTATGAGTTTTTTCAACCCTGATGCGCCCGAGAACGCCGTCATCCTGAACCCGCGTCAGTGGTTGGAGACGAACGGTCCCTGCCTTGAGGTCCAGCCCGGCCTACTCTGTCGGTTTGAGCCCGCCAGCGCAGAGACCTTGGCGGCGTTTGACATGCTCAAACTGCTGTTGCGCGATACCGCGCCGCGTAACCTGCCCAGCCCGGCCGAGGCGATGGCGACTATCATCTCAGATCTGGCCAAAGAGGACCCCAATGCCGCGCGCGCAATGGAGGCCCTGATGGGAGCCGCAGCGGCGGGCGGCAACGGCGCGATGCCGGATATGGGAGACATGCTGGGCGCGCTGGCCACTGGAGGCACGGCGTCACCCACGGAATCACCTACTGCGTCACCCACGGCATCGCCCTATGTGCCCGGTGAGGTCTTGCGGCGCTGTCCTCTGAAGGCCGCCTGCCCCTTTGAACAGCCCAATGTGCAGATCGCAGGCGTCCTGCCGCCAAGCTGGTCCGTCGAGGTGATGGCCCGTCGGCCAGACGGCACCGTCTCCACCTGGTTCACCGACAAAGACCCTGCGGGCAATGCCAAGCGGATCGGGCTGAACCAGAGCGGGGGAGACAGCTGTGTTGCGACCCGCGTCGGGACGCTATGCGCCTTCACGCCCTACATCGCAACCGATGAGATCGGGTTGATCGCCTCCACCTTGGTGCAGGGCAGCGCGGCGGATGTCCGCAACGCCATTGCCGACAAAGTCGATGCGCCAAAACCGATCACCAACCCCGCCGCGCTTGACGCGTTGTTGTCGCAACTGGAAGGAAACTGATCCATGCGTGCCCTTCTGACATGTCTTGCGGTGATGGCCGCCGCACCGGCCACGGCGCAAAGTTGCAATCCGCCGATCCTGACATTTCGCGGCGACACGCTGACCTATGAAACGCCTGCCACGGACGTCTATGCCAACGGCGGCGTGGCGGCCATTGTCGATGAGTACATCGAAGGCCATACGGTTTTGATCGACGCACATGCCCGCACGACGCAAAACATCAATCTGGCCGAGGTGACGCTCGCCGAAGTACAGGTCTTGGTTGGGGCCGAGCGGGTCGCCTTTATCGGCCCGGCCCGCTGTCGTCCAAACATGCCCGGCCTGCCCGAAGACCTGTTCCCCGAAGGCGAACCCGCCACGCCCAACACGCCCGTGGTTCTGTTCCCGGACGACCCAGAGGGGGGCGGCCCGCGCGATGGTCTTTGGAAGGCCAACATCGGTCCGACCCGCATGCAAGGCTGCCCGCCGATGGTGGCGCAAGCGTTCCCAAACTCGCCCGGCGCGCTGCCGGGGATGACGGGGGACACGCGCCGGATGACCTTTTCCAAACCCTTCGACCCCAACACCTTGGAGATGTCGCAAACGATGAATGCCGGATGGACCCAAACCGGGGAAAACCGTTGGGAGACCGACGTGTCGCCAGAGATTTTTGACCAAATCCCACAGGGCGCAGGCGGCGGATCGCGTTTGTCTTGGGTGCTGGAAGTGGTCCATCCTGAGCTGATCCGTTTTGACCATACGATTGAAATCATCTTGCCCGATGTGGCCGTCGCGATGTTGGGCGTGAGCCCCGATGGCTGTCGCGTCATTGGCAGCGATACCTGGCAACGGATCGGCGACTGAGGGCTGAGGGCTAAGAACTGAGGACTGAGGGGGCTGCACGGACCCTCCGGGCGTGTTGCCCCTCTTTGCACTCTGCCCTTTTTTGCCATGCGGCGCTGCCCCCTCTTTGATCATACGGCCGCCTCTTTCAAAAGCCCGAAGGCCTTGCGCGCATTGGCCATATGAGCCCGCGTTTTCCTGCCGCGCCGCCTCATCCATCCTCTCCTCAAAGCCGCTGTAAAACAAAGCGCCATGCGTATGACTGCGTCTGGACATAGCCGGGCAAATCACACCATAGTCCGGCGCAACCGCGCACAAAAATCCGGGGCAAACCCCTTATTCGTTTGATCAAAATATCATCGAATGCCCCGATAGGAGAATGTCATGAAATTCAGGTTTCCCATCGTCATTATTGATGAGGACTTTCGATCCGAAAACACCTCCGGCCTTGGCATTCGCGCCTTGGCGACGGCGATTGAAAGCGAGGGATTTGAGGTCTTGGGCGTCACCAGCTACGGTGATCTGTCACAATTCGCCCAACAACAATCGCGCGCCAGTGCGTTTTTGTTGTCGATTGATGACGAAGAGTTCAGCCCCGGTCCCGATCTTGATCCGGCGGTGTTGAACCTGCGCAATTTCATCGAGGAAGTGCGGTGGAAAAATGCCGATGTGCCGATTTACGTTTATGGCGAAACCAAAACCTCGCGCCATCTGCCCAATGACATCCTGCGCGAATTGCACGGTTTCATTCACGCCTTTGAAGACACACCGGAATTCGTTGCCCGCCACATCATCCGCGAGGCGAAACAGTACCTCGAAGGCATCCAACCGCCGTTTTTCAAGGCGCTGTTGGACTATGCCGAAGACGGGTCTTATTCGTGGCACTGCCCGGGACATTCCGGCGGCGTGGCGTTTTTGAAATCACCCATCGGCCAGATGTATCACCAGTTCTACGGCGAAAACATGCTGCGCGCGGATGTGTGCAACGCGGTTGAGGAACTTGGTCAGCTCTTGGACCACAACGGGGCGATTGGCGCGTCTGAACGCAACGCCGCGCGCATTTTCAACGCCGATCATTGCTTTTTCGTCACCAATGGCACCTCGACCTCGAATAAAATGGTCTGGCATCACACCGTGGCCCCCGGCGACGTGGTTGTGGTCGACCGCAATTGCCACAAATCCATTCTGCATTCGATCATCATGACCGGGGCCATTCCGGTGTTTTTGAAACCCACGCGCAACCATTACGGCATCATCGGTCCGATCCCGCAATCCGAATTTGAACCGGAGGCCATCAAGGCCAAAATCCGCGCCAACCCGTTGCTTGCGGGCGTTGATGCCGATGCGGTCAAACCCCGGATCATGACACTGACCCAGTCCACCTATGATGGCGTGTTGTACAACACCGAGACCATCAAAGGCCTGCTCGATGGCTATGTCGAGAACCTGCATTTCGATGAGGCCTGGTTGCCCCACGCCGCCTTTCACCCGTTTTACAGCACCTATCACGCGATGGGCCGCAAACGCGAACGCAACCAGCATTCCGTGACCTATGCCACGCAATCCATTCACAAATTGCTGGCGGGCATTTCGCAGGCCAGTCAGGTTTTGGTGCAGGACTCCCTTGATACCAAGCTGGATCGGCACCTGTTCAACGAAGCCTATTTGATGCACACCTCGACCAGTCCGCAATATTCGATCATCGCGTCCTGCGATGTCGCAGCGGCGATGATGGAGCCTCCGGGCGGCACGGCTTTGGTGGAGGAAAGCATCCTTGAGGCGCTCGATTTCCGCCGCGCCATGCGCAAGGTCGACGCCGAGTTTGGCGAGGGCGACTGGTGGTTTGAGGTCTGGGGCCCCGATGAGATCGGCGACGAGGGCATGGGCGCGACCAAGGATTGGGTGCTCAAACGAACCGACGCCGATGGCGTTCAACCGGTGGACGGCAAAGACGCATGGCATGGCTTTGGCGATATGGCACCAGGTTTCAACATGCTCGACCCGATCAAAGCCACGCTGATCACCCCCGGACTGAATTTGGACGGGCGGTTTGAAGACACCGGAATCCCGGCCTCGATCGTGTCAAAATACTTGGCCGAACACGGGGTGGTGGTTGAAAAAACCGGGCTTTACAGCTTCTTCATCCTGTTCACCATCGGCATCACCAAAGGCCGTTGGAACACGCTGCTCGCAGCACTTCAACAGTTCAAAGACGACTATGACCGCAACCAACCCCTGTGGCGGACCATGCCGGAATTTTGCGCCAAGCATCCGCGCTATGAACAAATGGGCCTGCGCGATCTGTGCCAACATGTGCACACGCTTTACGCCAAATATGACGTGGCGATCCTGTCCACCGACATCTATCTGAGCGATCACACCCCGGCGATGACGCCCTCTGATGCCTTCGCCCATATCGCCCAACGCACCACGCAACGCGTGCCGATTGACGATCTCGAAGGCCGCATCACCACCAGTCTGGTCACCCCCTACCCGCCGGGCATTCCGCTTTTGGTTCCGGGCGAGGTATTCAACAAAAAGATCGTTGATTACCTGAAATTCAACCGCGAATTCGCGCGCGAATGTCCGGGGTTTGAAACCGACATTCATGGTCTGGTGCATGAGATCGGCCCAGACGGCGTGTCGCATTACTTTGCCGATTGCGTGGCGCAGTAAGCGCACTCACGATCACGCGCCCCTGATTTTGCTTAGGGGCGCGCTTTACCCCGGACAGTTCTCACGCCTGCCACTCCTCAAGCCAGCCAATCCTCACCTGTGCGAGACAGCCCCCAATCGCCAACGCGCTTGCCAACTCTGCGCCTCCCGCGTAAGCCGGAGCGAACCAATCGCATCGACCAAACCCATTGCCATCGGGGGCTTTTTGCTGATCTATCGCCTTCTTCTGACCGCGCTCAGCCCGCTTTTCGCACTGCTCATGCTGCGCCAACTGCTGCGTGGTCGCGAACGCCTGTCGGATTTGACCGAACGCTTTGGGGCGGATCTGTCCACCCGCCCGACGTTCTGCGCGCCAAAGCTATGGGTCCACGGGGCCTCAAATGGCGAACTCACCGGCGCGCGCGCCCTCATCGAAGAGGCCCTGCGCCGCGCCCCAAGCCTTGAGATTCTGGTCACGACCAACACCGTCACAGCACGCAAAATGGTCCGCGACTGGGCCTTGCCGCGCGTCACCGTCCGGCTCGCCCCTTTCGATCTGCGCCCGGTGTTGCGCCGCTTCATCCGCGTGACACAACCCGCAGCCCTCGTGTCGATCGAAAACGAAATTTGGCCCAATCGCTTTGCCCTATTGGCGCGAAACGCCATCCCGGTGATCGTGGCAGGGGCGCGCATGTCGGACCGCTCCGCCCAGCGTTGGGAAAAAATGGCACCGTTTTTTGGCGGCGTCATCCGCCCCACCATCGCCGCCATCACCCGCCTTGCCGCCCAAGACACCGCCTCGGAACAGCGCCTGTTGCAGCTGGGCCTGCCGCCCGCAGCCCTTTTGCCAAAAATGAACCTCAAAAGTACGGTCGACATTGACATCACGCCGCTCAAAAACGCCGACCCCATTGCGGCGCAGTTTGACCGCGCCACCACGGTTTTGGCCGCCTCGACCCATCCGGGCGAAGAGCGCCCCGTGCTTGAGGCCTTTCATGACCTGCGCCAAACCCACCCGCATGCGCGGCTGATTTTGGCACCGCGTCACCCCGCCCGCGCCGACAATATAGCAACCGAATTGACCCGCGCCGGGTTTGCCTTTGCCCGCCGGTCCAAAGGCGATACCCTTGGCGATGCGCCCGTCTATCTGGCGGATAGTTTGGGAGAAATGCCATTGTGGTACGGGCTCTCGGGCATCAGCTTCATTGGTGGCTCTTTGATCAACCTCGGCGGTCACACCCCGTTTGAACCGGCCCAATGCGGCACCGCCATCCTGCATGGCCCCTTTGTCGCAAATCACCTCTCCGCTTACCGCGCGCTGGACACGGCGGGGGCGGCAATTGAAATCACCGATGCGGCCTCTTTGGCCGAGGCTGTGCGTACCCTGATGAACGACCCGCCCCAAACGGCAGCCATGGCAGAGGCCGCCCATGCAGCACTTGCGCCTTTGCGCGGGGCCGCCGCTCAGCAAGAGGCGTTTTGGGCCGCTTTGGCCGATGTGCCCAAATTACAAGCATTGCGATAAGCGTTTTTTGCGGCTCATATCTTTGAGATGCGATTTTTCTTTCCGAGTGTCATGTGGCTTTGGTACTGCTCGTCTACATTGGGGTGTGATTGGGCTTGGGAGGGTCTGTTGCACTCAGCAAGGGGCAGGAGAACCACGGACCTATGTCGATGATCAGAGCCAGACAGCATCCGGTCAAACTCGGGCGCAGCACCAAAGACAGTGTGCGCACCCAGTTTGGGGCATTGGTGTGGCGCTATCGCAAAGACAAGGTGCAGGTTTTGCTAATAAAATCGCGCCGTCGCAAGCGCTGGATCATCCCAAAAGGCTGGCCGATGGATGGTCAAACCCCGGTTCAGGCCGCCGCCACCGAAGCCTGGGAAGAGGCGGGCATAAAAGGTCGCCCTGCGCCGATTTGCATCGGGCTATATTCCTACCTGAAATATCCGCGCGACGGGCAACCCCCGATGCCCTGTGTCGTCGCCGTCTTTCCACTCAAAGCGCGCTGGGTGTTTGACAAATATCCCGAAGCCGATCAACGTAAGCGCAAATGGGTGACCCTCAAAAAGGCCGTGGCGATGGTCGACGACCCGGAACTGGCTCAGATCATCCGCCATTTCGATCCGCGTCACTATCGTCTCTGATCGTCGCGCTGTCAGTGCCTTGAGTTTTTGGCGCAATGCCCCACATGATTGCCAAGCCCTGAGACGGGCGATATGTTTGAACCCGACCCTTTCCCTATGATCGCCCCCCTATGATCCGATACATGCTCAAATGCGACCAAGACCATCAGTTCGAAAGCTGGTTTCGTTCGGCTGACGCCTTTGACGCGCTCTGCGCACAGGCGCAGGTGAGCTGTCCGATCTGTGGCTCGGAAAAGGTCGCCAAGGCGATGATGGCCCCAACCGTAAGCACCACGCGTGTCACCGGGGACACGCCCTCGGCCCAGCCAGACCCGGCCCCCGCTCAAATCACCTCACACACCAGCCCCCTCGCGCCGGATCAGCCCGCACCTGAGCAAATTGAGCGCGCCATGGCGCGGCTGCGTGCTGAAGTGGAACAGAATTCCGATTATGTCGGCGTCGAATTCGCCGATGAGGCCCGCAAAATGCATGCTGGCAACGCCCCGGCGCGCGCGATTTACGGCGAGGCAAACTTTGAGGACACCAAAGCATTGCTCGAAGACGGTGTGCCGATTTTGCCCCTGCCCTTCCTGTCCAAACGCAAGATGAACTGACTGACATGACAGCCAAATCCCCAACCGCTCTGATCACCGGCGCGTCGCGCGGCATCGGTGCCGCGATGGCGCAGGAGCTGACGGCACGGGGCTATGAGGTCATCGGCACGTCGACCAAGGGCGGCAACGGATTGCTCCCGCTCGACCTGTTGGACCCGAATGGCCCCGCTGCCTTGGCAAAATCTCTATCCGGTCGGGCCATCGATCTCTTGGTCTGCAACGCCGGGCTGTACTTGGACAAAGATCAGTCGCTTGCCGACGGATACCCAAGCGAAATGTGGGCGACAGAATTTGCCGTCAACGTCACCGGCGTGTTTCTGACGGTTCAGGCCTTCCTGCCCGCCCTCAAACCCACCCACGATAAGACAGGCGGTAAGATCGCCATTATTTCCTCGCAAATGGCTTCGCACACCCGCGCGCCGGGCGGTTCTTATATCTACCGCGCCAGCAAAGCTGCCGCACTGAACCTTGGGCGCAATCTTGCCACCGATCTCAAATCTGACGGCATCGCGGTCGGCATTTATCACCCCGGCTGGGTGCAAACCGATATGGGCGGCATGGAGGCCGAAATCAGCGCGGAGCAATCCGCAAAAGGCCTTTCAGATCGGTTTGCGGCCCTGTCTTTGACCACAACCGGCTGTTTCGAAACATGGGACGGCCGCGCGCACGCCTATTAAGTGCCGCGCCGCTGCTTCATTGCTGTAAAAATACTCACATACCCGCACGCGCCGCTCTTGCGCTTTCGCCCAAGGTCTCTTAGGACGACGTGGTTAAATTTAACGGGGGAACGGGGCACATCATGCCAATTCTCGTGATGAAATTCGGCGGAACATCCGTCGCCACGCTTGACCGCATCCGCCGCGCCGCAAAGCGCGTGGGGCGTGAGGTTGCCAATGGCTATGACGTGATCGTCATTGTCTCTGCCATGTCGGGCGAAACCAACAAACTCGTGGGCTTCGTCAATGAAACCTCGCCGATGTATGACGCGCGCGAATATGACGCAGTGGTGTCCTCGGGCGAGAACGTGACGGCGGGGCTGATGGCTTTGACCTTGCAAGAGATGGATGTGCCCGCGCGCTCCTGGCAGGGCTGGCAAGTGCCGCTCAAAACCAATTCCGCCCATGGCGCGGCGCGGATCGAAGAGATCCCGACCGACAATATCCTGGCCAAATTCGGCGAAGGCATGAAAGTCGCGGTTGTCGCGGGTTTTCAAGGTCTCTCGCATGAGGGCCGGATCACCACGCTGGGCCGGGGTGGCTCTGACACCACCGCCGTCGCCTTTGCCGCCGCTTTTGACGCGGAGCGGTGCGACATCTACACCGACGTGGACGGTGTTTACACAACCGATCCGCGGATCGAAAGCAAAGCCCGCAAGCTCGAGAAAATCGCCTTTGAGGAGATGCTTGAACTGGCGTCGCTTGGTGCGAAAGTGTTGCAAACCCGCTCTGTCGAATTGGCGATGCGCTTTAACGTCAAACTGCGCGTGCTGTCCTCGTTCGAGGAATATGACCCCAATGCTGGCACTTTGATCTGTGCCGAGGAGGATATCGTGGAAAACAAACCTGTGGCCGGCGTCGCCGCCTCCCGCGAAGAAGCCAAAATGACCCTCGTGTCGGTTGCTGACCGTCCCGGCATCGCCGCCGCCATTTTCGGACCTTTGGCCGAAAGCGGTGTCAACGTCGACATGATCATCCAAAACATCTCCGAAGACGGTCGCACCGATATGACCTTCTCCTGCCCGGTGGATCAGGTGGCCCGCGCGAAAGCCGCGCTGGATGCCGCCAAAGAGCGCGGGGATTTTAATTTTGAAGAGCTGATTTCCGACACAACCGTCGCGAAAATCTCGCTCGTTGGCATTGGGATGCGCTCGCAATCCGGTGTGGCCGCCAAGATGTTCAAAGTGCTCTCGGACGAGGGCATCAACATCAAGGTCATCGCCACCTCCGAGATCAAAATCTCCGTGCTGATCGACCGCAAATACACTGAATTGGCGGTTCAGGCCCTACACGACGCGTTCGAACTCGACAAAGCCTAAAGGCCTAAAGCATTCCGCCATAAACCTGACTCACGGGTTTATGGCGGAACGCCCACAACATTGATATGTCTGACAGCGGCCTGTCCTTGCCCTGCTGCCAGACGCCTTGGCCTTGGGTCACCACTTTGGCCCGCATTCGCCCCCCCTTTTTGTTGACCGCCACCCGACGTGACCGGGCGCATCGCCGTGTTCGCATGTCGTGGTCACGTCCTGACAGTCGGCCAGCACAGTCAGCCAGCACAGTCGGCCGGCATGGGCAGGAGGTCCACCTCGGATCGCGACTTCGGCCCCTGCTGTGTCACTTTTCCGACATGGTCCACTTTGGAGAAAATCACCCCGCCCCCGATCATGGGGCTGAGATCCGTAGAGACGGTCAATGCGGCGGCGACAGGGATCGAAATCACCTCGGGGCACGGATTTAGCAGAGAAAAATGATAGGCCCGCGGCGGCAAATGACCCGCCATTTTTCTGCGCATGCAGCATCAAGGCTCAGATTTTTCTGCACTTTTTCCGCGCAATTCTTTGCTCACGACCACTCTTAAGGTTGATTTCCTCTGGGCAAGCGCCACGTCTGTGCTCTAAACATGAGACGCTGAAAACAGGCGCGAAGGGAACGGCGGGACATGCCCCAACATCTGGAATCTGAGAGCCGGAAATTGCTTGGTCGGCTGCGCGACACGCTGGCTGAAAGCAGTGCTGGCCAAACCCGCCTGGACCGCATCACCCATCTGATCGCCGACAGCATGTATACCGAAGTCTGTTCGATCTACCTGTTTCGCGATTCTGATACGCTTGAACTCTGCGCCACCGAAGGTCTCAAGGCCGAAGCCGTCCACAAAACCCGGATGCGCGTCGGTGAAGGGCTTGTCGGCCGTGTCGCGCGGACCCGCCGCATCGTCAACACCGCCGACGCCCCCTCTGAGCGCGGCTTTCGCTATATGCCCGAGACCGGCGAGGAGATTTATTCCTCTTTCCTTGGCCTGCCGATCCAACGTCTGGGTGAAATCTTAGGCGTCCTGGTGGTTCAATCAAAGGAAGCGCGCGAATTTTCCGGCGATGAAATCTATGCGCTTGAAGTGGTCGCCATGGTTCTGGCCGAAATGACCGAACTCGGCGCATTCATTTCCGAAGAAGGCGGCATGGCCGCGCTGCATCAACACCCGGTGATGTTCAAGGGCGCAACAGGTCAAGAGGGCGTGGCCGAGGGCAATGTCTATTTGCACGAACCGCGCGTCGTTGTGACCAACCCGGTGGCCGACGATCCCGAGGCCGAAAAAGTCCGGCTCAAAGCCGCGATCGACACGCTGCGCCTCTCGGTGGACGGGATGCTCGCCACCGTGGAACCGGCGGAAAAAGACCAGCGCGAGGTGCTTGAGGCCTACCGGATGTTCGCCAATTCGCGCGGCTGGATGCGCCGGATGGAAGAGGACATCGACCGTGGCCTCTCTGCCGAGGCCGCCGTTGAAAAAGAACAATCCACCGCGCGGGGTCGTTTGACCACCGCCCCCGACCCCTATATGCGCGAGCGGCTGCATGATCTGGATGATCTGTCCAACCGATTGCTGCGCATTCTGACCGGACAGGGGTCAGAGACCGGGGCGGAAATGCCCGAGAACCCGATCCTCGTGGCCCGCAACATCGGCCCCGGCGAGTTGTTGGATTATGGCAAGAACCTCAAGGGCATCGTGTTGGAACAGGGGTCGGTTGGCTCCCATGCCGCCGTGGTGGCGCGCGCTTGGGCGATCCCTTTGGTGATCCATGCCGAGGGCATCACCACCGAGGCGTTGAACGGCAATGCGATCCTGATTGATGGCGATCAAGGCATCGCACACCTGCGGCCCGACGACACTGTCACCCTTGCCTTTCGCGACAAAATCGCGATGCAGGCCGAGGCACAAAAACGCTACGCTGGTCTCGTGGGCCTGCCGGCCGAAACCGCCTGTGGCAAAACCATCGCCATGCATATGAACGCGGGGCTGATGGCCGATCTGCCGTCTCTGGCCACCTCTGGCGCCGAGGGCGTGGGGCTGTTTCGCACCGAATTACAATTCCTGATCCGCAACAAAGTCCCGCGTCGGGGCGAGTTGGCAACGATCTACGCGCAAGTCATGGACGCCGCGCGCGGCAAGCCCGTGGTGTTTCGCACCCTCGACATCGGCTCCGATAAGGTGCTGCCCTATATGAAGCCGCAGGACGAGCCGAACCCGGCGATGGGCTGGCGTGCGATCCGGGTTGGGTTGGACAAACGTGGCGTCATGCGGATGCAGCTTCAGGCCCTGACGCGCGCCGCCGCAGGCCGCCCGCTGACCGTTATGTTCCCTTTCGTGGCCCAGTTCGAAGAATTCCGCCAAGCCCGTGCGATCCTGATGGAAGTTCTGGAAAGCGAGGCGAAACTCGGCCACGTCCCGCCCTGTGCGATCAAAGTCGGTGCGATGTTGGAAACGCCTTCGCTGGCCTTTGCCCCGGATCGGTTTTTCGAGGAAACCGACTTTATTTCCATCGGTGGCAATGACCTGAAACAGTTCTTTTTTGCCGCAGATCGTGAAAACGAACGGGTCCGCAAGCGCTATGACACGCTGAATTATTCCTTCCTCAGCTTCATCCGCCAAATCGTCGCCCGCTGTGACCGATTTGGGACGCCCGTGTCCTTTTGTGGTGAAGATGCCGGGCGTCCGCTTGAGGCCATTGCGCTGACCGCCATGGGCGTGCGCACACTTTCGATGCGCCCAGCCTCAATTGGTCCGGTGAAATCCGTGTTGCGTCGGCTTGATCTCGGTGAGGTGACCGCCGTGATCGACGAAGCGGCCGCACGCGGCGCGCAATCGGTGCGCGCCGATTTGATCGCCTATCTCGCCAACCAAGGCATGATTGCTTAAATTTATGAGTTAACGCTTCATTTCGGCCCGCAACAGCTCTTTGAGCTGATCAAAACTCTGATCGCTGTCCTCGGCCAAACGCAACATGCCAAAGCTGACATGGGCCATGTCCTGATAATAGGCGGTATAGGCGTAATTGGTTGCCGCCCCGGCAACAGCGCCCAAAATCGGCACGGTTTGCGCCGCGAGTTTTTGTCCCAGCACCAAAGACAGGCGCGGCGCAACACGCGCGATGATCCCGTTCAATGTCGCCCCGGTCAAGGTCGTGCGCGTTGCCAAAAACCCAAGATCGGCACCATCATCGCTTTCCAAAGGTCCGGCAGCGGCAAAGACTTGGATACAGGCTTTGCGGATGTCCTCTCGCTCGGGGTCAAACCCGTATTCTTCCGCCACATTTTGAATGGCGTGAAGAAGCACGGTCGTGGTCACCGGCAATTCGGCCAAGGCCGTTGGCAATCCGCCCGCCCCACCCGCCGCGCCCAAACCGGAGGTCACAGCCCGCGACAACCACGCGCTGCCCTTCACCGTGCGCCGCCCGCGCGCCGCGCCATCAAAGGCCAGTTCAAGCGCCGAAAGGGTTGCCGTTTCAAGATGCGCGCGCACAGGTTTTGGCAATTTGCCAAACAACCCGTCCGCCGTACCGCCTACGAGGTTCAAAAGCTGCATCCCCGGCGTGTTGGCACGTTTGAGCCGACGCGCAAGGGCGCGAATGGTCTCCGGGGTCGGAGCTTGTAACACGACGTTATCACCGTCGGTCAGGGCGGGTGTTTTTTGTTTCATGTATGATAATTGGGGGGACTGTAGGGCTTTGCCAAGTCCCAGATGGGTGCTCAATCGTCTTTATGCACCAGACCGGACACATGATCCCATGCGCCGGGCCGCAATGCCACGCCCAAAACCCGATCCGGGTTGGTCGGCGGCGGCATTTCGACATGGTCCAGTTTTTCAAAACCAAAGCGGCCATAATAGGGCTCATCCCCCACCAAAAGCACCCGCTCCCAGCCCAGTTTGACCGCCTCGGCCATGGCTTCGGTGATCAACAATCCGCCCAAACCCTCGCCTTGCCGCGTCGGGTGAACCGCCACGGGGCCCAACAGCAAAGCCCGATCTTCGCCCGCGCCCACCCGGATCGGCCAAAACCGGATGACGGCGGCCAAAACCCCGTCGGGATCGCGCGCCACGAGGCAAAGATCGGATACTTTTTCAACGCCATCCCGCAATCGGTAGGAGGACAACAGTTCGCGTCCAGGCGCGAAACAGGTGTCATAGAGGTTCTCAACCTCCCAGTAATCATCCGCCGTTTCAACTTCGAGCTGATACACGCCTGCCCCTGCCCCTGTCCTTCTTTGGCCGAACCCGCAATGCGCCCGGATTTTGGCTCGAAATCCTGCGAAAGCGTTTTACGAAAATCGACCCCGGTGATTTTCGTAAAACGCCGTGCAACAGCCTGATGTCGCGGGTCTTTTCAAGGAACCCCTGCCTCAAGTGAATTGAAAAGGCTTTAACACGGCGCTAGATGAGGGGCAACGCGAAGAAGAGGACAGCGCCAAGATGTTTTATCGACCGACCGAGGGCCATGGCCTGCCGCATAATCCGTTCAACGCCATCGTGTCGCCGCGCCCAATCGGCTGGATCTCGTCGCGTTCGGCCACGGGGGTTGAAAACCTTGCACCCTACTCGTTTTTCAATGCCGTCGCCTATGTCCCGCCGCAGGTGATGTTTGCCTCGGTCGGCAGCAAAGACAGCATCCGCAACATTCGCGAGACCGGAGAGTTTTGCGTCAATCTGGTGAGTGCGGCGCAAATCTCTGTGATGAATGCCTCCTCCGAAGCCTTGGCGTTTGATGAGGACGAATTCACCCATTCCGGGGCCCTGCGCGCGCCCTGTCGCGACATCGCCTGTTCGCGGGTCGAAGACGCCCCCGCCGCACTCGAATGCAAAATGACCCAGATTGTGCAACTCGACGGCAAGGACAACCATGTCGTCTTTGGCACGGTCGTCGCCATCCACATCCGCCCGGACTGTGTGGTGGACGGGCGGTTTGACGTGGTCAAAGCCCGGATGTTGTCGCGCCTTGGCTACCGCGATTATGCCGAGGTGACCAAGGTGTTTGAATTGACTCGACCGAATGATTGAATGCATGACTGGGAGGCGCGCCCATGCAAAACAGATGCGCCTGCCCGGACACACACCGCGTCAATAGCGCGTCAATAGAAGGACACGCCCAGCATGACGATCACCCAGCAAGACGAGTTGGACGGGGTAAAAGACATCGGCCGGATTGTCGCCAACACATTGCAAGCCATGTCGAAAGCGATGGAACCCGGTATGACGACGCGCGAACTCGATGACATCGGCAGCGCATGTCTTGAACGCGAAGGTGCGGTGTCTGCGCCGCGCACCACCTATGGGTTCCCGGGCACCACCTGCATCAGCGTGAACGAAGAAATCGCCCATGGCATCCCAGGAGACCGGGTGATCGCCCCCGGCGATCTGGTCAATATTGATGTGTCGGCCTCCAAAAATGGCTATTTTTCCGACACCGGCGCGACCCATCGGCTTGCCCCCCTGTTGTCCAAAACTGGATCGCCCAAACTGGACCGCCTGTGCCGCGATGGCAAACGCGCGATGCAGATCGGGATCGCACAGGTCGGCGCAGACAAACCCTTGGCGGGCATCGGCACTGCCATTGGCCGCTTTGCACAGGCGCGGGGATATACGCTGATCCGCAATCTCGCCGGCCATGGCGTGGGCCGGTCACTGCACGAATATCCTGAAGAAATTGCCACTTGGCCGACCCGAAACGACAAGCGCCGCATCCGCAAAGGGCTTGTGCTTACCGTCGAACCGTTTTTGTCCACAGGCGGGCTTTGGGCCGACCAAGGCGAGGATGGCTGGACCCTTTACAGTACCCCAAGCGCCCCCGTCGTCCAATACGAACACACGGTCGTGGCGACCAGCAAGGGCGCGCTGATTGTGACGCTGCCGAGTTAGCCTATCAAACGGTCATGCGGCATCCTCAACGCAACCGTTTTGTGAAAACGACGCGCCTTCCAACGGGACGAGGCCACGGACCTCTGACTCCCGTTGAAAGCTGATCCAAGACCAGATACGGCAGAAAGAGAGAGGGCAGCTTCTCCCCACCCCTGTCGGCTTTGTACTTATTCAGCCACACCCATAGGATACGGAATGCGCATTCAAATCGACGTCGCGATGACCTACCGCTTTCCAAACCCGAACACGGTGTTTTTGGCGCTTGAGGCGGCTCATGCGCCGGGCCAGGAGATCGTCTATGAAAGCCTGTTGATTGGCGATGCCGAGATCAGCCGCATCAATGGGGATTCGGATGTGGGTCAGCGCGTCTTTGCCCGCGTGCCCGGCTATGAGATGTTGCTCAATTACAGTGCGCTGTTGGACATCACCCGCCCGCGCGTCGCCCTTGATGGGCTTGTGGCCGCACCCTGGCATATGTTGCCGAGCGAGGTCGTGCCCTACCTGCGGCCCTCGCGCTATTGCCAGTCGGATAAATTCGTCAGTTTTGTGAGCAAACGCTTTGGCGGGCTTTCCGGTGGGCAAAAGGTGGCCGCGATCCGCGATTGGATCGAAACCAACCTGTCCTATGTCCCCGGAAGCTCCGATACCGACACCAATGTGTTGGAAACCTTCGCCGGACGCCAAGGTGTGTGCCGCGATTACGCACATCTGATGTGTTCGATGGTCCGAGCCGCCCAAATCCCCGCCCGCATGGTCGCCACCTATAGCCCCTGCGTCACGCCACAAGATTTCCACGCCGTTGCTGAAGTTTGGCTGAGTGGCGCATGGCATTTGGTCGACGCCACCGGCATGTGCCACGCCGATGACATGGCGATCATCTCGGTCGGTCGTGACGCCTACGACATCGCCTTTATGGAATCACAAGCGCCCGCAGAATTGTGGTATCAATCGGTCTGGGTACAGCGGGTCGAGACGCCCACTTGAAACGGTTCACGGCGGGTCCCGCATCCGGCGGGCATAATTGCCCCTTGCGCGCCCTTTTTCTGCGCCGCAAACTTGCATCAACTGGCCATGCAAGGAGACAGCAATGCAGCGAATGATTGGTGTGATGGGCGGCTCGGGGGTCTATGAGATCGACGGGTTGGAACAAGCCACATGGCAAGAGATCGACACCCCTTGGGGGGCGCCCTCCGATGCGGTTTTGACCGGCACGTTGGAGGGCGTCAAAATGGCCTTTCTGCCCCGTCATGGACGCGGTCATGTGCAATCGCCCAGCACGGTGAATTACCGCGCCAATATTGATGCGATGAAACAACTCGGCGTCACCGATCTTGTGTCCGTCTCCGCCGTGGGGAGTTTTCGCGAAGAGATGGCACCGGGCGATTTTGTCATTGTCGATCAATTCATTGATCGGACATTCGCACGCGAAAAATCATTCTTTGGCACCGGCTGCGTCGCCCATGTGTCGGTCGCCCATCCTGTCTGTGAACGCCTGTCTGGCTTGGCCTATGAGGCGGCGCGCGCCACCGGCGTGGCGGTCCATAAAGGCGGCACTTACCTCGCCATGGAAGGTCCGCAATTTTCCTCGATGGCTGAAAGCAAACTGTACCGCGAGTGGGGCTGTGACGTGATCGGCATGACCAATATGCCCGAAGCGAAACTCGCGCGAGAGGCCGAAATTTGCTACGCCTCCGTCGCCATGGTCACCGATTATGACAGCTGGCACCCGGATCACGGCGCGGTCGACATCACCGCGATTTTCGCCACGCTCAAAGCCAACACGCACCACGCCAAAGCACTGGTGGCGGCCCTGCCGGCGCTGCTCTCCGAGGCCTACGCACCTTGCGAACACGGCTGCGACCGCGCGCTCGATTTTGCCATCATGACCGCGCCGGACAGACGCGATCCGGCCGTCATCGAAAAACTCTCGACCGTCGCCGGTCGCGTTTTGAAAGGATAAGACATGAGTTTTGATCTTTGGCTGGCCTTCGCCGCCGCCTCTTTCGTGTTGCTGATCATCCCCGGCCCGACCATCCTTTTGGTGTTGTCCTATGCGCTGACCCAAGGCAAACGGGTCGCCGTTGCCACCGCTTTGGGCGTCGCCTTGGGCGATTTGATCGCCATGAGCGCCTCGCTTTTGGGACTTGGCGCGCTGGTGGCCGCCTCGGCCACGGCCTTTGTTGCGCTCAAATGGGTTGGTGCGGTCTATCTGCTCTATCTCGGCGTTAAAATGCTGCGCTCCGCGCCCAAAGCCAGTCTTGGCGATGTGACCCAGATGGATCACGTCAGCGCCACACATGTGTTTGGTCATGCCGCCCTGGTCACCGCGCTCAATCCCAAATCCATCGGCTTTTTCATCGCCTTCGTGCCGCAATTCATCCGGCCCGAGGCGGCCCTTGCGCCGCAATTCGCCGCCCTGATCGCCACCTTCGTGGGGCTGGCCGCACTCAATGCGCTGGCCTATGCGCTTTTGGCCAACAAGATGCGCCAACGCATCCAACGCCCGCGCGTGTTGCGCAATTTGACCCGGACCGGCGGCGTAGCCCTGATCGGCATGGGCGCGCTGACCGCCACGCTCAAACGGTCGTAATCAAAAGGAATTTTTATGAAAACCGTCAAAGATTACATCCGCACCATCGTCGATTTTCCACACGAAGGGATCATGTTTCGCGATGTCACCACGCTCTTTGCCGACCCGCGCGGGATGCGTTTGGCGATTGATCAGATGCTTGCGCCCTATGTCGGGATGCAGATTGATAAGGTCGTCGGCCTTGAGGCGCGCGGGTTTATTTTGGGCGGCGCGATTGCTCACTAACTTTCCATCGGCTTTGTGCCGATCCGCAAGAAAGGCAAGTTGCCGGGCACGGTGATTTCCGAGGAATACAAACTCGAATACGGCGAGGCGATTGTCGAAATCCATGACGACGCGATCCTGCCGGGCGAGAAAATCCTTGTGGTCGATGATCTCTTGGCGACGGGCGGTACGGCGGCGGCGGGGATCAAATTGGTCGAACGTTTGGGCGGCGAAATCGTCGGCTGTGCCTTTATCGTCGATTTGCCAGAGCTGGGCGGGCGGGCCGTTTTGGAAAACTTAGGCTATGACATCCACGCCCTGTGCCAATTTGAGGGGATGTGAACGGTTTGGTAAGGAATCAAGCCTAATCATTGCCCTGTCCCGAGGAGCCGGGACGCTGTTTGCACCACATGTGAGTGATCACACGCGCCCTGACCGCCCCCCGGTCAGGGCGTAGCTTTTTACTCAAACTGATCGTCGATCTGGCGCAAAACCGCACCCGGATTCATGATGCCTTTCGGGTCGAGCGCCGCTTTGATTGCCCGCATCATGGCCAATTTGACCGGATCGCCATAGCGTTCCAAATCATCCATTTTCAACCGCCCGATCCCGTGTTCGGCACTGATCGAGCCGTCATATTCGGCCACCAGATCATGCACACAGGCCTTTACCGCGCCCCGGACATTTTCATAGTCGGCGCGGCTGCGCCCCTTGGCCGGGAAGGCATTATAATGCAGGTTGCCATCGCCCAAATGGCCAAAACAATTGACCCGGATGTCAGCGATTTTTCCAAGCCGTTCAATGCCTTCTGGGATAAACTCCGGGATGCGCGACAGCGGGATGGAAATGTCATGCGAGGAGATCGAGCCAATGCGCCGATTGGCCTCGGGGATGTTTTCGCGCAGCGCCCAAAAGGCCTGACGCTGGGCCTCGTTTTGCGACAAAACACCATCGCTCACCAGCCCGGCCGCACTGCCCGCCTCAAACAGGGCGGAGAGCCGCTCTTTGGGGTCACTGACCCCGGACAGACCCAGATCAATCAACACGCACCACTCCGGCGGGGGTGCAAACGGCTGTCGCAGATCGGGCATCGTCTCGGACAGAAACGCAAACCCCATGCCGGACATCAGTTCAAAGGCGGAAATGCCTTCGCCAATCATCGCTTGCGCCATGGCCAAAAGCTCCAATGCCGCCTGTGGCGAGGACACAACAAACACCGCCGCGGCCGCGTGATCCGGGCGCGGGAACAGCCGCAAACTGGCCGCTGTGATCACGCCCAATGTGCCCTCAGCGCCGATCAACAGGTTCTTGAGATCATAGCCCGTGTTGTCTTTGCGCAGGCGTTTGAGACCATGCCAAATCGACCCGTCCGGCATCACCGCCTCAAGCCCCAAACACAGGTCACGCGCATTGCCGTAACGCAACACATTCAACCCACCCGCATTGGTCGCAAGATTGCCACCGATGCGGCACGAGCCCTCGGAGGCCAGGGACAGCGGAAACAGACGACCGACCTGATCGGCAGCGGCTTGGACATCGGCCAGGATCGCGCCCGCCTCGGCAATGATCACGTTTTCCGATGCGTAGACCGCGCGGATCGCCGTCATCCGCTCCAAGGACAGGATCACCGGCGCAGGGCCGTCATAGGCCACCTGCCCCAAGACCAACCCGGTGCCGCCCCCCAAAGGCACAACGCCCACGTCCGCCTCATGGCACATCCGCACCACGGTCGAGACCTCTTCGACGCGGCCAGGACAGGCGATCACCGCCGCTTGGCCATGATAGCGCCCGCGCGGGTCTTCCAGTTCGCCGGGATGGCGTGCGCGCAGCACACCTGCGGGCAATGCCGCCGCAAGACGGTCCAGAAACGCGGGAGTGGCGGGCTGGGTCATGGATCAAGCTCCTCTGCCAAAATCAAACGCCGTTTGGGCCGCGCTTACGCCAAACCCACGGATGTGGGCCCACGCCGATCATGGCGCAGTGCCGAATAAAGAACGTGATTGCGCCAGCGCCCGTTGATCTGAAGATAGGATTGCGCCACGCCTTCGTATTTGAACCCGGCCTTTTCCAAAGCTCCGCGCGAGGCGGTGTTTTCAGGCAAACATGCCGCCTCGATCCGGCTCAGGTCCATCCGTGAAAAGGCGTGATGCACCATGCCTGCGATGGCCTCTTTCATATAACCTTGGCGGGCATAGCGCGCCCCGATCCAATAGCCAATGGTGCCCGCTTGTGACGGGCCACGGCGAATATTGTCAAGCGTCAGCGCCCCAACCAAGGCCTGATCTGCACGCCGGATCAAAAACAACGCCAATGCCGCATCCGATTTATACGACCGCTCAGCCCAAAACACCCTGTTGGTAAAGGCTTTGCGCGCCAAGTGATCCTCGGCCCAGGCCGGTTCCCAAGGCTGCAAAAACCCGGCACTTTCGCCCCTGAGCGCCGCCCACGCACGGTAATCCGAATGCAAAGGCAACCGGAGCACAAGGCGCTCCGTGTCAATCCTCACCTTCGGTCGGCGTTGGAACATCAGGCGGCGAACCTTTCGCGCAGGTCTGCCAAATCGGGCGCACCTTTGACCGGGCCATAGAGCGCCATGGAGGCGCGGCTTGTGCCGATCTTTGCCAAGAAATCGCGCACCCCGTCCAAGGTCACCGCATCAATGCGCTTGACGGTTTCTTCCACCGCAGGCACCCGGCCCCAGATGCCAATCATCCGCGCATTGCGTTCGGCGCGCGAGGATGGGCTTTCCATCCCCATGAGCAAGCCCGCTTTGATCTGTGCACGGGCGCGGTCGACCTCAACCAAGGTCATTTCATCGGCGGCGCGTTTCATTTCGTCAATCGTCAGTGCGGCCAATTCGCCGACCTGATCGCCCGACGTGCCCGCATAAATCGTGGTCATGCCCGTGTCGGCATAGGCCCCTGATTGCGCATAGATCGTATAGCACAGCCCGCGTTTTTCACGCAGTTCCTGGAACAGGCGCGAAGACATGCCGCCACCCAAAGCGGTGGTCGCGGTTTGGGCGATATAGATGTCCTCGTCGCGATACCCCGGCCCCTCAAAGGCCAAGGTGAAATGCGCCTGTTCGAGTTTCTTGACCTTGCGGAATTCACCGCCCTCAAACCGCGCCGGATCGGCGTGATCGCGACCATGCGATGTCAACCCGCCGAAAATCTCGGTGGCCTCCTCAACGATCCGGTCGTGATCAATATTGCCCGCCGCAGAAAGAACCATACGCTCGGGGCTGTAATGTTCTTCGACAAATCCCGCCAGATCATCGCGCGAAAAGGCACGCACCCGTTCGGCGGGGCCTAAAATGGTGCGGCCAAGTGCCTGTTTCGGAAAAGTCGCCTCTTGCAGCCAATCGAAAACCACATCGTCAGGTGTATCAAGCGCCTGACCGATTTCCGAGAGGATCACACCACGTTCGACTTCGAGTTCACGCGGATCGAAGATCGGGTTGAGAACGATGTCGCCGATCACATCAAGCGCCAAAGACACATCGTCTTTGAGCACCCGTGCGTAATAGGCCGTGACCTCGCGCGAGGTATAGGCGTTCAGATACCCGCCGACGTTTTCCAACACTTCGGCGATCTGCAACGGCGTGCGCCGCTCGGTGCCCTTGAAGGCCATATGTTCAAGGAAATGCGCGATGCCGTTTTGTTCAACGCGTTCGTGCCGCCCACCGGCCATGACCCAGACGCCGATCGAGGCGCTTTGCATCGAAGGTTGAAGTTCCGTCACAATGCGGAATCCGTTGGGCAGTGTATGGGTGCGTGGGCTCAAGCGAGACGCTCCTTAATGAGAGATTTCAGGCCATCTAGGTCATTGGCAACCACAGTAAAGCGCTCGTCGCGCTCAAACAGGTCGGCCATATGCGCAGGCAAGGCCGGGTGGATGCCACAGGCGGCTTCGACGGCGGCGGGGAATTTGGCCGGATGGGCGGTCGCCAGCGACACCATCGGCACGTCCGAGAGGTGATCTCCCGCGACTTTGACCGCGACGGCCGTGTGCGGGCACAAAACCTCACCCGTGCGGGCATGCATCGCACTGATCGTGGCGGAGGTTTCGTCCTCGGACGCGCGTCCAGAGGTGAACGTGTCGCGCAGGCGATCCATCGCGCCTTGAGAGATTTTGAATTCGCCCGATTTGAGTTCCGTCATCAATTGCGCAATCGCCGCGCCTTCACGGTCATAGACGTCAAACAAAGCGCGCTCAAAGTTGGAGCTGACTTGGATGTCCATCGACGGGCTGATCGAAGGGGTCACGCCCTCTTTCGTGTAGGCACCCGTCACCATGGTGCGGTGCAGGATGTCGTTTTGGTTGGTGGCGATCACCAGATCCTTGATCGGCAGGCCCATGCGCTTGGCAATATAGCCCGCAAAAATGTCACCGAAATTGCCGGTCGGCACCGTGAACGACACCTCGCGATGCGGCGCGCCCAGCGAGACGGCGGAGGTGAAATAATACACCACCTGCGCCAAAACCCGCGCCCAGTTGATCGAATTGACTGCCGCCAATTTGACGTGATCGCGGAACTCTATGTCCGCAAACATCTCTTTCAGCGCCGCTTGGCAATCGTCGAAATCGCCCTCAACGGCGAGCGCATGCACATTGGCCTCAGGCGGCGTGGTCATTTGCCGACGCTGCACGTCAGAGACCCGGCCATGTGGAAACAAGATGAACACATCGACGTTGGACAAGCCTTTAAAGGCCTCAATCGCCGCCGACCCGGTATCGCCAGAGGTCGCGCCAACGATCGTGACGCGTTTGCCGGAGCGCGATAGGGCGGCTTGGAACAATTGCCCGATGAGTTGCATGGCGAAATCTTTGAACGCCAAGGTCGGCCCGTGAAACAATTCCAACAGGAAATGGTTCGGGCCAAGTTGCACCAAGGGCGCGCGGGCGTCATGTTTGAACCCACCGTAAGCCTTGGCGATGATCTCTTTGAATTCGGCGTCCGTGAACGTGTCGCCGATGAAGGGCCGCATCACGATAAACGCCGCCTCTTCATAGGATTTTCCAGCCAGACCTGCTATCTCATCCGCGCTGAGTGTCGGGATGGTTTCCGGCACATAAAGGCCGCCATCGGAGGCCAGCCCCGTCAGCATCGCTTGTTCAAATGAGAGCACCGGCGCTTGGCCGCGGGTCGAGATATAACGCATTGTGTCCGCCGCTTTAAACTTTTCGGGTTCTGATACGCCACAAGAGAAAGAGAGTCATCCCAAACCAGACAAGACACAGCGAAAACCATGTGATCGCGTATTGCAGATGGTCATTGGGGATGCCTTCGACGCCCACCGGGATCGGCTCGATCCCCTCTCCCGTGCTGCCGCGTGCGACAATCAGGATCGGCTCGGTGCCCAAAGCCGTCGCCATCGCCGGGATGTCGCGGCCAAACCAGATGTTGCGGCCCAGATCCGGCTCCGGCGTCGAACTGTTCATATCATCGGGCCAATGCAGGTTGCCGACCACAGACACAGCCCCTTTTGGGCGCGGCGCATCCTTGGCCATCTCGTCCACAAAGCCACGATCCAACAACACCCGCCGCCCATCTTTGAGCGTCAAAGGTGCTACGATCAAATAGCCCGCACCAATCTGTTTGCGCGACACAAGGACATGCAACTCCTCATCGCCAATCACCCCCTCGGCCGTGACCGGAAGGTATTTCATCGACGGGTCCACCACGGCGGGCATGGGCACCGGATCGGCGGTGATCTCGGCGGTGATTTCCGCCAAAATACCCGCCTTCCAATCCATCCGCGCCAATTGCCATGTCCCGAGCCAGATCAGGATGCCACAGCCGATCACGCCGATCAGGGTGGGAAAGATCATTCGTTTGAGCATGCCGTCTCCAAAACTGGCCCAACGCAAAAGGGCGCGAATATCGCGCCCTTCTATCAAGTCTTTACCGTGAGCAAAATACTCATCCGATCTGTGCCAAATTTATTGGCCCCAGATGTAAACCGCCACGAAGAGGAACAGCCAAACGACGTCCACAAAGTGCCAGTACCAAGCCGCCGCTTCGAAACCGATGTGGTCGTCGGGGGTGAAATGCCCCTTCATCGACCGCACCAGACAGATGGTCAGGAAGATCGTGCCGATGATGACATGGAAGCCGTGGAACCCGGTCGCCATGAAGAAGGAGCCAAAGAAGAAATCGCCACCGAACGTGTAACCTTCATGTACGAAAAGCTCATAATATTCATAGGCTTGGAATACGGTGAACAGACCGCCAAGACCGACACCGATGGCCAGACCGGCGATGATGTCTTTGCGCACGTTGCCATGCACCAATGCGTGGTGCGCCCAAGTCACAGCGGCACCAGAGCACAGCAGAATCAGCGTGTTGATCAGCGGCAGGTGAAACGCGTCGATCGGGATGATCTCTGGCGGCACATAGGTCGCGCCCGGATACTCAGACATCGGGTAGAGCGTGTGTTTGAAAAACGCCCAGAACCATGCAGCAAAGAACATGATTTCGGACATGATGAACATGATAAAGCCATAGCGCAGGCCGATGCGGACCACCGGAGTGTGATCGCCCGCTTGGTTTTCTTTGATCGTGTCCGACCACCAGCTCCACATCACATACAAAACGCCGACAAAGCCGATCAGGAAAATGAACGGGTTGTCATTGGCCATCCACTGAACGGCGCCAAACAGCATGGTGAAAGCTGCGACAGCGCCCATGAGCGGCCACGGCGACGGCGGCAGGATGTGGTAATCGTGGTTCTTTTCATGCGCCATAATGTGCGTCCCTCTCCCTTGAGGTGGTTGCCCGTATGCGAGCTTAGTTCAAACCTGAGACCGGGGCTGCGTCGCTCTCAAGAGCGGCATAGTCGTCGGGCAGGTCGGTTTCGTGAAAGGTATAAGACAGGGTGATGCGTTGTACGAACTTCGCATCCCGGTCTGTGGTGATTTCGGGATCGACATAAAAGGTCACGGGCATCAGCACACGCTCCCCCGGTTTGAGCACCTGTTCTGTGAAACAGAAACAGTCGATTTTGGTAAAAAACCCGCCCGCTTCAAAGGGGGCGACATTGTAGGACGCGGTGCCGCCAATGGTGCGATCCGTCGGATTATAAGCCTCGTAAAAGGCCAGCCCGGTTTCGCCAATCCGCAGTTCCATCGTGCGCTCAACGGGTTTGAATTCCCATGGCATATCCGGGTCGGTGTTGGCGTCAAACCGGATTTTGATCGTCTTGTCCAGAATCACATCGGAACCTGTCGAGGCCTCAGCCGTGGTGCCGCCAAAGCCGGTCACCGCGCAAAACCAGCTATAAAACGGCACGGACGCCCAAGCCAGCCCCCCCATGAGGGCAACGACCCCCACGAGTTGCACAACTGTTTTTTGCGGTCCCTGAAGTGCCATTACTTCGCAATCTCCCGTTGCATGATCGCCGGGTCGATCACGGTGACTTTGGCCACGGTCAGCCCCAACATCAAAATCACAAACACGCCCAAGGCCAGCCCAAGCCCAACATTGCGCGAGCGCCGCCGGGTGTGAATTTCGTGGAGTTTGGTGATTGCCATCTTAAAACGGCCCTCCAAGGCCCGCGGCCATAAGCCCTTTGTCCAGCATCAATGCGGTGAAATGCAGGAAAGTATAGGCCAGCGACAGTTTGAAAAACGCCCGCTCTGCCTTGTAACCATCGGCCTCGGCCTGTTCTTCGTTGCGACGCCAAATCACAATCGCGCCTTTCAGGAACAAGCCATTGAGCGCGACGAAAGCCGCCAGATAGGCCCAGCCCGCCAAGGGTGTGAGGAACATCGCACCTGCGGTCAGCGCCAAAAGCACGGTATAGGCCAGGATGTGATTGCGGGTGACGCGTTTGCCATGGGTCACGGTCAACATCGGCACATTCGCCTTGTCGTAATCCGCGTTCATGAACAACGCCAAAGCCCAGAAATGCGGCGGCGTCCACATGAACACCAGCATGAACATCAACACCGACGGCAGGGTGATGTCACCCGTCACAGCCGCCCAGCCGATCATCGGAGGAAAGGCACCAGCGGCCCCGCCGATCACGATGTTCTGCGGCGTCGAACGTTTGAGCCACATCGTGTAGACGACAGCGTAAAAGAAAATCGTAAAGGCCAAAAGCCCGGCAGCGACCCAATTGGCCGCAAGCCCCAGCATGACCACCGAGAAGGCCGAAAGCGTCAGGCCAATCGCCAGCGCCTCTTCGGGGGCGACTTTTCCCGACGGGATCGGACGGGATTGCGTGCGTTTCATCACCCGATCAATATCGGCGTCATACCACATGTTCAGCGCGCCGGACGCGCCGCCGCCAATGGCAATGCACAGAATGGCGAAAAAGCCGATGAACGGGTGAATGCCACCGGGCGCGACGATCATGCCCGCGAAGGCGGTGAACACGACGAGAGACATCACACGCGGCTTGAGCAAGGCGAAATAATCGCCAAACCCGGCCTCGCGGCTGTCGTCCATATTGATCGTCGCGTCAGTCATCGCGTCTACCTATTCCTTGGTCCTGTCGTCTCAAACCTGCCCCTTTGGGGTCTATGTCTGCGCGGACAGAGCGCTCTCAAACGTGGGACTTTGTGGTCGTCGTGGTGGATATTTGTGCGTGGGACTTATATGCCAGATGGGGCGGTTGACCCGCCCTCACCTGAAATCATGAAAGACGCTTACTCAGCCAAGGCCAATTTGACAGCGCTCGGAGCGGTCTTGATCGAGGCGTATTCTTCTTTCGCGCCCGCCAACCATGTGGCGTAGTCTTCCTCGGACACAACCTTCACGGTGATCGGCATAAAGGCGTGATCTTTGCCGCAAAGCTCGGAACACTGACCAAAGAAAGTGCCGGTTTTCTCGGCTTTGAACCAAAGTTCAGCCACACGACCCGGCACGCCATCCTGTTTCACGCCAAAGGCCGGGATGGTCCAGCTGTGGATCACATCCGCGCCGGTCACGCCCATGACGATGGTTTTGCCAACCGGGACAACAACCTGTGTATCCGTTGCCAAGAGGAACTGATCGGGGGTGTAACCCGCATCGGCCAACATCTGCTCAACCTCAGGGGTGCGCATATACTCGCCGCCCGTGGCCGGTTGACCGATCATGTAGCTGTCAAAGGCAAACCCTTCGTCCACATATTCGTAGCCCCAGTACCACTGATACCCGGTCACTTTGATGTAAATGTCGCCCTCTGGGATTTCCTGTTGCTTGAACAGAACCGGAAGCGAGAAAGCCCCGATCACCACAAGGATCAAAATCGGCACGATCGTCCAGGCCACCTCGATTTGAGTGTGATGGGTGAAGGTCGCCGGGGTTTTGTTGCTGCGCGAATTATAGCGCACGATCACCCAAAGGATCAAAAGCGCAACGAAAAGGACAATCGCACCGATAATCCAGTTCAGCATATGATCCAGACCGTGAATATCGCGCGCCAACTCGGTCGCGGCGGGCTGAAAGCCCATTTTCCCGGAAACAGGCGCACCCAAAAGCTCACCAGCATCTTGGGCAAAGGCTTGTGTCGCGCCAAGGGTTGCGAAAAAAACGGCCGCCAAGCCGGACAAAAGGGGTTTTGTGCGCATTCTCTCTTCCCATTATTGCAGTCGAAGGCAGGGGCCTGTCGATGCCGCCCCGTTCATGCGGGTGCGTTTTCGTTTGAGTCTTTCCCATCAAAAACCATATTAGACGCGACGGGACAAGAATTCCCCGCCGCTTTGAGCGGTTTTTTTGATCTAGATCAAGTCCCAAGGGAGAAAAATCAATGCCATCGAGACGTTTTGACCCATTTACAAACACACTCGACCTCGACACGTCGCTGTCGATTCTGCGCGAAGCCGTGGATGGGGCCGATGATGGCGAACTGTTCTTTGAACGGCGCACCTCCGAAGGCATCGTTTTGGACGACGGACGGATTCGCACCGCATCCTATGATGCCTCCGAGGGATTCGGCCTGCGCGCCGTGCGCGGCGAAACCGCAGGCTACGCCCATTCCACCACAATCAGCGAAGCTGCGATCAAACGCGCCGCTGAAACCGCCCGTCTTGCGGTGGGCGATGGCGGCGGCTCCATGGCGGCGGGCCCGCGCGCCACGAATGTCAAACTCTACACGGATGAGAACCCGCTCGACGGCGCGGCCTTCGAGGTCAAAATCGACACATTGGGCGAGATTGACGCCTATCTGCGCGACCTCGACCCGCGCGTGGTGCAAGTCTCCGCCACGCTGGCCGCTTCGCATCAAGAGGTGTTCATCCTGCGCCCCGAAGGCACGCTTGTCTCCGACATCCGTCCGATGGCGCGGCTCAACATTTCGGTCATTGTCGATCAGGCCGGACGGCGCGAAAGTGGCTCATCTGGCGGTGGCGGGCGCTATGGCTTTGACGGTCTGTTGCAGCCCGACCATTGGAAATCCGTGGCCCGCGAGGCCCTGCGCATCGCCACCGTCAACCTTGAGGCCGTCCCCGCCCCTGCGGGCGTCATGGATGTGGCCCTTGGCAATGGTTGGCCGGGCGTGTTGTTGCACGAAGCGGTCGGGCACGGGCTTGAGGGCGATTTCAACCGCAAAGGCACCTCCGCCTTTGCCGGTCTGATGGGGCAACAGGTCGCCGCCAAGGGCGTCACCGTTTTGGACGATGGCACGATCCCGGATCGGCGCGGGTCGATTTCGGTCGATGACGAAGGCACGCCCTCGTCCAAAACCACCCTGATCGAAGACGGCATCCTTGTGGGCTACATGCAAGACCGCCAAAACGCCCGCCTCATGAATGTGGCCCCCACCGGCAATGGTCGCCGCGAAAGCTACGCCCATGCGCCGATGCCGCGGATGACCAACACCTATATGCTCGGCGGGGACGCCGCCCCCGAAGAGATCGTCTCCGAGATCAAAGACGGGATTTATGCCGTGGGCTTTTCCGGCGGACAGGTTGACATCACCAACGGCAAATTCGTCTTTAACTGCACCGAAGCGTATCGGGTCGAAAACGGCCGCGTCGGCGCCCCGGTCAAGGGGGCGACGCTGATTGGCGATGGGGCCACCGCCATGCGCAACATCCGCGCCATTGGCAATGACATGGCACTCGATCCCGGTGTCGGCAACTGCGGCAAATCGGGACAATGGGTGCCGGTGGGCGTGGGGCAACCGACGCTTTTGATCGGGGGGCTGACCGTGGGCGGATCGGCCTGATCGTCCCCGCGCTTGGCCCAAGTCTCGTCCAAGCTTGGGCCAAATCTTGGGCGGGATCACGTTAACCTTGTCACGTTAACCTTTATGAACAGGGCGACCGAAGAGGTCGCCCTTTTGTATGGGGCGGGACCGAGTTCCGGTCGGTATGGTAAAAAAATTCAAGATCATTCCGCTCAAATGCAATCTTTCTTGGTTTTGGTAACGCCTCGTTAACCAATTTGCGGCAATGTGAAAGGGCAAGAGACGGAGAGAGTTGGCCTTGGAGTTCATCCCTTCCCACCACCCCCTCACCCCACCCCACACCGTGGAAGATCGGGTCGATTGGCTCCGCCTCTTGCGCTCCCGCCGCGTTGGTATCAGCACCTTTTATCGGATGCTGGAGGAACATGGAAATGCGCGCGCCGCCCTTGAGGCCCTCCCTGAAATCGCCAAACAAGCCGGTGTATCCGATTATCAAACCTGTCCGCGTGGTGTCGTTGAGGCCGAATTGAAAGCCGGTCGCAAACATGACGCGCGTTTGATCACCCGCGCCGATCCCGAATATCCCGCCCTTCTCGCATTGATTGATGACGCTCCACCCGCACTTTGGGTCAAAGGCGACATATCGCTGTTTGAACGCCCCTCTCTGGCGCTGGTCGGTGCGCGCAATGCCTCATCATTGGGCGTGCGCTTTGCCCGCACTCTGGCGCGCGAATTGGGCGACGAAGGTTTTGCCGTCACCTCCGGTCTGGCCCGTGGCATTGACGCGGCGGCGCACGAATCGGCGCTTGCAAGCGGCACCATCGCCGTTTTGGCGGGGGGCCTTGATGTGATCTACCCCACCGAGAACGCCGGTCTTTACCATAAAATCGCCGAGACCGGGCTTTTGATCTCGGAACAGCCCTTTGGCATGAAACCCTTTGCCCGGCATTTCCCGATGCGCAATCGCATCGTCTCCGGCCTGTCTCATGCCACCGTGGTGATTGAGGCGGCGGCGCGCTCGGGGTCACTGCTCACGGCAGGCAATGCCCTCGATCAGGGGCGCGAGGTCATGGCCGTACCGGGGCATCCGTTTGATGCGCGCACCGCAGGCTGCAACATGTTGATCCGCGATGGTGCCACTTTGGTGCGTGGCGCGCGCGATGTGATCGACACGCTGGCCGCCGCCTCGCCCTTGGCCCAAACCGTACACCACACGCCGAAAACCGCGATCCCCGTCACACCGCGCCCCGAACCGCGCGCATTCACCGACCACACCATGCTCCACGCCGAAATCCTCGCCCGCCTCTCCGGCGCGCCGCTGCCCGAAGACGACCTCATCCGCGACATCGGCATCCCGGCGGATCAACTCAGTTCTGAAATTCTCACCCTTGAACTCGATGGTCGTATCTTCCGCAAACCCGGCGGGCTTTTGGCGCTTGGATGACAGCGCACCCCGGCTCACACGCCCCTGCTCTCACCCGTGTCACAAAAAATTCCCAAACCGCTGAGTCCCGGTTTTTCGTCCCGATACCTTTAGGTATCGCGCGGACATCATGCCGCATGATGGGTAAAACGGCCTTGCCTTGGCGCAAAAAAACCGTAGATGCCACATTGACAATCAGTCATTGCAGACCCCATTTTCCGCCGCCATAAGGCCAAGAGACCATAACCCGAAGGACAGTCCATGCCAGTTGTTGTTGTTGAATCCCCGGCCAAGGCGAAAACGATCAACAAATATCTCGGCAGCAATTACACCGTCCTCGCCTCTTATGGCCACGTCCGCGACCTCCCCGCCAAAGACGGATCTGTCGACACCGACAATGAGTTCGACATGACCTGGGAGATCGGCGCGGACAGTCGCAAACACGTCAAAGCCATCGCCGATGCGCTCAAAAACGACGACGAACTGATCCTCGCAACGGACCCTGATCGCGAAGGCGAAGCGATTTCGTGGCACCTGCAAGAGGCGCTGACCAAACGCAAGGCGATCAAAAAATCCACCGCCGTGTCGCGCGTGACCTTCAATGCCATCACCAAAACCGCCATCCTGGAAGCGATGAAACACCCGCGCCAAGTCGATGTGCCGCTGGTCGACGCCTATCTGGCGCGCCGAGCTTTGGATTACCTTGTCGGCTTCAACCTCTCCCCGGTGCTTTGGCGCAAACTGCCCGGCGCGCGCTCGGCCGGACGGGTGCAATCGGTGTGTCTGCGCCTGATCGTGGAACGTGAGATCGAAATCGAAGCCTTCAATCCGCAAGAATACTGGACCGTCAAGGCCCTATTGGAGACCCCGCGCGGACAAACGTTTGAAGCGCGGCTGACCCAGCTTTCGGGCAAGAAACTCGATAAATTCGACCTCAAAGACCGCCTCACCGCCGAGATGGCCGTGCAAGCGGTCAGCTCGCGCGCGCTCAAAGTCGCCTCCGTCGAGGCCAAACCCGGTTCGCGCAACCCCTCTGCGCCGTTCATGACCTCGACCCTGCAACAGGAAGCGTCGCGCAAATTCGGCATGGGCGCGCGCCAAGCGATGAACGCCGCACAGCGCCTCTACGAGGCCGGCCTCATCACCTATATGCGGACCGACGGGATCGACATGGCCCCCGAAGCGGTGACACAGGCGCGCGACGCGATCAAAGCCCGCTATGGCGACCGCTATGTGCCCGCCAACCCACGGATTTATAAGAACAAAGCCAAAAACGCCCAGGAGGCGCACGAATGTATCCGCCCGACCGATATGTTTGTCTCCCCCGATGAGGCCAAGCTGACGGACGCGGATCAACGCAAACTCTACGACCTGATCTGGAAACGCACCATTGCGTCGCAAATGGAGGCGGCGCGCCTTGAGCGGACCACCGTGGACATCACCTCTGATGACCACGAGGTCGTGCTGCGCGCCACAGGTCAAGTCATTGTGTTTGATGGGTTTATGGCGGTCTATACCGAGGGCCGCGACGATGTGGACGAGGATGACGAAGGTCGCCTGCCGCAAATCATGGACGGCGAAGCGTTAAAACGTGTCGCGGGCGGTCTGAAAGCGCAAGCCGCCGACAAAGAGGCCATTTTGGCCGGTGAAGATGCCGTTTTGGGCCTGCAACACCACACCAACCCGCCGCCGCGCTACACCGAGGCGACTTTGGTCAAACGGATGGAAGAGTTGGGCATCGGCCGCCCCTCGACCTACGCCTCCGTGCTGACCACGATCGTGGATCGCGAATATGTCCGCAAAGAACAAAACCGCCTGATCCCAGAGGACAAAGGCCGGATCGTCACGATCTTTTTGATGAATTTCTTCCGCAAATATGTCGGCTATGAATTCACCGCCAATCTCGAAGAAGAACTCGACGAAATCTCAGCCGGCGCGCTCGATTACAAAGAGGTTTTGGCGAAATTCTGGCGCGATTTTTCGGCGGCCATTGGCGAGACCTCCGAGCTGCGGATTTCCGAAGTGCTCGACAAACTGGACGCCGCCCTCGCCCCGCAGCTGTATCCACCGCGTGAAGACGGCAGCGACCCGCGCGTCTGTCCGCTCTGTGGCCAAGGCAGCTTGCACCTGAAAACCTCGCGCTCGGGCGGCTTTGTCGGCTGTTCGAACTACCCCGAATGCCGCTACACCCGCCCGATCAGTGGCGACGCCGCCGAAGCGGGCGACCGGATTTTGGGCGAGGACGAAGACGGCAACGAAATCTCGCTGCGCTCGGGTCGCTTTGGCCCCTATGTCCAACGCGGCGAAGTTTCGGAAGAGAACAAAAAGCCCAAACGCGCCTCTTTGCCGAAAGGCTGGGACGCGGATGCGATGGACCTTGAAAAGGCGCTCACGCTTCTAAGCCTGCCGCGCCAAATTGGCGAACACCCGGAAGGCGGCGTGATTTCCGCCAATTTCGGGCGCTTTGGCCCCTATTTGATGCACAAGCTGCCGGGCGACGAAAAACCCGTTTACGCCAATCTCAAAGACCCGAACGATGTGTTTGAATGCGGCATGAACCGCGCGGTTGAATTGATCACCGACAAGCGCAACAATCCGGGGCGGGGTCGCTCTGCTGCGGCCAAGGCTTTGAAAGAATTAGGGGATCACCCAGAGAGCGGCGGCGCAATCAGCGTCATGGAAGGCCGCTATGGCCCCTATGTCAAATGGGAAAAAGTCAACGCGACCTTGCCAAAGGACATCACGCCCGAAGACCTGACGATGGAGCAGGCGGTGGCACTGATCGCGGAAAAAGCGACCAAGGGCGGCAAAAAGAAAGCCCCGGCGAAAAAGGCAGCCGCAAAGAAACCGGCGGCCAAAAAACCTGTCGCGAAAAAGCCCGCAGCCAAGAAACCGGCGGCCAAGGCCCCAGACGCGTAAACCGGGCGAAACACCACCCAGCCCCAGATCCCATCCGCCAAAGGGCCCCTCACCGGGCCCTTTTTGCTGCACCATTTTGTTGCAGCGCGGCATCCTCCATTGACAGCCCGCATCCTATTCATTCCAATTGCGCCAAACGAAACGGGAGAGAGTAATGAAGAAAGTATACGGCTCCGCCACAGAGGCCTTAGAGGGGCTTTTGCACGACGGAATGTTGATCGCAGCCGGGGGGTTTGGACTGTGCGGGATACCTGAGTTGTTGATCGACGCGCTGGTGGAAAGCGGCGTCAAGGACCTCACCATTGCCTCCAACAACGCAGGTGTCGATGGCTTTGGCCTTGGCAAGCTGTTGGAGACACATCAGATCAAGAAAATGATGTCGTCTTATGTGGGTGAAAACGCTGAATTCATGCGGCAATACCTGTCTGGTGAGTTGGAGCTTGAGTTCAATCCGCAGGGCACTTTGGCCGAACGCATGCGCGCCGGTGGTGCTGGAATCCCAGGATTTTACACCAAAACGGGCGTGGGCACGGTGATCGCCGAGGGCAAAGAGCACAAGGACTTCCGTGGCGAGACTTATATTTTGGAAGAGGGCATTTTTGCCGATATTTCCATCGTGAAAGCCTGGAAAGCCGACGAGACCGGCAATGCGATTTTCCGCAAAACCGCCCGTAATTTCAACCCACCCGCCGCAATGTGTGGCAAGGTCTGCATCATGGAAGTCGAAGAGATCGTACCAACAGGCAGCCTCGACCCCGATTGCATCCACATGCCCGGCGTCTATGTCCACCGCCTCATTCAGGGCAACCATGAAAAGCGGATTGAACAGCGCACGTTGCGCAAGCGTGAGGAGGCCTAAGCCATGTGGGATCGCAATCAAATGGCGGCACGCGCCGCATTGGAACTCGAAGACGGCACCTATGTGAACCTTGGCATCGGCATCCCGACCTTGGTCCCCAATTTCATCCCCGAAGGCGTCAACGTGACACTTCAGTCTGAAAACGGCATGTTGGGCATGGGCCCCTTCCCCTATGAGGGCGAAGAGGACGCGGACCTGATCAACGCCGGCAAACAGACCATCACCGAACTGCCCAACACCGCCTATTTCGACAGCTCGTTCAGCTTTGGCATGATCCGGGGCGGCAAGATCGCGATGGCGATTTTGGGCGCGATGGAGGTCGATGAGAAAGGCGATTTGGCGAATTGGATGATCCCCGGCAAGCTGGTCAAAGGCATGGGCGGCGCGATGGATTTGGTCGCGGGCGTGGGCCGGGTTGTGGTGGTGATGGACCACACCAACAAACACGGTGAGAGCAAATTGTTGAAGGAATGCACCCTGCCGCTGACCGGGCTGGGCGTGGTCGACCGGGTGATCACCAACCTGGGCGTTTTGGACGTGGTTGAGGGCGGTTTGAAAATCGTCGAATGCGCGGACGGCGTGACCGAGGCCGAGTTGCGCGCCGCGACCGAGGCGACGATTGTCGACTAAGTCCTCTGTGAATATCTAACTTCAAAACAAAGCGCGGCGGCCCAAACGGGTGGCCGCGCATTTTCTTTGCTCCTATTGTTCTAAAATTAGAAACAGCATCATATTCTTGCCCCAATTTGTCGCTAAAACATCGGGAAATCAGGCCACACACAGAGCCCAAAATGTCCATGACCGCCGAGCAGCGTCCCATATCCGCCAAACCTAAGGCACAGAACATGTCCCCACGTTTGCGCGACAGCGCGCTCATGCTGGGCCTTTTGGCCTTGCTTGCGGTGGGGCTGACCGGCGCTGTGACGGCGACAGGATGGGACGAGGTCCGCGCCCAGATCACCAAGCTGTCGATCCCGCAAGGTGCCGCACTTTTGGCGCTCTCGCTGGTCAATTACCTGTTTCGTGGGCTGCGCTGGCACCTCTTTGCCCGCCACCTCGGATTGCCGCTCTCCTTGGCCACCAACCTGCGCCATTTTCTGGGCGGGTTTGCCATGACGGTCACGCCGGGGCGCGTCGGAGAATTGGTGCGGATGCGCTGGATCAAACGCGAAACCGGCTGGGCGTTTGAACGCACCGCACCACTTGTGTTGGTCGACCGGGCCTCTGATCTGGCGGCGATGGCCGTGTTGATGGGGGCGGCGCTTTTGGCCTCAGGCACGCGAATTTCCGGCGGTGTGCCGGTGGTGATGGCCGCGCTTTTGGCGGCGTTTATCGCCACACGCCCCCGGCTTTTGGCCAGCCTCGCCCAATTCGGCCACCGCAGCACGGGCAAGGCCCCGCGGCTGTTCGCCCGCATCCGCCGCGCCGCGCGCTCGCTTGAACCGTTTTCCAAAGGCGGCACCTTGTTTGCGGGTTCGATCCTGGCCCTCTGCGGCTGGTTGGCCGAAGGGGTGGCCTTTTATCTCTTGCTGCATTGGATGGGTGCCGAGGTTCACGTCGCCAGTGCCATCGCAATCTTTTTGTTTGCCACATTGGCGGGCGGGCTGACCGGCGCACCCGGCGGGCTTGGCGGCGCGGAGGCCGCCATGATCGCGCTTTTGTCGCTCGAAGGCGTGCCCTTGGCCATGTCCGTGCCCGCCACCGTCCTCATTCGCCTGACCACGCTTTGGTTCGCCATTCTCATCGGCCTCGTGGTTTTCCCTTTCGCTGAACGCCTGTCAAAGAAGGTCCAACATGACCTGGAATAAACTCACCTACACCGGCTGGGGTCGCGCCCGCGTGGCCTCTGGTTTGGTGGCCCGCCCCGAACGTCTCTCGACCCTGATCCGCGATCTGACTGAGACCCGCGCGCCCGCCTTTGGCATGCGTCGCTCATATGGCGATGTCGCGCTCAATGACGAAGGCCGCGCCTATGACATGACCCGGCTGGACCGGGTGATTGCCTTTGATCCGGCTACCGGGATCGTCGAGGTCGAAGCCGGGATGCCGATCGGCGATCTGGGCCGCGCTTTTGCCAACAAAGGGTGGATTCCGCCGGTGATGCCGGGCACCGGGTTTGCCACGGTCGGCGGCTGTATCGCCAATGATGTACATGGCAAAAACCATCATGTGATGGGCTCCTTTGGCCAACATGTGACCGCGATCACCCTGATCCAAGGTGCGAAAACACGTAAAATAACCCCGAAATCCGCCCCTGATCTGTGGCAGGCCACGGTGGGTGGTCTGGGTCAAACCGGGGTGATTGCGCGCGCGAAAATCCAACTCATGCCCTGCAAAGGCGACATGATGGTGCTGACCGAACGCCGCATTGATGGGTTGGACGCATTTCTTGTGGCCTTTGATGAGAGCCGCACCGACTACACGGTCGGTTGGATCGACGCGACCGCCACCGGCGCGCGGTTGGGGCGTGGAATTTTAGAGGAGGGCGAAATCACCTCCGGCATCAACAAAAGCCGCGATGCGGCAAAATCCGTACCGTTCAATGCCCCGAGCTGGGCGCTGTCGGCCCCCGTGGTGCGGGTGTTCAACGAGCTGTATTTCCGCCGGGTTCCGGCCAAGGGCCGCACCTCCGTCAAACCCATCACTGACCCGTTCTTCCCGCTTGATGCGATCCACAATTGGAACCGGCTCTACGGCAAACGCGGCTTTCACCAATTCCAATGCGTCGTGCCGATGGATCAGATCGAGGTGCTGCGCGCGATGTTGACACGGATCGGCACATCCGGTCTGGCCTCGCCTTTGGCGGTGCTCAAAAAGATGGGCGCGGGGCGCGGCGGCTATATGTCCTTCCCGATGGAGGGCTATACTTTGGCGGTCGATTTCCCCAATCGCGATGGCGCGGAAGAGTTGATTTCCGAACTCACCGATATGGCGCATGACGCAGGCGGGCGGATTTATTTTGCCAAGGACAGCGTGGCCAGCGCCGCACAGATCGCGGGCATGTACCCGGACCAGGACACATGGGCCAAAGCGGTGACAAAAGCCGACCCGGACCGCGCCTTTGAAACAGACCTCGTGCGCCGGTTGGGCCTGCGCGATGGCACAGGAGCGGCATGATGCAACAGAGCTGGATCATTTTGGGCGCAACCTCATCCATGGCGCGTGCGATGGCGCGCAGATTGGCGAAAGAGGGCGCGACCTTGTTTTTATGTGGCCGTGACACGGACGATTTGGCGGCCACGGCGACCGATTGTTTGGCACGCGGTGCTGTGTGCGCCGAAGCGTTGCCCTTTGACGCGCGCGACACCGACACGTTTGCGCCAATTATTGAGCGCGCGACAACGGAAGAGGGCGTGATCAACTGCGCGGTCTTCGTTGGCTCGATGCCGGAACAAGACGCGATTGATGCCGACCCGACGCTGATCGCAGGTGTTGTCACCGACAGCCACACCGGCCCGGCCACTTTTCTGCACATGCTTGCGCCTCACATTGAGGCGCGCGGCCAAGGCACGGTTGTCGGCGTCGGATCGGTGGCGGGCGACCGGGGCCGGATTGGCAATTACGTCTATGGCTCGGCGAAAGCGGGTTTTGCCACCTACCTGTCCGGTCTGCGCAATCGGTTGACGCGCGCGGGCGGCCATGTGGTCACGGTGAAACCGGGGTTTGTCGATACGGCGATGACCTGGGGGATCGAGGGGATGTTTTTGGTCGCCTCGCCCGATGCTGTGGCAGGCGATATTTTGACCGCGGTCGCCAAGAAAAAGAACGTGATCTACACGCCGTTCTTCTGGCGCTACATCATGTTGATCATCCGGCATATCCCGGAATTCATCTTTAAAAAAATGTCGATCTGAGGACGACAGAGAAACAACAAAAAGGGGCCCTTTGCGGCCCATTTGTCATATCTGTTAGTTTTGTGCCCGCACGGCATTGGTGGCAAACACACAACCGTCGGAATAAAGTTCGGGCGGGGTCACGCAGAGGCCCTTGGCCACCTGCCACGCCGCCAAGACTTTCGGGACATAGGCGCGGGTTTCGGCGTAAGGCGGCGGGCCGTTGTTGGATTTGACCGCGTTTTCGCCGGCATTATACCCGGCCAGCGCCAGCGCCACATCGCCATTGAACTCATTGATCAGCCAATCGAGATAGGCAATGCCACCTTTGATGTTTTGATCGGGGTCGGTGGGATCAACGCCAAACCGCGCGGCGGTGTCAGGAATGAGCTGCATCAGCCCCTGCGCCCCTGCCCCGCTCACTGCGTCTTCTTTCCCCGAAGATTCAACCGAAATCACCGCCAAAGCCAAGGCCGGGCTGACCTTGGTGCCGATGGAATGCAGCAACAAGGACGTACCATAGCGATTGGCCAGATCGGTGATCTGTTGAAAGCTGGGTTTTGGCACGGCCCGCGCCTCAGACAGATCCAGCGCCGCCAAAGCCGCGCCGAACCGTTCGGGGCCGGCACCAAACAGATCATGCGGCACCGCGTTCCAATACCACGCCATCAGATCGACACTGGGCGCCTCTGGCAGGCCCTCTGGCACAGCGGTCGGTTTGGGCGGGGCCGTGACGGTTTTCATGCCGGGACGGATTTGCACGGTGATCAGCGTGCCAGCTCCGCCCGTGGGCACACCGATGCGCTTGGGTTTGACGTCCGGCCAAGGCGGGGGCGGAACATAGGTGTTGGGCGCGGTCTCTGGGTCGACCTCTTGCGCCAGGCTGGGCGTTCCCCAAGCGCCAACACATATAAAAGACGTTAGCGCCAAGGCGGCACTCGCCTTAAACCCGATGGCGCAAACTCTGCGCGCAACTGCGGTGATCATGAACATATCTCTGACTTTTACGGCTCGGGGTGGGCACGTCTTTGGCTTCGCGTGCTTTTATTGACCCCAGTTTGGCAAAAATCATGCCTTTCTGCCAGTGATTTAGCGACAATCAGACTCAATCAAATTTGAATTTTAACTCTAAAAACACCAAAAAAGCATTTTTATGCAAAATAGTTAAAATTTTTAATTACATGATTTCAATGTGTTAAGCAGATTATTCCATAAAATTTTCGAGGGTCCAAAAACGTACCAATGCTGCCCAACTCCTGCCCCAGTTCAAAGGCCATATAGCCTCATCAAAAGCAAGACAGAGCGGCACACGGCACGGGAAACGCCAACGCTCCAAACGCTGAGACGTGGAAAAAAATCGAAATGTATCCTTGGAGGGAACACCAATGAAATTCTTCAAACTTGCAAACAAATTCTCCCGCGACGAAGACGGTGCTGTGACCGTTGACTGGGTTGTTCTGACCGCCGCTGTTGTCGGCCTCGGCATCGCCGTTTTGACCTCCGTGTCCGGCGGCACCAAAGCGCTCGGCAACACCATTTCCGGCGATCTCGCAACACGCTCTGTTGTCACCTACTAATCCCAACTCGTACCTGGAGTAACACCAATGAAATTCTTCAAACTTGCAAACAAATTCTCCCGCGACGAAGACGGTGCTGTGACCGTTGACTGGGTTGTTCTGACCGCCGCTGTAGTCGGCCTCGGCATCGCTGTTTTGACCTCCGTGTCCGGCGGCACCAAAGCGCTCGGCAACACCATTTCCGGCGATCTCGCAACACGCTCTGTTGTGGCTTACTAAACACTCTGGCCCTCGGGCCATGGCGACAAAATCAAAAGCCGCGCTCTGGGACAGGGCGCGGCTTTCCTATTGCGCAAAGTCGTGGCATGGATCTGCGCTTTGAACCTGCGCCTTGGTAAAAAGACAACCCGGCCCTTTTACCCGCTTTGTCCCGAAACACGAAAAAATTCACATCCTCGCCGCCCCGCGATCACCAAAATGCCGCATTTGATCGGCACGGTGGCTGGATGGAGCATAAGGGGTGGCCGCTGAAAGCGACCTCAAACCCCGGAAGCAAAGGAAAGACATGATGCGTATTATTTTCGGATTGGTTCTCGTGATTGGGATCGGATTGGCCGGGTTCGCCGTCCATATGACCCGAGGATATATGTCCACCTATCAGGCCGAGTTGAACCGCGAAAAAGAGATGCGGGCCCAGATGATCCAAACGGAGGAGATTTTTGTCACCTCTGCCTTGATCAACTTTGGCGACCCGATCACGCCAGAGATGGTCAAAAAGGTCAGATGGCCGGTCGAAGCCATGCCCGAGGGTGTGTATCGCACCGAAGAAGAACTTTTCCCCGAAGGCCCGGATACGACCCGCGTCGCTTTGCGTGCCATTGAGCCGATGGAACCGCTGATGGCGGTCAAATTGAGCGCCCCTGGCGAAGATGCCGGCGTGGCCACGCGCCTGTCGAAAGGGATGCGGGCTTTTGCGATCAAGGTGGACGTGTCGACAGGCGTCTCTGGTCTGCTACGTCCGGGCGACCGTGTTGACATCTATTGGACCGGCCAATTGCCGGGGTCCAACTCAGACTCGACCAAATTGATCCTGACCTCGATCCCGTTGGTGGCCGTTGATCAGACCGCAAATGGCGAACGCCAATCCTCCACCATCGCCCGCACCGTCACCGTCGAAGCCACCCCCACCCAAGTCGCAGGGCTGGCCACCGCTCAAAGCTCCGGCCGTTTGTCCCTCTCGCTGGTCGGACGCAATGACGATACGGTCGTCGGCGGCGTCGAAGTGGATCAGCGCACGCTTTTGGGCATTGCTGAAGAACAGATCATTGCCGAAAAGCCGAAAGATCAGGTGTGCACGGTACGGACCCGCAAAGGCGCAGAGATCATTGAAATGCCGATCCCCTGTTCAAACTGATCAGGCAGCTCAAAAGACCAAAGGCGGCGGGACACCCAGCCGCCTTTTTTCGGCACTTGCTCGATAACACTCACTATTTCACACAAACCTTGTGACTTATCCACATCACAAACAGCGTTCAACAGATTGATTCTTGCAAAAAAACGCAAATTAACACATGGTTCCCGCAAGTGGACCGAAAGAGTCCGATTTTGAGGCGTGGTCGACAGAGGCAGGATCACATGAAAATGTTGAATATGTTTAAGGCAGCCCTTTTGGGGTGTGCTGTTATCGGTGCAATGACCCAAGGGGCTTTTGCAGACAAACTTCGTGTCATGACCGGCTCTCCCTCGGGCGTTCTAAACGTGCCCATGAACCGCGCGGTCGTGGTCGAAAGTGACGAACCTTTCGCGGAAATTTCTGTGGCCAATGCCGAAATCGCGGATATCTCGACCCTCTCGGATCGCTCGATCTATGTGTTGGGCCGGTCTCCGGGGTTGACGACCATGACGCTTTTGGGCCCGGACGGATCGCTGATCACCAACGTGCAAATTCAGGTGACCCCCGATGTCACCGAATTCAAAGAGCGTCTGCGTCAGATCATGCCGAACGAAAAGATCGAAGTGCGCACGGCCAATGACGGCATCGTTTTGTCGGGCGTGATCACCTCGGTGACGATGATGGAGCGCGCGGTTGAGCTGGCCGAACGCTATGCGCCGGGTCGCGTGTCCAATCTGTTGAACATCGGCGGCACCCAACAGGTGATGTTGAAGGTGCGCTTTGCCGAAATGTCGCGCTCCGTGTCGAAAAATCTGTCCGCCTCGATCAATTCCATCGGCCCGAACATCGGCAGCAGCACGGGCACTTGGCTGAGTGCAGACAACACGCCGACCAAGATCACAGAGAACGGCGCGGTTACGGTCAAAGAAGGCACACTTGGCGCGATGACCATCGGCGGCTCTATTGGTGGCACGGAATTGTCGATCCTGCTGGAAGCCATGGAAGAAAAAGGCGTCGTGCGCACCCTGGCCGAGCCCAACCTGACCGCGCTTTCAGGTCAACAGGCCAAATTTCTGGCCGGTGGCGAATATCCGATCCCGGTGTCGGACAACGACGGCATCTACATCGACTACAAACCCTTTGGTGTTGAACTTGAATTCATCCCGCGGGTGGTCAATGGCGACCAGATCAACCTTGAAATGCGCGCCGCCGTGTCGGGTGTGGACTCCACCGTCAACTATTCGGTCGATGGCTTTACCCTCAACTCCTTCAAACGCCGCGAAACCTCAACAACGGTCGAATTGCGCGACGGGCAGAGCTTTGCCATCGCTGGCCTGTTGCAAGACGATTTCGAAGATCTCGTCGGTCAGGTGCCATGGTTGGGTGACATCCCGGTTTTGGGGGCGCTGTTCCGCTCCACCGATTATTCGCGTCGTCAGTCTGAACTGGTGATCATCGTCACCGCCCATCTTGTCACGCCCGTCAACAGCATGGCCCTCGCGCTTCCGACGGATCGGGTCAAAATCCCGACCGAGAGCGACTTGTTCCTGTTTGGCAAAACCTTCGGCGGCACCTCGGCTCCCAAATCCGGCGCCGCCGCTGAAGTGGCGAAACAGGATTTCTCCGGGTCCTACGGCTATGTGATGGAGTAAGAACATGCGCTTGACTGTAAAACTGACACTCGCGGGTTCTGCCCTTCTCGCCTTTGCTGCCTGTACCGATCAAAAAGCCTTTTCCTCTTGGTATCAAGAGGCCGGCGGCTATGTCGACAATGGCACCTTTGGCAATTCGACCATGAACAACACGCTCGTGCAAACCGGGCAACTCAGCTATGTGATTGATTTGAATGAACGCTTTGCCGCCGAAGTGCCAACAACCGTGAATTTCGAATTCAACTCGGCGATCTTGGACGGCGCGGCGCGCGATGCAATCCGCAAACAGGCGCGTTATATGGCGCAATTCCCCGAAGTGCGATTCCGCGTCTATGGTCACACCGACCTTGTCGGCTCTGACGCCTACAACAAGTCACTCGGCCTCAGACGCGCCAAGGCCGTGGTCGCGGAACTCGCCCGCAACGGCATTTCGCGCGCGCGACTTGAGGCGATGGTGTCTTATGGCGAAACCCAACCGCTGATCGTGACGCAGGACCCAGAGCGCAAGAACCGCCGCACTGTGACCGAAGTTTCTGGTTTTGTAGAAACCGCCAAACTGGTCATGGACAGCCGTTACGCCGAGATCATTCACCGCGAATATATCGAAAGCGCCACGGCACCGTCCGAACTGGTCGATTTCGGCGCGCGTGAAATCGACCCAGGTCAGTAAGCAATCGGCAACATCGTCCCGAATTAGCGAATTATTACGCGATTTCGGCCCTATTGTTGCCCCAGTTGCCCGGCATCTTATCCTCAATGGGAGCAGTCTGTCCGACAATCGAGTCGGGCATACGCGCCAGAGGATCAGAGCCGGGCTTTTCACTTGAAAAGATCTCGTCTCATGTGACGCTGGCGTTCTATAAAAGGACGCATAAAAGCAATGACGAGTGAAACTGCATTGCACAACGACCCGGCCCCACTTGTGGCCTGTACCGTCAGCCGGGACGTGCAAAACTTCGATCTTTTGATCGAAGACATGGAAAGCGAACTGGGTGAATCCTGGGGCGATCTATCCTTTGAGGATGCCAGACAGTTTTTCCGCCAGCCAGAAAGCGGCGGGTTGAAATTTGTCGCCATCGCCCTTGATCAAGAGGACGAAGGCCTTTTGGCCATGATCGCCGACTTGATCAAATCAGCGAAAATTCAAGGCGTTAAGGTCATCCTGATCGCCGACGAAGTCTCGCCGATGGCGCTGCACCAATTGTTGCAATTGGGGGCCGAAGATTTCATCCCCTACCCGCTTCCTGAAAACGCGCTCCACGACGCTATCCTGCGCCTTGATGCTCCGCGCAAGGTCGCAGCCGTCGATTTTATCGACGCCACACGCCCCGCCCCCGCCGCGCCAAAAGGTGCCAATGGCATTGTCCTGCCGGTGCAATCCGTAGCCGGGGGTGCCGGAGCCTCGACCATCGCCGTGAACCTGGCGTGGGAATTGGCGAATATCGAAAAGAAAGGCCCGCAACCGCGCGTGCTGTTGATGGATTTCAACCTGCAATACGGTTCGGTCTCGACCTACCTCGACCTGCCACGCCGCGAGGCCGTGTATGAGTTGTTGTCTTCGACCGACATCATGGATGACGATGCCTTTAAGGGCGCGTTGATGAATTTCAACGACAAATTGTCGGTTCTGACCGCGCCACCGGAAATCCTGCCGCTCGACTTCATCGAGGCGCAGGATGTGGAACGGCTTCTGGCCAAGGCGCGAGCACTGTTTGATTATGTCGTGATCGACATGCCAACGGTGCTGGTGAGCTGGACCGAAACCGTACTCAACGCCGCCGATTTTTACTTTGCGCCCTTTGAGTTGGACCTGCGCTCGGCCCAAAACATTTTGCGTCTGCGCACCGCTTTGCGCGCCGAAGAACTGCCGTTTGAGAAACTGCGTTTCCTGCTCAACCGTGCGCCCAAAGGTATGGATTTGTCGGCCAAGGCGCGGACCAAACGCATGGCCGAGAATCTTGAGATTTCGGTGGATGTGCAATTCCCCGACGGCGGTCGCCCGGTGCGCGATTCCTGTGATCAGGGTCTGCCTTTGGGCATTGAAGCCACCAAGAACCCGCTGCGCAAAGAGATCCAAAAACTTGCCGCGTCCATTCACGCGCATCAAACCGAACAGCTTGAAGCTGCGGAATAAAAAACGCCCCCGCCGGGGCCTTGAGGAACGATCAGATGTTTTCGAGATACAAAAAGTCCGAGACCCAAAAGGCCGAACTGGTTGCAAAATCGGTAGCCCAAACGCGCGCCGCCAAACCGTCCGATCCTGCCCCTGTCGCACCTGCGCCGAAAGAGGCCACAGTTTCCAAGTCCCTGCGTCGCGAATCCACCCAAGCCGCACAGGTCGTGCCGCAGGACAAGGAACGCCGGCGCAAGGAACGTCTGAGCGACATCAAGGTCGAGATGCACAAGCGCCTGTTGGAAGACCTCAACCTGGGTGCCTTGGAAACCGCGGGCGAAAAGGAACTTCGGGCGGAAATCACTGAAATCACTGCGGAATTTCTGGCCGATCAGGGTTTGGTCCTGAACCGCGAAGAGCGCCTGTCGCTCAATCAGGACCTCTATGACGAGGTGCGCGGCCTCGGCCCGCTTGAAACCCTTTTGAAAGACGACACGGTCAACGATATTCTGGTCAACGGCCCGCAACAGATTTTCGTTGAACGCAACGGCAAGCTGATGCTGTCGGACATCACGTTCAAAGACGAAAAGCACCTGTTGCGGATCATCGACAAAATCGTCTCCGCCGTGGGGCGCCGGGTCGATGAATCCAACCCCTATGTTGACGCCCGTCTCGCAGATGGGTCGCGTTTCAACGCCATGGTGCCACCTGTGGCCGTGGACGGGTCGCTCGTCTCCATTCGTAAGTTCAAAAAAGAAAAACTGGCGATTGACGATCTGGTCCGCTTTGGCGCGTTCACCGAAGAAATGGCCGCCTATCTTCAGGCCGCCGTCTCGACCCGCCTCAATGTCATCGTGTCAGGCGGGACGGGGTCGGGGAAAACCACCACGCTCAACGCGCTCTCCTCGTTCATCGACAATGACGAACGCATCCTGACCATCGAGGACACCGCCGAACTTCAATTGCAACAGACCCATGTCGGTCGGATGGAAAGCCGTCCGGCCAACGTCGAGGGCAAAGGTGCCGTGACCCAGCGCGACTGTCTGCGCAACGCTTTGCGGATGCGCCCGGACCGGATCATCGTCGGGGAAACCCGTGGCGAAGAGGTGATCGACATGTTGCAGGCGATGAACACCGGCCACGATGGGTCGATGACCACGATCCACGCCAACTCGGCGCGCGATGGTGTGTCGCGTCTGGAAAACATGATCGCCATGGCCGGGATCGAAATGCCGCTCAAAGCGGTGCGTTCGCAAATCTCTTCGGCTGTGAACCTGATCGTGCAGGCCTCGCGCCTACAAGACGGCTCACGCCGCATGGTTTCGATCACCGAGATCACCGGGATGGAAGGCGATGTGATTTCCATGCAGGAAGTGTTCCGCTTTCAACGCACCGGGCTGACGCCAGACAATAAAATCATCGGTCACTTCACCGCAACCGGCGTGCGCAGCCACTTTTCCGAGCGCTTCCGCATGTGGGGCTATGATCTGCCGCATTCCATTTTTGATCCCACAACCCCCCGCTGACATAGGAGTTTGACACCATGGTCCTGTCCATAGAACCGCTCATCTACGGCGTCATTTTCATCGCCGTGCTCCTTTTGGTTGAGGGGATTTATCTGACGGTGTTCGGCAAATCCATTTCGCTGAACTCCAAGGTGAACCGCCGTTTTGAGCTTTTGGAAAAAGGCACGGGCGACCGCGAAGCTGTGCTCAATCAACTGCGCAAAGAGATGGGTCAACACCTGCAATCGCGGCAAATCCCGCTTTATTCGATCCTGGCCGAAAAGGCCCAAAAGGCAAATATCGCCTTTTCGCCGCCGCAACTGATCATGCTGATGGGCTTTTTGGGCATGGTCGCCTTTGTTGGTCTCTCGATCGGGACCGCGACCTCCGCACCGATCCGCGTGGCCGTGTCGGTCGCCATGGGGGTCGGCGGCGTGTTCGTTTGGATTCAAGGCAAGGCCAAAAAGCGCCTTGCCATGATCGAAGAGCAACTGCCCGATGCGGTCGAATTGATGGTGCGCTCCTTGCGTGTGGGCCACCCGTTTTCCAACGCCTTGACGATTGTCGCCAAAGAAGTGCCCGATCCTTTGGGCACCGAAATGGGCGTCATCGCGGATGAGTCCGCCTATGGGCGTGACGTCGGTGAAGCGCTCAAGGATATGGCAGAACGGCTCGATATGCAGGATTTGCGTTTTTTGGCCGTCGCCGTGGCGATCCAACAGCAATCGGGCGGCAACTTGGCCGAGGTGCTCGAAGGTCTCTCGAAAGTGATCCGCTCGCGCTTCAAACTGTTCCGCCGGGTGAAGGCCATCACCGCCGAGGCGAAATGGTCGGGCAACTTCTTGTCGGCCTTCCCGGTCGGCGCGCTCATCCTGATCTCGGTGACCAAACCCACCTACTTTGACACCGTCAAAGACACTGCGGTCTTTATCCCCGCCTGTCTGGTCGTCGCGGGCTTTCTCATCGCCAATCTTTTCGTCATGCGTTCCCTTGTGAACATCAAGGTTTGACACGGACAGGACACAGATCATGCAACAGATTTTCACATCCATCCTCGGCGATCAACTTGGCCCTTTTGGTCCGCTGATCCTGATCGGCACCTTGGGGGCCGTGCTGATTTTGGTCGCCCTGCCGTCACTTTTGAAGAAAAAGAACGACCCGATGGATCGCCTGCGCGCGCAATCGGAGGCGGCCAAACCCAATGGCGGCAAAAAGGCTGCCAGACTGCGCACGGACAACAGCAAGGGCGCGTCTCTGGCCAAATATTCCGCCTTTCTTGAACCGCAAAACGAAGAAGAATATTCTGCCGCTCAGCTCAAGATGATCCAAGCCGGCTATCGTTCCAAAAACGCTGTGCGGATCTTTCACTTCTCGCAATTTGCCCTTGGCCTCGGCGCTTTGGCCTTTGGCGTGCTCTACGCCATGCTCAAATCCACCCAACAGGACATGACGCCGAAATCCCTGATCCTGACCGTGCTTTTGCCCGCCTGTATCGGCTATATGGCGCCAAAATATTGGGTCACCCGCCGGATCGAAGCGCGCAAAGAGGAAATCATCAACGGCTTTCCTGACGCGCTCGATTTGATGCTGGTCTGTGTCGAAGCCGGGCAATCGCTTGACCAATCCATCATCCGGGTGGCCCGTGAAATCCGCTCCGGCTTTCCCGCGCTTGCAGATGAATTTGAAATCGTGTCCTATGAGATCAAAGCCGGTAAAGACAAATCCGTCGTGCTCAAAGACATGGCCGAACGCTGCGGTGTGGCCGATGTGGCCTCTTTCGTCACCGTCCTGATCCAGTCGCAACAATTCGGCACCTCGATCGCCGATGCGCTTCGAATTTATGCGGGGGAAATGCGGGATAAACGTGTGATGCGCGCCGAAGAGACCGCAAACAAGTTGCCTACCAAGATGACCCTTGCCACAATGATGTTGACCGTGCCGCCGCTGTTGATCATTTTGATCGGCCCGTCGGTCTATGACATCTACACGCTGCTCAACGAGACCGAATTCTGATCTCGCCATAAAGCCGCCGCAACCAATAAGGGACACCATGTCTCACCGCTTTTCGCGTCGCCCCTCTCGGACACCGGGCGGCGCGCGCGCCATGCCCCTTCTGGCCGTCTCGCTGGTCGCAGCGCTGTCCGCCTGTGGCACAGACGGCCTGAAACCTTTGAAAGACGCGGGTCCCTACGCCCCGGTCGGCGTCAAAACCTCTGAGGCCTCGGTTGACGGGCTTTTGGTTGGGCATCGCCTGATGGCGGCGGGCGAATATGAGTTGGCGCTCAAGGCCTATTACCGCGCCGCCGCCCACCAAGGCATGACCGTCGACACGCTCTCCGCCATTGGCTCCGCCAAACTGCGGCTGGGGCGTTTGGGGCAAGCCGAAAGCGATCTGCGCAAAGCCATCAAAATCGAAGATGACTTTGTGCCCGCCTGGAACAACCTCGGTGTCGTGTTGATGGAGACCGGCCAATATGGCGAAGCCGAGCGGGTGTTTCGCACCGCCTATGCGCTCGACAGTGGCCAATCTGCCGAAATTCGCGATAATTTACGCTTGGCGCTCGCAAAATTGGAAAATCCTGCGTATATTCCCGAGGATGAGAGCGATTTCGTCTTGGTGCGACGCGGGACAGGAGAGTATCTTATCCTTGCGCGTTAAACGGTGGGCCTGAGATCCGAAAACGGACCGGCCTGACAAAACCGACAAGACGTAAGCAGAGCAGTTAAAAAGAGGTGGCAGGCACCATGAACACGATTATCAATCGCAATATTTGCGTGATTTCCCTCGCAGTTGTCGGCAGTCTCGCCCTTTCGGCCTGTCAAAAGCCCTTTGGGGGCGATGTGCGGCGCGCGGACACTTCGGTCAACGCGATTGATGGCACAGGCCTGTCCGACATCATGCTGAATGCGGCCGACCCGAACGAGGCCGTGTCCTATTTCATGCGCGCCTCAAGTGAAAACCCGGACCGGATTGATCTTCAGCGCGGCTTGGCCATGTCCTTTGTCCGGGCTGGTCAAAATGAGGCTGCGGTGAAAACCTGGGGAACCCTGATCACCCATAAAGAGTCCACCTTGGACGACCGCGTCGATTATGCCGATGCCTTGATCCGCACCGGGGACTGGAAAGGCGCCGAAGCACAGCTTGACAGCGTGCCGCCGACCCATGAAACCTACAAACGTTACCGCCTAGAAGCGATGGTGGCCGACAGCAACCAGGAATGGAAAAACGCCGATAGTTTCTATCAGACCGCCGTTGGCCTGACCACGAAACCCTCCGGTGTTCTGAACAACTGGGGCTATTCGAAACTGACCCGTGGCGATTACAAAGAGGCCGAAAAACTCTTTGCTCAGGCGATCACCTATGATCCCTCGCTGTTCACCGCCAAAAACAACCTGATCCTCGCCCGTGGCGCGCAGGGCAAATACGATTTGCCGGTGATGGAAGCCACGCAAGTGGAGCGGGCGCAGTTGCTTTACACCCTCGGCCTTGCGGCGGTGAAAGCGGGCGATGTGACCATCGGCAAAGGGTTGATCAAAGAGGCCATCGACACCCATCCGCAGCATTTCGAAGCCGCTGTGCGCAGCCTGCGCGCGCTCGAATCCAACGTCTCAAACCTCTAAACCGCAGATGATGATCACCCTGCCCGCCTCGGCTGCGCTTTGGTTTTTGCTGCCGGTCGCTTTCGTGTCTTTCATCGCCGCCTTCAATGATTTGAAACGGATGAAATTGCCAAACCCTGTGGTTGTGGCTTTGGGGCTGATTTATGTGATCCTCGGTCCCTTTGTTGTGCCGTTTGAGCAATATCTTTGGGGCTTTGCCCATGGCTTTGTGATGTATTTCGTCGGCATGTTGGCCTTTGCCTATCTGGGCGTTGGCGCGGGTGACGGTAAATTTGCCGCCGCCATGTCGATGTTCATCCCGCTTGCCGATGCCACGCTGGTTCTGTCGCTGTTTGCGGCGTTTCTACTGGGCGCGTTTTTGGCGCACCGGGCCTTGCGCGCGATGCCTGTTGTGCGCCGCGCCACCCCGGATTGGGTGTCGTGGGAGCATAAGAAATTCCCGATGGGATTGGCGCTTGCGGGCACGATGATCTGCTATCTGGCACTTGCGGGTTTTCGCTGATCCTCACTTCACAATCGGATAGACCAACATCGTATCGTCACGCAGCGGCGGACGCAGCACCAGCCCCGCGGTCTCAAGCGCCGCCAAAGCATTGCGTTCGATTTCGGCATCCAACGGGCAAGTCGGTATGATGATGGCATCGGCATTCTCAATCCCCGGCGTGCCCGAATAATACCATGGTGCGCCGCCTTTGAGCGGCTCAAACCCGCCCAAAATCCAAATGCCAGAGGCAATATCGGCGACAAAAAACTGGCTGTCCTGGGGAAAGTTGAACGGCGGCTGTTTCAACCGATCCGCCATATAGCTGTGCATCGCCACATCGCCCGATTGCAGGGTGCAGCGCGGCAGGGTCTCGCCCAAAAACGTCACCGGTTTGAACAGGTCATCTTCGACCACATAAGGCGCAAGTTGAGGCAAATCATCAACCATCACCACACGCCCCAAAACCGTCGCCGTGCGTTGCGTTTTGACAAAGACGTCGCGCAGCTCGGCGCGGGTTTTAAACTGTGGCGCATAGTCCAGAGCCTTGGTGGCGAGGTGGCGAAACGGGCTGGTGACGATGTTTTGAAACGACGGTGTGATCAGCGCGAAAGAGACCAAAGCCAGCCCCGCCACGGCATTGCGCGCATCGGCATTGAACACCACCCGCCGACCACTTTCAGGGCGCAGCGCCAAGAGGTAAATGGCCAGCAACATCAACCATTTGGGATCATTCCCAAAGTTTTGATAGGTGACATAGACAAAGCCCGGTGCCAACAGAAACAGCACCAAACCCGCCCGGTCCTGCCCGGCTTGCCTGAGCACGATCACCGACAGGATCAGCGCCAAAGAGCCGATCATAAAGCGTGGCCCATTGATCACCTCCATCAGTGGCGCACCGGGGGCGGCGCGGGTGTCTGAGCGGGTCACGGACAACAGATCACTTACATAGGCCGGAAAGAAATCGACGCCATAAATCGCCACAATCACGCCCGCAATCACCCCCCCGGTGAGCACCCCGACCCAAAGGCTGCGCCATGCGCCGCGCAGCACAAAAGCGAATGCAATCGGCGCAACGAAAGCGACAAAATATGTGGGTTTCAAAAGCGCCAAAGCGGCCAGCATCGCGCCCACGATCATCCCGTCCAGCACCCCGTCCATCCTCGGAGCCTTTGCGTCGTCATGCGGCGGCAACGCGGCCAAAAGAATGGCAATAAACGCCGCAGCCCAAGCCCAGCGATTGTAATACATCGAGACCGAAAGCGCGGTGATGTTTTCGCCATGCACCAAGGACAGGACCATGCTCACCGTCACAAAGCCAAAGCCCCAAGCGGTCAGACCAGAGAGCCGCGAGACAGCCACGCGCCCGATCATCGGTGCCAAAAGCACAGCGATCAAAACCTGCCCTGCAATAAACGCCTGGCCAAGCCCGAGACCCGCCTTGGCAAAGCCCACAGCCGGCAAAAACGCGAAAATTCCGATCGGCGTTGAAAAATCGAGATGCGGCACCTGGCCTGTGAGCATCCGCAACACGATCTCGATCATATGCGCCGTGTCGCCCTCATGCCGCCCAATATACAGCCCACCCTTGGCAAGCCCCACACCGCCAAAGATAAGGATCAAAATCGCGAGAAATGCCGCGTATTTTAGCGGGGAAATCTTCGTCATCGGGCCTGCCTCATTCATTTTTGCGAAAGGTTATGGCCAAACACTCGAAATGCAAAGGCCACTCGGGTCGCGCGCGTGAAAATGTTGGCATTTGGGCGCGGGGATTCGTACAGTTGCGCCAAGAAACATCCGAACCCCCACCAAAGGGGTCTGCCAGTGCGACCGAGGGATCAGAGCATCAGATGAACATGGAAACCACGCCCAATGTGATCGCCCCACCCGCCCCAAGACAGGTCAGTGACACCGGCCTGTCCCCGGTGATGATGCGCGACATCGTGTTGAAAACCATGTTTCGCACCCATCTCGAACAGGTCTCTCGCCTGGCCTCCGCTCTGGCCCTGCCGGTCTCTGTGATCCAGATTTTGGTCGACACCGCGCGCGAACAGGGTTTGATCGAAGCCACCGGCACATTGCACGCGGGCGCGGGGTCTGAAATGGGGTTTCGCCTTTCAGACACCGGCAAGGCGCGCGCTTTGGACGCGCTGTCGCAATCCGAATATTACGGCGCGATGCCGATCCCGCTTGAGGTCTACGCCGAACAGGTCAAACGCCAATCGGTCCGTAATATGAAGGTCACGCGAGACGCGCTTTTGGGGGCAATGGGCCACCTCATCCTGCCGCCGATGCTGTTGGACCAATTGGGGCCTGCGGTCGGTGCGGGCCGTTCGATCCTGATGTACGGACCGCCGGGCAACGGGAAATCGTCGATCTCAAACGGCATTCGTGACGCCCTTGGCGATCTGATTTATGTGCCGCGCGCGATTGAATATAACGGTTCGGTCATCACGGTCTATGACCCGTTGATGCATGTGAAACGCGAGGAGGCCGAGGATGAGGCCACCGCTCTGCGTCGTACCGCCAACCGATTTGATCGTCGCTATGTGCGCTGTGAGCGGCCTTCGGTGATCACGGGCGGCGAGCTGTCGCTCGACATGTTGGATCTGGTCTACAACCCGACTGCGCGCACCTACCAAGCACCGCTTCAGCTCAAATCCACCGGCGGGATTTTCATCGTCGATGACCTTGGTCGCCAAGAGGAACCGCCGCAAAAACTGGTCAACCGTTGGATCGTGCCGCTTGAGGAAAACAAAGATATTCTGGCGCTGCAATCGGGGGAAAAATTCGAAGTGCCGTTTGACACTTTGGTGATTTTTTCCACCAACTTCCACCCGAACAAAATCTTTGATACCGCCGCGTTGCGCCGGATTTTCTATAAGATCAAAATCGACGGGCCGGATCAGGCGGGCTTTCTCAAAATCTTCGCCATGGTTGCCCGCAGGAAAAAGATGCCGCTGGATGAAGCCTCTTTGCTTTACCTGTTGAAAACCAAATACCCGACCATCGACAATGTCTACGCCAATTATCAGCCGACATTTTTGATTGATCAGATCATTTCGATCTGCGAATTCGAGGGCATCCCCTACCAGATGACGCCAGAGCTGATCGACCGTGCATGGGCGAACATGTTCGTGGAAGAAAGCGACTTCGCGCATTGAGGCAGGATGCGGGGGCCAGCCCCCGCAGACCCCCGGGATATTTTCGGACAAAAGAAGCGCAGGTTTCGCTTTTCAAAGCAACGCGGCGCGGTCATCCTTTCCGCAACTTAGGGAGGATATTGTATGACGAAGATCGGCATTGCTGGTGTGGGCCGGATGGGCAGCGGGATGCTGGCCAACATGCGCGCAGCGGGGATTGACGTGGGCGGCTTTGACATCCGCCCCGAAAGCAACTTTCCCACCCTGCCCGTCACCTCGGATGTGGCCGCCTTTGCCGCCGAACTTGAGACCTTGCTCACCGTGGTGCGCGATGCGGTTCAGACCGACGAGGTTCTGTTTGGCACGCAAGGGTTTGTCAGCCGCGCGCCGCATTTGAAAACCGTGGTGATTTGCTCCACGCTCTCCCCCAACTATGTGCGCGGCCTACGCACCCGCGTCCCCGCCCATATCGCACTTGTCGATGCGCCGATGTCGGGGGCCGAAGTGGGCGCACGCGAGGGCACGTTGGCCTTTATGATCGGCGGGGAAGAGGCGGAGGTGGCCGCGTTGATGCCGCTGCTTGAGGCGATGGGGCAAAACATTCACCACATGGGCGGTTTTGGCGACGGGATGCAAACAAAGGTGTTGAACAACCTGCTCTGTGCCTCGCACACCGCCATGTCGCGGCTGGTGTTGGACTGGGCTGATCAGACCGGCGTCGATCGCGACAAACTTTTGGGCCTGATCGAAACCGCAACAGGGCAAAATTGGTTTACCTCGCGCTTCGATCAGATCGAATTTGCCAAACACGGGTTTGAACCGAACAACACGCTGGGCATTTTGGTCAAGGATGTCACCTGCGCACTGGACGCCGCTCCGGAGGGCGCGGATACGTCGCTGCCCGAGGTGGTCCGCGCGACAATGCGCAGTCTTACACCCATTGAATGAGGGAAAAGAGGCCCCTCGGGGCCTCTAAAACGCCGTCTCAGGCGGTGAGGCCTTCGGGTTCGGCAAAGCCGTGACTGCGGCAGCAGGCGGTCAAGGTGTTGGCCAGAAGGCAGGCGATGGTCATCGGGCCGACGCCGCCCGGAACCGGGGTGATCGCACCTGCAACCGTAGAGGCAGAGGTGAAATCGACATCACCGACAAGCCGCGATTTGCCCTCGCCTTTTTCAGGCGCAGGAATACGGTTGATGCCCACATCAATCACCGTGGCACCCGGTTTGATCCAATCGCCTTGGACAAAATTTGCCCGCCCCACGGCGGCCACCACGATGTCGGCGCGGCGCACGACCTCAGGCAAATCCTTGGTCCGCGAATGGGCGATGGTGACGGTGCAGCTATCGCCAAGCAAAAGTTGCGCCATCGGTTTGCCGACGATATTCGAACGGCCAATCACCACGGCATTGAGCCCCGACAGCGATCCATGATGATCACGCAGCATCATCAAACACCCAAGCGGCGTACAGGGCACCATGGCCTTTTGTCCGGTGCTCAACAGGCCGACGTTGGAAATATGAAACCCATCGACATCCTTGGCCGGGTCAATCGCGTTGATCACCAAAGCCTCGTTGAGATGGTCAGGCAGCGGCAATTGCACGAGGATGCCATGCACATCTTTATCGGCATTGAGCGCCTCGATCAGCGCCAAAAGATCGACTTCTGAGGTCTCGGCGGGGAGTTTGTGCTCATAGGAGTTCATCCCCACTTCGACGGTCATTTTGCCCTTGGAGCGCACATAGACCTCGGAGGCGGGATCATCGCCCACCAGCACAACGGCCAGTCCCGGCGTCACCCCCATCGCCTCTTTGAGGCGGGCCACATGGGTCGCGACTTTGTCACGCACGGAGGCGGCAAAGACTTTTCCGTCGATCAAGGTTGCACTCATCTACTCTTCTCCGGTTCCGATCACGCGCTCTTCGCGTGCGATCATGGCTTCGATCATCTGGGACCACATCCCGCGCGCCAGATCGGGGTCAAACCCGGCCTCCTGCGCGCTCTGGGCCACTCGGTCCAAAACCTCCGACACCCGCGTCTCAATCCGCGCAACCATCCCCTCGCCGGGCTTCAATTCTGCGGCGCGGTCGACATGGGACTGACGGGTCGCCAAAAGCGCAATCAGCTTGCGATCAATCTGGTCGATCTGCTGGCGCAACTCGGCCATGGTCGCGATGTCTTTGGGGGGCTTGAGAGTCATGAGGGTCCTTTCAAACGCGCTTTAGCATGCGAGGCCAAAAGGCGAAAGCCCCGCGCGCCCTCTTGTCGCCCAAAGAAAAACCGCGCCTTTCACGGGCGCGGTTTCTTTGGTTTTTTAAGGTTCATGCGGTGGGTTCAGGTTCCATCCCGCTGTCGTCTTTTGGCTTTTTCGTCGTCTTCGGAATCGCCATCACAGAGGGCGTATTGCCAAGCCCGGTTGAGCTGTCGTCATCGTCACCGCGATTGAGCGGCTCGCCTGCAATCACTTTCTGGATCTCAACGCCCGTGAGGGTCTCGTATTCCAAAAGCCCCTGCGCGAGATTTTCAAGCTCATGTGCCTTCTCGGTCAGGATGCGTTTTGCCGTGGCATAGCCGGTGTCGACGATCTCTTTGACTTTATCGTCGATCAGCTTTTGCGTCGCACCAGAATGGTTGGTTCCACCGCCGTAATTGCCAAGATAACTGTCTTGTTCATTGGCGTAATCGACATAGCCCAGCTCTTCGGAAAAGCCGAATTGCGTGACCATGGCGCGGGCAATCCGCGAGGCCTGTTGGATGTCAGAAGACGCGCCGGAGGTGACGTTTTCTTTGCCAAAGATCAATTCTTCGGCCACACGACCGCCCATCGCCATGGCGATTTTAGAGGTGTATTTGGTGTAGCTGACCGAAAGCTGATCGCGTTCCGGCAAAGACAGAACCAGACCCAAGGCCCGACCGCGCGGGATGATCGTCGCTTTGTGGATCGGATCATGCTGCGGCACGTTGAGGCCGACAATGGCGTGGCCCGCTTCGTGATAGGCGGTCAGTTTTTTCTCGTCCTCGGTCATCACCATGGAGCGACGTTCCGCCCCCATCATGACCTTGTCCTTGGCGTTTTCGAAATCTTCCATCATCACCTGACGGCGACCGATGCGCGCGGCGGTCAAAGCCGCCTCGTTCACAAGGTTGGCCAGATCAGCACCGGAAAAGCCCGGCGTGCCGCGCGCGATGATGCGCAGGTCGACATTGGCACCCAGCGGCACTTTGCGCGCATGCACGGCGAGGATTTTCTCGCGGCCTTTGATGTCCGGGTTCGGCACTTGCACCTGACGGTCAAAACGACCGGGACGCAACAGCGCCGGGTCCAACACGTCAGGGCGGTTGGTTGCGGCAACGATGATGATGCCTTCGTTCGCCTCAAACCCGTCCATTTCCACAAGCAACTGGTTCAACGTCTGTTCGCGCTCATCATTACCGCCACCGTAGCCTGCGCCACGCGAGCGACCGACGGCGTCGATTTCGTCAATAAACACGATACAGGGGGCGTTTTTCTTACCCTGTTCAAACATGTCACGCACCCGGCTTGCACCGACACCGACGAACATCTCAACAAAGTCAGAGCCGGAGATGGTAAAGAACGGCACACCCGCTTCGCCGGCAATGGCACGCGCCAAAAGGGTTTTACCCGTACCCGGAGGACCAACAAGCAAAGCGCCTTTCGGGATTTTACCACCAAGGGCCGAGAATTTTTGCGGGTTGCGCAGGAATTCGACGATCTCTTCGAGTTCCTCTTTCGCCTCATCAATGCCCGCGACATCATCAAAGGTCACGCGGCCATGCTTTTCAGTCAAAAGTTTGGCTTTCGATTTGCCAAACCCCATCGCGCCGCCTTTGCCGCCGCCCTGCATCCGGTTCATGAAGAAAATCCAAACGCCGATGATCAAGATAAACGGCAGGAAGGAAATCAGGATCGGCATCAAGCCGCTTTCTTCCTGTGGCTCGCCTTTCACCGTCACGCCTTTGTCGACCAATTCTTTGACCAAGGTGTTGTCACCCGGGTTGATCGCATATTTGCGGCGGTTGTCGTCGCCGGTGAAATAGACCCGCTCGCCGTCAATATCGACTGCGGAGACAGAGCCATCATCAACCTTCGACATGAACTCGGAATAGGACACAACGTCAGATGACATCGACGATTGATTGCCGCCCAGCACCTGAAACAGCGCCAGAACCAGCATCAGAAGCACGAGCCAGAAGGCAAGATTGCGTGCGTTACCCAAGGGGGATCTCCTCGAAATTTTGGACGCCCCCGCTTGCGCGAAAGCCTTTCCTCTAAAATAGGCATCGGGCGGCTAAGTTCAATGCGATAAAAGCGTTGTAAAAAAGTCGCCTTTTGGCTGGGCCAACCGCAAGGTGGCGGGGCCGTAACGCACAAGCGGGGCTGAAATCAACGTATTGCCGTCAAACACCGCAGGCGAAGCCGAAAGTGTTTCGCGCGGCGGCGCACCGTCTGGCAACTCCCCCAGTTGCAACAATCCGTCCTGACCCAGGGCACGCACGATTAGTTCTTTATCCTCAATACCTTCAACGATCCAGCGCCCATCCCAAACCGCCCCCGGAACCGCCACGGTATGCGCCACGGCGGCATGTTCGCGGGTCAATCGAAAGCTCTCTTTGCCGCCCAAAAGCCGCACGCCATGCAGGGTCGCATCGCGCCCGCGCATCATCGCAGAAAGGAATTCTTGTAGTTTCATGCCCCTTGGACCGTAGTCAGCCGAGGCAATCCACCGCAGGGCATGGGCGACAAGACGCCGGTTTATTTCCGGCGCACCCTCGGCAAAACGGCGTCGATTGAGGATCAAATCGCCCTGATCTTCGCTCACACAGTCGAGCGCATGGTCATGCGTGGCGAAATCAAGCGCCGATCGCACCTGTCCCAAATGGTCCATCACCCGACCAACAACGTGGATGTCGATGCCGAGTTTACTGAGTTCTTCCATGGCGCGGCGCGCCTTGATCCGGTCAAACGCTTCGTTGTCATTGCTTGGATCATCAATCCACGGCTGACGCAGATCGCGCAGATATTGCCGCAGTTCAAACCGCTCCTGCATCAACAAAGGCCGCACCCATGTGATCCCGTCCGAGACCCTTCGGCGCTGCATCCCGGTCAAGCCGTCAATGCCCGAAGCGCGCGCAAGGCGCATAAAAAACGTCTCCGCCTGATCGTCGGCAGTGTGCGCCAGAGCAATGGTATTGATGCCCTCTGCCTTGGCCCAATCTGCCATCAAACGGTAGCGCGCACGACGGGCGGCGTCTTGCAGATTGCCCTGCCCGCTCCAGCCGGACCAGGTGAGCGTGGTGTGTTTGACCTGAAGCTTTTGCGCCACCTCAGAAACAAACCGCGCTTCCTCAGCGGCCTCGGGCCGCAGCCCATGATTGACCGTCACGGCCCAAAGGCGGATTTTCTCTTCTTCGGCCCATTCCGCCATCAGATGCAGCAAAGCCATGCTGTCACCGCCACCCGACACCGCCACGGCAAGCTGGTCGGGCTTGTCATAGGCAAATGCGGTGGCCACGAAATGCTTGAGCATCGCCTGCTTTGCGGTGACCTCACTCATCGGAGCCCTGCCCCTTTTGACGGGTTTCTTACATTGGCCTTACTGACAGCCAAGCGCCTGCGCCTCGCTCACGGCAGCAGCGGCTGCGTCCGACCCCGCAAAGCGTGATTGCACCTCGCCGTACATCACACAGCCTTTGTCAACCTGCCCGAGCGTGCCCAAAGACCCGGCCAAACGCAAAAGCGCCTCTGGCGCGCGCTCGCCGTCTGGGCTGCCGGAAAAACTATCGAGATAGGCGCGGGCCGCATCCGCTGTTTGGCCCAAGGCCGCATAGGATTCACCGCGCATAAAATGCGCCTCTCCGGTCAGGTATCCGCCGGTGTAGCTTTGGGCAAAATTGGCAAATGCCGTGGCGGCCTGCGCGTATTCACCATTGGTGTAAAGCGCCATGGCCGCGTCATAATCGGATTGTTCGGCCATCGCCAAATCGCCGCCACCCTCCATCGCGGGTTCAGACCCCGGTCCGGTGACAACCACATCGCTTGCCCCCGTGGCTCCGCCCAGAGGCGTGAGCGGCGGCAACGATCCGACGTCACAGCCGCTTTCCAATTCACAGAGCCGAAAGTTCAGATCGTCCAACTGGTTGGTGCCATCTTTCACCACCTGATCGACGCGAAATTCCAACCCTTCGACCTTGGCCGTGAGATTGGCCAAAGCCGCCTCCATCAGGTCCACACGTTCCAGCGTGGACGCGCCCGCAAATTGCGTATTGGGCGCGCCTGTGGTGGACAATTCGCGTTTGAGCTTGGCGATTTCGACCGACAGCACCGCCGCTTCTTGGCGAATATCGGCCAAGGTCTGGGCCTCTTGCGCAAAACCCGCCCCGCCCAGCATAGAAAGGGCAAGTGCCGCCCCAAAGATCACGCGTTTCATCGCTCTCGCCCTCTCTCTATTGTCTTGTTCAGCTGACGCCAGCGCCCGCCGCCAGGACGGTCACAGCACGACGATTCTGCGAATAGCAGCTCTCATCCGAACAGACCGCAAGCGGGCGCTCTTTGCCATAGGGGATGGTTTTGAGGCGCGAGGGGTTGATGCCTTGGCTGATCAGGAATTCCTGAACCGAGGCGGCGCGGCGGGCAGAGAGTGCAAAGTTATAATCGCGCGTGCCCTGCTCGTCGGCGTGGCCTTCGATAATGGCACTATACGCTTGGTTGTCCAAAAGCCATGTCGCTTGGCCTGCCAAAATCGTGCGCGCCTCGGGTGAGAGGGTCGATTGGTCGATGGCAAACAAAACGCGGTCACCCACGGTTTGGTTGAAATAGGCAACCGATTTCGGATCAGAGGCAGAGCCGGCCATCGCGCCATCCGCGCCATAACCATTGGCGCCCGCACCGGCGCCGCCATCCCCAAAACGGCCCGGATTGGTACAGGCGGTCAGGCCCAGAGCCGCGACCAAAAACAGGGCGCGAGGCACGGAACGGGTCATGGAGCGGGTCATGAATTTAGAGGTCTGTGTCGTAGACATGGTGGACATTGGGATCATCCTTTGAGGAAGCTCAAACTGTTGTTTTTCTGACTATAGCACTCTCACCCGGCCTTGGGGAGAGGTCCGGGGTTTATTTCAAAAGCGGCGACCAAGCGGGATCAGACGCCCCGGTATTGGTCGGTACGCGTTTCAGGTTGCGGCCCGAAATATCAACCGAATAGAGCGCACTGGCCCCGCCCGCGCCCTGACTTTCGCGGGTGAACATGATCACCCGGCCATTGGGGGCCCAGCTTGGCCCCTCGTCCAGAAAAGATGCGGTCAAAAGCCGTTCTTCGGAGCCATCCGTGCGCATCACGCCGATGTGGAACCGACCTTCGTTTTGCTTGGTGAAGGCAATCAAATCGCCGCGCGGCGACCAGATGGGCGTGCCATACCGGCCCTTGCCATTGGAAATCCGCCGCGCCTCACCGCCGCCTGCGGGCATGATGTAAAGCTGCTGCGTACCAGAGCGATCCGATTCAAACACGATCTGCGAGCCGTCCGGCGAAAACGACGGCGCGGTTTCAATCGCGGGCGTGTTGGTCAGCCGGGTCGTTTGGCCGCTGGCAATATCCATGCGGTAAAGATCCGTGTTGGTGCCCGTGGACATCGAATAGACGATAGATTGACCATCGGGGGCAAAACGCGGTGCAAAGGTCACGGCCTCGGCGGGCACGGGCAAGCGCGTGCGCGTCACGGTGCCGACATCCAGCATGGTGATCTGCGGCCGGCCTGTTTCATAAGAGGTGTAAAGTACGCGGTCTCCCGTGGGCGAGAAGCGCGGCGCAAAGACGATATAGCTGTCATCCGTCAGATATTGCAAACCCGCGCCATCGTAATCCATCACCCCAAGGCGTTTTTTGCGGTCATTCTTTGGCCCGGTCTCAGAGACAAACACCACCCGGCTGTCGAAATACCCGCCCTCGCCGGTGATCCGGGAATAGACCACATCGGAGACCTTATGGGCGATCCGACGCCAACTTGCAGTGGAGCCGCCAAGCTGCAAACCGCCGCCCAGAGGCGCTTCGGCGTAAATATCGAACACCCGGAATTTCACCACAAGATTGCCACCTGCATCCGTGCCCACGGCCCCGGTCACAAGCCCCTGCGCATTGATCGCTTTCCAATCGGCATATTGCACCGGGGAGGCGAAATTGGTGACCTTGGAAATATGCGCCGACGGCGGGATTTCACGGAACAACCCGGTGCCCACCAAATCGGCGGCGATCACATCGGAAATCTGCTGCGCGTATTCCGCCGCCTGTGGTGTCTCGGCAATGAAATCCGGGATCGCCAATGGCAAGGGCTCGATCACCCCGCGCGTGATGTCGAGTTGCAGCGGCCCGGGGTCCTGCGCCAACATGGGCGAGGCCGTGCCGAAAGACAGCGCCAGAGCGCAAACCAAAGAACCGGCCAGTGTCGTCAGGCGAAAGGGAAGCGGGCGTATCATTTAAACCTCATCTGTTCGGGATCGAACGTCATTTCGATATTGCGCCAATGGTCATACTTGTCGACCGGCAATGGAAAACCACGCGCGCCACAGCGGATAATTGCGCGGCGTGCCACTTCAAAGGCACTTTGAGCGCCAGCATCGGTGCCGCCCTCATGGCCCAACAGGGTGATGGAACCGGCTTGCGGCGTGCCATCTTCGTTCATCGCGACACCGACGGTGATCTTGGTGCGCATCGCGTCCGTCGACATCGCGCCGACGTTCCAACATTGCGACACCGCCACGCGCATGCCTTCGCGCTCGCCCCCGGTCAGGGGCGGCCCCACCGGACGTTTCGGCGCGGCGGGTGTTTCGGCGGCTTCGGCGGCCAAAGCGGCGGCGGCCTCGGCGGCAGCATTGGCCACAGCATCCGCCGGATCTGTTTTCGGCGTCTCAGGCTTGGGAGTTGCCGGTTTGGGCGTCTCAGGCTTTGGCGTCTGCGCCGGTTTTTGCGCCGCCGCCGCTTGCGCCGCCAAATTGGCCGGGCGGGATTTTGGGCGCGGCGAGGTCGACATGCCCGACGGCTTTTCCGCCTCGGTCACAATCTCTGTCGTCGTCTCTTGCGGCGCGGCTTTTTCCTGGGTCTGCTCCACGATCTTCTCAGCCTCAGCCGTGTCAGAGGGGGCCTCGACCGGGGCATCCGAAATCTCCGGCTGCGGCTCGGGCGTGGACACGACCTGATCGGAAATACGCGGCACCGGACGCGGCGTCGGTTTGCGATCGGGACTATCCGGCAGGCCCGCACCGGGGTCTTCCAGGGAGAGTTCCGGTTCGGCCTGTGGGCTGGGCGGGGTTGGATCGACATTGACCGGTGCGGGCAAGCTCTCGCTGACCTCCGGGCGCGGCTCAGGCACGTCTGGCGGCGGCGCATCCGAGGGCTGAACCTCGGGCGTGCTGTCCTCGACGGGGGTCGGCGCGGGCGCCGCTTCGGCCACAGGGGCCTTCAATGCCTCGGCCTCGGCAAACGTGTCGGGCGCGGTGCTTGTGGCGCTCAGTGCGGCAAATTCCGCCTCCGAAATCAACGCAACTTCCTGAACGTCAACGGACTCCGTTTGCTTCGGCGAGAGGAACATCCCACCGAAAATCATATAGGCAATGAGGCCCAAATGGCCCGCGCCGGAGATATATTGGCCTGTGTTCACGCCATATGCCCTTTAGTTTCCGGCCCCATCAAGGCGCGGACCGCCTTGCTCCGTCACCAAACCGATCTTGCGAAAGCCCGCGGCATTGAGCGCGCCCATGATCTGCGCCACGCGCTCATAGGTCACCGACCCGTCGGCGCGCAGGAAAATCTTGTCATCCTGACGCTCTGCGGCAATCGCGCGCAACTTCGTCACCAGATCGGCCTCATCTTCCTCGTTGGACATCAACAACACCCGACCATCGGCGGTTAGCGTGATGCTCAACGGTTCCTCTTCCTCTTGCGGCAAGGCGGTGGCGGCGGTTTCTGGCAACTCGATCGGCACACCCACGGTCATCATCGGTGCCGCGACCATGAAGATGATCAACAGCACCAGCATGACGTCAACGAAGGGCGTGACGTTGATCTCGCTCATCGCTGCCGGACGACGGCGGCCGCGACGGCCTCCCTTGCCCTGTTTTTGAACCACTCCTGCGCCCATCTTAGCTGTCCAATTCGCGCGAGAGGATGGTGGCGAATTCGTCGGCAAAGGCCTCATACCCACCCAAAATGCGGTCGCTGTCGGCGTTGAGTTTATTGTAGAAAATCACCGCCGGAATAGCGGCCAAAAGACCCAAAGCGGTGGCGAGCAAGGCCTCCGCAATCCCCGGTGCCACAACGGCCAAGTTGGTCGATTGCGCCATGGCGATGTCTTCAAAGGCGGTTTTGATGCCCCAAACGGTGCCGAAGAGACCGATAAAAGGCCCGGTCGAGCCGACCGTGGCCAAAAAGGACAGGCCCGCGTTCATGTTTTCGGCCTCTTTCGAAATCGCCACATCCATCGAACGATCAATGCGCGATTGCGCGCCCGCGATCAGCCCGCCGTCAGCTTTGTGCGAGCGCCGCCATTCGGTCATCCCGGCGGCAAACACCCGTTCGGGTGCAGAGATAGGATTGCCCTGAAGCTGGTCATAGAGCTCATCCAAAGGCTCGCCCGACCAGAACGAATGATCAAACGCATCGGCTTCGGCCCGCGCTTTGCGAAAGGCGATGAATTTTTGCACGATGATTGACCATGACCAAAACGAAGCCACGATCAATAGGATCATCACGATTTTCACAATGAAGGTTGCGCGCATGAAAAGCGCCAGCAGGGAGAAATCGATCTCCTGCGCCATAGCAAGGGTATTTTGGTCCATGAACCTGCTCTTTTGTTCCGCTTAAAACGTTGCCTGAGTGCCTGACGATTGGTCGCCAGATCATTTTGGTGGGCCGTCTTTGTACAGCTCTCATCTTAACCCAAGATTTACCTGATCGTCAGGGCACACGCCAACACTAACCTGTGAGGCAGGGCGTAAAATCGGAGAATTTTCGCAGTTTAGTGCAGATTTCGGCGAAGAATCGCCGGAAGACGCGCCGGATGCCCTGTGGCGGATAATGTGACGATGGTCACAACTGCCTCAAACAGCACCTCTTGGCCTCGTTTGACCCCCTGTTCGACCACAATCCGCGCGCCAGTGAGGGCCTTCAGCCGGGTTTCGACCGTCAAATCGTCATCGAATTTGGCCGGAGACAGGTAATCCGCCTCGACCCGGCGCACCGCAAACACCAAGCCCTCATCGGCCTTCAAAGCCACCTGATCGACACCCAACTCGCGCACCCATTCGGTCCGCGCGCGTTCGATATATTTGAGGTAATTGGCGTAATAGACGATGCCCGCCAGATCGGTGTCCTCATAATAGACATGGACAGGAAAAATATGGGTCATCGCATCGCCTTATCTCGGGGCTTTGGGGAGTGCCCTTGGTTTAAAGGCTCAAGGGATAGCTCGCAAGCCCGTCATAGATCGGACCATCCGCACTGAGCGTCGATTGGATCATCTCAAACTGCGTGGGCCGGAATCTGGGCCAGGTGAACGCACCTTTGGTGGCCAAAAGCAGGTCTAAATCCGCCCGCTCCGATGGCGCAATCCGGTGAAACCGGCGCAATGAGATATGCGGGCGAAACCGTTCATGTGACAGTGCGATGCCCACCGCCCGCGCCGCTTTGCGTATCTTTTGCCGCAGATCGCTCAACGCCGCATCGGGCGCAATCGCCGCAAACAAAAGTCGCGGCTTGTCGCCGCCAAACAGGTTCAGCCCGGTCACAGTCAACTGAGGGGATGGCGCGTAAATCGCCGCAAGCTCCTCATGCAGCTCGGCCAAAACCGCCTCTGGTTGATCCTCTAAGAACGCCAAGGTGACATGCATGTTCTCGGCCCGAACCGCTCGGCCAAACCGCAGACCCAAGGTAATATCTTCCAACCGATCCGTCAGATCAGTCGGCAAAGGCAGCGCCACAAAGGCCCGCATCAGCCCGCCATTACCCGCGCATAAAGCCTGAGCGCATGGGAGGCATCGCGGGCAGACGGCGGCAACATCGGATCATAGGCGGCGCGCAACAGATTCGCCACATCCGGGCGGATCACCGTGCCCGCGGGCGACAGCGCCAAGGGGCTGTCTTGGGTAAAGGCCGTGTCGGACCAGAGCAGCATCGCCTGCACCGCCTGCGACAGCGCGATCACTTCGGCGGGGACCTCCGCCATCGCGTCGCTCATGCGCACAAAGGTAAAGCACGCCTTGATTGCCCCCGCATCATCAAACCGAAACGCACGATATTGATGGGCGTTCTTGGCCTGAAGTGTCTCCACCCGCGCCGCCAAATCGGGGATCAGATCGCCCATATGCGGCACATCCAAAAGCTCGGCCCAATCGGACAGGAAAAACATCATCAGGTTTGTGCCCAACTCCGGGTCCACGTCCTCGATCCGGTGCCCGGCGATGGCGATACAGGCCTCGATCGCGCTTTTGATCACGCTCAGCGTCTCGTCTTCGACACCAAACACCACCGGCGCAATTGGCCGCCCCCAACGGGCAAAAACATAGTCCCCACTTGCGCGCGTGAAAAACGCTTCAACCTGTTCCGGTGTGGTCGGTTCCGTGCTGTCCGTACTCATAGTTACTCCGCCGTCTGGTCCACAGCTTGCTCTGCCCTGCCACGCTCCGGCACAGCAATACCACGTTGCGCCATGATGCTCAAAAGCGACGCCGGAATGGGCCGACAACCGCAGTGGGCGGTATGTTCCAAATGCCACGTCAGGCGCTCTTCGGTGGTTGGATTTTTGTCCATCGGGTGGGCTGCATGCCACTCTTTGTTCAGTTTGCTCATTGATCTCGCTCCCCTGATTATGCATGCGGTAACATGCCTTGCGGCTTTGTCCAATCCTCATATTTTGACAAGCCCCACAGACCAAAACCGCCTCAGCCCTTGCACTGGGCGCGGGGCTCTGCATAACTCACCCCCAACACCGCATTTCGGCATCAGCGAGGGCCCCATGAGCAAGAAAATCTATATCCTGAATGGGCCGAACCTCAATCTTTTGGGCAAACGCCAGCCCGAAATTTACGGCGCGGATACTTTGGCCGATGTCGAGGCGCTCTGTGCCCGCGAGGCCGTCACACAGGGGCTCGACATTGTTTTTGCCCAGTCGAACCATGAGGGCGAGATCATTGATCTGATCCATGAAGCACGCGATGCAGCCCAAGGCATTGTGATCAACCCCGCCGCCTATACCCACACCTCGGTCGCCATTCTGGACGCGTTGAACACGTTCGACGGCCCGGTGATTGAGGTCCACATCTCGCAGGTCCACAAACGCGAAGCTTTCCGCCACCATTCCTATGTGTCGATGCGCGCCGATGCGGTGATGGCCGGGTTTGGGGTCCATGGCTATGTCTTGGCGGTGGCCCATATGGGCAAGCTATTGGGATAAGCCCCTCACCCGCCAAACAGTTCCGGCTGATCCGGGCGGTTTGGAACCCGCATCCCCAGATGGTGCCATGATTTTTGCGTCAACATCCGGCCCCGCGGGGTGCGTTGGATCAGGCCCTGTTGCAACAAATAGGGTTCGATCACATCCTCAATCGCATCGCGGCTCTCCGACAAGGCGGCGGCGAGGGTTTCAACGCCCACCGGCCCACCTTGGTAATTCTCCGCGATCAAGCGCAAATACCGCCGGTCCGCGCCATCAAGGCCCAAAAGGTCCACCCCCAGTCGCGTCAGAGACCGGTCGGCCAGCTCTTTGGAAATCCGCCCACCGCCTTCGACCACGGCAAAATCCACCACCCGGCGGAGCAACCGCCCGGCAATACGCGGCGTGCCACGAGCGCGTTTGGCGATTTCAAGCGCGCCTGCGTCCTCGGTCGGAATATCCAAAAGCCGCGCGCCACGGGTGACGATTTCATGCAACTCCTGCGTGGTGTAAAATTGCAGCCGCGTCGGAATGCCAAAACGATCGCGCAACGGCGTGGTCAAAAGCCCCAACCGGGTGGTCGCGCCGACCAGCGTGAAGGGTTGCAATTCGATGCGTACCGTACGCGCGGCGGGGCCTTCGCCGATCACAAGATCAAGCTCGAAATCCTCCATCGCAGGATAGAGAATTTCCTCGACCACCGGGTTCATCCGGTGAATTTCGTCGATGAACAACACGTCCCGCGCATCCAGATTGGTCAGGATCGCCGCCAAATCGCCCGCGCGTGCCAAAACCGGCCCAGAGGTCATTTTGAAATTCACGCCCAATTCGCGCGCCATGATTTGCGCCAGCGTAGTTTTGCCCAATCCCGGCGGGCCGTGGAACAACACATGGTCCATCGCCTCTTCGCGCATCCGGGCGCTCTCTATGAACACGGCCAAGTTGGCGCGCGCCTCTTGTTGGCCGATGAATTCGCTCAACACCTGAGGGCGCAGGGCGCGATCGGCGTCCCCAAGCTTGTCTTCGGGGCGGCGATCTGGACGCAGAGTTGGGTCGGGTTGGTCCATCGGTTACCCTTTCGGCGCAAGCAATTTGAGCGCCGCACGGATCAGCGTGGAGGTGTCGGCGTCCGGCGCATCTTGGGCGGATTGCGCCACGGCTTGAACCGCATCTGAGGGCGAATACCCGAGGTTTTGCAGCGCAGACATCGCCTCAGCCTCAGAGGAGGCATTGGGTTTTGGCACGGAGGCTTTGGCAACGCGGGGTTTCGGCGCGGGCGCGTCGGTCTCGATCACCTCGTCCATCTCGGGCGCCTCGGCCAAACTCTTGGCCAATGTACCGCCCATCGCCATGACGGCGGGGGCTTTGTCTTTCAATTCATTGACCACGCGCTGCGCAATCTTCGGCCCGACGCCGGGCGCGGCCTTGACCGCGTTCCAATCGCCCAAGGCAATCGCGCGGCCCGTGGCCTCCGGCCCCAATGTGCCCAACACCGCCATCGCAGCCTTTGATCCGATGCCCTGAACCGAGATCAACAACCGATACCATTCCTTTTCCAACAGTGAGGAAAAGCCGAACAGTTGCATCAGATCTTCGCGCACCAACATGTCGGTATAAAGCGACACGGGCGCGCCCCGCCCCGGCAGGCTCATCCGGGTGCGTTCGTTGATATGGACGATATAACCGACACCGCGCACGTCGATCATCACATGATCCGTGCCGATATAGTCGATGACGCCTGTTAATTTACCAATCATGCTGAGGCCCTTTTGACCGCATCCGCAAGGCGGGAATTTGAACGTGCATGGAAAGAATGACAGATTGCAATGGCCAGCGCATCCACTGCATCCGCACCTGCCAGCTTTGCACCGGGCAATTGCAGCTTGATCATATGCTCGACCTGTTGCTTGGCGGCGTGGCCGACGCCAACCACCGCCTTTTTCACCGCATTCGGGGCATATTCGCCAATCGGCAACCCCGCGCGCGCCGGAGCCAAAAGCGCAACGGCACGGGCTTGGCCGAGTTTGAGCGTGGCAACAGCGTCTTTGTTCACGAACGTCTGCTCCACCGCGGCGCAATCGGGTGCGTAGGTGGCGACCACGTCGGTGAGTTGATCAAACAGCGACAAAAGCCGGGTCGCGAGATCGTCGGTGGCCAAGGAATGACAAATGCCATTGGCCACATGGCTGATGCGCGAGCCTTGAACATCAATGATGCCCCAGCCCATATTGCGCAGCCCCGGGTCGATGCCCATCACTCGCATTGCTTCATCCTGCTCTTTTGTTTTTGGTTAAAAGAGGGTTAGCACGAAACAAGAACATTTGCCAAGGCAAAGCTGTCTTTGAGGGCTGATTGGTCCGCGCGTTGGGGAGATGGCACAACCGCTCTGTGTGGGATCAAAGCGTGAGATCAAACATGTGAAAACCCGCACCGGAGGGGGTGCGGGTTTTGACGTGGATGGGACATAAGGCGGCGCATTGGGGAAACAGCCGCGTTTAGGCCCCGGAATATCTTTGCTTTAGCGCAGCAACATCTTGCCCTGAATCGCGAGCCAGACCGTGATCGGATCTGCGGCCATGACCCATGCGCCCGCTTGTTCGATCACCGTGCCAGAGGCAAGATCGTTGACGCGGTTGGTGTAGGTGGCCCCGCCAAGCGTTGCATAAAGCACCGCCTTGAAAGCGATCACACCGCCAAGGGCAAAAAAGGCAAGGTGCAAAGGACGTCGCATGCCGCGGCGGCGCGGACGTGCGATGATCAGGCCATCTTGGTTAACGGAATACACGACACCATGGCTGAGGGCACGACGGCGCGCCTCGATTTTGGTGACTCTTTTCTCTAATTGCTGCGAACCGGCGTAAGCCATGGCAGCCTCCTCATACATCGGCCCCCACCGACAATGACAAGATTGCGGCGAAATGTGGCGAAAATGGGGCAGGATGTCCCAAAACAGGCAAAACCATGGCTTTTCCCGCTATTTTTAGGAAACGCGCGCCATAGTCAGTGTCGTCCAGTCAACAATCTCCGTGCGATCCACAAGATTAAATCCAGAGCGTGTATAAACCGAAATCACGTCATCGGCCTGCGGGTTGAGAATCCCCGAGAGAATCACATAGCCACCGGGCTGAACATGGGCCGCCATATCAGGCGCGAGGGCCACAAGCGGGCCTTTGAGGATATTGGCAAAGACCAAATCAAAGGGCGCGGCCTCGGCCAGGTCTTTATGGTTAAAGCCCGCCGCCTCAAGACACAGAACACGCCCCGTCAGATCATTGGCATCGACATTACTTTGCGCCACATCGACGGCCACTTCATCAATGTCAGAGGCCAAGACCACCTTGTCCGACACTTTGGCCGCAGCCATGCCCAACACGGCGGTGCCACAGCCAATGTCGGCGACGTTGTCAAAACGCTTACCCGCGTCCAGCAAGGCATCGAGTGCGCGCAAACAGCCCAGAGTGGTGCCGTGATGTCCAGTGCCAAAGGCCATCGCCGCCTCGATCAAAAGACCGATCTTGCCCTCGGGCAATTTATCGGCGTCATGGCCGCCATAGACGAAAAACCGTCCCGCCTCGACCGGCGACAGATCCCGGCGCACTTTCGCGACCCAATCTGTGTCCGGCACTTCGGAGATGATAAAATCCCGTGCGCCGTGCATTTTGGCCAAAAGCGCCAGTTCGATGTCATCGGGGGCGTCGGTGAAATAGGCCGCGACCTCCCAAAGCCCTGAGCCGTCTTCCATTTCAAACACGCCCACGCCGGTCGGCTCCGGCATAATGGTCTCAAGCGCCTCGCCCAAGGCATCGGCTTTGGCTTTGGCGTCGGTTTTGGTAAAGGCGGTGTAAGTGGTCATCATGGCTCTCCGGTTGGCTTGATCCCGGTGTAACGCGTTTGGGACAGCCCGTGTTGATTGTTTTTCTGAACATCCGTTCCCGTGGCAGAGGACGGCAAAAGCGAGCGCCGTGCCCGGCGTTCTGACCGCTTTAGGTCGAAGTTTCTGACGACTCAAGGGTTGGGAGAGCGATAACTGCGCGCAACAAAAGATACACCTTTGCTATAGCTTTACGCACCCACCTTATTCTTTGGCATTTCCACAACAAAACGCCCCCCTATTTACAGTTTTCGTCGCCAAAATTGCAGCTCTGCCTTGACCAAGACCAAAGGGAAGCAGATCGTCATCAAAGCTTCCCACCTGTTTCATAGTGATCCTCGCGTACCTGTATTCAAGACACGTGTTTCGGCAGTCCACTTTCGGCAGTCCACATTCAAATCAGGCTAAAGCCATGCTCTCCCATGTTCCATATTCCCGGCGCTACGTCGCCGTTCCCTATTTCACGTTCGCATTTTTGATCGGCTTTCTTGCTTGGCAAATTTGCGTCAAACTTGGCATCTCGCTTAGAGATGATCCGATCGTGCTTTTAAGACTTTTCGCCCAAACGTTGATCTGGGGATGTCTGGTCTATGCGCTCGCGGCAACGGCGCTGTTGAGCGCTGTGGTTTGGACACTCTCCACCCGGCTTGATTTCAGCCTGCAGCGCAAAAAACAACAGATGAAACTCAGCTTGGTTTTTTTCATCGGCGGGATTTGCCTTTCCGTTTTCGGGATTGTCATGAACCTGACAGACACCCCGCCTTTGGACGCCCTGTATATCCCGCTGCACCGTCTGGATCTGTAAGCGGCGGGCCGTAAGCGCAGGGGGCCATAAACGCAGGAGGCCGTGGGTTACGACAGACCCGCATCCACCCCGACACTGATCGGACAGCTCACGCCTGTTCCGCCGATCCCGCAATAGCCTTGGGGATTTTTGGCGAGATACTGTTGATGATAGGCTTCGGCATAATAAAACGCCCCCGCAGGCGACACTTCCGTCGTGATCGCGCCAAAGCCCTTGTCCTGCAACAACACATTGTAGCCCGCAAGGCTCGTCTCCGCGGCGTGATATTGGTCAGGCGTGGTGTAATAAATGCCAGACCGATATTGCGTACCCCGATCATTGCCTTGGCGCATCCCCTGGGTCGGATCGTGATTTTCCCAAAACACCGAAAGCAGCGCCTCAAAGCTGATCTTGGTGGGATCATAGACCACACGCACCACCTCATTGTGGCCGGTTTTGCCGGAACAGACCTCTTCATATGTCGGGTTGGGCGTATAGCCCGCACTGTAGCCCACGGCGGTGTTGATCACCCCCGGCACCTGCCAAAAAATGCGCTCAACGCCCCAAAAGCAGCCCATGCCAAACACCGCCTCTTCCAGCCCCGCAGCGAGAGGTTCGATCAAAGGACGGTGAAAAACGAAATGCTCGGTCGCTGTCGGGATCGGCGTCGAACGCCCGGCGAGCGCCTCATCAGGCCTAGGCATGGACAATTTCTTGGTCAGGGCACCGAACATCGCACATCTCCATTTTTACCGTTTCATCCCGGAATATAGGCCAAACCACGGATCAAACCAGAGCCAGAGTCACTCTGCCCAATCATTTGGCCGATCACTCAGCGGGTGTTGTTGCGCGCACCACTGGTAAAAACCGCCATTCATTGCCCTTTTCGGGATGGCGCGGAATGAGCGATGCCAAGCCCAAAGACACCATCGCCATCGCCGCTGCCAAGATGAACACCGCGTCCGGCGAAACCACCCAAAGATAGCCCAAAAGCGCAGGCAAAAACACCGCGGCAATGTGGTTGATCGTAAAGGCCACGGCGGCGGTGGGCGCGATGTCTTGCGGGTCTGCGATCTTTTGGAAATAGGTTTTGAGCGCGAAGGCCAAGCCAAACAGCATATGATCAATGACATAAAGCGTCGCCGCGATCACCACGCCCCAGCCCAGCCAATAAATGCCGCCATAGGCCAGAAACACCAAAGTCAGGCCGATATATTCAAACATCAACACGAAGCGTTCGCCTTTGCGAGCAACGATTTTACCCATGAACGGCGCGACCAGCATATTGGCAACAAAGTTGATCAAAAACAACGCCGTGACCTGATGCACTTCAAAACCGAATTTCTCGACCATCATGAAAGCGGCGAAGACGACAAAAATCTGCCGCCGCGCACCCGCCATGAATTGCAGCGCGTAATAGAGGCCGTAACGGCGTTTGAGCACGAAACTTTTGGTTTGCGGATGCGGTGCTTGAAATTGCGGATAGGCAAGAAAGGCGAACACTGCGACCACCGCCGTGAACCCGCCCGACACCATGTAGACAAACCCATAGGACAGATCGAAGCTCTTCCACGTCACCACCAAAAGCCCGTAGGCCACCAATGAGGCCGCAGACCCCGCCGCCACAAGCCGCCCGATCACAATCGGCGCGCGCTCTTTCGAGAGCCACTGCAGTTGCAACGATTGGTTCACGGTCTCAAAATAGTGAAAGCCGATGGATGACAACATGGTGATGGTCAAAATCCCGCCCAAGGAGGGGAAAAACGCCGTCACAGCCGTGGCCACGCCCAAAAGCAAAAGTGCCGCAATCCCCAACACCTGTTCGCGGATGAACATGATCAAGGCGATCACGCCGATGGCCAGAAATCCGGGAATTTCGCGCACCGAATGCAACCATCCGATTTCCACCCCGGTGAACCCGGCCGCCTCGATGACAAAGTTATTGAGGAGCGCATTCCATGTGGCAAAGGCCACCGGCATGGCGAAAGCCATAAGGAACAACAGCGATTCGGGCCTGCGCCAGAGCGGCAGCGACCCGGTTTCAGAGAGGGGGATCGGCATTTTTTTCATCCCATTCCCTTACGGCGCGATTCGGGTTTTGGATAGCTAGAATTCTTGCACACCCCCCTACGCGCCCACAGGCTCCCTTGGCAAAGCCAAAGAGGTTCAGATGCATTCAAACATGCGAAACCATGTGATTTAGATCAAGGCACGCCCCTGCCCTACCTCTAAACTCAGTCAAATTTCGCGCGCGAGGAGAGCAACACCATGGACATTTTGGCCCTTGTCGAACGGATCGGCGAAAGCCCAACCGCAGCACTATTTGGCCTGATCACTGGCCTCATTTTTGGCGTCTCAGCGCAGAGATCGCAGTTTTGCCTGCGTGCCGCGACGGTCGAATTCGCCCATGGCAAAGGCATCGACGGCAGGCTCGGGCCAAAAGTGGCCGTTTGGCTTTTGACCCTCTCGACCGCCATCGTTTGGGTGCAGGGCGCGCAAATGCTGGGCCTGTTTCGCGCCTCTGATGCGCGCATCATGGCCGTGCCCGGATCATGGTCCGGGGCCGTCATCGGCGGGTTGATGTTTGGCGCAGGCATGGTGTTGTCGCGCGGCTGTTCGGGTCGGCTTTTGGTCTTGGCCTCCACCGGGAATCTGCGCTCTGTCGTCTCCGGCCTGATCTTTGCCGTCACCGCCCAAATGAGCCTCCACGGCATCCTCGCGCCATACCGTGACAGATTGGCCAGCCTGTCGATCACGCCCGGCGGAGAAAACATCAACCTTTTGAATGCCTTACACCTTCCTTCAGGCACAGGGCTGGTGCTTGGCCTGGCCTTCGCCGCCCTCGCGTTATACCTCGCCGCCCGCCATCAGATCGGGCCAAAGACGTGGATTTTCGCCTCCGGTGTCGGCTTTTCGGTCGCGGTCGGCTGGGTGCTCACATGGTCCCTGGCACAAATCGCCTTTGATCCGGTGCCCGTCACCTCGGCCACATTTTCCGGGCCCTCCGCCAACACGCTGATGTTTTTCCTGGACCGAGGCGCGGTGTTGGAATTTGACGTCGGCCTCGTCCCCGGCGTGGTGCTTGGGGCGTTTTTGGCCTCGATGATCTCGGGCGAATTCCGTTGGCAGAGCTTTGAGTCCGTCCCCGTCATGCGCAAGTCGATGATGGGCGCGGCGCTGATGGGCTTTGGCGCCATGCTTGCCGGCGGCTGCGCCATCGGCAATGGCGTCACGGGCGGATCGGTCTTTGCCGCAACGGCATGGCTGGCGCTCGTGAGCATGTGGGCTGGCGCGATCGCCACGACGCTCGTGTTTGACCGCCAAGCGAATCCGGCGCTGGCCTGCTAACGCCGCCCCTTCTTTTGTCCGTCAATATCCTGAGGTGAATTGTGCCACAGGCACAAGAGGGGCAAAGCCCCCTTGTGTGATCAACATGCGGGCAAAGCCCCCGCCTCACCAAAACGACTGCGGATCAATGTCGATCTGAAGCCGGATCGTGCTTGGCCATTTCACCTGCCCGACCCACGCGCTGATCGCCGCTTGCAACGGCACGGTTTTCTCCGCCTTGATCAACAACCGCACCCGATGTTTGCCGCGCACCCGCGCAATCGGTGCAGGCGCGGGGCCATAGAGTTGCGCGCCCGCGCGACTCAGCGGCCCGGCCATCCGCGCAAGATGATTGGCCACATCCATCACCTGCGCCACATCCGGCCCCGACAGGATAATGCCCGCCATCCGACCATAGGGCGGCACCCCGGCCATTTTGCGCTCGGCCGCCTCGGCCCGCCAAAACCCCTCCTCATCGCCGGCAATGATCGCCCGGATCACCGGGTGTTCAGGCTGATAGGTCTGCAACAAAGCCACGCCTTTTTTCGCCGCCCGCCCGGCGCGGCCCGCCACTTGCCGCATCAATTGAAACGTATGTTCAGCGGCGCGCAGGTCCGACCCTTGCAGCCCCAGATCGGCATCAATCACACCGACCAAGGTGAGGTTCGGGAAGTTATGACCTTTGGCGACGAGTTGCGTGCCAATGATGATGTCGGTGTCGCCCTGCGCGATCTGGCGGATTTGGTCCTTGAGCGCGCGCGCCGAGGCGAAGAGATCGGAGGACAGCACCGCGCATTTGGCCTCCGGGAACCGCTCCGCCACCTCTTCGGCCAACCGTTCGACACCGGGGCCAACCGGGGCCAATCGCCCCTCGACCTTGCACAACGGACAGGCCGTGGGCATCGGTTTGGTTTCGCCGCATTGGTGGCACATCAGGCGGCCCAGAAAGCGGTGTTCAACCATGCGCGCATCGCAGTGATCACAGGCAATTTGGTGGCCACAGGCCCGGCAGATCGTCACCGGGGCAAAGCCACGCCGGTTGAGGAACAACAGGCTTTGCTCGCCCAAGTCCATCCGTTTGCGCACAGAGCGCGCCAGAGCTTCGGAGATGAATTGTGTCGATGGAAGTTTCTCGCCCCGCATGTCCAAAGCGTGCATATCGGGCATCACCGCCGGGCCAAATCGGCTTTCAAGATCAAGGCGTTGGTATTTCCCCGCCTCGACATTGGCCCAGGTTTCAAGCGAGGGCGTGGCCGAGGCCAAAACCACGGCGGCGGAACACAAGGACGCGCGCAGCACCGCCATATCGCGGGCGTTGTAAAGCACGCCGTCCTCTTGTTTATACGACCCGTCATGTTCCTCATCGACCACGATCAGGCCAAGATTTTGGAACGGCAAAAACAACGCAGACCGCGCGCCGATCACCACCTGTGCGCCGCCAATCCCGACCATTTTCCACACCCGTCGGCGTTCGGTCATGGTCACGCCCGAATGCCATTCGGCGGGGCGCGCGCCAAAACGGTCCTCGAACCGGGTCAGAAATTCCGCCGTCAGGGCGATCTCTGGCAAAAGCACCAAAGCCTGACGGCCCTTGGCGAGACAGGCGGCGACGGCTTCCAAATAGACCTCGGTCTTGCCCGACCCGGTGACGCCCTTCAAAAGCGTGGTGGAATAGGCCTCGGCGGACACGGCTTTGCGCAGCGCCATGGCGGCCGCGGTTTGGGCGTCGGTCAAGTCTTTGCCGGGGGCACTCGCATCCAATCGCGGATAGGGCAGATCGCGCGGGCAATCTTCCTCACGCACAGCCCCTGAGGGCACCATGCCTTTGATCACCGAAGGCGTCACCCCCGCCGTTTCGGCCAATTCTTTCAGGGTGAAAGACAGCCCGCCGTATTCTTCTAATGTCTCAATCACACGCGAGCGGGCTTCGGTTTCGCGCGGCGGGCGGCCTGTCCCACGTAGGTAAACCTTGCGCATCGACGGCGGGTTCATCAGTCCCGGCGCGCGGGTCGCAAGCCGCAGCATCGCGGTCATTGGCGTGAGCGTATAGGCGGCGGTCTTTTCCAAAAACTGCCGCATCTCATCGCGCATCGGCGCAACATCCAACACATGCGACACGGAACGGGCCTTTTTCAGGTCAAACCCACCGGCCCCCGGCCCCCAGACACAGCCCAACACTTTGCGCGGGCCAAGCGGCACTTCGACAAAGGCGCCGCGCGCCACGCCGCCCTCGGGCGCCTTGTAATCAAGGAGCCGGTCAATCGGTTCGGTCGTCAACACCGCGACCAACGCGCCGTCAAGATACTGCTCTGCCTCATCCATGAGAGTGTGATACGGCTTTTGACCGATCCTCGCCAGACCCCCTTTCTTAGAGCGCTAACATGCACTATGACTCCCCCGTAAATTCAGGCGCATGAAGAGGAGCCGCCCCATGAAATTCTTTGTCGATACTGCAGATGTGGATGCAATCCGCGAACTCAACGACCTTGGCTTTGTGGACGGAGTCACCACCAACCCGTCGCTGATCAAGAAATCCGGTCGTGACATTTTGGAAGTGACCAAAGAGATTTGCGACTTGGTCGATGGTCCGGTGTCAGCCGAAGTGGTGGCGCTTGATTTCGACAGCATGGTCGCCGAAGGCCGCAAACTGGCGACGATTGCCGACAATGTCGTGATCAAACTGCCGTTGACGCTCGACGGGTTGAAAGCCTGTAAATTGCTCTCTGGTGAGGGCCACAAAATCAACGTGACCCTGTGTTTCTCCGCCAACCAAGCCTTGCTCGCCGCCAAAGCGGGTGCGACCTATATTTCGCCCTTCATCGGGCGTCTCGATGACATCAACATCGACGGTTTGGAGCTGATCGAAGACATCCGTACGATCTACGACAACTATGGCTTTGAGACCGAAATCCTTGCGGCGTCGATCCGCACGGTGAACCATATCTCCGATTGCGCCAAAATCGGTGCCGACGTGATCACCGCCCCCGCGAATGTGATCAAAGCCATGGCTAACCATGTTTTGACCGACAAGGGCCTTGAGCAATTCGTCAAAGACGCCAAAGACGCCGGGATCAAAATCGTCTGATCTCTTACATTTTGACGAAAGAAACGCCCTCGCGATTTGCGGGGGCGTTTTTGTTTGGGCGCTCAGTTGGCGGCCTCTAACAACAGTTCATAGCGTTTGTCAGTGAGGGTTTTCATGAACGCAACCAATGCGTCGATCTCGCGATCTTCCAAGGCCGGACCTGTGGTCAGTTCCTCCATCGACAAAGTCTCTGACACCTCCGGCGCACGGAAAGGGTCGCCCGTTTCCGGGTTGATTTTACGCGCCTCGGACTTGGTGTTGTAGGTGTTGTAAAACAAAACAACCGTACGCAGGTCAGCAAACACGCCGTTGTGCATATAGGGTCCGGTCACCGCGACATTGCGCAGGGTCGGGACTTTGTAGCGGCCCACAGTCTGTGGCGCGTCGCCCACTTGCGGGTTGGAGGCCAAGCCCCGATCCAATGTGCCCGGGGCCACACCATTAAGCGCGCGCAGCTCAAGATTTTCGGGCACGCCGATGTTATGATACTCGTAATTGGTGAAGGTCTCGCCCTCGGTCCCCGGCTGCGGTTTGAGCTGATGACAGACGTTGCAATTGGTGAATTGCTGGGAAAAAAACAGGGTTTCACCCAAAAGCTCCTCGCGCGTCAGCTCCGCCTCACCCCGGATATAGCGGTCATATTTGCTGTCAAACGGCGAAAACAGATCGGTGCGCTCAAAGGCGGCAATGGCTTTGGTCATCGCCGTATAGGCCTCGTCTGGGTCACTGAAAATCTCATCGCCAAACAGAGTTTTGAACGCCGCGACATAGGCCGCATTCTCAGTGAGCCGGTCGACCACGGCGCTTGCATCGGCCATCCCCATCTCAATCGGATTCAACGGCGGACCGCCCGCTTGGTCCTCCAAAGTTGCGGCCCGACCGTCCAAAAATTGCCCGCCGGCCCAAACGCCTTCGGCCTTCTCGAAAAACACCGGGGCGAAATGGGCGTAGGCAGCAGTGGGCGCGTTGCGGTCACCGATGGACACACCGTCATCGCCCGGAGACGCCATACCGCGCGGATCGGCAAAGCCATGTTCGGGATCGTGGCAGGAGGCGCAGGATTCGCTGCGATTTTGCGACAGGTTCACATCGAAAAACAAAGATTCACCCAAACTCTCCAGAGTTTCGGACGCGGCGGGAGCCGCCGTCAACAGTGACAGCGAAACAAGGGCGGCGCAGAGAGGGGGAACATGTGTCATGCGAACGGCTTTCCAATGGCTCAACGAGGGGCAGATATGACACCTCTATTAGTTGACCTTTTCACTCGGAAATTTGATCAAGGTCAAGAGCCGCGTAAAAATGTGATCACCCCCGGCAGAAACATCAACTCAACGCTCCACCCATGGCAAAGCCCACCGCCAACAAGCCGCAGATACGTGAAATCCGGTCTTTGACGGCAAAGACGATCGGATCGTCATGCATTTCGCCGCGATGGGTCGTCATCACGATCCAACTCACCCAGAACAACAACACAAGACAAATCCCCCAAAGCACCGAAGGGTTTGAGTACAACAGGCTGACTTGCGGTGAGGTCATATAAAGCGCCAAAACCAGCACGGAGACATAGCCAGACGCCAGCGCCATTTGTGAAATGATGCTCAAATCATCGACATGATAGCCCCGCCCAGAGGTCGAAAGCTTGCCCGCTTTGGCCATATCGACCAGTTCGGCCTGGCGTTTGACGGCCGCGAGGGAAAAGAACAAAAACACCGAAAAGGCCAAAAGCCAAACCGACAAAGGCACCGATGAGGCCACCCCCCCGGCGATGATCCGCATCGTGTAAAGCCCGGCCAAAACGCAGATATCAATCACCATGCGGCGTTTGAAATAAAGCGAATAGCCCGTGGTCATGGCGTAATAACAAAGCATGACGAAGAGGAACAAAGGGCTGATCAACACTGACAAGACAAAGCCCGCGCCGAACAATCCCGCGGCCAATCCGGTCCCATGTGCGATAGGCAAGGTGCCCGAGGCAAAGGGCCGTTTACATTTGCGTGGATGCGCCCGGTCGGCGGCCAAATCCAAAAGATCGTTGAGCACATAGACCGAGGAGGCGACCAGAGAGAAGGCGCAAAAGGCCAGAAAGCTGGTGAAAAGCGCGGCAAAATTCAACTGGTGACCCAAAAGCATCGGCAAAAACACCAAGATGTTTTTGAGCCACTGATGCGGGCGCAGCGCTTTGAGATAGGGTTTGTAATCGGTCTCAACCGTGCCCAAATGCTCGACCTCGACACCCAAGGCCTCAGCTTTCGCCCGTAAATCCGCCGACGCATTGACCGTGACCGCGCGCCCGGCCCCGGCCCAGACCGACAGATCCGCCTCGTGATCGCCCATGTAAGCATAGGCTTTTGCGCCATAATGATCGGTCAAAAACGCGGCTTTATTGTTGCCCTTGAGGTTGTTGGTGCCGTCAGATCCATGCACGTCGTCAAACAGACCAAGATGCGCGGCAACCCGATTGGCCAGCCCTTGATCCGAGGCGGTGACAAGCGCGGTTTTGCCGCCGGCTGTGCGCCACGCGCGGATGTACTCGATCACCTCATCATTATAGGGCAACGTTTCGACCACAACGTCTGAGGCACCGGCCAGTGCGCGTTTGAGCGCCGCCTTGCCCTTTGAGAGCGCCTTTACTGCCGCAAGCGCCGAGCGCCAATCTTTGGAGGCTGCACTCCAAAAGCTCTCATAGAGCATGTCGGATTTTAACAGCGTTCCATCCAAATCCACGGCCAAAACCATATCGGCTTTCGCCGCGCCCGTTGTTGGAGCATTGCTCATACCATCTCACCTCATCCAACCGCTCTGTCACACGCAACCTGACGAAAGCCGAGGATTGTGCGTGGCGCTGTTTGTCTTTGTTGCAAAGATGCACAGTCATATGGGATAGGGAAAGCCTTCGCGGCGTACAGAAACCGAATTGAGAATGAAACGGGGCAAATCCGCCACGCGCATTCCGGCTTGACCCTCTCGCAGTCATGTCATACCTAAGGGCGCACTGCGCGGGCGTTGTGTAGTGGTAAGACCTTAGCCTTCCAAGCTAATGACGCGGGTTCGATTCCCGCCGCCCGCTCCAATCCCCCAAAATTGTCCATGTCGCGCCCCGAGGCTTTGGGACTTTGGTCCAAAATCGAAAACGGGGCCCCGAAGGACCCCGTCTGCATCACATTTGGGTTGCCTTATTTTTCGAAGGCGCAGCCAACCGGGAGGCCCATTTTGGCAAAGATTTTTGCCGCCGGGCACCAGCCGGTGAAAGAAGATTGCAACAGATTCGCGCCGATAAAGACGGTGAACCAGACAAAGCCGGGATGCACGAACTGGGTCAGCAACACGCTGATCAGGACCATAATTCCGGCGAAACGAAACATAGCGCGGTCGATGGACATGGGGATAACTCCAATGATGTATGAGGTCTTTGACACTCAGGTAACATCTCCCGCAAACAAATTCAATATTTTGAATGAAATTGCGTCCTAGGATCGCACCTTAAAGGTGCCGACCGCCGTTGCGATCAATTCTCCCGTCTCATCCAAAAGACGCCCTTCGGTGAAAAACGTTTTGGCCCCGCCGCCAACCCGCCGTCCTTCGGCAATGAGGCGCGCGCCTTTGGGGCGCGACAGGTAATTGACCGTCAGAGAGAGCGTCAATGTCATCCTCACATCCTGCATATCGCCGGTAAAAGCGCCAGAATACCCCATGGCCGTATCGAGTATCATGGCGTAAATCCCACCATGTGGGATGCCGGAGCGATTGGTCATAAACGGCGCTATCTCGGCCTCAAACCGAGCGAAATCAGTGTTCCAATCCGTCATCGCGATGCCCAAATGCGCCAAAGCCGCAGACGGGGCTTCCAGAAAGGGCTTTTGCTCAGTCATTCATTGATCTCCTCAATCAGCTCAGGGCCCGTGGCCCGATTGGAATTTATCGCGCGAGAGACGCGGTGAAACCGCAGCGCATTGTCGGGGGCGGCCCGCATCAACGTTGCGGCCCCATGGCCCTCTTCGCCAAGCCATTTCGCCCAATCTTCGGGACGCAACAGCACCGGAATGCGGTGATGAATATCCGCCATACGCCCCTCTGCCTCAGTGGTCACCATGGCGCAGGTCGACAGGCGGCGGCCATCCCGCTCCCAGTCCTGCCAAATCCCGGCAAAGACCATCGGCCCTTCGCCCGCGGGCTGAATGAACCACGGTTGTTTGTCGCCCCCTTCGGGGCGGTGCCATTCATAAAACCCATCTGCTGGGATGAGGCAACGGCGCAGACGGCAGGCCTCGCGAAAGGCAGGCTTTTCGGCAAGGGTTTCGGCACGGGCATTGATCAACAACGGGCCATCATTGGGCGCTTTGTACCATTTGGGGATAAACCCCCAACGCATTGGCACAAGGCGACGGTGATCATCCCCGCGATAGATCACATGAATGTCGGTCGTCGGACAGACATTGTAATTGGGCACGCAAGGCAGGGTGTTCGCGGGGGCCGCTTCAAACAGCTGTACCATCGCATCAGAGGCAAGAGTATTGGCGAAGCGTCCACACATGAGATGGATATACGCGCCACTCCTACGAACGGAAAGCCTGTTCGTGTCTGGAAACTAAGCGCCTAGAAACTAAAGCCCAATCGGTCGTCCATCCAAAGCCGCCGGGCCTGCAATGTGCCGCGCGTTCCCACGCGCTGTCCGGTCTCAAACCGATAAGCGATGGAATAGGTCATCTGCGAGGTGGAGCTGGCATGGCTGTCTGATCGGATCGCGCGCATATGGAGAGTCGAGTGATCATTCAAACTGTACAGCATGGAGAGGCTGTAAAAATCAAACTGATCGCTGAGTTCTGCCCCAGCGTAAGCGGCCCATTTGCCCCCCAAAAGCGTACCGCCGCCAAAGCCAAATTGAGGCGACGCATCACTGGCCTCTTTGACCCCGCCAAGAAGATAGAGATCGCCCGCCTTATATTCGCCCCAAACGCGCGCAGTCGAGACCCCGGCGTCGAGGCTGTGATCCAGACTGCTATAAAGCGCCAATTCATCCAACGGACGATAACTCACCTCAAGAGACAGGAGATCATCGCCATTCTGTGCAAGCTCATGCCGAAGGCCAAAAACGGCACCAAAATCCTCCGCCTCATGGTCGAGATAGAGACCGGCATAGTCGCGATCCGTGTGGTCATATTCCGCCACCAGTCGCAGGGACTCGGTCAAACCATACCCGGCCCAGAGCGATTGAGACTGTAGGTTAAAGGTGGCGATCCCCGGAAATTCAGACCGCACATACCGAAGGGAGCCACCAAAGAACACCGACTCTTGCGCCCATTCGGCCACGGCAGAGGCCTCATATTCGGTCCAGTCAACACCGGAGGTTCCGCCATCGGAATGTAGCGCGGAAAGGCCCAGATCAACATAGCTCGCCTGCGCCTGAGCGTAGAGTGGAAACAGCGTTCCGATGAACAGCAAAAAAGAGCAAAGGCCAGACCGAAACATGAGAATTCCCGCAGTTAAACACACTGCCCCCATAAACCCCGAAACGCCTTAACAAACCCCCAACAAAATGGATTTTCCGATATTTTGCACAACTCTCTAACGATGCGTTTTGCGGGCGATGTCGATTTTGACCTCCATCATCGACATGTCTTTCATAATCTCGGTGCGCCTTGTGCGGTCCGACGTTTCGCGCAACTCGGCACGCAGCTTTTCCAACTCGCGCGCAAGCAAAACAAACTCCGGCACGCCGCCGTTTTCCTGAACCACACGATTCAAAAGCGCGTTCTCCGGGTCATCGCAATCCGGCAAAGGCTTGCCCGCGCCTGGCAGGTTGTCGAACTCGCCCCGCGCTTCGGCCTCGGCAATTTTGGCGTTGATCAGATCAAGCAGCGGATGGTCCATCACGCCCGCCCCAAGGCCATATTGCGCCGCGCGATCGCATCGGCCGTCCAGACCTCTTTGGTTGGATAGTAGTCGGGATAGACTTTAGCACCGTCAGGGAAGCGCATCCAAGGCACGGCGGTGGAGGTGAAAATGAACACATCCGGGGTGATCTCGCGGGCCTGATCCAGCGTCCCGACTCGCACAAAAGCCACGGCACGCCCAGCGCCGGCATAATGCGACCACAGCGCCACATGGCAGGAGGGGCAGCGGGCGATGGTTTGGCCTTTGCCGGAATTGGAGGGGGTGAGCACCATCTCCGGCATCCCTTTGGTCACGTTCAGATGGGTGGTTTCAATCATGCCGTTCAGGGCAAAGGCCGACCCGGTTTCGCGCTGACACCATGTGCAATGACAGGAGTGAACGCACATGAAGCTGTCGCCCAGCGCATATTCGATCTCACCACAGGTGCAGCGCCCGCGCATCTCTTTCTCCACGCTCATGTCTTAGGGTCCCAGTCATCAGAAAAGCCCCCGCAACGGTAGCGAGGGCTTTCCAAATTTTCCAGCGTCAAAGAGGGGTTTGCGCCCCCTTATTTGACGGTGATGCGACCGTCTGTGTAGGGCGTGTAGGGGCCATTCTGGATCAGATATTCGGCCACAACATCGGCCACATCGGGACCGAAATCATAGGCATTCTCTGCCGAAATGAACATTTTGAACCCATCGCCACCGTTGCGGACGTAGTTGTTGGACACAACGCCGTAGACCTTATCCAGATCAATCGGCGCACCGCCCACCATCACGTCAGACACACGCGAACCGACTTCGGCAGAGCCGTCATAGGCATAGGTCAGACCCGCAACTTGCAGGAAACGACCCGCCACATCGGTCAACTGGCTCACGCCATTTTCAAGCGCTTCGACAATGGTCGAGCCGGGCACATAGAAGGTGGAGAGGGTGTTTTGGAACGGAAGAACGGTCAGCACTTCGCCCATCGTCACCGGCCCCGCATCAATAGAGGACCGCACACCACCGCCGTTTTGCAACGCGATTTCAATGCCTTGATCTTTCACGCGGGCCAACATGGCATCTGCCAAAAGCGTGCCCATCTCGCATTCCATCGTGCGACAGGTGTTTTTGTCGCCATCAATCGCTGCGGAGGTTTCGGCCACGACCTTGTTGCGGATTTCCTCAAGCGGAACAGCCGCTTCGGCAATGCGAGCGACGGTGACCTCGTCCTCGGGCACAGCAGCATCCATGATGATCGGCGCGCCAACGGCTTCGGTGATCTCACCATCGTCGTCAAAGGTGACGTTCAATTCACCCAAGAATTTGCCGTAAGCATAGGCGGAGAGGATAGCGGTGTTCCCAACCATGGTCGGATACGGCCCTTCGGCCCCCTCCATGTCGCCCAAAAGCGTGTTGGAGTGACCGCCGACGATCACATCCACGCCGGTGGTGTTGGCGGCAACAGCTTTGTCGACGTTATAGCCGGAATGGGACAGAACGATGATTTTGTTCACGCCCTCGGAGGTGAGTTTGTCGACTTCGCCCTGAACCGCGTCCGAGGGATCGGTGAAAATCACGTTCGGGCCGGGAGAGGCCAATTCGTCCGTGTCATGGGGCGTCAGGCCGATCAGGCCGATTTTTTCGCCGCCGCGTTCGATGATGGTGGATTTGAGCAGCTTGTCCGCCAACAAAGGCTCGCCGGAGAAATCGGCGTTCGACATCAGGACCGGAAAGGTGACCGCATCCATAAAGCCGCGCAGCACTTCGGGGCCATCGTCGAATTCGTGGTTGCCCACCGTCATCGCGTCATAGCCGAGTTTGTTCATCATCTCGGCGGCCAGTTTGCCTTTGTAATACGTGTAGAACAGCGTGCCTTGGAATTGGTCACCGCCATCCACGAGGATGGCGTTGTTCGACCGCTTGCGCGCCTCTTCCACGGCGGTCACAAGACGGGCCGAGCCCCCGAAACACTTGCCTTCGGTGTTGTCCTCGGAAGAACAGCCGGCATCGTATTTCGAAATCGGCTCAAAGCGCGCGTGGAAATCATTGGTGTGGAGGATGGTGAGCGAATAATCAGCATAGGCCGCACCAGCGGAGACCATCATAGCCGCCGAAGTCAGAAGGATTTTTTTGAGCATTTCTGCACCCCTGTTGAATTGATACCATAAACCCTGACGAGAGTTGACCGAAGAGTCAAAGCTCTAACCTCTTCATCAGCTACATTTCACATGTAACAGTTTTGTAACGCACGAATGACAGGCAGGTCATTGTTTTTCGACAATCCAGCCAGACACCACATCACGGGCCAACCGATGCGGATCTGTCGTAAGGCGATCTGTGAGCAATCTCAGCCAAGCCGCCGCCATGATCGTATCCGCCAAGACGTCCGGTTCGACACCCTCGCGCAATTCACCCCGTGCCTGCGCCCAACCGACCGCCTCACTCAATGCCGCCAAACGCTCCAAACGATAGCCCTCCAATGCCTCCGCCACATCCTTGTCCGACTGCGCCTCAGCAATGATCAAGCGAAACACCTGCCCTTCGGGTGTTTGCCAGAACGCAAATACAAAGCGGTAAAACTCCGCGATGGTATCAATCAGATTGCCCCTGTCGCTGTGCTGATGCGCACCTTTGGAGCGCTCATAAACGGCGATCAAAAGCGCGCCGCAGCTGGGCCACCATTTGTAAAGCGTTGCTTTGCCCGCCTGCGCGCGCCGTGCTACCGCCTCCATCGTCAGGCCATGCACGCCCTTTTCGCGCAACAAATCACCAGCAGCATCCAGAATCGCCGCCTCCGTTGCCGGATTGCGCCGCGCGCCGATCGACCGCCTTTGCGGCTTTGCACACTCCCCTATGGACTCTGGCACAGACGACCTCCTTTACATATCAGAACGCACCGTTCATATAAACAAACGAAACGCATCGTTCCGTTTGGAGTATCACATGCCCACAGTCGCCACCAGCCCCACAGTCGCCACCAGCCCCACAGTCGCCACCAGCCCCGCAACCCCGCGCAAACCCAATCGCCTGCGGTTCAGCGCCTTTGTTTTTTTGGGCGTCTACCCCTTGGTAACCGCAGTAATCTATGCCCTCGCCCCTGTCACAAGCGACTGGCCAATCTGGCAACGCAACCTCGTCATGGTGCCGATCATCGTTCTGTCCATGGTGTTTTTCATCATCCCACGCATTCACAGACATTTTGGTCGCTGGCTGTGACCCTGCGCCCCCCGCAGGGACACAAAGTCCCATTGACCAAGTGCTGCAGCACTGGCATCTGAGAGACATGCATATTTACAAAATCTTCCGGGCCCCCGAATGGGCGGCCATGCAGGCGGGCGGCGAGACCCTTGGTGCGCCTGTTGATCTGGCCGATGGCTATGTCCATTTCTCCACCAAAGATCAGGTCAAAGAGACCGTGACCAAATGGTTTGCGGGCGAAGAGGGTCTGCATATTCTCGCCTGCGACAGCGACGCGATGGCCCCGCATATCAAATGGGAACCGTCGCGTGGCGGTGCCTTGTTCCCACATCTCTATCGTGCCCTGCGCATGGATGACATCCTTTGGGTCAAATCCCTGCCGCTTGGTCTTGATGGGCATCTCTTTCCAGAGGATCTATAAATGACTCTCTTTGAACAGGTTGGCATGGCGCTTTTGCGCAGCCTCGACCCGGAGAAATCCCATCACTTCGCCCTGTCCGCCCTGCGCGCGGGCTTGGCCCCCCTGCCCGGTCCGATCACATCGGCGCGGCTGAAAACCAAAATCGCAGGCCTTGAGATGCCCAATCCCGTGGGTCTGGCCGCCGGGTTTGACAAAAATGCCGAAGCCATCCCGCAACTGGCGCGCGCGGGCTTTGGGTTTATCGAATTGGGGGCCGCCACTCCGCGTCCCCAGCCGGGCAACCCAAAACCACGCCTGTTTCGCCTGAGCGAAGATCATGCGGTGATCAACCGTTTTGGGTTTAACAATGACGGGATGGAGGCGATCGGAAATCGTTTGGCGCGCTGTCGCCAGTCGACCCACCGCGCCAAAATCCCCGTTGGCCTGAACCTTGGCGCCAATAAAGACAGCGAAGATCGTGCCGGTGATTTCGCCAAAGTGCTGGCCCATTGCGGCAATGCGATTGATTTCGCCACGGTCAATGTGTCCTCGCCCAACACCGAGCGCCTGCGCGATTTGCAGGGGCCTGAGGCGCTTGAGGCGCTGTTGCGTGGCGTGTTGGAGGCGCGCAAAGGTTTGGATCATAAAGTACCGGTGTTTTTGAAAATCGCCCCGGATTTGGAGGCCTCCGAGCTGGCCGAACTGGCCGAGGTGGCGCGCAAATCCGGCATTGACGCGGTGATCGCCACCAACACCACTTTATCGCGTGAAGGTTTGAAATCTGCACATAAAGGCGAGATGGGCGGTCTGTCAGGTCGTCCATTGTTCGAAAAGTCCACGCGGGTTCTGGCGCAATTGTCCCGCAACTTGGGCGATGATCTCCCTTTGATCGGGGTCGGGGGCATCGCCTCCGCCTTAGATGCCTACACCAAAATTCGCGCCGGCGCCTCGGTCGTTCAGCTCTATTCAGCCATGGTCTATCAGGGTCTCTCTCTGGCCCCGCGCATCGCGCGTGGTTTGGACGATCTGCTCAAACAAGACGGGTTTGACACGGTGGCGGAAGCGGTCGGCACCAAGCGCGGTGACTGGCTTTAACCCAGTCGCGCCGCCTGTGCCTCAAGCCCCGGATATTTCCACAAAAGCGTCGCACCCCGCGCGATATAGCTGACCATCAACGCGGCCCAAAGCCCGTGATTACCAAAGAGCGGGATCATGACGGCGACGGCGATGACATAGGCCAAAAGCGACAGGATCATCATGTTGCGCATATCGCGGGTGCGGGTTGCGCCGATGAAAATCCCGTCCAGCATCCAGGCCGCCAAGCCCAACAACGGGGCCAAAACCATCCACGGTAAAAACGCCCGCGCCGCAATGCGCACTTCGGGGGCGGTGGTCATGGTGTCGATGATCGCACCGCCAAAAACGGCAAAACCCAGCGCCAAAAGCCCAGAGGCGATCAGCCCCCAAAACGAGGCCAGCAAAGCGCCGCGCCGCAACGCCGCGCGCGAACGTGCGCCAAGCGCATGACCGACAATGGCCTCGGCAGAAAAGGCAAAGCCATCGAGCGCGTAGGCGGTGATCTCGATAAACTGCATCAAGATTTGGTTGGCCGCCAAAGTGCGGTCGCCAAACCCGGCACCGAGAAAGGTAAAGCTGACCATGACGGCCAACAGCAACACGGAGCGGATCAAAATATCGGTGTTGACCTTGGCCATATAGATCAGCCGCGCGCGGTCAAACACCCGCGCCCAATCGCGCCAACTTGGCACGTTGAACGCATCGCGACAGAGCCAAAGCCCCATCAACGCACCGCTGACCTCGGCCAAAACCGTCGCCGTCGCCACGCCCTGAACACCCCAGCCCAGCCCCAGCACGAACCAGAGGTCCAAACCGATGTTCAACCCGTTCATCCACAATTGCAGCACCAAGACGCCGCGGGTGCGCTCCTGGGCGATCAACCAGCCGGTGATGCCGTATAGCGCGATGGCAAAAGGCGCGGACCAGATGCGGATGGAAATATAACTGCGGGCAAGGCTTTCGACCTCGGGCGAGGCCGGAGACAGGCGAAAGGCGGCCCAAAGAATCGGCACCTGAAGTGCGATCAACGCGACACCGCCAACCACACCGATCATCAAAGCCCGGGTCAAAAGCGCGGCCACTTCGCCCGTATCCGCGGCCCCGCGCGCCTGTGACACCAACCCGGTGGTGCCCATGCGCAAAAAGCCGAAGAGCCAGTAAATGGACGCCAAAATGATCGCGCCAACGCCCACGGCCCCAATCGGTGCGGCCAGTCCCATTTGCCCCACCACGCCCGTATCCACCGCGCCAAGGATCGGCACGGTGGCGTTGGACAGTACGATGGGAATGGCGATTTTAAGGACCCGTTTGTGGGTCAATGCCACCGATGCGTCGGTCATTTCAGGGCTGCACCTCAAGCTCGGGCATCAAGAAATGCCCCATGGCTTGTACGGTCGGACGGGCCCGGTTGTCCTGCCACGCCTCCACCCGCACAGAGGCATAACGCCGCCCCGCGCGGGTGATCTCGGCGCGCGCATAGGCATCGCGCGGCAGGCCAGAGCGCAGATAATCCACAGTTATATCAATGGTTTTCGGTAAGGCGGGCATCACCTCCACGCTCTCCCCCGCCTCCATCCGTGGCCAAATCAAAGACCAGCCGAGCGAAATGATCGCCGTGACCTCCAAAAACGCCGCCAAAGCCCCGCCATGCAGCGCAGGCAGGGTGGGGTTTCCAATCAAATCAGGACGATATGGCATGATCGCGGTCAATTCATCGCCGCGCCGTTCAAATTCAAAGCCCATAAAGGTGATATAGGGCACACGCGCCACCAAGGCGGCGAGCGCCGCATCGCGCCGTTCTTTGACGACCTGGACGGGTTCGGGTTTGGCTCGCACCATCACGCGCGCTCCACGGTAAAGGCCCCTGTGGCGGCGGCAACGGGCACATCGGAGGTGCCATCATTGGCCGACACCCGCACGAATGCGACGGAGCGGGTCATATGGTAACAAATCGCATGGGCGGTGATGGTCGCGCCGGGTTTTGCGGCGCGCATGTAATCTATTCTCAGATCAATCGTGGCAGTCGCCGGCCCTGATTTCGGATGACTCATAACGGAGGCCCCGGCGCATGTGTCCATCAAGGCCGACACCGCGCCACCATGGATCACGCCTGTGTCTGGATCGCCGATCAGCGCTTCAGAGTAGGGCATAAAAATCTCTGCCTCCCCCTGACCGATCGAATCAAGTTTCATGCCAAGCGCCCGGCAATGCGGCAGGGCTTCGATGAATTGGCGGGCAATTTTTGTACGTTCTTCGGTCATGAAAGGCTCATTGGAGACGGCTTAATGGCTGTGCACAGCGGTGCTTTTGGGCGGCGGCGGGCAAAATTCGACCCTTTGGGCATGGCTTTGCATAATGTGGCTTGCAACACGGGCTGCAAGGTTTATCTTCTGCAATTAAGAATGACTTGCAACTAACCCCACGGAAGTTTCCCGCATGACCAACATTGCCCGCCCCAATGAAGCCCGCGTCGAAGCCCGCGTCGCGGTGTCCGATACAGCGCCTCTGGCAAAACTGGCGATCCAGCGGCCACTGCGTTTCAAACGTGCCATCATCGCCCTCGCTTTTGTCGCACTGGCGCTGGCCCCAGCTCCACTTGGCGCGCTCACCCGAGAACAAATGACCGACGCCTTCACCCAAGTCTCCGCCTTTGTCGCCGCCACATTGTTGTTGTTTTACGGCGCAGAACGGGTGTTTCGGTTTAGTATGGGCGAGACGCTCAAGGGGGCGAGATGGATGCAAGTGCCACTGGCCTCCTTGTTGGGCGCCACCCCCGGATGTGGCGGCGCGGTGATTGTGATCGCGGCCTATTCCAGCGGCAATGTCGGCTTTGGCGCGGTGGTGGCGACACTCACGGCGACCATGGGCGACGCGGCGTTTTTATTGATCGCCACCCGGCCCGATGCGGCGCTTGTGGTTCTGCCATTGTCTTTCGCCACAGGTATTCTGTTTGGCTGGTTTGTGGATGTGGTCCACCCCAATGGCGTGACGCGCAGCGCAGGCTCCGCCTGTGAGTTGGCACCTCGGATTGGCCGCATCCGCCCGCGCGACATCGCCTATCTCGTGCCGCTCTTCCCGGCGCTTGCCGTTGGTGTCGCACAACTGGCACAGATCGAACTTACAACCCTGTTCGGCATCCCGATCACTGTCTTCGCGCTGATTGGCACCGGCATGGGTCTGGTGATTTGGGTCCTCTCGCCGGTTCAGGCGATGACCCACCCGGACGATGCACCGGTGACGCGTATGGCGGAGGAAACCTCGTTTATCTCTGTCTGGGTGATCGGGGCCTATCTGACCTATGAATATGCGGCGCAGTTTTTGGGTCTGGACCTTGCCGCGTTGTTTTCCTCGATCGCGCCACTGTTGCCGCTGATCGCCATTCTGATCGGATTCATCCCCGGTTGCGGCCCGCAAGTGTTGGTCACAACACTCTATATCAACGGGCTGATCCCCTTTGCGGCCCTGTTGGGCAATGCGATTTCCAATGATGGCGACGCTTTGTTCCCCGCCATCGCGTTGGAACCGCGTGCGGCCGTGCTGGCCACCGCTTATACCGCAATCCCGGCCTTGATCCTGAGCTATATCGTTTACTATGGTTTCCCAAACGTTCTGAATTAAGTTGCGAAACTAAACCCACCAGTTTAGATGCGACGTGAGGAGAGTGAAGCCATGTCTGATCAACGTCTCACGTTTAAGGAAATGTGCGCGCAGTTCGATGTGACGCCGCGTACCCTGCGATATTACGAGTATATCGAATTGCTGGCCCCCGAAAAGGAAGGCCGGTCACGGTTTTACACCCCGCGCGAACTGGCGCGGATGAAACTGATCCTGCGGGGGCGGCGCTATGGGTTCTCGCTCGAAGAGATTCGCCAATGGCTGTCGATCTACGAAGAACAAGGCACCGACGCACAATCGGCGGCCTTTATCGACTTGGCAGATCGTCAACTTCAAGCGCTCACAGAACAACGCCAAGACCTCGACAAGGCGATTGAAGAACTCAAGAAACTGCGCGCAGACACTCTGGCGGGCGGCAAGCCCGCCTGAGAGCCGCCGCCGCCTCACATCCAAAATGACCCTAAGGTGTGGCCGCTTCTGTGGTTTGACCTCCCACTCAGGTTTGACCTCCCACTCAATGTCACGAATGCCTACGACGCAACGTCTTTGACGCTCAAAGCTTGTCGATTGCTCTTTAACCGCGCCCTAGGCCGCGTCCCCTCAAAGCCGCCCGGCGCAGAATACACATAAAAACCAAAGCGCTTTTAATCCTGTTTTTCCTGACATTCCCTTGTTCTTCAGATCAATTCCCCAAACCGTTTGCAATCAATCTATCGAATGAATATCTTTCGAGTGAGACGATCCGACGCGCAAAACTTGCCTGATCGGAAGTGACGCCACGTTTCGATTAAAGAGATGGGCAAGAAGCGAATAAGATGGGGCGAAGGCAGAGCTTACGCCCCACAGTCGGTGTGTGGATCATATCCACAGTCGACGGGAAACGGAGTAAACCGCCCGATGACGAAAGAGGTAATGACCATCCGCGAAATGTGTGAAGCGTTCGAGGTAACGCCGCGCACGTTGCGCTTCTATGAGGCCAAAGAACTGATCTTTCCGATCCGTGAGGGACAGAAACGTCTGTTCACCAAACGCGATCGGGCTCGTTTGAAACTGATCATGCGGGGCAAAAAATTTGGCTTTTCTTTGGAAGAGATCCGGCAATTGCTCGATCTGTTCTCAGAGAAAGACGGAGGGGTGGCGCAGCTGCGCGAGACGTTAAAATCGTATCGCGTTAAGCTTGCGGAGATGGAGGAGCAAAAACAACTGCTCCTCAGTGTCATGGCCGATTTGGAGCATGAGATTGAGTTCGCCGAAACCGAACTTGAGAAACAGACACGCGAGGGCACAAAAAGCTGACCTCGCGAGACACGCAAAGGGAGATCAGCCATGCCGAGCTACACGGCGCCGACGAAAGATATTCAATATGTTCTGCACGATGTGTTGAACATCTCGAACTCAGAGGTGCCGGGCTATGCCGACCTCGACCGCGAATTTACCGAAGCCATTTTGGACGCCGCAGGCCAATTGGCCTCCGAAGTGATTGCGCCATTGAACACGGTTGGCGACACAGAAGGCTGTACCTTTGAGAATGGCGTGATCACCACGCCGACCGGGTTCAAAGCAGCCTTTGAACAAGTCAAAGAAGGCGGGTGGCCGGGGCTTGATCTACCCGAAGAATACGGCGGTCAAGGATTGCCCTATCTGATCAGCACTGCCGTGGGCGAATTGTTTTCCGGTGCGAACCAGGCCTTCACCATGTATCAGGGCCTGACCCATGGTGCGGCTTCGGCGATCTTGGTGCATGGCACCGAGGATCAAAAAGCCACCTACCTGCCGAAAATGACGTCTTGTGAATGGACCGGGACGATGAACCTGACGGAGCCGCATTGTGGCACCGATCTGGGCCTGATGCGCACCAAGGCCGAGCCACAAGACGACGGCTCCTACAAGATCAGCGGCCAAAAGATTTTCATCTCGGCGGGCGATCACGACATGTCCGACAACGTCATCCACCTCGTGCTGGGCAAAATTGTGGGCGGGCCTGAGGGGATCAAAGGCGTGTCCCTGTTCATCGTGCCGAAATTTCTGGTCAACGAAGACGGGTCTGTCGGCGCGCGCAATGGCGTGTCCGTTGGCTCCATCGAAGAGAAAATGGGCATCCACGGCAACTCGACCTGTGTGATGAACTATGACGAAGCGACAGGCTACCTTTTGGGTGACATGCACAAAGGCATGCGCGCGATGTTCACCATGATGAACGAGGCGCGTTTGGGCGTCGGCATGCAGGGCCTCGCCCAAGCCGAAGCCGCCTACCAAAACGCCGTGATCTACGCCAAGGACCGGCTTCAGGGCCGGGCCGTGACAGGGGCCGAAAACCCCGATGGTCCCGCCGATCCGCTGATCGTGCACCCCGACATCCGCCGCAACCTGATGGATCAAAAGAGCTTTATCGAGGGCGCGCGGGCCTTTATGCTTTGGGGCGCGCAATTGATTGATGCGGGCCACAAGGGCGGCGACACAGCCGCTGAGGGCCTCGTGTCCCTGATGACGCCGGTGCTCAAAGGGTTCCTCACCGACAAGGGCTATGAGGCGACCGTGAACGCGCAACAGGTCTATGGCGGCCATGGCTATATCGAAGAATGGGGCATGTCCCAATTCACCCGCGATGCCCGGATTGCGATGATCTATGAGGGTGCGAACGGCGTTCAGGCGCTTGATCTTGTCGGCCGCAAATTGGCGCAGGACGGTGGCAAACATGTCATGGCCTTCTTTGACATGGTCAAAACCTTTTGCAAGGAAAACGGCGACGGCGATATGGCGGAATTTGTTGATCCGCTGAAAGCCGCCTCGAAAGACCTGCAAAGCGCAGGCATGTATTTCATGCAAAACGGCATGAAAAACCCGAACGCGGCACTGTCTGGCTCCTATGACTTCATGCATCTGTTTGGCTATGTCTGCCTCGGTCTGATGTGGGGTCGGATGGCGAAAACCTCGCTCACCGCGCTGGCGAATGGCACCGATGATCCCGAGTTCCACAAGAACAAGCTGATCACCGCGCGCTATTACATGGCCCGTTCGTTGCCGATGACCGGCACGCTGTTGAAACGCATCGAATCTGGTGCCGATCCGGTGATGGCGCTGGCCGCCGAAGCGTTCTAAACTCGGGTCACCTTGATCTTTTGGCCCCTCGCCCGGATGTCGGGCGGGGGGTCTTTTTATGTGTCGGTCCAAATGGGCCAAATGACGGAGCGTAACCATGCCCAAGCGCTTTAGAATGACGCGGCGTTTTCCTGTTTCTATGACCGAAGACGGCTATCGTCGTCTCAAACGGTTCGCGAGGGAGGCGGGACTGGATGAGGGAGAGGCTTTGTCTTTTCTGTTCGAAAATTTCACCTCCGTCATAAACGAAGACACGCTTGAACACCGGATGCGACTGTTCAATGCAGATTTGGAGAAAAGGAAAAAATGACCCAAACCGCGCACCTTGTCAGAGCTTGCGTTTTGACGCCCGTGCTGCGCGGTGAGTATTTTTCCAACGATGAAGCTGAGGCACATCGAACCTTTGCAATGCGCCTGTTCTGCCCCCATGTTTGGGCCAACGTTGCAGCACAAGGATCGAACAAATGACGGCGAAGCTCTATTGTTTTGGCGAAAGTGGGCACTCCTACAAAGTGGCCTTGGCCCTGACCATGGCAGAGCTGCCGTGGGAACCGGTCTACGTTGACTTTTTCAACGGTGAATCGCGCAGCGATGCGTTTCGCGCGCTCAATCCGATGGGCGAATGCCCGGTCTATGTCGATCGGGATCTGACCCTGACGCAATCGGGCGTGATCCTGACTGAGTTGGTCAAAATGACCGGAAAATTCGGTGGCACGACGGAGGCCGAGCAGCGCGAAGTGTTGCGCTGGGTGCTCTGGGACAACCACAAAATGTCCGCACAGGTCGGCATGACCCGGTTTTTGATGAACTTTGTGCCGAAGGACAAACGGCCACCAGAGGTCATTGCCTTTATGCAAGGCCGGTTGAAAGCCGCCTATGCCACTTTGAACGGTGCTTTGGCGGATCGCGATTGGGTTGCGGGCACGACAGGCCCGACCATCGCGGATTTTTCCTGTTGTTCTTACCTGTTTTACCCCGAACCCTTTGGGTTTGTGCGGGCCGATTGGCCCAATATTGACGCTTGGCTGGGGCGGATCGAAACCCTTCCCGGCTGGAAACACCCATACGATATGATGCCCGGCTCCCCCATGGACCGGGCCCAGTGACGACGAGTTGGAGGATCTGAATGACTGACGCATATATTTATGACGCCGTGCGAAGCCCGCGCGGCAAGGGGCGCAAGGACGGTTCCCTGCACGAGGTGACATCCGCGCGCCTGTCCGCGCAAATCCTGAACGCTGTGAAAGAGCGCAACGGTTTGGACGGTCATGCCGTAGAGGACGTGATCTGGGGGAACGTGACCCAGGTCGGCGAACAGGGCGGCTGTTTGGCACGGACCGCCGTTTTGGCCTCCGATCTGGATCAATCCATTCCGGGCCTGGCGATCAACCGCTTTTGCGCCTCTGGCATGGAGGCGGTGAACATCGCCGCCAACCAGATCAAAGGCGGCGCGGGCATGGGGTACATCGCCGGTGGTGTCGAAATGATGGGCCGGGTTGCGATGGGCTCGGATGGCGCAGCCATTGCGGTTGATCCGGCCTTGGCGATGAAAACCTATTTCGTCCCACAAGGCATCTCCGCCGACATTATCGCCACCGAATATGGCTTTACCCGCGAACAGGCCGACACTCTGGCTGTGCTGTCGCAAGACCGCGCAGAGGCGGCGTGGAAGGACAACCGTTTCGCCAAATCCATTGTTCCGATCAAAGACATCAATGGCCTGACCATCCTTGATCACGACGAATACATGCGCCCCGGCACCACGGTGGAGGCGCTTGGCAATTTGAAAGCCTCGTTCAAAGACATGGGCGAAGTGATGCCCGGCTTTGATAAGATCGCGATGATGAAATACCCGCATCTTGAGGCGATCAACCACATCCACCATGCGGGCAACTCGTCCGGTATCGTCGATGGCTCCGCCGCCGTTTTGATCGGCAACAAAGAGTTTGGTGAGAAATGGGGCCTCAAGCCCCGCGCGCGCATCCGTGCGACGGCGAAAATCGGCACCGATCCGACGATCATGTTGACCGGGCCTGTGCCCGTGACCGAAAAAATCCTGCGCGACAGCGGCATGTCGATTTCGGACATCGACCTGTTTGAGGTCAACGAGGCCTTCGCCGCCGTGGTGATGCGCTTTATGCAGGCATTTGACGTCGATGACAGCAAAGTCAACGTCAACGGCGGCTCCATCGCCATGGGCCACCCGTTGGGCGCGACAGGCGCGATCATCATTGGTACACTTCTTGATGAATTGGAACGCACTGGCAAAGGCACAGGCCTTGCCACGCTGTGCATCGCCTCGGGCATGGGGGCGGCGACGATTATCGAAAGGATCTAAATGTGAATGAGGCGGAGTTCCGGGCGTTCCTTGACGACATTTCAACCTGTTTTACCACGGGTGATTTCGACACTTGGGCCAACCGTATCCTCCTGCCTTTTTCCATGGTGCAAAAACGAGGCCCCGTGATGTTTCAGACCCGCCACGAGTTGAAAGCGGATTTCGACCTTTACCTTCAGGCTTGTGAAATCATGAAGCTGGACGAAATCTACCGCCGCCCGATCTCGCTTGAGGACTGCCACGACGGGACCTTTATCGCAACCTATGAGACACAACTGTTGAGCCACGGCCAGCGTGCGACGGCACCTTATATCGCCTCCGCACTGATCCATGCCACAGAGGACGGCTACAAAATGTCGTCGATCCTCAACGCGCTTGGACACCAAGCCTGGACCGGAACCAGCCCCGCATGAGAGGGAAGAGAATGACTGATTTTCACTATAGCGTAGACAGCGACGGCGTGGCCGTCATCACTTGGGACATCGCCAACAAAAGCATGAATGTGCTGTCCATCGCGGGCATCAGCGAATTGAACGACTGTGTCGATCAGGCGCTGGCGGACGAGGCCGTCAAAGGCATCGTGATCACCTCCGGCAAGGCGGATTTTGCCGGCGGCATGGATTTGAACATCATCGCCAAAATGCGCGATGACGCAGGGGCCGAGCCCGCGAAAGGCCTGTTTGACGGCATCATGTCGATGCACGCCATCCTGCGCAAAATCGAACGCGCGGGCATGGACCCGAAAACCAACAAAGGCGGCAAACCGATTGCCTCCGCCCTGCCCGGCACGGCGCTTGGCATTGGCTTGGAATTGCCTTTGGCGACGCACCGCATCTTTGTGGCCAACAACCCAAAGGCCAAAATCGGCCTGCCGGAAATCAAGGTCGGCATCTTCCCCGGCATGGGCGGCACCACGCGTGTATCGCGCCTCTTGGGGGCGATGGCGGCGGCTCCGATCCTGTTGGAAGGTCGGATGTTGGACCCGATCAAAGCCAAATCCACTGGCCTTGTGCATGAGGTGGTTGAACCCGCCGAATTGCTGGCCAAAGCCAAAGAGTGGGTTTTGAACGCGACAGACGCGGACATCCTGAAACCATGGGACGCGAAGGGGTGGAAAATGCCCGGCGGCGCGCCCTATCACCCGGCAGGCTTCATGACCTTTGTCGGTGCGTCCGCCATGGTCAATGGCAACACGATGGGCGTTTACCCTGCGGCCAAGGCCTTGCTCTCGGCTGTCTATGAAGGCGCCATGGTGCCCTTTGACACCGCGATCAAAATCGAGGCGCGTTGGTTCACCAACGTGTTGTTGAACCCGTCGTCCTCCAACATGATCCGCTCGCTGTTCATCAACAAAGAGGCCTTGGAAAAAGGCGCGAACCGCCCGGATGTGGCGGATCAAAAGGTCAGGAAACTCGGCGTTTTGGGCGCGGGCATGATGGGCGCGGGCATTGCCTATGTCTCGGCCAATGCGGGCATTGAGGTCGTATTGATCGACCAGAAACAAGAGGCCGCGGATAAGGGCAAAGCGCTGTCGGAAAGCATCCTCGACAAAGGCATCGCCCGTAAAAAGGTGACCGCGGAAAAGAAAGAATCCGTGCTCGCCAACATCACCGCCACCACCAATCTGGACGCGCTCAAGGGCTGTGATTTGATCGTCGAAGCGGTGTTTGAGGACATCGGCGTCAAGGCGGAAATGACCAAAAAGGTTGAGGCCATCGCTGGCCCGGACTGTGTTTTTGCCTCCAACACCTCGACCCTGCCAATTACTGAACTGGCCAAGGCCTCCGTGCGCCCGGATCAGTTCATCGGCATCCACTTCTTTAGCCCGGTCGACAAGATGCTTTTGGTCGAGATCATCAAAGGCAAAGAGACCGGCGATGTGGCCGTGGCCAAGGCGCTCGATTTCGTCCGCCAGATCCGCAAAACCCCGATCGTCGTCAATGACGCGCGCTTTTTCTACGCCAACCGTTGCATCATCCCCTACATCAACGAAGGGGTGCGGATGGCCGCCGAGGGCGTTGAATTGCCACTGATCGAGAATGCCGCAAAACTTCTGGGCTTCCCGCTTGGGCCGCTTCAGTTGATTGACGAAACCTCCATCGACCTCGGCGTGAAAATCGCCAAAGCGACCAAAGCCGCCATGGGTGACGATTACCCGGACGAGGCGGTGGACGAGGTGGTGTTTTGGATGTTCGATCAGGGCCGTTTGGGCAAAAAAGCCAACGCGGGCTTTTATGACTACGACGACAAAGGCAAACGCGGGATGCTTTGGGACGGGTTCACCGCCGAGTACCCGACAGCGGACGTCCAACCCGAGCTTGACGAAGTGCAACACCGGTTGATGATGGCGCAAGTGTTGGAAGCGGTGCGCGCGCTTGAGGACGGCGTGTTGACCGACATTCGCGAAGGCGATGTGGGTGCGATCCTGGGCTGGGGCTTTGCGCCGTGGTCGGGTGGTCCGTTTGCCTGGCTCGACATCATCGGGGCGGCAAAGGCCGTTGAAATCTGTGACAACCTCACAGCCACCCACGGCCCGCGCTTTGAAACCCCGGCCCTGTTGCGTGAAATGGCTGGCAATGGTCAGTCTTTCTATGGCCGCTTTGGTGCCGGTGTGGACAGCAAAGCCGCCTAAGCAAAGATCATCAAAATCATGCTTGGCCCTTCCCTCACGGGGAGGGCTTTTTCATGCGCCTCGGCGCAGTAGTTCCATCATGGACTGGGCCAATTTAAAGCATCACGCCTTTAACCTGAGACAGGGGAAAGGTGTGACGCTGCCAGACATATCAATGGTGTGGGCGTTCCGCCATAAACCCGTGAAACAGGTTTATGGCGGAACGCTTTAGATCGCGTAACGGACCTCTTGCTGTTGCGCCCGCATCCATGCGGCGTCCAAATTGTCTTCGTCGATCATTGCATTCACCACCATCCGCGCCACATCAAAGGACAAAACCTCATATCCCGGTGCGGCAGCCGCGTCCAACATCCCCAAAATCGTGGTGTGATGGTCCGCCGGGCAATGAAACAGCGCTCCGACATTGGCAAAAACCAACTGCTCCGTTTCAAAATGCAGCACAACCACTTCAATAGGCCGGTGCGGGTTTCTGCGCTCGATGCCCCTATATCCGTCCAAGGCCAACGCCGGGATCAAAACAAACGGATCGTCAAACATGGCTTCGCCAAGATCGGATTCAACCATCACCGATTGCTCCGGCAAAAGCGTCATCGCCGCATCATTGCCCAAGACCCCCGCAGGCACGAACAGCGGCCAATGGCGCATCGGCGTAGTGCCATGGTTGGCAAAGCTCCAGGAACGCGACATGCTGCGCAGGGTTTGCAATCCGGCATCAAAGGTCAGAACTTGATCGCCTTGCTGCAACGCTTCGACATTGCGCCATCCATGCTCTGTGGCCACTTGCGTGCCCGCCACAAGACCAGTGGACAAAATATCCATCCCGCCAAGCGCACCGTCCCACGCCGCCGAACGCCCGTGGGCATCGCGAACAAAGGTCTTTTGAAACATCTGTTCCAGCATCTTCATAGCATCATCCCCTTATCTTGGAGCCTCTTTTTGGGTGGCAGCCCGAGGTCTGCATTGACGGTGAAGATAGAAAGCCTTTGGCGTGCGGTCACAGTTCGGCCCGTTTGGGACACAAATGGGGCATAATCCCGACACGAGTGCAAATCTGCGCGATTTACATCAATTGTTCACGAGTTTGATAACAGTTTCTTAAGTTTTTTATCCGGCCCGTGCGATGAACCAAGTATTAACCAAGTATTCTTGGCCCTTCTGACGCCCTCCTCGCAAGAATCATTTAAAATCGAAACCAATTCGATCGCGGCGCACAGCCTGTTCGGTCACAGGACCACAAGCCCGCGCAGCAGACCGTCCAAATCCGGTCACATTTGCGATGCAGAGGGCGCGAATTCATAGTCAAATCGGGCAATGTCTTCGGCGGCGATCCGGGCCACGATCTGTGCATCCCGATCCGAATAAAAGCCGCGAAAATCACGCGCCCGCGTTGAGGCATTCACCCGCTCAATCGGAGACAGATCAAACCCAAGATGCGTCCAAAGCGGCGCAAGATCCGCCTCCAACGCCTCAAGCCGGGCATAAAGCACCGCCCGCTCAACGCCCGCGCCATCCGTCACATAGGACCGATACGGCACGGACAGGGCACGCAGGGTTTCTGGCGCATTCAGAAACGTCGTGAAGTCGGACGCCTTGGCCAAACGCACCGCCGGGTGATCCCACTGTTGCGCCTGTAGCCAATGGAAATAGGACACGATCCGGTCCCAGGGATTGCGCACGAGGGTAAAGATGAAATAGTCGTCAAACGCCTCACGCGCCACGACACCCTCGATGTCCGCAAGCTGGGAATGTTTCCACAACCGCCCCTGAGCCGACAGCGATTTGACCCGCGGTCGCCGCTTGACCGCCTTCGGCGTGTCCCCGATCAGAATATCATCGGCCATGGCACGCGCCTCCAACGCCAGCGACAGCGCCGTGCCCCCCGTTTTGGGAATATGGACAAAGATATAAGAGCGCCCGGATGAGATAATCATAGGGTCACTTTATACGGTTTTTTCGGATTCTGAATCCCGAAATGCGAAAACACCCCTGAATCCCCGACAAAGCTATGCTGGTTTTACATCCCACCTGGGCCGCAGTGATTGTCGCCCCTGACAAACCGCGATAGATTGGCGAAAAGAGATATAATGAAAGAGCAGCTCGCGCATGATCGCGCTCACCGAATTCGACCGGCTCGAAGCCAGCGCCCTGTGGCGACCCGAGGGAGACAGCCAGCGGGTCGAGGTGATTGTGTCCGTCGGCGAGGCAACGCTGACCCTGTCCGATATCAAGGGCCGTGCGCTGACCCATTGGTCTTTACCTGCGGTCATTCGGATGTCTCCCCCCGGCGAACGCCCCGCCGCCTTTGCCCCTGCCCCAGACACGGACGAACAGGTCGAGATCGACGATGAGCTGATGATTGAGGCCATCGGGCGCATCCACCGCGCCATTGATCGCTCGCGGCCACATCCCGGTCGGCTGCGCGGCGCGATCTATGCCGGCGTCGCAGTGGCCGCCGCGGGGCTGGTGCTGTTTTGGCTTCCCGGCGCGCTCATCCGCCAAACCGTGTCCATCGTGCCAACAGTGACCCGAGCCGAAATTGGTGCCGGACTTTTGGACCGCATCCGCCGCCTCTCTGGCGCGCCCTGTGATACGGTCCATGGCACGCGCGCCCTTGAACGCCTGAAAACCCGGTTGTTTCCCAAGGGGGGCGGGCAAATCGTGGTGGTGACCAGCGGTGTGGCCGTGTCTCAACATCTGCCCGGCGGCATCCTGCTTTTGAACCGCGCCTTGGTTGAGGATTACGAAGACCCGGATGTTGTGGCCGGATATGTGCTTGCAGAATTGGAACGCGCCGCCGAACATGATCCGCTGGATCGGCTGTTGCATGAGGCGGGATTGATGGCCTCGATCCGACTTTTGACCACCGGGCATCTGTCAGAAGAGGTGCTTGACGCCCATGCCGAAAGCCTGTTGACCACGCCCTTGACGGTCCCCGACATGGGGTCGCTTATCGCCCAATTCGCCCGCACCGAGATACATAGCGCGCCCTACGCCTATGCGCTCGACATCACCGGCGAAACCGTTTTACCGCTGATCGAAGCGGACGGTGTTCAGATCACCGAAACCCGCCCCGTCTTGTCCGATGGCGACTGGGTTGCCTTGCAAGGGGTTTGTGGCGGTTAACGCGTTGTCACATGGGTTAACACACTGTCACATGGGGTTAACGCAGTGTCACATGGGGTTAACGCAGTGTCACAAATCCCGTTAACACCCTGTCATAAAAGAAAACCCCCGCCAAATGCGGGGGATTCTTTTTTATTTTTATTATTCTGCCTCGTTAACTCAACGCTATTTGCGTGCGAATGCGTCCCCATAGCCAGCCCCGCGGACCGACGCTAAAGCGGACATGGTTTGTTCAGGCCGGGCAAATGGACCGGCCAAAACAATCTTAAGGGGCTTGCCGTTGCGCGTTAAAACTTGCGACGAAACGGGGAAACCCATGGACGACAAACGCGCGATTGAGCGTTCGGCATTTTCAGGCACACCAAATGTACCAACTTGAACGTAACGCAAACCGGGTTGTGCGGCTTGCGGTTGCGCCGTAGCCGTAGGTGTCCGGTTTGGTGCCATAGATTTTGTCGACATGCGGGTCGGAGCGACATAAGTCTGCGCCGCTGGAGCGCGCGCCACTTGTGCCGTGGTTTTGGATTTGAATGGCGATCCGAACAACCATTCCCAGAATGTCTTTTTGCGCGGCGCATAAAGATCATAAGCTGGAGTGGTTTGGGTCCAGATTTGCGCCATCTGAAGATCGCCCCGCGCGGTGATCGGCCCGCGATAGGGGTTTAAACGCCCGTCAGTCCATGCCTGCGTATACCCGGCAGGCAATGCCATTGGCACGGGCTGCGGCAAAGCATAGGGGTCAATCCCCGCCGCGCGCGCCACTTGCACCGTATTGGAATTTTGGGTCGACAGGCGGGTTGCAGTCCGGTTCTGAATATAGGCTGACGGATGCTGAGCTTGCGGACCACAACGCACGGCATAACGCCCGCCCGTGTTCATATATTGCGCCGCATTCCCGCTTAGACCCGCGCAGTGCGTGGTCATCATATCGGGTGCGGCACTGGCCATCATCATCGGCGCTGGCGCGACTGCGGCATAGGTCGGCGCCGGGGCCACCATGACCGGGGCTTTCTTGACCGGGATGCGCACCAATGTCGGCTCGGTCAGGGTCCTGCGATTGCCATCTGCGGTCCGCACCGTCACGCCCGCAGGCAGACGTTTGAGAATATATTCAACCTCGCCCGTGTCACAGCGCAACTCGCCACCGGACATGGTCGCCACGCAACCACGGTCCCCAACAGCTTTGCCAACCAACCGATCCAGAGACGGCAAAGATGGTGCTTGCACAGTTTGCGCCACGGGTAAGGGCGCAGGCACAGCCGCTTTCGGGATCGTTTTGGGCGGGGTCGCTTTGGGAGGGGTCGCTTTGGACAGAACTGCGGTCGTCGCCGTGGGCATAGGCGTCGTGGGCACAGACGTTGTGGGTTTCACTGACATCTTGGGGGCGGCAGGTTTTATGGGGGTCGCTGCGGCAACCTGGGTCTGTGCCGGTGCGTCAACCGGATCAGGGATCACGGGCAGCTTATGTGTGACTGACTCAAATGTCGGCTTGAACCCGCAAAGCACGCGGCGATCCCGGCTGACGCGGGGCACCCATTGCACCCCATCACCATATCCGGCGCGCACATAGACACAACCGCGACTGTCGACATACTGCGTGCCCTTAAAGGAGGCCGGCGGAAACTCCGCAGGCTCATCCGCAGTATAGAGCGCCTTTGCCTCGGCATCCCAAACGCCAAGGCTAGCCCCACCCAACATCGCGATCAGCGCCGCGCCGGAAATCGTTCTCAAAGCCTGCATTATCTGGCCCCACACAAGATATTGTGCACAGCCTACCCTAGAAGTGATTCGCTGTTAAGAGGGGAAATGGCTTATTTTGTGCCAAACATGCGATCGCCCGCATCCCCTAGCCCAGGAACAATATATCCATGGTCATTGAGGCATTCATCCACAGCCGCTGTCACGATAGGCACGTCTGGGTGCGCCTCTTTCATGCGTTTGATGCCCTCAGGCGCCGCCAAAAGGCACAGAAACCGGATATTCGTCGCCCCGGCCGCTTTCAATTTATCAATCGCAGCCACCGAGGAATTGCCTGTCGCCAACATCGGATCGACCGCAATCACCAAACGATCGCCCAAGTCTTCGGGCACTTTGAAATAATATTCGACTGGCTGAAGCGTCTTCTCATCACGGTAGAGGCCCACAAAGCCCACACGCGCCGAAGGGATGAGTTCCAGGATGCCATCCATCAACCCATTGCCCGCCCGCAAGATCGAAATCAGTGCCAACTTTTTACCATCCAGCGTCGGCGCGTCCATCTCCATCACCGGGGTCTGGATCGTCTTGGTCGTCATCTCCAATTCGCGCGTGACCTCATAGGCCAAAAGCAACGAAATCTCGCGCAACAACTGCCGAAACCCCGCCGTCGACGTGTCCCTGTCGCGCATGATGGTGAGTTTGTGTTGCACAAGCGGGTGGGTCACAACGGTCAGATGATCAAGCATCATTTTGCTCCAGTTTTTTAGCAACGGCCTCTCGGGTCGCGTCATCACAAAAGGCCGCCTCAAGGGCAACCCTATTCAACTCCATGAAATCCTCGGCCTCCCAGCCAAAGGTCTCAGACAAACGGTCAAATTCACGGCGCATCGTGGTGTGGAAAAACGGCGGATCGTCAGTGGAAATGGTGACTTTCACACCGCGTTTGCGCAGTTCAGAAATGGGATGATCCGACCATGTCGGATAGACACCAAGCACCACATTGGACCCTGGACAGACCTCCAAAACAATGCCTGCTTCGGCAATCTCGTCGACCAGCGCCAAATCTTCGATGGCGCGCACACCATGGCCGATGCGTTCGACTTTCAAATCGCGAATGGCGTCGCGCACGCTGTCCGGCCCGCCCCATTCGCCGGCATGGGATGTGAGCCGCAGGCCCGCCTCGCGCGCCATGTCAAAGGCATAGGTAAAATCACCCTGTGTGCCCATCGCCTCGTCGCCACCCATGCCAAAGCCGGTGACAAAACCGCCGACGGTTTCCGCCGCACAGAGTGCAGTTTTCTTGGCTTGATCCGGGCCGAAATGGCGCACACAGGTCGGGATCGCGCGCATCACAATCCCCGCCTCTCGCTCCATTTCATCGGCGGCCTGCCCGATCGCGGCCACATAATCCCGCCACGCGACCACATCACCACCGCCGCAAAAATCCGGGGCCAGAAAGCTTTCGGTGTAGATCACATTGGAGGCCGCGCTTTCCTCAAGCACGGCGCGGGTCAGGCGGTAGTAATCCTGCGGCGTCTTCAACACCGATGTCGCCGCCTCATAGACTTTGAGAAAATTCCAGAAGTCTTTGTATTTATAGGCACCTTTTTCACCAAAAATCCCCGAAAGATCGGTCTTTTTTTCGGCGGCCAAACCGCGAATAAACGCGGGTGGAGCCGCGCCTTCAAGATGCATATGCAGCTCAATTTTAGGCAGATCCGAGACGCTCATAGAAAACTCCTTCCGGGGCCTTGGGCGGCAATGCCCAGATGCTCGGCGAGAGAGGCCGCCACATCGGTAAAGGCCACCGAGCCAATAGGTTTCACCCCCAAACCATAGCCCAATACCGGCACCTGTTCACGGGTGTGATCTGTGCCGGGCCAGGTCGGGTCATTGCCGTGATCGGCAGTGAAAATCAAAAGATCACCCGGACGCGCGCGCTCATAGAGCCGCGCCATTTGGGCGTCGAACCATTCAAGATGGCGGGCATAGCCGGAGACATCGCGACGATGACCATAAAGGCTGTCGAATTCGACGAAATTGGCAAAGGTAAGCGACCCGTCGGGGGCCTCCTCCATCACGTCGCACAGATGGTCAAACAGCACCGCATCCGTGCCTTTGCGAACCTCATCAATGCCCTGCATCGAGAAAATATCTCCAATCTTTCCAATTGCATAAACGGACCGACCCGCCGCTTTCGCCCAATCGCAAATCGTCGGAGCGGGCGGAGCTATCGCGTAATCATGGCGGTTTCCGGTGCGCGAAAACCCGTCTTTGACCGTGCCCACGAAAGGCCGCGCGATGACCCGGCCCACCTTCATTTTATGCAGGATCGGGGCGATGTCCTGACACAGCTTCAAGAGCCGTTCGAGGCCAAAATGCGCTTCGTGGGCGGCAATTTGAAACACGCTATCGGCGGAAGTGTAGCAAATCGGCCATCCGGTTTCGATGTGCTGTGCGCCCCACTCTTTGATCACCTCGGTGCCCGAGGCATGACAATTGGCCAATGTGCCGCCCGCGCCGCAAAGCTCGGCCACCTGATCCATCAGATCCTGTGGAAAAGACGGCAGGGTTGGCGGGAAATAATGCCAGTCCCACGGCACCGGAACCCCGGCCAATTCCCAATGGCCGGAGGGCGTGTCTTTGCCCGGCGAGACCTCCGCGGCCACGCCGTAAAGCCCCTCCGGCAGCGCGGTCAGACCGGGAGCAGGATCAGAGGTGGCGTGACCCATTGCGGCCCCAAGCCCAAGCGCATCGAGATGCGGAATATGGAGCAGACCGGAACGCCCCTCTTCGGCGCGGCCCGCAGCGCAGGCGGCCGCAATATGGGCGATGGTATTGGCACCTTCATCGGGCAAATCGCCGTTGAAAAACGCATCCGCATCCGGCGCGCCGCCAAGGCCAACGGAATCCATCACAATCAAAAATGCACGCGTCATGCTGTTACCTTTTCATAAACCAATGGCGGCTCATCGGGCGCCTCGTCCACAATCGGGATTGCGGCGCGGATGGCGGCTTCGGCCCGGTCGGCGTCCTCAGGCGTGCGTGCGTGAATCGTCGCAATCAAAGCATCCTCGACCATCTCATCGCCGATCAAACAGCAATTGGAAATGCCCACAGCCGGGTCGATTTTTTCGCCGCCCTGAAGCCGCCCACCGCCCAAATGCACCACCGCCATGCCCAACGCATGACCATCCATTGTGCCGACAAAGCCGGGCTTCAGAGCCACAACATCACGCACAATCGGTGCCGACGGCAGGCGGTCGCGCCAATGATCGACAAAATCGGCAGGCCCGCCCAACTCGGCAACCATCCGGCCAAACCGTTCGGCGGCGGAGCCATCGGTGAGCGTGCCACGCACCGCCCAGGTGGCTTGGTCCACGTCATCGGACAATCCTGCCAACACCAACAACTCCCCGCCCAGCGCGCAGGTCACATCACACAGGATATTGTCAACCTCGCCTGTGGTCAGCGCCTCCATCACCGCCATAAGTTCCAAAGCATTGCCCATCTCCGGGCAAAGCGGTTGATTCATATCGGTGATCAGGGCGGACGTCTTGCACCCTGCCCCATTGGCCGTGGTCACAAGACTTTGCGCCAAGGCACGGGCCTCTTTTGGCGTCTTCATAAACGCGCCGGAGCCGCATTTGACGTCCAACACCAAAGCGTCCAACCCAGCGGCGAGTTTCTTTGACAGGATCGAAGCGGTGATCAAATCAATGCTCTCAACCGTGCCGGTGACATCGCGAATGGCGTAAAGCCGTTTGTCAGCAGGGGCGATCGACCCGGTGGCAGAGACAACCGCACAGCCGACCCGTTCGACGATCTGATGAAACCGCGCCTCGGAAACCTCGGTTTTAAGGCCCGGAATGGCTTCGAGCTTGTCCAATGTGCCGCCCGTGTGGCCAAGGCCCCGGCCCGACACCATCGGCACATAGGCCCCCAAAGCGGCCAAGGCAGGGGCGAGCAACAAGGAGACGCAATCGCCGACCCCGCCAGTCGAATGTTTGTCGATCGCAGGCGCAGGCAAATCCCATTTCATCACCGCACCACTGTCACGCATCGCAAGTGTCAAAGCCACCCGTTCGGGATCGGACATGCCGTTCAGCAACGCGGCCATGGCAAAGGCCCCGACCTGTGCATCGGTGACCGCGCCTGAGGCCAAGCCTTGGGCAAACCAAGCCAGTTCCCCTTGGGTCAGGGCCCGCTTGTCCCGCAGTTTTTCGATCACCTGACGCGCATCCATCAGTCTCATTCCATATAATCGGGGGTGAAGGCGCCGGGCAAAAGCTGCTCGATGGTCATGGTCAACACTTTGCCGGACATCGACCCCATGGTCACCTTCACCGACGGGTCGGCAAATTCACGCAGCTTTTGGCGACAGCCACCGCAGGGCGGCGTGGGCTCTTGGCTTGATCCGATCACGGCCACCTCTGTGATCACCGTTTCGCCCGCCGCGATCATCGCGGCAATGGCTCCGGCTTCGGCACAGGTGCCCTCCGGGTAGGCGGCGTTTTCGACGTTCACGCCGGTGAATACTACGCCCGAAGGCGTACGGATCGCCGCGCCGACTTTAAAGTTTGAATAGGGCGCATAGGCCATTTCGCGGATTTTGGTGGCATCTTCGAGCAGGGTCATTGCAAAACGGGACCTTATTTTGGCGATATCTGGCGACATTTTTTAAAGCTTGGTCAAGATTGCGCGCCTGTACCACAAGATGCAAGTGGGATGCGCCTGAGACCTGTGCGCATCGTGCAATTTGCCCCGATCTGCGGAAAAGCGCCGCAAAGAGGTGTGATGTTTGCGCTAACGTCACCAATCTTTGCACTTCGTCGATCAAACACCTCTTGCGTGAAACCCTGTGCCGGGCGTAGACGCTGAGAAACAGCACGATGTGACGTTGGGTCACAGTATTTAGTTTAATACTAAACTACATCAAAACCCAAAACGCCAAACCAGACGATCAAGACGCAGGAAGGGAAACGCCAATGACCTCGGACCCCCGCACGGAGACCCGCAATAACAGCCTGAGACAGGCGGCCTTGGACTATCACGAGTTTCCAAAGCCGGGGAAATTGGAGATCCGAGCAACCAAACCAATGGCCAATGGCCGCGATCTGGCGCGCGCCTATAGCCCCGGCGTGGCCGAAGCCTGCTTGGAAATCAAGGCCGATCCCTCCACCTCCTCGCGCTACACAGCGCGTGGCAATCTTGTCGCCGTGGTCACCAATGGCACCGCCGTTCTGGGCCTTGGCAACATCGGCCCCGCCGCCGCCAAGCCAGTGATGGAGGGCAAAGCGGTCCTGTTCAAAAAATTCGCCAACATCGACTGTTTCGATATTGAATTGGCGGAATCTGACCCGGTGAAACTGGCCGAAATCGTCTGCGCGCTGGAACCGACCTTTGGTGCGATCAACCTTGAAGACATCAAAGCGCCAGATTGCTTTATCGTTGAACAATTGTGCCGCGAAAAGATGAACATCCCGGTGTTTCACGATGACCAACATGGCACGGCCATCGTTGTGGGCGCCGCCGCGACCAATGCCTTACGGGTCACCAACAAAAAATTCGAAGACATCAAAGTGGTCTCAACCGGCGGCGGTGCGGCGGGGATTGCTTGCCTGAATATGCTTTTGAAACTGGGGCTTAAGCGCGAAAACGTTTGGCTGTGCGACATTGCGGGCCTTGTCTATGAGGGCCGGACCGAAGAGATGACACCGCAAAAGGCCGCCTTCGCGCAAAAGACCGACCTGCGCACGCTGGATGATGTGATCGAGGGCGCGGACCTGTTCCTTGGCCTCTCCGGCCCCGGCGTATTGAAACCCGAAATGGTCGCCAAAATGGCGCGTCAGCCGATTGTGTTTGCGCTGGCCAACCCGACCCCGGAAATCCATCCCGACGAGGTCAAAAAGGTTGCTCCCGACGCGATCATCGCCACCGGGCGTTCGGATTATCCCAACCAAGTCAACAACGTGCTGTGTTTCCCCTTCATCTTTCGCGGCGCACTTGATGTGGCTGCGACCGAGATCAACGACGCGATGCAAATTGCCTGTATCGACGGCATCGCCGCCCTCGCGCGCGCCACAACCAGCGCCGAAGCCGCTGCCGCCTATCAAGACGAGCGGATGGAGTTTGGCCCGGAATATTTGATCCCAAAACCGTTTGATCCGCGCCTGATGGGCGTTGTCGCCTCCGCCGTGGCCAAGGCCGCGATGGAAAGCGGGGTGGCAACCAAACCCGTGCCGGACATGAAGGCCTACAAGGACGCGCTGGATCATTCGGTGTTCAAATCGGCGCTGATCATGCGCCCGGTCTTTGCCGCCGCCTCGCAGGCCGAGCGCCGCATCGCCTTTGCCGAGGGCGAAGACGACCGCGTGCTGCGCGCCGCCCAAGCGATGATCGAAGAAACCACCGACAAGCCGATCCTGATCGGCCGTCCCGACGTGATCGCGGTGCGCGCCGAGCGGGCTGGTTTGAAAATCCGCCCTGGCGTGGATTTCGAGATCGTGAACCCGGAAAACGACAGCCGCTACAAACAATATTGGCAAGCCTATCACAAACTGATGGAGCGCAAGGGCGTGACCCCCGATCTGGCCAAGGCGATCATGCGCACCAACACCACCGCGATTGGTGCCATCATGGTGCATCAGGACCACGCAGACAGCATGATTTGCGGCACATTTGGTCAATACCTGTGGCACCTGAACTACGTCACGCAGATTCTCGGCACCAAGGAACACCAACCTGTCGGGGCGCTCTCTCTGATGATCCTCGAAGACGGGCCGCTGTTCATCGCTGACACCCATGTGCACACGGAACCGACGCCGGAACAGATCGCCAAAACCGTCATCGCCACCGCGCGCCACGTCCGCCGCTTTGGCATTGAACCCAACATTGCGCTGTGTTCGCATTCAGAATTTGGCAACCTGCAATGCACGACCGGGCGACATATGCGCGAGGCGCTTGAGATCCTCGACAGCGAACCACGCGACTTTATTTACGAAGGCGAAATGCACATCGACAGCGCCCTGACCCCGGATCTGCGCGCGCGCAACTTCCCGCATTCGCGCCTTGAGGGCCCGGCCAACGCGCTGATCTTTGCGATTGCGGATGCGGCCTCTGGCGTGCGCAACATTTTGAAAACCAAGGGCGGCGGGTTGGAAGTGGGTCCGATCCTGATGGGCATGGCCAACCGCGCCCATATCGTGACCCCCTCGATCACCCCGCGCGGGCTTTTGAACATGTCGGCCATGGCCGGCACGCCAGTGGCGCATTACGGGTAAGCTGCCGCAGGCGACACCTTTGACATCCACTGTTACTTTTGCAAACCGCCCCGACACGTTCGGGGCGGTTTTTGTTTGCAATACAGTGGCCCAAAACAAAACTTTGCAAACTACTTTTCTATAGGAGTTTGCGAAATTTATGTAAACTTTTTCAACAGGGTCTGCTAACAACAGCCCCGGAGCGGGCATTGCCCATCTGCCCGAAGCGGGCATTGCCCATGTGCGTGGCGCCAGTGACATTCCATCGCAGCCTAACTGCCTTGTAAGGAATCGCTCACAGCGCCATTCACGCCATGTCAGCGAGGAGGACGCAAAGTGGCATACAAAGATATTTATGACGGCTGGAAAGCAGACCCAGAGGCCTTTTGGATGCAGGCGGCCGAAGAGATTCATTGGTACAAAAAACCGTCCAAAGCCCTCTTTGACGAAAACGCACCGATTTATGAATGGTTCTCGGATGGGCTGACCAACACCTGCTACAACGCGGTGGACCGTCATGTGGAGGCTGGTCGCGGCGATGAAATCGCGATCATGCACGAAAGCCCGATCACCCACGCCACCAAAGGCATCACCTACAAAGAGCTTCAGGCGCGCGTCTCCTCACTTGCCGGGGCGCTTAAAATGCGCGGTGTGGAAAAGGGTGATCGCGTCATCATTTACATGCCGATGATCCCCGAAGCGCTTGAGGCGATGTTGGCCTGTGCCCGCATTGGTGCGGTGCATTCGGTGGTGTTTGGCGGCTTTGCGGCGCATGAATTGGCGGTGCGGATTGATGACTGTACGCCCAAGGCGATCATTGCCGCCTCTTGTGGTTTGGAGCCGAACCGCGTGGTCCATTACAAGCCGCTTTTGGACAAAGCCATTGATATGGCCGAGCATAAGCCCGAGTTCTGCGTGATCTTCCAACGCGAACAAGAGGTGGCCAAACTCAACGAGGGTCGCGATTTTTCGTGGCATGGCTTCCAATACGGTGTCAAACCCGCAGACTGTGTGCCCGTCGAGGGCAACCACCCGGCCTATATCCTCTATACCTCCGGCACCACGGGCCAACCCAAAGGCGTTGTACGCGCCACGGGCGGGCATCTTGTGGCGTTGAACTGGACGATGAAGAACATCTACAACATCGACGTGGGCGATCGCTTTTGGGCGGCGTCTGACGTGGGATGGGTCGTCGGCCACAGCTATATTTGCTACGGCCCGCTGATCAAAGGGGCGCAAACCATTGTGTTTGAAGGCAAACCCATCGGCACCCCGCATGCGGGCGTGTTCTGGCGGATCATTCAAAACCAACGGGTCAAATCGTTCTTCACTGCCCCAACGGCCCTGCGCGCGATCAAACGCGAAGACCCGACAGGCGAATGGATCAAACGCTACAAGTTGCATGATCTTCAGGCGATCTTTCTGGCGGGCGAACGGGCCGACCCGGACACGATCAAATGGGCGCAGGAAAAATTTGGTGTGCCGGTGATCGACCACTGGTGGCAGACCGAAACCGGTTGGGCGATTGCCGCCAACCCGCTTGGGATCGAAGAGCTTCCGATCAAGATCGGGTCGCCCTCCGTGGCCATGCCGGGCTATGAGATCGAGATTCTCGACGAGGCCGGACACCCCGTCAAAGACGGCGACCTCGGGGCCATCGCGATCAAGCTCCCGCTTCCGCCGGGCACTTTGCAAACCCTGTGGAATGCCGAAGAGCGGTACAAAAAATCCTATCTCACCACCTTCCCCGGCTATTACGAGACGGGCGATGCAGGGATCAAGGACGCGGACGGCTATGTCTACATCATGGCGCGCACCGATGACGTGATCAACGTCGCCGGGCACCGCCTCTCCACCGGGGCGATGGAGGAAGTGCTGTCGAACCACCCGGATGTGGCCGAATGCGCGGTTATTGGCGTGGCGGATCAGCTTAAGGGGCAATCGCCACTGGGCTTTTTGTGCCTGAACTCCGGGTGCACCAAGGATCACGCCACCATCGTCAAAGAGGTTGTCACGGCCGTGCGCAATGAAATCGGCCCGGTGGCCGCATTCAAATTGGCCTGTGTCGTTGATCGCCTGCCAAAAACCCGGTCGGGCAAAATCCTACGCGGGACGATGGTCAAGATTGCGGACAACCAACCCTATAAAATGCCTGCGACCATCGACGATCCGGCCATTTTGGACGAAATCAAAGTGGCGCTTCAGGGCCTTGGATACGCAAAAGGGTAAATTTTACGCAAAAAGGGCTGTCCCAATCCCGTCCGTTGGTTAACAAATTACTAATCGACGGATGAGACTCGTAGAAACGCGGCCTCAACCGGGCCGCGTTTTGTCTGTCGTGAGAGTGTGATCGGGGGTGAGTGTGACAAAAAGCGGCCAAAAGAGTCAAAACCTGTTGATCAAAGATGCGGGTCGCATTTCCCTTTTGTCCCATGACATTCGGTCAACCTTTGCCGAATTGCAAAGCGGACTCTCGACCCTGGATCACATCGAACTGCCTCCGCATCTCACAGGCGACGTCGAGCATCTGGTGGCCACAGGGGCGCATTTGGGGCGGTTGCTGGATGAGGTGGCAGACCTCGTGTTTCACGACCACAAACAGCGCCCCGCCACGCGCCTCATGGTCAACCCGCGTGCCATCCTGACAAAACTTGCGCAGAGATGGCAGCGGATCACCACACGGTTTGGCAGCGCGCTGCGCCTTGAAGGGTTGGAGAGCATGCCCACCCGCGCGGATTGGGACATGTTGTCGCTCGAACGCGTCCTGTCCAACCTTGTGTCCAACGCGCTGCACCATGCGGGTCCGGGGCAGATTTTTCTGCACGTGTCGCGACAGGTCTCAGAGGGCCGCGATGACATCATTGTGCGGATTTGCGACACCGGCCCCGGCTTTCCGCCGCATATTCTCACCGACCATGAAGGCCGCGCGTGCATCCCGATCGGGTCCGGCGCACCGGGTTCCGGCTATGGGTTATATGTGGCCCGGGATGCGGCGCACCGCCTTGGCGGAAACTTGACGCTTCGCAATCTGCCAGAGGCGGGGGCGGAGGCCTGTTTGGTGTTGCCGATCCGCACGGATCACAGGCCAGACGCCGATCATGTACCGCCAAGGCCGCTGTCCCCCATGCTGCGTCCCTACACAGCGCTTTTGGTCGAAGACAGTGCCAGTCTGCGCCTGGCAATGCATCACGCTCTTGCGACGCTCGGCCTCACCGTGCTTGACGCCGAGGACGGGGCCGAAGCGCTTGACCTTCTCTCGGCCCCGGACGTGACAATCGACATTGTTTTCCTCGATATCGAACTGCCGCTGGTGTCGGGTCCACAGGTGCTTGAAACCTTGAAAAATCGCGGTCTGACACCGCCACCGGTCATCGCCGTGACGTCGCATGTGTTTGACGTGAATATGCAGGCCATCCGGGGCATGGGCGTAAAGGGCATCCTGCCAAAGCCCTTTCCCTCGCAAACGGAAATCCTTCACGTCACCTGTCGCGCGCTCAATGTGCCCCTGCCCGACACAGAACTCAAACCCGCCGCGCATCCGGCGCACCATACGCCACCCAGCCTACAGCAACTGGTCACACGGCTGCCCAGAGCCGTTGCCGAAAATATGCTGACTCACTTATCCGCTGACCTGGACCACTACCTAAACCTCGCTCTCACAGCCATAGAGGAAGGGCGGTCCCCTCAATCTCAAACAGCCTTGAGACTGGCGACCCACGCCCTATCTGGCCTCTTTGCAACCTCTTATTCTACCACGGCCCAAGACCGAGCACGCCACTTGTCAGAACACTCCGATTCGATGTCAGACACGGAAATCATTGCGATCTTGGCAACGCTCCGCCAAACTGCCTCAGATATTCAAAAATCCATTCACCTACTCATACATAGCGAGACGGACACAAATGTCCCAAAAACCAATTTTAATCGTTGATGATGTCGACACGCACCTGACCCTGTTCACGGCCACTCTTGAGGCTGCGGGTTATACCGTGCTGCCTGCGCGCAGCCGCGCCGAAGCGCTCGCCTTGTCGGCAACAACGGCCCCGGGGATCGCTCTTGTTGATCTGGTCTTGCCGGACGGAGACGGGATTGAACTTATCAAAACCCTGAAAGACCGCGATCCGTCCATCAAGCTGATTGCAATCACAGCCTTTGCCTCTGTTGACCGCGCCGTCTCGGCCATGCGCAACGGGGCGATGGATTTTCTCGTCAAACCCATCGAACCTGAACACCTCAAGGCCACCATCGCCAACACGCTGACCGGGCGCAGCCTTGGACAATATGTGCAGCCCTATGCCGTCGATGGGGTAGAAACGGACGGGCTGATCGGGTCTTCGGATCTCATGAAGGACATTTATAGCACGATCCGTGCCGTGGCCGGATCAGCGGCCTCGGTGTTCATCACCGGAGAAAATGGCACGGGCAAAGTCAAAGCCGCCGCCGCAATCCATGACCAGTCTGGTTTCAAAGACGGTGCCTTCGTCAAACTGGATTGTTCCACCGCCGCCCCGGACACGATCGAAGCCGAATTGCTGGGCCATATTGCTATGCCGGGCATGCCGGAAAAGATCGGCGTGGCAGAGTTGGCCAATGGCGGCACCTTGTTGTTGGATGAAATCTGTACCCTGTCCTTACCTATGCAGGCCCGGCTTTTGAACATGCTGCAAAGCGGCGTGATCACCCCAATCGGTACAACCTCTGGACGCCCCGCCGAGTTTCGCCTGATTTGCACCAGCACCGTCGATCCGCGCACCGAAGTGCAGGCCGGGCGTTTTCGGGCCGATCTGTTTTATCGGCTGAACGTCGTGCCGATCCACCTGCCGCCTTTGCGGGCGCGTGGTCTGGATGTGGTGGAAATTGCCGAAACCGAACTGGATCGGCTCTGTGCCCGCGAGGGGCGAGACTTTCGGACCCTCGCGACCGAAGTCAAAGCGATTTTTCTGGATCATGCCTGGCCGGGAAACATCCGCGAATTGATGAACGTGTTGTGGAATGTCATCGTGTTGCACGACGGCCCGATGGTTCATGTGTCCGATCTGCCACCCTATCTGCGCGGGGTACGAAAGACCCAAGGCGCGCCCAGTGCCCGCGTCCCAAGCCACATGATGCAAGATTCGTTTGCCGGGCTGACACTAGCGGAAATCGAACGCCGTGCGATCGAAGCGGCGATTACCTATGCGGGTGGGTCCATTCCCTCAGCCGCGCGTGCGCTTGGCGTATCGCCCTCGACACTCTATCGAAAGCTGGAGGGATGGGGCCGCCCCGTGCGCGGAGCGCACAAACATTAGACCTGCGCGGAGGGCACAAACATTAAACCTGCGCGGAGGGCGTAATCCAACATGGCGGTGGCCGTTTACACGAATTGTTCGCGCAAAAGCCGCTCTTCCAACCCGTGCCCCGGATCAAACTGAATCCGGTGACGCACGTTTGGTTCTGAGGCAATTTCGACCCAGACCACATTGGCGGAATGGCGGCTGTCGGCATCGGCCATAACCGGACGTTTTTGCGGCTCCAACACGTCAAAGCGAACCTTTGCGCTTTTGGGCAGCAAGGCCCCGCGCCACCGACGGGGGCGAAACGCCGCCATCGCGGTCAGTGCCAAAACATCCGATCCAATCGGTAAAATCGGCCCGCGTGCAGAATAGTTATAGGCGGTCGACCCGGCAGGCGTCGAGACAAGGACACCGTCACAGACCAGTTCATCCATCCGCACCTTGCCGTCAATGGACACCCGCAGTTTCGCCGCCTGCGGTCCGGCGCGCAACAATGAGACCTCGTTGATCGCAAGTGCGGTATGTTCCACCCCATCGGCATCTGCGGCCACCATCGAGAGCGGGTTGATCACCTCTTCCTCGGCCGCCAGCAAACGTTCGACCAAATTGTCATCCTGGAACTCGTTCATCAAAAATCCGACCGTGCCGCAATTCATGCCATAGACCGGCGTGTCGAGATGCATGGTCCCATGCAGCGTCTGAAGCATAAACCCATCACCGCCAAGTGCCACGATCACATCCGCCTCCTCCAACGGAACAGACGCATAACGCGCCTGCAACCGTTCAAGAGCACGCTGCGCGATTTGGGCATCGCTGGCCGCAAAGGCAATTTTGACCATCTGTGGGACTTCTCTTTGTCTGGCGAAGAGGGGCGAACCGGTGCGGCCCGTGCCCTTGGTTACCAAAGCCTTAGCCGGAATTCACGCTTTTTCGCACGATGCGCCCCCTTGAAAGCCGTCCCCCAAACGTCCCGATCCCGAGACGCGTGGCGCGGATCGGAAACCCCTGCCCTCTCTGATCACCCGGATCGCTCATTTCATCATCATTATGCAACGGATGAGGGTTTTCCAAATGTGACAGAATGGCTAAGAAGCCCGCGACACTCCCACGCTGCCAAGGAGCATGTGCATGACGTCCAATGTCCGCGATTCCGGTTTCTTTACCGAAAGCCTGTCCACCCGTGACCCCGAACTGTTCGGTTCGATCACCCAAGAGCTTGGCCGTCAGCGCCATGAGATCGAATTGATCGCCTCTGAAAACATCGTCTCCGCTGCGGTGATGGAGGCCCAAGGCTCGGTCCTGACCAACAAATATGCCGAAGGCTATCCGGGCCGCCGCTACTATGGCGGGTGCCAATATGTGGACATCGCCGAGAACCTTGCGCGGGATCGCGCGAAAGAGTTGTTTGACGTTAAGTATGTGAACGTACAGCCAAATTCCGGCTCACAAGCCAACCAGGGCGTGTTTCAGGCGCTGCTCGAACCCGGTGACACCATCCTTGGCATGTCCTTGGATGCTGGTGGTCACCTGACCCATGGTGCCAAGCCGAACCAATCCGGCAAATGGTTCAACGCCATCCAATACGGCGTACGCAAACAGGACCAGCGCATCGACTATGATCAGGTGCAAGAACTGGCCAACGAACACAAACCCAAGATGATCATCGCTGGCGGATCCGCCATTCCACGTCAGGTGGATTTCAAGAAAATGCGTGAGATCGCTGATTCTGTCGGTGCCTATCTGATGGTCGATATGGCCCATTTCGCCGGTCTCGTCGCGGGTGGTCAGCACCCCTCGCCCTTCCCCTATGCCGATGTCGCGACCACCACGACCCACAAAACCCTGCGCGGCCCGCGCGGCGGCATGATCCTGACCAACGATGTCGAAATCGCCAAAAAGGTAAACTCCGCGATCTTCCCCGGCATCCAGGGCGGCCCCTTGATGCATGTGATCGCGGCGAAAGCCGCGGCCTTTGGCGAGGCCCTGCGCCCCGAGTTCAAAGAATACGCCAAGCAAGTGATCGTGAACGCGCAAGCGCTGGCCGATCAGTTGATGAAAGGGGGTCTTGATATCGTCACCGGCGGCACCGACACCCATGTGTTGCTGGTCGATCTGCGCCCCAAAGGCGTGAACGGCAAAATCACTGAGGCCGCTTTGGAGCGCGCGCACATCACCTGCAACAAAAACGGCATCCCGTTTGACCCGGAACCGCCGATGATCACCTCTGGTGTGCGTCTTGGGACGCCTGCGGGCACCACACGCGGGTTTGGCGAGGCCGAGTTCCGCCAGATTGCCGATTGGATCGTCGAAGTGGTCGATGGTCTGGCCACCAATGGCGAAGAGGGCAATGCCGAAGTCGAAGCCGAGGTGAAAGCCAAGGTGGAAGCGCTGTGCGAAAAATTCCCGCTCTATCCGAACCTGTAAGAGCGGTCGGAGCATAATTTCAAAGGGGCCCCCACTGGGCCCCTTTTTGACATTTAAGTATGAATAATCAGTGATGTAAAATGGCTCAACCGACCCAAATCGAGCGCGCCTTAGGCGATTGGCTGCGCGCGCGCTTGCCGCATAGTGTAAGCGAACTCATCATGTTCGTGGTCAAAATGGGCTGGGCCGCGCTGTTTGGCGGGCTGCTTTTGATCGCGATGATGATCACTCACAGGCTCTGGCAAGACGGCTGGCCCATTGCCCGCTATGACGCGCTTTTGGCCTATGCTTTGAGCCTGCAAATCCTGTTTTTGGTGTTTCGGCTGGAGACCGTGGGCGAGGCCAAGGTCATCCTGCTGTTTCATCTCACCGGCACGGTCATGGAGATTTTCAAACTCCATATGGGCAGTTGGGATTACCCCGGCGCAGGCCTGATCAAAATCGGTGGCGTGCCCCTATTTTCCGGCTTTATGTATGCCTCTGTTGGTAGCTTCATGGCCCGCGCCATTCGCCTCTTTGACATGCGGTTCGCGCCCTACCCGCCCTATTGGGCCTCTCTGCTGTTTGCGGGAGCCATCTATCTGAATTTCTTCACACATCACTTTGGGCCGGACATCCGCCTCGGCCTCTTCGTGGCCTCCCTGCTGCTCTATGCCCGCACCCGTGTGTGGTATCGCATTGGCGGTTGGTACTGGATGCCGATGCCTCTCGCCGGGGTGCTGTCCGCCTTTTTCCTTTGGGTCGCGGAAAACGTCGGAACCGCCACGAAAATCTGGCTCTATTCCGGCCAAGTGCCCGGCGAGCTTGTGCATTTTTCGAAAATGGGATCGTGGTATCTTTTGCTCTATGTGAGCTTTGTCACCGTCACCTTGGTCCAACGCGAGGCGCTTTCGCCCGTGCCGTTTAGACCAGACCCTAAATCAGCCCCTAAATCAGACCGCGCCACATCATAACGCCAAGGATCAATCCGCCTGTGACAAAGAGGATAAAGGCCACGGTGGTGATCCAATCGAGGATGCGGTTTTTGACGCGAGCTTTTGAATCTTGCCGCCTGAGGAAATAACGCAGCTCCTTAAAAGCCCGGTTCACCTTGGCATGGTTGATCTGTTGTGCCAATTTTGGGTGGGTTTCCAAGGCTATAGCCTCAAGGATCACCTCCCCTTTGCGCCGCGCCCACCGCGGCAAACGCCGCCCGGCCTTTGCAAACTTGGCCTCAAACCCATCGCCCAGATGCACACCCATCCGATCACGCAAAAGCGTGCTCAACTCTTCGGCTCTGTGGGCGATGGATGTACTCATATCGTTGTTTTAAGGGGTTTGACAGGAGCCGCCAAGCCGCTATCTGTGGGACATGCTCAACACCGTTCTCTCCGGCCCCCAAACGGACCGCCCGCCCCTTTTGATCGTCCACGGCTTGTTCGGGTCCGCCCGCAACTGGGGCGTCATCGCGAAACGCCTTTCCGATCAACGGCTTGTCCTCTCGGTTGACATGCGCAACCACGGCGAAAGCGCGCGGTTTGCAACCCAAAGCTACCCGGACATGGCCGCGGATTTGGCCGAAGTCTTGGAGGCGCATATCGACGCCTATGGCCCCTGTCATGTGATGGGCCATTCGATGGGCGGCAAGGCGGCCATGGTGCTGGCCCTGACCCGGCCTGAGCTGCTTAAATCCTTGATTGTTGCGGATATTTCACCCGTCGCTTACAGCCATGACAACACGCCTTTGATCCATGCGATGCGCGGACTGGACCTCTCACAGGTCGAGAAACGCTCGGACGCGGACCGGATGTTGGCGCATGATATTTTGGACGCTGGCGTGCGCGCATTTTTGCTACAAAGCCTTGTCGTCAAAGAGAAAAAATGGCTTTTGAATCTGGATGTTATAGAGGCCGAAATGGGCAAGATCGTCGGATTTCCAGAGGTACCTGGCACCTATGAAGGGCCTGCGTTTTTCCTCTCCGGTGGCGAAAGCACCTATGTGTCTCGCGACCACAGGGATGCCACCAAAGCCCTGTTCCCGCACGCAAAATTCGCCTCCATTCCCGGCACGGGCCATTGGCTTCATGCCGAGAAACCACGTGAATTTGAGGCGGCTTTGCGCGCATGGATGGAGGCCATCGACGCGCGTTGATCGCGGATCAAAACGCGTCGGTCAAAACGCGTCGGTCAAAACGCGTCGGTCAAAACTCTTCGGTGATTTTTTTCGAAATGATCCAAGTCACTGGAATCGCAACAACAAACCCGATGGCTGCGGCGATCAGGATCGGTTGCAACGTGTCCTTGCCGATGGTCAAAGCCACGACAATGGCGACGCCCATCAAGGTTGTGGAAATCAGCGAAAACAGGATGCCAGCAAGGCGGGTCATGGGGTCTCTCCCTTAAAGTCGATCGCGCATGTTGGAAAATAAGGCATTTTTGCAATACTGCTTTGATCTGAGACAAACGCCCCCCTGCGCGGGAGTTTGCCCAAGGGGTTCGACATCCCTCTGCATCGCCCTAAATATGTGGGGACAGACATTTAAAATGGAGTGACCCATGACACGCACCCTCATGATCGGATTGTGCCTTTTGGCCCTCGCCGCCTGCGAAACCATCGAAGGCGCAGGCCAAGACCTGTCCCAAGCCGGCTCCGCGATTTCTCAGGAAAGCCGCGAGGTGCAGTCGGGGATGTGATCTTCGACAGGGGATGAGTGAGACAGCGCCCGCCGTTTGGCGGGCGTTTTTTTGTCACAGCACTGCAGGAGCCGGATAAATTAAGATTATTGCAGGATAATCAACTGATTACAAATCAGTAGCGTCCCTAGTAAAGTCAAAGACTTGAATAAGATAAAGCTGCGGAAAACGCAAAAACGCGTTGACAGCGTACCAAATAAGGTAGTAAGCAGTAAGCACCGCACACTAGGTTGAGGATTTTTTCTCCCGTTGTGCCTTTTCCCTATTGACGCACAATAACTTGTACAGCATCCTCCATTTGTCATTTGGGTTTATAAGATGCGCCGCCTCGGTCTGCAAACCAAGACGGCGCTTTAGAAGCTCAATCCGCCACCTGTCTGAAAGGCTGCGGTGGAAGTTCTCTGATATTCCGATCTGAATCAGTTCGGTGGAATTTGTCAAGCGGCCTTTCGCATTTTGCTAATAGGAGGGCCGAAACTTGCCCAATTTCAAAGTAAACGACCACGCACAGGCAAATGGTGATCATGAAGTTCATCAAGAAGGCTGTCGCTGGCTGGCTCTGGCTTCATCGACAACAGACCTTGGACACCACGCAACTTGCTCAGGGGCCGTTGCTAAGGCAAAGACCATTTACAGGCAGTCAAATGGTTGTGCTAGCTGCGCGCCCGCGTGCCACACGCAATAAGGAGGGAAACAATGGCTACCAACCCTCCTTCTGGTGACGGACATCGCAATGGTGCCGTTAAAGGGCGCTCGCAAACCAAAACCCCATCGGGGCATTACGTTAAGCGCGATACGAAAACGGGACAATTCATGGACGTGAAAACGTCCAGCAAGACGCCGTTTAAGGGCGTCCGCAAAGAGAAATAATTAAGGCCGCCTTCGGGCGGCCTTTTTACAAACGATCGCCAAAATCAAACCCATCACCCAAGCTCCACGGAGTGGGTACGCGCATTTTGTTCCAAAATACACTGCCACCCACCGCCTCTTAAAATGAACGACCTTAGTCGTCCATTTTAAGAGCATTAATAAACGCTTCCTGAGGTATCTCGACCTTCCCGAACTGGCGCATCTTCTTCTTGCCGGCCTTCTGCTTCTCAAGCAGTTTCTTCTTCCGGGTCGCATCACCACCGTAACATTTCGCGGTCACGTCTTTGCGCATCGCGGAGAGGGTCTCGCGGGCGATGACTTTGCCGCCGATGGCCGCTTGGATCGGGATTTTGAACATGTGGCGCGGGATCAGGTCTTTGAGTTTTTCACACATCGCACGGCCACGGGCGTCGGCGCGGTCGCGGTGGACCATCGTGGACAGCGCATCCACCGGTTCGTCGTTCACAAGGATCGACATTTTGACAAGATTGTCCTCGCGGTAGCCCATCATTTGATAATCAAAGGACGCATAGCCTTTGGTGATGGATTTGAGCCGGTCGTAGAAATCAAACACCACCTCGTTAAGCGGCAGGTCATAGACGACCATGGCGCGCGAGCCCGCGTAGGTCAGGTCCATCTGGATGCCCCGGCGGTCTTGGCAGAGTTTCAACACATCACCCAGATACTCGTCCGGCACCATGATCGTCGCCTTGATCCGCGGCTCTTCGATGTGATCGAGGAAGGTCAGGTCGGGCATGTCGGCGGGGTTGTGCAGCTCTTGGATCGAGCCATCGCGCATGTGGAGTTTGTAGATCACCGAAGGCGCGGTGGTGATCAGGTTGATGTCATATTCGCGCTCAAGCCGGTCACGGATCACTTCGAGGTGCAACAGCCCCAAGAAGCCGCAGCGAAAACCAAAGCCCAAAGCGGCGGATGTTTCCATTTCAGACGAGAAGGAGGCATCGTTGAGTTGCAGTTTCTCAATGGCATTGCGCAGGTCGTCAAAGTCATTGGCATCGACCGGGAAGAGGCCACAGAACACCACAGGGATCGAGGGTTTAAAGCCCGGAAGTGCGGTGGCACAGGGCTTTTTCTCATGCGTAATGGTGTCACCGACTTTGGTGTCGCGGACCTGTTTGATCGAGGCGGTGAAAATGCCGATCTCGCCCGGCCCCAGTTCGGCAATATCGACCATCTGTGGCTTGAGCACCGAGAGTTTGTCGACACCGTAAGCGGCGCCGGTTTTCATCATCTTGATCTTGTCGCCCTTTTTGATCACGCCGTCGATGACGCGGATCAGAACGACAACGCCAAGGTAGCTGTCATACCAACTGTCTACCAGCATCGCTTTGAGCGGCGCATCGCGGGTGCCTTTGGGGGCGGGCAGACGGGTGACGATGGCTTCCAATACGTCCGGGATGCCGATGCCGGTCTTGGCGGAAATCTCAATCGCCTCAGAGGCGTCAATGCCGATCACATCCTCGATCTGCTCACAGACGCGCTCCGGCTCGGCGGCCGGCAGGTCGATTTTATTCAACACCGGGACGATTTCGTGATCCGCATCAATGGCTTGGTACACGTTGGCCAAGGTTTGCGCCTCAACGCCCTGAGTGGCATCCACGACCAACAAAGACCCCTCAACGGCCTGCATCGAGCGCGACACCTCATAGGCAAAGTCAACGTGGCCGGGGGTGTCGATGAGGTTGAGGATATACAGCTCACCATCCTTGGCGGTGTATTCGATCCGCACCGAGTTGGCCTTGATCGTGATCCCGCGCTCGCGTTCGATGTCCATACTGTCCAACATCTGCGCCTTCATATCCCGGTCCGCCACCGTGTGAGTGGACTGGATCAGCCGGTCAGCAAGGGTCGATTTCCCGTGGTCGATATGAGCGACGATGGAGAAGTTACGGATGTTTTTCAGCTCGGTCATGGAAGGCCTGCGCAGGTTGAGAATGAGCCTGTTTCTATGGGGGGAAATGGGGGGAATGGCAAGGGGGAACGGCCTTCTGCCCTACCCCATTTGCCCGGCAATCATCGCATGGAGCCGAACAGCATACCGATCCGTCATCCCAGATACGAAATCAGCCAGGCTGTGGAGCGCAGTGTATTCATCCACCACATCGCGCAGGTCGATATCGGCAGCTGCAACCAGTTGACGATGATAGGCTGAAAGCGCCGAGGCATCCCAATTCTGCGCCCCCAGCTCTTCGTAAATTGGCAGCAAGCCAGTCAGCACAGCATGCAAAATATTGCGCCCCGTCACTTCGAGTTTGGTTTTGCGCGGTGCCGTGAAAATTTGACTGTGGGCCGTGGCTTCAATTTCTGCGAATTGATCGGACACATCGGATTTCGAGATCAGCGAGGCCGAAAAATGCCCCGTCATGATCGCATCATAGTTTTGCTTAAACGCCTCAACACAGGCTTGGATCGCAGCCCCAATCGCGCGGGCTCGGTAATAGGTGACGTCCTTGCCAGACAGGTCCTGATTGTCGCCCGCAAAAAGCGCCCCAAGCAACTCTTTGACCCGCACTTCAGACAGATCGCCCGTCACATAGGCATCTTCAAGATCCAGAATATTATAGCAAATGTCATCGGCGGCTTCGACAAGGAACACAGCTGGATGACGTCGCCACCACCGCCCCTCGTCGCCTTGCTCAACGAGCAAACCACAGCGATCAGCAACACGCTCGAAAAGGTCATATTCAGACCGAAATAGACCGAACTTCGTCAAGCCTTTGTAGGTTTTCTCCTTGTCACGCACCTTCGCCTTCTCGCTGACCTCTGCCAGAGCGGGGTATTTTGTGAAGGCTCCAAGCACAGCATGGCTCAAACGCATACCGCCCTCGTTTCGATACATTTCCAATCTGGAAATCAAACGAAAGCCCTGCGCATTGCCCTCAAATTTCTCAAATTCTGTCCGATCAGTAACATGGATGGCCTCGAAAAATGAATGCCCCTCGGCAAACCGCGCAGCGAACCAAGTCCCCATCGCGTCTTCACCTGAATGCCCAAAAGGAGGATTTCCAATGTCATGGGCAATGCACGCGGCCTGAACCACGCCAGACAGAACATGTTTCTGCCCTTCTGCGATCTCACCCTGTGCCTCAAGCCAATGTCCGACTTCGATGCCAAGCGAACGCCCAACACTGCTTGTTTCTATACTGTGAATCAACCGATGATGAATGTGATCATGTGCATAGAGCGGATGCACCTGTGTCTTGTTCGCAAGCCGCCGAAACGGCAAAGAGAACACAAGACGGTCGTAATCCTGAGCGTAATTGGGGCGATTCGGATTGATCTCGCGCTCTTCATCACAGAGCAATGACATATCCAAAAGATTTTCCCAATTCATCCGCATCTTAAATATCCTCTCAATCTAAGGCCTGATTATATCCGGCGGAATGACAAGATGCCACTCCCACTCAGCAACCCTCCGCCTCCCTTCTCCCCCGCGACAAACTCTGCAATTGCGCCAAATGGCAGACTCAGGCTACTCTTACCTCATTATTGACCAAGACGGCGGACCCTGCAGGCGTGTGGCAGTGCCACGAAAGCGCGAAAAGACGGGGCCTCGTGGTTTGGATTGAGAGGCAGTAAGATGAAAAAAACCGTCAAGAAAACCGTAATCGCCGTGGCGACTTTCGCGACAGTGGCCAGTGCAACCCTTACGCCGATCCCAGCGCACGCGGGCGCGATCGAGCGGGCGTGCATGTCCTCGGATCGGGCGGCCAACAACCGCAATCTCTGCGGCTGTATTCAACAGGTGGCCGATATGACCCTGACAAACGGGGATCAGCGCCAAGCCGCGAAGTTCTTTAAGAACCCGCAAAAGGCGCAGGATGTGCGCCAGTCGGACAACAGCTCGCACGAAAGTTTCTGGCAACGCTACAAAGCCTTTGGCGCGGCGGCAGAACAATACTGTGGCTGAGCAAGCACTCTACGAACCGCTGAACACACTCAAACCTGTCGGCCCCGAGATTTGGATCGCGGACGGGCCGCCTGTGCCGTTTTACGGGATCGGATTTCCGACCCGGATGACGGTGGTGCGCATCAACGGGCGGCTTTGGGTGCATTCGCCGATTGCACTTGATGAAGGGCTGTTGAATGAGATGGCGGATTTGGGGCCGATCGGCTGGCTGATCGCGCCCAATCCGATCCATTATGTCTCGGTGCATCTGTGGCACGACCGGTTTCCACAGGCGCAGGTTCTGGCCGCCCCCGGCGTGAAAGAGCGCGCGGCGAAATACAATATTCCTTTTCCAAAACATGTGGTTATGGGAGATGACGTGCCCGTGGGAACCGAGGGCGTTCTGCGCCAGAGACTTGTGAAAGGCCATCGGTTTTTGCACGAGGTGGTGTTTTATCACATCCCGTCCAAGACCCTGATCCTCACCGATCTGATCGAGAATTTCGAGGCCGCGAAAGTCGGGCGATTCAAGGCCATTTTGATGCGTTTGGCGGGGATTTTGGACCCGGACGGCAAGGCCCCGGCGGACATGCGCGGCACATTCAAATCCAAGGCCAAAGCCCGCAAAACCATCCGCGAAGTGATCAGTTGGGCCCCCGAAAAGGTGATCCTAAGCCACGGGCGTTGGTATGATCACAACGGCACGGCGGAGTTGAAACGCGCCTTTCGCTGGTTACGGATCGAGAACGGCAAGTAGCCCCTCGGCGGCGGCCTCGATCAGGTCCAGAGCCTCGTCAAAATTGCGCGTGTAATAGGGGTCTGGCACGGCAGTAACCCCGGCATCGGGCGCATAGGACATCATCAGACGCACGGGCGTCGTGTTGCCTTGGGGCCGAAGCGCCTCGACATCGCGCTGGTTGGCCTCATCCATCACCACAATCACATCGAAAGCAACAAAATCCCCGGCGGACACCTGACGCGCCCGCAAGCCGGAAAGGTCATAGCCGCGCCGGGCGGCGGCGGTTTGCATCGGGCCATAAGGTGCCTCGCCCACATGCCAATCGCCGGTTCCGGCGCTGTCGACCAGAATCGCCTGCGCCTGCGCCCGCGCCTTGGTGGCCACAACCGCCTCAGCCGTGGGAGAGCGGCAGATATTGCCAAGACAGACAAAGACGATTTTCTGCATATGGGCCTCCTATGCGTTCAGGCTACCCTTGTCAGGCCGGGCGGAGCAAGGCAGGGTTTGGAAAAAGGAGAGGCTTCAAATGGCGGGCGGAATTTTCATACTCTCAGGCGCAGGTCTGTCGGCGGAAAGCGGATTACGGACCTTTCGTGCGGCGGATGGGTTGTGGGAAGATCATCGGGTGGAGGACGTGGCCACATTTGAGGCCTTTGAGCGCGATCCCGAAGTGGTGCAACGGTTCTACAACATGCGCCGAACGCAAGCCGCCGAAGCCCAGCCCAATACGGCGCATGTGGCGTTGGCGAAATTGCAGGCCGACTATGACGGCCCAGTGACCTTGGTGACGCAAAATGTCGATGACCTGTTGGAACGCGGCGGAGCGCGCGACGTGATCCATATGCATGGCTCGGTCATGGGCGCGCTCTGTGCGTCCTGCGACCATCGTTGGCCCGCCCCGATGGAGATGCATGTCTCTGATCCCTGCCCGGCCTGCGGTGCACCCCATACCCGACCCGACATCGTTTGGTTTGGCGAAATCCCCTATCATATGGACGCGATCCAAGACGCCTTGGAAAACAGCGATCTCTTCGTCTCTATCGGCACCTCCGGCATGGTCTACCCGGCGGCAGGATTTTCGAAGATGGCCCGGCACTTGAGAATGCAAACGCTGGAACTGAACCTTGAGGCCTCCGGCGCGATGTTTGATGCGGTGATCGAAGGCCCCGCGACACAGGTGGTGCCCGATTGGGTATCACAGGTGTTGAGTGGCAAAGAAATTTGAGTATTTTTGCCAAAAAGAAACGGGCACACCTATGATAACCGCATGTTAACTTTCAGCCCAGTAGGATTGTGTCGCGGTACAGGCGGGAGCGCCGATGACCGCCCAAGAAGAAGACGCGCCGGTCCGTGGGACCACCCTCTTCCGAAGGTCCGTCACAGAGCGGAGGATCGGCGACCGGCGCGCGCCCCTTTATTTCTTCTTGGAGAAATACTCAAAGCTCACCCTATCGAAACGCCGGGCCATGCACCCATGTGGTGAGGGAATAGCGTTCGCCTTTGGTGACCGGAGTGACCCGATGCAGCACGAAGGACGGGAACAGCACGGCCGAACCACGCGCGCGATCCGAGGGGCGCAGGTTGGCGTCGGCTTGCAGTTCAAGTACGCCGCCCAAATAGTCCGCCCCCTCAGACAGTTGCACCACAAGCGTCAATTTGCGCCGGGACGCAAGCGGGCCTTCGCCAATGTCGGAATGCCAGACAAAATGCCCCTCTCGCTCGGCACCATAACGGGCGACCTGCGGGCTTTCGCCAAACTCGGTGAGGGCAAAATCGAAATGCGTCCGGTTGGCCTCAGCCACAAGCGCCATGATCCGATCCATCACCCAACCACCGCCATCGCGGTCATCGAGCCAGGCCAATTCGGCACGGCGCAGGTTATGGTCAGAGCGATTGCCGACCAACCCCGCATCCGCAAGGTCTTTTTCATGAGACAGGGCAATGATCGCATCACATTCGGCAGGCGAGAAGGCCTCCGGGACCGCATAAGCGCTCAGCATGATCCGGGGTTCACTTTCAAAAGGGGGAAGGCGCGGCCCGAAATTTGCCACGTCCATAGCCGCCATTTAACCTCTTTTGAACCCAGATCAAGAGGGATCAGAGCCCCCGCCGAAACGGAGGCCCTGAGGGGGATCAATTGCCCATTTTACCGTTCTGCATCCCGGTGCCATCCATCGGCATGGTCATGGCAGCAGGGGCGTCTTGGCGCTCCAGATCGACGGGGATCTCGACGGTGATGTCGCCCGCCTGTTCAAAGGTCAGGGTCACGGTGACCACATCGCCCTGCCCCATCGGTTTGAGCAGCCCCATCATCATGACGTGATCGCCGCCACGCGCCAAAGCATGGGTGCCTTGCGCCGGGACCGCAAAGCCCTCGTCCACGCGCATCATTTTCATCACGCCATCGCCCATGGCTTTGTGGGTGTGCAACTCGGTGAGCTTGGCGATGTCAGAGGTCGCAGCGATCAGACGATCATCGGTGTCACCCGTGTTGTGGATGACGAAAAACGCCGCTCCGGATTTGGCCGTCATGCCGGACGAGCGCGCGTAGGCATCCTCGATGGTGATGTCAGCCATGGCCGGAAGAGCGAAAGACAGGGCAGCGACGCCCGCGAGAAGGGTGGTTTTGAAAAACATGATTTTATCCTTGGTCTGAGTGTTTGAAAGAGAAACAGATCAGACCAAAGGCGGATCGCGAGCCTTGCGGTTGGGCAGGGAGATCGCGGTCATGTGGTGCGCCACAGGTGCAGGCGCAAAGCGCAACACGGCATGGTCCGGCGCAGACAGCACGAAAGGTTCGGCCAGCCCAGCGATGACACTGAGCGCGCAATCGGGACAAATGTGGCGCGGCCCAATGGGTTCGCCATTCTCGTCCATCAAAACGGTGATCGGCCCGGTGCCGGTGCACAGCACCATCGTCCCGGTCGCGTCAACCATGGTGCCCCGCGCCACGGCCATGGATTGGGACGTGACGAGCAGTAAAAAGGCAAGCACAAAGGCCGCGATGGGACGGGTCAAACGCATGAACGGCACTTTAGCCGGACCGCACCGGAAGGCAAGTGCAACACAGCACGACAGCGGCACTGCGACGTGCCGCCACACGCTTTGCCGCAACGCCCCCCCGCCCATCACGGCCCATCACCGGCCAAGCTCGGAGAGATAAAAGGCAAAATCGGCAAAGCCACCCGTGCGTGTGCGCGCTTCGGCATGACAGCCCAGACAACTCCCCTCAGAGGCATCTTGCAGGTAACTTTCCATCGTCACATTGGACACGAAACGCGGCACCTCGCCATGTTCAAACAGCGGACTTTTATTGGCACCACGCCATTGATTGGTGATCAAACGATACTGCGCCAACGGCGTGTCGGCCAGACGCGCTTGCCAGCGGACATTGGTGTCTTGGGTCGGGTCAAAGATTTGCCAACAGCGCGTGATCCGACTGGGCGCAAGGGGGCTCCCATCCCTGGCGCGGGCAAAGGGCGGGGCCTGTGACCAAAGCGGCGTGGGCGGCGGCGCATTGGTGGCGCAGCTCGGGCAAGACGGATCAAACAAAAGATACGATTGCGCCGTCTCTGGGGCGGGACAACCATTTGGAAACAGGTCATTGGAATAAATCGAATTGATCCGGCGCGCGACCGGAGAGAGCGGCGCAGTGTCTTGATGCTCAAACGTGGCCCAGAGCCACTCGTCGCCATTGCCGGACCCGACCTTGGTGACAATATGCATCCCGACCATGCCAAACAGCCCCTCAAGGCACAGAGGTTGACCCGAAAGGCTCTGCTCCGCCGGAACCCGCACAACCCCGCGTTCGGTGACAAATCGGGGATCGTCGTGATCCAGCCACATCCACGCGGTTTTGACATGAACGCTGGGCGGGGCCTCGGCGCTCTGCCCCCTCGGGAAATTGGCATCCTGCGAGGTCAACCCCGCAACATAGGCGGCGGCAGGGGCATTGATCCGCGTTTCATACACCAACGGATTGCCGTTTTGGTCAATCACGGCGGCCCCATCCGCTTGTACCAGATCGCTCAAAACCAACGGGCCGGACGTGTCGCCTGAACCACGACAGGCTGCGGCCATATCTTGACCGATCACCGCGTCTTTTCGTGGCATGGATTGCCAGGCATCGGGTGCGGGTTCCAAAGGCGCAACATCGCGCCAATTCAAGGCCGTGAAGGCGCGCCAAGCGAACATATCAAAGGGTGTCTGCACCGCCTTGTTCACCACCATATATTCCAGACTTGAGGAAAAAGATGTCAAATCAAAGGGGTAATTGGCGCAGAGGCGGATGTCATCCGTGTCGCCGGGGGCCAAGGCACAAAACGGATCATCCGCTGGCGCAGCGCGCGCGATCCCCAAAGTGACCGCCAGCACAACAGTGGCCGCGACGCATATAAACCGCCCAGCCCAGCGGGGTATGGCCCACCACCGGATCGTTTGTCTCAAAACCCAAGCCATAGGGCATCAGGCCAGAGCCTGCGACCCCTTGTCAATCGCTCACAGATGCCAATCGCTCATAGAAAAACCCCCGAAAGCGCTAGGCCATTCGAGGGTTTCACCATCTCAATCAAAAAATCTTAAGCGGTGGCTTGAGCTTTTTTGATTTCTTTTTTGATTTTCAGCGCGCTATCGGACAGCTCTTCGTCCTTGGCTTTCGCCAGGAAAGCGTCCAAACCACCACGGTGGTCAACGGTGCGCAGAGCCGCCGCAGAAATCCGCAGCTTGAACGAGCGACCGAGTGTTTCCGAAATCAGCGACATTTCGTTGAGATTCGGAAGAAAACGGCGGCGGGTTCTGTTTTTGGCGTGGCTGACATTGTTGCCAGACATCGGGCCTTTACCGGTCAGTTCGCAACGACGCGACATGGGTTTATCCTCGTTTCACTGGCGAAAGCGTCACCCGCCCCGCACTTCTTAAGACTCAGTTCTGTCTTGTTCGCGCTCTCTTTGACGCTCAAGTGTCCAAGGTGCAACCCCGAAATCACATGAAACTGTCACAGATATCCGTTTCTAGACAGAAAAAGGCACCGCCCGAGGGAAGCGCCCGAAATTCAGTTCGCGGTGCATAGGCGATCATCAGGGAATCGTCAAGCCCCACAACGGAGATGGGCCGTGGGGAATGCACCTTAGCCGTGCTGAAGCGCGTTCAAAACATCCGCCGCCGCATGGCCCGGCGTCAACTGCCCCGCAGCGACCTGTTTGGCCAGATCGGAGATCATGGATTTGAGCGGCTCTTTTTGCAACTGCGCCAAGAGGCCTTGACGGATTTCCTGACCAAACCAATATTCGGCCTGCTCGGCACGTCGCCGGTCAAAATGCCCGGTCTCGCGCCGCCACTCGGTGAGGTTTTGGATTTCGTCCCACGCCTCTTTCAGACCATCAACCTGAAGTGCCGAGACGGTCATCGCCTTGGGGAAGCCTTCCGGATCTTGCGGCCGCTTGCGCAACAGGCGCAATGCCCCCGCGTAATCGGCACAGGTGCGGTTGGCCGCAGGTTTGAGATCACCATCGGCCTTGTTCACCAAAATAAGATCGGCCATTTCCATAATGCCGCGCTTGACGCCCTGAAGCTCATCTCCGCCTCCGGGCGCGAGCAAGAGCAAGAACAGATCAGACATCTCGGAGACCACGGTCTCGGACTGCCCAACCCCCACGGTTTCGATCAGGATCAAATCATAACCCGCCGCCTCACACAAAGTGACCGCCTCGCGGGTGCGGCGCGCCACACCGCCCAATTCGGTTTGCGACGGCGAGGGTCGGATAAAGGCGTTTGGTTCGCGCGATAGTTCCTCCATCCGGGTTTTGTCGCCCAAAATCGACCCGCCTGAGCGCGCCGAAGACGGGTCCACGGCCAGGACGGCAACCTTTTTGCCTTCCCGGATCATCATCATACCAAAACTTTCGATAAAGGTGGATTTGCCCACCCCCGGAGTCCCCGACAATCCAAGTCGAAGCGCCTGACGCCCGGATTTACCGACCTCTTCCATCAGTAAAATCGCCTGCGCGCGGTGATCGGCACGGGCAGATTCAACCAAGGTGATGGCACGGGCCAAAGCCCGGCGGTTGCCCGAAACCACCCCGTCAGCAAGTTGTTTTATATCCATTACAGTCTTCCGGCAGATTAAGCGCATGTCGCCTTTCGTTTTGCCCCGTCCATCGGGGCGATGTCCACCCCTGTCCGGCCTGTACCTGTCCGGTCTGTAAGAGTGCCCCATATGTTCCAGATTTTTCCGATTCTGCGCCGCTGTTCACACGCCCTTGCCAAGGTGTCTTTGGTGTTTGCGCTCACATCCCTGCCGCTGATGGCCGAGGACACGCAAATGCGGTTTGACATCCGCCTCGGCGCCCTCAAAGTGGGTCATTTGGGCGTGGCCGCCAACGAAACGGATCAAACCTATGCGGTGCGTGCACAGTTTCAGGACACGGGATTGGTCGGCATTTTAGTGGGTATCCGTTTTGATGCCCACGCCCAAGGCACCCGCCTTGGAACATCCCTCATTCCGCGCAAATATGAAGAGAACGTCGACACAGGCCGCCGCCAAAGCCTCACCCGTTTACAGTATGACGCCAGTCTGCCGCAGGTGCTCGACGACACGCCAACCTCACCACTTTTGATCGCGCTCGAAGATCAACGCGGCACTGTTGACCCCCTCACCGCGCTTTATACCGTGCTGCGCTCAGGCCCCGCGCCATGCGATAAGAACATTCCCGTCTTTGACGGACGACGGCGCAGCCTTTTGACCCTTGGGCCGATGCGCGAGGGCCAGTGTTCGGGCAACTACCGCCGTGTCGCGGGCTATTCTGACGCCGAGATGCGCGAACGCGTAAGCTTTCCGCTGACACTGCGCTTTACAGTGGCAGAGGGAAGGTCGCATTTGGTCGAGGCCAAAGTCGACACGCTTTGGGGTCCGGCGACGCTCACCCGTCAATAAGGCCCACTTATAGGCGCAGCCCCTCTTTTCGCCCGCGTCGCTTTGGCTCATAACGGGGCCATGTTTGAACAGAAACTCCCGATTGATGATGTGCTTGAGGCACTGATCTGTGCCATTCGCGACACAGGCCGCGCGGTGTTGATGGCCCCGCCCGGTGCCGGCAAAACCACCCGCGTGCCCTTGGCGCTTTTGCCGCATGTCACGGGGCGGATCGTGATGTTGGAACCGCGTCGATTGGCGGCGCGTTCTGCCGCCGAACGCATGGCGCAAACACTGGGCGAGGCCGTGGGCCAAACGGTTGGTTACCGGATGCGCGGTGACACCAAACTGTCGAAATCCACCCGGATCGAAGTCGTCACCGAAGGCATTCTCACCCGGATGTTGCAAAGCGACCCGGAGTTGACCGGCGTTGGTGCGGTGATTTTTGATGAATATCACGAACGCTCGCTCAATGCCGATCTGGGCTTGGCGCTGACTTGGGAACTGCGTCAGGTGTTGCGCGACGATCTTGTGATGATCGTAATGTCGGCCACGTTGGACGCCAACCCGGTGGCGGCGCTTTTGGACAATGCCCCGGTGATCCGCTCCGAAGGCCGGGCTTTTCCGGTCGACACCCGCTGGCTTGCGGCCCCAACACCCAAAGCCCGTCGGTTTGAAGAGGCGATGGCGGATTTGGTGATCGAGGCGGTCACACAGGAAACCGGATCGGCCTTGGTGTTTTTACCCGGTGAAAGCGAGATCCGCCGGGTTGAGGCACGGCTCACAGGGCGTGTCCCCACCGATTGCGCGGTCCGCCCTCTGTTTGGCGCGATGAAATTCGCGGATCAGCGCGCGGCAATTGCGCCCTGTGCGACGGGTCGCAAGATCGTGCTGGCCACCTCCATCGCCGAGACCTCTTTGACCATCGAAGATGTGCGCATCGTCGTGGACGCAGGCCGGGCGCGGCGGGCACGGTTTGATCCGGCCTCGGGCATGTCGCGGCTGATCACCGAACGCGCCTCAAAGGCCGAGGCCGAACAGCGCCGGGGCCGTGCCGGACGGGTTGCCGAGGGCGTGTGCTTCCGGTTCTGGACCAAGGGCGAAGAAGGCGCAATGCCCGCCTTTGCCCCGGCCGAAATTGAAACGGCAGACCTCACCGGATTGGCTTTGGAATTGGCACTTTGGGGCGCGTCCGAGGCTGAGTTGTCCTTTTTGACGCCGCCCCCACCCGGACCTTTGACAGAGGCGCGCGCGCTGTTGCACGGGCTTGGCGCTTTAGACGCGACAGGCCGGATCACCGCCCATGGCAAGGCCTTGGCCACCAAACCGCTGCACCCAAGACTTGCACATATGCTGCAATTATCCGGGGCACAGGCGGCGGATTTGGCGGCTTTGTTGAACGAACGCGATCCCCTGCGTGGGGCGGGCGTCGATTTGGCGTTGCGCATCCGCGCGCTTCATGCGCCGGGACAGGCGACGTCCGGCACAGTGGATCGGGGTGTGATCGAACGGGTGAAACAAGAGGCCAAGCGGCTGCGTACGGGCGCGAGTGAAGGACCGAAAATGAGTTTGGGCGAAATGGCCGCGACCGCCTACCCAGACCGGATCGGTCTGCGCCGCAAGGGCGATCAGGCCCGCTATATCCTGTCGGGCGGCAAGGGCGCTGTGATGGACGATGGCGATCAAATGGCCGGCGTCCGGTTGATCGTCGTCACCGACACAGACGGCGCGCCGCGTGAGGCGAAAATCCGGCAAGCGGTGGAGATCACCGAGGCCGAGCTGCGCGCGCTGTACGGCGATCAAATCATGTGGCGCGAAATATGCCAATGGGACAAGCGCGAAAAACGGGTGGTGGCGCGCAAACAGGAGTGTTTTGGCGCGCTCATTTTAGAGGATCGTCAGTGGAAAGAGGCCCCGCCTGAGGCGATGGCCCGCGGTGCGCTCGACGGGTTGCGCCAGATCGGATTGCCATGGAGTGACGCCGCCAAACGCTTTGCCGCGCGGGTGCGGTTGATGGGCGATACGTTCCCCGACCTCTCTGAGGCGGCGTTGATGCAAAGCCTTGAGACATGGCTTTTGCCACATCTGAAAGGTGCCCGCACGGAAGCTCAATTGCGCGCGCTCGACATCACCGAGGCGCTCCGCGCGATGTTGGATTGGGGCCAGATGCAGCGGCTGGATGCCGAGGTGCCCGGACAGTTCGTCAGCCCGGTCGGGCGCAAATTGCCGATTGATTATTCCGGCGAACACCCCGAGGTGACGGGCCGTATTCAAGAGTTTTTTGGCACCACCACCCACCCGACGGTCGGGCCAAACCGCGTGCCGCTCAAGGTGGTTTTAACCTCCCCCGCCCATCGTCCGGTGCAGGTCACGATGGATTTGCCGGGGTTTTGGAAAAGCTCCTACGCCGATGTGCGCAAGGATATGCGCGGGCAATATCCGCGCCACCCCTGGCCCGAAGACCCGACCGAAGCCGATCCGACTCTGCGGGCAAAACGGCGCGGAACTTAGGCGCCCCCGCCTTTGCTGCGCTGCATCATTTCTAAGCGAGTCAGCACATGCGCCCGGATTTGGCGCTGAAAATCCGGGCACTCTATAATTTTAACCCAAAACTCCGGCAAATCTTTGGGTTCTGAATTGCCTAATTCAACAGCCCCGCTCAAAAGCAAGACGTGAAGCTGATTCACAGGCGATCGCAGAGTGGCGATCCGACCTTTTGTCCCAAAGACCGGGACGCGCGGCAATGGCGCTGCATTCTCACCGAAACGAAACTGGGCTCGCATGATGCGACCCGCGTTCTGAGATGGAGTGCCATTATGTCAAAGAAACACCTTGTGATCGTTGGAAATGGGATGGCCCCCGGACGGATGTTGGAACATCTGTTTGAGGTGACAGACGCCTATGACGTGACGATTTTCAACGCCGAGCCGCGCGTGAACTATGACCGGATCATGCTCTCGCCGGTTCTGTCGGGCGAAAAAACCTATGCCGATATCATCATCCATGGCGAAGGCTGGTATGAGGAACATGGGATCACGCTTCATCAGGGCGAAAAAATCACCGAAATTCACCGCAACGAGCGCAAGGTCCTCTCTGAGGCCGGGCGCGAAGTGGCCTATGACAAGCTGGTGATCGCCACGGGGTCGAACCCGTTTATCATCCCTTTGCCGGGGCATGATCTGCCCGGCGTTTTGGCCTATCGCGACTTGGACGACACCGGCGCGATGATCGACGCCTCCGACAAAGGCGGTCGCGCCGTGGTGATCGGCGGCGGGCTTTTGGGGCTGGAAGCGGCGGCGGGGTTGAAACAGCGTGGCATGGAGGTGACGGTCATCCACCTGATGCCAACGCTGATGGAACGCCAACTCGACACGGCGGCGGGCTACCTGTTGCAACGCGAACTTGAGGGCCGTGGGATCGAGGTGCTGTGCGAGGCCAACACCAAACAGATTTTGGGCAAAGACCGGGTCGAGGGCGTGGAACTGGCCGATGGCCGGGTGATCGACGCCTCGCTCGTGGTCATGGCCGTGGGCATCCGCCCGAACGTACAACTGGCACAAGAGGCCGGGCTTGAGGTCAATCGCGGCATTGTGACGGATGCAACGATGAAAACCTCCGACCCAAACATCTATTCGGTCGGGGAATGTGTTGAGGTCGGTGGCTTGGTCTATGGCCTTGTCGCACCGCTTTACCGCATGGCGAAAGTGGCGGCGGATCATTTGGCGGGCCCGTCTGAAATGGCCTTTGCCCATGCCGAAACGCCGACGAAACTGAAAGTCACGGGCTGTGATCTCTACTCCGTTGGCGATTTTGCCGAGGGTGACGGGCGCGAAGACATTGTGCTGCGGGACGCGATGCGCGGGACGTATAAGCGCGTGATCCTCAAGGACAATAAGATCATAGGCGCCGTGCTTTATGGCGATGTCGCGGATGGTGGCTGGTACAACGAGTTGCTGAAATCCGGCGAAGACATCTCCGAGATGCGCGAGACTTTGATCTTTGGCCAGGCCTATCAGGGCGGCGCGGGGGCTGACCCTTTGGCGGCGGTGGCGAACCTCGCGGATGATGCGGAAATTTGCGGCTGTAATGGCATCACCAAAGGCACAATCATGGCCGCGATCCAAGCCAAAGGCTTGACCACCCTCGCGGACGTGCGCGCCCATACCAAAGCCTCGGCGTCTTGCGGCACCTGCACCGGGTTGGTCGAAAATGTCATGGCGCTCACCTTGGGCGATGCGTTTCAATTGCCTGCCTCCGAGGGCATGTGCCCCTGCACCCCCCACAGCCACGGCCATATCCGCCGCTTGATCAAAGCCAAGGGCCTCAAATCCATCCCGGCGGTGATGCAAGCCTTGGAATGGACCACGCCGGAGGGCTGTGCCAAATGCCGCCCGGCGTTGAATTATTACCTCGTGGCCGACTGGCCGGGCGACTATGTCGACGATCAACAGTCGCGGTTCATCAACGAACGCGTCCACGCCAACATCCAAAAGGACGGCACCTATTCGGTCGTGCCCCGGATGTTCGGCGGCATCACCACGCCGGACGAGCTGCGCGCGATTGCCGATGTGGCGGACAAATATGAGATCCCGACCGTGAAGGTCACGGGCGGGCAAAGGATCGACCTTTTGGGCGTCAAAAAAGAGGATTTGATCCCGGTCTGGGCCGATCTCAACGCTGCGGGAATGATCTCCGGGGCGGCGTATGCCAAGGGCCTGCGCACGGTGAAAACCTGTGTCGGTTCCGATTGGTGTCGCTTTGGCACCCAAGATTCGACGGGTTTGGGCATCAAACTTGAGCACTATCTCTGGGGTGCATGGACGCCGGCAAAACTCAAACTCGCCGTGTCAGGATGCCCGCGCAACTGTGCGGAAAGCACCTGTAAGGACATCGGCATCGTCTGTGTCGATAGCGGCTATGAGGTGCTTTATGGCGGGGCCGCCGGGCTTCACATCCAAGGCACAACCAAACTCGGCACTGTGCCGAGTGAAGAGGATGTGATCGAAGTCGTCGGCGCATTGACGCAATATTACCGTGAAACCGGATTCTATTTGGAACGGATTTACAAATGGGCGGATCGGCTGGGCTATGACCACATCCGCGAGGTGATTTTGGACGATCTGGACCAACGCAAAGCCTATAATGCACGCTTTGCCTATGCCCAGAGTTTCGCGCAAGTGGACCCATGGGCCGAATTTGTCAGCGGCAAAGATGCGCATGAATTCAACCCGATCAACATCAGAAAACTGGAGGCGGCGGAATGAACGTGCAGGCCAAAACCTGGGTCAGCATCGGCCCGCTCACCGAGATTCCGCGCCAAGGCGCGCGCTGTGTCAAAAACGGCGATGTGAGCATCGCGGTGTTTCGCACCTCGCAGGATCAGGTCTTTGCCCTCGAAGACAAATGCCCGCACAAAAACGGCCCCCTGAGCCAAGGGATCGTACATGAGGGCTGTGTCACCTGCCCGCTTCACAACTGGGTGATCTCGCTTGAGACAGGCGCGGCCCAAGGCGCGGATGTTGGTCAGACAGCCACATTCGAGATCAAAATCGAAGATGGAATCGTGCTGTTGGCGCTGTGACCTTTTCAGGGCCGGGTGATCCTTACCGGGACGACACCAGTTCGCGCCAAAACAGCGGCGCGAACAGGGCGTAGACCGTGGCCAATTCCAGCCGTCCCAAATACATGCCAAAGGTCAAAACCAATTTCGAGGGCGCGTTGAGCGAGGCGAAATTGCCCGCCGGGCCAATGATATCGCCCACCCCCGGACCAACATTGGCCAAGGCCGTCAGCGAGCCGGAAATGGCGGTGGTCATATCTTGGCCGAAAAAGCCCAACAGGCTCGCCATCACGCCAAACGTGGCGGAATAAAGCACGAAAAATGCAATCACACCAGAAAGCGCATCGGGCGCCACAGGGCGGCCTTCGTATTTGACAAAAGTGACCCGATGCGGCGCGTAGCTTTTGCGGATCTGCGCAATCAACGCCCGCCCCGCCACCAACCAGCGCATCGCCTTGGCCCCGCCTGCGGTGGACCCTGTGGCCCCGCCCACGGCGGTCAAAACGAAAAAGGCGGCAACGGCAAAAGGCCCCCAAAGCGTATAATCCGTGGTGGCATAGCCGGTGGTGGTGACGATGGAGACGACATTAAACGCGACAAGGCGGAGTGCATCAAACAAGGTTTCGCCCCGCACCATCATGAGCCAAAGCGCGAGGCAGGATATGGTCAACGCAAGGGTCGTCAACATGGCAGAAACCTGTTCGGACTGCCAAACGCCGCGTCGAACCCCTCTGATATACCAAGCAAAAGGCAAAGCCCCCGCGAGCATGAACGCGGTGCACACCCATTGCAGGAAGGCGCTGTCGAAATGGCCGAAAGACGCATCATAGCCGGAATAGCCGCCGGTGGAGAGCGTGGTCATCGCATGGGTGGCCGCGTCAAAGGGGGACATGCCGCCGATCATGTAGAGCAAGCCGCAAAGGAAAATCAAAGCGAAATAGATTTGCAGCGTCGCAGAGGCAAACATCGTCGCATTGCGCAGTTCTTTGCCGCCTTGTTCCGAGCTTTCAGAGCGAAACAATTGCATCCCGCCAACTTTCAGGATCGGCAAAAGCGCGATGCCGGTGACGATAAAGCCGACACCGCCAACGGCCTGTAGCATGGCGCGCCACAAGATGATGCCCCTCGGCGTGTCATCGAGACCCGACATGACGGTGGAGCCGGTGGTGGTGATGCCCGACATGGCCTCGAAAAACGCATCCACAAAGGACAGATCGAACAGGTAAAGCGGGCCTGCGCCACACAAAGCGGCGACCATCCAGACCGATGACGTCATCAAAAACGTGTGCAGCGGCCGCAGCTCGGTGACGTCCGGCGAAGAGGCCAGGGCAAGCGCCCCGCCGAGAAAGCCAAACAACAGGGCGGGTACTACAAACAGATTTGAGGTATCAGGAAAGAGCAGCGCCACGACGCCCATGAGAGCGGCGAAAAACACCATCACCAGCCCATTGATGAAGACGACGAAACTCATGTGCCACTTGCCTTGTTGAGGGCCGCCGTGGCTTGATCAGAGGCCTTGACGGGATCAGACCCTGAAAATCACGAAATCCCCGTCCCTTGCAAGAGCTGGCATGGAGAGGGGCGGATTTAGCGCGGGCGCTGTGTCGGACAGGCCGCTTTGGGTGCTTAAATTTACCGCCCCCCGTGCGCCTCAACTGTGGGACACGGTTCCGGCCCATGGCCCGTGTTGCCCAGTGCCACCATCGACCCGCTCAAACCCGTGCGCGCCAAAGAAATCCCGCTGTGCCTGAACCAAATCGGTGGTGCCGCGGCCCTGACGCATCGTGTCGAAATAGGCCAAGGCATTGGCAAAGGCCGGGATTGGCAGACCTTTGAGTGCCGCATAGGCGACCACACGGCGCAGCGCGGGTGCGCCCTCGCGGATCATATCGGCAAAGGTCGGGGCAAAGATCAGTTGATCATGGGGCAGGCCCTCGCGGATCGCTTGCGCCATGTCATCAAGCAAGGCCGAGCGGATGATACAGCCTTCGCGCCACACTTCGGCGGAGGCGGCAAGATCAATGCCCCAATCATAGGTCGCGGAGGCGGCAATGAGGATTTTGAAGCCCTGATCATAAGCAATGAGTTTTGCCGCCAAGAGCGCTTTTTCAAGCGTGGCATCGGAGGGCATCGGCATAGTTTCAACCGCATCATCGCCAAACAGCGCCTGCCCCGCCTCGCGCGTGGCTTTTTCCGAAGACCACGACCGCGCGGCCACCGCAGCCTCGATGGTGGAGGGCGATTGGCCCAGAGTGATTGCCTCAATCGCGGTCCAACGCCCGGTGCCTTTTTGGCCCGCCATATCGACAATCATATCAACCATTGGCTGGCCGGTTTTGGGGTCAGCGGTCTGAAGCACCTTACCGGAAATTTCGACCAGATAGGATTTGAGCGGGCCTTTGTCCCACGCCTCAAACAGCGCGCCGATCTCGGATGGGGTGCGCCCTGCCCCATCGCGCAACACCCCGTAGACCTCGGCAATCATTTGCATATCGGCGTATTCAATCCCGTTGTGGACGGTTTTGACGAAATGCCCGGCCCCATCAGGGCCGAAATGTGCCGCACAGGGTTGGCCGTCATGTTTGGCAGAAATCGCTTCGATGATGTCGCGGATGACCTCATAGGAGTCTTTGTTGCCGCCAACCATGATCGACGGCCCATGACGCGCGCCCTCTTCGCCGCCCGATACGCCCATACCGATAAAATTCAAACCCTTTTCGCGCAGCGCCGCCTCGCGACGGCGCGTGTCGTGAAAATTGGCGTTGCCCGCATCAATGATCATATCGCCCTCATCGAGCAGAGGCACCAGATCTGCGATCACCGCATCCACAGGCCCGCCCGCCTTGACCATGATGATGATCGCGCGCGGCTTGGACAGAGAGGCCACGAAGTCCTCATAGGTCTGCGCAGGCACAAGTCGCTCGGCCAAATCGCCCGCAGAGGCCACAAACGCATCGGTGACCGCGCCGGTGCGATTATAAACAGCGATGGGAAAGCCGTGATCGGCAATGTTGAGCGACAGGTTTGCACCCATGACGCCAAGGCCAACGAGGCCGATACGCGCGTGTGACATGATAAGGTCCTTTTGACGTTCGAGTGACGTTCGAGAATGTGGCAAGGGCACAGATGCGTGGGGTTTCAGAGCCTCAAGCCGCCCGGCTCCCCTTTCAGATATAGCGCTATCATTCAGGAACAAGACATTTTTCAAGAAAACTTGAAATCCTGTGCGCCTTCCTCTATGTATATACAACAAACAAAAACACAGGCACGTTTCTCACCGATGGTTATGCTCTTCAAATCCGCTCTGACAGGGGTCTTGGACCCCCTTTTGCGCCGCCCGGACCGGGTTCAGGCGGCGGCATTGTGTTGGCGTAAGGGTAAGAAAGGCAAAGAAGTGCTTTTGATCACCTCGCGCGATACTGGCCGTTGGATCATCCCCAAGGGTTGGCCGATTGAGGGATTGGACGGCGCGGACACGGCGGCGCAGGAGGCTTGGGAAGAGGCTGGGGTCAAACCCGGTAAGATCAAGCGTCAGCCGCTTGGTCTCTACCACTATGTCAAACGCCTCTCCAACGGTATCCCCGCCCCGATCGAGGCCTCGGTCTACCCGATCGAAGTGGCGCGTTTGGCGAATAAATTCCCCGAATGCCATGAACGCAAACGCAGTTGGATGTCGCCCGAACAGGCGGCCATGCTGGTGGACGAACCCGAACTTCAGGACTTGCTGCGCGCGTTTTAATCCGCCCGGCGCGGGCTTGTACCCCAAGGCCAAGACAGGCCTGTGGCAACAGGTTCCCGTTTGCATCCCTCACTTTGTCACGAAACCCTTGAAATAGGGCGGCGGGCGCGGTAGCGCTGCGCCGCTTGTAACAATTTTATGACAGCCCTCGGGGAGGGAAAGCCATGAGGGATCAGCATGAGTGACCAAGACGGCAAACAGTGGACCACACTGGACAAAGATCTCAACCGCATCAGCCAACTTGAACATGCCACGCTCTACATCGGGCGACCAATGGTGGGCTTGGGCGTGGCGCTGGCCTTTATCATCGTGGCGGGGCTTGGCGCGGCTGTGGTGTTTGGCGGGCAACCGGGATCGGCCTTGGTGATCGCTGCGGCGGCTTTGGGCGCTTATATGGCGATCAATATTGGCGCCAATGACGTCGCCAACAATATGGGCCCTGCGGTGGGCGCGAACGCATTGACCATGGGCGGCGCGATTGTGATTGCGGCGCTGTGTGAAAGTGCGGGGGCGTTGTTGGCGGGAGGCGATGTGGTCTCGACGATCTCAAAGGGAATCATCGACCCATCCGCCATGGCAAACACCCAGGTGTTCATCTGGGCGATGCTCGCGGCGCTTTTGTCCTCTGCGCTTTGGGTCAATTTGGCCACATGGATCGGCGCGCCGGTCTCCACCACCCATGCCGTTGTCGGCGGTGTCATGGGCGCGGGCATCACGGCGGCGGGCTTTGCCTCGGTCAACTGGGCCTCAATGGGTCTGATCGCCGCCTCTTGGGTGGTTTCACCACTGTTGGGCGGGGTGATTGCCGCCGGGTTCTTGTGGTTCATCAAAGCGCAGATCATGTACCAAGACGACAAAATCGCAGCGGCGCGCCGTTGGGTTCCGGTTCTGATCGGCATTATGATGGGCGCGTTTGCGACCTATTTGGCGATCAAAGGCCTTAAGAAACTGATCAGTATTGACCTGACAACCGCGCTCTTGATTGGTGCGGCGGTTGGCGGCTTGTCCTATGTGATTTCGGCGCCTTTGGTGCGCCGTCAATCCGAGGGGCTTGAAAACCGCAACAAATCATTGAAGGCGATGTTTGCCCTGCCTTTGGTGATCTCGGCAGCTCTTTTGTCCTTTGCCCATGGCGCCAATGATGTGGCCAATGCAGTTGGCCCGCTGGCCGCGATTGTGCATGCCAACGCCTTTGGCGAATTCGCCGGCAAGGTCAATATTCCCCATTGGGTGATGGTGATCGGGGCGCTTGGGATTTCTTTTGGTCTGGTGCTGTTTGGGCCGAAGCTGATCAAAATGGTCGGCTCGCAGATCACCAAGCTCAACCCGATGCGCGCCTTTTGCGTCGCGCTCTCTGCCGCGATCACGGTGATTGTCGCCAGTTGGCTGGGCCTGCCCGTGTCGTCGACCCATATCGCCGTGGGCGCGGTGTTTGGCGTTGGGTTCTTCCGCGAATGGTATCATGATAAACGTCTGCGCGAGACTGTGGTCAAAGAGGCGGTGCGCGTGGCCGATGAAGAGCGGAGGCGGCGCAAACTGGTGCGTCGCAGCCATTTCATGACCATTGTCGCGGCTTGGATCATCACCGTCCCGGCCTCGGCGATCCTCTCTGCGGCGGTGTTTTTTGTCCTGTCACATTTCACAAACTAAAAGCCGGTCACAACTGAGCCGGACCAGACCGCAACAGACACAAACGCGCCCAGAGTGTCCTCGGGCGCGTTTTCTTTTGCAAAGCCTGACGTCGGTTAGAACCCGACACACCAGCGCATGATCGCCTTTTGCGCGTGAAGCCGGTTTTCCGCCTCGTCGAAAATCACCGATTGCGGCCCGTCCATCACGTTATTGGTCACCTCATCACCGCGGTGCGCGGGCAGGCAGTGCATGAACAGCGCATCGGGGTTGGCATGTGACATCAGCTTGCGATCAACCCGGTAAGGGCGCAGTTGATTGTGCCGCCGCTCCCGCGCCGATTGCGGATCATGCATCGACACCCAGGTGTCGGTGACCACAAGATCGGCACCTTTGACAGCCTCTTCCGCGTCGCGCACGATCTCGATCTTTGACCCTTTGGCGCGCGCCTCTTTGATAAAGCCCATTTCGGGATCAAGCGGCTCTGGCCCGGCAAAGGTGAAATCAAACCCAAACTGACCGGCGGCATGAATGAACGAGGCGCAAACATTGTTGCCATCGCCACACCACACCACCTTTTTGCCTTTGATCGGGCCGTTATGTTCCTCGAATGTGAGGATGTCGGCCATGATTTGACAGGGGTGGGTGCGGTTGGTCAGCCCGTTGATCACCGGGACGGTGGCGTATTCGGCCATCTCCAACAGGGTCTGTTCCTCAAAGGTGCGGATCATGATCATGTCGACATAGCGCGACAAAACGCGGGCGGTGTCGGCAATGGTTTCGCCATGGCCCAGTTGCATATCCGCGCCCGAAAGCACCATGGTCTGCCCGCCCATTTGGCGCACACCCACGTCAAAAGACACGCGAGTCCGGGTCGAAGGTTTTTCAAAAATCAGCGCGACCATTTTGTCTTTGAGCGGCAGCTCGGCATCGAGCGCGCCTTTGGGTTGGCCCAAACGCGCCTGTTTGGTGGCTTTCGCGCTTTCGATGATCTGATGAAGATCTTTGGCGTCTGTCGTGTGAATATCTAGAAAGTGGTTCATGGGTTTTCTTTTCTTATATCAGAGCGCCTTGGCGGCGGCATCAATCCGCGCCACGGCGTCGGAAATGTCTTCGTCAGAAATGTTCAGCGCGGGCAACAGCCGCACCACATTGTCGGCGGCGGGTACGGTCAAAACGCCCGCCTCATAGCCTTTCGCGACCAGATCGCCGGGCGCGATTTTGCATTTGAGGCCAAGCATAAGCCCTTGCCCGCGTACGCTTTCAAAGACGTCCGGGTGCGCCGCAACAAGCCCTTCAAGCTTTTGGCGCATCAGGCTCGCCTTGCGGTTCACCTCGGCCAAAAACGCCGGATCGGACACGATTTCAAGCACTTTGGCTCCAATGGCACAGCCCAAAGGGTTGCCGCCATAGGTCGAGCCGTGGGTGCCCGCTGTCATGCCGGAGGCCGCGTCTTCGGTGGCCAAAACCGCGCCTAGGGGGAAACCGCCGCCGATGCCTTTGGCAATCATCATGATGTCCGGCGTCACGCCGGCATATTCATGGGCGAACAATTTACCTGTCCGGGCCACACCGCATTGAACCTCGTCGAAAATCAACAGGATGCCCTTTTCATCGCACAGATCGCGCAGGCCTTTGAGGCACTGATCCGGGACCACGCGAATGCCGCCCTCGCCCTGAATCGGTTCAATCATGATCGCCGCGGTCTTGTCAGAGACAGCTGCGGTCAGCGCCTCGTGATCGCCAAAGGGCAGATGCACAAATCCGGGCATCAGTGGCCCAAAACCTTTGACCATTTTCTCAGCGCCCGAGGCCGCAATGGCCCCGGTCGAGCGGCCATGGAAACAGCCGTCAAAGGTGATGATCTCGATCTTTTCCGGCTGGCCCTTGGTGTACCAATATTTGCGCGCCATTTTGATTGCCAGTTCGGCAGCCTCAGTGCCCGAATTGGTGAAAAAACAGGTGTCGGCAAAGGTCAGATCGACCAGCATATCCGCCAGTTTTTCCTGCGCCGGGATTTTATAGAGGTTGGAGACATGCCACAGCGTGTCGGCCTGATCCTTGAGGGTCTGCGCCAGTTCCGGGTTGGCATGACCCAGCGTGTTGACCGCGATGCCCGCGCCAAGGTCCAAAAAGCGTCGCCCATCCGCCTCAATCAGCCAAGAGCCTTCGCCTTTGACGAAAGACAACGGAGCCCGGTTATAGGTCGGCAAAACGGAAGAAATCATAGGGTTTACCCTTTTGAATGAACAGGCCCCATGGGTGGCGCTATGCCTTGGGGCTGTCAACGGTTTCGAAGTGATTTATAAGGCAGATGCGCCAGTTTGGCGCGAAAATGTGCCGGATTGGGCACGGATGAACGGACGTCAAAGACGCGTTAGCGTCGACGTCGGGGCGTGGAGATATATGTGGTCACGGTGTTCATGCGCCGGGTTTTCCGGCAAATCGCCCGCCAAGTCAAAGCAAATCTTAGGTCGCGGGTTTATTTCGCGGGCAGGAATTTGGAATTGCCAACGCTTTGCGTGCTGCCACCGCCCACAGAAATGCGTTTAACCACCACGGGTTTGGCCGCAACTTGCGCCGCGCCCAAGGCGATTTGGCGTTTGAGCGCCGCAACCCGATCACTCAGCGCCATACCAAACCCGACCCTGCGCCCATCGCGCACCCCCATGGAGGAGACGACAGAGACAATCGCGGGCCGTACCCCGTCATAGGCAAACACCGGCGCGCCGGAGGAGCCAAAGGTGATGTCACAATCGAAACTGTAAATATCTTGCGAGAAATCAATCACATGGCATTCGCGTTGAATCGAAAGCGCATCATTGCGGCCCTGCCCGTAAGAGGCGACCATCAATTCGCCGCGCGGCTTAGACGTCCGGTGAATGGGGAAAGGTGCGGCTTGGGCGCGGGCAATCGGCGAGGCCAGTTTGATCAGCGCCACATCGCGGCGAATATTGCCCGCCGTCACATTGTCGGTGATGTCATAGCCGGGCGTCACGGCCACGGCGATCCCGCGCGAGGCGGCGACATAATCGCCATTGCGCAGCCCGGCACGAAAGGTGATTTGATCCGCCGCATAGGGTTGGTTTTTGCCATCCACCACACAATGCGCCGCCGTCAGAACCAGATCCGGCGCAATCAATGCCCCCGAACAGGTCGAGCGACGCGCCACATCCAGCCGTCCAACGCCCTCCCAACCAATCAATTCGGCGCGACGATCCGCGCTGTCCAATTCGCTGGGCAGGCTGTCGGCGGCAAAGGCACCAAACGGAAGCAGGGACAGGACAACGGCAGAAAGGAAACGGACCATGGCACACCTTAAGAAGACAGTGCCATGGTATATAAATGGTGAATTAGGCCAAAATTTGGCGCTTAGGATTTCAGTTTCGTGCCGCGTTTGAACAAGACCCAGCAGGTGAAAATCAGTGCCGCCGTCACGACGCTCATCACCACAAGGCCAAGCCATGGTGAGCTGTCCGAACGGCCAATGATACCAAACCGCACCCCGTCAATCAGGTAAAACACCGGGTTGAGATGGGTGATGATGCGAAACCACTGCGGCAAGCTTTCGACCGAATAGAAGGTGCCGGAGAGGAAGGACAGCGGCGTGATGATGAAATTGGTGATCGCGGCCATTTGGTCGAATTTCTGCGACACGACCCCGGCCAAAATGCCCAAAGCCCCCAAGAACAGCGCCCCCAGTGTAATGAATGCAAGGGTAAAAAACGGATGCACCAGACCAAGCCCGACGACAAGCGCCATGCCCAACCAGATCGCCAGAGCGACGAACAGCCCGCGCGCCAATCCCCCGGCCAGATAGCCCAAGACCAATTCAATCGGCGAAAGCGGTGGCATCAAGGTGTCGACAATATTGCCCTGAACCTTTGAGATCACAATCGAGGAAGAGGTGTTGGCAAAGGCGTTTTGGATCACGGTCATGGTCAAGATGCCCGGAGCAAGGAAATGCACGAAAGGCACCCCCATGACGTCCCCGCGCGATGGGCCGATGGCGAGGGAGAAAATCGCCAAGAACAGCGCAGCCGTCATCAGTGGCGCCAAAAGCGTTTGGGTCCAGACGGTGGTGAAACGGCGCACTTCGCGCATCGCCAGTGTGTACAGGCCAAGCCAATTGACCCGCCCAAACCGCCGCACCCCCATTTGCACCTCATTATGTGCCATTTCCATTGCCGCTCTCCCTTGCTATAACCCGTTTTGCCCCAAAGGACGCCGCGTGTGGAGATCCGTATTACGATTTCCGCCCGCGCCCGCTTGTAACCGCAAGCGGTGTGTTTAAAATAGGGGTCAACACGAATTCTCAAGCGGTCCTGCCTGCAAACGGGTTGTGCAGGGGCGCTTTTCGCGGTTTGGCTGTGCCGAAAGGCCACCATATGCCGCAAGACAACCGAAGGAAGCATCATGTCCTGGACCGATGAGCGCGTCGAAACTTTGAAAAAAATGTGGGGGGAGGGTCAATCCGCCTCACAAATCGCCAAGGAGCTTGGCGGTGTGACGCGCAACGCGGTGATCGGCAAGGTCCACCGTTTGGGCCTCTCGAACCGTGCGGGCACGACGGGTGCTGCGGCCAAACCGGCGGCGGCAAGCCCGGCCCCCAAACCCAAACCCGCGCCCAAGCCCAAGCCCGAACTCAAAACCAAGGCGGACGCGCCCGAGGACAAAGAGATCGAACCTGTAGCCGAGCCCGCGCCCAAACCGATGAGTGCGGCGCGTCGTCAGATCATTCCGGCGGGACAGCCCTTGCCGCCACAACCCTCGGCCAATGAAATCCCAGCCGAGGCATTGGCGAAAGTCAGCGAAGTCGAGAAAAAGGCCAAGCGGATTTCCGTGATGGAATTGACCGAGAAGACCTGCAAATGGCCGATCGGCGATCCGGCAACCGAGGATTTTTGGTTCTGCGGCCTGCCCTCTCAGGCGGGCAAACCCTATTGTGAGGCACATGTGGGCGTGGCGTTTCAGCCGATGTCATCGCGTCGCGACCGCCGCCGCTAACGCGGTGCAACCTCTTGAAACACGTTATTAAAGCGTCACGACTTTAACCTGAGATAGGGGAAAGGCGTGACGCTGCCAGACATATCAATGGTGTGGGCGTTCCGCCATAAACCCGTGATTCAGGCCTATGGCGGAACGCTTTAAAGAGCCGTTTCAAACAGACGGCTCTTTATGTATTTATGTGACAAAGGCCGCCCAGTTTTTTGGCCCACAAGCATGGCACAACGGTCATACCTGTGCGTTTTAGACCACCGCACCCTGCCACTCTGCGCGCTTGCTTCACTGAGAACACCCCCTATTTAGAGAGCACCCCAATAAAGAGGACCGACATGGCAGCCATCATCTCCATTCGCGATCTGAAGAAATCCTATGACAACGGCTTTGAAGCGCTCAAAGGCGTGTCTTTAGACATTGAAAAAGGCGAAATCATTGCTCTTCTTGGCCCCAATGGCGCGGGCAAAACCACGTTGATCGGCGCAGTCTGTGGGCTGGTCACGATCTCTTCGGGACAGGCCTTAGTCGGTGGGTTTGACGTGGCCAAAGAGCCACGCCGCGCCCGCCGTTTGATCGGATTGGTGCCGCAAGAACTGGCGCTTGATCTGTTTGAGACTGTGTGGAATTCGGTGCGGTTTACACGCGGGTTGTTTGGCCTGCCCCGCGATGATGCCCATATCGAAAATGTGCTCAAATCCCTGTCGCTTTGGGATAAAAAAGACAATCAATGCAAAGAGTTGTCTGGCGGGATGAAACGCCGGGTGATGATCGCCAAGGCGCTCAGTCACAATCCCGAAGTGTTGTTTCTGGACGAACCGACGGCAGGCGTTGATGTCAATCTGCGCCGCGACATGTGGAAAGTGGTCGGCGATCTGCGCAACACTGGCGTGACCGTGATTTTGACCACGCATTATATCGAAGAGGCCGAAGAAATGGCCGACCGCGTGGCGGTGATCAACAAAGGATCGATCCTTTTGGTCGAGGACAAAACCCAGTTGATGCAAAGCTTTGGTCGCAAGGTTTTGACACTGGATTTAGGCGCACCGCTCGTAACCCTGCCCGAAAGCCTCGCCGATTATGATTTGACCCGCTCCGAGGACGGAAAACAGCTGTCCTATGCCTATGACACCCGCGAGGCGCGCACCGGGATCACCCGACTGATCACCGATCTGGCCGCCGAGGGCATTCATGTGCGCGATCTCGACAGCACAAAAAGCAGCCTTGAGGATGTGTTCCTTGATCTGGTGGAGGAAAAGGCATGAACTGGCGCGCGATTGGTGCAATTTACCGCTTTGAAATGACGCGGTTTTTCCGCACCATCTATCAATCCATTCTCAGCCCGGTTCTGTCCACCGTGCTCTATTTCGTGGTCTTTGGCGCGGCCATCGGCGGGCGGATCGACACGGTCGAAGGCATCGCCTACGGTGCCTTCATTGTCCCCGGTCTGGTGATGTTGTCGGTGCTACAACAGTCCATTTCCAACGCCTCTTTCGGCATTTATTTCCCGAAATTCACCGGCACGATCTTTGAACTTTTCTCCGCCCCTGTGTCATTTTTCGAAATCGTCATGGGCTTTGTCGGCGCGGCGGCGACCAAGAGCTTGTTTGTCGCGGTGCTGATCATTGCCACCTCCTTTGTCTTTGTCGATCTCCACATCATCCATCCAATCTGGGCCATGGTGTTTTTGATTCTGACGGCGCTGAGTTTCTCGCTTTTGGGCTTTATCTTGGGCATCTGGGCGAAAAGTTTTGAACAGCTCAACATCGTGCCAATGTTGGTGGTCACGCCTTTGGTCTTCCTCGGCGGCGCGTTTTATTCCGCCGCGATGTTGCCGGGGATTTGGCAGGTCGTGGTGAAATTCAACCCGGTTCTGTACCTGATCTCAGGCTTTCGCTGGGCGTTTTTCGACGTCGCGGACGTACCTGTGACCCTCTCCTTGGCGGCGATCACGGTGTTTTTGGCACTCTGCCTTGCGGTGATCGGGTGGATTTTCAAAACCGGATGGCGGCTTAAATCCTAAATTCGGCGGGCAGTTGGTTGGTATTTGCACAGCTATCCGCAAATACCCGCCGATGATCGTTCGTCTGTGCACAAATTCTGTTTGACCCTGTGGAATTGTGTAAACTCCACAGGCGCTTAGATTTGCTGCATCGCAACACAAACAACCCTTATCAAAGAGAGTTTCGTATGAAATCTATCCTGTTGTCCTCCGCCCTGATCCTTGGCCTTGGCGCTGCGGCTTCCGCAGAGCCGGTGAAATACGTGCTCGACGCCTCGCACAGCCAAATCGTGTTCACCTATGAGCACTTGGGTTTTTCGACCACCACGGGCGTGTTTTCGGGCTTTGACGGCGAAATCATGTTTGACGCCGAAGACGCCGCCGCCTCCTCTGTCACCGTCGCCTTCCCGACCGACAGCCTTTACACCGGCTGGGCCGAACGCACTGCGCACTTCCTGACCGACGATTTCTTTGGCGCAGAAGCCAACCCGACGATTTCCTTCACCTCCACCGGCATCGAAGTGACCGGCGAAACCGAAGGCAAAATCACCGGCGATCTGACCATCAACGGCATCACCAAATCGGTGGTTTTGGACGCGGAAGTGACCCAAATGGGCGATCACCCGATGGCCGGCAAACCTTGGGTTGGCTTTGAGGCCGAGACCTCCGTGCTGCGCTCCGATTTCGACATGGGCATGTACACGCCCTATATCTCTGACGAAGTTCAGATCGAAATTTCCATCGAGGCGATGCAGGCCGAATAAGCCGCTCTCCCAACGCCACAGACACAAAGAAGGCCGCTGGATCACACTCCAGCGGCCTTTTCTATTGCGCCGAAACGCCCCGCTTAGGGCGCGCGGGTCGCGGTCAGGCTGACATCCACGGTGACAGTATATCCCACGGTTGATTCGTCCGCATACCCCGCGCCCATGCCGAAATCACGACGATCCAAGGTGGTTTGTCCCGTCATTGTCGCCGTATCCCACGCAAGATCCAAGGTGAAATCGAGCGCCACAGGCACAGTTTGCCCGACCAATGTCAGCGTGCCCGCCACCTGATGGTCTGGCCCGGCCCCAGTGCGGGTGATCGGTCCGGCAAAGGTGGCGGAGGCATAGGTCGCGGTGTTGAAAAACTCCGGCCCCTGCGCCTGTGCGGTGACCGACCCAAGAGTGAGCGAGGTCGTGTCGATGGTCACAGACACCTCCCCCGTGCCCGCGTCCGGGTCATAGGCAATGGCGGCGGACCAAGTGGCAAAGCGGCCCTCGACACCCGCCCCCATTTGCATGACGGCGATCCCCAGACTGCCGTCTTGCACGGTCCAAATCGGCAAGTCAGAGGTGGGAACTGCGGCGGTTTCGACGGGTGCGCTGGCGGGCATTTGTGCCGCTTCGGCCTCCGGCATCGGCGGCTTCGGCCCAAAGACCGCAAAGCCAATCACCCCGGCCCAAAGCACAAGTGCAACCAACGGCGGCACGGCATGGGGTGTGGTGGCCCGCTCACCCGGCGTTCCGGCATCGCGGCCCCGGAGCATCCGCGCCAAAACACCATCGCGTTCGATCACCGCATGTTTGAGCGCCCCCGCGATATGCAGGCCGACGGTCAGGTAGATCACCAAAGCCGACAGCCCATGCACCGCGCCCGCCGTATGGGCGAGGGCTTCGGATTTAACGACGAAAGGCAGGTTTTGCCCAAAAGGCCAAAGGATCGGAGCAAAGCCGATCTCAGAAGAATGGATCACCCAGCCGGACAGGGGCATGACGATGATCGCACCATAAAGCGCCCAATGGATGACCTCGGCCAAAAGCGTCTCAGCCCGGCGCGCAGGATGCACCGGCACCGGTCGCGGCTGGACCAAGGCCCAAAGGATGCGCAACACGGCCAGAAATAGAACACTGACGCCGATGGTTTTATGTACGGAATAGAGGGTTTTAAGGGTCTCGGCCGTGTCCGCCGTGCGTGGGATGTTTTCGCCGATCAGGCCCAGCGCCAGATCGGTCAGGATCAAAAGCGCGATGACCCAGTGAAACAAACGGGCGATCAGCCCGTAGCGGGTGTCGGTGTTGGCCAGCATTGTGAAACCTTGCGTTGGGGAGGGAACGTTTGGTCCAGTCTACGTCAAGCGGCACGTCAAGGCACCCGATTTGGCCGCACAGAATTTGTGCGAGGACGCGCGAGTGGGGCTTGCATGACGCAGCACCATGACGCAGCAAAAAGGGCGCCGCAACGGACGCCCTTCTCTCAGGTTTCGAGCATGATCAAAAGCTGCGGGTCCAGCCGATCGAAGCGGAGAGTTGGCTCATGTTCAAATCAACCGTGCCGCCCGTTGGTCCCAATGGGGTCATTTCCGGGCCTGAGACGGTGTGTTTCGGCACATAGGAGACCGAAAAATCAATCCGGTCGCGTGCGTTTATCTGACGCGATCCACCGACCGTAAAATGATCCTCGACCACACCGGGAGCCAGGATGCCAAAGGTCACATCATCCGCGCCCACCGGGTTCGCCGCATGGGCATAGCCCACACGCCATGTCATATCCGGCGAGGCCTTCCATTCCGCTCCCAAACGGATCACCTCGACATCCTCCCAACCAAAGCCCGCGCCACCATCGGCACCAAGCGCGCCTGCGGACATGGGATTGGCCACGGCGGGCACATCGGAGTAAAAGATTTTCTGGTAATCCAGCAGCAAGGCCAGATCAGAGGTCGGTTGATACGCCAAGCCAATAGCGACCGTGGGCGGAATGTCAAAATCGCCTCCGCCCTCAAACAGCCCAGCGTATTTGTCAAACTCGGACATGTTGAATTTCGTTTGCGCCGAAAGGCCGAGGGTCAATTGATCGCTCACCTCATATTGCAAACCGACGCGCAGGCCGAGGCCGGTGGAATAATCATAGCCATTGTCGGTGAGCGCGCTTGGATCGACGGAAATGCCGGAAAACGCCGCAAGCCCTTTGGCCTCAAACGCCTGTACTGCCAAAGTCGGCGCGATGCCATAAGACAGCCGCCCGAGCTTTTGCGCATAGGTGACCGAAACGAAAAGCTGGGTCAAATCCACCCCCGAAGCCCCGCCACAAAATACCCCCGTGCCGCCGCCACAATTGGCATTTGGCACGGCATCATAGCTTGTGTTCATTCCGCCATTGCCATAGGCGGCAAAGTTGACCACCGCGCCGTTTGACAACGGTAGATTATAGGCGGCATTGGGGACGGGGAAAAACGATTTGCCGCTGTCGATGGTGCCGGAGGGGACAAAGCCCGTGCTGTCACCCGTAAATCCACGGCTTGGCGAAAACGCCTGAAGGCCAAGGCTCATTTCCCGGCCCACAGTGGCGACACTCGCCGGGTTGATCGCGCCGGACATGGCGTCTTGAGAATAGCCCACACCTGCGCCCGCAACACCGCGTTGGGCGGGGCCATAGCCCAGTGCAAAATAACCTTCGGTGGCGCTGGCGGTTTGGGGCAAAGCACTGGCCATCAGGCACAGCACGACGGGTCCCGCAAAACGGGTTTGGTCTTTGACGAACATTCTTTCCCTCCATTATTTCGGGGATGCGACCGCACTCCTCCTTGCGGCGTGATCGCGCCCGAATTCGCATCACGCGAACATCCCGTGACGCTGTGCATATTATTTATGGGATCACAGTGCTGTGATCTCCATAAACTTATGCGAATATTTATAACCATGCGACAAAATTTTCCGCCGCGTAGCAGCGCAAGGCACGCCGCAACGCAACAGGGCTTTTCCGATCATCCCGTTCGGAGTATATCGCGAGGATGAGTCAGAACCCGCCCAACCTCCGCCCCGATCTTGCGCCCAAAGCGCAGTTTGACACTGTCGCTCGCCCCGAGGACCGCAATGGCCAGCCCACGATTGGGATGGTCTCCTTGGGCTGCCCCAAAGCCTTGGTCGACAGCGAACGCATCCTGACGCGCCTGCGCGCCGAAGGCTATCAAATCAGCGCCGATTACGCCGGGGCCGATGCGGTCATCGTGAACACCTGCGGGTTCCTGGATTCGGCCAAAGCCGAGAGTTTGGAGGCCATCGGTGAGGCCTTGCAGGAAAACGGCAAGGTCATCGTCACCGGCTGTCTGGGCGCCGAGCCTGACTATATCACCGGGGTCCATCCGAAAGTTTTGGCCGTCACCGGCCCGCATCAATATGAACAGGTCTTGGATGCCGTCCACGGCGCCGTGCCGCCCTCCCCCGATCCGTTCATCGACCTTCTGCCTGCCTCCGGTGTCAGTCTGACCCCGCGCCACTACAGCTATTTGAAAATTTCCGAAGGCTGCAACCACGCCTGCAAATTCTGCATCATCCCGGACATGCGCGGCAAATTGGCCTCGCGCCCGGTCCATGCGGTGTTGCGTGAGGCGGAAAAATTGGTCGAGGCGGGCGTCAAAGAACTCTTGGTGATCTCACAGGATACCTCGGCTTACGGTTTGGATCGTCGCTATTCGACCCACCCATGGAAAGACCGCGACGTCCGTAGCCACATCACCGATCTGGCGCGCGAGCTTGGCCAATTGGCCTCCGCCGATGAGCTTTGGGTCCGGCTGCATTACGTCTACCCCTACCCGCATGTGCGCGAGTTGATCCCTTTGATGGCGGATGCGGGCAATGCGGTGCTGCCCTACCTCGACATCCCGTTCCAACACGGCCACCCGGATGTTTTGAAACGCATGGCGCGCCCTGCGGCCTCGGCCAAGGTTCTGGACGAAATCGCCGCCTGGCGCGGCATGTGCCCGGACATCACGTTGCGATCGACGTTTATCGTCGGCTACCCCGGCGAGACCGAGGCAGAATTTGAGTATCTGCTCGACTGGTTGGAGGAGGCGCAATTGGACCGGGTCGGGTGTTTTCAATACGAAAACGTCGCAGGCGCGCGCTCGAACGCCCTGCCCGATCATGTCGCGGATGAGGTCAAACAAGAGCGTTGGGACCGGTTCATGGAACGCGCCCAAGCGATTTCCGAGGCCAAATTGGCGGCCAAAGTCGGGCAGTGGATGCAGGTCATCGTGGATGACATCGACGAAGACGGCATCGCCACCTGCCGCACCAAAGGGGACGCGCCGGAGATTGACGGGAACCTGTTTATTGATGCTGGGACTGAGGGGCTGAGTGTTGGGGATTTGGTGACTGTGGAGGTGGATGAGGCTGGGGACTATGATTTGTGGGGGTGCCTCCCAAAGAAATGATCCGGGGGATCATTTCTCGGAGGCAACGCGCGAGAGTGCTTAAAGCACGGAGCGCCGGGTCATTTTCTACAGCGCTGGAACCATTAAGGGATAGCTACAATGCAATATGCGACGGATGATGAACTTTTTCACTTCGTCGGACGGGGCATGGATAATGACGAAAAGTTCAGCCTTCTCCTCAAGGTCCTGCGAGAACGTACTATTTCCCATCCACCTCATGAGAAGGGCTGGGGAAGATTTGGATACACCTCTCAATTTCTCGACGATGTTTGGCAAGGCGACCTGATCTCTGAAAAATTTTTACACTCTGGGGATTTGTTATTTCCGAACATCACATGCTTTGCAGACATTCCGTTTGAAGCACTTCCACTACACATGGGAAAATATAGCTGCTTTGGACTTAGCTTCACAAAACGCTATGTTGCAAAATACGGCGGGCGACCGGTTATGTATTTCCCGATTTGGGGAGATGATCCACACAATCAGCTATTTGGCAGAATGGCATTGCAACGCATGAACGATACAATCATGGCAATTGAAGTGGCCAAAAGTGAAGGCCAGATTACCAACGACGTTATAAGAATGATCTACATGGAATTTTTGGCGTTTATTAAACCCTTTAATGTTGAGCTTGAGAATGAACACGGGGACCAAGTTTACATGGAACGCGAGTGGCGAAAAGTTGGAAATCTTCAGTTTGATGTCAATGACATCAAAAGAGTCATTCTCCCCCAAAAGTATCATACGACACTACAATCTGATTTTCCGGAATTGGGCGATCGGCTTTTTCTGCCACCCAGCGCCTGACCCTAGGGTGGGTGCTGCAAGCGCCCTCCCATCCTTTTCTGCATGCCTTCGGCATGACGGGGAGGGTCAGGCGCTCGCGATGCCTTGCATCGCTTTGGTCTCGGATCGAACTGGACCTCTCCGCCTCCACAGGGTTAAATCACCCAAACGGAGGACCCCCATGCTCAAAAACTACAAAGACCTGCTCGGCGCGGCGCTGGCGATGATTGAGACGATCCCGACTGAGGACGCGATCCAACTTATCAAGGACCAGAACGTCGTGTTTGTCGATCTCAGGGACCGCCGGGAGCTTGAGCGCGAGGGGCGTATTCCCGGTGCCTTCCACTGCCCGCGGGGCATGTTGGAATTCTGGATCGACCCGGAAAGCCCCTATCACAAACCGATTTTTGCCGAGGGCAAGACATACGTGTTTTACTGCGCCTCGGCGTGGCGGTCGGCCTTGGCGACGAAAACCTGTGTCGAGATGGGGTTGGAGCCGGTGGCCCATGTCGGCGGCGGGTTTACGGCGTGGAAATTGCACGGCGGGCCTGTTGAACAGGTCGAAAAGCACTAACTCTTAGGCATGGATGAGCCAACCAAAGTCCTTTTCAACGGTGAGTGCCCGGTCTGTTCAAAAGAGATCGGCCATTATGCGCGCTATGCAGGCAAAAATGGCCTGCCGATCCGGTTTGACGACCTGAACACGGCGGCGCGGGACGGTTGGGGCATCGAGGCCGATCAAGCCGCGCGCAGGCTTTATGTCGCGCACCAGGGTGAGGTTTTGTCCGGCATGCCCGCGTTTCGGGTGCTTTGGGCACAGATGCCGCGCTATCGCTTTTTGGCGCGGGTGACGGGCTGGCCGATTGTGCGGCCATTCACCGTCTTGGCCTATGACCGCGTCTTGGCGCCGCTGATTTACCGCTGGCATTTGCGCCGTAAAAGCCGCGCGTAGCTCGCATCAAAGCCGATCCAAATAATAGCGCACCGCGTCCTGAACATGGCGAAAGCGATCGCCGCCCAAATGTTTGCCGCCATACCAACGGGTGACGATGATGAGGTGGTCATAAAGCCCCTCCCGCTCCAACATCCGCAGGATCACCATCCCGGCCCCGCTTTCGCCGTCATCGTTTTTGATCGGTGTGCCATCCGCGAGCAAAAGCCCCCATGTGTTATGGGTGGCCTTGGCGAATTTCTTTTGTTTACAGAGCGTTTTGATCAGAGCCTTCGCCTCCTCAGGCCCCGCACAGGGCGCGCCTGAGACGGCGTATTTGGAGCCGCGATCCGAGATGATGCCATCGAAAACCTGCATAGGCCCGGTATAAATCCCCCGCGCGCCGGGCACCACAGCAATCCGGCCCCGCCAAGCCGGGGTCATATCAACGACAGCGTGAAAATTCATGATATTATGGTGGGGCTTCGCGACGGATTGGCGCGCCTGTCGCGTAAAACGTGAAAGCACCGCAAAGGAAAGACCATGTCCACCCTCCGTAAATTCGCCACGCCGCTGACCATCGGTACATTTTTGATCGTCGGGATCACCGGCACGTTTTGGTATTTCCATATCGTCACCGATTTGGGACGTTGGCTGCATGAGATCATCGGCTTGGCAATGATGGCCGTGGTGGTCTTTCATGTGGTGCTGAACTGGCGACCGTTTAAACTCTATTTCAAACGCCCGATTGCCTTGGTTTTGATTTTGGCCAGCGTGGCCCTGACCGGATATGCCTTTGTTGGCGTGGGCGAGACCGAAGGCGCAGGTGGGCCGCCGAACTTTGCCGCGTTTTCGGCGTTTTCGGATGAAAGCCTCATCACGCTGGGTCCAATCTTTGACACCACAGGCGAGATTTTGGTCACGCGCTTGACCGATGCGGGTTATAGCGGCGTCTCCCCCACCTCCACCATCGCGGATGTGGCGGGCGACAACGTGCGCGCACAGATGACCGCGTTTTCGGCGCTGGCCGCAGACGGTTCGGGACTGGGCGGAAATGGTCAAGGCGCGGCCGCACGCAATTGATGTCGACCACGGTCCAGACCTCAGGCCAGACCTCAGGCCAGACATGAGAAAGGGGCCAATGCGGCCCCTTTTGTTTGCCCATAAAGTTGGGATCAATCGGGGATGATTTGGTCCTGCACCGCACGCACATAATGGAGTTCTTGCGTGTTCAGGCAATACTCCGGCGGTAAATCTTGCGGCCCCTGATGTTCCAAAAGCCAAATGATACAGGCATCATGTTGGGTACACTCACCGCATCGGGTGACCATATCAGACAGTTCTTGCGGTGAAATGTCGCCCGAGACCGCCGCGCGTTCGACGTCGGCACCAAGGCGCTCGGCCATCCCATGCATCAGGCAGGCGTTGCCCGGACGCGGGGACGCCTGTGGAAAGGGCACTGTCTGTGACATCATTCGTCCTCCATAGGGCTTGGGCATAGGGCTTGGGTTACCGTAGCGCGAGGCGTTCAAGATCGGCTTTGTTGCGGCAATACCCCGGAGCCTGACGTGCGGTCGTTTCCATCTCAGCATGGGCGTCGAGAAATTTGACGCAAAGATCAGGGCTGGTGCAGCTTAAGCAGCGGTACACCCGATCGCGGCTTTCCGCCTCTGTCGGGCCTTCACCGCGCTGTGCGGCCTCGGTCAGGTCCGCGCCTAACGTGTCCGCCATCCGATCCACCAAAAGGGCATGGGTGTCATAGTGTCCAAATTTGGTCATAGCGGCCTCCGATCCTCGGTTTGAGATGCGTTTAAAGATCCGCAGCAAACCAACCACGAGGCGGCCCACAGGCTCTTTGATCCGTATCAAAAACGGGGTTTGAGGGCCGCTATCGCCTGAATTGCCCACCACGCGCATAAAATTAAGGCACTCATTGACGATTTTTAAAGCTGTTGTGGACATGATCTGAACGCAAAGGAGCGCCTGTTGCGAATCTGAAACCCTGCCCCAAAAGGCTCCAAACGCCTTTCTGTCATGGGTTTGATGGCCAGTGAGCTCGAACAGCCGGGAGGGTCTATAGGCATGAACCTTATTGCTGCGGCCAGTGCGAGAGTGTGCGAATGCAACGACCTTCACCCATCAGAGAAACTGCTTGAACACCGAATTCCATTGGCGAAAATCCAAGGCAGATCCCGCCATGAACAGCCTGTCCGAGCACCAATAGCATCGCGTCAACAAAGGCTCGGATCAACCCAGGTTATTCCAAAATGAACGAAAGCAACGTCAACCCTACTTTGCCAGTCCTGCAAGAGATCGTGGCCGAGCCGCCAGTCGCACTCTCTTATCTGCCAGGTCAAAGCGGCACATTGGTCATCTGTCTTGCAGGCGTTGGCACCAAGCAGTCGCAATCGCCGCCACGTGAATTCTACAAAATGGCTTCCCAAGAAGGGGCGAACCACGTTCTCTTTGTGTCGGATGCCTCGCGCAGTTGGATGAACGGTTCGGGAATTGCACAACAAATCGTTGCGGCAATCGAAAAGCTTGCTGATCAGGTAAATGCCACTCGGATTGTTGCGCTTGGCAATTCGATGGGTGGAACAATGGCTTTAATACTGGCAGGATTAACGCAGATCGACGCCGCGATTGCCATCGTGCCGCAATTCTCTGTTCATCCAGAGCGTGTCCCCGAAGAGCAGCGCTGGCGGGCCTTCCGCAACCAGATAACGGACTGGCCCTTCGAAACGATCACACGCCTGCATAGCGAAAAAACCTCTATTATGATCATTCATGGCGTCAGTCCGGACGAGAGAATCCATCTTGACCGCTTCCCGAAAGATGCGAAGGCCATGCACTTCGTTTTTCCAGATATGGATCACAGGCTCGCCTTTCGTCTGCACAAGAAAAGAAAGCTGAACCACATCATTCGTCATGCAATCGCGGCAAGGCCATGGAAACTCCGTAGAGCTATAGGACAAGCTGGTGGTTTGCCACGAGAGCTATTCGAGCGCACTCAGCGGCAAGATCAACGGTAACGATCAACGCCTGCGTGATGATGGCGGGGGCTGCGTCCTGCGCCTTTCTCACCCCCCTTTCTCCCCCCGATTGGTCACAAGAACAACACCCTCATATTGGCACCAAGTGGGTATCATTTTGGGCGGGTATCGTTTTGGCGTTCACTGACGCATCGGTCTAGAGTATCGTGATTACCGCAGGGGTTTGGACGACACGACTGGGACAGATGATGGGGGCGCACCTGCCAACCCTTCCTCTGGCACTTATGATGACGGTCACCCAGTGCGTGCCAAAACTGATCCCACATCTCGTCCAGCATGCAGGAGGAAGATTGTCCCTGAAACAAGCACTGGATGGCAATATTTTGATTGGCTGCGCAATCTCAGATTCAGACAACGTTCCTGATGGCGAAGGCCGGCTTTTCCCACACACCCGACCTCAGTGCATCGCGAGTCTAAGATCCGGTCTGCGTCAGAAATACCCAGCGTTCGACACAGATCTATGGCGTCTCTATGGCGTCGCCATCTTTATAGCGTCGCCATGGTCCGGCGTACGGTTTCGATCCTTTGCGCATTGGGCGGGTGCGAGCCAAGGAAGCGATCGCCCGGATCGGGAATACGGGTGAAATATGCAGCCCCGCGCACCGGGTTATACCCTGCGTGATAGGCGATCACCGTGCCCAATTGGTCCGCCTCCAACTCGTAGGATTTCGAATAGCTCCGCGCGCCTACAGTGGCACCGATGTTTTGCGCGGTTTCAATGGTCGTTGCATCGCCACCAATCGCCGCAATCAACACGCCGCCCAAAAGCGCGCCCGTGAGGGCCGTCTGCTCCGTGCGCGCCAGATGGCCCGCAATGTGATGCGAAGCCTCATGCCCCATCACAAAGGCCAATTCATCGGTGTTTTGTACATCGGCGATCAAAGCGACGGTAAAGGTCAGGACCGGCCGACCGCTTGCGTCCAGCGATTGCCACGCGTTCGAGGGAGCTTTGGGATCGGTTTCGACCACAATTTTGAAATCGCAATTCGCCCCAGCGGTGCGGGCGCGACATTCGCGTTCGGCCACGGGTTCAACCCGAGCAACGACATTGGCAAAATCACTGACCGACACGGAGCCAGACCGCGACACCGGCGCGGACACAGGTTGGGACTGGGATTGCGGGCGACTGTCCACAGGCGGCGTGGTGGTCATGTCGACGCAGCCGGACAAAAGCCCCGCGATCATCACAGTTGCGAACATTTGTTTCACGTTAAAGACAGTCCTTTTTCATGATGCCGTAAAGACATAACACCGTATATGCGCCTCAGAAATAGGCGCATATCGCGCCACTGACCAATCACACAAATGTGCACACTTGCATTCGGCCACGGGCGGAGTAGCATCGGGACATGTTTACCATTGAACACGATTTCGACGCCACCGTTGTGACCCTTATGGACGAAGGTGAATTCGTCCTGCAAGAGGATGTCATCATCAATGCCTTTTCCGAATGTGTGACGATTGAGCAGCTCGACCCGCGCACGGATCGGGTCCAGAAAATCACCCTGTCGATGCGGCAATTGCATGATTTGGGTGCGGCTTTGGACCTCCCCGAGGGGGCCTATCGGTTGACCCCCGTCAAAGACTAGAGGTCGAAATCAGCCCCGGCGAAACACCTTGTCGCGCGAGGTTTCACCACGCACCAGTTCGAGCGTGGATTTGGCAATGCCCAAAGATTTGGCCAAGAGTTTCACCACGTCTTTCGTCGCCTTGCCGCCCTCTGGCACCGTGGTGACATAGACCCGGACCTGCCCGTCCTCCACTGTCACAACATTGCGTGAGGCTTTCGGCGTGACGCGCACGGATAACATATCGCCGTCAAACGCCGCCTCAATCGCCGATTTCAATGCCTCTTTGCCCATTTTTCCAACCTGCATCTGTGGGCTTGGTCGCTTAAATTCATTTGCCCGGTTGAATCTGATTGTAAAACCTCCGACATGAAACATCAAACGCGCAACCAAAAGGCCAGACATGCCCAACCCCAATTCTGCCGCCCTCGATTTTTTGCTCACCCGTCGCTCCCGCCCGGCCAAGACATTGGTCGCACCTGTGCCGGACAAATACGCGCTCAAACCAATCCTGACGGCAGCCCTGCGCACACCGGATCATGGGAAACTGGAGCCTTGGCGGTTGATTGTGTTGGAAAAAGCGGCGCTGACACGGCTGGCCGAGATGATCGCGCCTTTGGGGCACAGCCTCGGGATCGACCCGGAAAAGATCGAAAAAGCCCGCCACCAATATGCCGATGCCGATCTGGCCGTGGCGGTGGTGTTTTCTCCGAAAGACAGCGAAAAAGTCCCCCAAATCGAACAGCTCTATTCCGCAGGCGCTGTCTGCCTGTCGCTTTTAAACGCGGCTTTGGCGGCGGGTTGGGGGGCCAATTGGCTGTCTGGCTGGGCCTCGCATGATCGGTCTTTTGTGGAAAACGGTCTTGGCCTTTTGCCGCAGGAAAGCATCGCAGGCTTCATCCATATCGGCACAGAATCCTCTGCCCCGCCCGAACGCCCCCGCCCCGAGTTGGATCAGATTGTAAGCTGGGTGGATCAGTGATGTTTGGCGATTTTTCCAAGGCCTTAGGGCAACTGGGCGACAAACGCTTTCAGGCCGTGTTGCTCAAAGGCTTGGGCCTGACCGTGGCGCTTTTGGTCGCAGTCTATCTGGCCTTTGTCTGGGTCATCGGGGTGTTTGTGCCGGACACATTCTCCCTGCCCTTCATTGGCGAAGTGCATTGGATCGACAACGCGCTCTCAATCGGCTCGTTTTTCTTTATGATCCTGTTGTCAATGTTCTTGATGGTGCCGGTGGCCTCGGCCTTTACCGGGATTTTCCTCGAAGAGGTGTCAGAGGCCGTCGAGGACCGCCACCACCCCGGCCTGCCGCCCGTGCCGCGTCAAACGATCTCCGATTTGGTGATCGACAGTTTGGGCTTTCTCGGTGTGATCATCGCGGCCAACCTTGTGGCGCTGGTGCTGTATCTTATGCTCAACATCGCGGCCCCGGTGATCTTTTGGGCGTTGAACGGCTTTCTGTTGGGACGGGAGTATTTTCAAATGGTGGCCATGCGTCGCCTTGGCCGCGAGGGCGCAAAAGCGGCGCGCAAACGCCATATGCCGGAGATTTGGCTGGCGGGGGCTTTGATGGCGGTGCCGCTGTCGATCCCCATCGTAAACCTGTTGATCCCGGTGCTGGGCGCGGCGACCTTCACCCATATGTTCATGCGGCTTGAGGGCAAACAGATCGGTTAAAGCGTTTCGAAAAAACTGAAACAAGTTTTCTCGAAACGCTTTGGTTTAACTGTCTGCCACGGACGGCAGGTTTGCCGTCCAATCCATATCATGCCAGGTGATGCCGCTGTAGCTGATCAGCCCGACAAGCACGATCCAGATCGCCGTGGCAAACACCGTCACCCAGATCGCTTTGCGTTTGGGATTATAATTGGCCGGGGCTCCATCATGAGTTCCGGCCACTTTTTCCCCCATGTCGCCTTGGGTTTTCAACCCGATGGGCAGAGCGATGAACATGGTCATGAACCATGTCACGGCATACAGCACGATTGCAGAGGTGATCGCCATGACGCGCTCCTTTTCGGTTCAACCGACTTAAACTTGTTCCAACTCGACCAGACAGCCGTTGAAATCTTTCGGGTGCAAAAACAACACCGGCTTGCCATGTGCGCCGATTTTCGGCTCGCCCGTCCCCAAAACCCGTGCGCCCGCCTCTTTCAACTTATCGCGCGCGGCCAAAATGTCATCGACCTCGTAGCAAATGTGATGAATGCCGCCCGCCGGGTTCTTTTCCAAGAACCCGTTGATCGGGGAGTTTTCGCCAAGCGGATACAAAAGCTCGATCTTGGTGTTGGGCAGTTCGATAAACACCACGGTCACGCCATGATCCGGCTCGTCTTGCGGCGGGTTGACCTTGGCGCCCAGAGTGTTGGCATATTGCGCCGCAGCGGCGTCTAGGTCAGGCACGGCGATGGCAACGTGATTGAGACGTCCAATCATGGTGTATTCCTCCAAAAGGCAGCTCTTTGGCCTGAGCTTATCGCCCGCGGCAGGGCGTCTCGCAAGGGCAAAGCGGCAACGTTTTGCGCTACCATTGTTCAACATATCTCTCGGTTAACCGCTCGTTCACCAGTTCTGCGGTTAACTCTGAGTCGCACTGGATGGAGCTGTGAACAATGACCGATGATCTTGAAAGCCTGTTGGCGCCCCAAAGCCCAACCCCGGAACGCCCGCTTTTGGGGCTGACCGTCCTTGTCGTCGAGGACAGCCGGTTTGCCTCTGAGGCGATGCGTCTTTTGTGTTTGCGTTCGGGCGCGCGCATTCGTCGCGCCGACAGCCTTCATTCCGCGCGCAAACATTTGCGGGTCTACCGCCCGAATGTGGTGATCGTGGATCTTGGTCTGCCGGACGGATCGGGCGCCGAATTGATTGACGAGCTAAGCCATGCCCGTCCCGGCGTTGACGTTATTCTGGGCATGTCGGGCGACAGTGGCGCGGAGGCACTGGCTTCGGCGGCCGGGGCCAACGGGTTTATCGAAAAACCCATTTCTGCACTCGGTGCGTTCCAAGAAAAGGTTCTCTCTTGCTTACCAGAGGGCGCCCGCCCGTCTGGGCTGCATGCGGTCACCAACGAAGAAATTTGGCCGGATATGATCGCGTTGCAGGATGATTTTGTCCATATCGCTGATCTTCTGACCACGGATGGGGGCGAAAACATGCTTGATTATATTGCACAATTCCTGTCTGGCCTGGCGCGCACGGCAGGGGATGCGGAAATGGAAACGGCGGCGCATAGCTTGGCCGATCACCGCGAACAGGGACTGCCCTATGGCTCTGATCTGGCGCGGATTGCCGGGCTGGTTCAGGCCCGGATCGAACCGCGCAAAGTGGTGTGATCCGCGCCCGTTGGAGGCTGTGACGGCGATACCCATCCATCAGCGGTGCCGCCTCACACCCCAATATGAAAAAGGCGCGAAGGATGCCCTCGCGCCTTTTCTATGTTTCAAATTCCACAGCCCTAGGACTGCGCAGGGGCTCCGTCCGTTCGGCGCTAAAACAACCCACAGGACTGTTTTCCGGCCCGCCTCACTCTTGTGGAATGACCCGGATGTTCAATTCGCGCAGCTGTTCGTTGGTCGGCTCGTTCGGAGCGCCCATCATCAGGTCTTCGGCGCGCTGGTTCATCGGGAACAGAATGACTTCGCGGATGTTGTCCTCATCGGCCAAAAGCATCACGGCCCGATCAATCCCAAGGGCACAACCGCCGTGCGGCGGCGCGCCGTATTGGAAGGCGTTGACCATACCGCCAAAGCGTTTTTCGACCTCATCCTTACCATAACCGGCAAGTTCAAACGCCTTGAACATGATTTCAGGCTTGTGGTTGCGGATCGCCCCGGACACCAGTTCGTAGCCGTTACAGGCCAGATCATATTGATAGCCCAGAACCTTCAAAGGATCGCCCAAAAGCGCGTCCATCCCACCTTGCGGCATCGAGAACGGGTTGTGTTCAAAGTCGATCTTGCCGGTTTCTTCATCCTGCTCGTAGATCGGGAAATCGACGATCCAGGCAAATTTGAACGCATCGCGCCAGTTCTCATCCTCGGGGGCTTTCGGCGTCTCTTCCCAGATCACGGTGCGGGCTTTGCCAGCGACACGTTGGAAGGATTTCGGCTTGCCGCCCAAGAAAAAGGCCGCATCGCCAACCCCAAGACCAAGCTGCTGACGGATCGCTTCGGTGCGTTCCGGGCCAATGTTTTTGGCCAAGGGACCGGCGGCTTCCATCTGCCCGTCGGTTTCGCGCCAAAAGATATACCCCATCCCCGGCAGGCCCTCTTGTTGGGCGAATTTGTTCATCCGGTCGCAGAATTTGCGCGAGCCGCCTTTGGGGGCCGGAATGGCGCGGATTTCGTTGCCCTCTTGCTCCAAAAGCGAGGCAAAAATGGCAAAGCCAGAGCCACGGAAATGCTCGGACACGTCCTGCATCTTGATCGGGTTGCGCAGGTCGGGCTTGTCGGTGCCGTACCACAGTGCGGAATCGCGATAGGAGATTTGCGGCCAATCGCGGTTCGACAAACGGCCTTTGCCGAATGTGTCGAACATCCCGGCGATCACCGGCTCCATCGTGTCAAAAATATCCTGTTGGGTGACAAAGGACATTTCCACGTCGAGCTGGTAGAAATCGGTCGGCGAGCGGTCAGCACGCGGGTCTTCGTCGCGGAAACACGGCGCGATCTGGAAATATTTGTCAAAGCCCGAGACCATGAGCAACTGTTTGAACTGCTGCGGCGCCTGTGGCAGGGCGTAGAATTTGCCCGGATGCAACCGCGATGGCACCAAGAAGTCGCGCGCGCCTTCGGGGGAGGACGCGGTGATGATCGGTGTTTGGAATTCGTTGAACCCGTTGCCCCACATGCGCTGACGCAGATCTTTGACCACGTTGGAGCGCAGGATCATGTTTTGCTGCATCGCCTCACGACGCAGGTCGAGGTAGCGGTATTTCAGGCGGGTCTCTTCCGGGTATTCCTGATCACCAAAGACCATGAGCGGCAATTCTGCCGATGCGCCCAGCACTTCGAGATCGCGGACAAACACTTCAATCTCGCCGGTGGGGAGTTTGGTGTTTACAAGGCTCTCATCGCGGGCCTTCACGGTGCCATCAATGCGGATACACCATTCCGAGCGGACCTTTTCCATGGCGGAAAACGCCGGGCTGTCGGGGTCGCAAAGCACCTGAGTGACACCATAGTGATCACGCAAATCGACAAAGAGGATACCCCCATGGTCACGGATGCGATGCACCCAACCAGACAGGCGGACAGTGTCGCCAACATTGGATGTGTTCAAATCGGCGCAGGTATGGCTGCGATAGACATGCATTGACTTTGGCCCTTCGGGTATACGGATGGTTCCTGCCGATACACCCGTCCGAGGACGGAAAGTCAAGGGCGGGCACACGTGAAATGCCCTGCCCTCTTGTCGGGCGCAGGTCTAAAAGGTTAAGCAAACGCGACCACTCATTATAAAACAAAACAAATTATACCGAATTTACGTTACTAGGTGACGCGTTCAAGAGGTAGGCAGATGACTGAATTTTGGCGCAGGGTTCTGACCGGCAACGACTGGCTTGGCTTGGCCTTGATCGGTGCCTTTGCCCACATGTGCTACATCACCCTGCTTTTGAAAGGGTATTTTGCCACCGATCTGAGCGCCTTCTACGCGGCGGGACTGGCCATTGCCAATGGCACACCGGACATCATGTATGACACGGTGCCAACGGGGTTGGTGATTGGAACCCCGGAACGGGTTCAATCCCTGATGGCCGACGCCGGCTTGCCGATCGACCAAACCCCGCCCTATCTCTACCCGCCGATTTGGGCCTATCTTCTGGCGCCTCTCACCCGCGTTTTGTCGATACATACGTTTTTTGATGTGATGATGGGGGTCCAGTCCTTCATGCTGGCGATGATGCCCTGGATCGGCTATCGAATCGCCCGGCCCCGCGCGCTCAAGGCCCCGATTTGGCTGCTCTGCGGCTTCTTTCTGTTGTTTGTTTCAACGACCAATCTCACAGCCGTTGCCCAAAACCAGTTACAGATCACAGTCACCTTTATCACCATGCTCGGCCTCTTGGCCCTGACCCGTGGCAAAAGCAAAACCGCAGGCGTGCTCATCGGAGTTGCCGCAGCACTCAAAATCGCACCCGCCGCCTTTGGGCTTTTGTTGCTGATCCGACGCGATTGGCGCGCGCTTGCGGCAATGGCCGTAACGGGGCTGGGTCTCTTGGCCATCAGCCTGATGTTTGGCGGGCTGCCGCTGCACCTGACGATGCTTGAACGTCTTCAGGACATCAACGCGGCCACAATCCTCTCACGAGCCAATCTTTCGCCGGAAATGGTGCTCTATGAGTTACGCCGTGTGGTTTTGAGCATCCCGCCCAATGTCACACGCATGGGAACGAGTCCGGTATTTGATGCGCCGGCCTGGATTCAAATCCTCCCGAAACTGTGTTTCCTCGGTGCGCTCATCTGGATTGTGATCATTCATTTGCGCCATCACACCACCGTGGGTCTTGAAGCGCTGGTGCTGTCGCTGGCGGTCGCTTTGTTTGGACCGCTGTCCTGGATGCATTATTTCGTCCTACCACTGGCCCTGACCCCCATACTATTCACCGTGTTCACACCCCGCACCAGTTGGCGCTGGGTCATCGCGGGGGGATTTTTGACATCCGTTACACTGACCGTCAGGCTCAGTGACCTGAACCAAGATGTGATGTGGTCGCCCATGCCCGGAACCGGGTATTACCTCGCCTTGTTCGTGACATTGCTCATCCATGCCGCGGTCATGCCGCGGTGCAAAACCGCCAACGGTGAAATTTCGGCAATATCCGCCACCTAAAGCCTTGCACCCACGGACTCCATAGCTATAACCCACGACAATTTGCGCGCACCCTGTTAGAGGGTACGCAAAAGCTGCTCAAACATCCGGGGTCCGCCATGCCGAAGAGAACCGATATTTCCTCCATCATGATCATTGGTGCGGGGCCGATCATCATCGGGCAGGCCTGTGAATTTGATTACTCCGGGGCGCAGGCGTGTAAGGCGCTTAAAGAAGAGGGTTACCGGGTCATTCTGGTGAACTCCAACCCCGCGACCATCATGACCGATCCGGACATGGCAGACGCAACCTATATCGAACCGATCACCCCCGAAGTGGTGGCCAAGATCATCGAAAAAGAGCGCCCTGATGCGCTTTTGCCCACCATGGGCGGCCAGACCGGTTTGAACACAGCGCTGGCGCTGGCGGACATGGGCGTGTTGGACAAGTTCAACGTCGAACTCATTGGTGCGAAACGCGAAGCCATTGAAATGGCTGAAGATCGCAAACTGTTCCGTGAGGCGATGGATCGTCTTGGCATCGAGAACCCGAAAGCCACGATTATTGCCGCGCCGAAAAAAGACAATGGCAAATATGACATCGCGGCAGGTCTGGCCGAGGCGATGGGCGCGCTCGAAGACATCGGCCTTCCGGCGATCATCCGCCCCGCCTTCACCTTGGGCGGCACCGGCGGTGGCGTGGCCTATAACCGCGACGATTACGAATTGATCTGCCGCTCTGGCCTTGAAGCCTCGCCGATGGCGCAAATCCTCGTGGACGAGTCGCTTTTGGGCTGGAAGGAATATGAGATGGAGGTGGTGCGCGACACCGCCGACAACGCCATCATCGTCTGTTCGATTGAGAACGTCGACCCGATGGGCGTGCACACCGGCGATTCCGTCACCGTGGCCCCGGCGCTGACGCTGACCGACAAAGAATACCAACTGATGCGCACCCATTCGATCAACGTGCTGCGTGAAATCGGCGTCGAAACCGGCGGTTCCAACGTGCAATGGGCGATCAACCCGGTCGATGGCCGCATGGTCGTGATTGAAATGAACCCGCGCGTGTCGCGCTCCTCGGCTTTGGCCTCGAAAGCCACCGGCTTCCCGATTGCCAAAATCGCCGCGAAGCTGGCCGTGGGCTATACGCTCGACGAGCTGGACAACGACATCACCAAGGTCACGCCCGCCTCCTTTGAGCCGACCATCGACTATGTCGTCACCAAAATCCCGCGCTTCGCCTTTGAAAAATTCCCCGGCGCAAAGCCCGAACTCACCACCGCAATGAAATCCGTGGGCGAGGTGATGGCGATTGGCCGGACCTTCCACGAATCAATGCAAAAAGCACTGGCTTCGATGGAAACGGGCCTCACCGGCTTTGACGAAATCGACCTGCCGGACATGCCGACGCCTGCGCAAATCATTGAGGCGGATGGCGAAGACGACACGCTGTCGCGGATTTTCTTGGGCGTGGATGCCGCAGCGCAACAGATGATCGACAAAACCATCACCCGCGAACTGGCCCGCGCCACGCCGGACCGCCTGCGCGTGATCGCCCAAGCCATGCGCTTTGGCTTTACCGACGAAGAAATCAAAGAGATCAACAGCTTTGATCCTTGGTTCCTGGCCCGGATTCGTGAAATCCTTGAGGCCGAAGCCGGTGTGCGCAAAGAGGGTCTTCCGGTGACCGAAGCGGGCCTGCGCAGGCTCAAGATGTTGGGTTTCACCGACGCGCGGTTGGCGACATTGACCGGGCGTGATGAGGGCAATGTGCGCCGCGCCCGCCGCAATCTGGGTGTCAACGCCGTGTTCAAACGCATCGACACCTGTGCCGCCGAATTCGAAGCGCAGACCCCCTATATGTATTCGACCTACGAATCCCCGATGATGGGCGAAGTCGAATGCGAAGCGCGGCCCTCTGATCGCAAGAAAGTGGTCATTCTGGGCGGTGGTCCGAACCGGATCGGCCAAGGCATCGAGTTCGATTATTGCTGCTGTCACGCCTGTTATTCGCTCACCGAGCAGGGCTATGAGACGATCATGATCAACTGTAACCCCGAGACCGTGTCGACCGATTACGACACTTCGGATCGGTTGTATTTTGAACCGCTGACCTTTGAGCATGTGATGGAAATCCTGCGCGTTGAGCAAGACAACGGCACATTGCATGGTGTGATTGTTCAGTTCGGCGGTCAGACGCCTTTGAAACTCGCGAAAGCGCTTGAGGCGGAGGGCATTCCGATCCTCGGCACCTCGCCGGACGCAATTGATCTGGCCGAGGACCGCGAGCGGTTCCAGGACCTCGTGACCCGTCTGGGCCTGAAACAGCCGCACAATGGGATCGCCTCAACCGATGCGCAAGCCCTTGCGATTGCAGAGGATATTGGCTTTCCGCTGGTCATTCGCCCGTCTTACGTTTTGGGCGGTCGCGCGATGGAAATCGTGCGCGATATGGACCAATTGAACCGCTACATCTCCTCCGCCGTGGTGGTGTCAGGCGACAGCCCCGTGTTGTTGGATCACTACCTGTCGGGCGCCACCGAGATTGACGTTGATGCGCTGTGCGACGGCAAAGAGGTGCATGTTGCGGGCATCATGCAGCACATCGAAGAGGCCGGCGTTCACTCCGGTGACTCCGCCTGTTCGCTACCGCCCTACTCGCTCAAACCCGAGATCATCGAGGAGCTGAAGGTCCAGACCAAGGCTCTGGCGCTGGCGCTCAACGTGGTTGGCCTGATGAACATTCAGTTTGCGGTCAAAGACGATGAGATCTTCCTCATCGAGGTCAACCCGCGCGCCTCACGCACCGTGCCTTTCGTGGCCAAGGCCGTGAACAGCCCCATCGCCTCTATCGCCGCGCGCCTTATGGCGGGTGAGAAACTAAGCGATTTCACTCTGGTTGATCCAAGCAAAACCGGACGTTTTGCGGTGAAAGAAGCCGTGCTGCCCTTTGCCCGCTTCCCCGGCGTCGACACAATCTTGGGGCCAGAAATGCGCTCCACCGGCGAGGTCATGGGCAGCGACGCGACCTTTGCACGCGCCTTCCTCAAGGCGCAAATGGGCGCGGGCACCGACCTCCCCTCTGAGGGCAAAGTGTTCATGTCGGTGAAAAACTACGACAAGAAGCCGAAGATGGTGGAAGCCGCGCAGACCTTGGTCGAGCTTGGTTTCGAGATCATCGCCACCCGCGGCACGGCGAAGTTTTTGCAAGAAAACGGCGTGACCTCCACCGTGGTGAACAAGGTCTATGAGGGCCGCCCGAACATCGTCGACATGATGAAAAACGGCGAGATCGCTTTGGTCCTCAACACGACCGAAGGCACACAAGCCGTTGATGACTCTCGCGAAATTCGAAAAGTCGCACTTTACGACAAAATCCCCTACTTCACCACAGCCGCCGCAAGCCACGCCGCCGCCATGGCGATCAAATCGCGCACCGAAGGGGAGATCGAAGTCTGTAGCTTGCAGAATATGTAAGCGTCTCAAACGCTCGAACACATCTCAAAACGCCCTGTTTTTTGCGGGGCGTTTTTTTAGGGTGATTTTTGCAGTGCAGCGATAAACCTTGACTTATCCCCCAATCTACCGCATCTGTCGTCCATCGACACCCAATGCTGCCGCGTGAGCAGCCGCGTTCATGTGAAACGCCTCAGGTGGTCGATGACGGGCGGAACACGCCCATAAGGTTCCCAAATCACGCAGGGGTCCGGCGGAAAGACGGGGCGGGCATGTGGCCCTCACCGGAGACCTTTTCCGCGACCATTCAAGCCGTCCCATTTTGGGACGCGTTTCGCGTGTGGGTTACCGCCCACCCAAAGGATATACATGACTGATTTTTCCACGCTCGGCCTCAAGCCGCGCCTTCTGACGACCTTGGCCGAAATGGGCCTGACTGAAGCCACCCCGATCCAATCCCGCGCCATCCCCGAAGTGATGAATGGCCGCGACGTGATGGGTCTGGCCCAGACCGGGACCGGCAAAACATTGGCCTTTGGCCTGCCACTTTTGGATATGGCGCTGAGTTCGGGCGACAAGCCTGCGGACCGCACCGTGCGCGCTCTGGTTTTGGCGCCGACGCGTGAGTTGGTGAACCAAATCGCCGACAGCCTGTTCCCCTTTATGAAGGGCACCCACCTCAAGCTCAACCGCGTTGTCGGTGGCGTGTCGATCAACACTCAAATCAACCGTTTGCAACGTGGCACGGACATTTTGATCGCCACCCCCGGTCGTTTGATGGACCTGATCGACCGCAAAGCGGTGCGCCTGAATGAGACCAATTTCTTGGTGCTCGATGAGGCCGACCAGATGCTCGACATGGGCTTTATCCATGCGCTGCGCAAACTGGTGCCGATGTTGGCCAAAGAACGCCAGACCATGCTGTTTTCGGCGACCATGTCGAAACAGATGAACGAGATCGCCCAAAGCTACCTCACCTCCCCGATCCGCATCGAAGTTTCGCCCGCCGGCAAAGTGGCCGACAAGATCGACCAAGAGGTTCACTTTATCCCCCAGCCCGAAAAACTTGACCTGCTCAAGAAACTTCTGGGCGAGCATAAAGACGAACTGGCCTTGGTGTTTTCGCGCACCAAACATGGCGCGGAACGGATGAGCAAACAATTGACCGCCGCGGGCTTTGTCGCCGGGTCAATCCACGGCAACAAATCCCAAGGTCAACGCGAGCGCACTTTGAAAGAGGCACGCACCGGCAAGATCCAAGTGTTGGTCGCGACCGATGTGGCCGCGCGTGGCATCGACATCCCCGAAGTGCGCCACGTCTACAACTACGAGCTGCCGAACGTGCCGGAGAATTTTGTGCACCGGATTGGTCGGACCGCACGGGCGGGCCGTGCCGGCAAAGCGATTGCGTTTTGTGCGCCTGACGAGCTTGGCGATTTCCGCGCGATTGAAAAAGTGATGAAACTGTCGATCCCGATTGCAACGGCGGCCTCTTGGGCCCATGCCGACGCGAAAGCCCCGGCAAAGGCCAAACAGGGCGGCGGTCGTCGTCGGGGTGGCCCCGGTGGCGGTGGCGGCTTTGGCGGCGGCAATGGCGGTGGACCGCGTCGCGGTGGCGGCGGTTTTGGCAAGCCCGGCGGCGCGCCGAAAGCGGCCAATGGCGGACGCCCCCAGCGCAACCGTGGTCGTAGCGCTGAAGCGTAAATCGGCATTAAAAACCTGATAGAATTGAAAAAAGAAGCGGCTTTGGCCGCTTCTTTTGCGTTTGGATCAGAGGCCTGATCTCTTAGATGGCCTCGCGAACAAGGCAAAGCGACCCTTTAGGTCACCTCATGCTCCAAATGCAATTTCATCGAAATCAGCACATGTTGCAGTTCAAGCGTCTCGCGCAAAAGCCGTTTTGCTTCGTTGATGGTGATGATCCCATCCTCGATGGCACCGGAATATTCGGCCATCAGCATCGCAAAACGCTGCGACAGGGCCACGACATCAGTGTTGACTCCACCGTTGCCCGCGCGCGCGCCCTCGTTGCGCGCCGCGTCATAGGAGAGGGCCACACCTTTCAGTTCTGCCAAAGCGGACGTGACATGAGGGTAGCTGGCCGCCGATTCAAGTTGGGCCACGGCGTCCACGGGCATAAAACGATCAGCATGTTCCTCAGACGTTGAATAATACCGACCTAAAGTGGCCTTGGATTTTCCAGTCAAAGCACATGCGGCCTCAAGCCCAACGTCTTTGACCAAAGCCTCGGTGTGCTTTTTCAGATAATTTCCTGCTGCGTCCATAAACACCGTCCTAACACGAACCACGACCCATTCTTCGGGACATTCCCCCGATGGGGAATTCACCCCACCCTTTCCCATTAAATTCCTAAATATCACATGACATACAAGTGTCTACCTGCCGTTGCAGGGAATTCATCAGTATCCGATGCCTTAAAACATCGGGTCGGGTGGAAGCCAGTTTGGGAAGGACGTTACGTCAACACTGTCAGATCTCGGCACCCTCATCCCCTGCCCGCCTGGGCAATCGCCGGTTCTTACTTGGATGTGTCCCCCTTATTCCGGCTTCCACCCGTTCGTGTTCCGAGGTGGCCTGTCCCCCTTCCCCTGACCGCGAAGACTGACATATTTTTTAGGTTTGCCGCCTGAGGCATCTTGATCCCAACGCGGCATTTCTGGCACACCCCCGGCCATGGCAAAGCTCTACTTTCAATACTCAACGATGAACGCAGGCAAATCGACCCTGCTGCTTCAGGCGTCTTACAATTACCGCGAACGTGGTATGGAGACCTATTTGATCACAGCGCGGTTCGACCATCGCGCCGGAGAGGGCCAAATCGCCAGCCGGATCGGCATTGGCGAGGAGGCGGATACGTTTGACGAGGGTGATGATCTGTTTGCCAAGATCAACGATCGTCTGGCGCACGGCTCCGTTGCCTGTGTCTTTATCGACGAAGCACAGTTTTTAAGCAAAGATCAGGTCTGGCAATTGGCCCGCGTGGTGGATGATTTGAACGTGCCAGTCATGGCCTACGGGTTGCGCGTTGATTTTCAAGGCAATTTGTTTCCCGGCTCAGCGGCACTTTTGGCCTTGGCCGAGGAGATGCGCGAAGTGCGCACGATCTGCCATTGTGGGAAGAAAGCGACGATGGTGGTGCGCATGTCGGAAAATGGCATGGTGTTGACCAAAGGTGCACAGGTCGAGATTGGCGGCAACGAGCGCTATGTGTCGCTGTGCCGCCGCCATTGGCGCGAAGCCGTGGGCGACCGGGCCGATTGAGCCCGATCTGAGTATTTAGGTCACGGTAAAGACAGCGGTAAAGGCTAGTGCATTCGACCGCCATTGGGCGCAGGAAGGCTGGGCTGGGCCAAAACAACCGCGCCGTTTTCATCGGGAAAGCCCAGCACCAAGACTTCCGACATGAAGGGGCCGATTTGGCGGGGTGGAAAATTCACCACCGCCATGACCTGTTGGCCAATCAGTGCTTCGGGTGTGTAATGCACCGTGATCTGGGCCGATGTTTTTTTCTCGCCCACCTCAGGCCCGAAGTCGATCCACAGCTTGATCGCGGGCTTGCGCGCCTCGGGGAAGGGTTCGGCGCGCAGGACGGTGCCGACGCGGATGTCAACGGCGAGAAAATCGTCAAAACTGATGGGGTCGCTCATCAGGCCAGTTCCTCGTCGCGTGTGATCGCGGCGGCAACGGCACGCTCCATCAAGGGGACAAACCCGTCCTGCTCACTCATCAAAACCCGCAGCGCCTCGGCGGTCACCCCGCCCGGAGAGGTCACGTTGATGCGCAATTGCGCCGGGTCCTCGTCGGAGTCTTCGGCCAATTGCCCAGCGCCGCCCACGGTCGCTTTGGCCAATTGCATCGCCATCTCTGCGGAAAGCCCCGCCTTTTCACCGGCCAAAGCCATGGCTTCGATAAGATGGAACACATAGGCCGGACCACAGCCGGAAATGGCGGTCAAAGGCCGGATTTGCGCCTCCGTGTCGAGCCGCACCACCTGCCCCACCGCTTTGAGCAAGCCTTCGGCCATATCAAGAGCTGCGCCCGAGACCTTGGCATTGCCGACGATGCCGGTGATGCCGCGGCCGATGGCGGCGGGGGTGTTTGGCATGGCGCGAATGATCGGCGTGTCCGCGCCCAACATGGCCTCATAGGTCGCAATCGAAATCCCGGCAGCCACGGTGAGGAACACAGTGTCGCCATTGCCAAGCTTTTGCAGCGCGGGCAAGGCATCGCCCATCATTTGCGGTTTGACCGCAACCAAAACGATGGCGGGATTGTCTGGTAAATCAGTGTTGAGTGCCACGCCGGTCGATTGCAGCCACTCAGAGGGATGCGGATCGAGCACGGTGACCGAGCTGGGCGGCAGACCACCCGCGAGCCAGCCCTTGAGCATAGCCGAGCCCATTTTCCCGCAGCCCAAAAGCACGAGCCCTCGTGTTTTCAAATCATCCATGATCGCATCCTTCACTTTGGCCAAAAAAAGACCCCCTGAGGGGTCAGGGGGCACTTTATCAATCCTCATTGCGAGTGCAACGCACTGACGCGTTGGTTTCTGCGCGGGCACCTTGCCCGACGCTCTCAGGGGCCTTGCGTTTCTGCGCGGGCTTTCTGCACGCAGCTTACGCCCGACCATAGGCCTCGCAAATGGCGACTTCCATCGCCTCGGCGGGCGTCCGATCCGACCAAGCGGCCAATTGAAACGCCGGGTAAAACCGCTCAGACGCACCCACGGCAGAACCGATCAGACGGTCGACCTGTTCCGGCCCGGCGATTTGACCGCCCGAAAGCACCAAACCATAGCGATAGACCATCAGATGTTGTTCAGGCCAATAGGTGAAAGCGCCGGTCCAAATCTGATCATTGGCACGATTGAGCACCTCATAAATCTGCGGCAGCTTGTCTTCGGGCGGCTCCATTTCAAAGGTGCAGATCAGGCGCAGGGTCTCGTCGAAATCGGACCATGCGAGCGTGAGCGAATAGGTGCGCCACTGCCCCTCGACCGCCATGGCGATCTGATCTTCGGTCACCCGATCAAATTCCCAATCATTGTGTTCGGCCAAATGCTCGCACAGGTCGATCGGATGGATTTCGCTGGAAAAATTTTGCTCAATAAACGACATACGCGGCCTCGCCTGTTTTGCGTCCTGTGGCCTGCGCGACATCCCCGTAGCGACCACTAAGACTTGGTGCCTGCTCTAGGGGCGGCGGGTTTACCACGTTCCCTTACCAGATATGGTGTGCGCAAAGCATCGGGCCTGTAAAGCGAAATATTTATGTTATCCCCAGCAATCGACGCTCATCCACAGCTTGCCCATTTTTTCCACAGGGCCATAAACCCGCCTGTGGACAAGAAAAAAGGCCCCCGAAACGGGAGCCTGATCGCCAGACACAGGGCCGGACATGATCTCAGAAACGACGGTCGGTTTGACCCTGGACCATCAGACCTTTTTCTTGCGTTCCATCATATCGAGCCGTTTTTTCAGCTCTTCATTCTCTTCGCGGGCTTTTTGCGCCATGGCGCGCACCGCGTCGAATTCATCGCGGGTGACGAAATCGCGGTCGGCCAACCAGCGGTCCACCAAGCCTTTGAGCGCGGTGTCCGCCTCTTCTTTTGCTCCCTGAGCCACGCCCATGGCGTTGGTCATCAATTGGGAGATGTCATCAAGGATCTTGTTGCGGGTTTGCATGGGCTGTCTCCGAAACGCATTCGTGAATATCTCTCCCCTATATGGGGGGCAAAAGGGCAAATCACAAGGTTGACTTCCCCGCCGCTCTTGAGACAGTTGCGCCATGTTTCAAATGATCCCCGCCGTGATACAATTCCCCGACCTGTCGCCCATCTTGTTTGAGCTGGACCTTGGACCGATTCACTTTGCGCTGCATTGGTACGCGCTGGCCTATATCGGTGGTTTTCTGATCGGCTGGCTGCTGATCATGCGCGCGCTCAAAACGCCGCGACTTTGGCCCTCAGACACGCCGCCGATGGGACGCACCGCGTTTGAAGACCTGCTGACATGGCTGATTTTGGGCGTCATCGTTGGGGGGCGACTGGGATATGTGTTGTTTTACAAACCGGGCTATTACTTCGCCCATCCGATTGAAATCCCGATGGTGTGGCAGGGCGGCATGGCCTTTCATGGCGGTTTTATCGGCGTGGTGATTGCCGCAGCCCTTTGGGGCCGCACACACAAAGTGCCGCTTGGCTCGCTCGCCGATATGTTGGCGATGGCCACGCCTCCGGGCCTGATGCTGGGCCGGATCGCCAATTTCGTGAATGCGGAATTGTGGGGCAAACCGTGGGACGGCCCTTGGGCGGTGATTTTTCCGGGCGATGCGGCACAGGCCTGTGCCACGCTGAGCGCCCCCTGCGCCCGCCACCCCTCGCAACTCTATGAGGCGGGGATGGAGGGGCTGATTCTGGGCAGCGTGTTGTTGGTGATGGTTTGGGGATTTCGCGCCTTCAAACGTCCGGGCCTTGTCGCGGGCGTGTTTTTTGCGGGCTATGGCCTATCGCGCTTTATCGTTGAGTTTTTCCGCCAAGCGGACGACCAATTCATCACCGCAATCAACCCCAACGGTGCCGTGTTTGCCGGGATGCAAATGGGGCAGATTCTGTCTCTGCCGATGATCCTGATCGGCGTGTTTTTTGCCGCCCGAGCCGTGCGTGGACCGCGCCCCGCATGACCCAGATGACGCCGCTCGCTGACCTTCTGACCCGCCGCATCCGGCATGCGGGTCCGATGTCTTTGGCGGAATTCATGAGCGATTGCCTGCTACATCCCGAGCATGGCTATTACACCACACGCGACCCTTTGGGCGCAGGCGGCGATTTCACCACGGCGCCGGAAAGCAGCCAGATGTTTGGCGAGATGATCGGGCTGTGTCTGGCGCAAAACTGGTTGGACCAAGGCGCGCCCTCGCCCTTTACCCTCGCCGAGATTGGCCCCGGACGCGGCACCTTGATGGCCGATATCTTGCGCGTGACCAAAGCCGTTCCGGGGTTGCACGCCGCAATGAAAGTGCATTTGATCGAGGCCTCCCCGACCTTGCAGGCCACACAGGCCAAGACGCTGGCCGCCTATGAGATCACATGGCTTGAGAGTGTGGCGGGCCTGCCCGAACGGCCTTTGTGGCTGGTCGCCAACGAGTTCTTCGACGCCCTGCCGATCCGCCAATTCACCCGCGATGGCGCGGGATGGCGCGAGGCGCAGGTGGGGTTGCTCAATGGGGCTTTGACCCTTGGCCTCTCCGCCGCCACCCCGATGCCGGAACTGGCGCATCGGCTGAAAGACACCAAAGACGGCGACATTGTCGAGATCTGTCCCGCAAGCACGCCGATTGTGACCGAGATCGCCACGCGCATTGCACAGCATGGCGGCGCGGCCCTTTTTGTCGATTATGGCGATTGGCGCTCGCTGGGCGATACGTTTCAGGCGCTTGAGGCGCATCAGATGGTCGATCCCCTCGCGCGCCCCGGTTGCGCCGATCTCACCGCCCATGTGGATTTCGACGCCTTGGCGCGCGCCGCACAGAGCGCGGGAGCCGTGGCGTCTCAGATGATCCCGCAAGGGATGCTCTTGGGACGGCTCGGGATCTCTGCGCGCGCCGAAGCGCTTGCCACAAAGTTGAGCGGTGACGCCCTTAAATCTCACATCGCCGCATTTGACAGGTTGACCTCACCCGCAGAAATGGGAACGCTTTTCAAAGCACTCGCCCTCGCCCCCACAGCCAAATTACTGCCTCCGGGATTTGACGCATGAGCCTTGAAATCATCACCTCCGACGCGCTCGATGGCGTGACACACGGGTTTTTCACCCGCAAAGGCGGGGCCTCTTCGGGGGTGTTTGAGGGGCTGAACTGCGGGCTTGGCTCCACCGATCAATCCGACATCGTTAAAATCAACCGCGCGCGGGTGGCCAAGGCCATGGATCTGACCCCGGATCAGCTCTGCGCCGCGCATCAAATCCACTCCGCCGATGTGGCGATTGTCACCGGGCCACAAAGTGGCGATGCCCCAAAGGCCGATGCTTTGGTCACCAATCAACCGGGACTGGCCTTGGTGATCCTGACCGCTGATTGTCAGCCGGTGCTGTTTGCGGATCGTGACACTGGCGTCATTGGCGCGGCCCATGCCGGGTGGAAGGGCGCGGCGGCCGGAGTGTTGGAGGCCACGATTGAAGCGATGGAAACATTGGGGGCGAAACGTGAGGCGATCACCGCCGTCATCGGCCCGTCGATTTCCCAACGCGCCTATGAGGTTGGTCCTGAATTCTTTGAAGATTTCTATGCCGAGAACCCGATCTACGCGCGGTTTTTCACCAATGGCACGGGCGACCGCTACCTCTTTGACCTTCCGGCTTTTGGGTTGTATCGCCTGCGCGAAGCGGGGGTTGGCCATGCCGAATGGACCCGCCATTGCACCTATTTCGACCCGTCCCGGTTTTATTCCTACCGCCGCTCGGTGCATCGCAAAGAGGCGGATTACGGGCGACTCATATCGGTGATCCGACTTTAAGCCGACCGGACTTTCTGACCAATGGTGTGTGCGAACCGGGGGCATTGTGGCACGAATGCGGCACAGTATTGCCTCATTTCCACCCGAAACAATCCATCGGACACGCGATTATTGTTTCCAAACCCAAAAGATTAACGTGATATTTCTTATGGTTAACGCGACATCTCGGCTCTGCGCACCCTCAACATTCTCCTCAACTCCTCTCGCCAAATTTTCTGCCCCACACGCCGCATTTTTGCCGAAGCCTCCCTGCATATTGGCAGCAACAAAACCGAAAACCGGGCCGAGCGCCCCGATGACATAAAGTGAGAGCAGAGATGAAAAACCGCCGCTGGATGAAATCAATGATCGCCGAAGCCAAAAAGACCGACGTGCAAATGCCCTGGACCCGCGGCCTGCGCCGCGATGCGTTCATTGCCAAAAAGACCGGCGTACGCCCGATGAAACTCGTCGCTTCGGCCTAAAGCGATTCGCCGCCTTTTCCTTCGGGCAGGGGCGCGGCGGGTAGGGTCACCGCAGGATTGCATCAGATTTGAGAAACAATGAAACGGCGGACCAGCGGACTGGGTCCGCCGTTAACCATAATTAGATAAAATTTTTGACAATCCCCTCAAAACCGGGTGATCGTTGACACACTGTTCCGGTGGGGGCCGACACAGTGACGAGGTGACGTATGTCGCAGCCCCTAAGAGGTGCGCTCCCATCGGTGCGCCAATCCAACACCGTTGCCGACTTGGGCCTCTCTCATCATGACAGATCCGTTCAACCCGCGTGGACCGTGCGCCGCGCCCGTCCCTATGAACGCCCCGCCGATCAGCCCGTCGTCATGCGGCGCAGCTATGACATTCAATGGCTGACCGCAAACGGCGACATTCGCGATGCAGCGTTGTCGGCTCCGGCCCTGCCCGTCTTTGAAGCCGCCTTTAATGCCTTCGCCCGTGGCGCGCTGATCCCAACGACCATGGGACTCGTCGCGATCGAGGATCTGTTGCCCGGCGATCAGGTCGAGACCGTCGAAGGCGATGTGCAGACGGTGGATTGGATCGGTTCGATGCAGATCGACACAGGTGGCACACGCGCGCAGGACGCAAAACCTGAACGCCTGTACCGGATCACCGCCGATACCTTTGGTCTTGGCCGCCCCGCACCGGATTTGATACTGGGGGCAGGCGCACGCTATTTGTACCGTGCCCATGCGCTCAAATCCTATCTTGGCACGGCCCAAGCGCTCGCACCTGTGCCCAGTCTGGTAGATGGCGTTTCAGTGATTGAAGTGACGCCAATGTCCTCCGTGCGCAGCTACCATATTGGCCTAAGCCAACATCGGTTGATCCGCGTGAACGGGGTCGCTCTTGAGAGCTACCATCCGGGCACCACGGCGTCCGGCCAATTGCCAAACGCGTTGCGGGCACAGTTCATGGCGCTGTTTCCGCATTTGGACGGGTTGGGGGCCTTTGGCGCGATGTCCTATCCGCGCCTGTCTCCAACCGATTTGATCATGTTAGACAACGCCTGATCCCGGCAAAAATCCACGTTCACTGATCCCAGTCCCTCCAGGTGGCGATCACAGAAACGGCCCGGCCAAATGGCACGGGCCGTTTTCTGCGTCTCCCACCAAATAGCGGCTTTAGGCGTTTTGCGCCAAACGGGCTTCGAGCACTTCAAAGGGCACGCCCGGTTCATCCTTGGCACAGCGGATCACCAAGGAGGTTTTGACGCTGGCGACATTCTCGGTCGACAACAACTCTCCGGTGAGAAAGCTTTGAAAGGTCGACAGATCAGGTGCCACGCATTTGAGGATAAAATCCACCTCGCCGTTCAACATGTGACATTCCCGAACCAATGGCCATTCGCGGCATTTTGTCTCAAATTTCGACAGATCCACCTCGGCCTGACTTTGCAGACCGACCATGGCAAAGACCTGAACCTCAAAATTCAGTGCCCGCGCGTCGACGACGGCGTGATAGCCTTTGATGTAGCCGCTCTCTTCCAATGTGCGCACCCGGCGCAGGCAGGGCGGCGCGGAAATCCCCACACGTTTGGCCAACTCAACGTTGGTCATCCGACCGTCAGCCTGTAGTTCAGCAAGGATTTTACGGTCGATGTCGTCGAGCTTGTGAGGGGGCATGTTTTTCTCCGGTCTTCTTGGCCAAATCGGGCATGTTTTTCGAAACATGTGCGCAGGCGGCTCCACGCGCAACTTTCTTTCTCATTTCAGCAAGATCATTTCAAGAGGATATCGCCGCAACAGCGATCAAGATCACAGCACACGCCCAAGTTTTCGGCTAAAATCGCCAGTATCAGCCGCAAATGCGGGGTTAAAGCCGCGTTCTCTCGCATCCGCTGCGCCGTTTTGAACGCCCATCCGCGCAGAAAGGAACAGCCAACGGGGTTTGCGCTACGCCGCAGTCATGCCTATATCGAAGCCAACACGACAGATACCAAGAAAGAGGCCCCAAAATGGCGGACACGAAACACACCAAAGTTCTGATCATCGGGTCAGGTCCGGCGGGTTACACGGCGGGCGTTTATGCCTCCCGCGCAATGTTGTCTCCGATCCTTGTGCAGGGAATGGAGCCGGGCGGGCAATTGACCACCACGACCGAGGTCGAAAACTGGCCGGGCGAAAGCGAAATTCAAGGCCCCGAGTTGATGGTCAAGATGCAAGAGCACGCGAAAGCCATGGGCACGGAGATCATTTCCGACCTGATCACCGAACTCGACACGGATGTACGTCCTTTCGTGGCCAAAAGCGACAGCGGCACGATCTACACGGCGGATGCGGTGATTTTGGCAACGGGCGCGCGGGCAAAATGGCTCGGGCTCGCCTCAGAAGACGCGTTCAAAGGCTTTGGCGTCTCGGCCTGCGCCACCTGTGACGGGTTCTTTTACCGCGGCATGGAGATCGTTGTGATCGGCGGCGGCAATACGGCAGTCGAAGAAGCGCTGTTTTTGACCAATTTCGCCTCAAAAGTGACGCTGATCCATCGCCGCGACAGCTTGCGGGCGGAAAAAATCCTGATTGATCGGTTGATGAAGAATGAGAAAATTCATCCGCTCTGGGATCACGAATTGGTTGAAGTCTTTGGCGACGAAGCCCCGCTCAAAGGCGTCAACGGCGTGCGCGCGCGCAATGTCAAAACCGGCGAGATCACAGAAATTCCGGCCAAAGGCGTGTTTGTCGCCATTGGGCACGCCCCCGCAACGGAGTTGGTCAAAGGTAAATTGGAACTGCACAACGGCGGCTATGTGAAGGTGAAACCGGGATCGACCGAAACCTCAATCCCCGGTGTGTTTGCGGCGGGTGATTTGACCGATCACAAATATCGCCAAGCGGTGACGAGCGCAGGCATGGGCTGTATGGCCGCCCTTGACGCCGAACATTGGCTTGCGGCCCAAGAGTAAGCTCCGGCACGCCACATACTACCCGCCCGAAACTGAGTCGCTCCCACGGGCGCCCCGGTCTCTGGCGGGCAGTATGCGGTGCCTATGAAAATGATGAGACCGGGATATTGATCTCTCAAGATCGACATTTGTCGGAAAATTGGTCGGAATAGACCAAAGAATGAGGCCTTTGGGCCTCATTTCATCTTTCTGCACCTGCAGCATGTTGATTTTCATGCCGAGCTCAGGCTAATCGGACGAGATTGACCCGACCAGAGTCGATTATTGTACATCGTCGAACTGTCCAGCCAAAAAAGGCCTTCCGTATGTCCCAAAACCTTGCACCGATCCCTGAGCTTTACGTCTCTTATGAGAGCGCACAAAAGCTGAAAGTTGAGGCCGCCAATCTCGTAAGCTGGGACTTGACCCCGCGCCAGATTTGCGACCTTGAGTTGCTGATGAACGGTGGGTTTAACCCGCTCAAAGGGTTTCTGAGCGAGGCCGATTATGATGGTGTCGTGGACAACCTGCGCCTGGCGGACGGAACGCTTTGGCCGATGCCGATCACACTGGATGTGTCCGAAGCCTTCGCAGAAGCACTCGAAGACGGCCAAGACATCGCGCTGCGCGACCAAGAGGGCGTGATTCTTGCGACAATGACGGTCACCGACAATTGGGTGCCAAACAAGGCGAAAGAGGCCGAAAAGGTCTTTGGTGCGGATGATGACGCCCACCCGGCCGTGAATTACCTTCATAACACCGCCGGCAAAGTGTACCTCGGCGGTCCGATCACCGGCATTCAACAGCCGGTGCATTACGATTTCCGTGGCCGTCGCGACACGCCGAACGAACTGCGCGCCTATTTCCGCAAAATGGGCTGGCGCAAAGTAGTGGCCTTCCAAACCCGCAACCCGTTGCACCGCGCGCACCAGGAACTGACCTTCCGCGCCGCGAAAGAAGCCCAGGCCAACCTTTTGATTCATCCGGTCGTTGGCATGACCAAACCGGGCGACGTCGACCACTTTACCCGTGTGCGTTGCTATGAGGCGGTTTTGGACAAATACCCGGCCTCGACCACTGCAATGTCTCTTTTGCCGCTGGCCATGCGTATGGCGGGGCCACGCGAAGCTGTGTGGCACGGCCTGATCCGCGCCAACTACGGCTGTACCCATTTCATCGTCGGTCGCGACCACGCAGGCCCCGGCAACAATTCCAAAGGCGAAGATTTCTATGGCCCCTATGAGGCGCAGGACCTGTTCCGCGAGCATCAAGAGGAAATGGGCATCGAAATGGTCGACTTCAAACACATGGTTTGGGTCCAGGAGCGCGCTCAGTACGAAGCCATCGACGAGATCGAAGACAAGGATAAAATCACCATCCTGAACATCTCCGGCACCGAACTGCGTCGTCGCTTGGCCGAAGGCCTTGAGATCCCGGAATGGTTCTCTTTCCCGGAAGTTGTGAAAGAGCTGCGCCGCACCAAACCGCCGCGCTCCAAACAGGGGTTCACCGTGTTTTTCACCGGTTTCTCTGGCTCTGGCAAATCCACCATCGCCAACGCTTTGATGGTTAAACTGATGGAGATGGGCGGTCGCCCGGTCACGCTTCTCGATGGCGACATCGTGCGTAAAAACCTGTCCTCCGAACTGGGTTTCTCGAAAGAGCACCGTGACCTGAACATCCGCCGCATCGGCTATGTTGCCTCTGAGATCACCAAAAACGGCGGTATCGCCATCTGTGCCCCGATCGCACCTTATGCAACGACCCGCCGCGCCGTGCGCGAAGATGTCGAAGCCTTTGGCGCCTTTGTCGAAGTCCATGTCGCGACCACGATCGAAGAATGTGAAAAACGTGATCGCAAGGGACTCTACAAACTGGCCCGCGAAGGCAAGATCAAAGAATTCACCGGGATTTCCGATCCTTACGATGTCCCGGAAAAACCCGAACTGCGCGTGGATACGGTTGGCGCCGATGTCGACAACTGTGCGCATCAGGTGATTTTGAAACTCGAAGCCATGGGTCTGATTGCCGCTCAATAACGACCCAACGCCTTTGTCATCAAAAAGCCCCGGTCCTTAGGATCGGGGCTTTTTTGCGCAATCAGCGCGAGAGATCTCAGCGCAGTGACATCCGTTTGAGCAGATTGTCTTTCAAAATGAACTGATGATAGAGCGCCGCCGCGACGTGAACGAGGATGAGCAAGACGGTCAGGTTGACCAAAACCTCATGGGCGTCGCCCGCAATCTTGACCCCAAGGAACCAAGCAGACGCCCCCGCCATTGGCGTCAGGATCATTGCCGCATACAGACCGACATGCACGAGTTGCGCGGCTTTTTCCATCAAAGGGTGCGGCGCGGACGGCATGGCAGGCGCGCCTTGGATCAGACGAACAAGAACGCGCAGGATCATCAAGGCAAGCGTGACAACACCAACGATCACATGGAATTTGGCGGTGAGAGTGTCATTCACCCCCGTCTTCAAAAACGCATCAAGCGCGCGCCCCATGCCATCAGAGACGATATAGTTAAAGGCAAAGGTCAAAACGACGGCCCAGTGCAACAGCTTTTGCAGCATGGAATAAGATTGGGAGGTTTTCATATGACGCTCACTCTCAGGTCAGTTGGGGAAAGACCGAGCGTGCCAGCTCGGTGGTGCCTGACCTAGAGATAGGGATGAAAGCCCCCCAAGCGCAAATACTGATTTGGCCTTTTTAGGGGGCTATACCTTGAGTTTACCCGGCTTGGCGCAGGATTCGGGTCTTTAAAGCCTTCGATGTTGCGGGCGCTTTGCTCCTGATCTCAATCAGATCAAAAGCAAAACGCTTTAGTGCACATTCACCGGCGCGTAGTCATGTTCACGCGCCAAAGCGAAAGCCAAAGGAAGATTGGCAACAAGCGCAAGCCGCGTGCCGTCAGCGTCATTCACCGAATAGATATGGTCGAGGCCCTCGGCCTGACTTTGCACCTCTTTGGGCAAATCAGACACGGCAACGGGACGTACATAGACAATTTTTTCCTCTGATCCGACGCCTGCCGCCGGGACATGTGGGTATGAAGCATTCATGGGCTTATCCCTTCCGTATTTGAATGGTTTGAACAACGCTTTCGGCCACGGCGCGATTGAGATCTATGTGCAATAGCCCGTTTTCCGTTGACGCACCGGTGACTTCGACCCCATCGGCCAACACGAAAGCACGCTGAAACTGACGGCCCGCGATGCCGCGATGTAGGAAAACCCGCGCCTCCGCATCCTCGGCTTGGCGTCCGCGCACAACCAACTGCCGGTCCTCTAAAGTGATCGACAGGTCCGCATCCGAAAACCCGGCCACGGCAAGGGTGATCCGATAGGTGTGATCGGAGGATTGCTCGATATTATAAGGCGGGTAAGCCCCCGCGTCCGATTTTGCGGTGCGTTCCACCAAACGTTCCAATTGGTCGAATCCCAACAGAAACGGATGGGCGCCAAAACTTACTTTCGTCATTACACGTCCTCTCCCAGAAGCGACTGTGTTTCCTCAAAGGCCCCAAAAGCGGCGGCCCTTTGGTTAAGATATGGGAGTTGCAACGCGGGCTTCAAGAGAGGCCAGCAGAGTGCTTTGAGTTTTGAAAGTTTAGGAGTAGAGTTGAAACAGACCGCGCGCCCGCAATATTGGCGGCGACAACAGACCAGAAAAACAGATAGAGACAACGCGATGAACGTGTCCAGCCGAATGGATCATAACGACGTGCTTCGGGTCAAACTTGAAGTGCTCAAACGCGAACATCGTGATCTTGATGTCGCCATTGAAGCGATGCAGCAAACCGGCCATTTGGATGCCCTGCGGCTTCAGCGGATGAAAAAGCAAAAGCTGTCGCTCAAGGACCGGATCGCGGTCATCGAAGATGAAATCACTCCGGATATCATCGCCTAAAGCGTCACGCCTTTAACCTGAGACAGGGGAAAGGCGTGACGCTGCCAGACATATCAATGGTGTGGGCGTTTTGCCATAAACCCGTGAGTCAGGTTTATGGTGGAACGCTTTAAAGCGGCTTTTCCAAACGTCCCGTTGCGAAAAATCGGCTGCGCGTTATAAGGCGGGCGAGTGCAACACATCGCGAACCTATCTTCTGAGGGATCAATCATATGAGCGTCGACGTCGGCATCATTATGGGCAGCCAATCCGATTGGCCGACCATGAAACGCGCAGCGGAAATTCTGGACGAATTGGGCATCTCTTATGAGGCAAAAATCGTCTCCGCCCACCGCACGCCGGACCGGCTTTGGAGCTATGGCAAAGAGGCCGCAGGACGGGGTCTCAAAGTGATCATCGCAGGGGCCGGCGGAGCCGCGCATTTGCCCGGCATGATGGCGTCGAAAACCCGCATCCCCGTGGTCGGCGTGCCGGTCCAAACCCGCGCCTTGTCCGGCGTTGATAGCCTCTATTCCATCGTGCAAATGCCCAAGGGTTTCCCGGTTGCCACCATGGCAATTGGCGAAGCGGGCGCAGCCAATGCCGGCCTGATGGCGGCTGGCATTTTGGCGATCACCGATGCGGATCTGGCCGCACGCCTGGATGCGTGGCGCGAGGCCCTCTCTGCCTCTATCCCGGATGAACCCGCCGATGACTGATGTGTCCCCTCTTCCCTCTGGCGCAACCATCGGCATTCTTGGCGGTGGTCAACTGGGCCGCATGTTGTCGGTCGCGGCCTCCCGTCTGGGTTTCAAAACCTGCGTGTTTGAACCCGGCGGCGATTGCCCTGCGGCCCATGTCGCCAACGCTCATGTCCAGGCTGGCTATGACGACGTCGAGGCGTTGAAAACATTCGCGCAGTCCGTCGATGTGGTGACCTATGAGTTCGAAAACGTGCCGACGTCTGCGCTTGATCTGATCGAATCCATCGTGCCGATCCGTCCAAACCGCAAAGCCTTGGCCGTGTCGCAAGACCGCTTGGCGGAAAAGGCGTTTTTGTCGGGTCTGGGCCTGACGGTTGCCCCCTTTGCCGCCGTCGATGACGCCGTCGATTTGGCCGAAGCCATGGCCGAAATTGGCACCCCTGCCATCTTGAAAACCCGCCGCTTTGGCTATGACGGCAAAGGTCAGGCTCGGATCATGTCGCCCGACGATGCCCCGCAAGCACTGGCCGATATGGCGGGCGCTGCGGCGGTTTTGGAAGGCTTTGTCAGCTTCACCCATGAGGTGTCGGTGATTGCCGCACGCGGTCAGGCGGGGGATATTTCCTGTTTCGATCCGGGTGAAAACGTCCACATCAACGGCATTTTGCACACCACCACCGTGCCCGCGCGCCTCTCCCCCGCCCAGCGCACCGATGCCGTTCTTTTGGCCGCTAAAATATTGAATGCGCTGGATTATGTCGGTGTCATGGGGGTCGAACTCTTTGTCACACCGCAAGGGCTTGTGGTCAATGAAGTCGCGCCGCGCGTGCACAATTCGGGCCACTGGACCCAAAACGGCTGTGTGATTGATCAGTTCGAACAACACATTCGTGCCGTTGTCGGCTGGCCTTTGGGGGATGGCACGCGCCACTCCAATGTGGAGATGCTCAACCTCATCGGCGACGATGTGGATCGCATCCCCGAGTTTGCCAAGAACGCCACTATGGCGATCCATCTTTATGGCAAAGCGGATGCGAAACCGGGCCGTAAAATGGGCCATGTGAATACAGTTTTGGGGCCAGCGAGCTAAACCGCTTTAGGTGACAAGGTTCTCATTGAGACGCGTGTAGGCATTGGGATAGATCAACCGCTCAGATTGCATCCCGGTGCCCGGCGCAATCGGATAGAGCGAGGTGTATTCGGAGGCAAAAGGCGTCTCCAAACGCGATGCAGCCAGCGTTGAAAACCCAACCCGATGGAAATAGGCCGGATCACCAACAACGACCACAGCTTTGGCTCCTTCGCGCTTGGCATGGTTCATGCCACGCGTCACCAATTCACGCCCCATCCCACGTTTGTGTCGGTTGGGAGAAACCGCCAAAATTGACAGCGCCCACCAATCTTGCGGCACGATCATGCGTGCACAACAAATATAACCGATGATCCGCCCATCTTCGACCGCCACGCGTTCCATGGCAACCGCCTCTTCCTGACGCAGAGCCAGAGCAAATCGGTACATCTCCGGACCACCAAATGTGCCATCCAGCAAAATGGACAGCGGCAGATCATCGTCAGTGGTCAGGGGGCGCAAGAACATGTCTATATCTCTAAAAAGGGCTGTTAAAACTTTGCAGGGCGAGCATGGGGCATGCAAGCGGCAACTGGCTTATCTTTGTAAAATCATAGGACTGAGGCGAATATGTTGTTTTTCTGGGCAGGCAGGGCGCGACATATGGCATTCCAAAAGTTTTTTCGCCCCTGCCGCACTTAACGCGCCCCACATCTTTGGCACTCGCGCCAGAACCACCCGGATAAAAAGATAAGGGCCGCCCGAAAGCGACCCTTAAATGATTTAGCGATTGGGCTGAGGCCAAGCGATTTCCGAGTGGAAATCCCTTACATCATGCCGCCCATACCGCCCATGCCACCCATGTCGGGCATGCCGCCATTGCCGCCGTCTTTCGACGGCTTGTCGGCGATCATGGCTTCGGTGGTGATCAGCAAACCAGCGATGGAAGACGCATCTTCCAGTGCGGTGCGGGTCACTTTGGCCGGGTCGATCACACCGAACGCGAACATGTCGCCATATTCTTCGGTTTGAGCATTGAAGCCAAAGGTAAGGTCAGTGGATTCGCGCACTTTGCCAGCCACAACAGCGCCATCGACGCCAGCGTTTTCGGCAATCTGACGCAACGGAGCTTCGAGCGCACGGCGCACGATGGCGATACCGGCGTTCTGATCAGAGTTTTCACCAGTCAGACCTTCGAGCACTTTACCGGCCTGAACCAGAGCCACACCACCGCCAACGACGATGCCTTCCTGGACAGCGGCGCGGGTTGCGTTGAGAGCATCGTCCACACGGTCTTTGCGCTCTTTGACTTCAACTTCGGTCATGCCGCCAACGCGGATCACGGCCACACCACCGGCGAGTTTGGCAACACGCTCCTGGAGTTTTTCGCGATCGTAGTCAGAGGTGGTTTCTTCGATCTGGGTGCGGATCTGAGCCACGCGTGCTTCGATCTCAGCCTTGGCACCTGCGCCGTCGATGATGGTGGTTTCATCTTTGGTGATGGTGATTTTCTTGGCGGAACCGAGCATGTCCATGGTGACATTTTCGAGTTTCATGCCGAGATCTTCGGAGATCACCTGACCGCCGGTGAGGATCGCGATGTCTTGCAACATGGCTTTGCGGCGATCGCCGAAACCCGGTGCTTTGACAGCCGCGATTTTCAAACCGCCGCGCAGTTTGTTGACCACGAGGGTCGCAAGCGCTTCGCCTTCCACATCTTCAGCGATGATGAGGAGCGGTTTTTGCGACTGGATGACCTGCTCCAAGAGCGGCACCATCGGCTGCAGCGAAGAGAGTTTTTTCTCATGCAAGAGCACGATGCAATCTTCGAGTTCTGCGATCATTTTGTCCGGGTTGGTGACAAAATACGGGGACAGGTAGCCACGGTCGAACTGCATGCCTTCGACCACGGTGGTCTCGGTTTCCATGCCTTTGTTCTCTTCGACGGTGATCACGCCGTCGTTGCCGACTTTCTGCATCGCATCAGCGATTTGACGACCGATTTCAGCTTCGCCGTTGGCGGAGATGGTGCCAACCTGAGCCACTTCGGCGGTGTCGTTGACGGGGCGTGCCGCGTCTTTGATCGCCTGAACGACTTTGAGGGTCGCAAGATCGATACCGCGCTTCAGGTCCATCGGGTTCAGACCAGCAGCAACCTGCTTGAGGCCTTCTTTGATGATCGCCTGGGCGAGAACGGTGGCGGTGGTGGTACCGTCGCCAGCTTCGTCATTGGTACGCGAGGCCACTTCTTTGACCATCTGCGCGCCCATGTTTTCGAACTTGTCTTCGAGATCAATCTCTTTGGCAACCGACACACCGTCTTTGGTGATGCGCGGGGACCCGAAAGATTTTTCGATGACAACGTTGCGGCCTTTCGGGCCGAGGGTCACTTTAACAGCATCTGCGAGGATGTTCACGCCGCGCAGCATACGGTTGCGTGCATCGACGTCGAATTTGACTTCTTTAGCCATGGTAAGCTCCTGAATTCAGGTGAAAGGAAAAGGGGGACGATCTCAGGCGATGATGCCGAGAATGTCCGACTCTTTCATGATGAGCAGTTCTTCGCCCTCAACGGTGATTTCGGTGCCGGACCATTTGCCGAACAGAACGATGTCACCTGCTTTGACGGAGGGCGCGATCAATTCGCCACTGTCTTTACGTGCGCCTTCACCAACGGAGACGACTTCGCCTTCGGCCGGTTTTTCTTTTGCGCTATCGGGGATGATCAGGCCGCCCTTGGTTTTTTCATCGCCTTCAACGCGACGAACTACAACGCGGTCATGCAGCGGTTTAAATGCCATCTTCGAGGCTCCCTTGCTCAAAGTTTCAGTTGTCAGCACCACCTCTTTGGGTGGGCGTAAATCTTGCGTTAGCACTCATAGGGTTCGAGTGATAACGACGCATAGTTAGGAAGGAAGTGGGAGTGTGTCAACAGGGAAGAGCGGGAAAGCAATGATAGCTCACCAAGGCAGGAGTGGCCTAAATTTATCTGAGTACCATTCAGAGAGCGTTGGCTTTTCGACAGGAATCTTCCGCAACACCTTTTCATCAAATTTCACCTTTGTAATTTTATGATTACTCAAGTCATCAAGTGAAAAAAATGCACAGCATCATTCAATAAAGGTGCCTCATCCGCCCTGCTGTATCCCACAGAAATCACAACACCTTTCCATTCATGTACAATTAAAAAAGCGTTGTCTTGTGTAACAACAGAGAGAAATTCTGTTTTTTGCCGCGCCACGCGCGCCCCTACCATTTCGCCAAATAGATAGGGAAAGAGAATACTGCAAAGAGCTACGATCATAGCGGTTCCTCCAATTTTATCAGTAATTTTATAGAGGACATAATTATCCGTGGCCTTCCTTTCCCTTTCCATTTCGGCTGCAAAGTAAGCTTCAAATCCGCCGGCTTCAGAAATCCCATCTTTCAAAATGAACAGGCCAAACACAAAAAGCGCAACAGCCAAGACAAAGAACGTCACAAAATACCAAGTCACACCGCTTCCAAGCAAAAAGAGTGCAGAAAAAGCGCTCATTAAAAACGGCAAGCGAAACAACAAAAATATCTTTAGAAACCAGCCTACCCATCCGACCGGAACACTCAGCAAATGATACACAATCAGCGCAAAGCTAATCGAGGAAACTCCAAAAGCTACCATCGAGTCCAAACCGACTGTTACGAAAGTCTGGTCAATTCCAAAGCTGCTCAGATAAGCCCTTTGACTCGAAAAAGCGAAAATATAGGCCGCAATAGAGACACAGAGAAGTAACACTGCTTCACGTTCAAAAAGCTGTGCCAACTTATTTTTGCTCTGAGTTTCATTTTCCATTTAAAAACCTTAACTTTTAGAATTCGGGTATACTTTATTTAGAGGAATACACCCCCACGCTCACTGCCTCAAACCACCCATAATGATTGTCCCGCATCATCCGAGTGGCGTGTTTGACGCCCGTCGCCTTCGCCACATCCGCGCCTTTTGAGGGGCCGTGTTCCATCAGATACGCCCGACACTTCTCTGCCCCTTGGCGATAACTCGTCACCCGCCCACCTGCCGGGGTGCCCCCAAGATTCGGATCGCCCTCGCGGGTCGCAAATTCTTTGACCAGTTTGGCAGACTTGGCCTTGTTCTTACGCGGCACAAAGGGCCGGGGATCGTGATGCACTTGCACCGTGCCTTTTTCTGGGCCCTCCGCCACATTCACCGAAATCACCCCAAGCCCCAAGCGTTTGCACAGCGCGAGATTGCCCTTGAACATCCGCCAGCCCGCCTTGCCCTTCCAACGCGGCACGGCGAGGTAGACCTGATCGGTCAACGCCTGACGGGCTATGCCCTGTTGCAACAGAATCAGCGAAAACCCGGTTTTCAACTCGATGATCACCGGGGCCTCATTTGATTTCACCGCCATCACATCGGCGCCCCTGACCTCGGCTTTCACCTCATAGCCAAGCCCCTCGAAATGGGCTTTGACGGGTGAATAAAGATCGGTTTCTTTCAGGGTCATGGCGGTATCCCCTCCAATTCACGCCCCATTCCGGCAACTAACGAATTCCTCATTGGGAACTTCTGCTATATCTGGCTCATAAGATATCGCCTCGCATTTGAGAACAGAAGGGATTGACGTGAAACCGAATAAAGTTGCTGCAGTCACGATGGCATGGAATTCTCCCGTACTCCTCAAAAAATGGGTCGAGCATAACGCCGCCGCTTATGGCCGCGAAAACCTGTTTGTCATTTCTCACGGCAATGATCCGGCACAAGCCGCCGCCGCAGAGGGCACAAATTACATCACCCTGCCGCGCGAATTCAACGCGGAATTCGATGCGATCCGGTGGCGGTTCCTGTCCAACTACGCCTCCGGCCTGTTGGAATATTACAAAGTTGTTCAGGTCAACGACGTCGATGAGCTGATCGTCCTGGACCCTGAGGTGGGCACGGACCGCAAAGAGTATTTGCTGTCTTTGGCGGATCAGGGCCATTTTGCCCCTGTCGGCTATGACGTCCTGCCCCTGAATGGCGACCAAAACACTCTCACGGGACTGGATTGGAGCAAGCCTCTGTCAGAACAGGCCCCCTATGCCGTTTTGCGCGCGCGGTTTTGTAAACCCTGCATCATCACAGCGCCGGTCGAAATGATGCCCGGCGGCCATTCCCTCAAGCACACAAAGTTCAAAGTGGATAGCGCGTTGATGTTGGCGCATTTGAAACTCCTGGACAGCGCGCTGTGGCAATCGCATTACGACACGCTGGCCCATGACGCGCGCATCGCAACACGGCGCGCACGGACAAGGGACGAACGCATTCCGCGCGGCATCCGCGGCTTTGGTCGCGGCGCCGATCAGGTCCGCGCGTTGATCGAGACAGGTATGGACCGCCCCTTTGACCTCAAAGCGGCTCCCGGTGATGCGGCCAGATTTTTAAACCAACGGCTGGAATTGATTTATGAGGGCTGGCGGGTCGAGCCGCGCGATGAGGAAGAATATATCATTCGCCTCGCCCCCCGATATATGGGGGCGTTTTAGCGCCACATGACCCTGCACGCGGCCCACCGAAACAGCCCCGCGCTCAACAGGTGACAAGCCATGCTGCACCGCCTATAAGGACCGCGAAATACCAATATCCTCACGCTATCTATGGGACAGACATATGACCACGCTCGTTTTCGGCCACAAATCCCCTGACACAGATTCCACCGGTTCCCCGCTCATCTGGGCATGGTACCTCAACGAAGTGAAAGGCGTTGACGCCAAACCCGTGCTTTTGGGCGCGCCGAACACAGAAGCCGCTTTTGTGGTTGAGAAATGGGGGTTCGAAACACCCGAGATCATTTCTGAAGTTGCTGAAGGCCAGGACGTTGTCATCGTCGACACCAACAACCCGGCCGAATTGCCGGACGCAATCAACGACGCCAATGTCATTGCCATCATTGACCACCACAAACTTGTGGGCGGTCTTGAGACCAAAGGTCCGATCGACATCACCATCCGCCCGCTCGCCTGCACCGCGACCATCATGTATGACCTGATGGGCGATGACGCCGCCAAAATGCCCGACAATATCAAAGGCGCGATGCTGTCTTGCATCCTCTCCGACACGTTGGAATTCCGCTCCCCGACCACCACGGATGTGGACAAAGAACTGGCCGTGAAACTGGCCGCTGAGTTGAACATCAATCTGGGCCAATATGCCTCTGAAATGTTCGAAGCCAAATCCGATGTCTCCGCCTTTTCTGACGCCGAATTGTTGCGGATGGATTCGAAAGAATATGCCGTCGAAGGCACCAAATTCCGCGTCTCCGTGTTGGAAACCACCGCGCCGAAAATCGTGCTGGACCGCAAGGCCAGCCTGTTGGCCTCCATGATTGATGTCGCCAAGGAAGACGGCGTAGATCATGTGTTGTTGTTCGTGGTCGACATCCTCAATGAGGAAGCCACAATGTTTGTGCAAAACGATGTGGTCAAAACCGTGGCTGAGAAATCATTTGGCGCAACGGTCACCGGCGACTCCGTTGTGTTGCCGGGCATCATGTCCCGCAAAAAACAGATCATTCCGAACCTGAAGCTGTAATCTAAGCTATAGTCCAAAGACCCGCCCAATCCGGCGGGCCTTTTTCGTTTGAGGAGCCGTTCATGGCGACACGCCCGGATTTCATGCGCGAACTGAAACGCGGCGAAGAAGACGAGGTCTCCGCCCTTTTGACCGCTGCCTTTGGTCAAAAAGACGAGGCCAGACTGGTCGAGGATCTGCGCAAAACCCGCGCGATTGCTGGCGAAATGGTCTTGCCCTCCTCCGAGGGACTTGTTGGCTATGCTGCGCTTTCGACCATGATCTCGCCCAAAGGCTGGCTCTGCCTCGCCCCGGTCGCCATCCGCCCCGACATGCAACGCCATGGTCATGGTCGACGCCTTGTTGGCATGATTTCGCAATGGGCGGAGATGAGCGGCAACAGCTTGGTCGTTTTGGGCGATCCGGCGTTTTACACGCGCTGTGGCTTTGCCCCGATCCCGGAGGGTTTCATCTCCCCCTACCCGCTGGACCACACCCTGATCGCAGGCCCGGCAAAGACGAAAACTCCCGCGCTGATCTACCCCAAAGCCTTTGGAGTCTAACATGCTGAGGTTTCCGATCAGTCGCGCTTGATGCCACCCCTCCCCTTTTCGCCCAAATAGCCTATATCAAAGGCGACCCTAAATTCAGAGGCCCCAATGACCCGCCTGATCCAATCGCTCCCCGAGATTTCCACCAATTACGACGCACTGTTCGTTGATCTGTGGGGCTGTGTCCACAACGGCGTAACCGCCTACCCCGAGGCCTGTGCCGCGCTGCAAGCGTACCGTCAAACCGGTGGCAAGGTGGTGTTGGTGACCAACTCCCCGCGGCCTTGGCGCTCGGTTGCGACCCAAATCAAAGAATTTGGCGTGCCGGATGACGCCTATGACGCCATTGCCACCTCTGGCGATTCGGCGCGTTTGGCGATGTATCTGGGCGTGGTGGGGCAAAAGGTGCACCACATCGGCGACATGTTCAAAGACGATTTCATGCAGCCCATGGACATCATTATGGAAGAAGCGCTTGAGATCACCGAAGTGCCGCTGAAAGACGCGGAGGGCATTGTCTGCTCCGGTCCAGAAGACCCTCTGGCCGATCCCGAAGAGTATCGCGGCACCTTCCTCTACGCCAAACAAAAGGGCATGAAACTGCTCTGTGCCAACCCTGACATTGTTGTGGATCGTGGCGAGGTTCGGGAATGGTGCGCCGGGGCTTTGGCCGCGCTTTATACCGAGATGGGCGGTGAGAGCCTCTATTTCGGCAAACCGCACCCGCCGATTTATGATCTGGCCCGGCGTCGCCTGTCGCGCCTCGCCGACATCGAGGACGCGCGCATTCTGTGCATTGGCGATGGCATTGGCACCGACGTGATGGGCGGCATTGGTGAGGGCTTGGACGTGTTGTTCATCACCGGCGGCTTGGCGGCGAAAGAATTCGGCCCCGATCCGGTCAACCCCGATCCAGCGCGACTTAAAATGTGGCTCTCCGAGCAAAACCTGGCTCCGACGGCGGCCATTTCCCTTCTGCGCTAAAGCCTTCGATGATGCGGATGCTTTGCATCCGATCAAATGCGAGATGCGTTAAACGGCAATGGCGCGGCGGATATGCCGCGCCATTGCCCAAAGTGCCTCAAATAAGAGACATGTTGTGAGAAATATATTTACGCACAACATCACATTTTAGTTTTTTTCTTTCGCGCAATATTGTTTCGCGTATGATTTAGGTCTATGCTGCACTGCAACACAGCGAAGGATTCGGAGATCATGTTGGACAATATGCCCCGCGGAACCATCTGCATCGAGGACATCGAGATTGGGATGACACGCTCTTTGCGCAAAACCATCACCGATCATGACATCGAGTTGTTTGGTGAAATTTCGACCGACCGCAACCCCGTGCATTTCGACGATGACTATGCCAACGACACGATTTTCGAAGGCCGCATCGCCCATGGCATGTTGACGGCGGGTCTCATTTCGGCGGTGATTGGCGAGCAATTGCCCGGCCATGGCACCATCTATATGGGCCAGACTTTGAAATTCCTCGCCCCCGTGCGCCCCGGCGACACTGTGTTGGCCGAAGTGACCGTAACCGACATCATCCACGCAAAACGCCGGGTTGCTCTTGAATGTCGCTGTACCGTAGGCGATACCGTTGTCTTGAAAGGCGAGGCTATGGTGCTTGCGCCGAGCCGCAAATTCGACTGACGCGGGGGGCTCCCCGCGAGGAGCCCCATGCAGATTCACACGCACTGGACCGACATTCCTGACGAGGCCAAAGGCTGTTCTGCCGCCATTGGCAATTTTGATGGTGTGCACCTTGGTCACCGCCGTGTCATTGACCTTGCGCGCCAATATGGTCCACTTGGTCTTGTCACCTTTGAACCCCATCCGCGTGAATATTTTGCCCCCGGCGCCCCGCCCTTTCGCCTGATGAATGCCGAAGCCAAGGCCAATCGACTGGCAAAGCTCGGGGTTGAACAGTTGTTTCAACTGCCGTTTGACGCCGATATGGCAGCGATGACGCCAGAACAATTTGCCCGCAGCGTGATCAAAGACGGGCTTGGCCTGAGCCATGTCGTGGTCGGGGCCGATTTTTGCTTTGGCTCCAAACGCGCCGGCAAAGTCGAAGACCTCAAACGGTTTGGCGAAGAGATGGGCTTTGGCGTCACCGTGGCCGAGCTTTTGGAAACCGAAGGCGGCGTCTCCTCCTCCTCTGCGATCCGCGTGGCTTTGGCCGAAGGCCGACCGAAAGATGCCGCCAATATGCTGGGTCACTGGCACCGCATCGAGGGCATGGTCGGGCATGGCGACAAACGCGGTCGCGATCTTGGTTTTCCGACGGCCAACATGTCCATCGCTGGGCTGCATGCGCCGAAATTTGGCGTTTATGCAGTGTTGGTCGATGTCCTCACAGGGCCGCACAAAGGCAGCTATCAAGGCGCGGCCTCCTTGGGCGTCAAACCGACCTTTGGCGCAAATCTGCCCTGCCTTGAGACCTTTGTGTTTGATTTTGAAGGCAATCTTTACGACGAACATCTCTCCGTCGCCTTTGTCGATTACCTGCGGCCCGAATTGGTGTTCACTGATTTGGATGCGCTGATCGTGCAAATGAATGCCGATTGCGAACTCGCACGTCAGATCCTTGGCGCTCTGGAATGAGCAAGCGCCCCAGATTTTGGGAAACCGTCCCGCTCAAAAAGATGACCCCCGAAGAATGGGAAGCGCTGTGTGACGGCTGCGGCAAATGTTGCCTCAATAAAATCGAGGATGCGGACACCGGCGAGGTGTTTTTGACCCGCGTCGCCTGTCGGCTTTTGGACGATCAGTCCTGCCAATGCGGTCAATATCAAATCCGCAAAAACCTTGTGCCTGAGTGCATTCAACTCAGCCCCGAGACCATCGAAACCCATGCCTATTGGATGCCCGTCACCTGCGCCTATCGCCTGTTGTGGCAGGGGCGCGAGTTGCCTGACTGGCATCCGCTGTTGACCGGCGATCCCGAAAGCGTCCATGCCGCAGGCGTCTCTGTGCGCGGACGCACCGTCCCGGAATTCGAGGTCGATGAGGACGAGTGGGAAGACTATATCATTGAGGAGCCGAGCTGATGTTTTTTGGGTCTGACAACACCTCCGGCGTGCATCCAAAACTGATGGAAGCGCTGGTGAAAGCCAATGATGGCTATGCCGCCCCTTACGGCACGGATCGCTGGACGGCGGAATTGACCGAGCGGCTGCGCGACCTGTTTCAGGCCCCGGACGCATTGGTCTATCCGATGACCTCCGGCACCGGCACCAATGCGGCGATCCTGGCGGCGATGACCCCGCCCTGGGGCATCATCTATTGCCATAAAACCGCGCATATCGAGGTGGATGAACGCAACTCCGTGCCATTTTATTCCGGCGGGGCGAAACTCAAACCTTTGCCCGGCACGGCCAGCCGACTGACCCCTGAGGAGCTGCATGGAGAAGTCATCTCTGACAGCGCCAAAGACGACATTCACGCCAGCCCGCCCGCCGCCGTGTCCCTGACCAACTTGACCGAATTTGGCGAACTCTATAGCCCGGCGGACATCGCCGCGATCGCTGATTCCGCACAGTTGCCACTGCACTTAGATGGCGCGCGGTTTGCCAATGCGATAGCGGCCTCGCACGCCTCACCATGGGAAATGACCCGCGAACTCTCAAGCCTCTCTTTGGGAGCGACCAAAACCGGCGCGATGGCGGCAGAGGCGGCGATCCTGTTTGATCCCTCGTTCAAAAATACCTTTGAAAGCAACCGGATGCGCGGTGGGCACAACCTGTCAAAAGCGCGCTATGTCTCCGCGCAAATGCTGGCGTGGCTTCAGGATGATCTATGGCTTGAGTTGGCAACCCAGGCCAATGCCATGGGCGCACGATTGGCCGCCGGGATCACCGAGATCGGCGGCGAGTTGGCCTATGAGGTGGCGGGCAATATAGTGTTCGCCCGCCTGACTCGCGCCCAACACGCCAAGGCAAAGGCACGCGGCGCGATCTACAACCTTTGGGGCGCACAGCCCATGACAGGCGACCCGGATCAGCCGATGCTCGCGCGGTTTGTTGCAAGCTGGTCCACGACCGAGGCCGATGTCGACGCGCTTTTGGCGACGTTTACCGACTAAAGCGCCGCCAAATAAGCGTCCAGATCGTCCAACCGGTCCTGCCCCCAAAACCGCTCGTCCGTGTCGGTCACGATATAAAATGGCGAGCCAAACACCCCGGCCGCAAGCGCGTCCTCCAGGTTGCGCGCATAGACCTCGGCGCCCTTCAACATCCCGGTCATCGACAACATCGGATCAAAGCCAGAGGCCTTGAGCGCCTCGGTGATCACCGCATCCTCGGCGATATTTTTGTCCTCTTCCCAGACCGCGTTCAACAGGCGCTGCACCAATCCGTCGAGATCACCGCCCCCCGCCTCTTGCGCCGCGATCACCGCATAGGAGGCAGGCGCAACGTTGGTCGGCCAGAATGCCGGCTCAAACTTCATTGGCTTGTCCAATTTGGCGGCAAAGCGTTTGAGTTCCTGCATCCGGTACAGTTTGCGCCCTTCGGTGCGCTGCGCCGGACGTGGCGCGCCAGTGCGGTCAAACATGGTGAGAATATCATACGGCTTGTAGCGGACGGTCGCGCCGTGACTGGCGGCGATTTCGGCAAAACGGTCGCCCGCGAGATAGGTGAAGGACGACAAGAGCGAAAAATAGTAATCAATATGGGCCATTTGGTCCCTCCCGATGGATACGTTTCGCCATGACGTTACTGTGCGCGGACCCGGTGGAAAACCAGTTTCACCGCAAAAGGACGAGAAAGACACAGTTCACGCAGCGCCACCCTACCTCTGACATAGACGATACGCGGTCTGAGTGGTAAGCGGTGGGCACGTTACGATTCCGTGACAGATCTGGCCAAATCACCTCGGGAAATGCGCTCATGCCCTCCACTCACGAACCGAAAATCATTTCAGGAAATGCCAACCGCACGCTTGGCAACGCCATCGCCCGGCGCTTGTCAATGCACCGGGGCATGTCCATCGACCTGTGCGATGCGCGTGTGGAGCGGTTCAACGACGGCGAGATTTTCGTCGAGGTCTATGAAAACGTGCGCGGCGAGGACATGTTTATCGTTCAGCCGACGTCGAATCCGGCCAATGACAACCTGATGGAATTGCTGATCATCACCGATGCTCTGCGCCGCTCCAGCGCGGGTCGGATCACTGCCGTGATCCCGTACTTCGGCTATGCTCGTCAGGACCGCCGTACCAAAGCCCGCACACCTATCACCGCCAAACTCGTCGCCAACATGTTGGTCGAAGCGGGGATTGAGCGGGTGTTGACGATGGATCTGCACGCGACCCAGATTCAGGGCTTTTTCGACATTCCGGTGGACAACCTTTACGCCTCGCCGGTGTTCGCCCTCGACATCAAACACAATTTCAAAGAGGGCTTGGAGGACATCATGATCGTGTCCCCCGACGTTGGTGGTGTGGCCCGCGCCCGCGAATTGGCGAAACGGATCGAAGCGCCGCTGTCCATCGTCGACAAACGCCGCGAAAAGGCCGGTGAAGTGGCCGAAATGACCGTCATCGGCAATGTCGCCGGCAAAAAATGTATCATCGTCGACGACCTTGTCGACACTGCAGGGACGCTCTGTAAAGCGGCGGAACTGTTGATGGAACATGGTGCCGCTGAGGTGCATGCCTATATTTCCCACGGCGTTCTCTCCGGCCCAGCCGTTGAGCGCGTGACCAATTCCAAACTCTCTTCACTGGTCATCACCGACTCGATTGAGGCCTCGGACACGGCGAAAGCCTGTAAAAACATCCGCATCGTGCCGACCGCGCCGCTGTTTGCGCAGGCGATCATCAACACGTGGAACGGCACCTCTGTGTCCAGCTTGTTTGAAGACAAGACGCTGGTGCCGCTTTATGAGGGTGTCTATCACCCCTAAAGCGTTTCGGATTTAACGATCTGATATTGAAGCAAACGAAAGGCGCGATGGGACCTCCACGCGCCTTTTTCATGTCAGCCGTGGCTCAATAGAGGTTCCAGTCATCTTCATGGCGCACCGGGCCGATGGCCATCCAATCGGCGCGCACGCGGGCAATCTTTGTGTCGCCCCAGGTGCGGAAGACAATCACAAACCCGTCCTCGGAGACCATTTCGGCTGTGATATCAACGCGGTGGTTGGTGGTTTGATCAATGTCGAGCATCGACAGGCTGACCTGAACCATGGGGTTCTGACTAAACGCCTCGTCAAATTCGACGACACGCCGCAGCTCGCGCGGGCCTGTGCCCGTCCACATCGCTCCGCCGTCCTGAAAATCCGAAAAAAGCAGGATGGAACCCTGTTCTATTCCAATTTGATGACTATCAATTCGTAACATTTGGTCTTTTGATCTCTGTCCCCGATTCAGATTGCCCTAAAAGGTATCCAAAAGGGAAGCGGAAAAAGGGCGAGCCAGGTCAATCGAATGCGCACTCTGTTTGCACTCAACGGACGCGTGCCTGACATCAGACACAGAAAAAGCCCCACAGCGCGAACTGCGGGGCTTTTCAAACCTGTGTCACAGCCAATCAGAGATTGGTGTGGAACCCAAGATCCTCGGCGATATGAACCAGATCAGCGAGGAATTTTTGGGTCATGTGGTGTTCGTCGGGATGCGCTTCTTCGTGGGCTTTGGTGGCCTGCTTGAGAAGATCGGTGACGACCTCTTGGGACATTTCGCCCCGCGGCAGGGCCAGTTCGGCCAAAACAGAGATCGTGTCGGCGGACAGCTCGGCAAAGCCCCCCGTCACGACATATTGCTCCTCAACACCTGGACCGGTCGCGGTCAAAAGACCGGGACGCAGCGACAAGATGGTCGGCTCATGACCGGCCATCGCGGTGAGGTCACCATCGGCCCCCGGAATCTGCACCTGCTCCACGAGAACGGAGGTCAATTTCCGCTCAGGAGAGACGAGATCAAATTGGACATTAGCAGCCATGAATGGCCTCCTTCAAATGGTTTTCCCGGCATGTCGCTCACAATACTGGGGAAAACCTGTGCCCGATATTGATGTCGCGAGCGTTTCGAGATCAATCCCAGAGGGTCTGTATCTCGAAACGCTTAGGGTGAACGATTAAGCAGCTTCAGCGGCCAGTTTTTCGGCTTTTGCGAGCACGTCACCGATCCCACCAACCATGTAGAAGGCAGCTTCCGGCAGGTGATCGTATTCGCCAGCAACAACAGCTTTGAACGAAGAGATCGTGTCTTCGAGCGGAACCTGCACACCATCAGAGCCGGTGAACACTTTTGCCACGTCGAACGGCTGAGAGAGGAAACGCTGAATTTTACGAGCGCGCGCCACGGTCAGCTTATCTTCTTCCGACAATTCGTCCATGCCGAGGATGGCGATGATGTCCTGCAACGACTTGTAGCGCTGAAGGATGTTCTGAACGTCACGTGCCACCAAATAGTGCTCTTCGCCAACGATCTGCGGGTCCATGAGACGCGAGGTCGAGTCGAGCGGATCAACAGCCGGGTAGATACCAAGCTCGGAGATCGCGCGGTTAAGAACCGTGGTTGCATCCAAGTGAGCAAAGGTAGTTGCCGGTGCCGGGTCGGTAAGGTCATCGGCCGGAACGTACACAGCTTGGATCGAGGTGATCGAGCCGTTTTTGGTGGAGGTGATGCGTTCCTGCATCGCGCCCATGTCGGTGGCCAATGTCGGCTGGTAGCCCACAGCAGACGGGATACGACCGAGAAGTGCGGACACCTCGGAACCAGCCTGTGTAAAGCGGAAGATGTTGTCCACAAAGAACAGAACGTCTGCGCCGGTCGCGTCACGGAATTGCTCGGCCAAGGTCAGACCGGTCAAAGCAATACGCATACGCGCTCCGGGAGGCTCGTTCATCTGACCGTAAACCAGAGCAATTTTGGAGTCCGTAAGGTTGTCAGGAGTCAAAACGCCGGATTCGATCATTTCGTAGTAAAGGTCATTCCCTTCACGGGTCCGCTCGCCAACGCCGGCAAACACGGACAGACCGGAGTGCACTTTGGCGATGTTGTTGATGAGCTCTTGGATGAGAACCGTTTTACCAACGCCCGCACCACCGAAGAGACCAATTTTACCGCCTTTGGAGTAAGGGGCGAGAAGATCAATCACTTTGATGCCGGTGACGAGGATTTCGGCTTCGGTCGCCTGCTGGTCGAAATCCGGCGCTTCTGCGTGGATCGGACGGAATTCGGTGGCGTTGACCGGGCCTTTTTCGTCAACCGGATCGCCGGTGACGTTCAGGATGCGACCCAAGGTGGCCGGACCCACGGGAACGGTGATCGGACCGCCGGTGTCGGTCACGTCCTGACCGCGCACGAGACCTTCGGTGGCGTCCATCGCGATGGTGCGCACAGAGTTTTCACCAAGGTGCTGAGCAACTTCGAGAACCAGACGGTTGCCGTTGTTGTCGGTTTCAAGAGCGTTCAGAATAGCGGGAAGGTCGCCATCGAACTGAACGTCCACAACGGCGCCAATCACCTGCGTGATCTTGCCTTTTGCTTGTGCCATGTATCTGTCTCCGGTGTTCTTAGAGCGCTTCAGCGCCCGAGATGATTTCGATAAGCTCGTTGGTGATGACGGCCTGACGCGAGCGGTTATACTGGATCGTCAGTTGGTCGATCATGTCGCCTGCGTTGCGGGTTGCGTTGTCCATTGCGGACATGCGCGCACCCTGTTCGGAGGCCGCGTTTTCCAAAAGAGCTGCAAAGATTTGCGTGGCCACGCCGCGCGGCAGAAGGTCAGCCAAGATGGCCTCTTCGGACGGCTCATAATCGTACAGAGCGCCTCCGGCATCCTCGCTTGCCTCATAGGCGGCGGGGATGATCTGCTGGGCGGTCGGCACCTGTGTCACCACGTTTTGGAACTTCGAATAAAAGATCGTGGCCACATCATACTCAAGCGAGTCAAAGCGGGCCAAAAGACCTTTGGCGATGTTCTGCGCGTGGACATAGCCGAGCTTTTTGACATCAGAGAGGTCAAAATGTTCGACAAACAGATCCGAGTAATCGCGTTTCAACTGTTCACGGCCCTTTTTGCCAACGGTGATGATTTTCACCGTTTTGCCTTGGGCTTTGAGTTCAGCGATCCGCAGGCGCGCCAATCTTACGATATTGGTGTTGAAGCCACCGCACAGCCCCTTTTCAGAGGTCATGACAACGAGCAGCTGCACATCATCTTTCCCCGTCCCGGCCAGAAGCCGGGGCGCGGTATCAGAGCCACCTACAGAGGCCGACAACGCACCCAGCACAGCATTGAAACGCTCTGCATAGGGGCGCGAGGCCTCGGCCGCATCCTGGGCCCGCCGCAATTTTGCGGCAGACACCATTTGCATGGCCTTCGTGATCTTCCGCGTGGATTTCACGCTGGCGATCCGGTTTTTAAGGTCCTTGAGGTTGGGCATCTAGCTGTCCTTAATCCTCGGGATTACGCGTAAGTCTTGGCGAATTCGTCCAGAACAGCCTTAAGCTTATCTGCAGGCTCGCCTTTGATCTTGGGATCTTCGTTTGTGATCCACTCAAGAATATCGGCGTGCTGGTTGCGCAGGAACTCAAGCATCTGTGCTTCATATTTGCCAACCTCTTTCACCGGGACTTTGTCCAGGTAGCCATTGGTGCCAGCAAAGATGACGCAGACGATTTCGGCGTTGGTCAACGGCGAGTACTGCGGCTGTTTCATCAGCTCGGTCAAACGCGCACCACGGTTCAGCAAACGCTGAGTGGAGGCGTCAAGGTCAGACCCGAACTGAGCAAACGCTGCCATCTCGCGGTACTGAGCGAGCGACAGTTTCACCGGACCCGCCACGGAGGACATGGCTTTGGTCTGAGCCGAGGAGCCCACGCGGGACACCGAAAGACCGGTGTTCACAGCGGGACGGATGCCTTGGTAGAACAGTTCGGTTTCCAAGAAAATCTGACCGTCGGTGATGGAAATCACGTTGGTCGGAATAAACGCGGACACGTCGCCACCCTGAGTTTCAATGATCGGCAGAGCGGTGAGCGAGCCAGACCCGAAATCTTCGTTGAGTTTCGCAGAGCGTTCCAGCAGGCGAGAGTGGAGGTAGAACACGTCACCCGGATAGGCTTCACGCCCCGGCGGACGACGCAGAAGCAAGGACATCTGGCGATAGGACACAGCTTGTTTCGAGAGATCATCGTAGATGATCAAAGCGTGGCGGCCATTGTCGCGGAAATGCTCAGCCATTGCTGTGGCGGAATACGGTGCCATGAACTGCATCGGCGCCGGATCGGACGCGGTTGCGGCCACAACGATGGTGTATTCGATCGCACCGGTTTCTTCGAGCTTTTTAACAAGCTGAGCCACGGTGGAGCGTTTCTGACCGATTGCCACGTAGATGCAGTACAGTTTGTCGTTTTCAGACTTGGCTGCATCGTTATAGGATTTTTGATTGAGGATCGCGTCGAGAGCCACAGCGGTTTTACCGGTCTGACGGTCGCCAATGATCAGTTCGCGCTGGCCACGACCAATCGGGATCATCGCGTCCACGGATTTGAGGCCCGTGGCCATCGGTTCGTGCACGGATTTACGCGGAATAATGCCCGGCGCCTTGCTGTCTGCGATGCGACGCTCGGCGGTGTTGATCGGACCTTTGCCGTCAATCGGATTGCCCAGACCGTCCACGATGCGACCCAAAAGCGCGTCACCGGCGGGCACGTCCACGATGGACTTGGTGCGTTTCACAACGTCACCTTCTTTAATCGCGCGGTCGGACCCGAAGATCACGACACCGACGTTGTCGGCTTCAAGGTTGAGCGCCATCCCGCGGATACCACCGGGGAATTCGACCATCTCACCGGCTTGAACATTATCGAGACCGTACACGCGCGCGATCCCGTCCCCGACGGAGAGCACGCGCCCCACTTCAGCGACTTCGGCCTCTTGGCCAAAGTTTTTAATCTGCTCCTTGAGGATCGCAGAAATTTCGGCTGCCTGGATTCCCATTATCCGACCTCTTTCATTGCATTCTGGAGGGAGTTGAGTTTGGAGGCGATCGACGTGTCGATCATCTTCGAACCCACTTTAACGACAAGACCGCCGATGAGGGCTTCATCCACGGTCGCATTGATAGTCACGTCCTTGCCAAAGGTCTCAGAGAGGGTCTTGGCAAGTTTGGTGGTCTGCGTTTTGGTCAGCGCCTTTGCGGACGCAACCTCGGCCGTCACTTCGCCACGCTCTTCGGCAAGCATATCGCTCAAAGAGGCCACAAGTTGCGGCAGGGCAAAGATCCGGCGATTCTGAGCCATCAGTGCCAGAGTGTTGGACAAGATGTCCGACAGGCCAGCCTTTTTGGCGATGGCGACAATCGCGGACTCAAGCTCTTCGCGCGAATAGAGCGGCGAGGAGATGAGAGCCGTCAGATCGGCACTCTCACTGAGGGCGGTGGACAATGTTGCCACGTCTCCCTCAAGAGCCTTGATGGCATTGCCTTCTTTGGCCAATTGAAAAATGGCCGTTGCATAGCGTGCGGCGATGCCGCGGGAGATCGAAGCTGGTTCGGACACGTCCACCCTTCCGATGTCTTTGGGCCGTCTCCCAGCCGCCCCGTTGCCGGGATTTTGAACTGAGATTGGGCAGCTTGATAAACCCGCACGTCACACGCGCGAGCAGCAAAATCAGCGTGGATGTAGCAGAGGCTCATCCATGCCGCAACCTTGTTGCGCGACAGATTGGCGACTTTAGCGCCAACAGTTTGAAAGTTGCTTCGTTTGTATTTCAATACGTTAAGAAATCCGGGACGTGACGGCACAAAAAAAAATTATAGCAGAAAGTTCCGCCCCCCGTGCCGCATTCACGGAATCGTGCGATTCCCTGCCACCGGGCATCTCTCAGATGTCTTTTTCGGGCCGTGTGCGGCACAGCCCGCGCACAGCCCACGCACAGCCCGCGCCACGAAAGACACACGGGTTTCAGACCCGTTTCAGCAGCATGGAAGAACAGCATGGAAGACCGGGGCATGTCAAAACGAAACATAGCGAAAACGGGGACGAAAACGGGGACCCTGTGGCCCCCGTTTCCCATTGCATACCTGATGTTGGTAAAGCGGTCGCGTTATTTCAGCGAATAGACCAGTGACACGCCGAGTGTGTTGTCGGTGTGCTTAAAGCCCGCGAGCGGATCACTGTTGAACTCGGTCAAAAGCGACGTACGCATGGCGAGCGGGCCGTTCAGCGCCACGTTGAACGCCAAATCGTTGGTCACGGACGTGTCCACGTCAGAACCGATGATGTCGGTGTCGTTGACCGTAGCGGAGACGGAGCCATAAACCCCGTTCATGCCTGCGCCGCGACCGAAATTGCGCGAGTCACGCGCGTCATCGAATTCGTCCTGAATGCGTTCTTCGATTGCATCGACATTATCATCAACAGCATCAACACTGGTAAACACCGTCGTGCTCTGCGCAAAGGCCGGGAGAGCGGCGGTCGAAAGCAAAAGAGCGGCGAGGGCGGGGGTGATTTTATTGAGACCCATAAATGAAGTCCTTTCCTAGTTAAGAACACAAGGCTGCAATCCTGCGCGCCTTACGGCCTCATCTAAACGCTTGCCCAAGACGCACCAGTGCCGTCAGGGAAATCCCAAAATTCATTGTATTTCAGCAACTTGAGATGATTTTCGCCGATTAAATCTCGCCATTTTCCGCCCTATTTGGCGGCAATAAGCCGACAGTTTCACATCCGCGTGAAAGCCCTTGTCATAGAATACAGAAATTCGGCATGGTAATTCGGCAAGGGGCTGAGCGCTCAGACATCGCGCTCCGACATCGGCGCACTCAATCAGACCGGTTTTATCAGACCGGTTTTGCCTCTGGAACAGGCCGCAACCCCTCCAACACCCGGCTGGGGCGGCGGACCGCTTCGGGGGTGCCTGATCCGGTTTGGGCGTAGACCTGTTTCGACACCTCAACCATCAACACCCCCCCCGCCAAAGCGGTAGAGACACGTCGCCCGACCCGCTCCCACACCGGCCCCCAGCGCAGCCAAAAGCGTTTGTGCGAGGGCGGTTGAAACAATACGGCAGCGTGGCGTTCGGGGATGAACCCGGCTTGGCGCAATTGGCTTTCGAGTTGGCCCAACGAATAAGGACGACCGTAGCCAAAGGGTGTGCTGTCTGAACGAGACCAAAGCCCGCCCCGGTTTGGCACCACAAACAACGCCCGCCCGCCGGGGCCAAGCACCCGCCAACTTTCCGCCAGCAAAGGCTGCGGATTGTCCGACGTTTCCAGCCCGTGCATCACCACCAATTTATCAACAAACCCGGTCTGGATCGGCCAGCGCGTTTCCGGGCACAGCGCCGACACATTGGGCAGACCTGCGGGCCAATGCATCACCCCCTGTTGATCCGGCATCAAGGCCACAACCCGACGGGCATCCTCCAGAAAGGGCCGCAACAATGGCGCAGCAAAACCAAACCCCGCCACCGTCTGACGCGAGGCATCGGGCCAAAATTCCACGACCTGATTGCGGATCGCCCGCTGTGCCGCGCGCCCCAATCCGGTCCGGTAGTAAAAATTTCTAAGCTCAACAACGTCGAGATGCATTGCAATCGGTAGCCTTGCGCCAAATGTTAAAGGAACAATGACCCAAAGCCGGAGAAAATGCTATGGCCCATGAGAAAGGCGTCGAGATCGTCACCGTCGCAGCCCTGTCTGACAATTACGATTTCCTCGTGCATGATCCGATCAGTGGCCGCACCGCCTTGGTCGACGCCGCAGATCCCGAACCGATTTTGGCGGCACTGGCAAAGCGCGGTTGGAGTTTGGACGAGATTTGGCTGACCCATCATCATTGGGATCACATTGACGGTACGGCCACACTGGTTGAGGCCACGGGCGCACAGGTGACAGGCGCGAAAGCCGACCAACACCGCCTGCCACCTTTGACCCGCGTGGTGGAACCGGGGCAGAGTTTCGATTTTGCCGGGCATCAGGTCAATGTCTTGGCCGCCGATGGTCACACTGTGGGTCACATCGCCTATCACCTGCCTTCGGCCAAGGCACTTTTCACCGCCGATAGCCTGATGGCGCTTGGCTGTGGCCGCCTGTTTGAGGGCACGCCTGCGCAAATGTGGGACACGCTGAACCGTTTTATGGCGCTCCCTGATGAGACCGTGATTTATTCCGGCCATGAATACACCGCCGCCAATGCCAAATTTGCCAAAACGATTGAGCCCGACAATGCGGCCCTTTTGGCGCGGATCACCGACATCGAGGCGGCGCGGGCAAAAGGTTTGGCCACCGTGCCCTCTGTTTTGTCCTTGGAGCGCGCCACCAATCCGTTTTTGCGCGCAGGACTCTTCGAGGTAAAAACCCATCTGGGCCTCACAGACGCCTCCGACCTTGAGGCGTTTACCGAGATCCGCGCGCGAAAGGATCGCTTCTGAGTCTCTAAAAGCGTTTCGGGTTTAAGGTGAGATACGACTTAAATCCGAAACGCACGAAACCTAACGTGGTATGGGCGTCACAGAACAAACGCGTGATTCAGGTTTGCCCCGAAACGCTTTCTCTCCTTGCAATCCCTTCGCACTGTCATACATGTTTAAGAGATAAAGAGGGTAATCTGCGTACCAAACCGCCCAAATCTTGATGCCTCACAAAAAAGTAGAGGTGTTAACCACTTTTTTCCTTGAAGCGCGCGCGTTTCAATCGAACTTTAAGAGTATGAGGCCACGGTTATGGTTGCGGGGCCATGAAACGTCCCCCTCCAGACCCCGAAAGCAAGGAGCACAAAAGACGTGCCGTCATTTTCGAACACCCTTGAGCAAGCCATCCATGCAGCCTTGGCGCTGGCAAATGCCCGCCGCCATGAACTTGCGACCCTGGAACACCTATTGTTGGCCCTGATCGACGAGCCCGACGCGGCGCGCGTGATGCAGGCCTGTAATGTTGAGCTCGAGGAGTTGCGAAAAACCCTGCTGGATTACATAGAAGACGATCTTTCAACACTCGTCACCGATGTTGAGGGATCTGAGGCGGTGCCCACCGCCTCCTTCCAACGCGTGATTCAACGCGCCGCCATCCATGTCCAATCCTCAGGCCGCACTGAGGTCACCGGCGCCAATGTGTTGGTCGCGATCTTTGCCGAACGCGAATCGAACGCCGCCTATTTCCTGCAAGAACAGGACATGACGCGCTATGATGCGGTGAATTTCATTGCCCATGGCGTGGCCAAAGACCCCGCGTTTGGCGAGGCCCGCCCGATCACCGGCGCAGAAGAGCATGAGGATGAGGGCCCGACCTCCTCGCATCAGCCCAGCGGTGAGGATAAAGAATCCGCGCTGGCCAAATACTGTGTCGATCTCAACAAAAAGGCAATGAAAGGCGATGTTGATCCGCTGATCGGTCGCGCCCATGAGGTTGAACGCTGTATTCAGGTGCTTTGCCGCCGCCGCAAAAACAACCCGCTTTTGGTTGGTGACCCCGGCGTTGGCAAAACCGCCATTGCCGAAGGTCTGGCCAAAAAGATTGTCGATGGCGAAACCCCGGACATCTTGGCGCATTCGACGATTTATTCGCTCGACATGGGCGCGCTTTTGGCCGGGACACGCTATCGCGGTGATTTCGAGGAACGTCTGAAAGCGGTCGTCAAAGAACTCGAAGAACATCCCGACGCCGTCTTGTTCATCGACGAGATTCACACGGTGATTGGCGCTGGTGCCACATCCGGTGGGGCGATGGACGCGTCCAACCTTTTGAAACCCGCGCTTGCGGGCGGAAAACTGCGTTGCATGGGGTCCACGACCTATAAAGAATTCCGTCAGCATTTTGAAAAAGACCGGGCTCTGGCACGTCGCTTCCAAAAAATCGACGTTAATGAACCGACCGTGGACGATGCAATCAAAATCCTTCAGGGCCTCAAACCCTATTTCGAGGAACATCACGACATCCGCTACACCCATGATGCGATCAAGGCCGCGGTGGAACTCTCTGCGCGCTATATCCATGACCGCAAATTGCCGGACAAAGCCATCGACGTGATCGACGAGGCCGGTGCCGCGCAACATCTGGTCGCGGAAAGCCGTCGTCGCAAAACCATCGGCACGAAAGAGATCGAAGCGGTTGTGGCCAAAATCGCCCGAATCCCGCCGAAAAACGTCTCTAAAGACGATGCCGAAGTGCTCAAAGACTTGGAGGCCACGCTCAAACGCGTTGTGTTCGGTCAGGACAAGGCGATCGAAACCCTGTCTTCGGCAATCAAACTGGCACGCGCCGGTCTGCGTGAGCCCGAAAAGCCGATTGGCAACTATCTGTTCGCCGGGCCCACGGGCGTTGGCAAAACCGAAGTGGCGAAACAGTTGGCCGACAGCCTTGGCGTGGAATTGCTGCGGTTTGACATGTCCGAATACATGGAAAAACACGCGGTCTCCCGCCTGATCGGCGCGCCTCCGGGCTATGTCGGCTTTGACCAAGGCGGCATGTTGACCGATGGCGTCGATCAGCACCCGCATTGTGTGCTTTTGCTCGATGAGATGGAAAAGGCCCACCCGGATGTCTACAACATCCTGTTGCAGGTGATGGACAACGGCAAGCTGACCGATCACAACGGTCGCACCGTCGATTTCCGCAATGTGATCTTGATCATGACCTCGAACGCGGGGGCCACCGAGCAAGCAAAAGAGGCCATCGGCTTTGGTCGTGATCGCCGTGAGGGCGAAGATACGGCGGCGATTGAACGCACCTTTACGCCAGAGTTCCGCAACCGTCTTGACGCCGTGGTGTCCTTTGCGCCGCTGCCGAAAGAGGTCATCATGCAGGTGGTCGAGAAATTCGTGCTGCAACTTGAGGCCCAGCTTATGGACCGCAATGTGCATATCGAACTCACCCGCAAAGCGGCGGAATGGCTCGCGGACAAGGGCTATGATGACAAAATGGGCGCGCGTCCGCTGGGCCGCGTGATTCAGGAATACATCAAAAAACCGCTGGCCGAGGAATTGCTGTTTGGCAAACTTTCCAAAGGTGGCGTGGTCAAGGTCGGCGTCAAAGATGGGCAGATCGAGCTGCGCGTCGAACAACCGGACGCCCCGCGCATCGGGCGGCAGAAAAAGCCCCCCCTGCTCACTGCGGAGTGATCGCAACACTGTTTGAAAAGGCCCCGTCAGAACTTGACGGGGCCTTTTTCACAGGCGAGCCTGCGCGCATATCATTGAGGGATTTCCCGATGCGCCTTGGCCTTGCCCTGCTCTGCCTGACCGCCGCCGCCGCCCCCGCATGGGCGCGCGACCCCGTTTTGTCGGTGCCACTGAATTGCACCTTGGGCATGGATTGCTATATCCAAAACTACGTCGACGCTGACCCAAGCGCGGGCGCTGCGGATTTTACCTGTGGCACATTGTCCTATGACGGTCACACAGGCACCGATTTCGCCCTGCCCACGATCAAAGACATGTGGGACGGCATCGAGGTTTTGGCCGCAGCCCCCGGCACAGTGACAGCCACCCGCGACGGCATGGCGGACCACCCGCAAGGCGTAGAAGGCGCGCCGGATGTGAGCGGAAAAGAATGCGGCAACGGGGTGGTCGTCGATCACGGCGGCGGCTGGAACACGCAATATTGCCACATGATGAACGGGTCCATTCAAGTCGAAAAAGGCCAACGCGTGACCGCCGCGACCACCTTGGGCACAGTCGGTCTGTCCGGCCAAACCCAATTCCCCCATGTCCATTTGGCCGTGCGTCACAATGGCACCGTCGTTGATCCGTTCAACCCGGACGGCGTGATTTCCTGTGGAATAGAGGCGATTTCAAACGGCACATTGTGGAACGAAGACATGCGCTATGTGCCCGGTGGATTGCTGTCCATCGGGGTCAGCCCCGAAATGCCGGAGTATGAAAGCGTCAAAGCGGGCACCGCAGGCAAAGGCCAGTTTTCCACATCCGATCCGGCCTTGGTGGTGTTTGGCTTTGCCTATGGCGGTTTGGCGGGCGACATCATGCGCCTGTCCATTGCCGGCCCCGAAGGAGAAATTGTCGGCTATGACGCCCCCGTAGAAAAGGCCCAAGCGCAACTGTTTCGCGGGGCGGGCAAACGCTCCCCCGGTACATGGCAACCGGGCGGATACCGCGCCTTGGTGCAACTCATTCGCAACGGTTACCCCATTGACGAACGCCAATTCGACTTCACCGTCACCGAATAATCGCTGTTACTTTTCAGTGAGTTTCAACTCAATCCGCCGGTTTTGCGCCAAAGCCTCGGGGCTATTGCCTGTCGCAATCGGTTGGAATTCGCCAAAGCCAGCCGCGACCAAGCGGGACGGCGAAAAACCCAATTCCTGCGACATGTAGCGCACCACGGAGAGCGCCCGCGCCTGTGACAGCTCCCAGTTGTCGGCATATTCCCCGCTGCCCGAGAGCGGCGTTTTGTCGGTATGCCCATCGACGCGAATGACCCAATCAATCTCTGGCGGAATGTCGGCGGCGACCTCTGAGAGGGTGCGGGCAACGCGGGCGATCTGGGCTTTGCCTTTTGGTCCGAGCTCGGCAGAGGCCGGTTCAAACAGCACCTCTGAGCTGAACACAAAGCGATCGCCGACGATCTTGACCCCTGCGCGGTCCCCAAGGATTTCACGCAGCCGCCCAAAGAATTCAGAGCGATAATTTTCAAGCTTTTTCGCCTCTTGCTCCAACCGCTTGCGCTCTGCCTCCTCCAAGGCGGCGCGGCGTTTTTCCTCGGCGGCAACCTGTGCCAAGGCGGAATTGAGACGGGTGGTCAGGCTGTCGACCTGCACCTGATTTTGCGCATCTTCTGCCGTGCGCACATCAAGCGTCGATTGCAGCGAGGACAGTTGCTTGCGCATCTCGGCGATTTGCGCGTTCAAAAGCGCCACTTTGCGCGCTTCCTCGGCGGTTTTAGCCTCCTCATTGGCAAGTGTCTTTTGCGCCAGAGCCAAAAGCGCCGCCTGTTTATCCGTGTCACTCACTTGCGTATCGAGCTGGTCTTTAAGTTGATCGCGCGCGGCCTCGGCGGCGGCCAAAAGGGTTAGCGTTTCCTCGGCATCGCGGCGCACCTCTTCGAGCGCCAGCGTCATCGCCGTCATCTCATCTTGCGAAGCTGCCATCCGATCCTGCAAGGCCTTGAGCGCCGCCGCATCCGCCAAACGCGCCTGTTCGGCCTCTGTCATCTGCGTCTCAGCGGCCTCTGCCTTGGTCACCGCCTCGCCCAGCGCCGCCTCGCGATCTGCCGCCTCCGCCTTCAATTGCGCCACCAAAGCATCCAAAGCCTCGCGCCGCGCGGCGGCCAAACGCGCTTGTTCGGTGGCGGCGTCAATCTCTTTGCGCGATTGCGCCAAGGCCAGTTGCGCCGCCTCTTGTTCGGAAATCAACGTGGCTTTCGCCGCCTCCAAATCCTCAATCTGCGCGGCCAATTGCGCGCCTTTCGTCAGCGCCGCATCGCGTTCGGTCAACAGGCTTGCGACCTGTGCCTCAAAGGAGGCGATCCGCGCCGCTTGCGCGCTGGTTGTTGCCTCAAGCCCCGCAATGGTACTGGCTTGCGCCTCCGCCGTGGCCCGTGCCTCAGACAGGGTGGCGCGCAGAGTGCCTATTTGGTCTTCCAATCCAATGCTTTTTTGCTGTTCCAACCCCAAAGCATTGGCCAGGGCCGTGACCTCGGATGTCAACGCGTCCAATTCGGTGGCTTGGCCTGAAATCTCGTCACGCAGCATGGATTGCACGACCATGAAAATCGTCAAAACGAACATCAACACCAGCAAAAGCGCGGTCATCGCGTCAACAAAGCCGGGCCAGATCGACCCCGACATGCGGTGGGAGGACCGGCGCAACCCTGCCATTCTACTGCCCCTGTTCGCCGAGTGCGCGCAGGGTGCGGGTCAAATTGGCAATCTCGCCGCGCAGTTCGGCAAGGCTTTCTTGACGTCCCGCCGAGAGTTCTTCGAGAATGCGCAAAAGTTGCACATCAATCGAACGCAAACGCATCCGGCTTTCGGCGTCAAAGGTTTCATCGCCCGCCTCGCGGGTTGAAAGCACGTCAATCAGGCGCTCTTGGCCCTCCGCCACACGCATCAGCATTTTATCGGTTGGCGTCTCTACCCCCATGCGCGCGACCATTTGGTCCACGGCCCCGGCCAAGTCGCCCAACCGCGCCTCAAGGGCAGCGCGCGATCCATCCGAGCGAACGAACAGATCTTGCAGCGCCTCCATCTGTTGACTCATGTGATCCAAAACCACCGCCGCGCCGGACATGTCGCTGCCCTCACCGTCAGAGGCGGAAAAGCCGATGCGAGTGATGGTCGAGAGCCATTCTTCCAACTCGCGGAAGAACCGATTTTGTCCATGCGAGGCAAAGAGTTCAAGCATCCCGACCACGAGCGAGCCGGCAAGCCCCAAAAGCGAGGAGGCAAAGGCCGTGCCCATGCCGCCCAATTGACCCTCAAGCCCCCCCATCAGCTTGGTCAAAACGTCGGTCGCGTCCTCACCCTCTTTCGGGGTGAGCGAACGGATGGTGTCGACAAGCGCCGGGACCGTGGTGGCAAGGCCGTAAAACGTACCGAGAAGCCCAAGGAAAATCAGAAGGTTGGCGATATAACGCGTGATGTCGCGCGCCTCGTCAATCCGGGTTGCCACGGAATCAAGGATCGAGCGCGCCGACGTGGACGAGATTTGCGTGCGCGCGGTGCGGTCGCGCAAAAGGGCGGCCAAAGGCGCCAAAAGACGCGGCGCATGTTTGCCCGGCACATTCGGACGCTGACCGGAAAACCGTTCGATCCAATTGACAGAGGCAACCAGTTGAACCACTTGCCAAAAACAGGCAAAAATGCCGATGACAAAGACAAAGGCGATGAAGCCATTGAGGTAGAGATTGGCAAAAAACACCGGGCCGACCCGGGGCAGCGCCATATAAAACCCAAAGCCCACCAGCCCAAGCACGATGATCATCATGGTGATCTGACGTACGGGTTGGGAGAAAAAATTTTGCTTGGCTGCGCGCGGAAGCCTTTGATCCGGTTGGCCCATTGACCTTGTCCTGACCTGTCATTGCCTGTCAGGGTCACGATAGGCGAGGAACCACGATGTGCCAACACGCAATCGCGTGTTGTGGGCTATGCGTTTGGAATTTGGCGCACCATTTCGGCCAATTGCGTCAGGTCTGCATCCTCCATACCCAGTTCGGCCAGATGCCGCGCGGTGTTGAACAGGTATTCCGAGTTCGGCCCGCGTCCACCGGTGGCGCGCGCAATGATCTCTGCTTGACGTGCAAGGGGGAGAGGCCCGGTGTATTGGACATGATCGGGATCGACAACATAGGCCAGAGAAGGGACTTCGCGCCCATCCGAGAGGGTCAACATCACCCGGCGCTCCAGATAGGCCGAGGACACCAATTCACGGTCGCGCAGATAGGCTAGCGTTTCAGACGCATGGTCGCGACTGACATGAAAAGCCAAGCCGCGGCAGGAGGCGCGATCCTCCAGATCCAGTGCCAAAACCAGACCCGGTTCCTCAGGCGTGCCCCGGTGATGAATGGACCACATGCAAAAGCTGCGCGCATAACCGACAAGGACCGCAGGCACACGTTCTGCAAAGGCAAAGCCCGGATTCCACATCAATGAGCCATAGCCAAAGACCCAAAATCCCTCTTGGTTCAAATCGTGATCCAACGTTATCCTGCTTTCCATTCTAAGGTCTTTTCGACGCTCCCCCGGCCCGTTAAACACGGGCTGAAACGGAATGAAAAGCCTTTGGCTCAGGTTGACCTGAGCGGGCCGCGAAAGGGCAACACATGCGCAAACTCATCTGGCTCGTCGTGATCACGGGGCTGGCCTATACCGGCTATTGGTTTATCGGTGCAAAGAGCACAGAAAAGGCGATTTCGGCATGGGCATCTGCGCGCGCCTCTGAGGGATGGCAGGCCGAATATACCGACATCGACACCCATGGGTTTCCGCTGCGCTTCGACACCACCATCACCAAGCCGCGCTTTGCCGACCCGCGCACCGGTGTGGCCTTTTCGACCCCGCAGTTTGACATCCTGAGCCAAAGCCACCGCCCGACCCGCATTCGCGCGCAGGTCGCCCCCACGGCCACATTGGCCACGCCGCTGCAACGGATGGAGATCACACAAGACACGGCCGAGGCGGAATTGTTTGTCGAACCGGGTCCAAGCCTGACCTTGGATCATGCCTCCGCCGTGCTCAACGGCTTTTCCGTGACATCGAATCTGGGCTGGGGCGTGACGCTTGCAACCGGGAATTTCAACACCCAGCGCGATATTTCTGATCCGTTCAAACATGACATTCATTTGACGGTTCAGGGACTTACCCCTTCCAAAGGCCTGATGGCATCGCTCGATCCACAGGGGCTTTTGTCGCATCAATTCGAGCAGCTTGAGTTGCGCATGACAGCCACATTCAACGGGCCATGGGACATTCACGCCCTCGAAGGCCCGCGCCCACAGCCGACCCATATTGACCTGACCAGCCTTTCGGCCAAATGGGGCAAACTGGATCTTCGTATGGCTGGGGCCTTTGATGTGGATGCACGCGGCTATCCCGTGGGCAAAATCGCGATCAAAGCGGTGAATTGGCGCGAGATGATCGAAATCGCCATATCAACGGGCGTGATCCCGCAAAATATGAGCAATCTTGCGTTGCGCGCGGGAGAGATGTTGGCCGGAATGTCAGGGCGCAAAGATACGATTGATGCCGAACTGACACTGAAAGACGGGATGATCGTTTTGGGTTTTATTCCGCTGGGCCCTGCTCCGCGCGTAGCGATCCGGTAAATGTCAGCGGCAATAACTGCCCCCGCGATACCGCGCCGTGTCGAAATGAAAGTGATCGCGGTGATGGCGATCTGACTCGGGTCCCAAGACAGTGCTAAACGGACCGCAGGCCGAACTGTGCAGTTTGCGCAACAGCTTACCGTCAATCCGCTGATCCCAGCCGGTGAGCACGGCCAAGGATTTGCCGTTGCGCAAAGTGAGGGCTGAAATGTCGATGGCGTGGCCCTTGGCATGTTCCGAAATTTTCGCACCGCTTTGGTTGTTGCGGGGCCGACACACATAGCTGGCCGCGATGTGCAATTCCGCCAGACCGCCGCCAAGCCGACCGATGGTCGGTTTCGCACCGGTCTCAATCCATGTCCGCAGCGTTTTGGCAGTGGTGCAATCCACGATCGCCGGGGTGGACAGGCGCACGCCCGCGACCTCGGTGATCTCGACAGGCTCGGAAATGCCGCACCCTGCGGCCTTGCCCCGGACCGCACTGATCGTCCGGCCTCGGATGTCGCTCATGCCACAGACCGAGCCCTTTTTGCCATAAGTCACCAAAGCCGCCGTCCCGCTTGGAAGGCGCAACTTCGGACGCGGTTTGGGAACAGGCGAGGCGAAATACGAAGGCAAGGCCTCAACCATCGCCGGAGTGGCAGGAGCCAAAGGTCTGATCGTTCCGGGACGTGGCAAGGGAATGGGCGAGCGGTCCATCTGCGCCCAGATCGGTTCGGCAACACAGGCGCAAATTAACGCAAATCCTATCGCGACCCGCGCCTTCATGTGCCTTTTTTGGCGCGTCCAAAATCGGGAGCGTCCGTGTCCTGACCCGCCTCGATGATGCCGCGACGAATGGCGCGGGTGCGGGTGAAGTAATCGTGCAAATGATCGCCATCGCCGGTGCGGATCGCGCGCTGAAGCGCAAACAATTCTTCGGTGAAGCGCCCGAGTATTTCCAAGGACGCCTCTTTGTTGGTCATAAACACATCGCGCCACATGGTTGGATCAGAGGCGGCGATCCGGGTGAAATCGCGAAAGCCTGCGGCGGAGAATTTGATCACCTCCTGATCGGTGACCCGGCGCAAATCATCGGCCACACCGACCATCGTATAGGCGATCAGGTGCGGCACATGGCTGACCACGGCACAAACGATGTCGTGGTGTTCCGGGTCCATCCGCTCAACGTTGGACCCAAGCGCGCGCCAAAAACGCTCCAACTTTGCAACCTCGACCTCATCCACGCCCTCGGGCGGCACGATCAGGCACCAGCGGTTGTCAAACAGTTCCGCAAAGCCCGAGCGTGGCCCCGAATGTTCGGTCCCCGCCATCGGGTGCGTGCCGATAAAATGCACGCCCGCAGGCGTGTGCGGCAACACCGCCCCCAGCACGGATTTTTTGACCGAGCCCACATCGGTGACCACCGCGCCGGGTTTCAACACAGGTTCGATCTCGGCCATCACCGCGCCCATCGCGCCCACCGGCACGGCCAGCACGATCAGATCGGCATCCTTGACCGCCTCGACGGCACTGTCACAGACCCGGTCGACGAGGTTGATCTCGGCGGCCGTGTTGCGCGTGGCTTGCGAGCGGGCAAAGCCGGTGATCTCGCCCGCCACGCCGGCGCGGCGCATCGCCAAGGACATAGATCCCGCAATCAGGCCCAACCCGATCAGGGCGACCCGGTTATAAAGGACCGTGCTCACTTTTTCTGTTCCCGAAACTGGCCGATCACATGGGCGACACGGCGACAGGACGCTTCGTCCCCCACGGTGATGCGCAAACAATGTGGCAAACCATAGCCCGCCACCCGGCGCACGATGATACCGTTTTGTTTGAGGAAATCGTCACAGGCGTCGGCCTCCGCCTGATCCAAGAACCGCGCGAGGATGAAGTTGGCGCAGGAGGTGTCAGAGGGCACGCCCAGTTCCATCAAGGCCTCGGCCAACCACGCCCGTAAACGGGTGTTGTCGTCGCGGCATTTTTCAACCCAATCGCGGTCTTTCACGGCGGCTTCCGCGGCGGCCAATTGCGGCTCGGACAGGTTAAACGGCCCGCGCACCCGGTTCAGCACGTCGATGATGTCTTTCGGGCCATAGCCCCAGCCAATGCGCACGCCGCCAAGACCGTAAATCTTGGAGAACGTCCGTGTCATCACCACATTGTCACGCGCCTCAACAAGGGCGGCACCACCATCGAAGCCTTCGACAAATTCGGCATAGGCCCCATCCAGCACCAAAATCGCTTGGCTTGGAAGATTGGCGGCAAGACGGGAAATATCGCGTTGACCGATCATCGTGCCGGTCGGGTTGGCCGGATTGGCAATGAACACCAATTTGGTGGTCTCATTGCAGGCCGCCAAGATGGCATCAACATCCACCACGCGCTCGCGTTCGGCCACACAGACCGGGGTCGCCCCCGCTGCCAGCGCCGAGATTTTATACATCGAAAACCCGTGTTCGGTATAAATCACCTCATCGCCCACGCCTGCGTAAGCTTGGCACAAAAAGGTGATGATCTCATCCGAACCGACGCCGCAAATGATGCGCTCGGGGTCAAGCCCATGCACGTCGCCAATGGCTTTGCGCAAAGAGAAGTGATCGGTGTTGGGATAACGATGCAGCGTATGCGCAGCTTTGGCAAAAGCTGCCTTCGCACTTTCTGGCGCGCCGAACGGGTTTTCGTTCGACGACAGCTTGATCACATTCTCTACGCCGGCCACATGGCTTGTCCCGCTCTGATAGAGCGTGATGTCAAGGATGCCGGGCTGCGGTTCGATCAAACGGGTCATAGGTCCACTCGCGTTGAATTACCTGCCTCTCTTAGCGCCGCTTTTCGGCTAAGGCCAGACAGATGAGCACCCAAGCCTGTGCTGTTGCTCACACGCGTCGGTTTTCGCACACAGCGGACAGGCACTCCGCCGCATGTCAGGTGTGCCTGTCTTAGGTTTTGGCACTGCGCATATATACAAAAGACAGCTATATATGCAAAAGACCGCCCCGAAGGGCGGCCTTTCAAAGTCTTTAGTCAATCGGCTCAGATTAGTTCTGAGCGTAGAATTCGATGACGAGGTTCGGTTCCATGTGAACAGCGAACGGCACATCGGACAGGCCCGGACGACGGACGAATGTAGCGGTCATTTTGTGGTGGTCTGCTTCGATGTAATCCGGCACGTCACGCTCAGCCAATTGGGTGGCTTCGAGGACAACTGCGAGCTGTTTGGAGCGATCACGCACTTCGATCACGTCACCCTCTTTCACGCGGTAGGAGGGGATGTTCACGCGCTGGCCGTTCACGGTCACGTGACCGTGGTTCACGAACTGACGGGCTGCAAACACGGTTGCGACAAATTTCGCACGGTAGACAACGGCGTCGAGGCGGGATTCGAGCAAACCAATGAGGTTTTCGCCGGTGTCGCCTTTCATCCGCTCAGCGTCTGCAAAGATGCGACGGAATTGTTTTTCGGTCAGGTCACCGTAGTGGCCTTTGAGTTTTTGCTTGGCGCGCAACTGCAGGCCGAAGTCGGACAATTTGCCCTTACGACGCTGACCGTGCTGGCCGGGGCCATACTCACGACGGTTGACCGGGGACTTCGGACGGCCCCAGATGTTTTCGCCCATGCGGCGATCGAGTTTGTACTTGGCAGACGTGCGTTTGGTCACGATCTGGATCCTTTCAGTTATGTGTGCTTCGCAACTTAGTCCGAAAAACGGGTTCCACTTTTCGGGTCGCAAATGCGTGTGAAAGGTGCTGTCCTTTGCGTCCACGACCTATCCACGAGAGCGGAGGTATCGTTTCGGCCGACAGGCATCCCCTTGCGAGGGCCGCCAACACCAAATAGAGCACCGGCGCACATCTCTGCACACCGGATGGCGGGCTTATACAGGCGGGGCTTGCGGAGTCAAGCGATCCCGGCGCAATTCACGCCAAAGCGCAAAAATCACGCCACATTATGCAACATGATCGCCGCCTCTGCCGATGACAAGCTACGCCGGGCAGCGGGCCCATAGGCCTCATCCTGTTCTGACAGATGCGGAAAGCGCTCCAACAGCCGCTTGCGTTGATCTTCGGCAATCTCACGCAATCCGGCAAAGCCTGGATGAAAACTCTCGGTCTCCAACCCGTTGGCGATGATCACCTGATGGGCGTCAAACAACAGATGTATATAATGGACCTCGCGCAGCGTCCGTTCGATCACAATCGAGCGGTCATTGACCAAATCCTTGGCCGCGACCAAAACCTCATCCGCATTGAACAAATCACGCGCTGCCGCGCCGCGCACGACCATCCGGTGCTGAGGCGACACGATCAAATCCTCGTCCGGCTGCCCCATGCCCAAAGCATCGGCTTTCAACCGGATCGGGCGCAAATGCGGCATCGCGTAAAGCCGCGCCCCCGAAATCCGCCGCCCGCCGGTCCAACGCAGAGCCTGCACACCATTGTCTTTGGTCTGAACAAGATCACCTTCGCGCAGGGTTTCGACCGTGCGCGGGCCATCCGGCGTCAGAATATGTGTGCCTTGAGCAAAACAAATCACCGCGCCCGGCTGATGTTCCTCCGCCTCGCGTGCGGCGGCGATATGGGTGGACACCACCCAAAGATCGGTGTCCTTTTGCGGCATTTCGCCCAAGAACATCAAAAGCGGCGCGCCCAATTCGGCGCTGTCAATCAAGGTGATCTCATAGCGTTTGAGGCCATCGGTGACGTCAAACCCGCCATCAAACAGCCGCTCTCGCATATCCGTGTCATGGTAAATAGGGGCCCCCGCCAGCGCGGACCCGATCAAACGACGCACAGATTGCGCCGCACGTTGATGTAATTCGGCGCGCCCGATCGCACCGTCGAGGACGTAGACATCGCGTGCGCCATCGACGCACACCGCATCCCCCGACCAGCGCCATGAGGCCCCGGTCCTGAGTGCGGAAAGGGGCGCATTGGTGAGGCCATCGACCTCCCCTTGCGCCCACGCGATGACAAACGTGCCGGAAAAGCCCGTTCTCATTGCCTGTATGCCTGCCAATTTTATTTTTTTATTGGCACCACGCTAACACAGGTGATTCGAGCTGTTAACCTTTTTCTGGTTCTATTCTTGCGTTTTGGAAACCGAACAGGACCGGCATGTCCGGCCAAGCCTATCCTTTTGTTTTAAACTGCCGGATCAAACGAAAGTCTAAGATGTCGCTGGTGCACCATAAGACCAATGACCCCTCGGTGCCGGTCGCCGTGGCTCTGCTTGGCTCTGGATGCCTGTCTCATCGTCACTCTTTGGTTACGTCGAGACAGGCATGTGTAACGACGACCGGAATACAGATCCTCGGGCTTTTACAACCAATCCGGCGCACTGTCTCGTTTCTGGCCCCGTTTCTGGCACCGCTTCTGGCACCGGGCACCGACACTTCGACCGACACTATCGAATGTGGCCCAGACCCCATGTCTAACCTCTAAACCAGTGACTCTCAGAGTGGCGAATTTTCACCAATTGGCTTATGTAATGGTTTTCATAGTAAATGAAAACCATTACATTTTGATTCGTACGACTCCGTGGAGGGGGTCGCAGCATTCTTGGGAGGATTACTATGACTTACAAATCGACCACCCTTGTGGCCGTTGTCGCCGCGCTTTGCGCCACAACCGCGCTCGCGCAGAACCGCGCTGTGTCGGACCTGCCGATCGCGATCCAGATGTATACGCTGCGCGATCATGGCACCCTTGAGGAGCAACTCGCCGCCGTCGAGGCCGCGGGCATCACCGCCGTCGAGACCGTGGGCTTTCAGAATCAGCCCGCCGACGCGCTGAAGGCGCTGCTCGACACGCACGGGGTCACCGCAATCTCGACCCATGCCCAACTTGCCGACCTGCGCGATAACCTCGACGAGGTCGTGGCCTTCAACGACACACTCGGCAACAGCTATCTCACCGTGCCCTATCTCGCCGAAGACATGCGCCCGACCGACGTCGCGGGCTGGACCGCACTGGGCGAAGAGCTGAAACAGATTGCCAACGAGATCGCCGACGATGGCATGACGCTCGCCTATCACAACCACGATTTCGAGATGGTTGAATACGATGGGCGCACCGCGCTGGAGATCATGATGGAGGCTGCAGGTCCTGAGGTCATGGCCGAGATTGATCTGGCGTGGGTCGATCGTGGCGGACTTGATCCTGCGGAATACCTCGGGCGCTTCGACGGGCGCGTCTTCGCCGTGCATGTCAAGGACAACGCCCCCGAGGGCGAGAACACAGACCAGCGCGGCTTTGCCATTCCGGGTCAGGGCACACTCGACTGGGCGTCAATCCTGCAAGCCGCAGAGGATGCCGGAGTCCACTGGTACATCATCGAACATGACCTGCCCGTGGATGCGGCGGTGGTGGCGAGCGAGGGTGCAGACTTTCTCGTCGAGATGCTGCCCGAGAGCGCGGCACGCTGACACCCTCAGCCGGAAAAACGTAAAGGGCCGCAGTCCCCTGCGGCCCTTTTTCATGTCGCATCCTCAGGATCAGATCGGACGCAGCCAGATGTTGCGGTAACTCACGTCCGAGTTGTGATCCTGCAGGAAGATCGGCGCACAGCCATGCGCCTCATAGCTGGGCGCACCGATCCAGACCGTGGGTCCCTGAATCTGGACATGGTTCTGCACAACAACGCCGTTCTGCAACACCGTCACATAGGCCGGACGGCGCAGCGCGCCATGTTCGGAGAAAATCGGCGCCTCGAAGAGGATGTCGTAACTCTGCCATTCTCCCGGCGCGCGGGAGGCGTTCACCAGCGGCGGATGCTGTTTGTAAACCGAGCCCGCCTGCCCGTTGGCGTAGGTCGCATTGTCGGAGCTGTCGAGAACCTGGATCTCGTAACGCTCCTGCAGGAAGATACCGCTGTTGCCGCGATCCTGCCCGTCAAAGCCTTCGGTTTCGGCGGGCGTGCGCCATTCCACATGCATCTGTACGTCGCAGAACGCCTCTTTCGTGCGAATACCGCCCGACCCCGAAGCCACAGTCATCGCGTCTTCCTCAAGGCTCCAGCCAATCTTACCGCCCTGCTCAGCCTCCCAAGCGTCGAAGCCGGTGCCGTCGAACAGCACCACCGCATCCGAGGGTGGTCGCCCTTCGGAGGTTGCGACGCTGCGCGGCACCGGTTCCCAGATCTCGGTCACTTCCGATTGCGCCTTGCGGTTCATCTCCTGCGCCGCCACGGGAGCGGCCATCAGTGCCGGGGCCAACAGCCACACAGCGGCCATACGATAATCCATCATCTTTCGTCTCCTTATACAGTTGCGCCATGCACAGTTGCGCCTTGCACAGTTGAGCCTTGCACAGTTGAGCCGGGGCACGCCCGCAGACCGCCCCGCACTTCAATCTGGTCAATCAGGTGGCCCAGGCAGGGCCACCGTCATAGTCGAGATCGCCGATGTATTCGCCCGGCACCGGCTCGTAACGCAGCACCTCGTTCGCCCCGAGTTCCGAGGTGAAGAAGCCAAAGAGCGTCAGCTGGTGGATCGGCGTGAACCAATGCGGCGTTGCGCCCTTTTCCGTCTCTATCCGCGCAAGCCGCGCGATGTCCTCGATCATCGCGGTCTGTTCCGAGGCCGAAAGCGCGCCGAATGGTTTGCCGTAAACATCCTCGCTCCAACCGCGCAGCGTGGCGAGACTCTCGCGGAAACGCTCCTGTTGCGCGCCGGTGTAGCAGTCGCTGACATAGACGGTCATGAAGCCCCCCACATCGGCGACACGCGCGCCGGGCGTCTCCGTCTCAGGCAGGATCACCTCGGCCACGTCGTTGAGAAACGCGGCATCCTCGGGGGAAAAGAGGTTTTCGCCAATCGAGGTTTCGTCATAGGCCCGCGCCGCGGGTGCACCGATCAACGCGGTCCCGGTGGCGGCAGCGATAAAGGCAAGTAGGTCGCGACGGTTCATCACAGATCTCCAGATTTGAGGCTCTCAACCGCGTGGGCCGCAGCCCGCGCTGTCAGCGCCATGTAGGTAAGCGAGGGATTGACGCAGCTGGACGACGTCATGCAACTGCCGTCGGTGACATAGACATTCGGCGCATCCCAAACCTGATTGTGCTGATTCAGCACCGACGTTGCGGGATCGCGGCCCATGCGGGCGGTGCCCATTTCGTGGATGCCCATACCGGGGGCATAGTCGCTTTCAGTCGGCTTCACGTCGACGAGGCCTGCAGCTTCGAACATCTCCACCGCATCCTGTTGCATGTCGACGCGCATTTTCTTTTCATTCTCGCCAAGCTCGACGCTGATCGCCAGGACCGGCAGACCCCATTTGTCGGTCACAGTGCCATCGAGCGCGATACGGTTGGCGTGATCGGGCAGCATCTCGCCAAAGCCGGTCATACCGATACGCCAGTCGCCGGGTTTCGACAGCGCCTCTTTGAGATCCTTGCCGATGTTCAGCTCGGCGATCTCGCGTTTCCAACCCTGACGGCTGGCCGAACCCTGATAGCCAAAGCCGCGCAGGTAGTCGCGCGGCGCGCCCTCGACGTTGCGAAAGCGCGGAATGTAGAACCCCGCTGGGCGGCGGCCGAAGTAGTACTTGTCATCATACCCCTCGACACGGCCCTCTGCCCCGACGCGGAAATGGTGATCCATGACGTTGTGCCCAAGCTCGCCCGAGGACGATCCAAGCCCCCCCTCCCAGACATCGGTGGCCGAGTTCATCAGCACCCATGTGGAATTGAAGGTCGAAGCGTTGAGAAAGATCACGTCGGCGGTGTATTCGTAGGTCTGCCCGGTCTCGGCATCTATGACCTCAACCCCGGTGGCGCGCCTGCGGTCCCGGTCGTACATCACCTGCCGCACGATCGAGAAGGGGCGCAGCGTCAGGTTGCCTGTCGCCACCGCCACCGGAAGTGTCGCCGACTGGGTGGAGAAATAGGCCCCATACGGGCACCCCAACCAGCACTTGTTGCGATACTGACAATTCAGCCGGTTCTGTTCCGGTTTGGGTTCGGTGATGTTGGCGACGCGGGCGTTGATCAGATGGCGCTTGCCGCCAAAGGCCTTTTGCAACCGGGCCGCCACGTCCTTCTCGACGATATTAAGCGGGATCGGTGGCAGGAACTCACCATCGGGCAGAATATCAAGCCCGTTGCGCGCCCCGGAAATTCCGGCGAAGCGCTCAACATGGTCGTACCACGGCGCGATATCGGCGTAGCGGATCGGCCAATCGACCGCGACGCCCTCCTTGGCGTTGGCCTCGAAATCCGTATCCGACCAGCGGTAGCTCTGACGCCCCCAGAGCAGCGAACGCCCGCCCACGTGGTAGCCGCGGAACCAGTCGAAGCGCTTGTGCTCGACATAGGGGTTGTCCTGTTCGTCGGCCCACATGCCGTTGGTGGGCTCGTTGAGCGGGTAGTCACGCTGTAGCACCGGATGCTTGCGTTTCATCTCTGTCGTGGGGCTGCCGCGGTGCGGGTAGTCCCACGCTTCCTTGTCGGCATTCACGTAATCGGTCAGGTGCTCGATGTTGCGCCCGCGTTCGAGCATGAGTACCTTGAGTCCGCGCTCGGTCAGTTCCTTGGCGGCCCATCCTCCGCTGATCCCTGATCCGACGACGATCGCGTCGTAGTGCATGTTGTCTGCCATCTGGCTTTCCTCCTCCTGATGAAAATGCTGGCGGTTAGACGTCACAGGTCGCGACGGCGGCGCGCAGCGCCTCCGCGGCCGCGGCCGGTGTTTTGTCGCTGGGCACGAACTCCTGTGCGATCCAGCCGTCAAAGCCGGTGTCGCGGATCGCCCGGCAGATCGCCGGGTAATTCAGTTCCTGACTGTCGTCGGGCTCGTGGCGGCCCGGATTCCCAGCGGTGTGATAATGACCAAAGCAATCGTGGTGCTCAGTGATCCGGCGGATCACGTCGCCCTCCATGATCTGCATGTGATAAATGTCGTAGAGCAGCTTGAAGTTTTCAGACCCCAACCGCTGGCAGAGCGCGACGCCCCATGCGGTGGTGTCACAGAGATAATCGGGGTGATTCACCCGCGAATTCAGCAGTTCCATATGCAGCACCACGCCGCGCGCCTCGGCGGCACCGATGATGCGCTTCAGCCCGGTCTCGCAGGCGGCGAGCCCCGCTTCGGGGTCCATGCCACGGCGGTTGCCGCTGAACAGGATGAGATTGCGGTAACCGGCGTCGGCCACAAGATTGATGTGGCGCAGGTAGCGCCCGATCAGTGCATCGTGGTTGGCAGATTCCGCCCAGCCGTCCTCAAGCCCAAGTTCGGCACCATTGCACATCGAGCTGTCGAGCCCATGCGCCTTTAGTATCGGCCAGTCGTCCGGCCCGCAGAGATCCACAGCACCGATGCCGATGTCGCGGCAAAGCGCACAGAGCGCGTCGAGCGACAGGAAGCCGTAAGTCCAGTGTGCAACGGAATGGCGAATGTTGCCTTTGAGCGGTGCAGCGGTGGATTGAGCAACAGCCGGGGCAGAGAGCGCCCCGCTGGTGCCTGCGACCGCAAGCCCCTGCATCAGGGCACGGCGCGTGAGTCCTCGTTCTGACAGATCAGTCATGTCGTCCTCCTCGACAGCGACAGATGGAACCCGGCGGAAGTCCGCCGGAAACGGATATGCGTCGTGAAACCGATTACATTGATAGGCGCACTGCGCCTCGGATCACTATGTCAGCTCCGGCGCGCGGCGGGTGAGCGCGCGCCGGATGAATTCGGATCAGTACGGGCTGTCTTCGAAGTAAAAGTCGTCGGCGTTATCGGGGGTGATGAGCTCAGAGGCGATGATAAAGTCGCCGCTCATGGGGGCGTTGCCGACGATGCCCGCAGCCGTCATTTCGATGGCCGTCGAGATCATCGCAGGCGGATATGTGACGTTCACCGGCACGCTCTTGTCGCCGCTGCGGATACGGTCAACCATCTCCTTCATGCCCGCGCCGCCGACCACGAACATCTCGCCGGTGCGGCCCGCCTGTTCGATGGCTGCCAGCGCACCCACGGCCATGTCGTCATCGGCGGCCCAGACTGCGTCGATCTGCCCGAAACGGGACAGCCAGTCCTGCATCAAAGTGAAGGCCGTGTCACGATTCCAATTGCCGTGATCCATCGCCAGTACCTCAATACCAGCGCCGTCAATCGCGGCCTCGAATCCAGCCACACGCTCGTTGTCGACGGTTGACGGGATGCCCCGCATCACCACAACCTTGGCACCTTCGTCGAGCGTCTCGGCAAAATACTCGCCCGCAGTGCGCCCGAAGCTGTTGTTGTCGCCCGCCACATAGAGATCCTCGATGCCCTCCACGGCAAGACCGCGGTCCACCACGGTGACCCAGGTGCCGCTGTCAGCGATACGCTGAATTGGACCGGTGAGGGGTTCGGATTCGAAGGGCAGCACCACAAGCGCGTCGATGCCGCGGGTGGCGATCATGTCCTCAAGATCCGAGACCTGCGTGGCGCTGTCAGGGGTGGTGGTCAACACGAAGTCGAGATCCGGGTAGACCTTTTCCAACCGCTCGACCGTACGTTCGGCGTGGAAATTCAACGCGCCTGCCCAACCGTGAGTGGCAGCGGGAATCGAGACGCCGATGGTCTCGGCCCCGGCTGCGGCGCTAAAGCCGGTGACGAGTGCGGTGGTTGCAATCAAAGTCTTTATCATCTGTAAGTTCCTCCCAAGAAAGATGACGTTTGGTTTACCTGTCCGCCGCGCCCTTGCGCTGCAGCACGACCGCCAGAATAATCACGGCCCCCTGAATGGCACCGTTGAGATAGGGGCTGACGAAATCCGTAAGGTTGAGAATGTTGCCGATCAGGCTGAGGATCAGCACCCCCACCACGGTGCCCCAGATCCGCCCAAAGCCGCCCTTGAGCAGGGTGCCACCAATGATGACGGCAGCGATGGCCTCAAGCTCCCACAAAAGCCCGGTCGAGGCCGAGGCAGAGCCGAGCCGCGGCACATACATCACCACGGCGAAGCCCACGAGCAAGCCAAGCAGCACATAGGTCGCCAGCCGCACCCGCAGCACAGCGATCGACGAATAACGCGCGACACGCTCATTCGACCCGATGGCGGCACAGTGACGTCCAAAGGCGGTGTGGCGCATAACGATTTCACCGATGATCGCCACCGCCACGAAGGCAAGGATCGGCCAGCTGATGCCCGCAATGCCGCCGTAATAGACGGGACGGTAAAGCTCGCGCATTTCAAAGCCGAGCGACAGCGTGCCACCGTCTGCGAGCCAGGTGATGAGTGAACGATAGATGCCCATGGTGCCGAGCGTGACGATGAACGCCTCGATGCCGACGCGGGTGATGAGCAACCCATTGATGAGCCCTGCCACCAGCCCTGCGATCAGCGCCAGCGCCACGCCCGCGAAGATCACTGGCAACGTGACCCCGAGACGGTCGGTCAGAAGGTTCATCACGAGAATCATCAGCCCCGCCACGAAGGCCGCCATGGAGCCCACTGACAGATCGAGCCCGCCTGCGGTGATGACGAAGGTCATGCCTACGGCGATGATGCCGATAAAGGATGAGCGCGCCAGCACGTTGGTGATATTGGCGTAGCTCAGAAAGTTGGAATTGAGCGCCATACCGATGAGGACGAGCGCGATCAGGGCCACGATCGGGCCAACGACCTGCAGGTCGATCCGACGCCGCGCGGGCGTGTTTATCTTCTGTGCCGGGGCCATGCTCATGCCGCCGCTCCTTCTCTGTTGCCGTCGAGCCCCATCGCCAGCCGAACGATGGCACCTTCTGTTACGTCGTCCCCCGCGAGGGCACCGGTGATCCGCCCTGCGTGCATCACCAGCACCCGCGAGGCGAGTCCGATGAGCTCGGGCATCTCCGAGGAAATCACAAGGATCGCGCGCCCCTCGGCGGCAAGCCCGGCGATCAGTGCGTAAATCTGTTGCTTGGTGCCGATGTCGATGCCGCGGGTGGGCTCGTCGATCAGAATCACCTGTGGGTCGCTGAGCAGCGTCTTGGCCAGCAACAGCTTTTGCTGGTTGCCACCCGAAAGGTTGCCCACCCGCATCGTCCGGTCCGGCGCGCGAATGGCAAAATCCTCAATGGCGCGGTCGAGCGCCGCCTCTTCGGCACGGCGGTCGATAAGCGGGCCACCGAAGCGCTCAAGCAGTGGCAGCGTCAGGTTCTCGCGCAGCCCTTTGTCGAGCAGCAACCCCGCACCCTTGCGGTCCTCGGTGAGGTAGACCAGCCCACGCTGCAGCGCCGTGCGCACGTCCGACGCGGGCAAATCCTTGCCCATCAGCCGCACCCGGCCCTCACGCGGGCGCAGCCCGGCAAGGGCTTCGGCAAGCTCGGTCCGACCCGAGCCTACCAGCCCCCCCAGACCCAGCACCTCGCCCCGGCGCAGTGTCAAGCTCGCGCCCTCAACGACACCCGGCACCGACAGATTCTCGACCTCAAGCAGCACCTCATCGCGCGGCACCGCCTTAGCGGGATAGAGATCAGACAGCTTGCGGCCCACCATGGCCGCCGCCATCTCCTCCTCGGTGATGTCCGACACGGGAGCCGAGCGCACCATGGCTCCGTCGCGCAGCACCGTGACCCGGTCGCAGAGCCGCGTCACCTCAGACAGCTTGTGCGAGGTGTAGAGGATCGCCACGCCCTCGGCGCGCAGCCGCTCGATCTGGCGAAACAGGATCTCACACTCGCGTTCGGTCAGCACGGCGGTGGGCTCGTCCATGATGAGCACACGAAGGTCGCGCGACAGCGCCTTGGCGATCTCGACCATTTGTTTGGCCGGCACCGACAGCCCCGAGACCCGCGCCGCAGGATCGACCCGGCATTCGAGCCGGTCCAGCAGCTCGGCGGTGCGGGTGCGCATCGCCTTGTGGTCAAGCCGCCAGCCCCGCGTGATCTCGCGCCCCAGAAAGACGTTCTGGTCGACGCCCAGATGCTCGGCAAGGTTGAATTCCTGATGGATCATGACGATCCCGCGCGCCTCGGCCTCATCAGAGGACGGGAAGCGGACCGGCTGGCCGTGCCAGAGCACCTCGCCTGCGGTGGCGTCGATGTAGCCGCCGAGGATCTTCATGGTGGTCGATTTGCCCGCGCCGTTCTCTCCGATCAGCGCATGGATCTCTCCCGGACGCAGTTCGAAATCAACGTCATGCAAGACCTCAATCGGGCCGAATGACTTGCTGATGCCTTTCAGGGACAGAATTGGGTCAGCCATGGCCGATCTCCACCCAGGCATTGTCCGAGGCAGCGGAGCGCAGACAAGCGTCGATGAACTCAAGCCCCTCCACACCATCGCGGATGCCGGGCAACAGGCTTTCATATGGCTGACCCGTCTGGCGCGCGCGAATGGCGTCCGCGGCTTCAGCATAGAGGTTGGCAAAACCCTCAAGATAGCCCTCGGGGTGGCCCGGAGGCACGCGGCTACCCGCCATGGTCGCGGCACCGCGGCGCAGCTTTTGCGCCGGCTCTCCCAGCCGTGTGAACCACAGCGTCTCGGGTGTCTCATGCGTCCAGACGAGCCCGGCGCAGTCACCGTAAATTCTGAGCGTCAGCCCGTTCTCGCTCCCCGGCGCGACCTGACTGCACCAGAGCGCACCCTTGGCCCCCGAGGCGTAGCGGAGCATCACCTGCGCGTTGTCATCGACCCGGCGGCCCGGCACGAAGCTGGTCAGGTCCGCCGCGATCCGCTCGGGCACCATGCCAGACACGAACCGCGCGAGTTGCCATGCGTGGGTGCCGATGTCGCCGATCGCGCCCCCCGCCCCGGCCTTGGCCGGGTCGACGCGCCACGCAGCCTGCTTGCTGTCCGCAGCCTCAGTCAACCAGTCCTGCGCATATTCCACCTGCACCAGCCGGATCTGGCCCAGATCCCCCCGCGCCACCATCTCACGCGCCAACCGCAACTGCGGATAAGCCGAGTAATTATGCGTCAGTACGAAAAGCGCCTCCGATGTATCAACAATACGGGCAAGCGCACGCGCATCTTCAAGCGTCGAGGTCATCGGCTTGTCGCAGATCACATGGATACCGGCCTCAAGAAAAGCCTTCGCGGCAGGGAAATGCAGATGGTTCGGGGTGCAGATCGACACCGCCTCGATGCCATCAGGACGCGCCGCCTCAGCACGCGCCATCGCGACGAAATCGTCGTAGGTCCGCTCGGGGGCAAGACCTATGGCGGCTGCACTCTCGGCGTTGCGCCTAGGCGTCGAGGAGAGCGCCCCCGCAATCAGATCAAAGCGCCCGTCGAGACGCGCCGCGATGCGGTGGACTTCGCCGATCATCGCGCCAAGACCGCCGCCAACCATGCCGAGTCGAATCGGAGTTTGTATCATTCGCCTAGCCCTCCAGCCCAAGCATGCGCCGATTGGCGACCGCGTCACTGCCCGTGGCCGCGAAATCGTCGAAGGCCTGTTCCGTCACGCGGATGATGTGATCCTTGACGAACTGTGCCCCTTCGCGGGCACCGTCCTCTGGGTGCTTCAACGCGCATTCCCATTCAACCACCGCCCAACCATCAAAACCCATGGCGGTAAGTTTGGAAAAGACCGCCTTGAAATCCACCTGACCGTCGCCGGGACTGCGAAAGCGGCCCGCGCGGTCAACCCAAGGCTGAAAGCCGCCATAGACCCCCTGCCGACCGGTGGGACGAAACTCGGCATCCTTGACGTGAAACATGCCGATGCGCTCGGCGTAAATGTCGAGGTGATCGAGATAATCGAGCTGTTGCAGGACATAATGGCTTGGATCATAGAGCATCATGGCCGCCGGGTGCTGATCGACACGATCAAGGAACATCTCAAAGCTCACGCCGTCGTGCAGATCCTCGCCGGGATGGATCTCAAAACAAATCTTCACGCCCCTCTCCGCGGCATGGTCCAGCAGCGGGCGCCAGCGCGCAGCGAGTTCGTCAAAGGCGGCCTCCACCAGTCCCGCGGGCCTTTGCGGCCAAGGATAGAGATAGGGCCATGCGAGTGCGCCGGAAAACGCCGCCATCCGGTCGAGCCCGAGATTGGCACTGGCGTCAATGGTCTGCCGCACCTGCTCGACAGCCCAGACCTGCCGCGCCTTTGGATCGCCGCGCACTACCTCGGGAGCGAAGCCGTCGAAGGCCAGATCATAGGCCGGGTGCACCGCCACAAGCTGCCCTTGGATATGGGCCGAAAGCTCGGTGATCTCGACCCCCGCCTCGGCGGCAGTACCACGCAGCGTGTCGCAATAATCGCGCGAACCCGCAGCCTGCGCGAGATCCATCAGCCGCGTCTCGACAGTGGGAAGTTGCACACCCAAATAGCCACAGTCCGCCGCCCAACGGGTGATCGCCTCAAGGCTGTCGAACGGCGCGTCGCTGCCGACGAATTGCGCCAGAAAAAGACCGGGGCCCTTCATGGTTTGCATCTCTCCTCCCTCTGCCAATCAATGCGCGTCATCGCAATGTAATCGGTTTCATGAACGTGACACAGGATGAAAAGGTTTTCAACACCTGTTTTCCACCGTATCGTCTTTTCCACCCGTATCGTCGTCCACCAATCGCAAGGAACCGCCCGTGACTGACCCCACCAATCCACCCAAAATCCGTGATGTCGCCCGATTGGCAGGGGTCTCGGTCGCCACGGTCAGCCGCGCCCTGTCGAATCCCGCCATCGTCTCGGAACAGGCGCGGATTGCAGTGGAAAAGGCCGTCGCGGAAACCGGTTACACGGTGAATCTCATGGCGCGAAACCTGCGCCAACAGCAGGTGGGCGCGGTGCTCGCGCTGGTGCCAAACCTCGCCAACCCGTTCTTCTCCGAAATCCTCGCCGGCATCTCGGACACCCTGCGGGCCGAAGGGCTGAGCCTGCTGGTGCTCGACACCCTGCGGACCGACCCCGACACGCCAAACGGAGGGATTCGGTCCTATCTCAGCCGTTCGCGGGCCGACGGGGTGATCGTACTCGACGGCACCCTCGACCCCGCGCTCTTTGCCCATGGCTCCTGCCCGCCTCTGGTGCAGGCCTGTGAATGGATCGAAGGACTGGCGGGGCCAAGGGTGCTTGCCGACAACGAAACCGGCGCGCGACTGGCGATCGAGCACCTGCTCGGGCTCGGCCACCGCGACATCGTGCACCTGACCGGCCCCACCCAGAACACCCTGTCGATCTCCCGCGCCGCCGGGGTTGACGCCGCGCTTGCCGCCGCGGGCTTGCCGCCTGCCCACCGCCTTGAGGGTGCCTTCACCCTCAGCTCGGGACGAGCCGCCGCTGAGGCTCTGCTGGCGCGCGCGCCCCGCCCCACCGCCGTCTTCTGCGACAACGACGAGATGGCTATCGGTCTCATGGCAGGGCTGCGCGCTGCGGGCTTTGACGTGCCGCGCGACTTCTCGATCGTGGGCTTTGACAACATCGAGATGTCCGCCTACGCCAGCGTGCCCCTCACCACCATCCGGCAAAAACGCGCTCACCTCGGGCGCTGCGCTGCCGAGAGACTGCTTGCACAACGCACCACCCCCACCCCGGACGAAACCCTCATCCTCCCCGTCGAACTCGTCATCCGGGACAGCACCGCGAAAAGGGTCTGAGACCGCGCCGATCAAGACAGGCGCATGAGAGGCCACAAACCGGATGGGAGCACCGACACATTGCGCGGCGGGATCGAGATGGCCCCATGATCCGCAAAGGCCAATTCGCCCAGACAGACACCCAAACAGACGCCCAGACAGACGCGCCGGCATTCAAGCCGTTCACGGCCTCGCAGTAGACCTGCGTCCGATGAAGGCTCGTCTTCAGGCAACAAAGCGCAGAATGTGCAGAATTAGACGAGGGCCAGCGAGAGGAGCGGCACGAAGGTGACAATCGCCAGAGCGATGAACAGCGCCAGCAAAAAGGGCCAGCCGTCACGCAGGAATTCCCCGAAAGAGGTCTTGGTCAGGTTGCAGACCATCAGCATGACAGTCCCGACCGGCGGCGTGAGCGTACCGATGGCAAGGTTGAGGATCATCACGATGCCAAAGTGCACCGGGTCGATCCCCAGTTGCGTGACCACCGGCTTGAGCAACGGCACGAGGATGATCAAAAGCGCATTGCCTTCGATGAACATGCCCAGAACCAGCAAGACCAAATTGACGAGGGCCAGAAAGAGCCAAGGGTTCTGGGTCAGCGCAATGATCCACTCGGCCAGCATCACGCCCGCCCGTTCGAGCGAAAAGATCCAGGCAAGAGCCGAGGACATCATGATGACCAAAAGAACGGCGGCTGTCTGCCGCGCGGTCTGGCTGAAGGCTTCGCCCAGATCGCCCAGCTTCATTTCGCGGTAGACGAACAGGCCGATCACGATGGTCACAACCGTGGCCACGGCCCCCGCTTCGGTCGGGGTGAAGACGCCAAAGCGGATGCCGCCGATGATCAGGACGATCAACACCAAGGCAGGCCAAGCATGGAAAAGCGTACGTCTGGTCTCGCTGACGCTCGGGCGCTCTGTGCGCGACGGCTTATAGCCGCGCTTTTTGGCAACCAGATAGACCGCCACGAGAAGCAGCGCGGAACAGAGCAGCCCCGGCAGAATGCCGGCCACGAACATCGACCCGATCGAAACATCCGCAACCAGCCCGTAGATGATCAGCGCAATGCCCGGCGGCAGGATCGGCGTGATCAGCGAGGAGGCCGCAGTGATCGCCGCCGCCGTGCCCCGCGAGTAGCCCTGCTTGATCATGTCGGGCACCAGCATCCGGCACATCATGGCTGCATCCGCCAGATTTGAGGCCGACAGTCCGCCCATCAGCGTCGAGAGCATCACGTTGGTATGACCAAGCCCCCCAATCAGGCGTCCGACCATCAGATCCGCGACCTGAAGCAGACGCGTGGCGATCCCCGTGGCCCCCAAAAGCGAGCCGAGCAAGATGAAAAACGGAATCGCCAGCAGCGAACTGTTCTGCGTGGGCGCAATCAGGCGCTGCACCGCAATTTGCAACGGAATTTGCGCGAAGAAGATAAAGTAGCACAAGACTGCGGCGAACATCGCCAAATAGATCCGCATGTTCAGCGCAAACAACAGGAACATGATTGGAATAATGATGAACCATTCCATGGGCATATCCTTAATTTTGCAGATCTGTGGATGGTTCGCGCAAACCGCGGACCAAGCGCACCAAGATTACGCATACGACGCCAAAGGCGCCGACGGTGACGGCGATATCCAGCCAGAACCAGGACACCTTGAGGATTGGTGTTTTCTTGAGCGCCGCCTTTTCGGCAAGCGCGTAACCGAGCCAGGCCATCGCGCCCAAAAGCCCGACCGATCCGACAGCCACCAGCGCCTCAAGGGCGCGCTGTGCCCGCCGGTTCAAGAGATTGGTGACCACATCAATGTGAAGGTGGCTTTTCTCGATCTCGCACCCGATGGCCCCAATGAACACAATCCAGATCATCAGAATGCCGGACATCTCTTCGGTCCATTGGATCGGCGTTCCAAGCAGGTAGCGCGCCAGAACCGCCGCAAAGGTGATGAGCACAAGGGCCAGCACCAAAAGACCGCCCACGGCGTTGAGAGATCGAAAGAACAATTTCATGACAGGCCTTTCAGAGGCAAACAATGAGGTGCACGGCGGTTGGAACCACCGTGCACTCCGGGAGGAACCCCGTGGCTTATTGGGCCAGTTGGGTCTGGATTTCCTCGTACAGTCCTTCGGACCATTCGGGGAATTCGCCGTAGACCTTCATCGCGGCGTCCTTGAAAGGTGCCAGATCGGGATAGGTCACATTCACGCCTGCGGCCTGCATTTCCTCAAGGATTTTAGCATCCTGCTTGGCGGCCAGCTCTTGGCTGTAAAGGCCCGCTTCGCGGCCGGTCTCATGCAGCATCTCGATCACACTGGGATCGAGCGTGTCGAAATAGGCCTGCCCCCCGAGCCAAAGCGAGGTGTTCTGCAAGTAGGAAATCATCGACAGTTCCTTGGCCTGCTCGTGCAGTTTCTGGCCGTAAAGCACTGGCAGCGGATTTTCCACGCCGTCGATCGTGCCTTGGGTCAGCGCGGGATAGACATCGCCCAGCGGCATGGGCGTGGCCGTGCCGCCCATCGCCTCAATCGCGCGGATTTGCATGATGTTGTTGGGCGTGCGGATTTTCAGGCCAGCCATATCAGCGGGCGTCTCGATCTTTTTGGTCGCCAGCAGTTGACGGGTCCCATAAAGGTAGTTCGAGATCACGATATGAATGCCCTGCTCTTGCAGCTTGGCGTCTTTTTCCTTGAACCAATCGGATTCATAGATTTTGAACAGCTGGGCCGCATCGTCCGTCAGGTAAGGCCCGAACAGGATGCCCAGATCGGCGTCGTAATCGGTCAGAAAACCCACGTCAGCGATGGTGATGACGTTCACGCCGAGCATGGCCTGCTCGATCACGTCCTTTTTGGCACCCAACTGCGACGAGGGGTAAAGCTCAAGCTCGACCTCGCCGTTGGAGGCTTCCGCGACCAGATCGGCCCAGCGATGCATGACCAGATCGGCCGGCTCACCGGGGTTGTTTTCATAGGCAATGCGCACAGTTGTGTCGGCTGCAAAGGCCGGAACTGCCATCATCAGGGCGGTTGTAGCGCCCAATAGGCTCTTGATCACGTGTTTCATAGGTCTCTTTTCCTCCTTTTAAATTCGTGGGCATCGCTCAGTGCTGCCGCTGCACGGGCCAAAGCGATAGGGCCGCGCCGCCGTCCTCGCGTGCCGACAGCCAGTCGGCCAGAACACCACCCGAATGCTGAAAATGGCGGTTCATCGCACCGTACAGCGCGATCTCGTCGCGCAGCGCCAGTGCGGCAATGATCTCGGCGTGCTGAGCGCGCGCGGTCTCAGTGTCGTGTTGATGCGACTTGCCCACTTCAAGGTAGTACCGCAGCGGCACCGACATCACGCGGTATAGATGAATCAGAACATTGTTGCCCGAGGCCTCGACCAGCCCCAGATGGAAACGATAATCCGCCTCGGCGGCTTCGGCGGCGGTCAGGGCCGCGACCATCTGGCGATTTGCATCACGCAGCCGGCTCAGGATGTCGTCATTCACATGGCAGACCATCAACGGCACCGCGCCGGTTTCGCTGATGCGGCGGAAGTTCAACACATCGGTAAACGTGCGCCCCGAGGTATCAAGAAACTGCGTCACTTCGCTGAACATCATGTCGAAATCGGCGGCCCGCACGCGGGCGCCACGCTTGGTCTTTTCGATCAGCGTTAACGCCTCAAGGTGGATCATGGTCTCGCGGATGGTGTTGCGCGAGACATCGAACCGCTCGGCAAGCTCACGCTCGTTCGGAAGCAGATCGCCCGGCCGATACTCGGCGGCAATCTCGCGGCGCAGGATGTCCCGAATTTCTTCAACGGCTGATTTCACTCACCGGCCCTCCCCTTGCCCGTGTTGATAGTCGTTTTTGATAGTCTATTTTGACAATCTATTTGGTTGGACCAAAGGACCAAACTTTTTTATGCACGTCAATCCCCTTTTGGCGCGGGGCGCATAAATCAGCAAAGCGGGGGACAGCTATCTGGTCGAGATCGAGGCAACAAGCGTGCGGCGCGCCGTTTCGAGATGCGCAACAAAAGCCTGCCGTGCCAGAGCCTTATCCCCGACAAGACAGGCCCGAATGATCTGTAGATGCTCGCGCAGCGCCACGCGATTTCGCACCTGTTCGTCGCATTTGTTCCATTGGTAGTGATAGTGGACAATCAGGGAAATCCGTTGGGCAAACTCGTCAAAGAACCGATTCTGTGCCGCCGCAAAGATCACCCTATGAAAGGCCGCATCCAGCGCCGGAAACTCGGACATCGCGTCATCCTCGCGCGCCAGAAGCGCGATATGCAAGCGCTCCATCTCGGCCATCTGCCGCATGACGCCCGCATCCTGCGACGCCAAGAGACGGGCAAAGGCCTCGCCCTCGATCAGCGCGCGCATGTCGGCAAGCTCGGTCGCGAATTGTGCGGTAAACCCGTTTAATACCCAGTTTTTATGGGTATTTTTCTCAATCAATCCGTTGGGCTCAAACCGGATCAATAGCTCACGCACCTGCGGCACAGGCACCGACAGAATGCGGGCCACCTCAACCTCGCGCAGCACGGTGCCCGGCGCAAGATCACTGCGCATGACCCACTCCAAAAACCGCTCTTCTGCAAGGTCAGCAGGGAGAGTGGCCTCAGGTTTTGGAAAGAAATCAACGGGATCGGGCAGACGCCGCAGGATCTTGTCGCGCCCAAGCCATTCGATCAACCCGATGTCGACCAGATGCTTGAGAACGGCGCGCACAGTGGTGCGGCTTGTCTGCAGCAACTCGGCAAGCGCAGCCTCGCTGCCCAGCCGATCCCCCGGTTGCAGGGTGGCCAGATGCGCCAGCGCCGTATTGACGCCCAACTTGAATGTCTGCTGACCGCGCGACACGTTATCCCCTTCGAGCTGCCTTTGTTCCGATGTAGTCATTTTAGGCCCAGGCTTTCAATCGGCACTTGGAACTCGCCGCAAAATGTTCTTTATTAGTAAAGAACCGAATGCATCGAGTCTATGCCCGATGCGCATTCTACGGGACACAAACACCCTACGGGAGGACACAAAGATGACGGGTTTCATGAAATCCCTGCAGTGCGATGCGCCGCATAGCCTCACCTTGGTCGAGCGGGCACGCCCGGACGATGTCCCGGGCCAGGTGCGTCTGCGCATCGCGGCGATTGGCATCTGTGGCACGGATTACCACATCTACGGTGGCAACCAGCCGTTTCTGGAGTATCCGCGCGTCATGGGCCACGAACTGTCGGCCTATGCGCTGACCGACAGCACCGATGGCCGGATCACCAAGGGTGATCTGGTCGTGGTAAACCCCTACCTGAGCTGTGGCCTCTGTCGCGCCTGCACCAGCGGCAAACCCAACTGCTGCGAAAACATCGCCGTGCTGGGTGTGCACACTGATGGTGGCATGTGCGAGGAAATTACCGTTCCCGAAGACAACCTCTACGTGGCCAAGGATCTGACCTCGCAAGCGGCGGCCATGGTCGAATTCCTCGCCATCGGCGCGCATGGCGTGCGCCGCAGCGCCTTGGTGACCGGAGGCTCGGCCCTGATCGTGGGCGCAGGCCCCATCGGCGTCGGAGCGGCGCTGTTTGCCCATCTCGCAGGGGCGCATGTCACCCTGCGCGACACCTCGCCCGAGCGTCTGGCACTCGCCAGAAAGATTGTGCCCGCGGCCTCGGTCGAGCTGGTCAGCGACGCAGGTCCCAAAGTGTTCGACACCGTGTTCGACGCGACCGGCAACATCAACGCGATGAATGCGGGTTTGAGCTTTGTGGCGCATGGCGGCACTTACGTGCTGCTCTCGGTGGTCAAGGGCGATCTGAATTTTGCCGATCCCGAATTTCATAAACGTGAAACCACGCTGTTTGCCAGCCGCAACGCGCTCAAGGTGGATTTTGAACACGTTATGGACTGCATGGCCAAGGGGCTTGTGCCGGTCGATGACATTTGCACACACCGCACCACGCTCGAAGGGGCGCTGAGCGATCTACCCAAATGGGCGCAGGATCGCGGCACAGTTGTCAAAGCGCTGATCGAGCTTGCACAATGACGCCCACCCCTGTTGTCCAATTCGGCACCTCGCGTTTCCTTCAGGCTCACGCCGATCTGTTTCTGGCCGAAGGCAGCCCCGCCCGCACGATCACGGTGGTTCAAACCTCTGGCTCGAGCGCGCGCGCGGGCCGTCTGGCCGCGTTTACCGCGCCCGGAGGGTATCCGGTGCGCATTCGCGGACAGCAGGGCGGGCAGATCATCGACGAGGAACGCCGCGTAAGCGCCGTGACCCGCACGCTGTCGAGCGCCACCGATTGGCAAGAGTTGTCGCGCGTGATCAGCGAGGAAGCGCAATTCATCCTTTCGAACACCAGCGACGCCGGTTTTGACCCGCAACCCGACGACACGACCCCGCGCCCGATGCAAAGCCAGAGCTATCCAGCCAAGCTGTACCACCTGCTCGCGGCCCGTCACATGAGTGGCGGCGCGCCGCTGTCGATTTTCCCAATGGAACTGATCCCCGAAAACGGCAGTGTTCTGCGCGCCCGTGTGCTTGAGATCGCGGCGGCAAACGGCGCGAGCGCGGATCTCACTGGCTGGCTCGGGCGCTGTCTGTGGGCCAACAGCCTCGTTGATCGCATCGTGTCCGAACCGATCGAACCGGTGGGGGCCGTGGCCGAACCCTATGCGCTTTGGGCGATCGAGGCGCAACCCGGTCTGGTCCCACCAACCGATCACCCGTCCATCAAAATGGTCCCAAGCCTTGAAACCATCGAACGTCTCAAATTGCACATCCTGAATCTGGGGCACACGGCCATGGCGGCCTTTTGGATGCAGGAGGACGGGCCGGTCACGGCCTCCGATGCCCTTGTGCGCGACCTCTTGGCCGGACCGATGGGCACGCGCGTGACGCAGTTGATGCAGGACGAAGTCCTGCCCGGCTTCGCTGTCCACGGTATGGGCGCAGCCGCACAGGCCTATCTGACCACCACGCTCGAACGTTTTGCCAATCCCTTTCTGGATCACCGGATCGCAGATATCGCGCAGAACCACGCCCAGAAACTGGACCGGCGTATCGGCACCTTCCTGACCTGGGTGCGCGCCGTTGCACCAAACTACAGTGCCCCCGTTCTGGACGGGCTGATGGGGGCAAGCGCCCCCGCCGCAAGCACCCCGAAATCCTCCGCCCAAAAGGAGATGTGACATGAGCGCGCCGGATCTGATCATTCTCGACCCTCAGGACACCGTTGCGGTCGTGCTGTCCGACATGGCGCGCGGCACAACGCGGGCCGGGCTAACCGCCCAGGACGACATCCCGCGCGGTCACAAGATTGCCCGCACCGCCATGTCCGAGGGCGATGCAATCGTGAAATACGGCCAAGTCATGGGGGTCGCCGCTCAGGACATCGCTGTCGGCAGCCATGTGCATGTGCACAACTGCGCCCTGCCCCGCATCCATTCCGACCGCTCCAGCGTCAAGGGCGTGGCCATGCCTGCCCCGCAGCGGCAGAGTTTCCAAGGCTATGCACGCCCTGACGGGCGCGTCGGCACGCGCAATTTCATCGGCATCATGGCCTCGGTCAACTGTTCGAGTACTGTGTGCAATGCCATCGCAGCCGAGGCCAATCGCACGCTTTTGCCCAAATATCCAAACATCGACGGCTTTGCGCCGATCGTGCATGATCAGGGCTGCGGCATGACCAATCAGGGCGAGGGCTTTGACACGCTCGTGCGCACGCTCAAGGGCTACCGCGATCACCCCAATTTCGGTGGTGTGCTGATCGTGGGCCTTGGCTGCGAAGTCAATCAGCTTACCCTGTACAAGCCCACCGACTGGACGCAGGCGCGCCTTAAAACCTTCAACATCCAGGAGGTCGGCGGCTCGCGCTCTGCGGTGCGCCGCGCGCTTGAACTGCTCGAACCCATTGCGGCTGCGGCCAATGACGACCAACGCAGCGAACAGCCGGTCTCGAAACTGGTGCTGGGCATGCAATGTGGTGGCTCGGACGGGTTTTCCGGCATCACCGCCAATCCCGCGCTTGGGGTTGCCTCGGACCTGTTGGTGGCCGCCGGTGGCACCTCGATCCTGTCCGAGACGCCCGAGATTTTCGGTGCAGAGCACCTGCTGATCGCACGCGCAGACCCGCAAACCGGCGACAAGATCCGCGCCATGATCGACTGGTGGCGCGACTATGTCGGCAAAAACGGTGCCTCGCTGGACAACAACCCCAGCCCCGGCAACAAAAAGGGCGGTCTGACCACCATTTTGGAAAAATCGCTGGGGGCTGTGGCCAAGGGCGGACTATCGCCGCTGGTGGGCGCCTATGCCTATGCCCAGCCCATCGACCAGACCGGCTTTGTCTATATGGACAGCCCAGGCTATGATCCGGTGGCGGCCACAGGACAGATCGCCTCTGGAGCAAACCTGATCGCCTTTACCACCGGTCGGGGATCGTGTTTCGGCGCCAAGCCCACCCCCTCAATCAAACTCGCCTCCAACAGCGATCTGGCGCGCTCTATGCCCGAGGACATCGACATTGATTGCGGTGGCGTGATCGAAGCTGGCACACCGCTTGCGGAAATGGGCCTGCGCATCTACGAAGTGTTGCTTGATGTCGCTTCTGGCCGCAAAACGGCGTCCGAAGAGTTCGGCTATGGCGACAACGAATTCGTGCCGTGGAAAATCGGAGCTGTCCTGTGAGCGCGCGCGCGGGTCTTTTGTGCATCGGTGAATGCATGGTCGAACTGTCGGGCGGCGAGAATGCGCTGTACCAACAGGGTTTTGCGGGCGACACGCTCAACACCGCCTGGCACGCGCGCGCGGCCCTGCCGTCGGGCATTCCGGTGGGCTTTTTCACCGCCGTGGGCACGGATACGATGTCAGACCGGATGCTCGACTTTCTGGACAGATCGCAGATCGCGCGCGCGCATGTGCTGCGCATTCCCGCGCGGCGTCCGGGACTCTATATGATCGAACAGCGCGACGGCGATCGGCATTTCACCTACTGGCGTGACACGTCGGCAGCGCGCCTGATGGCCGAAGACCCCGAGCGGCTGACAGCCGCTTTCGCCGAGGCGGCCTATCTCTATTTTTCGGGCATCACGTTGGCAATCCTCACACCTCAGGCGCGTGATCGTTTGGTTCAGGCCTGTCTGAATGCCCAGCAAGATGGGGCCAAGCTGGTGTTCGATCCCAACATTCGCCCGGCACTTTGGCCCGATGCCGCCCAGATGCGCGACGTGCTCGAAACCACCGCTGCCTTATGCGACATCGTGCTGCCCAGTTTTGACGACGAAAAGACCCATTTCGGAGATGCCACGGCTGAGCAGACCTGCGCGCGCTTTGCGCGACTGACCAAGGGGCGGGCAGAAATCATCGTGCGCGATGGGGCGCGGCCCGTACATCTTTTGACACCTGGGGGCGTTCCTGAAGCCATCACCGTGCCGACCGTGGCGCAGATCGTTGATGCGACCGGCGCAGGCGATGCCTTTAGCGGCGGCTATCTGGCCGCGCGGCTTAGCGGGCAATCGCCCCGGAATGCAGCCCTCAAAGGGATTGCCACCTCGGCACAGGTCATCGGCCATCACGGAGCCATCCCCCGCTAGATAGATGCCGGAAAATCCGTGGCACCATCACGTGGCACCGTCACGTGGCACCGTCACAGTGCGGCGCACAGGACGCAGGACGCAACCGCCCTGAGCACCCCCTGCGCGGGCCCTAATTTGGGGCGTCACACTACCCTCTCCGCACATGCCCGCGCCACCATTTGGCCGTCGCGCGCGGTTGTTTGACCGATCTGGCACAGGAACGGGCGATGCGGAACGGCTACAGCGCTGGTCCAACATGGCGCAACCTTCCGCTTGAAGCCAAGGCGCATGTCGCTGTCCAAAAATGGCTTGATGAAAATGCAATGGCGCTTTTACCTTAGCGGGAATGGCCCTTGGGGCGCAGATCAGAGCTCTTGCCCGGCTTGCGCCTGATCCTGAATCAATCCATCGGCATTCTGTTTGATCCGACCCAGAAGCGCAAAAAGCTGGGTCAACTCTTCGTCACTCAACCCTTCGATGATCCGTGCGGCACGCACAGCCCCCGCCTTGATCAACGCGGCGTGCAATGTGCGGCCCGCATCTGTCAGTCGCGCAATCGTAGCACGGCCGCGACTTGTCGTCATTTCCAGCGACACAAAGTCTCGATCCTTGAGCGCCTTGAGCGCCCGACTGGCCGACGCCGTATCCAGATCCGCCGCCAGCGCCGCATCCCCCACTGTCAGTTCGGGATGCTTGCCGAGCACCAGAACAAGCCGCCACTCCTGTACACCAATCCCGAACCCATTGCGGTAAAACGCCGAGGCCGAGCGGTTCAGCCGGTTGGCAACGCCTGTCATGCGAAAGGTAACGCCCTGATCAATCAACAGGTTCAGACGCTCGGTGGTGGGGTGTATTTTATCCTTCAAGCACTTGGCCTCCGGTTGGTTCTGATCCGCACACACGGTGCAGTGACACAGCATCTATCATGCGCAAACTGCGTGTCCATGCAATGGTGGTGCCTTGCGGGACAAGTGGCAACCACCGACGGGCCCGTTACGCAGAATAGGCTTTCAAACCGCGCTGTGGCATCCTTTTGACCATGAGCACCCTCCATTGTTGACATATCATAAAATGTATAGTCAAAATTTATCGGAACCGAAATCCTCCGGGCAAAATACATCAAAGGGACCCTGACATGACCGACACAGCCAAAAGCAACGCGATCAAGCTGCGTAGTAATTTCGACATCGGATCGTCGTTCTGGGCGGTGCGCCGCGCGCAATGGCGGGCAATGGGCATGACGGACGAGGACATGGAAAAACCGAAAATCGCCGTGATCAACACTTCCTCGGACCTGGCAATCTGTTTTAACCACCTCGATGCGGTCGCCATTGTGGTCAAAGATGCAATCCGTGGTGCGGGTGGTTTGCCCTTTGAGGTCCGCACCGCCGCCCCCAGTGATTTCATCCATAGCGCGGGCAATGCGGGCAAATACATCCTCCCCTCGCGAGACCTAATCACCAACGACATCGAGGTGCAGGTCGAGGGAGCGCAGCTCGACGCCATGGTCTGCCTTGTCTCCTGTGACAAAACTGGCCCCGGTCAATTGATGGCTGCCGCGCGGTTGAACATCCCAACGATTTTCGTGATCTGCGGCTATCAGGCCAGCGGCCATATCGGTGATGAACACGTTGACATCGAGGACGTTTTTCTGAACGCAGGTCATCATGCCATGAAGGCGATCACCTTGGAGCGGCTGCGTGAAATAAGCGAGAATGCCATCGGCTCCTCGGGTGTGTGTTCAGGCATGGGCACCGCCAATTCGATGCACACCGTCTGCGAAGCTTTGGGCATGACCTTGCCCGGTCATGCCCCCGTGCGCGCATATGGACCGAAAATGTTGATCCAAGCCGCCGATGCGGGCAAGCGCATCGTCGAGATGGTCTGGGAAAATCTCTGCCCGCGCGACATCTTGACCGAGGCGGCGTTCGAGAACGCTGTGCGCTCGGTCTTTGCCGTGTCCGGCTCGATCAACACGGTCAAACATTTGCAAGCCATTGCCGCCGAAGCCGGCACCGATATTGACGTTTACGGCATGTTTGAAAAACTGATGGACACCGCGCCGGTGCTGGTCGCCGTGCGCCCCAATGGCACCACCAGCATTGAGGATTTCGAGGACGGCGGCGGCGCGCGCGCCATTCTCAAGCAGCTTGGTGATCTGGCGCGGCTTGAGGCCCGGTCGGTCGCGGGCGGCACCTTGGGCGACCTTCTGGCCAACTACACGCCACCCACCGACACAGTAAAATCGGCCAAAGCGCCGCTGTCGGACAAACCCGCCATCGTCATCGTGCGCGGCAATCTTGCGCCCGAGACCGCGATCATCAAACTGGGGCTGCGCTATGATCGCGTCATGAAAGTTAGCGGGCCTGCCATCTGTTTTGAGACCCCGATTGCCGCCATCGAGGGGCTGCAACACGGCAAGGTGAAAGCAGGTGATGTGTTGGTCCTGCGCGGATTGGGCGTGCGCGGTGGTCCGGGCATGGGCATGGCCTCGCGCGTGGTCTTTGCCATCGAGGGTGCGGGTCTGGGCGAGGACGTTGCGGTTGTCACCGATGGGCAGTTGTCGGGATTGGTCAATAAGGGCCTTGTGGTGGGAGAAATTACACCCGAGGCCTATGATGGCGGGCCGCTCGGCCTTATTGCCGACGGCGATATCATCACCATCGACGTCGACGCGCGCCGTGTGGATGTGGCGCTCAGCGAGGCCGAATTCGCCGCGCGCCGGGCCGCCCTGCCCCCCACCAAACGGTCCAACCAACGCGGGTTTCTCGCCACCTATGAGGAAGTCGTGCAACCGCTATCGCGCGGCGCGATCCTCGTGCGCCCAGAATAACCCCGCTCCACCTCTGCGCCCTTACTCCCATTGCGGATCGTGAGGGCACCTCCCGCCTTCCATCTTTTCCAAAACGCGAAGGCATCTATGCGACAAATGATCTGGTTTGTTGCGCAATCGCACCGTTAGACTTTAAAAGTGGTCGCGACTTCATGCGCTGGCCGCTTTGGGAGGAGAAACATGAAAAACGTAGTTTATGGCACGGTCCTTGTGACCGCTGTGGCGCTGACGGCAGCCCCCACAGTTGCCAAGGACCTGGTCTATGGCTCCTGGATGGGGGCCAATGCCTCGACAAACGCCATCACCCTACCGCGGTATTTCGACCGCATCCGCGAGGCAACGGGCGGCAGTATCAACTGGACGTTGGTGCCTGGCGGTCAACTTGCCAGCGGACCAGGCACTGTGGACGCCGTCAAAGGCAACCTGATCGACGGCGGCACCACCATGGCCCCCTATACCCCGCGTGAGCTGCCCGCCACCAATGCCATCTTTACCCGCACTGTCGCGGGCAATGATGTCGTCGGGACGGCAGGGGCGATGAACGAGCTGATGTTGCTCAACTGCCCGCAATGCCTGGCCGAATACAAACGCAACGAGGCCGTGGCCTTTGGCGGCTATAACACCACGCCCTACCTGTTGATGTGCAAACCCGAAGTCTCGACCGTGGCCGATCTGTCGGGCACCAAAGTGCGCGCTTCGGGTGGCGGCGTCGAGATCATGACCCTCGCCGGGGCCACCCCCGTCGCGATGAGCCCCGCCGAGGCCACCTCTGCCCTGGAACGCGGCGTGGTGGATTGCGTCATGGGTTCGCTCGCGTGGCTGCGCAACTACGGCTATATGGACATCACCAAACATGTGGTCGAATTCCCACTGGGCATGGCCGGTCCGCCCATCCTGATGTACCTCAACCGCGATGTTTGGGAGGCCATGAGCGACGTAGAACGTCAGGCCCATATCGATAATGCCGCTGAACTGGTCGCAGTGGGCACGATCACCGCGCAGATCGACATCGACGCCGAGGTCAAAGTCAAAGCGCTGGAGAGCGGAATTACCTTTCATCAGGGCGGAGCCGATTTTGCCGCTGTGATTGACCAACGCGTCCAAGATCAGGAAGCACACATCATCGAGATTGCCACCCAGGCCGGCGTCGAAGATGTTGCTGGTCTCCTGGCAAAATACACCGAACTCTTGGCAAAATGGAACGCGCTGTCCACGGACATCGGCATGGATGTGGGCAAATTCACCGAGGCCCTAAACGCCGAGGTCTATTCCAAAATCGACCTTGACGCGCTGTAATCCACCCCGTTTGGCAGAGGGGACACGCCCCTCTGCCCTTTTTCCCACGACAGATCGCATTTCAACAGAAAGGCTTCGGTCCATGACATACCTTGACTGGGTGGCACGGCTGACCACGGGCATCGCCAGTGTCATCGTGATCATCATGATGCTGCACGTCAGTGCGGATGTGTTCGCACGCACGCTCTTTCACAAACCCCTTATCGGCACGACCGAGATCGTCTCGGCCTATTATATGGTCGCCATCGCCTTTTTACCGATTGCATGGATCTCGCGTCAGCGCGGCCATATCATCGTCGAACTTTTCACCGCACATCTGCCACGGCGCAAACTTAAACGGCTTGATGCTTTTGCAGGGCTGGTGACACTGGGCTACGTCGGGCTGTTCGTGTGGAAACTCCTGGAAACGGCGATCGAAAAAACCCACATCCGCGAAGCATGGGAAGCGGCCACTGGCTTTGTAGAGGTCTGGCCGTCTCGTTGGATCGTGCCAGCGGGGTTTGCCTTTATGGCGATCTATGTCCTGATTCAGACCCTCGGTGATCTGCGTGCGGCCCGCCCCTCCGACGATCCGCCCAACGATGGCCCCTCCCCTGAGCCTGCACAGAGCGAGATCTCCTCATGAGCGGCCCGCTGATTGGTGCCCTCGGCCTTGTGGGTGTGCTGCTCTTGATTGCAATCCGTATCCCGATTGGCGTCGCGCTGGGGGTTGCGGCGGTCGCAGGCCTTTCGATCCTACGCAACCTCAATGTCGCGATGAACGTGATGGAACAAACCCCGTTCGAGGTCGCCGCCAGTTGGAGCCTCTCGGCCATCCCGATGTTCATCCTGATGGGGGCGATTGCTCATAACTCGGGCATCTCGGTCGCACTGTTTCGCGCCGCGCGACTGTGGGCCTCGCGCCTGCCCGGCGGCCTTGCCGTGGCGACCAACCTTGCCTCTGCGGGCTTTGCGGCTGCCTCTGGATCGTCTGTGGCCACGGCTGCAACCATGGGCAAGCTCGCGATCCCCGAAATGCTGCGCAATGGTTACGACAAGGGGCTCGCGGCGGGCGTGGTCGCCTCGGCAGGCACGCTGGGCGCGCTGATCCCGCCCTCGATCATGTTCGTGATCTATGGGGTCTTTGCAGAGGTTTCGATCACCAAATTGCTGATCGCGGGGGTGTTGCCCGGTCTTTTGACCGCAGCGGTCTACACCACGATGATCATTCTGCGGGCCAAACTTGATCCTAAAATCGCTCCCCCCGTCACAATTGACGCCGAGGTCGAAGGCACGATCTGGCGCGCGCGATGGGCCTCTCTGATTCCAGTTTGGCCGGTGCTTGTGCTGATCTTCGGTATCATTGGCGGGCTCTACGGCGGGATTTTCACCCCCACCGAAGCTGGCGCAGGCGGCGCGCTTTTGGCCTGTGCCATTGCGTTGGTGCAGGGTCGGCTGACGCGCCATGTTCTATGGGAGTCGGTGACCGAAGCGGTCATGACCACCGCCTCGCTGTTGTTCGTCGCCTATGGCGCGGTGATGTTTACCAAGTTCCTCGCGCTCTCCGGCCTGCCCGTCTATCTGGGCAGCATGATTCAGGCGATGGAACTTTCGCCCTACATGCTGATCCTTGCGGCCTCGGTGATCTACCTCATCCTCGGGATGTTTCTCGATCCGATGGGGGTGCTGCTGCTTTCGCTTCCGGTGATGCAGCCGATGTTCGCGGCTGTCGGGGCCGATCCAATCTGGGTCGGTGTGATCGTGGTGAAATTTATCGAAATCGGGCTGCTGACGCCCCCTGTTGGCTTCAACGTCTATGTGGTGAAATCGGTCGTAGGGGATGACATCCCGATCGGCACGATCTTTCGTGGGGTGGGCTGGTTCCTGATCTGCGAAGCGGTGATCATGTTCCTCTTGGTCGTTTTCCCACAAATATCGCTCTATCTACCCAACCACATGTAACCTCAGTCCGGGGCCAGAACTTGGTCCCGGACATCTGCGACTGGGCGATCCCACGGGGCCAAGGGGTGCACCGCACGGGCAAGCCAGTCGCACATCGCCATAACCAATCGGTCTTGGGTGCGGGTCGCGGGCACCCATGCGCTGATCCATAGGTCTGGCACCTTGTATTCGGGGAGCACGACCTCAAGCGCCCCGCGCGCAATATGCGGGCGCGCCAGATATTCGGCGACCACCGCCACCCCCAGATCCGCCAGCACCGATTCCACCAGCACCAATGAATCATTGACCGAAAACCGCGAATGGATTTCCACACTCACTGGCCCTTGATCGCCCTCGAACACCCAATTCGACCCCGTGGGATGGAAGGTCAGACAATCATGCGCCAACAAATGTCGCGGGTGGGTCAGTTCGGGGGCGCGCGCCAGGTAGGTCTGTGAGGCAATCATCAGCCGCGGATAAGGGCAGAGCGGGATAGCCTCGACGTTGGGATAGGACGACGGGATCGCGCCCAAGGCGATGTCGAACCCTTCTTCCAGCGGGTTGACCGACCGATCCATCAACACCAAATCAATACGCGCCTTGGGATGGGCGGCCTGAAACTGGGTGATGATCCGTCCAAAATGCAACACGCACAACGTCGTGGGGCATTTGATCCGCAAGGTGCCCTCCATCGGCGAGGCCGCATCGCGCATATCGGCAAACGTGTCTGACACCTCTGCCACGATCGACAAAAACCGTGGGTGCACTCGTTCGCCGGTTTCTGTGAGCTGGAGCTTTCGCGTGGAGCGGATAAACAGTGGCGTGCCGATCTGGTCCTCCAACCGGTTGATCTTTTTCGAGATCACCGAGGGCACCGTATCGAGATTGCGCGCCGCTGCGGAAAAGCTGCCCGCACGCACCACGGCCAAAAAGGTCCGCATATTGTCAATCGTATCCATCTCTTCCTCCATCTCCCGCGACACCCCTAACATCTTTCTCAAATTGCGAAAGGTAAAGGCGTATATTTGATCTTTTTTGGTGATGTCCAACCTGCGACCTTCCCGGTGCTGAGACAAAAGAGGAGCGACCGATATGGGCGATACATTCAACACAGGCACGCGGATCGTGCAACGGGACGGCCTTGCGCCATCCAAACGGTTGCAGGCCGACATCTGTATCGTCGGCGCGGGAATTTCCGGCGTCAGCGCCGCTCTTGAGGCCGCCAAACTGGGGCGCAAAGTGGTGCTCGTGGACAGCCAACCCGCACTTGGTGGTCAGGCGGTGAATTCGATCATCGCCACCTTCTGTGGGCTCTATTCCAACGGCACCCACGGCTATCAATTCACCCATGGCATCGCTGACGACATGCTCGACTGGCTCGAAACACAAGAACAGGCGATCTTTTACCGCCATGGCCCGAACACCACCGTGGTCTATTACGACGAGGTCGCATTGGGACGCTGGGTCGAGCAAAGCATCCTGAACGCCGGCGTTACGGTCGTCCTCGGCGCGATGCTCAATGGCGTCGAGGTCGAAGGCCGCCGGATCAAAAGCGCGGGCTTTCTCACGCGCTACGGCCCGCTTGAGGTCGAGGCGACCGGCTGGGTCGACAGTTCGGGCGATGCTGTACTGGCATGGCAGGCGGGCTTTGAGTGCCGTGAACCCGATAAAAATGGCGTGTTCGGTACGCAAATGGTGGTGCTGGAAAACATCAATGAGGCCAACCAACCCAACCGTGACGAGATCGGCGCACGGATGAAAGAGGTGGGCGACATCTATGGGCTGCGCCGCCGAGAAGGTCTGGGATTCACCATTCCCGGACGTGGCATCGCCGCGATGAATATGACCCATGTCGAGACGCCACTCGACCCTGTCGCGGCCTCTGCGGCAGCCCTTGAGGGCAAGGATCAGGCCATGCGTGCGGTGGATTTCCTGCGCACCGAATTCCCCGAATGTTTCGGTGAGGCCCGCGTGCGGTCCTTTGGGCTACCCGGTATCCGTCAAACCCGCTGGATCAAAGGCACCCACCATCTGACCGTCGACGAAATCCGAGCGGGCACCAAATTTGACGATGCCATCGGGCGGACCGCATGGCCCATCGAACTACATGACCACGACGACGGCCACCACTGGATCGTCTTTGACAAGGACCACGTCCATTACATCCCTCTGGGCAGCCTCACACCCGAGAGCTGTGACAATATGGTGGCCGCCGGTCGCTGCATTGATGCCGATAGTGCCGCCCTGTCAAGCGTGCGTGTGATGGGGCCTTGCATTGCCATGGGCATGGCCGCAGCCCATGCTCTGGACATCGTGGGCACAGGGTCGGTACACCAGATCGACCTGCGCGAAATGCACCGCCGCATCGCCGATAACGTCGAGCGCGAACACTACCGTTGGGACTCCGCCGAACTGGCCTCCGTCGCAACCAACTCGTAACGAACCTTGGAGGAGGGAACAGATGCAACTCACCGATGCTGAATGTGCGATGCGCGATGGCGCGCAAGGCGATGCCGTGGCCGCCGCGATGGATCTGCTGATCCGCTACGGCGAGGCACTGGACGCCGACCGCCTGATTGAAACCGATAATGTAGCAGGCGCGTTCAACGCCTCCACCCCTTCGGTTCGCCCCATCGCCGAACGCGGCATGGCCGAGGTGTTTTCCAAGCTCAACCTCGACAGCGACAAGACCCTCGACATCCCGCATATGGCCGCGCGCACCTGTCAGCTCATCACAGGGATCGACGACCAGAACTGGGCGCTGCAAGGGGCCGATCCGCAGATGATCGAAATGCAACGCAAGAATGAAGCCTTCATTGGCAAGCGCGGCATCAATCTTTTTGCCACCTGCACCCCCTATCAGGTCGGCAATGTGCCCACCTTTGGCGAGCATTGCGCGTGGATGGAAAGCTCGGCGGTGATCTACTGCAACGGCGCGCTTGGCGGGCGTACCAATGTCGAAGGCAAGGAAAGCACAGGCGCTGCGGCTTTGACCGGGCGCATTCCTTACTGGGGCTATCACCTCACCGAAAACCGTTTCGGCAATCGCCATGTGCGGGTCGATGTACCCGTGAACACTATGATGGATTGGGGCCTGTTGGGCTATTTCACCGGCGAGCAGGTCGAAGAGGCCATTCCCGTGATCGAGGGACAGATCGGCCACACGGACTTGATCAAGCTCAAGCATTTTGGGGCTGCTGCAGCTTCGTCGGGCGGGGTTGAAATGTACCACATCCCCGGACGGACTCCCGAGGCCCGCACCCCCGACGAAGCGTTCGGCCCGCGCCGGGCCGAGGCATCGTTTGTCTATGACGCCGCCGCGCGCAAAGCGGTCTACGAGATGCTACAAACCGCCACCGACCCAAAGGTCGATTTCATCATGCTGGGCTGTCCGCATAATTCCATCGAACAGGTGGGCCGCATCGCCCATATGCTCGACGGAAAACGCCTGCATCCCGATGTGCAGATGTGGGTCCATACGCCGCGCGCCATCCGCGACGTGGCGGTGCGTTCGGGATATGTCACCCTGATCGAAGCGGCAGGTGGGCAGGTCATGTCTGATACCTGCCCCGCGATTTCACGCCGCATCCCCGAGGGCGTGCGCGTCATCGCCACAGATAGTGCCAAACAAGCACATTACCTGCCCGCGATTGCCAAGGTGCAAGGCTGGTTCGGCTCACTTGAGGCCTGCATCGAAGCCGGTCTGACCGGCACATGGAAAGGAGATTTCTGATGGTCGACACACGCGACAGTTTCATCCTGCGCGGGCGCAAAGTCGTTGGTGGTTTTGCCGAAGGCGAAGCCATGGTGACCAGCCAGACGATCTCGGGCTGGGGTGGCATCAACGAACGCAACGGCTCTATCATCGAACGACGGCACGAGTTGGTCGGCCAAAGCTTTGCCGGTAAAATCCTGATCTTTCCGGGGGCAAAAGGCTCTTCGGGCTGGTCAGCATTTTTCCACATGACCCGCATCAACAACGTCGCACCTGCAGCCATGTTGTTTACCCGCATGACCACCAAAATCGCCCTTGGCGCCGTCGTCACCCGTGTGCCAGCCATGACTGACTTCGATGGCGACATCCTGACCCAAATCCGCACTGGCGATCACGTCGTCGTCAATGCAGACACCGGTTTCATCGAGGTGACGCGCCGCTAGGGCCATACAGATTGGCTCTGTTGGATGAGACACGGCAGGCTTAGGATGCATTCATCGTCCAGCCTCACCCTGTCTGCGACCCGCGTTCGTAGTTCTAACGGATGTGGCTTGCCCATCTGGGACCCCAATATCGGCCAGCGTTGGTTTGTGCGCATTAGGTTCTGGTTTTTTTGTACGGGAGCGGGGGGTATCTGAGTTGGTGGGTGTGTCTTGCTTACGTGGCGTGCTGTTGTTGAGGGAGCCAGTCAGTCGCGTGCATTGCGTCTATGCCACAGCGTTGATTGCGCTCCATTTGCTTCCATGGTGCTTCCAGCGGGGAGATACAAACGCGAACGACCGCCCTGAGGCGGTGTGTAAGATTTTGATTTTATTTGATATATTTGGTTGCGGGGACAGGATTTGAACCTGTGACCTTCAG